>Ga0247780_1000022_pt1 | contig 143125 bp, 126 predicted proteins | sample UWRJL079202R5_FD_179927 | JGI IMG/M metagenome (GOLD analysis project Ga0247780, IMG submission 179927) | Plant litter microbial communities from Arlington Agricultural Research Station in Wisconsin, United States - UWRJ-L079-202R-5 | ecosystem: Environmental > Terrestrial > Plant litter >...
GGAGAGGGTGATGCGGATTGTTTGGGGCGGGCGGGTGATGGTGCGGATGGGGGTAGGGGAGGTGTTGATGCTGGATGGGGAGCGGGTAGGGGGTCGGGAGGTGCGGGTGCGGGTGCGGGAGCGGGTGCGGGTGCGGAACTGGAAGGCGGTTGCTGTTAAGGATGGGCTTGGGGTGAGCTCGAGAGTGGTTGAGTCCGGGCAGGGGTCGGAGGTCGTGGTCGGGAGTGGCTCGGTTGAGGTTGAAGTGCACGACACGGTGTCGTTTCCCCAGGTAGTGGTGCTGTTGAGATGGGTGGTCACAGCGTACGGCGTGGCAGTGACCGAAACGGTGATGTTAACTGTCTCGGTGAGGGTCGTCACCACGGCGCTGCAACTCGAGGACGGCCAGGGGCCGACGTTGTGGTGCCAGAAGGAGCCGCCCCCTCGGTGCCCGCCCATGGCCTTATCGGTGGTGTTGACAAAGACAACGCTCGGTTCCGAGGGAGTAACAGTTGCCATCGCTCCACCCGTCCTCGAGAGAGTGCTGAACGACAGAAACCCACCAGACGGCGCTGAAGATGACGACGAGACCCCAGAAGGACCGGGAGGTCCGACGAACGCAGGCGGAATCGAGTGCATCCTCTGGTGGTACTTGGACCTATACATGTGCTTCAAAGACCTAGCCTGACGGCCATACGCATTATGCCTGCCCTGCTAGATAGATGGTCAGACTCTTGCTTGAAAAAGGACTCCGGGTTTTGTTTATCATGGTTGCCAGGAAAGGAGATGCTTACTGCGCGATGGGAGCCTTCCGTGTTCCCAGCGACAAGCACAATTACGCCCAGAAATGAGAGTAGATGCATCTTTGCTTGCTGAATGGTTTTCTTTGGCCAGTAACGTTCTTCGTTTGGTTTCGAATGTCAGCGGAGCTCGATGACTGAAGTGTCTGATGTTCTCAGCCTGATCAACGAAACCGTCGACTTCTTATACCATGGCCACCCCCTCATTTTGTGAGCGAAGAGAGGGAGCGCCGTCCGTCTCCAGACTACAGCGGTCGGAATGTGTCGATGCGAGGGTGGATTGATATATTCCGAAGAAATCAGAGGGAAGAGGGAGAGGCACTGTTAGTGGTTGGCAGGGATGTCGATCACACATAACCACCAACGAATATCGCGACAATGGTCAATCCCTAGTTTGGGAGTGGCATGGTTCAGTCAGTATAAGCGATTCTTCATTGCGCTCAAACTAACGAATTCAATGCGATTAACTGCGGCCAAGGCCACAAACGCAAAAAGACCATATTTCCCAAAGCACAAAACGGCTGACATGTTGTGTGTCCTATGATTGCCGAATGCATGAGGGTATCAGAACAGTCAAGGTCCCTGAACGCCACCAATGTTCGCTTGCCATTCCCCTGAATAGTTGAACAGATACCAGTATCCCCTGAGACTCGACGAGAGCCACCCTTAGTGCACACCATAGTTCACCCCCGAGCTTCTAGAGGCATGTAATGGCCGCTAGATAGCTTCGTTTTCAGTTCCTGCAGACCGGCTGTGCCCGCACGCTTTCAATCTTCCCAGATCGTTTCCAGATCCAGATCCTGCCTTCTCTCGGCGCCGCACACACTCCATCTCTTCCTCTTGTCCCTCGACCCAAATCCGAGTGTCCTACCACGGACGGGCACGTCTAACCCACCCTTACCCTTCGCGTCGCCGCCTTCGGCAGCATCTGCGGCAGCCTTGAGCTGTGCAATCCTCTCGGCTTCTAACGCCGCCTCCTCGGCGTCTGGGGAGTCTGGGATGGTCTCGAGGCTGGAAATACTGGGGCTCCTGGATCTTGCTGAGGACGGTGTCGATGGCACCGAGGATGAAGGATATGGGATCCCAAAGGGGGCGCTAGTCGGGAAAGAGTCGTAGGCTCGATAGGTCGGAGAAGTAGCCATGGCAGAAGGGCTTTCCGGAACACCAGGAAGCGAACCTGCATTCGAGTGGGCAAGATGGCGAAGAGGTGACGAGGGCCTTCTAAGCCGCGATGACGAGAGGCCAAGGCCAAGGTTCGGGGCGCTGCTTCTCTCCGACAACTTCCGCTCCGTGTCATGGATTGAGACTCGGGTAGGCGACGAGGGGAACCCCTCGTCAACAGGCTTCCGCGGGACTCGAATGCGACTCGGTGATCCGGAGGGGCTTTGAGCGCGAAGCTGAGGTGAAAATGTAAGGTGGCCGGCCCCGTTAACGCCAGGCATGGACTGTGTGCGCGCCATAGGCGGTGCTAAGCTCGCGACGGATCGAGATCGCACGTGTGAGTTCGAAAGCGGCGATGCCGCCCGAGGTCGGAAAGGAAGCGAGGTTGGGGGGTTCCACGTCGGTGAGGTGGGAGACGATGGATCAGTTGATCGTCGGAGTGTAGGCGGCTTCCGTAGAAAGTCCAGATCGGGCGGGGCCAGACTTGAAGACCCTTGACCTCTCAAACTGGGGAGGGGCGAGGGCCGAAACTCCTCCATCCGCTCCGTCTCAGGGACGGGCTCCATGGTGATCGGTGCTGTCGAGTGACGCTCTCGGGCGCCCGATCTGCTACCCTGGGAAGAGAGTCATGGAGCGACGACAATAATTGCGGTTGAGAGGCCCTATTCGTACGGCAGCTGGAGAATGGAGACCGAGGCGGGGGTGCGGATTTGAGGGTTTCTGGTGCGGCTGAAGACCGTCTCGAGCATCCCACGAGGACGTCGGGTGGTCCTCAAGGTTCCCAGATTTGATCAGTGCTGATGAATCAATTGTCCAGACGCTCGCTCAATCCAGGCCCTGCGGAAAGGCTTGGACGGCAGCCATGGAGCGGCCTCGAGTTGTCTTAAGGTTGGGGGGCGGAAGCAAGAACGGATGTTGATGGGGCTGGAACGTAACAAACGGCAGGAATGGGGAGGCGCGGGGTCTTTTACCCGGTGAAGTAGCAGCCGATTGCACCAATGGAAGGCGCTAGACAGCGGACAGCCCGAGGAGACGGGACATCACTGGTAATCAACAAAGCGTAGGGCGGGGATCTATGCGCCGTTGTTAGTGCGTCCCTTTCCCCTGAACTGACGCTCGCAGCTGCCCCGTGTCTGGGCCAATCCGGCAACTTGGGAGCTCTCATCCAACTAACATCGCCGCCACCGCTCCAGCTCCCCACAGCAGATCAACATACCATGCAAACAGCCACGACAACACACCCAAATTGGCTCGGTAGTTACACCGCTGTGCACAGCGAGCCCATTAACGGCGACGGCGACGGGAGACGGAGACGCGGCAAGTTGGAAGTTTTGTTGATCTTCCGGGTCGCCGGCTCTGGCATTCATTCCTGTGGACGTTCCAGGCCAGAAGAAACGGATGTTCAGTGTCCGCCCAGGTTTGTCTCGAGCAATCAAAGCACTACGGACTACTCCGTACAACCCAGGCCGCTTCCCGTGCCTCGGCCGCGTCTCCTATGGTAAACAGTCAACAAATTTGCACAGCAGCAGCAAGCGAACAGCGGTTTCCGTGTCAGCCAGGTTAGGGAGACCAAGAAATTGGCGGGTGTGAGCCGTGGCCCCCGCGCTGGCGGTTGCTCACAAGCGGCCGCCGACACTCTGGAGGATCATCGAGGCGATTATAGCGTAGTCAACGGGCACGTGGACGCTCTCCAAAGCATTGATCGGGATTTAAAACTCGCCCATGGCTAGCCGTCTCGAACGTTCGATTTTAGTTGCCGATCCGACAACCGCCAGGTTCCGCGGCCGTTTATTTCCATCGCCGCAAGCGTCACGCCGTTGCTGCCGGGGTATCACATTTCTCCCCCAGCGACAACCTAGAGCCTCACAGACTCTTCGCCTTCTGCTACGGATTACAAACTCGACAACTGCTTGCAGACTACCAATCACGTACGTACCTACCATACTGTGTACAGAGCCAGACCCGCACAGAGCTGCGACACCTGACCGCCCTGACTTGAAGCTGGCGCTTGGCGTAACGGTGTGGGTCGCTCTGCTTTCAGTTTGGTCCCCGCCCTCTTACCGTTCATCTCGTGTCGCCCGGCCGTGGGGAGAAGTGAAAGAAAGATATACGGCAGCATTGTTCTGGGTATTTTCATGAATGCGTGGTGGCCGCGGCGAAATGCGACGAAAAGGCATTGCGGTAAACGGCCGAGAACCCCGAAGCGCCTGATGAAGGTGCCAGTGCCTCAGCCCTGCCGCCCGCTTCATTGCGTTATGCTCCACCACGTCCCGCAGCGGTGGGCATCTTTTTCTTTAAGCGGCTTGCTGTCCAGAAAACCCCTTTGCGTCAGTGGTTTAGTGGTAAAATCCATCGTTGCCATCGATGGGCCCCGCGTTCGATTCGCGGCTGACGCATGCCTTATGAACTCGCTGAGTTCGTTACCTTTTTGTTGGCTATGCAGGAGCCCTTGACAGAGCGGCCGCTTGCGGTTTACCAGCACTTGAAGAAAGCCTGGGCATTTGCTGATACGGACTAAACCCCAATCCCGCCAAGGCCCATGCAACCTCGACAACCCCCTTTTTTGCCTTAGACTTATTAGCAGGGTTACACAAGTGTGTAAACTGGGAGATGGTCATTGGCAAAGCGGAATTTAGGATTGTCCTTCGCACTGCGCCACACATGGCCAGGCCTTGCCTTTCTGGCTGTTCCACAGGTTTGCAGCAATATTAGCCTCGTATTGTTCATTATCTTCTGTGGGAGACGGCCACGACGCCGTTCCCAGTTTGTGAATCTCGAACCGCCTTCCTAGGTTGGGAATGGGGATAGTCCAGCTGACGCGTTTCTGGTCCCGCACGGTGCCCGTCTGTTCAGATTGATTCACAAAGAAGGCCTTGCACACAGACGGGAGTCGACATAGTTGTCCTCCAGTTCGAGACTCAAACTAATTTCCCCGTTCTTTTCCCCAGAATATCAGGCAGCAGTATTTGGTAGAATGTTTGTACGAAACAACGCGCGGCAGTCGTCCACTAGGGGGGTTTGTTATGGAGCCATTCGCTGTTCTCAGTTGTTATTGGCCATGTTATTGGTTTTCATCACTACCAGTGTTGACATTTGGACGGATGGCGGCACTAAGTCTGCCTGACGTGCCTTTCTGTGTGGCCGTGCGCTAGGTGCTTGCTACGCCGCATGCCAGTGTCCAATGTGCCGTTGGACAGGGTCTCTGATCTTTCAAGAAGCTGCTGTAGGATCGCTCGCTGCCTCGTACAGCCCCACTAGGACCCTGAGAGCAGTGGGCACCGGCCATGTCTATTCCGGACGGCTTTCTACTTATCTCCAGCCAGGCGCCGTGTTGCCGGTTCTTGGGGGATAGTTTCCAGCACGTCTCCGTCCATCCGCCCGGCGTCCGTAAGGATCCCATCAACTACCGACCAGGATGGCTCCAACACCCCTGGGAGAGTTTGCGAGGCAAGTGAAGGCTCTCACGAAGAAGAACCTCTTGTTGCTCGTAACCCGACACTGGATATCGACATTTATACAGGTCGTCCTCGTCCCGGTAGCCTTTTACGCCCTGATCCTTAACATCAACAACTACGGAAAACGCGTACCAGGATATGGAATAGGGGAACCTCGGCCTGTCCGCTCCATCCAGGACAGCATCCCCAGGACGCAGCAGCTCTATTTTGTCAAACCTCCTGGCGCCGGTGCCGATATCGACGCCGTCATCAAGACAGTTTCGAGCCCTCTTGCGTCAGACAAAGTCGTGATTCTTGATGATAAGAAACAAGCCCGGGCTCGATGTGAGCCTAATACCCGCGGTGTGTCAGGGTGCTACGCAATCGTGGCATTCGAAGACTCTCCTCTCACACCCGGGGCGAACCGCACATGGAACTACACTCTTACGGTCGATTATGCGCGCGACAACGGCGCCTTCAATGTAAACGAAGGCAACAGTAACGCGGAGATATTCTACCTGCCCGTCCAGCTGGCCATCGACAACGCCATCACCAATTCGACCGTCATGCCCGAGCAATACATGTACACCAGGTTCACACAGGAGGAAATCGATGCCAGAGACAGAGCTCAGTTCAACAACGCGCTTGTCACGACCTATTGCATAGTCTTCTTCATTGGAACCATCCCGGCCATATACCATGCCGTCGGTTTTGTGACAAGGGAGAGGGCTGAAGGCGTCTCTCACCTCATCGATGCGATGGGAGGACGCCCGGCGGCCCGAGTGATTGCTTCCATTCTCGCACTCTCAGCTGTGCAGTTTATCGGATGGGTGGTGGCCGGCGCGCTATACTGCAAGCTCATCTTCTTCGATTCCAACGCGGCGATCTTCATCTTCTGGCAGATTTTCTCAGGTCTCGCATTCGTCTCGGCGAGCGTATTCGCAGCAGCCTTCTTCCGCACCCGAAGAATCTCGGGCATCTTTGCCGTGGTCTGTTTCGCCTGTCTTGCTGGAGGCGCCGCCATCCTCTTGAACCGCAAGGTAGATACCGGCCGGGTCGCTGCCCTTTCCCTCTTGTTCCCGGCGATGAACTACGTCTTTGTTCTGTCCCAGATGGGGAGGTATGCCATGAATGACCAAGCGGTACACATGTCTGCTGCTCCTGAATCAAGCGGTCTCTCCAGCGGCATGATCAAGGAGACCTTCTTCGTCCCTGTTTGGGCCTTTTGGCTTATGTTGATCATCCAAATCGCCGTCTACCCCGTTCTGGCCATCTTGGCAGAGAGGTTGATGCACGGGATCAACTTCAAGGGGCGCCATCTCTCCGACACCGCCACCGAGGGCTCCGCGACCCCGGACGCTGCGGTCCGGACCGAGGGGCTAACGAAGTCCTACCCCAGCGTCTGGTACAAGAAGTTCTTCAGGATCAACGACGGAACCGGCTTGACCGCCCTTGACAACCTTGACCTCGTTGCCCAGAACAACCAAATCGTTTGTTTGCTTGGGGTCAACGGGGCGGGTAAGTCAACGACACTGGACATGCTCTCTGGATTTCATGACCCAACCTCTGGGCAGATGTACATCAACGCCCGCCCCTCGCAACTGGGCGTGTGCCCTCAGAAGAATGTCCTCTTCGACAGGCTCACTGTGTTGGAGCATGTCAAGTTCTGGAGCGACCTCAAGGGCGGGGGTGAAGACCTGGCCGCCCTGCACGCTCTCATCGAGGCCTGTGATCTGACCGTGAAGACCAACAGTCAGTCTAGGACATTGAGCGGCGGGCAGAAGCGCAAGCTTCAGCTGGCATGCATGTTCGTGGGCGGAACTAAGATCTGCATGATGGACGAAGTAACGACTGGTCTGGATCCTATCTCGCGCCGTACTATCTGGAACATCATCTTGGCTGAGCGGGCGAAGAGATGCATGATCTTCACAACTCACTTTCTGGATGAGGGTGAGGTGTTGGCCGACCATATCATCATCCTCTCCAAGGGCCAGATCAAGTGTCAGGGCTCCGGAGCCGAGCTGAAGAACCGCTTTGGTGGTGGATATCGCGTGTATCTTCCAAAGGGAGCCGATGTGACGGGTATCGACGCGCCGAGGACAATTCATCAAGACCAGATTGTGTACAGGACGCCTGACTCATCTTCGGCAGCCAAGCTTGTCGCACGCATTGAGGCGGCTGGTAGCTCCAAGGTGCGCGTCGCCGGCCCCACGGTTGAGGACGTCTTTTTGCGGGTGGCAAAGGACGACGTCCTGGCCGAGAATGAACGCAGTGGCATTCCCTCTGAGACGGATGCGGACGACAAGCCCACGGGGAGGGCGGCTGCTGGAGAGCTCACGACCGGAAAATCAACTTCGTTCTGGGTGCAGGTCAGGATCCTCCTGATGAAGCGCCTCCGAATCCTCCCTCGTTACTGGGTGGGAGCCTTCCTCGTCCTCGCTCTTCCTATCGCCTGTATGCCCGCCATCAACACCTTCGTCACGGAAGGGTTTCAGAGGCCGGATTGCGGCAGCGTGGACGCGGACGGCCAGGACTTTAGTTATGTGGACAGCCGGCCCATCGAATTTCAAGACGTTCGCTACAGCCAGTATGGCTATTTCCAGCCCAGTTCGAGACCTGTCGGACCTCCCTCAGTCAACAAGACCCTCCACGACGTGATGCTGGATTTCCCGATAGGAGATGGCATGAATGCCTCGTTGGTTTCCAAGGCGTGGGCAATTCAGGACAGCTATGACAGCTTCCGGAAGTTTATCAGAAATGCCACATTTACCGAGGGAGGCGTTTGGATGGGCGACTCGACAAGTCGGCCGACGATTGCCCTCTCAGCTGAAAGTCAGGCATCTAATGGCTTGAAGTTTCTGAGGTTTTACACGTCGATGGCTTCCGGTGTGAAGATTACGTCTCAAACCGAGAATGTCTATCGGTTTTTCTCCGTTGGCGGCTCATTCTCTGGAGCCTCGTGGCTGTACATGCTGTATGCATGCTTCATTCTCACAGTGTATCCGGCCTTCTTCGCCCTCTACCCGGCCTTTGAGCGCCTCAGCAATGTCAGGACGCTGCAGTGCTCCAACGGCGTCCGTCCGCTTCCCATCTGGATGGCATACTTCCTCTTCGACGTGGTATTCGTGGTTTTGATATCCATCGCCTACACTGCCACCATCAACGTGCAGTTCCCTTACTGGGCTGGGTCATCCCACATGTTTGTGGTGGTCCTTCTACATGGCATGTGTGGCATTCTCATTAGCTATATCGTCTCGATCCGCGCCTCTTCTCAGCTATCCTCTTTTCTGTGGGCGCTGTTCTTTGGCGTGATCCCCTATTTCGGGCTGGCACTGTCTTACACGGTACGTGGCCCCCTTTTTCCATTTGGTTGTTTACCTTATTTATGACCTGAGACTAAACTGAGGATGTGTTTCGTCTAGCTCCCGCTATTCTTGAGCGACTTGCTTGATCTGCAACGAAATACCGACATCATCTCGTACGTCTTGGGCATATTCTTCCCCATCGGCAATGTCTTCCGCAGCATCGGCTATGGATTCAACTACGCCTTGATCGGGTGTCGCGGCAGCACAATGGCAACCCCTGGGTCCTGGTGGGGATATGGGTTCCCGATAACCTACCTCGCGCTCCAGGTCGTCTTACTCGGCTCCCTCCTCGTGTGGCTGGACAGAGACTTGACCTTCACAATGCTACGTCCTCGGCGCCGCAACGGCCCCGCTCCCGAAGAGGAAACAGTGACTTCGGCCGCCGCCGCCGCCGCCGCCTCCACCACCACAACCGGCATCGAGAAGGAGGCCACACGGGTCGAAGTGGCTGGCGACAGCGACCTGCTCCGCATGGTGCACGTCTCTAAGACATTCAAGGGCACCACCGCCGTCGACAACGTCTCGCTCGGCCTCGGCCAGAACGAAATCCTCGCACTCCTCGGACCCAACGGCGCCGGCAAAACCACCATCGTCAACATGGTCCGCGGCGAGCTCCGCCCCGACAGCGGCCACATCTTCCTCCGCGACACCGACGTCACGGGCGGCGCGCGCCAGCTCGCCCAGTCCATCGGCGTCTGCCCGCAGTTCGACGCGCTCGATCTCCTCACCGCGCGCCAGCACCTCGAGTTCTACGCCCGCATCCACGGCGTCAAGGGCAAGGCCTCGGTCCGCGCCAACGCCGAGACCGCCATGGCCCGCGTCGGCCTCACCGAGCATGCCGACAAACAGGCGGCCAAGCTCTCCGGCGGCAACCGCCGCAAGCTGTCCCTCGCCATCGCCCTCATGGGCGACCCTGCCGTCTTGATCCTCGACGAGCCCTCCTCCGCCATGGATGCCGCCGCCAAGCGCCAGATGTGGAAGGTCCTTGCCGAGGAAATCGCCCCCGGCCGCTCGGTGCTTCTCACCACTCATTCCATGGAGGAGGCCGACGCCCTGGCTACGAGGGCTGCCATCCTCAGCGGGAAACTCCTCGCCGTGGGAACTACGCAGACGCTTCGCGAACGCTACAGCAACTTGTATCATGTCGATTTGGTGCTAGCCACTGCGCCGAATTCGCCCCCTGCGGAGATGGCGTTCGTGGAGAACTGGGTTAGGGAGAGATTCCCTGATTCAAAGTTTGAGGGCGTCAATGTCGGTGGGCAGATCAAGTTTGTTGTGCCGGTTGACAGCGTCGCTGGGGAGGGACCTGAGGAGCAGAGCCGCGAGGACAAGGTCCTGCATGTTGTCCCGGCTGGAGGGGATCTTGGTGTCCGCGGGGCGCCGAAGAAGAATGGGAGTGGGGTTGGGAGGGTCATTGAGGTTCTTGAGGCGCATAAGGAGGAATTGGGGCTGCAGGATTATTCGATTGGTGCGCCAACGCTAGAGAGGGTGTTTTTGAGTGTGGTGAAAGATAATTATCGGGAGGATGACAAGAAGAAGCGGCCGGCGTGGAGGCGGTTATTGGGGCTGGAGTGAGTGCTCATATTTGTTGGGGGCTTGTTGTGGCCGAGGTTGTTTCGAGCCATCCTGGCTGTAATGGTTTTCATTCGTTCTGAAGCTATTTTTTGGTACGAGATTGGTTCTCCTTTGTTAGATACCTACCTTACCACCTATCAAAAGTGTGAGTAAATTGAGCGGGCGAGCCTCTTATAAGGTGCCATGTTTCTGGTGTTATTGAGTACATGTTCCAACTTCGGTAGCTATCGACTGGAAGTATATTTGTATGAAGGCTTGGGCTTAGGAAGGGCGCCTCAGCCAGTGCATAATATTGATACATTCCTGGCTATCTACCTGGCACCATCCTATTACTAGCAATCTAGTTGAAATAATGTTGTAGCGTCACATCTGCAGGCCTTGCTTTATTCTTGAGGGTCGTATGGTTCTAAAGGGGGGGGGGGGTTGTTTGATGTCACTGAGGCACCTTACCTAACAGCACAACATGAGTAGGTATGGCCTGGTGTGATGAAAATATGGCTCAATGCAATGCAGACAGATGCTATTGCATGTAAGAAAAAAGCTATCCCCGAATTCAGGTGGTTTTCACACTCTGTATTTGGAAGCTGCGAAAATGTGTCAAGCTCTCGTATGTTGCACCTTATGGGATGGGGCAGTGGCAGCCGGATCCTTCATTTGTGTTGTGCCTTCCTTGACGATTCAGGATCCAATTCACTCATCACTCAGTCCGAATTGATGAATACAAAATTTACCTGGTATGTTCTCCCCTGGACAGGAAGGTAAGAGTCACATCTCTAGCTTACCGTTTAATGATATCGTGCATTGCGCTTGCATGTGGGTGAGCGCAAAAAGGTAGCTGGCGAAAATGATTTATAATGAGTCATTCGTGGCGATGTTCCACCCGTCTAAAGCCCGGGCGTTTGAAAGCCCCAAAGTTCTGCTGTATTCCTTGCCACGGCACGATTTTAGTGGGGAAGCCGTCCCTTGTTTGCAGCCCATTTAGAGCCTGTGGGGAGCGGAAGGCTGTGTTGCTGCAGCAGCAGCGAAACTCCGACTCATCGAACGACGAGCAGAACGAGACTCGACGCTGAACATCCTTTTGAGAACCGCAAAGTATTTGTTTGCTCCCTTCCCCACTCCCTAGGTATTTCTCTCTTCATTTTCATTGTGAGAAGACGCTGTATTTCAAAAAGCGCATCAGCCGGTTTTTCCGTTGAGTCGCATCTCATTCGCTGGCATCCATCCATTCCACTTTCAGTTTTGCCGTCGCCGAACAAGATCAAACCTGGATCCTGGAATTGGAATTGAACTCGCGCTTAGGCCGCCTATCATGTCTGAGGCGCAACCTACACCACCGTCAAACACTCGAGGGCCCAGAAGAGGCAGAGGCGGTAGGAGCGGTAGGGGCCGAGGAGCAAGAGGTCACCACCATGGGCCATCAGAGAGGTTGAACGATGAGGGGCAAGGCAGCCAAACAGCTCCAGCCCCAAGGCAACCTGTGGAGAGGGGTACAGTGCCGGTTGTTGGGGCCTCAAGTGAGGCTTCCAACACTGCGCCTGTGAGGAATGACGATGAGGGGAATTGGAGGGGAAGACGGCGTGGTAGAGGCAGTGCTTCCGGCCAGCGGTCCGTGGTGGTTTCGCACAGAGGTCGCGCGAGGCCGGCTCCCGCTGCGGCGTCCTCGGAGGCCGGTGGCTTGAGCGCTGCCGCGGCCGAGTTTGTCCCCGGTCAGGCAGTAGCATCTTCTAGGTGGGTTTTTTTACTCTGCTTACTTTGGTGGTTCAAGGCGTGGTGTGCTTATTCTGGGATAGTAGCGCTGCGCCGAAAAAGCCTGCACCAAAACAACACACGCCGAAAAACAGACTGCCCAAGTCGTCGGCGGCGGATTTACCCACTCGGATTCAAGACGATATTCAGAACGGGCATTACGAGTGCGTAATATGCACGTACGAAGTGGTGCGGACGTCTCGGATCTGGGCATGTTCCACCTGCTGGACTGTCGCACATCTCCACTGCGTGAAGAAATGGTATACCAACCAGATGAAAGCGAAGGACGAGAATCAGAACCCCAACCAACAAACCCCGGGATGGCGCTGTCCTGGCTGCAACTCTTCCCTGACCGAGGATCCCGGGCCGTACCACTGCTGGTGTTCTAAAGAGCACGATCCGAAACCTATCCCCGGACTTCCTCCACATACTTGCGGACAGACCTGCTCGAAATCTCGCGGCACATGTCCGCATCCATGCCCTCTTATGTGTCACGCCGGGCCATGCCCTCCGTGCACTCTTATGGGCCCGACACAGACGTGCTTCTGCGGGAAACACACTGTTACGAAACGGTGTATCGAAAGCGAGTACGGAAAGGGGTGGAGTTGCGAAGAACCTTGCGGCGACCTTCTCCCTTGTGGGGAGCACACATGCACCCGGCCATGTCACTCTGGCCTGTGTGGTGCTTGTGAGATACCCGTCTTGTCCACCTGCTACTGCGGAAAGGAGCAGCGGGAGATTCCGTGCGATCAGCGGGAGGATATTTTGGAGTCGTTCAACTACGGGCAGCTCAAAGTATCACAGGTACCCAACGACAACAATTCCGACCCATGGTATGAGGGATCTTTCCGCTGTGATAATGTTTGCAGTCGGGAGTTTGATTGCGGCCATCATTCCTGCCAGAAGCCGTGCCATCCGCAGGATGAGGACGCAGGTCACTGCCCCTTCTCTCCGGATGTTGTCACCCATTGTCCATGTGGCAAAACGCCCCTGGAGTCTATGGCCGAGGGACTGAGACAATCATGCCGGGACCCGATTCCTCATTGCGATGAGCCATGCTACAAGACACTTCCATGTGGCCATCATTGCCGGAACAAGTGTCACACCGGATCTTGCGATCCTTGTTTTGCGTACATCGACATTACCTGCCGGTGTAGAAGGACAACGGTGAACGGGATCTGCCACCAAGGTACTATCGAACATCCGCAGTGTTTCCGCATCTGCAAGGCTCAGCTCAACTGCGGGCGGCACGAATGCGGTGAACATTGCTGCGCGGGGGAAAAGAAGGCAGCGGAGAGGCGGAAACAGAAACGCAGTGCCAACAACAATTTCGAAGCGGAGCACATTTGCCTCCAGGTTTGCGGTCGCCAGTTGAAGTGTGGTAAGCATACATGCCAACAGCTCTGCCACAAGGGACCTTGCCCGTCATGTCTCGAAGCTGTATTCGATGAGGTCAGTTGTTCTTGCGGGCGTACGATTCTCCAACCGCCTCAGCCGTGTGGAACGAAAGCACCAGAGTGTCGGTTCGAGTGCACCAAGGCCCAACGGTGTAGCCATCCGCCGGTGTCTCACCAGTGCCATCCGGAGGAGACACAATGTCCAAAGTGCCCATTTTTGGTAGAAAAGTCTTGCATCTGTGGCAAGAAGGTGTTGAAGAATCAGCCCTGTTGGTTTGAGGAGGCTCGATGCGGCTTACCTTGCGGCAAGAAGTTGAAGTGCGGGTAAGTGAATTGATCCAAGTCCTGGGTGAACAGCGGTTTCCTTCGTCTGCGGGTCTCTAACACATTGCAGTACACATGAGTGTCGGAAGCCTTGCCACAAGCCAGGGGAGTGTGAAGATTCTAGCATTGTTGGCTCACATTGCCCCCAGCCATGTGGAAAAGCTAGAAAGTCGTGCGATCATATTTGTCTCGATACTTGTCATGCACCGTACCGTAAGTACCGATAGATATTGTTGATGTTGGGGCCGGAGCTAACATCGGCAACAGCTTGCAAAGAGGACAAACCTTGCGAGTCTAAGACTTTCATCACTTGCCCCTGTCAGAATCGCAAGCAAGAAGTTCGTTGTTTGGCCACGAGGCTTAATCCGTGGTCAACACGAGAAACAGCGCTGAAATGCGATGAGGAATGTCTTCGCCTGCAACGTAACCGCATTTTGGCTGATGCCTTGAATATCGACCCTGCGACCCATACGGACAATCATATTCCTTATTCAGACACAACGATGAGGTTGTGCAGGGAAGATCCATCATGGACCCAGACACAAGAGCGCGAGTTCCGCGTCTTCGCCGGATCCCCGGAGGAGAAACGCCTCCGGTTCAAGCCTATGCCGTCCAACAAACGGGCCTTCTTACACTCTCTCGCCGAGGACTTTGGCTTTGATTCGGAAAGTCAAGATCCCGAGCCGCATCGACATGTCTGCATCTTCAAGACTCCTCGTTTCGTTTCTGCACCCAGCAAGACCCTTGCTCAATGCTTGCGCATTCTCAAGAGCGCTGCTGCCAGCGCTGCAATATCGGCTCCCAGGCTGCCAGCTACAATGGCGGATCGTCTGCCACCAGTCCAGCACTTTAATGCGTTTCTGTTCAAGGCCGCCCGGTTCGCTTTGACGATCGAGGAGCTTGATCAGGCACTGGCCGCAGACCTAGCAGCGGTAATGCGCTCCGGACCTGCCCTGAAGTTCACAACGAGCTTCCTACCATCAGACGAGATCGTCATCAGAGCTGCTCCGGTCACCACTGCTGCAGCCATCGCAACGTCTTTAGCAGCCACGCCACAAGCCGTGGAAACTGCACTCTCGGCAGCAAAGCCAACTATAACGAAGACTGTATCCCGGCTCGGCCTCGCAGGCGTCGTCGAACTCTGCCACACTGACGCCTCGCTCAACGTCACGCGAAAGGAGGCTGATTCCGAGTCTTCGGGCGGCTGGAGTGCAGTTGCTAGTCGTGGGTCGTGGCGAAAGGTTGCTGATGCGCAGCCTAGAGTGGCACCTCCTGCGTCTACTCCACGGTCCTTTCTCGCGTTGAAGAGGTTTGGTTTGAAAAAGGAGAAGGAGAAGGAAGAGACGCCGGTTGAGGAGGATTGGCTTGCGGCTGCGGAGAAGTTGGACGAGGACGAGACAGTGTTTAATGATGAGGGAGGCGTCAGTGATGGTAAATCCGACGAGGGTGAGAATGGCGATGATAGAAAGACTCAGGAAGAGCAAGTGCTTGGCGATGCTGAAGTCGAGGAGCCTGTTGCTGTGGCGGACGTGTAAAGGGGCAATATTTTCCATTGGCTAATTACCTAGGTAACTTACCAATAAGGTCCGTTCTTCACGGTGTACTATCATGGACTAGATTCCCGAGACCAATGAGGAAAAAAAACATCTCTTATTCTCAACAGAAGTCATAACTACACGGGCATGAATATTTGCCCCGTAGGCGAGGTGTCATCTGAGTCTCCAGATGGCCCCCAGATGGCCCCTTTTTGGTCCGAGTCCCCCCCTTCCAGACCCAACACGACAAAGCTCTCTTCATCCTGACATTCGCCTCCTCTTCCAACCGGAAGACATCCGCAGGTCAATCGTCTACCCCTCCATCGCCTGCTTGCATTGATCCCCCTCAAGTTCCCTGTTTGCTGACCTCGCCACCAACAAACACATCGTATCCAGTCACATCCCCATCACGCCAATCAACCGGCCACACACACACGTCTCCCTCCACGGGCACATCGTAGACGACACTAGATGGTCCGCTATCTCCATCTGGCCGCTCACCCACCCGCTACAGATAAGCCGGACAGAGCCCGTGACTGACTATACTCCAATAGGCACTTCGCACGGCGAGTTTAGCGTTAGTGCAGATAGAGGAACAAGAAACAGATTAAAAGCCTGACATAAACAGCGCTATCACCCGAACTTATCGACAAAGATATATAACTTATAGCTCTTGTATAGCTCTAGCGCAATGCAGGTGTCCAATTAATTCTGCTGGTAATATGGCTCGCTACTTTTACCGACCAGCGACGTGCCTCGCCTCGAATAGAGTGCCTCCCGCACGTAACCCGCAATTACCCCTTTTAGGTTACCCCAAGAACGCAATGCCTTGCATTGCTCGGGACTTGCTTGCGAGAGTGCCTGCGTCCACCCCGCCGTGCGACGATCGGATATTCTTAGGTTCACTGCGTATGCATGTAGACGAGCTGGCAGTTTAACCGCTCCTCATACCAGGTAGCCAGACGTGAGCGTCTGTTGAGTTCATATTCAATATCTGATGATAGGTCCGTGTATCTGGGGTATCAATGAGAAAAACAAAGTCCCGTCCACCATTCGTCGTTATCCTCTAGTTGTTCAGCGAGTCATGAGCCAGATCCGAGCAAGCTGCATTTCAAATAAGCCGCCTTCGTTCCTCCATCTCAATGCCGTACCATTATCGCCCATTTGCTTCTCATCTTGTCTTCTCCGCTGGGGGCTGCCCAGTTACCCTCCGCAAGAAATCGCCAATCGACTCGAAGTAGCCTTCCTCTAACACGCTGGAGTTGTGGTCTCCTCCGGGTAGTGGTTTCCATATCTTGACGGGTGCCGTGGACAGATCGTACAGCCGCTTCATGTGAATCGGCCTGGCGACAATGTCAGATCAAGGGGCTCAAATTTCGGTCCAGGGAATGGAGAACATACGGTACGATTTCGTCTTGAAGCCCGCTTAAAAAGAGCGTCGGGACCTTGACATCTGGGATCAAATTGTCACTGGGCCAGATCTGGTGGCATAGAAGAGCAAAGTATTTGGCGGGCGGCATGATACTGGGGATCAGCTTGCGCATGCTGAGGAAAGTGTTTTCAAGGATGAGACCACGGATGTCGTCGCGGCCTTGGTTCTTAGCCACAAGCCGCACAGCAACAGCACCCCCCAGACTCTGACCGTACACAATCAGTTTGTGATCACGCGTCTCGGCCCGGTCCCGGAGATAGTCGAGAGCGGTCTGGGCGTCGATGTTGAGACCCGACTCGTCAGGCTCGCCAGTCGAGAGGCCATAGCCGCGGTACTCGAGCATAAAGACGTTACAGCCGGTCGATGAGATCAACATGCGGGCAATGGGCAGGCGATGGCCTATATTGCCCGCGTTCCCGTGAAACATGAGCACCGTAACATCGGAGTTGCGACCGCCGCGGGGCCCCCGGATGTAGAATGCCGAAAGCTTCTCGCCATCGTTCGTGGGAATGATGAGCTCCTCAAAGTCCTTGAAGTGGTAGTTCTCGGGGCGGGGGATCTTCTCGCGGGAGTCTGCTGGCACGTGGGATGGGTAGATCAGGGCTCTGCAGTGGGGCAAGAACGCCTGTCAGCGTGTTTCCTAGAGACAATTGAACGTTGAGAGGAGCATACTTTTGTTTGAAGTAGAGCAGCGAGGTAAGAACGGCAGCGATCCCCTGCATTGTGACGTCCGGCATTAGCGTGGCCGCGGCGGGGGAAACGAAGACCGGGAGAGAAGAGCTTCCAAACTTGCCCCCTCAGCCAGTCGGCGTGGTCGGCGGGATAGCCATTCAGGCACGGGGGTGGGGAGAGAGATGCGTCGGATCATACAGTTGAAGCTATAGCTGGGAGGCGCATGTAGCCAGCGACGCTACTCAAAAGTGAGACAGACTGCTCTACAAACGACGGGCTGTTGCTGTTGCTGGGAGCTCCGGAGGACGACATGGTTGGAGAGCGAGCGGAGTCTCGGGCTCTTATTAGGGAGACGACAGCGAGAAGGCAGCCAGCCAAAAGGCGGTATGGCTGGTTGGCACGGAGGCAATCCGAGACAGCAAGTTATGCAGCAGCAGCAGGGAATTGAGCACTGGTTGAATGATGGCGGTGGGTGCTGGCAAGCCCAGGTGCGGAGCCCGCCTGGCCTTAGTGAGCTGCGTGCAATACGGCACTGGCCACACGTGTTGAATGGGAAATGAGACCGAGGAGCTGGGACAAAGGCTAAAAGGGGGAGCAGCGGGGTTTGTGCGCTGCAGAAAATGTGACGGCGGGATCGATCACAAACAGAAGGAGGTGTTGAGGAGAAGTGAGGATTCGGGTACGCCAAAAGATACGTGCATAAGAATTACAACCACAGCGAGTTATGATGTAATGGGCCGGTTACCTAAGACTCTCATTGAGGGGAAGTTGCCTGCCTGGGATTCCAGTCCTCCGGTCGTAGACCAGCAGCCACCTGGGTCCAGCCGGAGCCGATTGATTCCTCAACTAGGCCGCCAGGCCCGATGTCCGGCCCGGCCCGTTAGTATTTCCTCGAGGCCCGCGAGTCAGGCCTAGCCGCGGCTCTACTGGGTCTCGGAATTGAGGTCCGGAACCATCTCGGAGCCTATTGTGTCTATGGATTTCTCTCGTTCAATCGCTGCCCGAGGTGCCCGGGAAACGGGAGAATGTAGCGCATGATTTGCTTTTTGCCATTTTGCTGCTCTCCCAGCCACAGGTTGATTGACCACTGGCAGGAAAGACACACTAAGATTCCACGGGGGCTGCCAATGTTTGCTCATCGCATCGCGCAACACATCTGACGACTGGTAACCAACTGCAGGCCAACGGGAGCTAACTGCGCGTGCAAGTCAGCAGCACCAACAACCGATTCGGTTTGTAGACGCGCGCGACATGAGCATCTGCTATTCATGCACACCTCGAGTGACAATCACAAACTGGCCGACGGGTCGCGAGATCCCCAATGCGCTAAACCCCAAATCGGCCATCGGAGCAGTTGAGCGGCCCCTGAAACAGGAGCAGAAGGGGGTGTGGTGTGGTGACCGGGCAGACTGCCGGCGCGCATGTAACACCCGCTGGCGTGAGCCGAACCACAACCGACCCCAACCAGCCGCTGGCTATTGGCAGTTGGCTTTCAGAATGATGCCCCAGGAATCAGGATGTTCGTCGGTGCATCTAGAAGAGCCCTGGAACCCAATTGGCCTTGCCGCAGACTAGTCGCATTGAGTTCCATGGTTCCTTGGTTCGGACGGCCAATGTCGAGCAAAATCGCCATTTGAAACATGCATGTTCCTGGACCGAAAGGACGCTGGAAGCGCTAATGAGTGGTCCCAAAACGTGGTCTTGAGTTGGATGGCATTGCCTTGCTTGAAAGCTGCTCGTGAGATGGTTGGTGGGCGAGGGGCATATCGATAAGAGTTGAACCCCTGAGTGTGCTTCCGCTCTGCCCCTCGGCTTCAACATCAGCTTCTGGCCAGACTCAGCTTGTCAGGCGCCCGCCTCCAACCGATCATGCCAATTGCCAATTGCCAATTGTATCATCTGTCCTCGCCAGGTTGATGATCGGCCGTGAGCTGAGTGAGAGAAGGGGTTCGGGCCACACCTGAGGTCGATGCATGAAGAAGGTGCGAGCATTGGCTGCCATTTTTAAATTAATTGAAACGCGCTTATCGATGTCCGACCAATTGTCGACGCGCTCCACGCGGGTGGGTTTCGTGTCAGGACGCTTTCGAAGAGCGCCACACACCTTCCGGCACAGGAATGTGGATTAGCCACACACTCCTTCGAGCGGCTGTGTAAGCCACTGCAGCAGCACATTGCAGCGCCTGATTCGTAGGCCACCTCGGGCTGCTCCGCAGATGCATTTGGCTGCAGCGCTTGCCCAGCAACGAGCTAGCGAACGCATCAACGCCCAAACCGAATTTTTATTTTCAGTCACTTCGCCGCACACAAAAATCCTGCAAGTCGCCAAACTCTAGCTTCCAGGCCGAGATCTCTGCCAGACCGAGCGACTCGTTCGATCCCGACCCCACGCCCTACGGTTGGTCAGCGCAGCGTAGTCCGCCCTCGACACCTCACCTTGGCCTCGCTCTAATTCGTGCCCAACTTGGAGTCACCACCAGCCCACCTTTGTTGACAGCCGGAAGAACCGTCCACAACCCCACCAGGACCTAGTCTCGCACTACGCCGTACAGCCTAACGTTAACGTCGGGACTGCCCGTTTGTCGTACCTGACTGGAAACACCGAGCGGAGGCCATCTGAACATAGCTACCTGGGCACTATATTCGATTCTTGCGTCCCATTGCAGTTGAAGGGATTTAGTCCGAGTTTCTATGCGCGTTGCTCATCTCATCCTCAACCAAGGCAGACTTTTGATCCTCTCCTCCAAGCCCCGAGGCTATTGGCTACCGACGGACCAACGCCGTCTTTTCCATTGTGGGCAAATAGCTACTGAGGAATTCCTTGCGGCAGAGCAACGGGGACCATTGAGCAGTGAGCGTCAACAGCTCGCTTCACTTCGTGCATATTCCGCGCCAATTGGAATCGCGAGGGACAACACATCGCCCTCATAACACCCACCACAATGGTTTCCTTTTCGTGTGAGGTAATGTCGCAATTCCCTCTATTTTCCCAAAACATCCCCGTGTATATCTCGCGGTGTATTCACCCTGTCCCCCGCGTTTTCAAGCAGCGTCTCGCCGACTGCCCTTCCGCAAACGAGGATCTGATCCTCCCTCGTCTTGCTTCAGCCCCTCGAACCCCCCGATCCAATGCCTACCCCCCTCCCCCTGTCCGGTCTGACCACTTGACACCCCCCTCCATCATCACCCCAGAGCCAGGAGCGCAATCTTAACTGACATCACACACCATTCCCGCACACCACCACGGCTCCGCGACCAACGTCTCTCTGGCTTTGCACACCACCCCTCCATCCCTTCCCATTCACCCCTCCCCGTGTGATCAGGCTGATCCTCCCTCCATTCGGTCTCCTGTCTCCCTTTACCTCACGCTATTCCTCCTTGTTGCCACAAAACACATCGTCGCTTTATCTTTGCTCCTCCCAAGCGTCCAATTGTGTTCAACATCAGCATCATCTAACAGCAACCATTCGGCTCCTCCAGGCGTGCGGCGACGTTTTGACCAAGAAGAAGCTCGACCAGCATCGAGGCCGTTGTCGAGGTGCTACTTTCACCTGCATCGATTGTATGGTGCACTTCCCCGGCGTTGAGTATCGCACACATACGGTATGACGCCTGACTTGTCTATCCTACGCGACGTTCCGCATGCCGGTGGCTCAAGTCTAACATGTTTCTAGAGTTGTATGACCGAGGAGCAGAAGTATCAGGGTGCCCTCTATCGAAACAAGAAGGCAAAAACCGGACCCAACGCGAGCGCACCAGCGACCAAAGCCATGGCACAGGCAGCCTACGTCGAGGATGTCGCAGACGAGTACGAGGCGTGGAGAGACTATGAGCAAGCTAGCGACGACGACAACCGCTCCGCGGCCACTCCTCCTCCCGAGGCGCCCACTCCGCCATCGGCCAACGATGGCCATGTGAATGTCTTCGACTTCCTTGTCGCCAACCCTACCCCAATGGCCTCAAGCCTTTCACTCCCTGCTACAGCCCCGGTTCAGCACAACGAGGACACCCAGCTTGTCCGGTTTGACTACGAGGCTAACACTCTGGACGGAATCGTCATGGAGGAAGATGGCATGATTCAGTACGGCTCCGGCCCAGTGCCTACCCACTTCCAGACGCCCGCGCCGAAGGCGGAACGGAAGAAGGCCAAACATACAGAAAGCGAAATAAAGAAGGACAAGAAGCGCAAGAGGTTGCACATCGAGACGGACCAGATTATGATTGATGCGCCGCCAGTCCTACACTCTGGGTTGACCGGGGGGTTGAACCGTTTGACGACCCGGTCCTCCGTCTTTCCTCCTTCGCCAGATTACTCCGGTGGCGATGTCGCAGAAACGCCGGCCAGTCCTCTCAAGAAGTCGAAACACTCTAAACATCACAAGTCTAGCCGGACAGAGGGAGGTATTAACAGTCTAATGGCCATGATCACCGCTGGCACTGGTGCGGGCGTAAAGTCCAAATCGAAGTCGTCTAAGAAGCGAAAGTCAGCGTCAGGCACAACGTCGACTTCGACGAAAAAGAAGCACCATAAGCGTCTCGAGGCCCCGAAGGAACAGAAGCTTCTCGAGTATCGGCCGGGATCGAAAGACAGCAAGGAGGGCGACAGCTCCGCGGGGCAAATGGTAGTCTTCAAGCCACGCGCTGAGCACTTCCTCAGCTTTGTCAACAAGGGCCCTAAAAGCGAGCGCGGTTGCAGCGTTAACAAGGCCCTCAAACGCTTCCACCGGGAGCGCTCCGACTCAAGCGTCAGTGTCGGTAAACTGATGGAAGAAAAGGAGCTGTGGCGGTCATTGCGAATGAGGAAGAACGAAAGGGGTGAGATCGTCCTATTCAGCATCTAAGGAATATGAGATCATGTTATTGCATGAGGGGCGTGGGTTGAACATCATACCCTCTATCAAGGGTCACACACGGAGTTTGGTCTTTGTCTTTCATTCTTTTCTTGATACCTATGCTGCATGGGCATGTAACAACACATGTCGGACCATTAATTGGGTTTCGTTTACTTCTCCAAGATGCAAAGTCGCAGACTCATCTTGTCGGGTTTTATTTTGTGAGAGGACAATAACTTTCGCCATTTATTTTCCAATCGCCCGGCCCTCCTCGGGATGTTGAGGGTTGAGTTGGCCTTGGCTGTTTGCCGAGGCTCATGTCGCTCACTTTCAGACTTGGTGATCCAATGTCTTGTACAAAAGAGCACACCGGCTGCTGGCAATGGGATAGATGGGCGTTGTATTGGTACTTCTCTTTAACTTTCTTTTCTTAGCCTCTTGGGGTTTGTTTCGAGGTGCTGTATTCTACCGGATAGCAGGGGCAGAGAAAGTTGAAGGGATCTTGGTGTTCATGTTTTGTTTTAGACACCTAGGATAGGGTACTTGATTTATTTGGTTTTGCTCGCTACTCATATGAAAGCGCAAGAGTTGTTTGTACATGGACAGCGTGATGAAGTGGTTCGCCTTCCAGTATCCTATACATCATGTTCGGGTGTGTTGGACGCTAGGGAGAAAGGGTGGCTTTGGGTCATTGTAGAATACGCCTCCCTCCTCTCTGGCAACTCACAGCTAGGCTAGCCGATATAATGTTACAGCCCTCGGCCCGTATTCTCAAGAGGCGATATTGCATTGATCAGAGGCGCGTTCCAGTGCAAGCAACCCCGCCTATGATATAAGTAAGGCCTTGTTGTTCGATGCCCCCATTGACGCCTCCCAAGCCTCTCCGAGCTTACTCCTTGAACCTTGCCCACGAATACACAAAGTCTTCAGAGCTGCCATCATAGGGACGATTACCAACATCATCATGATATGTATGTTTGACCGAAGCCTTCATATTTCTCGTATTTGTACAGTTATTACGTAGTCAGTCAGTGACTTCATACAATTCGTAAGGGCAGCACATGCTGCGCCAGTGCCTGGCGTCGGCAGAGGGGACACTCTGGTTTCTCGCGGACCCAGTCACCAATGCAGGCCCAGCAAAACACATGGCCGCACTGCGTTGCTGCCGGATCCTTCAGCTCTTCCAAGCACAACGTGCACTTGCGCTGTTGGCGGCCCTTGATCCACGCCATGACACCCTCCCCGACTGCCAGGTCGTACCGCGGACGGCCGTCCTTGGGCACGGGGGTATGGGTTGATACGCCAATCCCGGCGAGGCTCCGCTGGTTTCCGCTCCCAGGCTGGCCGGCACCGGGGAGCAGTTCATTGTTACTGCTGTAGGCGTTTTCATCAAGCGTGACATGGCCGGCCGATGCAGAGCCGAATGCGCGCTCGCGGATCGCCGAGTCGAGCCCGGCATCCTCAAATTGAGAGATGGCTTGATCGCGCAGGTGCATGTAGCCGCGCACCACCATCTGCACAACCAGCAACACCCCGAGCACCTCGTAGCCAGCTCGCCCACCCTGGCCTTCTTCTATGCGGCGCGTGAACACGTATCGTAACCCCCAGATCCGTTTGGAGAGGGAGTAGTATGCGCCTGTAAAGTAAAATGTGGCTAGCACGAGCGCGTGGAGGTGGGCGCCGCTTGTGAGTGTAGAGAGATGTGCCAGCATGTAGCGCTGAATGCGATAGGTGGTGCTCGGCGCGGCGGTCGTGCTTCCCTTACCCTGTTGGGTGAGACGGGTGAGGCGGTCCTGAAGGCGCTTGCGGATAGATGCGCGCACGTAGGGTAGAAGCCGGCTCATCATGTATGGGAGGAGGATGCTCGTGGCGATGTAGCCGGCGCGGCGGGCGAAGGAGGGCAGGCGCGGCCCGTCCGCCGCATCCAAGGCGTGGTCATCTAAATGGTGGAGTGGTAGTAACTTCGATGGCTCCTCGACCTGAACGAGATCGCAGTATTCTTCGCCGAGCGTGCGGTTGCCGAGGAGGGTGGTGAGGGAGAAGTAGAGGACATCGGCGAAGGTACGAGTCTCGGAGGTCCAGGCGTGGGCAGACCGTGCGCCTCGTAGGCGGCGGTGAAGATCGCTGAGCTGACCAGTGAGAATTCCTTGAAAATAAGCATCTTTCTGGTGGGCGCGGATGATGTCTGGTGCGGCGGCATAAGGATACGGGGAGCTTGTGAGCGGCGGCGGCGGCGCCTTTGCAGTCGCTGGGGAGGCCATTGCGGGGAAGCGCTTTGGGCGATGGAGGTCAGAGTTATGGTGTCAGATCATCAGATTCACATCTTCGAGATGATCCGCTGAATTTCGCGCCTTGGTCAGTGTATGTTGGTGTTGTTTGGTGATAGATTATCAAAAGTCGCGTCAGGTCGACATGAAGGGTGCTTTCGGCATTGGCAGCTGCCCTCCGAGGCGTTGGACCTCGGGATCTGCTTTGAGGCTGACAACCCACCTGATTAGCATGGGCAGGGGTGATGTTTGCGGCTAGCGCGCCAGTGCGACAAGGGATGTGGGCTGACTGACGTCGTTGCTGCCAAAATGGAAAATTGCAGGGGCCTGTGGAACACGCGACAAGGGGTAACGGGGTGCTGGAGATGATTGTGGACTTTTCTTTTCATCGAGGTTCTTGACACCACGTCACGCATTTCAATCCAATATTTACATCGCAGCATCGCAAACCCGTATTTCGGCGCACAACGCACTTATTGCTTCTTCAAGCTCCGGTCTTTGATTGCCCAGTCGTGGCCTCTCGATGACGGTACAAGCAGGCAGGCCAGGTGACAAGCGCCATGGACGGCGATCCCGCAGTTGAGCCCCGGCTCGACTCGTTCAGCTTGACCTTCCCCCTCCCTTACCGGGTCGCCTTCATCATCATTTTCGGTTCGTGGTCAAGGGGGTGAGGACATAGCAAGGATGTGGCACTGACATTACCTCTACTTAGCTGTCTGGGGATGGGGTCTTAACCTTCACTTCCTCCACATTCGCCGGATCGATGTGCCTTCGTTAATACGGTATCCGGGGAGGTCCAGCGCCTCCCAGCTCCCGCATCACCACTCCACATACCGCCTCGCGACCTTCCTCTCCGCTACGTCGGCCATCTCCCTCGTAATATTCTGGATGTTCTCACGGCGCGACCCACACCGTGTGATCGACTACGACTGGATGCCCATGACTAACTTGCTTGTCCTCGGCCTCTTGTTCTTGGTTCCCCTGCGCCGCTTATCCGTCTCGCACCATGGCCGTACTCGACTACTTACGGTGCTCCGGCGGGTTAGTATCGGAGGAATCGCCGAGGCCAAGGACGGAAAATTTGGGGATATCCTGCTGGCCGATGTCCTCACCAGCTATGCGCGAGTCTTCGCCGACCTTTTCGTCTGCATATGCATGTTCTTGACGCGCAATGGTTCGGCCACAGACCGACCAGATCGTGACTGTGGCGGCGGCGTCTTGGTCCCTCTGATCATGGCGGTGCCAAGCGCAATCCGCTTGCGCCAATGCCTCATCGAATATGGGCGCGTGCGGCGGTCACCCCCTCGAGATTCCACGGGGTGGGGCGGGCAGCACCTTGCAAACGCGGCAAAATACTCGACTGCGTTCCCGGTCATTGCCCTAGGCTCTCTCCTTCGGAACCTGAGTGTGGAGGATCGGGCGGTTTCCACGGGTCTCTATCGCGGATGGGTCGCCGCCTGTCTCCTGAACTCGCTCTACAGCTTTTACTGGGACGTCGCTAAGGATTGGGATTTGACCCTCTTCTCTGAGGCGCGCGAGCGAGACTCCCCAGATCACCCCTTTGGCTTGAGACGGAAACTGCTAGTGCACAAGCCAGGGGTATACTACGCCGTGATCGCAATGGACCTTGTCCTGCGATGCACATGGATGCTCAAGCTGAGCCCGCGCTTGGAATATATGACCGACTTCGAGGGATCGATATTCATGATCCAGTTCCTCGAAGTCTTCAGGCGCTGGGTGTGGATCTTTTTCCGCGTCGAAACAGAGTGGATCCGGAGCACATCGACCGGTCTAGGGGTGGACGACATCCTATTGAGCGACTTTCAGGGGAATAAGTACGAGGATGAAGAGGACGATTAAATCAGGTACCGAGCGTGTGCCGATGTAACTGGCTGTACGATCTGCATTGGGCTATTGGATTGGCGCATAAGGGGTGCGGCTGGTTTGTAAACCGAATCATAGAGTTGAATACCTAATAGCGTCTAGGCAGCGGAAACTGGGAACATGAATACCACAATACCACCCAGCTGAGGGGCTGAGCCGTCCAGCCCGTGCCCTCAAACCACACCATTGACATTTAGGGGGTCTGCACCCAGATCGCATACCTGCTTCGTCGATTCTGCGCATCGGGGGCTTGGGGCGGCCGCTAAATCTTGCCGTTCACACGGAACGGGTTGTTGCCAATTGGTTACATTGAATGCACTTCGGGATGCAACACCATGACACCAGGTGGCATCTTCAACGACAGAGGACGTATGGCGCAGCAAACAGGTATGAGTAAGCGGGGACGCAACGTGTCGAAGAAGGGCCCCTTGGCCCTTATGTTCGGAGAGCTGAAGAAGAACAGCGAGAAAACTCTAAATGGTTGCCTTTTTGACTTTGGGGATGGAAGACCAATTGTATCGTCACTCGCAACACCCTCTAGATACGGCTGAACAGAGCGCCAAGGCCGTCTCGATTCGCTCGCCCACAACCAGTTGTGTCGGCCGCCTAGAAAGGAGCGCCTCTTCTGCTTTTTCTATCCCGCTGGCATTCGAGATTTGACAAAGAAGTTTGCTGGGTGGCGGGAGCAGTGTTGCACCATAAATCAAGCACAGCCGAGTTGGTATTGATAATTGGACGTGTCCCTTTGTCCAACCTGTTTGTCTCTAAGGCGAGGTTCATCAGGTGGTCTGGCCAGCAACTTAAAGAAAGGATGCGAGCAAGGACAGGAACACCTTGTGGCCCCTTCACTTTTCCCCAAGACGGCCTCCGATGAAGAGACTGCCCCTCTGTCGTGCGACCGCGAATAGCTAGCCATCAACAACAACAACAACAACATCATATCATCATCAGAGTCTACGATGAGTACCGGACATCTTCTGGCTCAGGACAATGCCCCTCGCCCACCGTCCCGGGGCCGAAAGGACAGGATCGGCTCCCGCACAAGGTTGCTCTCACCCTCTCCACCGTTGCATATCGAACTTTACGCAAAGAGACCACTGCCTCCGATCCCGGTCACCAAGCGACGAGATTCAGTGGCTCTAATGCTCAGCGAGAAGATATACAAAGTCCTCAGCAATACGCAGAGAAGCCTCGCAGGCAACCAGATCAACTGGGCGAAAGAAGAGGCCGATATCAATGTCATATTAGACAGCCGTATCAGGCAGGACGTCACCCCATCGCCATCGCCGTCTCTGTTGCCAGAGATTATAAAGAGGGGCAAAAGCAGTATCACGATCACCACCGAAGAGGAGACAGCCGATCCGACATCTTCGCGACCGAAATCGGGGGTGAGAAAGATGCTCGCCCTCACCGGCGAAAAGACCAAGAACAGTCCATGGTCTTCACCATCAGGACATAATCCCCCCCGCAAGATCAAACAGCTCACAGGTGTGGACGTCGCCCCTGAGCAGCCTGGTCTCGATGATTTGACTGAGATTGCACCCATGAGCTGTGGCAGTAGCGTCTACAGCCAGGAACTGGACGCTACTCTCTCGGAGGCCGGGTCCCTGGATACTGCCTCGAGTTATGACGCGGGATACGCCTCTGATCCAAACTCGAGTTACGTCGCTCAGAGATCATACGCCAAGAAACATACACCGGGAGCAGTGCCATCCCCCTTAAACATCACCAAGGTCCGTCAGTCACAAGAGAGGGCCAGGCGGCCCAATGTTCACAAGTCATCGCTATCTACCAACGATGTTTCCAGAGCCAGGGGCCAGGACATCAACCACACCCACATCGCGCGCCCTGGCACCCCGCTACGGCCGCCGCGCCCTCTCAAGTCCAGACAAACGCTGATGCTGTACCCGCAAGTCAGCGTCCCTGACTTGAGAACAATGAACAACGCCGCGGCGTGTACAACTAGTAGTCTTCCTGGCGACGCACTCCCCGCGACGCCTCCCGAGGAGCCACCTTCACCCCGAAGCCCACCACCCATCAACGCCAACACTAACGGCCAGCCCGCGGATCCGCAACACTGGCGGTACCTCCTCTACAACCCCAACCTCTACCAAGGACTCTACCCGCCACCACTGCCGCCCAAGCCCAAGCCCAGCCCCAATCTCCATTCCGATCTCAAAGCCGAGCCTGAAGCTAAGTTCCCCCGCGGCCACCACCGCTCCATACTCTCCAAAGTCTTCCGGCGAGCCTCCGGGCTAGCATCCCCAACAACACCCACATCCGCGCCTCCACGTCCATCCCGACCAGCCCACACCAAAACCCTCTCCGCACCAATTGTCGGTTCCGCTTCCTCCGCCGCACCATCCCCATATAGCCTCCTCCCCGCGGCAGAAATCATTCCCCGACGCGGCGCCATCTCGCACCGCTACACCCAATCCGCCAGTACAACCTCCCTCTCCGCCCCTCCCATCCCCCCCAGATCACTCAGACACAGACCAGGGACGGCTATCCCCCCTGTGCCGCCCCTGCCCCCGACGCCGGAGCCGGAGCCGGGGACGTTCTCAGCTTGGGACCATGATGATGAGGATACCGACAGAACCGGGCTGTTCAGACTCCCTTTTGCAATGTCTAGTAAGGGATCGTTGGCGCCGCAGAAGACCGGGGAGTCGGCGAAGACGGCACCGGTGCCGCAGAATAGGCGGCACCGGAAGAGGGAGAGTCTCAGGGGTCTCAGGAGTAGGTTTGCGGTTGCTGGTGCGGGGCCTTCATTATAGTAAGGTGAGGAGAGGAGAGGAGAGGAGATGCAGGCGTGGGTTTCAATGGTGGCAGATTCACATCAAGTGGGGGCTGCCGGGGTTTCTTGTTGGAAGTTGAAGTTGAAGTTTCCTAGCATACTTACCTTATTTATTTTAGGTTTGGTTCTGGGTACGTTTTCGACTCTCATATGTTTATATCCGGGGTAGCATAGTACTCTCTATTATTTCATGTTAGGGTCCTGCGCCTTTACTTGCAGTATGACAGATGTGTAGCTAACGGGAAGGTTTCAAGTTTTGTCCAGGTAGGTGAGCGTATTGTCGCTGTGTTGAGCACCACTATCCCATCCATATCCAACCAGCCAAATCGGGGGCTCACAACAGAGGCCCAGTGAACCAACAAGTACCAACCACCCAAGAAGATTCCGAAAGCGCCCCCCTCCGCCGCCCTTCCACTCCAAGACCCTACCGTCTTCGCCCTGAACCTCCCCCGAGGCGACGGGAACACCGCCTCGTCTACCCTTCTCGAACTCTCCAGCACTACCTGACTCAACCACCCCACCGCAATCCTCCTGAGATACACCGCATGCAGGGCAGGCATGAGCACCACATCCCCCACACAATACTCCACCGTCTTTGCCTCCATCGGACGCGCATCAAACATCCTGCCCCCGGCGCTGCTCATCAGGGATTTAAACTCCCTCTTGACACTCACCCATCTGCTTAGGGTGTCTTGTTCCAGAACCGGGCCCAGATCAGAGGGGATTGATTGCCTTGTCCAGCCCGCGGAGAAACTTCCTGCTCCCGCCTTGGCGAGAGGCGTTCTCGAGGATCTGGATGTCCATTATCCCCTGGAGGCATATACGGTATAGTGACCATAGTGCGGAAGCATCGGCGCGGACGTCCCAGAGACATTTAGGGTATATAGGGTCTGTGAGCATGGAGGCGAGGGTTTTTGAGGGGTCGGAGGTAGGAGAGGTGGTGAATGCGCTGACGCCGAGGGTGAGAACGTCAATGAGGTGAGTGGTGTTGGAGGGGAGGAGGTGGATTGTGATGAGGGAGAGGGCTCCCGTGGGGGAGCCGAACTTGGTCCCTTCGAGGTCGATGTAGAGGGTTGAGAAGGGAGGGATGGAGGCCAGGAGGGAGGCCAGGGCGGTAGGGGTGGAGATGATGGTTGCTGCTGGCGGAGGAATCATCTTGTCTTTCTTGGTGGGTTGGGCGAGGGGGTTGCTGGTGAGTGATGTTCTTCTGGTGGCGGGATGGGAGTCTTGCGCAAGACATGGTGACTTCGATTATGCCTGGTGGTTATATATGCTACAAGGTCTGTATGGGAAGGGAGCTAAGGCCTCACCGATATTGTAGGTTGTATTGTGGTGGTTGTCGTGGGTTGTAACAGCGTGGTTCAGGGAGAGGTTCAATGTCTTTGTAGGTTGGGGTTTGAGGGCCAATGATGGGTAGTGTGCAATAATAAAAGAGCGGACCACGCCATTGTTCCAGAGGCGCAACTTCAAAAGTGTCATCCCCAGCCAAACGAGATTCTCATAGGTTGCTTACGTGTATTTTCTCGGACAGAAATCGAGAAGAAAGGCTGCTTCTGTGTGAAGGCGTCAGCAAAAGTCATGCGAAAACACCAGTAGATGGGAAAGAGTCATTCTGTTCTGTGTGGCCACTGGAACGCGATGAATAATACGAGATATTGTAAAAGATTAATAGGTAAGTCTTCAGGATACCTTACCTTATCCATAGCAAAACGTTCCTTCCCAAGACTCACCCCCTGTCTGCCTACTTGTTGATGTTCTTCGCCATCATGTACTGCCACCCATTCTAGTTAGGAAGGCTGCTGAAGGTATCCTTGATGTCCATTTGTCTCTGGTCAATAACCAGTACACGAGCCCTCTTGGAAGGGTCCCAGCAGCCATTGCTGTCCTGCACAGAATAAGGTCCAGAGTAATCGGCCATCCCCGAGAGTTCTTTGCTAGTCTGGGGAATATGAATATAGCAGTCTGTAGGTCGGTAGTTTTGCGTTCTCCCGTGAGGTTATGGAGCCCAGGTAACGCGTGGGAATGGAAAGAGGTGTGGGCGGCCAAGACCCATTTCCGCCGAAGTGTTCAATTGGAAGGAGAGTTTAGTGGTTAGATCATTGTAATAAACCTTGCTGCGCCCCTCGGAAAAGAGTATATTTCTGGGCCCTAAGACCTATTTTAATGCAGGTTAGACCTGTCGAATGTAAGCAATGCCTTGCTGTTGCTGTATAAGATAGTTGTAAGATTTCTGTGAAGCCTTTTCACCGGAGCTTTCGTACAGTCTCTCAGCACACGTTGTCTTCGTTCTTCGGTCCATCTGATAACGTTCCTTTCGTGGAGCTATAAGCATAAAGCCGGGGACCCCGCTGACGTCACCTGCTTTAACGACCCCTTTCCCCACGCAACCCCCCGGCCAAATGAGCCGAGGCTTCCACAATCAGGTCCCCTACCCACAATATTCCCCATGCTACTGCCGGCGCCAGCCTCGACTGAGTGCCCCGCATCATCCCGCCAGAAAGCGCCGCATCTGCCCCTCTCCGCCGTGCATTGCATATCGGCGACCCTCCGCCGCCACACCGTTCCGAAGATGAACGTTGAATGTGACACACAACAGCAGTCGGTGGATATCAACCACAAAGGCACCAAGACTATCATCCAGACTATCCGTGATACCTTGACTACCAAGGCCCAAGTCATCTTGCCGACTGCCGAGGGCGAGGAAGACCTCGAGGGGCCTAACGAGGCCGACGTAGACGAGTACGGCATCAAAAACTACTGGGATGCTTCGTCAATGGCTCCGCTAAGCGCAACCTCAGCGGTACGTACCATCCCTCCCTCGAGGGTATATACCAGTTCCCACTCGGTCCGGAGCAGCCCGGGCCCATGCGTAAACTCTCGTGGCGGCATGGGACAGGGATCGACGCAACTACCCTTTTCCCCTTTCCACCAGAGACATCAAGCTTACAAGAACCCACGATAAAGGCTGCCATTGCCAGACTCAGGGCTTTCAAACCGCCCCCTGCCACGCTATGGAACCGCCTCCATGTTAGTCGCCGGGCCGCCGTGCTGTTGTTGCTCTTCGCAGATCACAGAGGCGACCTCCGGGTCGTCATCACAATGCGTGCCGCGAGTCTGCGCAGCTTCTCGGGTTCGTAATATCCCCCAGACACCCCTATTCACGACTTCCTATCCTTACCCTTGCTGACCTCCCAATCATGGCCCAGGCCATGCAGCCCTCCCTGGCGGGAAAGCCGACAGTACAGACGAGACACCATGTACGTACCCCTCCCTATCCTGTGTCACCACCCCCTTCCTAACAGCCCCACAGTCCAGATCGCCCGCCGCGAAGCCTGGGAGGAGATCGGGCTCCCTATGGACGACGCGAAGCTCCCTTCCCCTTTCCGAATCGAACATCTCTGCGACCTCCCTTTGAACCTCGCCCGCACCGAGCTCATTGTACGACCGTGCGTGGCTTTCCTTCATGCCAGAGACCCTCCTGTGCCCACGGGGTCAGTCCAGTCCTCGGCGAATGATAGCTCCTCAGGGCCAACGGTCGAAAACACCTTGATCCCGCGGCTGGATGCTAAGGAGGTAGCCGCTGTGTTCTCGGCGCCTTTCCACAACTTTCTCAAGGAGATCGACGAAGAACCGCCATCTAAGAATGGCCAAGATCAGGGGAAGGGTGTGCGGCGTAGGCCGTTGCCGTCTGGGAAGTGGTACGAAGGCAACTGGCTCCAATTCAACGGGGAGCCTTGGCGAGCACACTACTTTTACGTCCCTGTCAATGACCAGCGGGTGATGAAGCCCGGGCGGCGCTTGTCAGTCGCCGAGGAGGAGGTGGCAGATGAGCTGGCTGAGAAGGAGCGGTATCAGGTATGGGGAATGACCGCGCGCATCCTCGTTGACGCAGCGAGAATCGCGTACGGGAAGGAGCCCGAGTTTGAGCACAACACTCATTTCGGGGACGAGGCAATGATAGAGGAAGCGGAGCGGGTAGGAAGACTGGGGCCAAAGAAGAAGGCGAGTGACGCGCCAAGCAAGGTATAGATGTAGATTTTAGTTGGGTAAGTGGCAGCCGTGCGTTGGATATGAAGCCAACTTTTTGATCCCGCTCATCTCCCATATGCCCATGGTGCTCCGGCATCAAGAAAGGACAGGTTATGCTGCCGCCAATTCCTCGCAGGCAATGAACACACCTTGGCCTAATGGCAAGCAGTGTCCTTAGTAACTGCAGTGCGTCCGCCAAAAATAAAGTACCCGAGGCCAGCACCAACTGACACAGCAATCATGATCCACCCATTGTAAGTCATGAAGATAAGCCTGTCAACGCATCATCAGCTCCCATCCGGGGCACCACAGCCCTCAAGGCTCGCAAAGAGATAGGGGTCGACTTACATGATCATAAATGCGTAGAAATTCTGGACTCCGTAGAGTACCGACTTGATGAGGTGCGCCCGCTGCATGGCAGCATCCCTGTTGTTCCCTGAACGGAGGAAGAAGGGGGTAGTCTCAGCAACAAGTTCGGGCTCATCATCAACGGGTAGGTCGCCTCCACGCACATACACTCTCTTAGCCAACACGCACGGAATATGGTGACGCCAAGGGGCAAATTGAGGGAAGGGTTTCATCCAGGGTTGGGGAGGGGGGGGAAGGCGGAATGGATGAGAATGAGAATGGAAAACTTACGGGGTACGGCATCGAGGCGCTTGTTGGTTCGTGCTTCGAACTGGCGGATGCCTTCGCGCATTGCCTCGTACCCGGCCACGAGCGCCACCACGCCCAGGAGGCTGAAGAACAGCGAGAGAGGCGACGTGATTTGCCATTGGCGGAAGACTACGCAGACGTTCCGGTAGTCCCAGGTGAAGAGCATCTAGTGATGTGGATCAATGTCGGCTTTTTTGGGGGGAGGGAGGTGGGAAATCTTACGTTCATGCTGCAGCGCGCGGGGCCAGCCATGGGCATGTCGTGCATGCCGTGGTCTATGTGGTGGGCATGGGCGGAATGATCGTGGTCCATTTTGAAGAGAGGGTGAACTGGTCGGTCGCGGGTTCCTGAGTTGAGTGGAAGTTGGTGGGTATGGGCAATTGAGGGCTCTTGCCGATTTTGAAATGAGAACTATAGAATCGTCTGGACTGAGAGGAGAGACTGTGATGGGTGAGATGGTGGTGAGGTAACGTCGTCAAGAGCCGCGACTGAGGCAACCGTATTCTCTTACACGAAACATCGAGGACTGTTGCGCACGCCAGAAACCGCGCGTGGGAAACAAGCCTTTGTCATCAAGTAAACCTGAGGGTTGGGGTTACGCTATTTTTAAATCGGTGTGGGGAATAAGGTTGCGGGTCATTTCAACGTCTTCGTTGCCAAGGAAACAGTTCAGGGGAAGGGAAACCACAGCTCGTCGGAATTTGCAAATACGGACATTGTCAAAGCCTCAATGATTGATCTCTGGTAGATTCTCAGATATGTACGAACGGGCCGAAAGTAAGGGTTTCATCATTCAGTGCGAAATATGCCTTCATACTGTCGAGACCGCCCATGATTTTGGCCCGAGCCTGCGTAGGAAAGCTCCATCCAGGCGCAATAGGCCGGGTGCCTTCCTATCCGATAAAACCTTTCGTTTGGGGCACGAACCTAAGTTCTTCGTACTTCCAAGTGCGATGAAAGATTTCGTTGAACCGCGGAAGAGTGAACTCTTAATCTCCGAGTTACCGCAATACTGGTCGGTTTAGGGAAGGTATGCACGCTTCTCTCATCCTCTCCTTTTTTGTTGTGGCCATCTGGTACTCAAGTCCAACCAAGCCTGTATTTACCTGCCTCCATCCATACACAATGGCCTGCGCGGTGTTCCACCACTTCCCGATGCTGCCCTGGGAGTTGAGGGATCTGATTTGGGATATTTCCATTCGTCCAGACCAGCCTGGGGCCCATTTCTTCACCGTCTTCAGCCCCAGTATCGAAGAAAACAAGAAGGCCATGGAGGTTTATTCCATGAAAAGTGCCTATGGTGCGACCGAGTTGGCTGCATCACGGTGCAGCAACGACAAGGCGAACCGTTCCTGGACCACATCGAATCCCTCGACGTATCTCATCGACAGTGGTCTATGGACCGCATGCAAGGAGTCGCGGGAGAGAATGGAGCATAGGTTCCAGACAGAGAGATGACAGAAGGCCTTCAGGGCACTCCATGGCCCCATTGGCGATGTGAGTACAGAAGTTCATCGAAACCCGCCGGCATCCGGTGTATTCGCGGAGAGATGCGGTGGTAACGTACGGCTTCTCACCACATTCCCAAATACCGACCTGTTTTGCCTTTAGCCATTCGACCCAGACACCATCGACTGGGAGCGGACTGTGCACACCGACGTACCGATGTTTGGTATCATTTATGGCTACCGACTTAACCACATCGCCTTTGAGTTTGATCCGTCATGGGTAGACGTCATAAGGGATTGGATGCTGCATTCTATCGAATTACTGGAATAAACCACGGGTGTCGCCGCTTGCGCAGGGAGAGCAGCGGGTTCCGAAAACAGATGGGAATGGGAGGCGACATGTGGAGAAGCCATCGGCCACGTCTGGTTTATCGACAAGAGAATTCGGCGACTCCCCGACACCCTTGTGAACCGTCACGTATTTCACGCCAACGGCTGCAAGTACGTCGAGGTTCGATATCGTGACCCAGGCTGGTTTGAGAGTGTAGGGCGCACTTTCTGTGGGAGTTGGAGGACGTCATTAAGGGGTTTCCTGCGCCAACGCTTGGCATTCTAGCGTGTACTTTGGACCCCTAAAACGTCAGATACAGAGACTCTGTACGGCGTACCCCCTTGAACAGTACGCTAACTTTGAGGATGTAAACATTTAGCGGCTCTCCTACCGAAACGCCGTTGAATTAGCTGAGGCCATGATATCCGAGGCATGGGGCGTTCGATTAGAGAAAATGGGTTCATTTCATTCTTGATAGAATGAATCATGTTAGGCTTCATCGGTGGAGAAGTTGCCCGTCTCCATTTCTGACCGAGGGCCAATAACTAACCAACTGACGAATCAAGGTAGCGCCAATTTTTATACATAAAACAGGACTACATGGCATTCTAGACGAGATCAGGCACTGCACTCATGATCTTAGTCTCGCATGACGAAAAACCCTAGATTCTAATACCTTCTTAGATAAGCACGATGGCATTACAAAGACAAGGCTGTCTTTATACCAAAGCATACTTTGTGAGTATTCCGACAACACATTTTCACATGGAGAGGAGAGACCCTTTTTTTGGCCGAGTCTTCGTAGTATTTCTAAACTAGGGTATTATATTTATGAGAATGTTCATTTGCACTGTATTCTCAGTGTCGAAGTGTATTCATACTTTGCAGCAGGCCTAATTATATCTGAAAAAGGCCACCCTGTATTCTCATGCCTATATACATACACTTAAGACGTCTAACGATGCATTCAAGGCCTCTCAGGGTACTGGCAGGGCCTGTTCTGTAGCCTCTTAGGCCTTGCGGCCCTAGTCGAGACGTCGCTAATGGGGTTGAGCTCGCTCGTTGGGTACTAGTGTGTAAAGTTGATAATGCAAGTCAGACGAAGGTCATATTGCCAAGAGACATCCTCAGTTTCATAAGTGTGTTCGGAGCGCCGGTGCACTGTTGGTATTCTCCTCTATTCTATTGACATCCAAGTGGTTTAGTCTCTAATATTAGACTCGGTGATAGTTTATGGGGCTGATTATGCCGTGTAATAGCATATGTCACCAGTACGATGGGGGCTGTGGTTTATTACCGTTCTGTTGGCCATGTGCGCTTGCGCCCCAGCTCGCGTTGGCTCGGAGGTCTTGTATTACCTACCTGCGTATTACCTCCTTTTACATCCGGAGTTTCCCCCTTATCCTAGGGTAGCTCCCTGTGGTTGACCGGTTCCAATGCGCCTTTAACTTGGTATCGGCGCCGCGATGCTACTACCTCCTTGGTCGAGTCTATTCATTATTGTTGTTATCACCCCCCTCCATGAGTCCGTTACCGTTCTGTTTTTTCCCTCCTTGTCTTTCTTCGCACCTCTGCTTGCCTTAAGACCATTGCGGCCACAACATATTGTTTGTTTTTTTGGTGGTCTCCTCCATTCTTTCCATGATAACGCCTTGTTATCGGCCCTCATTTTTTCCGTCTGAGTCTTCCATTGAGGTCGGTCACACACTTAAATAATGGAAAGTGGACATTGTATCAACGCTATTCGGGATTCGCGAATATCACAAGCGGACCATGTCGTTCACGGCAGTATCGAATGGTGGAGCAACTCTTGGCAGCAGTGCAAGAAACAAAGCAAGAGGAAAACCTCTTTCTTCACCTTGGACTTCCACTTCCTCTTAAAGTCCGGCCTCGCCACATTACAATATCGTCAGGCACAAAATCAAATGGTATCCGCTCCCGCAGCCGCGAGAGGCGGACAAGGAGCGGGGGATGGAACTCATCAGCGACGTCGCATCCAAGGCTGGCAAAGCAGGACGCCCAGTTCTTCTGTCGTTCAATGAGATGCCGGAATGGTTCCAACGTGAATCCAACCGGTGGATTCTTCGTGGCTATCGGCCCATCTCAGGCTCGGCTCGCGCTTTGTTCTGTAGTTGGTCGTATACCCACAACGAGGCGGTCAACATCTATTCCCACCTCATCCCGGCCGTTGTCTTCCTGCTATGCGAGTGGTTTATCCAGAAGTACCTTGCCAGCAGATACTCCGGGGTTACTGCGGCCGATTTTATTATTTTCTTGATCTTCATGTTGGCTGCCGTTATTTGTCTCTCGTTATCGGCGACGTACCACACCCTACTGAAACACTCCGAACATATGGAGAATCTCTGTTTGCGATTGGACATGCTGGGTGTAGTGATCTTCATACTAGGCAACCTTGCCTTAGGAATATAGCTGGTTTCTGGTGTGAACCTTTGCCACGCATTATCTATTGGTCCTTGGTTAGTCAATATCCATATGAACAGTCCTCGATATTTCCCCTTATCTCATATCTGGTACTTGAATCTAACAAACACTTTTCCTTCATCGGTTGATAGGTTGGAGGCTTCGGCACGTCGACCATCTTGATGGCACTGCATCCCAAGTTCCAAGGTTCAAAGTACCACCTCTTGCGAGCATTAATATTCGTGGCAACTGGCTTCTCCGGCGTTGCGCCATTGATCCATGGAATCACGGTGTTCGGCATATCGAAGATGATGAGAAAGGCGTTTCCCTATACCATGGCAAAAGCAGGCTGTCTTCTGTCTGGAACTGCGTTTTATGCGGTAAGTCTCTAAATTTAGCACACGAGAGAAATTGACCCTAACACGCGTGGTTCTGAAGACCAGGTTTCCAGAAAGTCGATACCCTGGCAAATTTGACCTATGGGGCTCTCATGCAATCTTTCATGACCTGGTGGTATGCGCGGCTGTGGTCCAGTTGATAGGGTACATGGATGCCTTCGACTATGTTCACGGGAATCTTACTTGTTCGTTTCCCTGAGTTACTAGTACGTTTCCATGCCGAGTACGGAGCTTCCGACCACTGGGAGGAGCTTTCAAACGCTGTCTGTATGATAACGAAGAGAAACATATGATCTGATCGTTGCTAGCCATGGCTGATACTTGTCGTAACTTCGGAGGTCCGTTCCTCGAGCGTGAGTCGTTCGTCCGTAAAATACCCAGCCCATTTGATTCGAGTGCATGATCAGGAGGGAGGAGGCAAGTGTACTTCATAGGCAGCACCTTCCCCTCCGGGACTAGCTTCGACTAGGTACCAGTCTGATATGTTTAGAGGTCATTAGGAGTTCGATTGGATGCCATGAAGGACTGCAATATTACAAGCATTAATGCGCCAAAGGTTAGAATTATAGAATATCTTTCAGAACCCTAAAACCCGCGAATCTCTCTACTAGTTGTCTTTGTGTCAGCTTCTTTGAGCTGCGTCATCTGCCGCGAATGCTGATGGCGGGGTTGGTGGGGTAAATGTTCGGAACGTATAAAGGGCTTGGAGGAAATCCCTTACAAAACACCTTAGCTATTACTAAAATGTCTACCAGAGGAAATAAGTATTGCCGTTTACTGTTGTTTGACGAAACCGATGGTCCGGGACTTGGGAGCGTGGAAAGGTCCCGCTCTGACATCGAGGGAGGAGCGGTCGTACTTAGTAAAAGCCGACGATTCCCGCTCTCAACTAGCCACCCGTCTATACCCACCTCTTCAAGAGCCTTCAAACCCCTCGATAAAGCATCTGCCCACTTCTCATCGCCATTATAATTGCCATTAGAAGACATAATCGGTAACTGAACACCGAAAAGATGCTCTCGCAACCTGTGAATATTCCCAAATGGTAAGTGGGCTCCCCACCTTAAGCAAGCCCAATCCACGCCCCTCCCCATCCCCCTCTCACAACGCCATTATCGCTCATTCGCTCATTTACACCCACATACACGCAGGCTGGATGAGAACTCGCACCTCCTCAAGCCCCCAATCAACAACTTCTGCGTCTACAATGAGGGCTTCACAGTCATGGTAGGTCCATGAACTCACACACATTCCAGGGATCCCCTCCCTTAGGTAATAACACAATGGAACCAGGTGGTCGGCGGCCCCAACGCCCGAACAGACTACCACATCAACCAGACGCCCGAGTGGTTCTACCAATACAAAGGCGCCATGATGCTCAAAGTCGTAGACGGCTCTACCTTCCGCGACATCATCATCCGCGAGGGCGACATGTTTCTCCTGCCGCCCAACACACCGCACAACCCCGTGCGCTTCGCTGACACGGTGGGCATCGTGCTGGAGCAGAAGCGGCCCGATGACTCGGTCGATCGCATGCGGTGGTACTGCCAAGGATGTAAGGAGATTGTGCACGAGGCGTCCTTTCACTGCACGGACTTGGGGTCGCAGATCAAGGAGGCTGTTGAGGCGTTCAAGGGGAGTGATGAGCTGCGGAAGTGCAAGAAGTGTGGGGAGTTTGCTGATTGGAGTCCTAAGCCGGGATCGATTCAGGATCCGAATTTTGAGAAGTAGGGGGGCAACACAACTATCGTAAGTGGGCGTGTTGAAGGCGTGAACGGTGGCAGTTTTACGTACCTTATTGTACCTATCTACTATCTACATATCAATCGGTGCACCTACCCATCACCTATTGTGCCTATCGGATGGTCTCTCCGAATAGATGGATGCCACTACGTCTCCGCGTAGATGTACGAGCTCGTTGACTCCTCAACACCAACCTCGATCTTGGCATCCTCAAGCTCCTTGCCGTTAATCCTGATACCAGCACGCATGACGTCTCCGGGCACAACCGGGCCGACACCCTTGGGAGTGCCGGTGATGACGATGTCCCCCGCTTCAAGCGTCATGACCTTGGAAATGTCACTGAGAATGCGGGGGATGCGGAAGAGCATGAGCTCGGTGGAGTCGTTCTGGCGGACCTCATTGTTGACAGTGAGATACAGCTCAATGTTGTGCGGGTCCGGGATGTCCGACTTGTTGATGAGCTTGCTGATGGGCAAGAAGGTATCGAAGCCCTTGGCAATGTCCCAGGGGAGGCCTTTCTTCTTGGCCTCGTTCTGGACGTTCCTGGCTGTCATGTCGATGCTAAGAGCATAGCCTTGGGGGTAATTTAGCAAGAAGGTCACAGGGCGTGAGATATCACGGCTGTCGTCGCTTACTTTCGATCGCATCCAACGCCCCCTGCTCATCAGAAGCCTCCAGGTTCTTGACCTGCTTGCCCAGGACCAAGGCAAGCTCGACCTCATAGTGTAGGTTGACGCCGCGAGGCTGGATCACCGGACCCTCGCCGGGCAGCAAGATGGAGGACGTTGGCTTGAGAAAGAAGAACGGCTGCTTGGGGCGCACGTTGTTCAGCTCAGCGACGTGATCCCTGGCGGCGGGGTTAGCATAGCGACCCGAATGGGCGTCATGGGGGTGTCCCTCAGCGAAGCTGGGAACGCAAACATGGGACGAGTTGGGGACCTCGTAGGAGATGGGTACATACGCATAATTGCGGCCAATGCAGACTACTTTGCTTGCCTTCTTGACTGAAGCCATTGTAGCGAAACCTCTCCGTAGCAATACCATCTTTGCGAACATGGCGACTAAAACCAGCCGGTACACGGCTTATATATGTAGGACCGTGAGTCCGGGTTATTGGCGGCCGATATAGGGAGAGCAACTGAGATTGTCCAGTCAGCGTTGAGTGACCCCAATCCCGCGGCGTATGGTTTCTCCAATGCAAAGAGCCTGTCCAATGGCAGTTGGGCAGGGCAGGATTTTGGTGAAGAGGTGCAGTGACTTGGTGGTCGAGATGCAACTGAGAAAAACGAAGTGACTCGGCTCCCTTTGGCTTGGCTTCGATTTCCGCGCCGTTACCTCCTACAGGCGCCGCAACTCCGCTACAAGCTCGGAGCCAAATGAGATGAAGCACGATGACCGGAGAATCCCGAATTCGGCCTCTCGGCCTTGGTGGAGCTTTGCTGGCTGCCCATTGTCTGACAGCCCGGGGTGGGCCTAGAAGGTGTGGTTGTGATTAATCGTCAAGGCTAAAAAGCCTTATGTGGGGCCTCTTCCCGCCCCACGAGGCGGGTGCATAGCGCAGCTGATGCCGCTTGGGTAATGAGGGTGGGGTGCGTGCTCCTCCTTCGGGTCCGACGCGGGGTTGCGTTCCCACTGAAGGGCTGGCAAAAGCCAACTGAGGCTCCGCTGTTAGGTCTGACAAAGAACGATGCTGTGGTGACGTCCTAACGAAAGTCTGGAATTTCTTGCACCCAGCGGCCGATTTCTATCGCATATATCGACGTGTCGGCTCAACTGGCTAATACGATAAATTCCGCCTCAGCCTCCCGCGCCGCACCCGGGGAATTCTCGATCAGTGAAACAACATACGTCGCAACACATCTGTTGTCTGGCAACAAACATTCACTCGCGCGATTTCCTTATATTTTGGTCGCGTGAATACATTCCCACCACATGAACAACTTATCATATGTCGACTTGATACAAGCCCATCAAAATGGAGAGTATCCAACTAGCCCAGATGCTGGCCGACTTGAGCGATTTGAATGCTGCTGTACGTATCCTGCTGCGTTGCCACGCCGCCTCTCGTGAGCAACGGGCCCCCTAATGTCAGTACTGATACTCAACCATAGCAGGAAACGCAAGCAGCAGTCGCTCTTGTCAACGCGAACAAGTCTCTAGCGGCGGCGAAAGCGCCTGGCCAAGCCTCAGAATCTTCAAAGGCGCCAGACACGGCTCCCATCCGGCCTGGCCAGCGGCATCACCAGCGCATGAACTCCGCGTCGTCTATTATCTCACGCACTGCATCGCCCGCCAAATTTGACAAATTTGGTCGACGGATTCTCACGCCGCCCATGTCACGGACAAGCTCGGCACAGGGTTCCATCCCTGGGACTCCTCGTAGGGAGGCCGAGGTCAGCATCCCTTCTTAGCCACCACCCCCTTCGGAAACGCCTCATCGAGGTGACCATCTGCCTCTCTTGAAACCTATGCTAAAATCTTGCACCCGACAGCTCGAAGATGACGTCGATAAGGCAAACTCGCTCATGGCGCTATATGACATCCGTATGAAGGTGAAGGAGCAGGACCACACAAGTCTGCTGAAGCTACGCGAGAAGATTGCGGTGCTGCAAGCGCGCCAGCAAGCTGAGAAGAAGGACGGGGGCTCCGATAGCCGACATAGCCGGTACACATATCCTAAAGCGCCCGTTTAAGCTAGAGGGAGGCACTGGCACTGGCAGGCAGCTTCTTGACGATCTTTTTTTAATTTTTTACAAGGCACATGATCATGGACACGGGTTGCATTCATAAGGGCTAATGGCGCATTGGGAAGGTCTTCTCCTCGGGACATTGCGGATAAGACAGGGAGTCGGCGTCGTCACACGGGTACGGAAAATAGCGGTGTCGGATGACGTTATGTCAAAGTATAGGGATCACGGAATATCCTGCGGCGCTGGACACGTGATTCTCCATGGCGTTTTCGGAGGGTCTGGGAGCATCACAGTATGTGAGGGGGTAATGGACACGAGGAAACGAGATGTGTACAGTACTGAAATATGGGTTAGTGTTGATGACGGCGTCAGAATAAGAGAAGTAATCAGAACTTGGTTGCGTAGCTTTGCAATATGAGCTGAATAATAGCCAGTTGACTCCTAACCGGATGCTGGAAAGTTGTGGGAGATCTATTAAAGTGAGTACACACAGCTACCTTAGCAAGATGGGGTTTGGGAGAATTCTTTTTACGGCTCACACCAGGATTGTAGGGCCCAAGGAGACTCTGAGGACCTAGACTGCAGGTGATCTGGGTGTTTGGTATCGTGCTGGTAACCTTCCGACAATCTGGCTCATTTGCCAGAGTTGTAATAAAGAGAGAAAATGCAGCGCTGGAAAGAGGAGGCAACTCTTTGATGTCTCTCCAAGATGGCATCGGTGCCTAGGTTGGTAGTTGTCTCGTGTTGGCTAGGTATGGCGTTTCCCGGTACCCAGGTAGGTATTCATCAAGGTCCTTGATCTGGGCGCCGAGATCTCAGGCGATTAGATAGAGGCACGAGCTGGTTCGGCTTCCCAGATGCTCATGCGAAGTATGGTAAACTGCTAAAGTGCCCAAGAACACGTATCCATTACCGCCAGAGAGCTAAACGGCAATATGGGAATTTTGAGGTCATTTTGGGAGAAAGTCAATGTGCACACGCCCGACATGGACGCGGTTGTAACTGTTCGATGCCCTGTCCATTTGCACCCTTGTCTGCCAGAACGCGGTCCACCTGCAGAAGGCCGCCTAGCGCGCCCGCATCCACATTCCGCCAGGACCCACATCAAGCTTCGCGCGCCCAACGACATCATCTTGACAATCAGCAACTTCGCTGCTTCACCGATTATCGCAACCCTCACACAACACAATCCCATCGGTCTCTCCAGCCGCCTCACTGGCGCCAAACCTGCAAGCATGGCGACCGGAGTAGATGCCAAGCTGCTGAAGAGCACCAAGTTCCCACCCGAGTTCAATCGGAAAGTGGACATGCAAAAGGTCAACATCCAAGTCATGAAAAAGTGAGTTTTGGTACTGTCTAGAAACCGGCAGACCACAACGGCAATTCCATAGGTCGCTGACGTGATGTGTTTGGACAGATGGATTGCTGGCAAGGTCACAACCATTCTTGGAAACGAGGACGACGTCGTCATCGAGCTCATCTTCAATCTAATTGAAGGCGGTCGCTACGTGGGTAGCCTGAGTCACCCTTTTCTCTAGAGTAGGGAGACGCTGACACGAACACCAATTGCAGCCCGATATTAAGTCCCTACAGATCCAGCTAACGGGTTTCCTCGACAAGGACACGGCATCTTTCTGCAAAGACCTCTGGAAGCTCCTTCTCAGTGCACAGGATAGCCCCCAGGGTGTGCCAAAAGAACTATTAGAAGCCAAGAAACAGGAACTGCTGCAGGAGAAGGTACCGATCACTGATACAATGAGCAATTGTTGCTAAGGTGCTGATGGTTGGATGACAGATCGAGGCCGACAAAGCTGCCGAAGAAGCTCGTCTGAGACGTGAGGAACTCGAGCGCCGCGACCGCGATCGCCCCCGGGGTGGCCGAGGAGGAGGCGGCGGTGGTGGTGCTGGTGGACGTGGTGGTGACTTGTGGCGCGGACGCCGTGATGATCGGGACCGAGGCGGAATGGGGCGTGGTGGTGGTCGCTCTCGTTCGCCGCCCCGTTACCGAGACCAGCGTGATCGTGGGGAGCGTCCCCCCCGCGGAGGTATGAGGGATACTTATGTCCCGCGAGGGGGCCCCCCGCCTCGGCGCGGTGGAGGCGGGCGACGTGATGACAGACGCCGTCGCTCACCATCTGTCCGCTCAACCTCTTCCCGATCTACATCACGAGGCCTCAGCGCCGATAGAAGCAGAGCATCGAGCTATCGATCGCCTAGTCCGCCACGACGCCGCGGTGCCAGGCCCCGATCCCGTACCCCTCCTGCTCACCGAGAGTCACAGAAACGACGCAGATCGCCACGGCGCACACCGGAGCGACGCGGCCGTTCCCCCACTCGCTCTCGATCCCGATCAGTTCCGTCGAAGCGCGGCTCACCGGCTCCTAAGCGCCGTCGTTATTCTACATCTCCGAGTCGGAGCCGTAGCCGGAGTGTATCAAGATCGAGGAAGCAACGCTACAGCCGGTCCCGTTCTAGTTCGGGATCAAGATCCTCGCGATATTCTCGGTCCGTTAGCCGCACTCCACCGCGACGCTCTAGACGAGATAGCAGAAGCGCTTCACCTAGGAGGGACAAGCGTCGGAAGAGGTCCCCGAGTCGTAGTATGACACGTAGCAGAAGTCCTGTACGGCGTCGAGGCTCCTCCCGTGATCGCTCGCGGAGTCCGCGGGGTCCTCGAAGACAGAAAGACCGCGACAACGGTGACGGCTCCAGGAGCCCCAGAGCCCGGAAGGGCTCCATTGCATCTTCAATTTCTTCCGTGGCTAATGGTTCGGGCGCCAAAGACAGACCTCAATCCTCTCATGATGCCCCCACGGCCGGGGCCGCGGAGCTGGTAAGTTCGTTTATCCTAGCGAGTTGCCGGCTAGACAGTGACTAACTCATTGCAGAATGATACAAAACTAGCCAATGAGCTGCGCGAGAAAGAACTCAAGGAGAAAATCAAGAAGATGAGATCCTCGTCACAGAGCGGCCCTACCAATGATGAGGCTAACCGCACTTGAAGATTTCCTTCAGGTCCAGTGGGACATAATTGCGTACCGCATCACCTCCGTATACTCGTGGCTTGACCTCTTGTCTTTGGCATGAGGCTTTGTGAGAACTCATCCCCTACAAACAAACACGATCCTGATTCTGTCTGAACAGTCTTCAGGGCAACATGGTTCTTGGACAGGCCAAAATAAGTAGCTAGATAAAACGGGTGAACTTTCACATGCTAGGTCTGTGTTGGTGAGGTGACGTCTGTGTTGCCGTCTCCTTTAGTGTCAATGGGGCGGTAGCGGCAAATCAATTGTAAACATCTAACCTAAAAGTACACAACCGGTTAATCCCCTGTCTCCTTTGCGATACACAAGCTGCATTGTTTGAACACGAATGCATGCCGGAGGAGCCCGGAGGAGCGCTCGAAAATGCGACTCCAGCTTGGTGACCCGGGGGTGTTCTGCGCTTTAATTGGCCAGAGCCTCCTATGTCAACAGGATGGAGCCAAGGCCAAAATGCATCGGCCACTCCAGGTCCTCCATGCCTCAGCGACCGACACCGCAATCGCAATCGCAATCCGCCGTCACAGCGTTACCAACAGCGACGCGCTCAACGACACCGCCGAGCCCAGTAGTAACCACACTAAACTTCCAACCCCCAGCGGCATTTCTACCGGCTATAAACCCAAGATTGTGAGGATGACGGAACAGAACCCGCCCAAGTCGGCGGGGGCCGGCGACGCCGCCGCCGGCATCCCCTTCTACGAGAAACAGAGACAGCATTTGAAGGAGCTGATTGCTAGGAAACGAACTCTAGAGAAGCGCCTCGTGAGAACTACCCCCGGCGATTACGAAAGCCCAGCGCCATGCGCGCGCAAACAACAATGCCAAATAGTGCTAACGGCGAAATGTAACAGGCTGCGCAGGAGGACTCAATCTACCAGAAGGAGACGGAATACCTCGAGACCACGCCCGCGGGGAATATTATCATGGGATTCGACAACTACACCAAGGGCACGGGCACCGCGGCTGCTGCGCGGCGCAAGACTGGCTTGACTGAGGCGAACAGGGTGTTTTCGAGGAGCTCCATCTCCTACAATGCGAACTCGGTATGTTTCCCCGTAACCCCTCGCTTCCTCCACTGCTACTGTATACGCGGCTTTGATGTGTGTTTGTCAAGTCTGATTCCCCGTACGAACATCCAGGACGCGCAGACTCCCGCTTCGACTCCCGCATCGCATGCGCCGACTCCGCTATCGACTTCGTTTGCTGGGGGGAATAAAGACAAGGACGGCGGGTCCGGTGCGCCAACGCCGACGTCGGCCACGGCAGGAAAGGCGTCTGGGGCGTCGAAGAAGAGCAAGAAGACTGTCGCTGCGGCTGCGGCTGCTGCAGCTGCCGCCGCTGCCGCGCAGGACGATAGCGAGACCGACTCAAGGGAGACGAAGAAAATCAGGACGAACTTTGGGGCGGTTAGGAAGTGAGCGACTGGTCGAATTTTGGCTTCTACAGCAAGGCGTCCGTGATGGGGTTGTGTGTTTCTTGGCGTGGGATTTGGGATATGGATATGGGAAAACGTGATTTGGAGTTAGGTATGGGAAGGACGGGCGGCTGCCCCCTGAGGTATGGTTCTTTTTACGGCTATCTACCTAGGTATGGACATCTTCGGCCCTTGAGCAAATTAGCCCGCTGACTCTTTTCCTAGACATATATGCCATTTGCTTTTCTGTGGCTAACGCCTAGAACTCTGGGAAACTGCTCGCGCAGTTCTTCTACTAGACCCTCAATGGCTGGAAAATATGGACGATATTGCCCGTGGGACCCGGTGGGCAGCTTTCTACGATCGGGGGGCCGCGGATGTGGTTACTGACGGCTCCGACCCAGAGAAAAGGGGACCAAGCCAGTGGAGAAGATGCCATAATACTGTCAAGTCAGGTCATAGATTTATACAGGTTGTGTCATATTCTCGAGGGGCCTTGTAATACACATTTTCAAGATTTGTCGGTCTTCACTGCCAGACCTATCACAGCCAAGTAAAGCTCTATAAATGTAAGTCCTGTTTTGCTTACGACCCATGTGTCGTGTGCGATTCCCTCTGACGGCGTTTTGCGCAGAGAGACCTTTTTTTTTTAGACCGAAATGTTCGGACAATTCCCGTCAGCGTCAACGATTGGAGAAAATAGGTCAATAGGGGAAGTGGCGCATCAGCAACAGTCAGCTTCTCGACAGCTTGTTATTAGAGTTGAGCTGAGCTCGAGCTCCATATAGCTTTGAAAGTAAGACGCATGATATAATTCTTTATAGGTTACCCTTCGCGGGTCACACCTACGGAAGGAGGCATTTGGGAGCCTGGTAGTTAGCCATATAGGGACATATGCCAAGCATCGGGTTGGGCAGGCAGACTCGAGATGTTTGATCAAGACCACAATCGACGACCATGACCAGCCCAGTCCGTGCGACAAGGGACGCAATGCGCGAGTGCTACGCGTGGGTGGCTGCGATAATCGTGAACATTGCCCTGTGCGGGGTTCTTGCGCTACTCCATATCGCCGTTACGGTGCTCGGTGGCTTGACCCCTCTCTTTGTCTCCGCACCGAGCTCCCGGCTTCCACCCGGTACATATATTCCACGTTGTCAGCCCTTTTCCAAGCGCATTGGTGCCGGTATTTCCTCAATTCTTGACTCGTGGTTTTCTCAAGAGCGGAGGAGACGAGGAGGCAGCAAGATGACACTCAAAGCGATCAAGTTCACCCCGGAGGTGATGCTGTCGGCTCCTCGCCGTTCCGCCGCAGTTCCCAGCCCCGACGGCACTAAGACGCTGTTTACAGTGACAACCTACTCGTTTGAGAGCCACAAGAAGACATCCCAGTTCCGTGTTCTGGACATCGAATCGGGCCAGTCGACTTTGCTGGTCGAAGATCTCGGTTCTAGTGAACCGACGTGGATCGGGGACGATGAATTCATCTACTTCAAGGGTGCCGAGAAGGGCAAGACCTTGCTGGTTGCGGACAGTGTATCCCAGCCTGGGGGCCCTGCGTAAGTATCCTCCCCTAGGCTTCAGGAGTAAGTGCCTTGCTGAGACAGACATCACAATCTGGTAGCCGCCATATAGTTGCTACCATTGATGGCGCCCTTTCTAACTTGAAGGTCAAGAAACTCCCAAGCGGCCGCATTGCGTTGGCGTGCTCAGCTCTAGCTACCCCCGATGGGAGTCTAGTGAATCCTGAGACGGAGAAGAAGCCGCACTCGAGCGCAAAGATCTACTCCAGTCTCTTTGTTCGCCATTGGGACACCTGGCTCACTGAGAACCGCAATTCCATCTGGTACAGCGCGTTGGAAAAGCGCGACGGGAAGTACTTACTTGCTGGCGGCAGCCTCGTCAATGCCTTGGCCGGCACGGAGCTCTCGTCTCCAGTGGCCCCTTTCGGAGGAACCGGGGATTTCGACATCGGACCAAAGGGCCTGGTCTTTGTCGCCAAGGATCCGAAGCTGGACCCTGCTTCCTACACCAAGACTGATCTTTACTTCATCCCGATCTCCGAGTTTACCGAACCCAAGGCACCGTCCCCCAAGATCGTAGACACGCCTGACCTCGAGGGTTACACCCAAACACCAGTGTTCTCGCACTGTGGTCACAAAGTAGCTTTCACCCGGATGCGAAGCAAGCAGTACGAAAGTGACAAGCCGCGGATGTTACTGCTTCGCGATGTTGATAATCTCGAGAAGGCAGAAGAGTTCTACGCGACCAAGGATGGAGAAGGCGGCTGGGATTACCGCCCCGAGTCTGTAATCTGGAGTTCGGACGACTCAACCCTCTATGCGACTGCTGAACACCAGGGCCGAACTTTGGTCTGGGAACTCCCGGCAGATCCGGCCAAGGCCAAGGAGCTTCCCACAGAGGTTAAGACCGTCGATGGCAGCGTGGGAGACTTCCGTCTGCTGAGCGACTCATCGCAGAAGCTCTTCGTGACAAGTTCATCCTTGATCGATAACAGTTGCTACAGTGTCATTGACCCCTCGCATGGCACCGTTTCTGTGGTTTCATCTGGCTCCAAGCAAGGCAAGACCTTCGGTCTCAGTCGTTCCAGCTGCAGCGATATTTGGTTCAAGGGGGCTGGAGGCTATCCCGTCCACGCTTTGGTGTTGCGGCCCTCGGATTTTGATAAAAACAAGAAATATCCATTGGCCTTTTTGATACATGGCGGCCCACAGGGCGCTTGGCTGGACGGTTGGAGCACGAGGTGGAATCCGGCCATCTTCGCTGAACAGGGATACGTCGTAGTCACCCCTAACCCGACCGGCAGTTCGGGCTACGGCATGGCTCTTCAGGACGGAATCAAAGGCGAGTGGGGTGGCAGGCCCTATAACGATCTGGTGGCTTGTTTTGAGCACATTTCAGATAACCTGCCTTATGTCGACACCAACAGGGCCGTTGCCTTGGGAGCGAGCTACGGCGGGTATATGATAAGTATGGGATCCGATTTCCTTATCCCTTACAGGAAGATACTGACTATTATCCCAAGATTGGATCCAGGGACATCCCCTCGGTCGCAAGTTTAAGGCGTTGGTGTGCCATGACGGAGTATTCAGCACTCTCAACCAGTGGAGCACAGAGGAACTGTTCTTCCCAATCCATGATTTCGAGGGCACAATCTACGACAACCGCCCTGGGTATGAGAAATGGGACCCCGCTCAACACGTCAACGAGTGGGCGACACCACAGCTTGTAAGTACCAGCCCGCAGCTGCTCCAAATTTAATCGAAAGGCCTCACCATTCACTAACATCATTCACCGTATAGATTATTCACAGCGAGCTTGACTACCGCCTGCCAATCACGGAGGGCCTGTCACCATTCAACGTGTTGCAATCCAAAGGCATTCCAAGCAAGTTGCTAATGTTCCCCGACGAAAATCACGTAAGTTCACCTCCATGGCTTTGGTAGAATACATGTGGCTAATCATACCGCCGTAATAGTGGGTCATTAAGCCTGAGAACTCCCTTGTCTGGCATCGCGAGGTCCTAGGTTGGATCAATAAATATTCGGGGATCGAAGTGAAGACTACCCTAGCCGATAGGACTTAACTAGAGAATTAGCGGGGACCAGCAAAACCCTTTGCAAGTCCAACTCTGTTTGTGTAGTTTGAGGAAGCCACTACAAGAATTGAAGTTTGGGGGTTGCACGCTTGACACGGATCACAGGACTTTGGATGTCGGGTAGGGGATGGCGAAAATGGTTGGTTATACGCTGTACGGAATATCTGTTGATAAAAAGCGCTAGGCATAATTCCCCCAAAGAAAACTTTGAGCGTACCCTGGAGCTAGCGCCGTTGACATTGTATGAGAGGGAGATATACCGAGGAGGTGGTGATGCGAGCTAGTGGTGGTTATTCGAGCTAAAATAAGAGATAACTTCCATTTCACAGATTTCGTCACATATCATAGACGACCATATCGCTTCTGAGTAAGTAGAAGCCAATATAGCACGGAATAGCTGGTTGCTTACCATATAAACAGGGTCTCCAACACCACCAACCGGCTTTCGGATCATGCCACTTGAATTTCCTTGCATGTGTGTAAGTGTATTTATTGCATGAAGGAGCTCTTGACCAGGTAGTACTATTTTCAGGAGGTCTGATATTGATGTCTTGGCGGTACTCTAAGCAACTTCGTGGATGAAACGGTCATAGATGAGTGTAACGGGTGACGTGTATCTCGTGTCTAGCTGCTGCCCGGTCATGTCATGGCGCAATGAGTTTGGCCTGAAGCTTGTACACAGTAAAGTAAAGTCAATTCCCCCTGTCCCGCACCGACAGCGGCAAGTGGGGCCTGGGCCAGTGAATCAGCGCCCCTCCAACAAGCTTCCCCAAAACGGGAACGTGGGGCATCAACGAACCCCTCGTACGCCGTCCTCTACCCTTCACCGAAACTTCGAGAGACAGTCTTCAACCTCAGCTTCTCTTTATATCTCAATACTTAGCAAATATTCTGCTTTCATTGCGTTTAGAAGGAGCGAGTGAGCGTTTGCAGTCAGAGAAACCGCAGCAAAAATGCCTTCCTACCCACCTCTCGAGGGCCGCGAGCTCAAGAACACAATCGCCCTCTTCGATGTCGACAAGACTCTTACACCCGCTCGGGGGGTATGCTTTTCCCACTTCACGGTTCGATGGCCAAAATGGTTAACTCTCTCTCCAGGATGCCACTCCCGAGATGCTCGACCTCCTTTCCCGTCTGCGCCAAAAGGTTGCCATTGGCTACGTCGGCGGCAGCAACTTCCCCAAGCAGCAGGAGCAGCTCGGCGACCCAGCGGGAGTCGATGTGCGGGAGCTCTTCGACTTCTGCTTCCCCGAGAACGGCCTGACAGCCTACAAGCTGGGGGAAGAGCTGCCTTCCACGAGCTTCATCAAGTGGATCGGCGAGGACAAGTACAAGGATCTGGCGCGCTTCATCCTGCACCACATCGCCGACCTCGACATCCCCATCATGCGCGGAACCTTCCTCGAATTCCGAAACGGTATGATCAACGTATCCCCTATTGGCCGTAACGCCAGCACGCAGGAGCGCGACGACTACGAGAAGTACGACAAGGAGCACGGCATCCGCGAGACCTTCGTCCAGAAGCTGAAGGAGAAGTTCGGGCACCTCGGCCTCACGTAAAACCTCCCACTCATTATTATTAAATTCGAATCCCGTGAAATAAAATGATAGTTGGCTAACAAACCGTGCTCACATAGCTTCTCTATCGGTGGCCAGATCTCATTCGATGTGTTCCCCACCGGTTGGGACAAGACATACTGCCTCAGTCATCTCGAGGCCGAGGCCAAGAAGCCCAACGGCATCTCATACACAACTGTGCATTTCTTCGGCGACAAGACCTTCCCCGGTGGAAACGACTACGAGATCTATGAGGATCCCCGCACCATTGGTCACTCAGTGACTGGTCCGGACGATACTATCAAGCAGATTAAGGAGATTTTCGGGCTGGAATAACTTAAGAGGTCTGACGAAACGAAAACATAACGGAAAATGATAGATAGTCATTTAAACGGTGCCTGGAGAAGCTGGAGACCTAACTGGTCATTTCACGTCAGAAACTGACACGATCTCTCAACAAAATCAAGGGGCATAGTAATGGACAGCCCATAATGAATAAAAACCTACGTGATGGAAGGAAGAAATTCGCTCCAAGCGATTTCACCTATCAACCTGTGATGGCCTCTTATTCGGGAACTTACAGATGCGTTTAACAGAACCGGGGCGGTAATTTAAACATGATTCATCTTCTTCGGGAGTATCAAAAATACCGCTACATGTAAAATCTCAGCCTGACCGCTTTGACAAAAATGGCGAGAAGAAGTAGAGTTAAGAACAACAAAGTTTCACTCTTTCAAATCCAATTATATATCATCCCATCTCGTCTCATCAAATCCAAAGCAGGGAGGCCCCCGGTTCTTTAATGTCCAAACTCAAGATGCGGCACAATTACCGGACCGTACTTAGTTGTTGACTGGAACGCCCCATCTCCTTGCACGACAAAATCCACCGCTAGACTCAGCTTGCTCAGGCCACCGGAGTGACCGCTCGCAACACTAGCCGCGTACTGTTGCATGCCGGCCTGTTGACCAGCGGCAACGGCATCAGGGTCGTATGCCACGATGGCGACGTAATTACGACGTGCCATTAGCTTCTTGTACTCACGCGCGGTGCCCGTGGCGTCGGTATGGAAGATCTCCATCATGTCCTCCTTGGTATCGCTGACTTCGTGGGTGGACTTGCTGCCGTTTTGGGGGACGTACAGCAGCTTGTTATTATGCAACATCTTGAGAAGATAGTTGGATGCCGGAGCGGCGACGACGGGAGAGGCGATCACCTGATACATGGTCTTGTGGTCACTTGGGTGCGATGGATCATGTAGAAGGCCGGCTCCGGAGCAGTTGACGTCTGGGAGGAAATGTTAGAATTGGCAACATGACAGAATTGGGGGGGGAACCAACCTCCTGACAGAAACGTCATCCGAATGCCCTTCTGCGAGGCGATACCTTGCAGAGTCCGGATCAGGTATGTGCGCTCCAGGTCTTTAGATTCATGTGTCCATAGGTCTTTGAGCTCCTCGGCAATATCGAACTCGCCAAATTGGTTGAGCACGTTGCCCATCAATCCGGTCTTACCGACCGCTTTCTTGACCTCCTTGAAGCCCTGCTGTACCATCTCCTTGCCTCCCACCACACCCGCTACTGAGCTCGTCACCTTTCCGAGGATATTGTACGTTGTGTTCACCGCCTTCTTGCCTGCGGCGATTGTGTTGGCCATCGTCTCCATTGTCTCCAGTCTTGGGTATACAACAGGCACCGAAAGCATCCAGATGCAGTGCTGTACACTTGGTGGTAGCGTCGCAACCTTTGGGAAGAGGCCCTGATACGTCGGGCCAGCCATTACACGGGTCTGTGTCCTCTCAGACCGACAATCCGGCCCGACGGCCACAACTGCAGGCCCAAGATACTTGACAAAGTGCCATCCAGAGCCTGTGATGGTGAACAAATCCATGTCGTGGCTGACGTTCCGCAGAATCTCGACTGTTGTGTGGTGCTGGAACAAGAGATACATCTCGATCGCAATGCGGCCAATATTCTTGAAGATTGCAGACTGCTGCATGTAATCCGGGTAGGATCCAAAGCCGTCAAAACTGGGCGGATGTCAGTAAGACGGAGCCTAACGATGTATAGGATACTGTAGGCACTTACATATCATGGTCATCGATCTGGAGAACGTGCGGGATCTGCGCGAACGCTTCCCGCATGAACGGCTGATCGAAATGGCTGGTATAGTAATGGAAATACGCATGGGAGACATCCTCCTCGTGTCTTGCTGTCCACGGCGTATTCTTGCGGTTTTCTCTTCCTTGCATCCCGAGCCACTGTCTCAGAAGTGGTACTTCCTTCCACAGACGATCTCCGTAAATCTGGTCGCCTAGCCCGAGTTGGACGTGGAAGCCACCACACTCTACATTCTTCTGGAGCATGTCCTTCCACATGAAGCCAACTCCGCCAAGCTTCGCTCTCTCGTTCTGGTTGGTAGATGTGGCAAAATCGTTGCCCGAGTGCGCAACCATACGCCAGCCAGTTTCATAGCGCCCGGCGACAACAAACTCGTACCGGGTACACCCCAGATGGGAGGTAACCGCGTAGGTCCACCGTTCGGTCCCCTGGTCGGACATCTGAAGATCCATGTCATACTTGTAGAACGACCACCTCTGGTGCGTGAAGATGTTCTGGGGAAATAGCTGGCGAGGGTTTGGTGACAAGTCATTGCTGAGGTGAATATGTATGGTCGGTGGCTGCGGGGCATCCGTAACGATGAGGATACTACCAAGCCACCGGCCCTTCTCCAAATCCATGTTTACGTAGCGCAGATAAGGGCCGAAGTAGACGCCATTGGTAGGCATGACCTTATACACGTCGACCCCGGCACTAGGGGGAGGGCCCGTGAAGCCGGCAGTCGAAGGCGCTGCAGATGCTGCAACGCTCAGAATGCTCTCGGCGTACCCCGGCGTTTGTGGTTGCTGGAACATGGGAGATGCGAGACCAGCCTTGCCACCGCCGCCCAAGAATGGCGATCCAAGAGGGTTGCCATATGTTGAAGCCGTAGGCGACAGCGGAGCAGAGTCGTGATAAAGGGGGTTGGGCCCTTTGGGGAACTCCCACTGTGTAGCTTGCGTGGCAAGATGGATGTAATAATACTGACCAGAGTTCTGATCCAGGTGCGCAATCCATCCCTCGGGCAGTGGAGGGGGGGATGTCGCAGCAGCAAGAAGCGAGGGAGTGTGTGTCAGTGCTGGTTGCCCGTTTTGTGCGGCCCCTTGTTTGCTGTCGTTTGTAAGGGCGGGATGGCCAGCGTTGGCAAGTGCCGGGTGGCCAGCATTATGAGCCGAAATCGCAGCAGCGGCGGCGGCAGAGGAGGAGGCGACGGGGATAGCGGCAGCTGCCGCTTGTGACGGCTTTTGGCCCATAGAAGAGCCAGACGGAGCGGGACTTGGCCTGGCGTTCGGGCCCAGAGCGGCGCCCTGCTTCGATGCCGCGTTGGAGTTGGCAGTGACATTGGCGCCGGCTTGCGCAGGGCGGCCCTTTTCGCTCGGATAAGCCGCGCCAGTGCTGGGGTTTACAGAGGTATACGCGGGAGGCGGAGTCGAGGCTTGCATGCGCGCGAAGTCCTGTTCGAGCACACTCACTTGGAGACTGGAGCCCGCAGGAGCTTGGCTCGGCTGGCTGGGGTTGGGAGGCAGGTTGAAAGCAGGCTGCTGCGGCGGCGTCGGATCGGTTACCACGTCAGAGCCCTGGTAAACAGTAGGAGGGCCGAACGGATGTTGATCAGGGCTCTCGGTAGGAGTCCATGGGCGAGCCGGCTGCGGCTGGGCTTGTGGGGGCTGCCCGCCGTACTGTGCCAGCCGCGATTGGGCTGCGGCGCTCGAGGCTTGGAGGCTAGTCAAGGTTGCAGTCCCAGAGATGCCAGCTGCAGCGTACCGGGCTTCGATGCCCCCACCAGGGAGGTCGACGATGGGCGTCTCGGGAGGCGGGGGCGATCCACGGCTGGCTCTCGTCGTTGAGGTGGATGCAGTGGACGAAAAGCGGTTGATGTTGGGCTCCTGGAGGCCCGAGTTCTTGCGAGCCGAGCCCCCCGGAGGAGGGTAGTAAGGTTTCTGCTGGTACGCGTTCGATATCTTCGGTGCCGGTGCCTGGGATGACTGCGAAAGATGCGACGGCTGCTCTACCGGCCTGATCGGCTTGACGAACAGCTCATCCCTATCCGCACCGGGACTGTCGGGGCTCTGTAGGGGCTTGGGAGCCGTCCCACGCCGTTCCGCAAGACCGCCCTTCTTCTCGGCCGGGCTCATGGTTGGGACCGGGGAGCTTGAGGATGCGGGCGGGGTGTTCGTGTAGATGCGGTTCGCTGGCGAGGGGCTGGCCTTGCGACCGTCATCGGGGTAAGGAAGGCGAGAAGGCTTCGAGGATGATGGAGTGGTCTTGCGACCCGTGTCATCGGGATATGGCAGAGGTGCCGCAGAGCTGGAGGCGCCGAAGGGCATTGGAAAGTCTGGCAGCGGCGGGAGGGAGGCGGCAGCGGCGGGTTTCGACGAGGCCGAGCTCGAGGCTGCCGATGAGGACGTTGGGGGCGTGGGGTACTTGAAACGGTCCGAAGGCTTCGGGCTCTGTGGCTTGAATATCCTCAAGGGCTCAACGGTCGGGCTATCGCAGTCGTCAGAGGTCGGGCCGGGCCTGCTCATGAAAAGCTCCTCATCAGGCACATCGCGCGATCGGGTCGCCATCTTGACAGTGCCGATGGTGGCCGGTCAACCGCCAGGCGTAGCGAGCGGGGTTCGCGGCGGACGCGCAAGGACGTTGCACAGTAGCAAGGCGTTACAAACGTCTTCGCCCAAGTGGTTTCAGGTGTCTGGCGATGATGGCTTCAGTGTGCGGGTGTCGACAGCTTGGTTGCTTCCAGGTTGGTCGGGCTGCGCGGGGTGAAGGCGGCCTGCTTGCCAAGACCTCAGCGAGACAAACCCCTCTTCGGCTCTCAACTAATGCACGCCGAGTAGCAGGACAGAGCAGACAGGACGCGCCAGTCGTCGCAAGATTCGCGCAAGTAAGTCGCAAAGCTGAAGCTTGTGAATGGCAGCAGTCGGAAAGATGAAACAAAAGTGTCACGGTAGCAAAAAATAATCATGGAGATCCAGAACGGGAGAGGAGGTCATGGAATATGCGGCCAGATACGCAGGCCAAACCAGCTGCAACCACTGGGACTGTGCGACCAGACTTGACCACCAGCCAAGGTCCAGGGGTGTGGCCGCGGCGGAAAGGAACCGGGAGCTGGCGGCAGCCCACCGACACCCTGCTCGACCGGGATGGCTGAAGAAAGTCGGCTGTGATTGGCCTCTTCCGCCGGGCGCTTATGAGGCTTGGGGGTGATTGACCACGGGATGGCCATTGAACGCATCCAGCAAGCGCTTTCGAGGACGCTTCTGGGACGCGAGCGGTTATCTGCTTTTACATTGGACACTTGCATTGAATCATAATGCTCGTTGCATTTGCCGACATGGCATTGAGCGCCTGTCCGCGTTGTTGGTGCTGGAGCTGTAATTCCATCTTGGTCTACTTTTGGGGGCTGAAAAAGGGGATGCCCTGTGAGAGGTGGTGGCCCCGTCATTGCGAGATCGACAGCGGGGGCATCGGGACATCTGCGAAACACAACAAAGCTCGGACCACGTCGCCCGCGTTGCCACGCTTCCACGCCTGGCTTGGTTATTTTTGGGCTGCTGATATCGATCTCGTCCCGTACCTGCGCAAAGGCTTCTACCGAGATGGGGCACCATATATCAAAGGAAGCGCTCTTACCGTTGATCTTCCCGCAACACCATACAAAGAAGGGTGACACAGATTCATATCGAGACTCGCTTGTGTGAGAAGGTACTCACACGCAACGTAGACATTGCATCTAAAGTCCGACGACTTATCAGCCGCCAAACATCGAGCCGAAGCGCCCACGCAAGCAATTTGAAAGCGCCTGAGAAGCCAAATCTTGGGAAATTGGTCTCCCCTGTGACACCAAGTGTCTCCACCAAAATTCCGACGCATTCCCGCTCGCCTACTAAGAACGGCTGTCAGAGGGCAAGCAGCAGTCAGTGCCCACGGATGGGCGCTGTTCTGTCTGGGAACCAGACAACGAGGCTCCCCACCAGCGACGCAGCAGCAAAATATGCCCGGGTGGCTCATCCGTCCACGGTTTTGTTCCAGTTTGACAGTTAACGGCTAGCCCTACTCCGTCAGCATCGGCCGTCTATTGGTGAACTTCGACAACCACGTGCTGGGTGTTTCAAAGTTCGGAACAGTTGCTTGCTACAACAAGGTCTCGAGCTTCCTCAGCACTCCGATCTACTGCATAAGTTGATGAAGATCATCAGTTTTGGCGATACAGCGTCGACATACGAAGGCTCTGGCACAAAAGAAAAGGGGGGCTCTCTTCTCTGCGCGAAAATGCGTTGCCAGAATCCTCACATAGCTCTGTGTCGGAACAGCAAGGCCTTGACTGCATCGTGAAAGACCTTTTCAGAATGGGAGATGACATGCCATAATCAAACCATGGGCGGTCTCAACAGTAAGTGGGCATCTTTCGCACTGTTAGAAGGGACCTTTCTTTTGGCCTGAACCTTCAAACGGATTATCCGGCCAGGTACGGAAAGGGTTCCCAGACTAGTGCGAAAAAGCTCATCTTCCTGTTGCTACCCACGGTCCAGACGGACCTAGGTATGTTTGACCGTTTACTGGAGAGGCCTGATTGAATCTTTCAATCCTCGAAAGACCCTTGCAAAAGGCTTATTGATAAGCCGGTACAAATGAGCCATCCATCCATGCAAGGATTTCTCAAGCCCCACTGCTGGAGCTGGTGCCCATGTGCACGGACCATATCAATGGCGGAGGCGAGAACCAGTAGACAACCGCTCTGGTTGCTCAGCCGAGTATCTTGACTAAAGAAAGGCATATTTGCATCAGATCCACCAAGGTTGTGACCTCAAGAGCTCCCTCATCGCCCCCGAGGACTTCTGTCGCGCCAATGAGGTGGATGGGAGACAATTGCCACAACTTGGTTACCTTCCCCTCAAAGCAACACGGACTCCTGCAGCCTTCGAGTCGAGTCTCGGCAGCCTTGCATAAGCGGGGTGGCTTGTCTCATTGCGCTATGGCCATTGATTGGTCTTCAATGACGGCGACTGACGCGGCACCTGACTTCTCCAATTCGACCCCGAGCGGGGTTTGTTTCTCACCTCTCGGAGAACCCTTCTGGGCAAGTCGAGTGGTCGAGTCGCCGAAGGAAGCAATAGTGGAGGCGATGGACAACTGAGTTTTTCTCTTTTCACGCCCCGCTTCGGTGGATCTGCCGCTGGGTTCGCATTTCGCAGCTTCAGTGGATCATGTAGCTGCATGGTCAAGATGGATGGAGCAATGCAGTGGTTAAAAGCGATCGGTCCAGAGGCAACTCTCCGCAACAACCCCGCTTGCGCATGTATGCCCGTGTGCACAAGCGTGCCTCCCCGGGTTTCCTTCAGGTTGGCCATCGCGAAAGCTCTGAGAGGGTGTCGAGGAGCATCTTTCAGTTCCAACGCAGCTTATCTTGCCTCTGGAGTTATCAGGCCGCCGAGAAGCCATACTGATATGGCCCGGGGCGTCAGATCAGCGTCGCGGGCCGGTCTTGAAGCACGTTATCTCATATCTCACCCCACCCTCTACGGAGCTCGGGCTATCAAGGCCGGGTGGGGCCACCCCTCCAGAAGCACCAGCCGGGGTTTGCTAGTGCACGCCATTGACGAACCAGGTGCCGTGCAAGCGAGCAGGCATCCTCCCCCCAGCCAACCTACAAGCCGTTGGTGAACCTTCCAGCCTGCTGGGTCCTGGGTCCTGGGTCCGCTTGATAAACCTCGTCCGTCCCTCGCCAGCCGCCCAGTGGTTCCTGGTGTTTCTTTGTCCTGTCGCTTTCTTGCCACACTTGTCGCTGGCAACCCATCATGTCGCTGAATCGCGTCTCCTCGCTCGAGACCTTCACGGTTCTGCACGACCAGCGGTCGAGGCGGAGCTCTGATGCCTCGACCCGAGATCGGAAGCTGAGCTTCAACCCCCTCCCGCAAGAATGGGATCCGGTTCCCACTCTGGACACGGTCCACGCCGTGGGCGCCTTTGAGGTCCCCAAGTGGAAGCGCATGCGTAGGTTTTGCCCCTACGAACTACCATGAAGCGCTGCCTTAGCTTACCACCAGCATCTCGTCTGTGATTATCAGTCCAAGTCACCGTGACTGTCATCTACTGCCTCTTCGCCGCCGGTGTTGTTTTCGGGTATGCCGCCATCAAGCCCGTCCTTAAGCGGGAGGGTGCCTACAAGGACGTCTGCTCGGCCCAGAGCGCCGTCAGCGAGAACACCTGCATCGAGATGCATCTTAACCTTATGTTCACTGTCGCCGCCGTGGCAACCAATGTTGCTGCTCTGCCAATCGGCGCGATCCTTGACCATTATGGCCCGCGTGTTTGTGGTCTCCTCGGGAGTGTCTTCCTTGCCATCGGCGCTGTCTTGATGGCCTTTGAGAGCAGCGTGCCCTTCGACGGCCTTCTCTTCGGGTACCTCTTTCTCGCCTTGGGCGGGCCCTTCACCTATATCAGCTCTTTCCAGCTATCAAACGCGTTCCCCAAGAACTCAGGCCTGGTCTTGGCTCTACTAACGGGCGCCTTTGACGCATCAAGTGCCCTGTTTCTCATTTATCGTGTTGTTTACGAAAAGAGCGAAGGTGCCTTTGACCACCGCAGGTTTTTCTTGGCCTATCTTGTTGTTCCCGCCATCATCGTCCTGTGTCAGTTCTTCATCCTACCTGCACAGTCGTACAAGACTGTTGGTGAGTTGGTCGAGGAAATTGAGGAGCCGCTGCCGTCTCCGGAGCCATACGACCAGATCGACGAGCACACGGCCCTGCTTCAAGAGGAGGAGCGCATGCACCGCGCCTCCGTTATCGAGGGCGTTCACGATCTGCTTGGCTCCGCGAGGGCCGACAAACAGGCCAAGCGTGAGGAGCGGAAGAATGAGATATCTGGTGTGTGGGGTGTCATGCACCATTCCCATGCCTGGGAACAGATTAAATCGCCCTGGTTTATCCTGATCTGTGCCTTCACTGTCATCCAGATGACGCGCATCAACTACTTTGTCGCCACCATCCATCCTCAGTACGAAGCCATCTTCCACTCGCCAGAGAAGGCTACCGAGATCAATAACTTCTTTGACATCGCCCTCCCGCTTGGCGGTCTAATCTCGATTCCCTTTATCGGCATGTTTCTCGACCATACTAGTACCGCTAGTGTCCTGACCGCCCTCGTTACTTGCGCTACCACTATTGGTATCTTCGGCATCATTCCTCAAACCTGGGCCGCTTATGCCAACATCTGCCTCTTTGTGCTTTACCGACCCTTCTACTATACAGCCGTATCGGACTATAGCGCCAAAGTATTTGGTTTCAGAACCTTCGGCACCGTGTACGGAACGATCATTTGTCTCTCGGGCCTGTTCAACTTCTCACAGTCCGGTTTGGACTTCCTCTTCCACGAGACCTTTCACGGCAACCCGGTACCTGTTAATGTCATGTTGCTAAGTCTCGGCTTGGCCGTAGGCATTGCGCTTGTGGCGTTTGTTACCATGAAGGCGAAGGCCATGAGAAGAAAAGTGTTGGAGCACGAAGCCGAGGGAGCGTTTCGTGAGACGAGATGGGACTAAAAGGGCGCTGGAAAGTGGATGTTGTAATATTAAATGGATGGGAAAAGGAGAAGGGGTTTTGTGAGGGTGGGCGAGAGGGAGGATCAGGGAGAGACGCGAATATTTGGATATTGACATCGTCAGGCAGACCAGTAACAGGGCTGTTCGTCGCTTTTTTATATTTGCTTGATCAGTTAGTTTGTTTGTTCAACTTGCATGGCAACGGGTAGCAAAGCGTTTCATAGCACACACATATCATGGAAGCACAGGCAAAATGAAGAGCGGTTATCACTTCATTTTGTCATTTATCTCATGTCTACTTTCCTCCTACATAACCTGGTATCACACGAACTCAACCTCTCTTCCTCTTCCGCTATCACAAGCGAGAGGCAACTATGAGTGACTTGCCTGGCCATAAGACACCACACATTCCTTGACATATACAGGCGAACAACACACTAGTATTCACCCTGAATTCCCAGACCTTCCTCCCGGGTTCTCCTCAGATTCTCATCTTTCTCCTCATTTTCTTCCTTCAGCCGGTCCTCGACGTCGTCCCGTATACCACCCAGATCAGGAGGGATGATCTGGGACTGCACGCTGGGCGCGTGTCCGACGAACCGCAGCTGCTCGTGCACGTGCTGTACTATCTCTTGCAGGCGCTTTGGCGAGTTGCGGTTTGCTCTTGGCTCGCCCAATATCTGCTCGAGCGTAGGGAACAAGGTATCATGGATAAAGTGCTCGCGCCATGGCGTGTGCTGCGGAATGATTTCAGGGATCTTGGTCTGGCAGCCGATGGCGATGGAGGTTTCATAAGCCCAGGCACGGGCGACATTGCGCGGGGTGTAACCGCCACCACCAAAGATGATCATTGGGATATTGAGCTTCTTGCAATATTGGACGCATGCGCCATGTCCTTGGACTTGCAGGTTAAAGCGACCAAGGCGGTCACCAGCCAGCGAGTCCGCGCCGCATTGGAGAGCGATGGCCGAGGGCCGGAAGGTCTCGTTGATTTTCCCAATAATGTTCTCAAATAGCCAGCCGTATTGCTCGTCAGTGATGCCGTCGTTAAGGGGTACATTGAGTGCATGGTGAGCGCCCGGGTTGTGCTCGCTCTTAGGCCCGTTGTCGTCTAGTCCACCAGTGCCGGGGAAGAAGACCTCAGGCTGGTATTTGTGGAAGGATACGGTCATGACGCGATCAGTTGAGAAAAACGCTTCTTCTACGCCATCGCCGTGATGGACGTCGATATCGATGTAAAGCACGCGCGGATAGCAGCGCAGCAACTGCAGAATACCCAGGACAATATCGTTGATATAGCAGAAGCCGGAAGCTTCCGAGCGCTTGGCGTGATGCAAGCCTCCGCCCCAAGCGATGGCGATGTCGGACTGGTTGTTACAAATCTTGCGCGCCGCATCGACTGAGGTACCTGCCGACATGGAGCAATAGTCGTACAGTCCATGGAAAAGCGGGCAGTCGCTACCCCCGAGGTTGAACTTCACCTCCCCGGCCTTTTCAGGGTTGTCGATATCGCGCGGCTGGTCTTCTGGCGGAGCGGTGCCCAAGTAGTCGAGATAGTCGCTGGCGTGGAATGAGTTCAGCTCCTCATAGGTCGCGGCACGCGTGTTATAGTTGTCCATGGCAAAGGGCATGCCGTAGGACGTCACCAGGCTCTTAGTTAGGGTCAGGCGCCACGGCTTCATGGGGTGCGTCTGGCCGAAGTGGTGCTTCTCCATCTCGGGGTTGGCGTGATACGAGACTGTGTATCCCTTGGGGCGTACGATGTCGTACTCCTGGGCGGCGCGCTTCATCTTGTTGTAGAAGATGGCATTCTCGCGCTCATTGGCGCGGTCTACCGGCACAAGGAGCTCCTCAACCACGGGTTCGTCGACCTCGACATCGTGCGGTAGGTAGTTGGGCTTTGGCGGCTTGTACCGGTAGGCGTCGATGTCCATGATAGCACGTCCGGAGGGGAACGGGGATGCGCCCGGGCTGGCGGCGCGCCGGCTTCCTGGAAAACCAAATGTGGGGTCGGGGGTGGGATGAAAATGCCGAACGCCTTTTGAAGTCGCTAAACTTCACGGCGGAGGGGGCGGGTTACCGTTTACGAAGCTAATCGCAAAGAAGTCCGCAGCTGCGCCGGCCCAATATTGCACTCTAAAAGACAAGTCTCGGCGTGTCTTGGTATCAGTAGAGATCCTGAGCTTCACCTCCAAAGGCGGGCGCAAGTTGTCATGGAAAGTGTGAGAGAGCTGGTCCGGTTTGCGAAGGAGAGGCTGGCTCGCGCTCCCTGCTGGCCTGTGGTTGTGGGCTGCATCTCGAATCGAGGGACCCCTGGCGTGGCGATCGCTTAGTCCTAATTAGGACTAGTTGGGCCGCACCACAGTGCCACGCCACGCACCGCAGGGTTGTGGCACTGGGCTTCTGAGTGGCTCTCTTTTTTTTATTGGGGAGGCTGAAAGGCTGGAGACTGACGACGCTGGAACCTCATCCGCCGTCAATCGCCCGCAACAAGCCGCGCGAAATATCCCCCACCACGAAGCGAGGACATCACCCTTTTCAGCAGGGGTTGTTGGAGACGGGTTTTCCACCGTATGAGGGGATAAATCTCTTTCCCTGGCATCGCATTCCCCTGAGGTGAGCTACTTGACTTTACTCGAGTCGCTATTGCTGTCGCTTGTTACTGTCGCCGCTGCCTCTCTCACTGTTACCCGCTCCCTGAGCACCACTCGTCTCCCGTGGCTCTCGCCATCCCGTCTACCATCTACCACCCATCACTACCTACCCGGCGCTCTTGCGGACGGCCGAGGCACTCTGTGTCATCCGCCGTCCTCTGCGTGCTTACTCACGCTTCAGGCGTTGCTCCTCCTTCGCCCGCACCCGCCTCAGCTCGGACGGGTTTCTCAGAGTTGAGTCGAGAGGTGGGGCAGCATCTCACTTCGCCGCGCTTAGTTTGGCTTTGGCTTTGGCTTTGGCTCTGCGAGACCCGCAGCGCAACACGCGCATCATCCCACCGCGCCCGGTTGCTGGTAGTTAACAGCCATGCCTAGAGACGACTTGTCCATCGACTTCGTCCGGACGATGCCGCCTGTCGAGGCTCTGGACCCTGCATTGATCCTAGACGAATGGATCAACAGGACGCAGAATCTCCCCGAGGAGATTCGCCATATGCAGGATGAGATCGCCGAGAAAGACCGTGTCTATGACAAGTTGGTACGGGAGATCGAGGAGAAGGACGGCCGCATACAAAAGTGGATCAAGGCAAACGGCAGCCACCAGAACAACCCCAAGGAGGACGAGTATCGCGCCACCATTCGCAAGAACTATGTGCAGGCTGAGAAGCTCGCCGACGAGAAGATAAAACTTATCCAGAAGCTGCAGCAGGCCATGGATAAGCACGTCCGTCAACTTGACATGCAGATCAAGCTGCTATACGACCGGAACGAACTCGGCTTCGTCGACCCTGACGAGCTTCCATCGCTCCTGCGCCCAAGCGCAGCTAACATCACGAATTCTACCCCCATCATTCGGCCCGTAAATGCTACCAACCCCGTCAGCGCCGCGCTCAATCCCATTGTCAACAATGCCTCCCAAGCCTCTGTCCGATCTTCAAATCTTCAGATACGGAATGCCGTCTCCCAGCAGCACGCCTCGGCCTCGGCCCCAGCCACGCCGGCCGCGAGTATGATAATGAACCGCCAAGCTCGGGAAAGCTCGGCAGGTCCAGGCTCCGGCGCGCCCAAGCGTGGCCCACGCTCCAATATTGCGCTTGGGAACCTTCCGACTACATCAAGTGGGTTAGCTAGGCACTCATCGCTGGGGCCTGGAACGCCGAAAGGTCACCAAACAGCGTCTGGGGTACAGCGGGCGGGCAGTGCTGGGCCACGGGCCAACACGAAGGGGGTGGGTAACGGTGCAGGTCGTAAATCAGGGACTCCGTCCAGCACGGCAGGTCGGAAGAAGGGCACCCCAGCCGCGACAGGCGGATCTAATAAATCGGGCCTGTCCCGTGTCAAGCGTGCCGCCAAAAACAGTCCCTCATCGACTGCTGAGAGCGAACTCTCCGACGCAGATAGCGGCAGCGGCGAAGAGAGTGATGCCCGGACTGGGGGGCGCGGCACTCCTGCTGCCCTGTCAAGGTCTGGCTCAAATCAGGCATCGAGCCAAAACAACCCTACCACCAATAAAGAAGGCAGCAACGAGCGTGGTCCAAACAGCAGCGTCAGCGGTCCCAGTGTCAGTGGACCAAGGACAAGCCACCACCCAGGAAATGGCCCCGGCGGCCATGCTCGCCATCGAAGCCACGGTGGTAATGCGGAAGATGATGATGACGAGGAAGACGACGATGCCATGGACGTGGATGACGAAGACGCCGGGGATGACAAGAAGTATTGCCTCTGTCAGAACGTGAGCTTTGGCGACATGGTAGCATGCGATAACGACGACTGCCCTTACGAGTGGTTTCATTGGACTTGTGTGGGTCTCAAGAGCGAACCTAACGGCACTTGGTATTGCCCTGAATGTAACGAGGCGATGCGAAAGAAGGGGCGGGCGGCGTCGTAGGAGTGCTATCTAATAATCGTACCCACGGTGGCGATTGGAGTTTTGGTGAGGATATAACGAACAACCTGGGCATGATGAGGCATGATGGCGTTCAGGGGGGCGTTGGTTTTGGCAAGAGCGAGTGCGTGTCTTTATATGCTTGGGTATGTACCTAGGAGCTAGGCAACGATGCTAGCAAAACTATGCCTGTCTTCACGGCCCAAAAGGCAGTGTAAAAAATACTTCCAAAACTTGACATATGTGTAAGGGCTAGCACTACAAGAAGACAGTTACACTGGGCCGCTGAAGTACATAACTTCTTCCTGAAATCAAGCCAGTCGACAACGTGAAACGCGACAGCGAGAACAGTTTTCTCTGTTTTATGGAGGTCACGAAACTGCAGTCTCGACCTTGTTTACCTTCCATTGCTCAGTCTCAGGTCCCAGCTCAGTCGCGACAGGCGCCTATATCAGGTGGCGATTGAACACATTTTGCGGTAAACGCCATTGCCAGCTTAACTTTTGATCACGAAAGTTGTGGAAGGAAAATTTCTCTAAGACAATGCTGCTTCGCCCCATATCTCACCAGTCGATATATGCCCGTTCCTCGTTGCTATGCCTACCCGCAAATCCAAGGCTTTGACCAACATTAATAGCCTTTCCTTTTTACCCTCGTCGCTCGCTTCTAGAAGCCTGTTGTAATTTTCTTCACTCACTGTGGGCCCAATCTGGCCACTAAAGAGGAGCGAACGAATATGCCTCGCAAAAAAAGCCCCTTACCGCGCAAGAGGAATGAAATACAAGCAAACACGCCAATGCATCAATGCTCCAACAGACGCAAGCTACCCTGGACGACCACGTTTTCGAGGATCGATCCAGGGGGGATGTCGATGGTCTGACCCTCGGTCGCAACAATGATAACAGTGCCTTTGAGGGTAACACCACGGCCAAGGTTGACAGCGCCGGTGATGGTGAGATGGTCAAGCTCAATGATCTTCGGGATGGAGGGAATCCGCTTCTGGAAATCAGAGACCTTCTTAAAGTCGTTGCCAAGTTTGATAAGCGGTGCATCACCGAAGCGCGCATTGCTCATTTGCAACTGGCCGTGCTTCACGGTATAGAGATCGGACTTGACGAGCATAAGATCGGAGCAGGTCTTGACAGGAAGGAAGCGACGACGCGGAACGTTGACACCGTGCGCGTTCTTGAAGTGCTTGATAGCAGCGCCAACAGCGGTCTCGAGCTGGAGGATGCTGATGTCTGACTCGCCCTTCTTGTCGCCTGGAATTGTCTTGCCGTTGGGGATGATCTCCATCTCAAGCTCATCGTTCTCAACGACACGTTTGATGGCCTTGCAGTTCATCCAGATGTTGTTGGTGTTGAAGTACTTGAACTTCTTGATAGACTTGAACTCGTTGACGTGCTCCTTGGGAACCTGTGCGATTTCGAGCAGGCGGACACTTCCATCGTAGTCGATGATAGTACCACCCTTGACATCGGCCTTTGTCTTGTTGGTAAGTTCCATGATGTACTCGGCATCGCTCTCAACCATATGCTGGAGGATGCGGAGATCGACAACAGCGCCGAGATTGTCGGCGTTGGACAAGAAGATAATCTCGATTCCGCGAGAAATGAGCTTCTCGAGGATGCCCGAGTTGTACAGCGACTCGAAGACATCACCGTGGCCAGGAGGGTACCAGTCCTGAACTTGCGAATCATAAGTTTTGGGAACTGGGAGGAGTGAGTCTTTGAAAATTCGGGGATAGCGAGACTGGTTGAAAGTGAGAATGTCGACATTATGGCCCTCGTATTTCTTGATAATAGCCGCGGTGTCCTCATCGGTGTTGAACGAGTTCATCAGGATGATTGGGACTGTCGAGCCGTACGTGCGATTCAGATGCTCAACCTGACGGACAGACATGTCCAAGAAAGACATGCCGTCACGGACCTCAATGACGGACTTGGGGCCAACGCAGCCCATAGATGTTCCCAGGCCACCGTTCAGCTTCAGGACGGCCAGCTTGTTCAAGAAACCGACAGACTCGGTGTTTGCCAAGCTCTCGTAATCCACAACCTGCCCCTCGGCAGGAGGTGCGATACGATCCCAAGTCCTAGAAGCAAATGTGTTAGCCTTGACCCAGCTGTTTGCAAGGGGAAGTCGTACACCTCGTTGCCCTTAGCCTTGTCGTTCAGGTAACGACGAAACAGTGAGAAGAAATTGTCCATCTCTGTATCGAAGAGCTATATATTGTCAGATAAATGGCGACCTTCTTGGTGTGGTTGTTTATTGTGCACCTGTTTCTGTTTTCTATCCTTCACAGTCTCGGCGAGTTTTGTGAGTTCATTGCGCATTTGCGCTGCGGCAATGTTCGTTGAGGTGTTCTCGAAAGCCTGCGAAATAAAGAGTCAGCCAAAATCACAAGGCTACCGTATTTTAGTGACAATGGCGGACCATAGCTTGCAGAGCTGCAGAAGCCAGGACCTAAGGTGCGAGCTGGACCAGAACCGACTGTGCAACTCAATGGTTCAATGGTTCGTTGTGCCACACATGACTGCAGTGTCCCATCCAGTTGCCGAGAAACAAGAACGCCTTTGAACCAAGTACTGAATCCAACAATCCACAGCGTCCTAGTAATCGGGACAGGAGACAAAGTGAAGTTGCCCCCTCTCCCCAAAAAAGGCCAGCTTGTAACCTGTCGCAGCTCCCAGAGAGCTACGGGGGAAAGAAGTCCGCCCTGGCACAAGCTCCCGCCGCTGTGCAAGGCCGCCGACCAATGTGCATGATAGCTCAGGAGCCCTCAAGTTCGAGACCTCGACTTTCCGGTGCCTTCAATATCGCAGGGTGCTCTGTGTGCCATCGGGACGAGATGGAAGGGGCAGTACATAGGCACCTCCCTCTATTACAGGATGTGCCAAGGTCCAGCCGCTGGTAAAACAGCTCGCGACACCAGGTAATTGGTACTTGGAGAGGTGAAGGTGAGGATAGAAGATTAAACCAACTAACCATGTGAGACCTTGTTTTTCCATGGTGCCTTCTGGCGAACTCTCCGTCATCGCCATTGCCAGGCTTAAGGTGCGTGGGCAGAGCACTCTTGATCGCTGATGCCGCCATTTTGATTGCAGAAAACTATGCGTTGTTTCCGAGGGGATCGTGACAAAACTATCGGTGAACGAGGCGAAGAGAGGGTCAAAACAGTCGTCTGGGTGGTTTTCGATGACGATGGCGGGGGGCTGTATTCATAAAAAAAGGGATTAGCCGATTGACGTAATTGGGTTGAAAACGCTCCTGGAATGAACTTGGATCCGCTAGAACGGCAGACGACCGGGCAACCTGGATTGACCGCTGTGGTGGATCGGGAATGCGGTGCAGCAATCACATGGCGGGAGCCCGGTCGTGGTAGACCGTCGAGGCAATGAGGGGTTGCTTGGAGGGGAAGCTTCCATCACAGAAGCTAGGAGCTTAATAGCTTACACTTTCTTGTTGGACAGACCACTAGGTGCTGGGGACAGCGATGAGACGCAACTGCCTGCACAAATCGAAGCAGGTGACGACAAGAGGATGGGGAAGTGAGCAATGGTCGGGATAAGGTACGGCCAGCTCTGGCGGACGCCGTCTGGGGGCTTGATTGCTTTTATCGTCCGGCCGCCGATCGCAAGAGCTCCCAGCGGTGGAGAAATTGTTAACACCTCAGGTACCCAACCGTTGCTAGGGTCAGTGACCAGTGACGGGCGACCAGGGTCTGGACACCGGCCAAGCATCCGCAACTGTGCCCAGTTCCAGCGATGGAGATAACCACAGCGAATGACGCGCCTCTCCTCCAGCCACGATGCACACCTCAGGTCTTTCCGGAAGCCCGCAATCATGATCCCGCAGGTCTTTGTGCCGTGATGCTATGGAAGAGCAGCCACAATAGACGATATTCATGGCGAGGGAACCCGACGTGAACGATAACTTTACGGGTCCTGAGGATCACAATGTACTATTGCCTCACCTTTGCTCGCCATCGCCACGCCCGGTTACCCCAACTTTATTCTACCGACATGAAGCCGTTTTCAAGATTCATTTATCAATTCTTTGCCCTCAAATCCTACCCGAGAGACTCCTTTCACTGCGTTTTCATTACCGAGAATGTGACTCGGTCCCAAGATGCATCTGTTTGCACACCCCTGCCTGTACAATAGATAAAATGTCTTTGTTTCATTGGGGCATCCACCTCGAAACGCTGGAACTGCTGGCTGTCTGCCGGTGCTGTACGAGTACACTAGCAAACCGCGGCAAAACCGACAGCCACCTGGGTCAAGAACCCGGCATTGCGCTGAGGGGGAGGTACTTGGGCAAAGCTTGAGCTACCTAATGCGCTCAGCCCAACGGGAACTAAAACAGATGGCAGACCGCCTCGATATCGCCCGAGATTTACCGAGGAAATTTGAACGACACCCCTCGGGAGTTCAGGTTCCAATAAACCCTTGCCGAATGAGCACGATCACGGCCAGATTTTCTTGATGGTGAGCCGCATGGATACGGTCCACAGGCGAATGCATCCACTCACATTGGATGAGCTACATCGAAGCCCGGGAAGCGGCAGCGAGAGCAAGATTTGAGAATATTTGAATCGTGGCAGAACAAACACCTTGGCGGGCAGAAATGTCGTATTCCAACTCAGGGGCGCGGAGGCAAAAAGGATTGATAAAAAAAATATCTCAAAACACTGCTGGCTACCGTAGCAAGTATGAGGACTCTTGCCTGCTTTCCCGGCCCTCCTTCCGGCGACGTCCGCTTGGCCCCACCAACCTTCAGAGTAACTCCATTCGGCGACCCCTCCACTCCATTAATGACGGGGGGCTGAAAAATATTCAGCTTAGCTTAGGAACGCCCCCACCGCCCCTTCGTTCCCGTTGCTGGTATATTTGGCACGGCATGATGACATTTGCGGCATGCAACTCTCCTGGTACCTATGATATTGACAACCCGATGCACGTCAGCCGCTTCATCTCACCACCCGCTCCAATTTCGACGGCTGACAACTAAGATCTCTGGCTTCTAACCTGCAACCGAGAGGGATCTGAGGTGAGAAGCTGAGGTATCTGGACCATAGGTCAACCCGCCTGGTAGGAAAATAAGTAGTGATCTGACGGATGAAGGGGGAAAGGTTGCCATCAGCTTCTAGCAGGGCTGACCTACTTGTACTTGAACCAGTTTCCTGAGGATAAGCTTATCACGCCATGGAAGTAACGTTAATTTCACTACATTGAAGTCGAACTGCGGCAGCTTCACTGCCTAAGTACCTCGCTAGCAACCTAGATTGGCCGATGACCGAACTAAGCCCCGAGCGGCCGAGCTTGCAGCCCCCGCCGCACGCCGATAGATGGCCGGGGCCAGAACAATGGCGAGGGTCGTGAGGACGGAGCCAGATTCCACTGCCCGCCCGCCCCGCTCCTCCCCCTACCGGCGCGAATCACTCGAGCTGGGCCACCTCAAACCTTGTCGGCTCCGCATTCTCATCTTCGCCTTCCAAGCTTCATCCAGGTCGACTTCAGCGATCACTCCGCTCGTCCCAACAAGCAATCTGCACAGCCTAAAACAAATACGGGGCCCCCAACTGGAGAACCTCACGACAAATACCTCCACTCGCCAGCTCGTGTTTCCACCAAAATTATTCAACAATGGGCAGCATGGTCGAAGACCCACTGCTGCCGTACTGGCAGGTGAACGTCGCCAAAGATGAGATCACCGTCGAATGCCCCGACTTTCTTCGTGACCTCACCCCAAAGGATCGCGGCATCGTAGCAACGCCAGATAGCCAGTTCCGTAGGGACACTTGGGCAGAGGCCAGGAAGAAAGTGACCGACAATACGATTCATCTGTTTCAGAGAGCACCATCTGAGCTACGCAAGTACCTAGCGTTCACATGGAAACTCCGCCAAGAATATGGTAGCGTCTTGAACTTTATCCTGACGCAGAGACTCCATTGGTCCGAGCCCATCGTGCCGAGAGGCAGGCCGTTCGAGTATGAAGAGGACGTCAAGATCTTATGGAACGATTGGCCTTATGGCATAGATGAGAGAATCGGCCACCTTGTTGTTTGGACCAAGTTTGAGCTTGCTGAGGATCCGACGTCGGGGGACTTGACGGATGCGGCCCGAGCAGAGATTGATGTCTATGTTCGAAAGAGATTCTCCGAGATACCCGAGGACCGTGTTCGTTGAGCCGACGCTTCATCTTCCTTGAAGCTGTGAATGGCTGACATTTGACAGATAATCTGGTTTAAGAACTGGCGCTCACTCAAGTCAGTAAAGGCCGTTGAGCACTTCCATGTCATGTTGTTTGACCCGGATCTCGAATTTGTGAGAAGAATCACCAACGGGGATATCCCTTCATTCAAAAGAGAAGCTGGTGTCAATCCGTACACTAGAGCATCGTAGCCGATGGGCTCATCCGACATACCAGCATTGCACATGGCGTGATTCGATTGTCTTGGACGCGAAGCTGTCGGTATCCAAGAGATAACTACCCAATAGACATTAGATGGACATGAGGAAAAGGTATTGACGATTTCCATCAGCATAACCAAATCCATTTCTTCGTAGGGCTAGATTTATGCTACTGCAACGAAGCGCGGAGCTCTACAACGGGGCAGTCGGCGAGAGGCACTGCCGTGGGCTTTTCCATCTTGATTTTGGCTTGCCAGCAAAGGCGGCCCTTGGGAGCCAAGGTGTTGAACAAAGCGTTTGAGTCGTAAGACCTCAGTAAACAATCCGCAATATGAGCACCTAAGGCCTCAAGTGTCTCGAACGAGGACTCCTCCAGCGTCTAAAGATGGTTAGCAGGACGTGAGATGTTGATGTCGAGTGCCATGCCCCAAATAAGGGGGGTGGTGTTATGGGTACACACCTTGACAACCAACGCCTCGGCCTCCACGTAGAAGTCTCCTGGGATGTCTCTCAACATGTCCAGCGCCACGGTAATAACGATAAACTGCTTAGCCAGCCGTTCATTGTCGTTCATGCCGACCAAGGTGGGAACTCTCAGCTCGTGCAGCCGCAACTCCGTGGAGTACATCCTGGCATTGAAGGCAGCGCTCGCGGTGAATGACACACCAGTCCCGAGTAATGATGCCTTCGGCAGAGTAGCGGTGATGGAGAGGAACTGTATGCCATTGCGGACCTCGGCAGACAGCAGGTGACCCTCGGTGGTAGATTCCTGACCAGTCGAGAGGTGCTGTCCCGTCAAATGCAGCCAGATATCATGGACTATACGGTGAAGGCCGACTTGGTTGGCGGACAGCATCAATGTGGATCCTTCCAGGGCGTTTAGGATCGCCCTGCTCAGCGTCCCATAGTGCACTGTCTCGGCCGTGAGACAGTCCTGGGCGGCCGCGGTGGTAAAGGGCTGGGAGAATGAGATCTCGGCAGAGATCAGCAGCGGCTGCGGCTTGGAGGGCCGGCCCCATGCGTCGCTGGCAGCTTCGGTGACCGCCTGGAGGTTCCGCACGCGGACAACGGCGACCGGTTCCGCCGCGGCGGCGCGGACGGCCCAACTGGTGGCGAGCGTGAGGGGCATATTTCCGTGATGTCACTTTCCTAAGCAAGATAGCTTTACCACTAAATCGAAGTCGACGTAGGGAATTGAGTTTTGCGATGTCGTTCCTTCCCCGCGGAAGTGGCGTTAACGTCACGGGTGGATAAAGCAAATGTGCCTACCCAGTGTAATGGAACCTCAGTGGACCAAGAACTTAGGACTGTTCATTCAGTCATGAAACTGTTATTCCCAAGTACCGAAATTTAAACTTGCCCAGTTCAACCCGTGTATTTGTCACGTCGCTCTAAATTCGTCAGCTTCTCGATTGCTTGAGTATTTTGATGTTGGTGGGTCAACAGTTGACACTGAACTTGCACTCAAACCGCTTCCCACAAATTGTGCATGAGAAGCAGAGGGGATAACATCACATACTACCCAGCTTCTCAGTCAGACAGGGCAGTTTGGAGCCTCGTCTGCAGGAGCAATTAAGAACCGCCCGCCGCATCGGCTCCTTATACGACCTCGATAGTGCGGCTCCTCAGGACCATGGTAGTCGATCCCACGGTCGATAATCGAGTTGCTGCTTCGGTGCGTACCGGGCGGCGAACCTCATGTTAATATCTTCCCGCCAGCTCGGCTCTGTTTCATGTGCTCCATGCGCGCTGGATGTGCGCATTGCTGAGCGATCATATCCGGCCGCTCGGGCGATCGACTCCGATGTCAACCGCACACCAGCCAATACTGGCTATATTGATGTCTAATCAGAGCCGCAATGCTGGATGACGAAATGGGGGTGTGGGAGCCAGTCCGCTGACTTCGCCGCAGGGGCGGGCAGGGAGCACCCGTTCGTGCCGAGCCCCATGGCCACACGTATTCCTGAGCGCGCTCGACAGACTGGGCCGCGCTGCAAGCGAACGTGGAGTGGTGGGCGGCAGCTAATTGCCCAAACGGGTGACCATTGACGACGTCGTCATGCTGTTGCTCGTTTAGGGGTAGCTGCGAGGTGGAGGGTGGAAGTTGGTTCGTCAATCCCAGGTTTAGCTTGCGGAGTGCCACTTTGGCCACGAAAGTTCCCCCTCCGCGACATATTGAGAGCTGGAATGGAAGGAGATGGAGGTTGGTGATCGAGGGAGGGGGAGCGTATAAAGGGGGATGATTCCTTACTCACTGGGGTTGAATATTGACACTCATCAGCTTCCGTCTCTTGGCCGTTCTCTTCGATCTCTAGACATTCAATTCATCATGTATCGCGCATTTTCCGCCCTTTCCTTTGCCAGCCTGGTGCTCGGCCAGCAGGTTGGAACTAACACCGCGGAGAAGCATCCCGCGATGCCCATCGAGGTTTGCACGGCCGCGGGATCTTGCCAAAAGGAAGCCACCTCCGTGGTTCTTGACGCAAACTGGCGCTGGACCCATGTAACAACCGGTTATACCAACTGCTTCGACGGCGAGGGATGGAACACGACGGCCTGCCCCGACGGTAAGACTTGCGCGGCCAACTGTGCTATCGACGGCGCCGATTACCCCAATACTTATGGCATCACCACGCCTTCCTCCGGCGCCCTGCAGTTGAAGTTTGTCACCAAGAACGACAATGGCCAGAACGTCGGCTCGCGCGTCTACTTGATGGCCAGCGAGACCAAGTACCGCACCTTCAACCTGCTGAACAAAGAGTTCACGCTCGATGTCGACGTATCTAAGCTCGCCTGCGGCCTCAACGGCGCCGTGTACTTCTCCGAGATGGATGAGGATGGCGGCATGGCACGCTTCCCTGGAAACAAGGCCGGCGCGAAGTACGGAACCGGTTACTGTGATAGCCAGTGTCCCGGAGACATCAAGTTTATTAACGGAGAGGTAATATATGCGTCCCTTGGTCCCGAATCTCACTGGCAGTGGTGCTGACGATGGCCTCAAGGCAAATTCCGAGAGCTGGTCGAAGGGTGCGGGCAAGTATGGAGCTTGCTGTGCAGAAATGGACATCTGGGAAAGCAACCTCGATGCTACCGCTTATACACCTCATCCTTGCAAGGTGTTCGAGCAGAATCGATGCGAGGGTACTGACTGTGGCAATGGTGAGGACAGATATAGCGGGATGTGCGATAAAGGTACGTGATGTGATGTTGTTGAAATTGAGGCAGCCCTGGCAATGAATACGCACTGACACGGATTTCCTAGATGGATGTGACTTCAACAGCTTCCGAATGGGCAACAAGGAGTTCTACGGCACTGGCATGACCGTCGATACCACCAAGCCAGTCACCGTTGTCACGCAGTTTATCACAGACGATGGCACAGACACCGGCACGCTGAAGAGCATCCACCGTTTTTACGTCCAGGATGGCAAGGTCATCCCTAATTCAAACAGTAAGCTTGTCCCCATAGAAACCTGTTGATGTGACGGTGAGCTGAGACTTGGGAAAAGCGGAATTCGAGGGTATCGACCCGGTCAACCATATCAGTGACCAATTTTGCGAGCAGCAGAAGACATTGTTTGGTGACAACAACTACTTCGCAACCGTCGGAGGCATCGCCGCGATGGGAAAGCAACTGACGAAGATGGTGCTTGTGCTGTCAGTCTGGGACGACTACGCCGTGAACATGAACTGGCTCGATAGCCATTTCCCTACAGACGCCGACGCGAGCAAGCCTGGCGTTCTCCGCGGTCGCTGCGACCCTGAGGCTGGCGTGCCGGCAACGGTTGAGAAGGCGCACCCTGATGCATATGTTGTGTACTCGAACATCAAGTTCGGGGCTATCAACTCGACGTTCTCGGCCAACTGAGGCCTGAGTCTAGGTACGAAGTATTTTTGTGTACAGTAAAGAAAATTGCATCATTGATATGCTGGGGCATATGAAAAAAAGGTTACGTGTTTTCTCGATATCCGTACAACTGATCTTGTACATGGGGTGGGTAAGTCAGGGCTGGAAAGGGGCTACACAAGGCACATTCGCTTTTGATATGGATAAGAAATCACTTTTGTACTGACTGCATTTTCCCTCGGGTTCATTCTCAATTGGTCGCCTGACTCCTCGGCCCTCAGCTTCGTGCTGACGAGACACCAAGGCGGCCTGTTGGTCAGACGCCTGCAGATTTGGCGATGCGTATGAAATTGATCAAGTGCAGGCGATCAAGCGCTCACTGGCCGACACGTGTAGTGGAGCAAGTCGCTGTCGAGTTTGATGCGCGGCCTTCCCTACAAGAACCTCCGCCTGACGGCTCAGTTACGTAGTAGGGAGAGTGGAAAATGCAGTTGCCATCCTGATTGCTGCATCGCTCCGGAGTTGTGGGACTATAGGACCTGTGGGATTGAGCGGTGTAGGTAGATTATGTGCAAAGAGCTGCATGTATGTAGCCGGAGGCCGTAGAATGAAAAGAACTGCATGACGGAATTGTCGATCAACTGGCCCTGATTCGGCGACGGCGCTGGTCGGTCGACCTTGTTGCGACCATATGGTGTGCGCGCCACGGAGAGTCGACAAGGCGTGCTGCTGCTGCCAGTCGATTTTTGCCATCCCAGTGAAGCTGAAGATAATGCACCTTTGGAGATTCGGTCCAATCATCACGTGTAGACGGAAGGACCGCGGTGCGCACCGTGACACCTTGGGCGTCCTCAGACGATCCGAACTGGGACTGGCCCGGGCCGTAGTGGGGGCGTGGATTGGTGCTGTGTTGTTGTTTCCGCTGCCTGCCGTCTCTCATAAAATTTCCAGAGTGCAAGCTCGTCCCGTCCAATCCAGCGTCGCAGCTGCTGGCCCACGAGAACCCCAGAAAAGAGGGGCGAGGCTCGATCCCGTCCATCGTCGCCTTTTTACTGTGGCGCTTAACGCTTACCAGCCCCTTCATCCCATGTCCACCAAAAGTGGAAGAAACCAAACAACAAACGATTGTGTATTCGCATTCAAGCCATACCGAAACAGCTGATTCAGTTACCGACGCAAACTGAAGCAGTGCACCCCTCCACGTTTGCCAATGAATGGGCCTTAGGGAATTCAAAGCTATTTTGAGCGGCTCGTCATGATGCGCGAGCCCCGTCGCCGGAGCCCTGAGAGCTCCCGACGGCGACGCGCCGGCCGCCGACATTCTAGAGAGCAGCTCGCCGCCGCCGCCGCCGCCGCTGCCGTCGCCACCCCGGCCCACATGGCGTCGCAATCCTCGCTCCGGTCGCGCGCCGATTCCAGCACGTCGGCATCGTCGTCAACCTCGTCTTCCCTCCTCAACATCTCGCGTCCGAGTCGGTTTGGCATCCGTGCCTTCTTCACCCGCTCCGCCTCCAGGCGGGTTCGAAAGCGCAGATCGTTTCGCTCCAAGAATGCCTCTTCATCATCCGTTGATAGCGACCTGGCGTACGGAAAGGGGTACATCTCGAGGACATCGGTGGAGAGGCGCGATGCGCAAACGGCCCACCATCAGCCGCAGCAACATCACCACCAACAACCACAGCATCAACACCCCTATTCACAACCCCAACAACCTTATGTCGCTCACCCACAACATCACCAGGACCAACTCTTCGGGCCTGATGGACGTCCGCGGTTGGAGCGTGCCCAGACGGATGAGGAGATTCGGCGCATCGGCCGCCAACTTTCCGATCTCGCCAGGGCTGAGAATATGAGGGACCTCGAGCGAGCTGGAAGGTCGCGGCCCTCGCAGTTTGTGGCTGCTGCTGCCGCCCTCCACAGTTTCAACCGCCATGGCAATCATAACAGTACCTCTCGTGGGATCAGGTCCTCCCGACCCCAGGCGAGCGATGATGAGGATTGGGAGTCCGCCTCCGAGGACGACTCCTCTAGTGACGACTTCGACTCTGGCCTCATTTACGGCTCCGTTCCACGCTTCTCGACCCATCACCTCCCCCCGAGCGTCGCGCCAGTGCCGGGCCAGCCGAGCATCGTATCCGAACGCCCGCCTGAGGCTATTCGCCCTCCGGATCGAAAGAGCTCCGCCGTTGACCCATCCATGTTCGGCCCTATCAACTCTCTTCATGGGCATATCAACACTCCTTGCGGATTCCGCCCGGGCGAGTACGGCCATGCACGTCCGTTGCCCGCAAATGAGCCCATTCTACAGACCGGCAGCGCCTCGATAGAGGCTCGCCCCATGCAGCGCGTGTATCCGATGCCAACAACAGACCCAACCATCTTCGAGGCAGCTGCTAGCTCATCAGGCGTCTCCTTGCCGCAGGTATCGCGTGAGTCCATGGGTGGCTATAATAGTGGCCGCCCTGGCGCCGTTCCCGGCGGTTACCCGCCCACCATCCCCTACTCTCAAGCCCCGCCCGAGGCCCCGTTGTATTCTCGTCCAGCGCCTGTGCCCATTCAAGCCCCCAAACCTCGCGTCCCCGTTTCGACCCGCGTGCTCGAGGAGCAACGTAATGTCGTCGAGCACCGATCTGGTCAATCTTCTGACGGAAGAAGTGTGGTGGAGTCGATGGCGCCCGTCTTGGTGGGTGTTGCAGGAGCTGCAGGCGCTGCTATGATGGCAGATCACGTGTTAAACCGGGATGATAAGTACGACGACAGAACTTATGACCACCGTGATGACAAGAAACGTGACGAGCGGATTTATGATAGGCGTGACGAGCGGGTATATGACAAACGTGAGGGCATGACCTATGACAAGCATGACGAGAAACGTGATAGCCGCTACGAGAGCGGGCGTGATCCTAGGCGTGGCGATCAACGTTATGATGGCAGGAGTGCTACCGAGCCTGATACCCGGCCGCTTCCGCCTTCAGATCGGAGGGAAGGGCGGGATGATAGGCAGTATGAAAGACGCAACGACAAACCTTACGACAAGCGCGAATCTGATGATCGCCGCTCCCGCCCGACGTCCGACGGCAAGAGCTTCGGTGATTCTGTGGCCTCGGTGACCGCACCCACGCTGGTCGGTGCTGCTGGAGCGGCCATCATCGCTGGCCGTAAGGACAAGCGTGAGACTGAGGAGCGTGAGCGCGAGCGCGAGAGGGAGGAAAAGCGACGCCTGCGGGAAGAGGAAGAGCGCCGGGAGAAGGAGAAGGCACGCCTTACTGAGGAGGCCCGCAAGCTTCGCGATGACACCGAATTCCGTGAACAAGCCGAGCGACGAATTCGCGAGGAGCGGGAGGTGCGCTACAAGGAAGAACGCCGTTCGCATGACGCGCGCGATCGCGCTGACCGAGATCGCGCTCTGATGCTGATGATGCAAGAGAAGCGCGAGCGTGAGGAGCGCAGACAACTCGACACTGCCCGCGACGACAAGCCCCGCGAAGTCTCGGCTGACCGGAAGAAGCTGAAGAAGGAGAACGTCAAGATTATTGACGAGCGTCAAGAACCCATACGCAGTGGGACAGGGTCGAGTGTTGCTATTGCTGCGGGTGCTGTAGCCGCTGGTGCTGTTGTCGCTGCAAGTGTTGCTGCAGCAAGCGAGGGCTCGTCGCGGTCTGATAGGAAGCGTTCTGAGAAGAGGAGCGACACTACCGGGAGCAGCTCTCTTGATCCATCGCGAGCGAAGGATATCCCTGGCAAGCCTACCAAGGAGGAACGGCGGAAGCAGCGCGACGAGACCCGTCGCATGCTGGCGGAGATCCAGAAGGAGATGGAGCGCGAGAAAGAACTCGCGAGGTTGCACGATGAGGCTGTCAAGGGCGCAGCGGCCAAAGACACGCCTCCTGAACCGACGAAACAAGCATACAGCTCATCTTCCTCGAAGGATTCCAAGGGCCCCGTTGACCCCTTCCAGTTCCAGGTTCCGGATGACGCTTTTCAGACGCCAATCTACGGCAGTACCCCTGCCAGGCCGTTAACCCCCGAAATCGTCGTCGTGGACCGGGAACCACCCAAGTTCGACATCGTGTCCGAGCCCGAAGACGAGTTCGCCGAGCGGAGGAGTCGTCTGGATGAATTTGAGACTGCACAGCGGCGTGAGCGGATCCGTGCTGGCGATTCCCCCAAGTCGCCTGATACGCCTGTTGCGACACATGGCGTAGTTTCCCCGCCGGCCGAAGACAGTGCTCGGAAGCGTGAGGCCGAGCCTGTACGCGACCCCGTCCTGGAAGAGGCTAACCGTGTCTACCGTGAGAGCAAGATGAAGACTAAGATGGTCGAGGAGGAAATACGCTCTCGAAGCGCCTCCCCCAATCCGTCCATAGTAGGGAAGTGGAACGAGGAGGTCGAGGACCCAGTCGTTCGCATCGTCACGCCGCCTGAGATGAAACGGGCTGCTCCTAAGAAGAGCAAGTTCGACGGGCCAAATGCCGATGTGCGCATCGACAACGTCATTATGCCAAGAGATCTGGAGAGGTACAAGGCGCCGGTGACGCTCCCGCATGGCCTGGCGCTTATGCCGGTGTTCAAGTCGAGAGACCCGTCTGCTGAGCGAGAGAGGCCAATGCTGAACCTGGTGCTGCCTACCCCAAGACATACACCAAGCCCGGAAAAGCAGCGCGAGAGGCAGCGGGATTCCGCGCCAGAGGAGAAGGAAGGACCCAGGCCGAAGGTTGTCACGGTTGGCCCGCCCGGCTCAGAAGATGATGACGCAACCTCCAAGTCGGTCAGCTGGGGCGAAAACGATACCAGACGCTTCGAGACGGAGAGCCCAGAGCCCTCAAAGGTCGAACAAGTGGAGCGAGACAAGGCGCAGGAAGATGCCTCAGATGCGGCCAGGGCGTCGGCATTGGCAAAGCTTGGGAAGAAGAGGTTCTCCTGGGGTATGCTTGCCGGCCTGGCCGGCGGCGCTGCTGCTGGTGCCGTTGTGGCTTCCAAGACCGGAGAGGACAAGGCTACTGAAGATCAGGACAAGCCAACTCCGGAGCCAGCGCAGGGGCGGGAACCAGCCCACGATGGTCCTCAAGAGGCCCGCCCTTCCACGCCGATCGCGTTGTCAAGTGACTTGGATGATGCCCCTCCGCCTCAGGTTGGACGCAAACCCTCTACTCCAAATGCAAGGGGAAAGGAGAAGCCGGTAGCTGAACCAGAACCAACGATCACTCCGGAGCCCACTCCGGACGACGCCTATGTTGATACAAGAAAACGACAGTCTTCATCGCCTCCAAAGGTTATCTCTGGCGACCTGGAGGGCGCTGGCCCGAAGCCCCCAAGCCCCTCGGTACAAATGCCGGGAGCCTTCGGGGACGATATCGATTTTACGGCTACCCTAGCGGCCGGTCTCCAGAGCTCTGGCTTCGATCCTAATATTGTGATTGATGATCCTACCTACCGGCGCCGGGACTCGCCGCCTGGCTCAAATGACGAGATCCCCTACAAGCCGCCATCCTCTGAGACGGTAACTGACCTTGGTGCCGACGAGAAACACTCTGCCTCTGCTGCTCGTGAGTTGGAGAAGGATACCCCCGTCGACGAATGGGATACTCCTACGAAGAGCAGCAAGAAAGAGCGTCGGAAGCAAGAAAAGGTATCCGGCAAGAGACAAGACTCTCGGGACACGGATATCACTTCGCGGTCCGAGCCTCAGTATGACGTAGGAGATGCGCCTCAAGAGCCCGAGTCTGCTAAAGAGGACCCCTTCGAGAAGAAGCTCAGCAAGAAGGAGCAGAAGAAGCTTGAGAAGCTTGAGAAGGCCGCCAAGGCTCTGGCTCAGGAGGAGGCGGAGTCGTACACCGCTCCTGAACTGCAGACAACGGTCTCGGTTGATGCTGGTGAGGATGAATGGGATACCCCATCGAAGAAGGCCAAGAAGGGGAAGAAGGGAAAACAGCAATCGGCCCCACGATCGGATGCTAAAGAGGAGGACTCTCCGAAGGATATCGAAGTTCCCGAGGTCCCAAAGGCCGTGGAGGCGCCTCCAGTTCCCGAGCCAGAGGATGAATGGGCTATCAAGGATACTAAGAAGTCTAAGAAGAAGTCCAAGCGTGGCTCGGAATCCTACGATTCATCGACGACCTATTCAGGTCCGGCATCCGAGGTGTCTGTTGCGAGCTCCAGCAGTAAAAAGGGAAAGAAGGGGCGTCGCACAAGCACCAAGGATGACTACAACATACCAGAGCAAGACGAACCGCCAGATCGACCAGGTGATTCCTTTCAACTGATTGACCGCGAGGTCAGCTCAGTTGTCTCTGAGCCAACCAGCAAGCGATCTAATGGCAGCCGGGCCGGTGACGGTGATGACACCAGGTCAGTTGTGTCAGTCCCTCGCAGTGCTGACCGCAAGAAGAGCGGGAAGCAGAGCGACGGCGAGAGCAGCTTTGAACTAGTCACGCCGACCAACGGCATGTTCGAAGACAAAGAAGACTCGACAACCGTAAAAGAGAATGGCGACAAGAGCGACGAACATTCTTTTTTAGGTAATGCCGGCACCTTTGGCGCAGGTGTCGGCCTGGCGGGTGCTGCGGTTGCTGCTATCGCAACCGAGCTATCCCGTCCCACAGCCGCCCAGGCCTCCGCCCAAAAGGAGGAATGGGAAAAAGAAACAGTAGGGGAGCAAGAGCAGGTGCGCCACCATCAGCGAGAGCGCAGCGTTAGCTACGGTTCGCAGGTCGTAGACCCAGAGATTGTTGTGCAACGAACCATCAAGCCAGCCATCGATCCGCAGTTTGGTGACTTGCTGCCTCTTCCCCCTAGCGAACCAGGGTCTCCCAGTCCATTACTCGCCGACGAGTTTCCAGAGCTCCCGGAAAGTCGTCCCGATACGCCGCCAGGAGAGCGTATGGCAGCGGCCAAAGGACACACGCGCCGTCGCAGCGCTTTTGAGACGCCCAAAACGCCCAGCCAGACGGCGGTGCCGATTCAATTCCGCCTCGGGAAGGGATCCGTTCCGTCATCCCCTGCGTTCTTCACGGGCCGAGCCTCCTCCCCTGGAGCTCTGTCGTCTCCGGCCATGGCGGTCGGAGGCAGCGAGAGTGCTTCGTTGGGTACGCCGCCGGTCAAGGGCCGCGCTCGTCCGACATCTTGGGACAGCAGCCGTGAGATCAAGCCGTTGTATCTCATTGAAAAAGCCAGCTCGAGCTCTTTGGGTACTGAGTACAAGCATCAGAATTACCCCGAACTACCCCTGAGTGACCCGCCTTCGCGGGAATCGCCTGCCTCAGGGTTTGAGGATGAAAGCCATCATCGTTTCAGCCCCGGCCTCATGATCGACACGCAAGCTGCTGCAGAACATGAGGACATTCTTGGGTCCCAGGAGGTAACACCGAGGGCTTCAGCGTTTTCCGTGCACGACCTCTCCACGTCTCTTGCAGAGGCTGTAGACACTTCGTCTCAGGAGCCAGTGGCCAACATCGTTCCCGAGGATGCATTGACTAGTTCTGAGCTTTCTCGATCGGTAGACAAATGCCTATCCCAGCCGCCGGTTTTGCCAGAGAATCGCGGCGGCTCTCCTACCCAGGAACTTATCGACAAGCCCCAAGCGCCTACCGACGAGCTGTCAAATCTCCCGGCTCTGCCCGAGAGTCTCAGCAGTTCGCCCGTCCAGGAACTCCTCAAAGAGACTGCTATACTTTCGGAAGACCTGTCACATCTTCCGCCCTTGCCGGAAAGTCGTAGCTCCTCTGCTTCTACGGGTGTCCCGCGGATACCTGAGCCGAGCACCAACACGCCCACCCTGGCTGAAGAGCAAACTCTTGTTGCCTCGTTTTCAAAGGACCCTTACATCGCCTCCCCTGAGATCCATGATTCCTATGAGGATCTCAAGGCGTCCCTCAAGAAGGAGGTATTTAGCGAAAGAGACACAGGTGATACATCGGACAGGGGTAACTCTTTCTTTATCGCTGCCGCAGGGGCCGCGGCCGGAGGCATAGTGGTTGCGCACATGGTGCGGGATGATACGCCAAGGGACCTGGGAGACCTGGAGTTGGACAAGTCTCGTTTGGTCGCCCCGCACAAGGCCGAGAGCGTACTTTCATATGATGACATGTTTGACAACGCTTCCACTATCGCTGCTTCTGAGGCTCCAACTTCGTATAGCCTATTATCGGGTTCAACTTTCCTGGGCCAGCATGAATCCTTCAAGACGAAGGAATCGCCGAGGTTAGATAGGTTTGCGTTTGTGCCACCGCAGGCCAAAAGGACACAGCTGAAAGAGGAGACGACGCGGTCCCCGCAGGAGGAGCAATCTGTTGAGACTCTGGAAGATGACTGGGCGGTTTCAGGATCTTCGAAGAAAGAGAAAAAGAAGTCCAAGAAGGGTGCCCTGTCATGGGCGCCTGAGCCTGAAGCAGCCGTTGCAGCTGAGGAGAGCGTTGAGCAACTGGCTGCCGAGGAGAAAGCACCAACCCTCCTGAGGACCACAAGTACGCTGAAGAAGGGGAAGAAGAAGAGCAAAGGTGGCAAGGGCGTCTCCTGGACTGAGCCCGCTGAGATGCAAGACGAGGTATGAGACACGCCTATTAACAGTAGGGCAATGTAGCTAATTCATTTACAGATCACCGATACGCGAGGCTCTGCTAGTAGGGAACAAGAGATGACCTCTGAGTCGCTAGTTCTTGAGCAGTCTACGAAGGAACAGGTGTTGAACGCGCTTGAGGCCGATGTTTTGACTCCTACTCCGGTTCTTGAGCCGGACTTGCCCTCCGTGCTTCTTCATCCAGTCACAGGGCAGGATGAGGACACGGCTACGGCCTCCAACCCCCACCCCGCTATCAAACAGGATGAAGCTGCCGACTCAATTGTCGACAACGAGGAAGGCGATTTCTTCACCTCGGCATCCAAAGGGAAGAAAGGGAAGAAAGCCAAGAAATCCAAGGCCAAACCCTTTACTCCTAACTGGGAAAAGGAAGACGACTCCAAGAAGCCCGAAGCGGAGTCTAGCTCCGCGAACGTGGCAAAGCCCGGCCCTGCAGATCTTCCGGAGCCTGTCTCCGCCGACCCGATCGGAGAGCAGCAGCCTCACTCTATTTCTCCGGTGCAGCAAGCTAGCGACCAGATCACGCAAGAGCCAGTCTCTGCACAGGACGTGGTGCCACAGAACAGCTTTGCGCCAGAGGAGACCAGCGGTGAGCTTGCAGGGGTCCACGCCGTGGAGCATGTTGCCCTCGCAGACGCCAAACCCGAGGACCAGGACACTTCCGGATCCCCAGAGCAACCAGCCGCCTCCAGCAGGGATGTTTTCACCGCCACAGAGGCCCCGAAGGGTGAGAGGAAGGGGATCATGTCATCGGGTTTCTCCATGCTTCCGACCATGGCCGGTGTTGGGTCCTTCTTTGGATTGGGGAAGCGCGACTCAAAGCAGCCGGGGCCGGAGCCGCACCCAGAAAAAGCTGAAGCTGAAGAACAGTTAACGCGTGATGCATTCCCGGTGCGGGAACCGCCGTCGCTGTTTTCGGGTGCACAGTCGGAACAGGAACAGCAGGGTTCTAGCGAGCGGATCCCGGACGTGGGGCCCCTGCAGGACGTGCAGAAGCCAGCCAGCCATGACAAATCACTGGACGACACAACAAACAGTGCGCTAGCCACCGCTGCTTCGGCGCCCAACGAGCGGGTCGATACCCCTGAAGGCTCCACCATAAACACCATCCTCACCGGTGAGCCGCTTACAGTTGTCCAAGAACCTGAGGCCATTCGGGAATCTGAATTGGATGAGTCTTCTCATAAACAAACAACACCTGGGAAAGATGACCTCACTTCCGTTGCCGCAAACGAAGACCAGGAGCAGCTCACCGACGGTAACAATATCGCATCAGAAGTGCCACCAGCCAACTCCATGGATTGGGATCAGGAAATCACGACTAGCAAGAAGGGGAAGAAGGGCAAGAATAAGCGCCAGAGCACCAAAGATGAGTCTATAGATGCGCCTGCTCCCGATGTTGCGAGTCCCGCCAATCACGAGGCCGATGTTGAGCAGGCTGCCGCCGATGACCAATGGGGTGAATCCAGCGGGAAGAAGGGCAAAAAGGGCAAGAAGGACAAGAAGAAGAAGGGGACTGTCATTGAAGACCCTGCGCCACTTGTTGAGTCTGATATGCCCGTGGGGGAGCCCGAGGATACCAAGGAGGAACCTCCTGTCGCGGATGTTTATAAGCCCATGATCTCGGAGGCACCTAATGCGGTTGCTAAGGCCGCAGCGGAAGAATTTGCCGAGGAATCATGGGGCGCGCCGGCTTCCAAGAAGGGCAAGAAGGACAGGAAGGATAAGAAAAAGAAGGGTACCGCCGTCTATGAGGACCCCGAGCCGCTTGTCGAGGAGAAAGAGCCTGTCGCCGAAGCTACTGAGCCCGTGATCTCAGAATCTCCTAGAGAGACAACTCCTGTTGAAGCGCCTGTTGAAGCTGTCAATGCCGTCTCACAAGAAGCAGCCGACGACCTATGGGGTGCGGCGGCTTCTAAGAAGGGCAAGAAGGATAAGAAGGACAAGAAAAAGAAGGGCACCACTATCGGTGAGGATCCCGAACCACTTGTCGAGGAGCCTGTCGTCGACGTTGCTGAGCCCGTAATGTTGGAGCCTGCTCAGGAGGTTGCGCCAGTTCAAACTGCCGAGGCCGCCTCGGAAGAAGCTTCCGAAGATCTATGGGGTGCGCCGGCTTCCAAGAAGGGCAAAAAGGACAAGAAGAAGAAGAAGCAGAGCCCCCAAGCCAGCGCCGATATCGCCGCCGTTGAGGCCCCCACCGAGACGGACATCTTGGATGTGACTGAGGAGCCCGAGCAGATTTCCGAGCATTCCCTTGTTGAGGCTATCCCGGCACAGTCAGAGCTTGTTGCTGATGCGGCGACGACTGCGCCAGTCGAAGTATCCGTGGACGACACATGGGCAGAACCGACCGTCAAGAAGGGCAAAAAGGACAAGAAGAAGCGCCAGAGCGTTCAAGATGCCCCCGATGATGCCCAGGTTGAGAGTTCGCAGGAGGCTCAGCTCGCTCAGCCGGCCGTTGAGCCTGCTGCTGAGCGTGCTGCCGATATGGTGGTTCCTGGGCCTGACCTGACCTCCGAAAGCATTCAGGCTGAGCCTGAGATTGTCCTCGAAAAGGAAGGATCCGCCGAAGCTGGCGAATCGCAACCACCAGCGCAGGAGGAGCCTCTCCAAGAAGATGCGTGGTCCGAGCCGACTACCACGGGCAAGAAGGGGAAAACGGACAAGAAGAAGAAGCAACCCGCTTGGGAAGCTTCTGACGTCTCTCCTACGGAACCGCTAGCTGAGGAAGCGACTGTTGCTTCCGATCAAGCACCCCATTCAGAGCCCGTCCAGATAGAGGATCCCATGGAGCTGGCTCATCCTGTTGATGCCGCTGCAGACGAGCAACCACTACTGGAAGAGTCCGTGCAAGACGATTCCTGGGGCGCTCTGCCAGCCCCGAAAAAGGGCAAAAAGGACAAAAAGAAGAAGAAGCAGCTCGATCGGGAAGCTTCGGATACCGTCCCTGAACCGCCATTTGAGGAAGCTGCTACTGCCACGGAGGAAACACTGCCTGGAGAGCCGGCCCAAACGGAGGATCTCGCTGAGACGTCTCAGCCCGAGGATAGTGTCGCGGACGAGCAACCAGCACCGGAAGAGCCCGTGCAAGACGATCCCTTCGAGGCTTTACCAACCTCGAAAAAGGGCAAAAAAGACAAGAAGAAAAAGAAACAGGCCAGCTTTGATCCCGAGGTTCTTGCTGAGACTCCTGTTGAGGAGATGGCCCGTCAGCAGCCTATGGTGGCGGATTCCCTCCCGGCTGAGGTCCTTTCAGAGCAGCCCCAAGTTTCCGATGCTGTCGAGCCAATAACAAATCCTCAACTCGATGCCCAGGACGTGTCTCCAGAAGACACACCTGCTGAAGAACCTCAGGCCGAGTCTTCCCAAGACAGCATCTGGGCTGAGCCAGTCACTGCGGGTAAAAAGAGCAAGAAGAACAAGAAGGGCAAGGGTGCCTCTCAGTCAACCTCTTGGAGTTCTGAAATCGCGGAGGAACCCGTGCAGTTAGAACGTGGAGTATCGCCCATTTCATCCGAACCCGCTCCTTCCCAAGCCGAAGCGAACACTTCATCCGATCTTGTCCCTTCCCACACCGAACCCACCATTTCATCCGATCTTGTTCTTTCCCAGGCCGAAGCGACCCCGGAGACTCAACCGGAAGCTACCACAGCCGAATTCGAGGACTTTGCGGTGCCTGGGAAAAAGTCAAAGAAAGACAAGAAGAAGAAGGGATCGAAGTCCCTGTCTGCTGAGGAGTCGGTCGAAACCGAAGCTGTGGCCTCAACACAGTCATCCCTTCCTGCGCTAGAAGACCCGGTTGTCGCGCAAGACATGCCTGGCCAGTTAGAAGCCCCGCTGGGCGCAGAGCTTGTAAGTCAACTTGATATCCAGATGCATGACTCTGCAGATTATCTAATAAGTGCTAGGAGTCGGTGAAGGGTCTTCCGCACTCCCATGACGAGACTGGTCAAACAAGCCAATTTGATGATATTTCAATCCAAGAAACTCATCTATCGGCAAAGGACAAGAAGAAAAAGAAGAAGCGACAAAGTGTGAGCTTCGCCTATCCTCTTGAAGAACACCAGGAGCATCCTGGCATATTCCCCGAGGATCCGGCTAGCATTTCCAGTTTGGAGTCGGCCGACGAGAGCCCCATCAGTACGCCCAGAGGCGAGGAGATCGAGCACCGAGCCGAGGACTCCCCCCCCGAGGCTTCTCAGCTTGTCGATTCTCTGGATGAATCGGCCCTTTCCCAACCATCGTCCGAAATGGAACAGCAGCAAGAGCAACTCGAAGAGGCCGGGACAAGGTCCGAGGAGGCAGTCACCGGTGACGCATTGCCAAAGGGTGTCGAGCCCGCGACTGAGCCAGAGTCCCCGAGACCTCTCAGTGACACGACAGAGCCCGGCGTTTCGAGAAGCCTGCTAGATCAGGATACGGCTGACGACGAATCTACCTTGGTGTCGAAAAAGCTCAAGAAAGATAAGAAGAAGAAGCGTAAGAGTCAATTGGGCGGCGATGCAGAGCCAATGACTGGTATTGCGGACCCGGATGCACAAATCGACGATCCAAGCGAGTCTTCAGCCCTGGGTGCACACGCCCCACTTGAAAGCACCACTGATTCTGTGACAAGTGGTGCTGTCACAACAGAGGCCCAGCCAATAAGCGCCGAGGCAGCACCAGCCCAAACTGGAGAACTTCCAACAGATGTCTCTTGGTCTAAGAAGTCAAAGAAAGACAAGAAGAATCGCAAAGGCAAGAACGAAGAGACAGTTGAGCTTGAACCACTTGCAGAACAAGAGACTGCCGAAAAAGGTACAGTTGGCGAGTTGCTGCCGCCAGCCGAGGAGCCCAATTTGGTGCCCGACCACAGAGAAACTGAGCCTCAGCCAAAGCAACCTTCACTTCAGGAGCCCAGCACCTCCCCTATCATCGAGCCAACCAAAGGTGCAGATCTAGACGTCTCCCAGTCAATCGCGCCAATTGAGATCTCGAATGAGCCGCCACCGAGTACCTTGCAGCTCGAGACCGCCGTTGACGACATCAACGAGCCTATCGAGGGGGAGCCCGAGTCTCAGGACATGTCTCCTTCCAGTCAAGATGACGGGTCGTCCACGCCCTACAGCATCAGAAAGTCGAAGAAGGAAAAGAAGAAAAAGAAGGTGTTGTCCAAGCCTGAGGCTGAACCGGAACCCTGGCCCACGAAATCACCTGAGCTCACGTCGCATGATGACATTCCCTTTGAGAGCCGAGAGATTGAGCGAAAGCTCATTCAGCTCAGCACTGTTGAGGAGGAAACTGAACCCGCCGAGAGCGAACTCTCTCTTGTCTCGTCCAGCAAAGATAAGGATGAAGGGCTTGTTCGTCTCCTGCAGAAGCGCAGGTCTAATCTTTCTGAATCATCACGTACCGAGTCTTCTGTTGAGCAAGGTGCGCCGGATGATGCGACTTCGGTTAGTACCGAGCTTGCACATGCTGTCGAGAGCGCCCCTGATAGTCTCGATTCTGACCCCAATGCTTACTCGCTCCGCAAGGGAAAAAAGGAGAAGAAAAAGAAGCGGAAGGGCACCCTTCCTAACGACTCATGGCCAGGCAATGAGGCTTCAGCCATGGACGACTTCTCCGAGGCGAGAGGCCGGAGTGTTGGGCCGAGATCAAGAGACGGGTCACCTCCAGCTGCTCTGGAGGAGGTAATGTCAAATTCCGAACTTGGGAATATTCAGGCCGTCGAGCCGGGCGCGGCTCCTCAGCTGCTGGACACCCTTCCCTCGTTGCTACCTTTGCAGTCTGACGTTCCGGAGGTCATTCAGCAAGACACCATGGACAGCATCCATGCCGATCCCACCAATGAGGAATTTACACTTCTCGCCCAGCCCACGGACGACGCTCCGCCCCCTCAAGAGCCAGGACCAACCAGCGAGCAAGAGCCGGAGGCTGTCTCTCTGCAAGAGCAAGATGAACTAGAGTCGCACGTGGCGAAGAAGTCAGGGAAGGACAAGAAGAAGAAGCGAGGATCTGTGGCTCAGGACAACCAAACAGAGGCATCTGATCCCATCCAGCCTGCCCTTGAGACGTCCGCGGATGCTCTTGGAGAATCGGATGTCACTCTTGAGCAACCCATCGGGGCGGCCGGCGATGAGCCTGTCTTCGATGCCTTTTCGACTAAGCAATCTAAGAAGGACAAGAAGAAAGGGAAGAAGGCTGGAAAGCAAGCTAAGGGCGGCTTTAGTGAGGAGGACCTTGTCGAGTCCCCGACCCCTGAAGAGCCCGCTGCAGTTGAAGAGCCTTCATCCAACGAAACACCCATCGCCACCGAGGCAGCGTTAGAACTTCCTTCGATACAGCAACTAGATGAACACCACGATGGCCATCCCAGCCACGAAGCCGATTCCTTCCCTGACACATCTGCCACCAAAGCGAATGTCATTGTTACAGAGCCAGCCTTTCTCGCACCAGAGGAGCCGGTTAAGACACAGAATATCGGGACCAGTCTCAACGAAATTCCTCAGTCAGATTCCCCCCAAGATACTCCCCCTAAAGATGATGAGGCGCCTCTCTCCAGCAAGTCAAAGAAGGACAAGAAAAAGAAGAAGGGGTCCAAGCATGTTGACTCCGAGCCTGTTTCTGTTCCGGCCACACCAGTCGAGGAACCCAGCGTCGCTACCGAGGCCAATGCCCAAGAGCCCGAGCTGTCTGTTGTTGATGCCGTAGAACCCACATCCGAAGTCTTGGCATCGAATGAAGCGGAAACGGCCAGCAAAGAACATGAGGGTGATGATCTCTGGGCCGCACCATCAAAGAAGGCGAAGAAGGACAAGAAGCGTAAAGGTTCAAAAGTAGCCGAGATCGGATCTACTACTGGGAGCGTTGCGCCGCCTACTGAAGAGGAGGTTGCTACGGTGGAAGAGCGGCCAGCCTCCGTCGATGCTGTAGGGGATGACATGGTTGCTGAATCTGCGGTTCTCGAAGAGTTGGCGTCAGGCTCTGCCACACTGGTTGAAGAACCCCCAATCTCACTCTCTCAAGACACCCAGCCTGCGCCCGAGACGCAGCCCGAGGATGCCAGCGACATGCCTATGAAGAAGTCAAAGAAGGGCAAGAAAGAAAAGAAGCGCAAGGGTCCGGCGGCCCCAGAACTCGAAGAGCAAACCGACACTCCTGCTGAAGCATCCGTGGAGGAGCAACAATCGGCCGTTGCGGAAGAGTCGGTATCCTTTGAGGAACCACCTCTGACTACAGAAGAAGCGAATCCGGTCTTAGAGGACCTACCTACCACTCTTGAGACATCTAAGATTACCCCAGAGTGTGAGCCTCAGCCTGTTTCAACCCTTCTCATCACCGAGCGCGAAGCCCTTGTTCCCGACGACACACAACCAATTCCCGAGCCCTCACAGACTGAAGTCCAAACCGGCGAGGATTGGGACCTTCCAGTCAAAAAGAAGAAGGGCAAGAAAAGCAAGAAAGGAAAAGGTCCTGACTTCGCAGCAGATTCCTCTGATCGCACAACCGACTTACCGCAAGAACCTTCTCTCAGCCCGCCAAGTTCATCTTTAGAGAGTGCACCTGAGCCCCTGTCACACGATATCATTACTGAGGAGCCACTGTCCACCATGCCTAAAGAGGCACTGCCCGTAACCGCGTCGACCCAACAGGAAGGCCTGCAAGATGACGAGTTGGGCATTTCGACCGAATCCAAGGATCTTGACTCCAGAAATATCTCTTCTGCGTCATTGTCGGCGGAGCCGAGCTCACTTGCGGAAGACCCGTCAAGCATCATCGCCAACGAGACAAGCGCCACTACTGAGGCCCTTCAGGAAGATCAAGCTGTGGATATGTGGGATGTCCCAGTCAAGAAGTCTAAGAAAGACAAGAAGCGCAAGTCCAAGCTCGTCGAATCCGAACCGACTTCCGGTGCCGCTACGCCTGTTATTGAGTATCCGGGCCCGTCTCGCGGTTCCCCGTTCCACGACCAAGAGGAGGCAGTAGCAAATGTCGGCACCGCCCCGGAGCCCGCCCTTGACACACCAGCAGAAGCGCCCCAGGAAGATACACAGCCTGACGACACATGGGGTATCCCAGCTAAGAAGTCAAAGAAGGAGAAAAAGCGGAAGGGCTCCAAGGTTGCAGATTCAGAGCCGGCCTCTAGAAGCATGGCTCCTTCTCAGGAGGAGCCAAGCATCCCCGAGATCCAGGAGCAACAGGCTGCGGTTCCTATCGAAGAGCCAACGTCGACTATCGACGAAGTGACACACCTCGGCACTCCTGAAGCTCCTTCCGAGCCGCCAGTTACTCTAGCCGTCGAACAGCTCCTCGCGGAAGAGTCTCGAAGGGCTGAAATTCCGGAAGTGCCGCTTGGTATTGCTGCTGTTCCCTTGGAGTTGGCCCAGTCTTCCACTGAAGATCAAGTTCAGGACATTGAGGAGGTGTCTGTTGCCGCGCAAGAGACGGTAGACACAGGTCCGACTGGCGCAGCTGAGGCTGTGGTCGAGCCGCCTACGCCCGAGGATCTGCCTACTGATAGATCCATTGAAGAAGTGCCAGCGGCGATTCCTCCAGAGTCTGGGACAGACCCGCCCACAACTATCGTCGACGATCAAGAGCAAAATACCACCACTCAAGAACCCACCATCGACAATCAGGGTATGACAAAGGGACACTCGGAAGCCGCCCAGCCTGAAGCGCTGCCCGAAAACTCTTGGGACATTCCCGTCAAGGCAAAGAAAGGGAAGGACAGGAAGCGCAAGGGGTCCAAGATTCCCGACCCTGACCCAGAAACCGAAGCCCCTCTCGCCGTCGCGGCCCCTGCCGCCGAGGAAGAGCGCACCATTTTGGCCGACCCCGTCGAGCCTAGTACCGCCTTCACGGACGAGCCCGTTACAACAGAGCTCGAAGCCAAACGAGACGTCGAAGAGGACGAATGGGCACTCACCAAGAAAGCTAAGAAGGACAAAAAGCGAATAGGTAGCAAGGCCCCTGAGCCCGAAAACACAGCAGAGCTGTCTATTAGTGCCTCACCTCTTGCTTCCGAGGAAGACCGCCTGTTCCCCATCGAGTCGACCGAGCGTAGTGTCGCCGTTCCTGATGAACCCACTCTTGAGGTTGATGCTCCGGTCGTGCAAGATGTGCAGGAGGACGACTGGGCACCTACCAGGAAAGCCAAGAAGGGCAAGAAACGGAACGGTGTCAAGGTCATTGAGCCCGAAAGCGTAGCGGAAGCATCTGTTACCTCTTCGACTGCCGCTCCCGAGGATGACCTCACCCTCCCCGTTGACTTGGCTGAGGAAACCAGCATTACTCCTGTGGACTCGACTGATCATGTGGTCATTGTTGCTGATGAGCCTACTGTTGAGGTCGATTCTCCCATCGTGCACGATGTGCAAGAGGACGAATGGGCGCCCACCAAGGTCACTAAGAAGAGCAAGAAGCAGAAAGGCAGCAAAGCCCATGAGGTCGATAGTACGGCGGCGCCAATCCCTAGCGCCTCGGCACCTGCTCCCGAGCCAGAGCATGCCATTTCCGTCGAATCGGTCGAGCCCAATGTCACCGTCGCCGACGAACCCACGGCCGACGCTCCGTTCGTCCAAGATGTACAAGAAGATGAGCCAACAGCCACCAAGAAGCCCAAGAAGGACAAGAAACGGAAAGGCAGCAAACAAGTCCAACTGGCGCCTGAGACTGGGCCTGAGGCCGAGCCTGAGTCTAGTCTCGTAGCTCAAGATTTCGCGGCCAGCGCAACCGAGGAAGAAGCCATTACTTCTTCCGCCCCACTGGTCATCGATGGCGAGGATTTCACTCAATTGCCGAAGGTAGCTGAACCAAGCTCAGACACCGCTGACGCCGACGATGCTTGGGCAATGCCAGCCAAGCCAAAGAAGGGCAAGAAAGGCAAGCGGCAGGCAGATGTCGCAGACTCTGAAGTTCTCACGCCACCAGCTCCTGCGGATGAAACACCGGAACTGTCAGAACCTGTCGCTAGATCACCGCCGGAAACTGTCGAGGAAGTCGTCGAGCCAACCCCTAGAGCCATGGAGCCTGCTCCCGATCAAGCTGAAGTGGAAATTGAGGATTCCTGGGCGCTTCCGGCGAAGAAGCCCAAGAAGGAGAAGAAGGAGAAGAAGGGCAAGAGACAGACCCCTATCGCAGACTATGTCATCGCTGCGCAAGCGCCTCCTGAAGACGAAAGCCTTGAAGTTCCAGCAACAGCCGCCAGGTCACCTCCAGAAATCATTCAGGAAGCCGTCATCGAAGCAACAGAACCTCCTCCCGACCAAGATGAAGCTGAGGATCCCTGGGCACTTCCAGCCAAGAAGCCAAAGAAAGATAAGAAAGGCAAGAAACAGTTACCTGTTGCAGACTCCGCAACTGCCATACCAACAACCATCGACAATGAAACGTCAACAACAATCCCAGAGCCTATAGACAAGCTTGCAACTCAGGATATTGGGGGGGCCCTCGAGGTTACGAAGCCGCCCGTCGCCGAAGCCGAAATCGAAGACTCCTGGGCCCTTCCAGCAAAGAAGAAGTCCAAGAAGGATAAGAAGAAGGGCAAAAAGCAAGCCCTCGACTCGGACTCGGGAGCAGCAACACCGACAGGCGGTGACCTTGAGATTCCAATCACATCAGACCCTCCCAAGGACATGGCAACCGCTGCCGAGGAGGATCCGACAAGTAGCTGTGATTTGGTTTCCCATGGAGCGCCGAAGGACGACGAGTGGGCTGAGCTCGGTACTTCGAAGTCTAAGAAGGACAAGAAAAAGAAGGGTAAAAAGACGGACTCGGAATCCGCATCAAGCTCACAGCCCCCCCAGTCCCTGGAAGCGACACCGATGCCCGACATTCTTTCACCCGATGAAAGCAGCGCTGCAAAAGACATTGGTGAAGGTGACTTCGACTTCGCGCCAATGAAGCCCAAGAAAGACAAGAAGAAACGCAAGAGCTTGGCTCTGGCGCCTGAGGACGACCCATCAAGCTTCGAGGAACCTTCCATGGATATGGTCAAGTCGACTGAGCCTGACGACTACTTCCAAGCCAAGATTCCCGGCAGGGAACAACCGTCTGTCGACACACTTCACTTCCACCCAGCGATCTCACTGCCAACTGTCGGTCTGGGCTTGATCACAGATCCGCCGGTCCTTTACCCGTCTGATGCGCCATCGCCAAAACTTCTAACCTCCTTGATGAGCCCCATCATCGCACTGGAAGATGACAGTTGCCGTCCCTTGGTGCCCATCGAGAGCCCAGGGGCATCTCAACCAGAAGATCACGTTCGAACCCAGCCCGCCCATGTCCAGCATGAACCACCGTTTGACTACGAAGCACATCGCAAAAAAGCCAAGACCAGGGAGCTGGAAGCCACCGAAGTTACAGAGCCAGTGATCTCAGCACGTGAGATCGCTGCCTCGTTCCTCGAGGGAGAGCATAAGCACGGTGACGACGCTGTGGAACAGGCACCATATGAGTCTGTGCCGCCGGAGGAAAATGACGAGCCCTCCCGCCAAGAAGCTCGTGAGCTTGCCGCGTCATTCTTGGAAGAAGACCCGCACAATTCCACTGGCAAGACTCCCGTGGAGTCAGTTCTTCCCGCAACAAAGGAAGAGGCACCAAACCATAATGTCGAAAACTCCCGCGGAGAGTTGAGGGAGCTCGCTGCATCTTTCCTGGAGACTGGTACCTTAGAACCCATTGCTCATGCTGAAGAAACACTCGAGCCATATCCGGCGGAGCCTTCTCAGAGGGAGTCTCGAGAGGTTGCCGCCTCCTTCTTGGAGGGTGCAGCTCTACCACCTTCTCATTCCGCAATGGATGTGGACGTTGCACCTCGGGAAGATATCTACAATGGGACAATTGATAGATCCGTGGCACGAGAGGCTGCTGCATCGTTCCTGGAGAAAGAAAGTCATGACGACAGGAAGAAAGAGAAGAGCGTTGAGAAGCCAAAGAACAAGTCTGTAGATGCTGATGACGTCGCCGCTGCTGCTGCGGTCGCGGGTGGGCTCACCGGGGGTGTCGCGCTGCTTGCGCAGAAGTTTGGCGGCTCAACCCCTGCGAAGAAGAAGAAGGGTGGAAAGAAGAGCAAAATAGAGGATAAGAGGACGGTGAGGGAGGATGATTTGTTCGATGATGAGGTACTGTGGGAAGGGTCAGAGAAACGACCGCTGGAGGGGTCGAGAATGGAGTCGAACGCAGATGGGTTCTGGGATGTGCCAGCGGATGATGGTGATGTGGATAAGATGGAAGTGGACGCGGAGTCGGAAGTGATGCAGAAAGGAGCGGAGGTTCATGGGGTGCCAGTAACGGAAAGGGTGGAGGTGCGAGAAGAACCAAGGATGCAAGAGAGTGGTCTCGGTATTCAGGTTCCAGTGGTGGAAAGTGCGAGAGAGGTGATATCTGAGGAGGAGCCAAGGAATGCATCGTCAAGAAGCGAGGGTCTCAGCCGACAAGATTCTGAGACGGTCCCTAAGGCAGTCAGGGAGGGGCTAGTGCAGGAGAGGAACTCGAAAGAGAAGAAGCGGGAGCGACGTGGACGGGAACGATCCGAGTCGCCAGAGCCGGTACAGCGAAGTTTCTCGTTCCCAGACGATATCGCAGACGAGGAGGCATTCAGCACAAGAGAACTCAAGAACGAAGGCAAGAAGTCGAAACGAGAACGAACGGCGGAGCCGACAATGATTGCCATCCCACGGGTCTCGAGCATCTCGGACTTTATGAGGACGGTCTCCAACCTACCGCCCGTCCAAGAAGAAGCTTCGTCGGAGGATGAACCAGTGAAGCGACAGACCAAAGCGACGAAGCACAGCTCCCGAGGCGCGACAGCAACACCTGAACCAAACAGGGACAGCGGGTTCGGATCGGACTCGCCGCATGCCTCCCGACGAGTGCACGCGGAGGGGCTGCGCGACAGCGGAGTGCACCTCGAGAGCACGCCAAAGAAGCAGCGGGAGAGCTACCAGAGCTCGCACAGCTACCGCACGCCGACGTCAACATCAGCGTCAACATCGAGGGGAGCGGATGACAATGACACGGAACGCTCCTCATTCAGGAGGTCTCCCCTGGCAGGAGACCTGGAAGAGAAGAGCGCCAACGCCAGCACAGGTGCCAGCGCTACCCCCAGAAAGCTGGTGGGGCCCGAAACACCACGTTTCAGAGAGCCTGACCCGACATCACGTACGCCAGAGCCAGAGAAGCTGGCCGTCAAGAAGAAGCGCGCACCCGCTGAGGCCGCTGCATCGACGTTGGCACCGCCGTCCATCGTTGGTGCTGCTGCGACGGGTGCCGCTGCTGGTGCTGTCATTGGTGCTGCCGCAGCCTCAAGGAGTGTGTCCGACAGCCAATCACGCGGCGCATTCTGGTCAACACCCCCCGACCCCACCCCCCGCCGATCAGCGTCCAATACCAGCCTTGCACGGCTGCGCACGCCAGAGCCGTTTCGGCCTGACAGCCCAGGCAGTCTTCGCTCATACACTGGCACACCCCCACTCCGCCGCGCCGACCGGCGAGTCAGCGGCGATCTACGGTCCGTGTCCCTTAGCCAACGAGACCTGGCCGCCAAGGCCAAGACGGACGAAGAGTCGGGTAGCTCAGCTGCCGCCATTGGGGCTGTCGCAGCTGGTGCCGCCGCACTGGGCGTCCTGGGGGCCATTTCTGCGTCCAAGTCCGCATTTGCTGAAAACACCACGCCAAACCCCGTCGTCGCCAACGAAGGCCGTGTCCGCACCAAGGACATGACCGACGTCTACGTAAGTCATCTATCGCTCTTGTGCATCAATTCCCACGCTGACGTGCAACCGCAGGATGGCTACGGCGAGGGCCGCATCGGCTCCCCGCGCTCACCGACTCGACCACACAGCATGCGTCGCCGACAGAGCATGCAGGTGCTGGAGCTCGAATCGCGTGTCGACCAGCTCCTCGCAGAAAACCGCGCGCTCGCTGAGGCTCGCGCCCAGGCCGAGGCGTCAATAACCCACCGGAATGCCACCGTTCACGCCGAGCGTGACAGCGAGATCGAGTCGCTCAAACGCATGCTACACGAGGCCCAAGACGTCATCGAGCGTCTAAAGCAGACAAACGACGGCTTGCGCAGCTCTACCTCGGCCATCGCCGTCAAGCATCACGAGGAAGTTCGTCGCCTTGAGAACGAACACTCGCAAACGTCGAGGGAGCTCGAGCAGGTGCGCGCCATCGCGTCCCAACACATCGGCGCTGCGCAAAGCAAGGATGCAGAGCTTGCCGACCTGCGCGTTCAATTGGAGGAGTCCAAAGAGGAGATACTCAGGCTGCAGGAACAGATTCTCAAAACCACCACACCCGATGATGGCGGCGACTTCTTGGACCTGCACGATGTCGACTATTTCGACCACCGCTGTCAGCAGCTATGCGCCCATGTGCAACAATGGGTACTGCGCTTCAGCAAGTTCAGCGACATGCGCGCATGCCGCTTGACTTCGGAGATCAACGACGAGAAGCTGATCGACCGCCTCGATAATGCCGTCCTGGATGGCTCCGACGTCGACGCATATCTCAACGACCGAGTGCGTCGCCGAGACATTTTTATGAGCATGACAACCACCATGATATGGGAGTTCGTGTTCACGCGGTACCTGTTCGGCATGGACCGTGAGCAGCGTCAAAAACTAAAGACGCTGGAAAAACAGCTTACTGACGTCGGGCCGCCCCACGCTGTGCGCCAATGGCGCGCCGTGACATTGACGCTTCTCTCGCGCCGCCCGTCATTCAAGAAGCAGCGCGACCAGGATACCGAAGCCGTGGTACAGGCCATCCTGGACGCCCTCGGCAAGATCTTGCCGCCACCGTCAAACCTGGAGGATCAAATCCAGACCCAGTTGAAGAGAGTTGTGCGCGAGGCCGTTGGCCTCGCCATCGAGATGCGCTGCCAGAAGGCGGAGTACATGATGCTACCGCCGCTACAGCCGGAGTACGACGACACGGGCGAGTTGACCGAAACAGTGCAGTTCAATGCCGCCCTTATGAACGAGCGCTCGGGCGACTCATCGCTGTCAAATGAAGACCTTGAGGCCGCAGGAACGACAGTACGCGTCGTCCTATTCCCACTCGTGGTCAGGAAGGGGGATGAGAACGGTGTCGGCGAAGACGAGATTGTTGTCTGTCCCGCACAGGTGCTTGTGGCTAAGCCATTGACGCCCGGAAAGAAGACCGTACGCATGGTTACGCCGAGCTCAGATGCCGGAGGTGTCAGCTTGCTAGCGAGAAGCCCCGGACCTGGATCAACGAGGGCCGGTGGTAGCGTCAGCGGATTGGGCACCGGGCCGCTAGGGAAAAGCGATGTCAGCATGAATATGGATGGAAGCGGATTCTGATTGCATCGGAGAGGTTTTGGTTTAGAAGGGGAAGGGATCGAGGAAAAGCAATGATCTGGCCTGAGACTTTCTCTTGTCTTAAGTCTTTTTTCATGGTCTGTTTGATAATGATGGGAGTTTAGCCTTTTTTCCGGCCTCTGATAAGGTATCTGGTGTTTGGTACTGGATTTGGTTGGGGCTCAAAGCGGAGGATTTTGGACGCACATACATATCTGCATTTCATTTTATTTTGTCTGTTGGGGGAGTATTTGTTAGCTTTGGTGCCTCGATTGCTTTGCGAAAACTGTCGTCTTGCTTTCATGTGTCTGTTCAGTAATGTTACTTTTCGTCTCATGTGTTGAACTCGTTTGATGTGTGATCTTTGCGGCTGATTTTGTGTGTGGCTGGCGACGTGAGGAAAATACTTTGGTCTCTTTGCTTTGTCTTGAGCGATAGAGTTGGTCCGCGGACAGGGGAGCAGGGTGGCAACTTTTGTTTGATGAGGGTGTCATGATGATTTGACGACTGATGACCTCAAATGACTTGTTTACGCTTTTTGTGCGATCAAATTTGAGAACAAACACTTGTCTTGGTACAAGTATATCCTCCATGAACTGAACATGACGTCTAATTTTGTCACACTACGACCTGTCCTCTTTCTCTGTCATGAATACAGGTACGCTTCACGGTTTTGTGACGTCAAATCTCCTCACACAAAATAGGGAAGGGTCTGTCGGTAACTAGCTACCTAGCTACCAAGGTAAGCATTGACGCTTGAAGGCAATAATAGCCCAGAGGTACAATACACAAAATGTACTACCCTCTCTCCATCATCACACGATACCCAGAACTCCCGGCGAGAGAACATCGGATCTCTCCCTTAGTAACAATTCCAAGGTATAACAGATAACATAACCCGTAAGCGTATTCCATAACACTACTCCAACCGAAGAAGCCAATTCTCCCAGGATATCCAGAACGAAATCCATATGCCTAAACCAATGGCATCGTGGTCGGCTGCCCAACTATTTTGAAACAAGGGTAAATCCAAATACGCGCTTTCCTGCGTCCGATACCGTAACGCCGCTTGTGGTCCCATGGTATTAGTCGTACTACTGAGTAACAAAGAAAGTTGGCAACACCGTCCCAATCGTCCCTCTAACTCATCAGGCCGTTCGGTCCTGTCCAACCAAAGAATTAGGTGCGGAACCGTCATGGGCCAGTCCATTTGTCGCCCCCCTGCTGACCAGGCCCAGCAAGAGGGTCAACAATAGAATTGAAGTTAAAGTCAGGGAGGAAGAAATCCATCTGGCCCTGTACGGTCGGCATTCGTTAGTATTTGCATCACCACATATCCGAAGAACATAATACTAACCCAGTCAACGCCTTCCATGGCATTTAACCCCTGCTGCGCGTTAGCGGCCGCGGCAGCGTGCGGCCCCAGCCGTTGGCTATGCGTTGTATTCTCGGGACTGCCGCCCTCGCTGCTATTTTCCGGACTCCCGGGGTTGTTGCCCGGCGGTAGGCACCAAAGCACCTCGCCGTTAGACACGCCACCAAACACCATCTCCTGTGTTGGCATAGCCATGGCAATATTGGGCATTGTCATCATCATGTTTTGGTTGTGTTGTTGTGGTTGTGGTGGGGGATGCATCCCGCACATCATGTCGCTAGCCAGCCCCATACCGACAGGACCGCCGCTGCTGCTGGCGCCGCTGGTGGTTGACATTATTTTTTGCTGATTTTGCTGTTGGTTCCCCGGCTCTGCCTTCATACCCTGCCGTGGTAGCTGCTGTTGATGCATGGCTATCGGCTGCTGATACAGAGCGGGCGGTGGCCCTTGTTGCATCTGCTGCTGCTGCGACTGCTGGCGGTGGTGATACTGGTGGTTTTGGTCTTGGTTGTGCTGTGGGTGGTGCTGGTTGTGGCTTGTCCTTGCTGTCGCCGGCAGCGAGATCTCCTGTGAAGGCGGCGAGTCCTTGACGGCCTGCTTGTCAGGGACAGCCCGGGTGATGGCTGTTGGAGCGCGCATCCTGCGCATACCCATGTAGATGCTTGTCTTGTCCATGATCTCGGTCAGGGTGTGACGACTCTTTTGTTCGCGAGGCATGTTAGGGTCGAGGTTGAAAACATAGTCCAAACAGGCCCAGATACGGTTAGCCGAGAGGCTGGCCGGGCGGTAGTAGATCTCGGTGGCCAACAACAAGGCAATCTGGAACTGCTGGTAGGCGCCCATGTACCAGCGCCACTGGCGGAAGAAGGGGTTGCGCTCCAGTTGGATAGCCGTCTCGATGATGTTCACGCCGCTCACGACCAGGGCAGTGTTGAGCCGCTCCGGCATTGGATTGCTCGTGTTGGAGTGGTACGGATGCAGCACCATGGCATGCAGCCGGTACGTGAGAAGCTGCATTACGAGTCTGGCGTACATCTGGATCGGCACCTTTTCGTCAAGGAAGTGATTGTACTTTTCGGCCATGCGCTTGCGGAAGTTCTCGATCTTGGTCAGCACCGTCGTGAGCGTCATGCGCCGCGCTTCGAGCTTGCGCCGGTCCGACCAGATGATGCGCATCATCTCGTTGACCTCGAAGCGCATGACCGAGAAGAGTGTCGACGTCCAGTGCTCGGCCGGCTGCGGGCCCGATCCTTCCGACCCAAGCACCGCCAGCTCGTCCTCTTCACAGTTGAGCGGCAGTTTGGTGTCGTAGTCCTCGCGCCGGATGGCCGGCTTGGGGCCCTGCGCTTCGCACGTGCGTATATCAAGAAAGCACAGCTGATGCCAAATAAGGCGCCGTACGTGAGTCTCCAGGGGGCTCAGGCCGTAGGCATCCCCGTCACGGTGAAGGCCCATGCACTCAGCCATGCGGACGGCCGCACCGACAAGCACCGAGTGCGCCCTCGATACCTCTTCCCGGCACAGCGGAAGCAGAAACATGACAAATGCCTGCAGCGTCTCGACCTTGGTGGTGCGCAAGAAGTCGGCCTTGCTCAGCGCCGACTCTGTTCCCAGCTTCATCCTGGTCACCAGGACGCTCTTGGTCACACCATACTCCTTCTCAACGTCACCCTCGTCCAGGCTGACAGCAGCGCTGAACAGTGCGGCAAACACTACGGCTTGGGTTGACGCTCGTGGCTCGAACCAGCGCCGGACGTCCTCACGGAACGTATCGTAAAGGGCTTCGAACAAGGCACGGTGTACACAGCGGGCTATAGGGTGCACGGCTTCGAAGTAGCGGTGGATCAACCGGTCGCCGTCATGCTCACTCGGGAGGAACTCGAGAATTGACGGCGATTGGATCACTTGTCCGAAGAAGAAGCCGCCCGTAGGCGCAATATACGACGCACCTGGCCGGAGAAAGTCAGGTAACACCGTGTCCTGGTCCATATTACTGTCGAGCATGCCGTCGTGGGCGGTGTTGGAGAGGCCCTGCTGTTGCAAGCAGGCATTCTCCCCTTGGCGAGGGTCGGTAATGCCGGCGAGGATCTCTTCAGAGATGCGTGGGCGGTTCAAGCCCCCGATCCGCTCCGTAATTCTCATCCTGCCAACCCGGATCCCAAGGTCGATGAGATCGTCGGTGCCAGTTCCCTCAACATCGTCTTCATACGTGAGGTCAAGCGCAACCATGGGCGTAATCTCCAAGTCGCGCTCCCCTTCGAACTCATCCTCCACGTCGTCGGCCAGGATTCGCTGTTGGTTCCCGCCGCCCGTTGCCCCTGCCGCGGCGCCACGGCCTGTTGACTTCGCTACGTCGCGCTCAAGCTGCCTCTCCAGCGATCCGACTTTCTCCTTGATTTCAGTGAGCTTAAGTTGGCTCGCCTCGTCGAGTTTGGGGCCGATATAGAGGCAGTCGCGCGAGAATTTCAGACAGTTGGTACATGGCTGCGACTTGTTGCACTTGAGCTTGCGTCGACGGCACTCGAGGCAAGAGGTGATCATGCGCATGCGCCGGCGGATCGGCTTGGGAGCCAGACCGGCTGGGGTGGTCGGACTTTGTTGTGTATTGGTGCTGCTGCCGGGGGACGGCGAGTTAGAAGCTCCATCGGGTGCTGCTGCTGGTGTCTCCGCGCCCCCAACCGACCCGGCCAAGCTGCCTCGGCGCAAGTCCGGTGGCACATTGGCCGCCTCCCCCAGTGCAAAGTGGTTGTGATGGTGATGGTGTTGGTGTTGGTGTTGGTTAAGGCCATTGGCATGGCCATGTTGCCGGTGGTGCGGTGATGCAGGGGTGGAAGCAGTAACAACGGCGTACTCCTGCCGGCTGAGGAGCGGGCCTGTGGCCCTGAGTTGTGGATGTTGCTGGCGGTGGGGGTTGGCCATGAAATCGGGCATTGTGGTGCAGATCAAGACTGGCGAATCGATTAAATCACATCACACGGCGGCCGCTCATGGTACTTCGTCCCAACGCACCGTTCTATCCCGATCGCAGTCGCAGTCGCGCGGGCCAGCCCACGGCACTCTGAGGCCCAGCACCTTCGGTCTACCGCTTGGTGTACGGTATGTCGCGTTGCGAGTTTAAGCTATGAGTCCAAGTTGGTTGAACTGAGGCGTACCGTTTGGCGAGGGAGTGGGAAACCCTTCCCAGAAACCGTCGGGGCGTCCAAATGACTAAGGACTTTGTGCGATGGAAGGTGCCAACCTTATTCGGCGTCAGTTGACCCTTTGGCTGCCGCGAGGCGTAGTTAAGTGAATCGCTCGTGGCTGCCTAGAGTTTTCCGCTGTGGCTTTTCTTTTGCCTTATCCAGAAGCCCATTCAGTTCTGCCAGGCCACACGCGGTAATGATATCAAAGGCGGTTGGTGCGCGGGGGGAGAGGCGGAGAAGGGCGAAGGCTGCTGCTCAAATATATAAGATGTGTGCGCCAAAGCAGACGAAGACAGGCCAGCTCAGCGAGCAGCTCCTCAGGGGCCTGACAAAAACAAGCCCCGTCCCCAATATCGTTACCCCAAACCCCTCCTCGGGGGCTTGCTCCACGGTTTCTTGGAGGGGGATGCGATGCGGGACGCTCTGCAGTCTCCCGCGCAGTATTGATCGTCTCCCTTTCTCCGTTATCCGGCCACTGATGGTTGACAGGTTCTTGGTGGATGCCGTCTCTCATCGGCGAGTCGACTGACCCCTTTTTCTCTACCCCTTGTTCGGTTGAAGCTCGCTCACGGCAAGAATACCACAAGCGTTTCTGCTTCTGATGGCCTTTCCAGGGTCCGATGGCAGGGGCGAGCAGCGAGTGGGGTCAGGGGACAGCGCCGGAGGGCGTGCTTGGTCCCGAGAGTTCGAGAGTACCGGGCAGCTGATGTGCGGGGCGTCCAAGTCCAGAGGCTCGAGCTGCGGAAGCGATGCAGGAGATTGGGTACAAAATGCGGACGGCAGGACGAGAGACACAATCCGGCCGCGTCTTGAGGCTGGCAGCCGTCAGTGAACAGGGGATGGGAGTAGGGTAGATATCAGACATGCAGACACAGCCCTTCCAGCAAGAGCACTCCAGGTCTTATGGGGGAGGGAAGGAGAGGAGGGTCTCAGCCGGCTCCGGTAGGTGCAGTAGCAGACGCAGCGGATGCAAGCCCCCCCCCCCAACGTTTCGATCGTTATATTGGCCCAGCCCCAAGTCGGCCCTATGCTGCTGCTGGCTCGCTGGCCGGCGGACGATGGACGCGTGCAAGTCAATCGCCGCATTCTAGGCTGGCGTAGTGGTTTCGAGCTTCAGACGACGGGATCTGGACTACCTTAGGCCCCCGTCACCCGTCAAGACGACATTAGCACGCATCCACGAAGGTCTCGGGGCTTAAGGTTTCTTAGCCCTTTTGCACAAGGATCGGCTAAGGGGAAGGCGTTGGACTGCCGCCCCGTGCTGACGCTAGGTGGGTGTACCTTGAGTGGACAGGCCATCCTTTCTTCCATCGGTGTCACACAGTGTACTACGAGCGACCTCCTCCTTCCTAGCCCGGGCCTAGACGGTGACCGGCCACCATCTAGCCCGTCCACGCTCAAGTTGTTCAGCTCGACCGGGAGGGCGCCTGATCCTACCCTTGGTCCATTGTTGTGCCCGCGACCTGCCTGCCTATCTGTCTGCGTGTGACGCGCCCCCGTCACAACCCCATGCGTGAGTGGAAGCCACAAATCGACGTGCCACACGCCTTCCCATAGTGCCGGGCCCCTCTGAAACTAGCAGCAACGTTGTCCAGAGGGGACCGCCATGCGCGAGGGGATACCGGGCCAAGGACGACCGAGTGATGCGGACGAGGGGTGAGGGGGGAGCGTCGGAATCAATGCAGAGGTGTTGGCTGCCAAAGCCAGAGCGCTCCCCAATCGGACCTTTCATCCCGTCCAGCACGCACCGACATGCGAGTTCTTTCTAATTCTCCTATCCGACTCTTTTTTTTGGGGGGGGGGGGGTGGCAAACCTCGGGGATTCTAGCCCCTTCTTCCGACGATCCGAGCGGCTGAGGCGCGATGCTTTCTCGCTTGCGGCCATCTGTTGGCTCCGAGAATGGCTCCCGAGATGGCCGACAAGGCGCCCGTCCTCGCCCCAAGATCTCTCCTCCCCGTACGCCAAGATCAGCCAGGGCACTGGTTCAATGTAGCTGCGATCGGGGCATCCGTGGAGGAGGGAAGCCTATCGGGTATCTGTGTCACCATGAGCGCTTCCGCTATGCCCGTCGGCTCTCTTTGTCCCAGCCTCCCCATCGCTTTCCTCGGCAGCCCTTGGTTGACACAACGAAACGCTAGAGCATGAACCTTCGAGCCACCTGTGTGATTTCGCTGCGCGTCAGCAAAAATATGATGCGGCCCTATGTCTTGCAGGTCACGAAACCTCCCTACCCGCGGGAGATGGAGATGCCGGAGGGAGGGAGATGGGTGGCCAACGACACGCAACAGGGCATGTGTGCGCGCGACATACGTACATGCCGTCCCATTTAAGAGTTCTTGCCTCGGCTGCAGCATCGAGATAAGGTGACGGAGACTGTTGATCAGCACGGGCTATCCACTCGCCGTCAGCAAAACGGCGTCGGCGCAGCGCAATATAGAGAGGATGCATGCCGCCAGGTAGCTCGCCGGCCAGGTAGCCAATACGCGCAAAGGGCAGCACAGTGGCTCTCGAGACGGCCTGCCTTAATCGGAAGCATCGTGGCGACCAACAAGCCTGTGGTGCGATGTGAGATGTCTCCGTGTAACCAGAGCTCTTACCTGCTCAATCTCCATCCAGCCCCCAGTATCCCAGTAGAAGCGTACGGCCCATGCTGCATCATTCGCTCATCCTAGGGCCCTCTCAACCTCCGTTGTGAGGACCAAATTCCACAGAGACAAACACAGTGGGTCGGCGAAGGTAAACGTCAGGGAAACCAAAACCTGGCCCTGAACCGGCGTCGATTGACTAGCCAAGATTTAACGGCAGAGCTGTCTTGTAGAAAGAGCAGCACGATCAAACAACAGCCCATGCATCCATATCATGTTGATACTCCATCCTCCTCATCCGTATCTCGCTTTGGTACGGCGAATCCAAACCCGCCGCATCCCTTCCCGCCACTCATCAAGCGCGCGGCAGCATTCGTCAGCGGCGTGGTCACCGTGGTGTCGTCGGACTACGTCCACAAACCACTTCTGCCGGGCTGCTATACCCATTTCCTCCCGGGACGTACTCCTTGTCACAACGCGATAGAGCGCCTTTATGACAGGAAGAGGCACACCACGCGTGGTCATCTCCATAAACCTCATACACTGTGACACATGTCGAAAAGCCACCCTAGGTCTCAGATGAGGAGTCTCAGCCAGCGAGGTCGCGATTTGCTTAGCGATTTGAGCCCTGTGACGTCCGTAACTTCCTAAATGCCGCCATCTATGTTCAGCTAGTTCCTCGCCAAGCCTTTGCCCTAGCCGGTCTATGCCAAGGGCAGACCATATAATGGCAGGAGGTAGCGAACGGTCGAAGATGATCCTTTTGGCGTGCTTTTTGACCAGGGCAGGGTTCCAATCCGGACCGCCAGGCTGTCGGAGGTCGTGCATGTACAGGCTCGCAACACGCAGCATCACCCGGTGATCCCCGCAGGGACTGCAAAGCGCAAATAGGAAACCCCGTGGCAATGCAAGCGTGTATGACAAAGCCCTCAGGGACTTGACCATGTCGTCCGACCGGCCAAGGCTTGCCAACATCCGCCATAAACTGCCATAGAGTCCTCTCCGAATCCAGGTCGAGGCGGGAGAGTGGCCAAGCTCATAGAACATTGCCAAAGCCAACGACGAAATGGCCGTGTCTTCGCGCCCTGAGCGATATGCCTCGTATGATTGCTTGACTTTTGCTGGGGAATCTAAGTAGCCGCGGCTTGCCCACTGGGTAATCATCAGGGAGCAGAGTTCCGGCTCCGTCAATGGCTTGATTCCGAGAGAGTTGGAAGACATGAAGGCAAAGGTTTGTAGTAGTAACTTCTCCCTCACCGTGGGCATGTGGGCTAGCACAGACAGCCAGGCATGTCGCAGTTCGTACCGCCCTGTACCATCCACGAGCAGCCGTTTCTGGACCAGGCTGTTCGCTTGGAACACGAGGTCATGCCCGAGCTTGTCGCTCTCGATGGTTGCCAGAGCCCTAGACATGATCTCACCGTAGCGAGTGCTAGCCGAAGCCACGGTATCGGTAGACGCCAGAGAAACGGGCGCGTTTTGTAGCTCGGTCCTTGCGTGATGAATGTTCTGGGCCAGAGTTGGGGACATCCCGAGGAGTCCACCACCGGGAGCGGAGAGAACGGGGTTTGAGACGTATTGTGTCTGGAGTAGCTCTACGAGACTTGATTCTTCAAAAGTATCGACGACCGACTTAGAAGGGGTCCGCGAGGACAAAAGCCTGCCAAGAATGCAACGAGTCCATCTGTTCAAAGTCTTTCCCCTTGGAAACACATCGAGAACCTCGCTATACAGACGAGAAACATCAGCGAGCGGAAGCAGGGAGACTCGGGCAAGTAGTTGATCCCAGAAGCTTGTGTTGAACATCACAGGATGGAGTACACTGGAGGAGCCGAGACCAGTGACAATCGCAGAGGATATTGACAAATAAAGGTTGTTGGCAGGCGGGGGATAATCGAACCCGAATCTTGAATCCAGAGCAGCTAATATATCGAGGCACATTCTTTTGTATACCTTGACGGGATGCTCTCCCAGAATTATTGACTGTCGTAGGCTTTGACAGAGGTTCTCGGTATCGGTGATGAGGACGTCCAAAGGGGACTGTGCAACCGAATCTCGAAAGTCGTGTAGGTTAGTATCGAATAGCTTGACGGTAAAAACTGGGGGGTCCAAATCATGTAATCGCGTCGGCTGTTCGTAAGAATTGTCGGTCACCAACTTTCCTAGCCATCGGGGGAGGACTGCTGACAAGCCCCCAACATCTTTTTCCCTACTGTGGTCTTGCTGGCGCTTCAAAACCGAAGGGTGTTGTGGAGGCTCCCATCTCCATTGTGAGAGGTCCACGGGAGCGTAGAATGCCCAGGGAGGGGCTACAGGGGACGATTGTAGCCCGCTGAGTTCCCCCATTTGTCGTCTCCCAAGACGCCGACGGCATTCGAGGGGCCCGGGGACGTTGCCCGCGCTCCTGCGCTGCGTCTTGGAGACGAGGCAGTACTGGTCAAAGGCCACGGCGAGTAGCTCATCCGAAATCCATACGGAATCCCTCGATGAGACAATTTGGTGCTGAAGAGCCCGGCCGCACCGCGAAGCGTGAGAGCTCATCGAAAATGGCCGCGTTAAAGACTAGAATGGAGATGGCAATTGCGGCCCACACTTGCCATCCCGTCAATCAAATTTTCGTAGGTGTATCGGCCAATGCTGCTTCCGGACGGTGGGCGAGGTGACGTCGCGTTGACAGTTGATGGACCGCCGGTGGCAGCGATGGCGAAGGCGTGGTGATGACGAGCTGTTGAGTTCTTTTTCGTTTGGGAGCTTTGACCCAGTGTTGAGGTGCCGCCACACGGGCCACACATACTTGGAACGCCGCAATCCCCGCAACCGTGGCTGAACCAGCTTTTTGCCGGGCCGGGAGGAGCCCCACATCCACCCCGCAACCGCAGGTACAATTGACTTTGGATCGGATGGTGGGGTTCTCCCCAACTGAGGCCACAGAGTCCAGCGTCGTGTACTTCAGCAACCCCGGCGAATCCAGTGAAATATTGCAACCATGGGGCATTCATTCGATCCAATGCAAAATGATTTGATCATAAGGGCTGCATGGGGTATGTGGATGCCTTCTATGCCATCCCTTCTGAGGCGTGTTGACAGAGCGCATGTTCTAACGATTCGCTTGTGCTATCCAGGCCAGAAAGTCGAACGGCCGCCCATGTGGGTGATGCGGCAGGGTGAGAATTGGACGCCCATTGGAAGCGCTCGAGTGTCCGCGCTGACTTTGGCGTAGCTGGTCGCTATCTGCCCGAGTATCACGAGGCCAAGGGCAAGCGCGATTTCTTCGAGTGCTGCCGTGATCCCGAGGTTGCGTCGACCATTACGCTACAGCCCATTGAGCGCTTTGCCGGCCTCATTGATGCCGCCATCATCTTCTCCGATATCCTCGTCATCCCCCAGGCCATGGGAATGCAGGTGGAGATGATCGACAAGAAGGGACCCAACTTCCCGAAACCTCTGCTGAACCCCGCTGACGGCCAATACGCCGAGCTGATGCAGCGGGATGTTGATGTATCAAAAGAACTCGACTACGTCTACAAAGCCATCACGCTGACCAGGAAGAAGCTCCAGGGGCGAGTGCCCCTGATCGGGTTTTGCGGAGCGCCGTGGACGCTTTTCTGCTACATGGTTGGGAATACCAAACTCTCCAAGGAGTGCAAGACCTGGATATACAAGTATCCCGAGGAGACCAAGGCTCTGCTTCAAAAGATCTCGGAGCTTTGTGTCGACTATCTCGCTCTCCAAGTCAAGGCTGGAGCTCAGGTATTCTAGCCGACACGGCACGTACACATGCAGGTGCATCTGCTGACCCTCTTTGTAGCTCATCCAGGTGTTCGAGTCATCAGGCGGGGAGCTATCGCCAGCGTCGTTCAAGCACTTCTCGCAGCCCTTCCTTGCCTACATTGCGAAAAATCTTCCCATAAAGCTCAAAGAGCTTGGGCTGGAACAGGTACCCATGATCGTCTTCCCCAAGGGCCAATGGTATGCCTTGGATGCTGCCTGCGATATGGGCTACAACGTCGTCGGCCTTGACTGGCTTCATGACCCTGCGGAGTCGGTCAAGACCGTTGGTGAGAGGCCAATAGTTATTCAGGGTAACGCCGACCCCGGCGTTCTGTACGGATCGCACGCCTCCATCACTGAGGCTGTGAAGGCGATGGTTGAAGGATTTGGCTGGGCCGACCGAAGAAAGGGTTGGATCGTCAACCTTGGACATGGTGAGTCTTTCCCTTTCCCGCTACGCTATGTCCTATGTTCTAAGCAGGTTCTTTCTAGGCATCACTCCATTTGTCAACCCGGAGGATCTAAGATTCTTCTTCCAGGAAGTTCATCGTCTCACCAAAACCTCGACATAGTTCTACTCATACAGCAGTAGATACCAAAAGTCTTTTTAGAGGCACTCCTGTTTTATTTACTCTGTATACTGACTGAGCCTATGTTAATCTGGAGATATCATCTCACATAAAGTCACCTGAACTTTCAAGATCTACAATCGCCCTGAAAACCCGTGGGTTAGCTCACCGCAATTCGTCGCGCTTTTCTAGAGCTTACCAGGATACCGTCCAGCTGGGGTTACCACCAATGCTTTTGCACACGGCCTGGCTTTTCGAATTGGAGACAAAAACGTCGGCCGCTCCCCAGCCATCACCACCGTAATCCTTGACATGGTCTCGCATGAGCCGACAGGCTAATAATTTTGCCATACCATTGCCACGGTAGGGCTCCTACACGCCATTGCATCATAAGCCTCAACACAGACCACCATTGTAGTAATTACTCACCTCGACGTGTAGAGTCATGAGCGTTCCGTCAAGCCCTGCTTTCCGTCAGTAACTCGTTTCTCAACCTTAGGCGGAAAATAGCCAACCCAGGAAAGCCCAGGCGATAGCCGTCCCATCATCCTTCGATCTGATCACCGTGCTAGGCAGCATGAGAAGCGTCGCCCTGGAGGGAAACAGTTCACCATCAGCCCCTTTTCGCCAAACACATCCCCATACTTATCCCAGGGAAGAAACCAGACCACGCGGCACGCACTCCTGTCTCGGAATCAACGTCCGGCTCTGCACAAGCCTCACATCCTCCCTCCTCACAACATCCCACTTCATCCCATCCCCCAGAGTCCACCCACCCCGTTCTCCCTCAGTAGCCAACTCAGGTACCCGAAATAGCCATTTTCCGCAAAACTCCCACTCCAACTCTGCCGCAACAATCGCCGTCTTCGCCATTCTTAGCCCTCGTGCCTTGAGTCTAGTCCGCACAACCTCATTCAGCGACCCCAGCAACATCTTCCCCGCTTCTACCCTCCTCGGAATACCCTGAGCTCGCATCTCCGCCTCTAGCTTCCTCGCTCGTCGGAAAATAGCCAGTGTGAGGTCATCACATAGCGAGGCCTCGTCCTCGGGCAGAGAGAGGTGGAGCTGTGTTGGGTCAATGCTCGTGGAGGAGTCCTCCATGGTGCTGTAGAGCCAGCATTCTGTCTCAGGGGAGCGGGACAGGTCTAGGTAGGCTGTGGCGAAGTGGGGAGTTTGCTGGGGGTTCACAGAGGGAGATAGGGAGGCGTGGGCGTGCAAGATGTGAGTGTTGGGTGTTGAGGCGCCGGGAAAGGCGCGCGCACTTTGCAAACGACGAAGGACGGGGAGAGAATACGGGATGTGGGACTCCAGAAGGGAGATCAGGGTGTCTGAAGGGGAGGGAGTGTCGTGAATTGTGATAGTGGTCATGGTTGGTTGTTGGGTTTAAGGGGGAGGAGGGGAGGGGGGGGGGGGTGAACCATGATACTAGAGTATGTAGTTAGATGATTTATTAGTATCTATTTACCGGCTTTGTGAAAGGTTATTGACCGCCACATCCAACGCATGGTGGGGGAAGGCAACGGGAGATGGAGATAAGTCAGCATGCATCGGGGATTGGAGATAAGAAAGGTACATGAAAATGGTAATCAATTATAACTACTATATTCCGGTTTTGGTGAACTTGATGCCTCCCACCAATCAACGCACCTATTATCGAAACCCCTATTTTTTGTTGTTCCCCAACGCCAGACTCGGGGTATGTGGTCAATCGAAAACAAGAACGTAAGAAAAAAAAAGGCTGTAGCAACAGACAACCCGGTTCCAAAACCAAATCGATGTCGAGTCGCAACATCATGCACAAGAAGTAAAACCCGCCCGCAGCAGTTCCTGCTAAGTAGACCAAAAAAAAGGAGCAAGCAGTGTGAACAACCCCGCGCTAGGTGTTTACTTCTTTCCAAAGAGGAGGTTCTTGCCCTTCTCGGCCCAACCCGGGCCTCGGTCCTTGGTCGCCTCATCGGCAATAGCCGAGCCGGCCTTCTCCAACTCCTTCTTAGCGGCTTCGGCGTCGGCCGAGCCTGGGACGAAGACATTGCCGGCACCACCCCTGCCCACGGCGGACGGACCCTGGCTAGAACGGCGGACGACACTGTGTACGCTCGGTCAGTCAAGGGTTGCTTTTGGAGTTTTCTGCTTTTCCGAGCAATGGCAAACTTACGGCTCGACGTCCTGGCGCAGCCTTGTCTCGGCGGGGTCCGAGTTCTTGGCCATATTGCCAGATCCTCCACGACCAGTCGTGACGACGGCCGTCTTGAGAGTGGGAGTTTGTAGATCCTCAGCCTGGAGGGGGATGTTCTTGCTAGCTTCGCGGATGTTTCCCGCACCACCACGGCCAGATGATTGGAGGTTCGACATGGTGAATGCGTGTGTTACGTGTGTGGTAGGATGAGGTTTCTTGGCGGGTGGAGAAAAAGGTTGACGGTTGGCTTCGAGTTTTGAGCTGTTGCAGACCAAAGGGTAAATTGCTGTGGTTACTTAAGGGAAGAGAGCCGGAAAAACTTCAAACGAGGCGACGGCTCAAAGGCCTAGGTTATATATTCGTCGAAGCACGCAAAACGGAGAGGCCGTTATGTCGCTGTCTTAGAATGGAAGGGGTGGTTTCGGTAGATAGGTGCCGTCGGCGTAGTCGAGGGGCGTCTCCTGCCAATCTTCCGAGAACGTGACCACGCCCCAGCATCTTGGGCCATGAAGGCAATTTTGAGTGATCACAAGGAACCCGCCGTTTTTCCTATTGCATCTCTTTTCAGCTAGGAGACGTTCATCAGCGCCTGAGGTCTGGGCATTGCCTGGGCATTGACATCACCCGCACATTCCAGGCAGGCTTCCCCTCATTGACCCCTCTCCAGGGAAAACCGCTGCTTGCGACTAAAAGTCAAAGGCCCCATTTGTCCTCGCTAACGTAACAGAAACCCGTCTCGTTGGCTGCGACGCTCTGGTAGAATCAGCCGCTAGATGGTATCATTTCCCTTGGCATCGGGGATCTCTGTGCCTGAGGGCTCACGGAATCTCTTCCTTTATCTTTCGCCCATCGGCAAAGGCCGCGCCGGGCGGCCTATCAATCCGGTCGGGGAGGCCTTCGGTCGGGATGACGTTTTGTCGCCGCGACGCGAGGGGATATCCGAGCCCGCCCCAACCCTTCCCAACCCAATTCGGTAAACAAAAGACACAGGTTGCAGACATCGGGCTTGCGCTTCTTTTCGCTTGGTGCTAGCAACATTGGGTCCGAGGTGCAAACTCGGGTTACCTGTCGGCTTGGGGAACTTCATGTTGCTTCCAGGGATAGACAAAAAAATCGGCGCCCGAAGACGGACCCAGGTTGACCCTTGGAGACCTTCCGCGAATTTCCCCATGTCGGACCCTCCCGATGCTGTTTGAGCAGACCGAGGTGGTTTAATTCGCCAGCGTGGAAGAAACAAAGGTCGTAAGTCATAACGGTGTGGCATTGAGCTATGGGGCGCAATCCAGATTCAAAGCTTTGATCTTGGAGCTGGATGGGCTCCAGAAGTGAAACCTCCTTCAAAGAGACAGCAATACTCCCAAGCAAAGTATGAAACCTGTCTATTGTACCAGTTCTGTGGTCAATAGCGTTGTAGGGGGGTCTAGTTGTTATTTTTTACCACCCAATAGTCGTCCAACACCGAGAAGTTCACCGCCGTCAAATCGTAAAGCAGAGCTCTATTTGGAGACCTGTTTTAAAGTAATAACAAATATACCAGGGAAAAAAGCACTTCTTTGAGCAAAGCGGCAAGAGTGACACGAATTAGAGGAAGGTTCATGGGCGGTCACGACGCATTGTGTACTGATAGGCATGCTGAATGGAAAAGAATATCGCCTGCTTGGACGTGGTATATCGGGGGGATGTATTCTCGCTCTTTAGGGGCGTCTAATCTATCAAGGCTTGGGTGGGAAAAAAAGGCGTTGGTTTGACTTGAGGGTTCGCTTTAATCGTAGTCGTCGTCATCGTTCGGCCCCTTTTGGTGGTTCTCCTTCCGTATCGGGATCTTGATGCCCTGTGTAGCAAAGCATTTGCTCAGGAGCGTACTTTCGCAGACACCGGGGAACTTTTTCGCTGAGTAGACTTGGAAAACATCACTGAAGACCGATGCGAGAACGGGCGCCCTTCCCTGGGTAACAGATGGCTGACTGTTCATCATCGGAACCCCGCCGACGTTGACAAATGAGAATCGGAGACTATCAAATTAACAACGGTCAGCTTACTTGTGAGGGATGAAGAGGGGGTACAGTGTGCACATACCGAAAGTTACCCTCGGTTCTCACGCTGAGATCCTGCAAGACAAACCAGATGCCATCTTTATCCTCGGTGTCTACGAGACGAAATGCGCTAGCGGCGAGGCTGCCAATTAGATTTCGCGTAAACATGCCTTGGGGTTGACTACCACTGATAGAGAGGCGTTGAGACATGCCAAAAGGGGCATCAAAGACCCGCGGCGGGTGATATCCGGTGCTTTGCGATGGGAGCTGCGGGATGGCTTGCATGTCGGGACGGAACTCGTGAGGATAGTACTGGCTTGGAGCACCGTACCCACCTCCGTTCGTGGGCGCATAACCTAATAGCCCGCGTTAGAACACAGTCGCATGTATGAAAGATGTAGGTGAACGAACCTGAATATTGCTGCTGCATTGCGTATGGGTTTACCGACGGTCCGGGAGGCTGATATCCCATGGGTTGACCATAACCGTTATCGCGACTTGAAGGTAGAACGCTCGAGAAGGCCGGGGTAGTCTGCTCAATCGAGGCATAGGACGCGGGCGTGGTTGATGAGATGGAAGGAGTAGCTGTCGTGTGCCTAACAAGATTTACCTCCCTCAAAGCATCTTCTGACCATAGGTCGACATTCAGGACATACATAGTATGTTCGATCTCGCTGCAAGACAAACAGAACTGTGAGCATGCTTGTTCGCGCGCAGAAAATGTTCACTGGAATGCCACTTACTTGCAGTTTACCTCCTTGCCAGTCTTCTTATCTATGACAATAAGCCTGACGCAGGGAGGTGGTGTAATCGGTCGGCGGTCCTTGTCACCGAAACCGCACATTCGGGCGCGTTGCGGCTGCTGTACGACAACCAACCTGGAAGAGGTGGGATCAGCCACTGACCAATATGGCAAGCACACCTACAACACTCACTTATAAACCCAGCCATTCTCATCGTCCCGCGAATATGGCTCCAGGTTGATCTTCTGCTGTCGCTGCTGGTCGGCGGAGAGGGGGGCTCGGTCTTGCGACTGCTGCGATGTCTCGCTCAGCGGACTCTGCTGCGGCGGGGCGGCGATCTGGGTCGTCATCTGGAGGCTCTCCTGCGGGTAGTGCGACGCCGGGGGCGCCGGGGGAGGCATCGACGGTAGCTGCGGAGGGTACGCCGGCTGTGGATAGCCCGAGTATGGTGGTTGATGCATCTTCGGTTGCTCCAGGCGCGGGCGACGACTCTCGTTGGTGTCGGAACCCTGATGCTGGCTCGGTTTGCTGTGCCAGACCTAGACAATGGAAGGCGGGGTGATGATGGCTTATATATAAGACCGGAAGCTTAAAACAAATTGCGCGCCGTGCGCGTCTAAGCTCGCAATTGGCCTCAAGTTTGACCTACGAGGTCGATGGGTAGGCCCGGGCAGGTTGAGGTCGCGAACCTTGCGGCGGGACCCCCCATATGATACTGGTGGAGGCGAGCAGAGTAGGGACGACAAGTGGGACAGATGCCCAGGTGAGGGTGTGAACTGATAAGATTGATGTGGGAGGAAAGCTGGGTTCAGCGCAGCCCAAGAAGTGGCAGGCGGGGCTGGCTACCTAAAATACAACAGTGCAAGGGTCGCCGAACAAACCACGTTGGGGTGTCGGTAGGCATAGCCTTGCAGACATCCACCTGTCTGTCCGTGCTGGATTTCACAGGAGGCAATAAACTCGCCGCAGGACATGGAGTTTTGCTTTCGACCCTTGGAGTGGTATATCACAGCATGGCAAGCTCTCAATTAGGGGGCGTGTACGGAAATCTGCCTTATAGCATTCGAAACCCAAGGACCCGCCCTGCCGCCTCCGCTGCACGCGAGGAATGATCCACGGGGCTTTTCCGCGGTACGTACCCTTAACTGCGTGCTTCTGGGTTGAGGAGGGAAGGTCCAAGTCGCCAACCTGCCCGACAGCCTGGGTGTGTTGGTGAAGCTAAAGCCTCTTCGGCCAGAGTACCTCGAGGTCTTGGCAGCTCCCGCTCTCCTTCAGCCGCAACATTAAGACATGCTGCTAACTTCGACCTTTCAATTTGCGAAGCGAGAGTTAACAATTTCGAAAACTATTTCGTGTTATTTTTAAACCCTTACTTTTCCGTTTGCCATCGGCCCAGCTCACCTGACCGGCTTGCAGCAGCATACCCCGTCTCTCGGCGATCCGACTTCCAAACCGTTCGCCGGCCAGTCGTCGGGGACTCGGGAGCGACCTGCCCTGACTGGATGGTGTGGCAGAACCTCACACGCTCGGTCCGTGACCGTCAGCACCAAGCCAATTCCTGGAAATGCGAACGCAGAAGCCAGCGAGCCAGGAGCAAGACGGCAGCGAAAGCCGTGCCGCGGTGTCACCCCTCATCATGGGATGATCATCCACCACCAGCAGAGATGCTCTCCTGAAATGGGAGGAGATGCTTGCAGCTCGACCCTTGCGAGTCCAGATCAGGCTTCTCAGCTAGGGCGGCGCTCCAGGCCTCTGCAGGATGCTCACGGACGGCAGGGACCTGGGATTTGGACGAGTCCAGCGGGAAGCCTTGGTTCCGGCACAGTCTGCGGTGCTCTGGTATCCTCGGCCATCCACGGGTGTGTGAGACTGTGAGTGGGCAACTCGCTGAAATGCTAACCCGACCTGAGGCGCTCGTGTCTGTGTGTCGCGGGACAGGAACAAGGGGCCCCCTGGTGCGATTTACCAGGCTACAACCTGACCTCTCCATCCCAAGATGGACAGCGATGGGAAAGAGGGGGAGGGTGGGTGCAGAATAATCAGCGATGCCGCTGCACTGCACCACTGCAAGGTCGCTCCCAAGGTTGCGGCTTCCCGTGCAGGGCATGCCAACCACCCTCCAAGCTCGATTGGGGTGCCATCCTGCTTCTTGCCGCTCTTGCACTCCCCCCCAAAATTCAACCCTGTGTCCCTCGAGCGTCTTCCATCTCAAACCGTCGGTGGAGCTCGCGTCTGCCCTACTGCTTCTAGCGCAGATCCCCCTACTGCATAGACGTCACAGACGTCGTACCTATGGAATTGTTCCGAGGTGGGCACTGTAGGTGCGTATCGGGATATCGGGATGCTGACTAGGTACCTCGACCGAGGCACGACAGTAGCCCGCGGCGACATCTTGCCTCGCTGGGACGGCTCTGAGCGACTGGATTGGCCACTCCCTCCACCGCGTGCGCGGCTCGCCATGCGGAACGGTGTGCTCGCTCCCATCTAAACGGGCAGAGAGTCACAAGGTGGGTGCTGATTTACATTCGCAATTTAGCTCCCGTCCGCGATCCCTGGCAGTCACATAACTAAGCGGATGGTGGAGGCAGGTCTATAGTACCGCCAGTTCTCTGCCGTTTGCTGTCACACCTTCTGCTATTGGGGTGTGGCGGGATTTCCAAGCCCACCAGGAGGAGCACCAACGCTCCGACCAGTACTGTACGGCAAGACAGACCGCGCATCTAGTGCATCAAAATCCACCCCTCTGACCACACAGGCTTCCAAGGCACAGCATAGGGCGGCCGGATAGCTGGGAGAATGCCCATTCGGCCATTGCGCTCTTTTGTCCGGACAAATAGCTCATGCGCAGTTCTCCTCGCCGATTTGGGAACAGTATCGGAGGTCCAACGGCCCACCTTTTGAGAGATCCCTGCCACCTTGAGGCTATAAGTCGTGTAACATTAGGTTCAACATCCAATCAGGTGGAAGGCTTCCTATCCCGTCTGTCTGCAGCAGACGATTTTGGAGTCATGCTTGCGATCGTCTTTCTACGAAACCCCAAGCACACGATGCTTGGGGTTTCTGAAGGCGCTGCAAGTCACATCCCGATATGAACGGAGCTTCCACTCGGGGCAGAAAAAGTCATCAGTGAAATGCGGATCACCATGCGTATGACTTACCGCTTCGTGCCGGCTTCCAAGAATAGAATGTGGAAAACCCCGTGACCCGGATACACTCTCGTCCCCGCGACGGAGTTGACGTGGTTGGGGAGTTGAAAGGGCCTTTTCACTGTCCTGGTCGGACGTCTCGCGGCTCCATGGGCATGGGCCGTGGCATCCCCGCATATTGCGTGTTTTGTCCCTTTCAATGGGGCATGTCTTGCAGCAAAGGGGAGGTCCTCCGAGACATTTGGCACGTACCAGGGCTGGTGTCCTGGCCTGTGGGACACTTCCGCCCGTCATTCTCGCGGCAGCCCAGGACAGTGTGAAGAACGTCAAGTGGCGTCAGGGGTGTTCCCCAAGACCCCACTTGACAGCGGCTGCACGCTGCACAACAGAAGCCGCCAGGCGCCTTCGATCACTAGGGTCGGGCTTTTAGCACGGGCCAAAAACCAGGGTCAAAGGCACCTCAGCGCTCATGCCGCCAGCTGTCTTCCGTTCGCCAAGAACGGGGCCCCCTCAACAGTCCCGTCACCAGAACCAGTCAGAGCTCGCCCACGAGGGTCAAACGCAAGCAAGTGGGAGAGGGCGGAAGTATTGCTCGTCTGAAGACTCGGATCGCCTCAACATTACATACCCGCACAGCTACGTCAACTGATCTATCAGCCCTCACGTCGATCAGTCCCGTAAGATACCTTTCCGCAGCCTCCCTGCCCGCCCTCATCGCTCCCATGCACAGAGGGATGGCCGTCCGTGCCGTCTCAAATTGTCGGACACTCCCGGGGGCATTCGCCCGTGAGTACGAGATGTCAGAAGGCCTGGAGCGGCAATCCTACGTTACTAGAACGGGTGAACCTCCCTTCCAGGCTTCCCGGTGGATGGGTGCATGTCAACCCTGGGGCCTATCCAGCACTCTGACCGAGGCATCAATATGCGTATCGACAGAAAGCCTTCCGCTCCATATTCGTTACGCGGGTACTTCACCCCATATATATTCACCCCGCGCTGATGGCAATGCATGCTGCTAGCCTGAATCTCAAATACCGACCTGGAAAGCATCTTGCATCAAGCCGAGTGTTGTCTCTCTTTTCATCGATCGAGGCTAGACATGTGCCATGGCCTCTTAGTTTGATGGTTGAACGGCGATTCCACGGCCCAGGAGCCCCCAGCATGCATGGATTGCGTCAGTCCGCCATGCTGTTCGAGCCTTCGATTTCTGTGCTGGCGATCGCAAGTTCACGGACCTCTCACAAGACTCTTGGGGAAGGCTTCCAGACGTTCGACATCCGTGCACCTCAAACGGTTCAACGCAGTGTCGTTCCATGCGCATTCATGCGAGCGATTGTCTAATCGTGCACGGCCTGGGGCACCAAAGAAAATGACCTTGCCAGATCTGTCTTGAGGTTTTCTCTCCTTTCAAAACATCACTTCGGTAACACCTGTTGAAGCATATTCTCTTCTCTCCAAATGACGGGCCTTCATTCGGAACCTTTAGGAGGCTGGTTTGTTTGTCAATACCGGCTCGTTACCGACACGACCATAATCCGGTTGTGGCTATCCGGCTGGGAACTGGTTTTTTTTCACTGGTACCCAGCCAAACAAAAAAGAAATCAGGCACCCGATAAGTGTTTCTTTCCTCCCTGATTTCAAATACCCACGGGACACTGACTCCACTCCTGGCGGTCCAAAACGCTCCGATCAGCGTTGCGGGAGAAGATCTGACGTTGAGCCTTGGGTGCAGATATCACACGTAATGTCGCCCGTCTTTGGCACCAGATCAGGAGCTGAGAAGACCTACTCGAGGCCCCTTTTTTGCGGTAGGCATGACCGAGACCCATTCGTCCCTCACATGAGAGGGCGTGTGGATCATCTGTCCTGGGAGAGGGGATATGGAAGAATGGTCAAACTAGCAGTGTTCACGCATCGCTGCCCCCACACCGTATTCAGTGGAACGACCCAAGACAAGAGGCTGTCCTCCCCAATCCACGGCTGGTCTCAGCAATCTCCCGTGGCTAGCAACCCAGCCCCCGGCGGCCTCATATCGGATCGGTATTTGCCCACCTGCCGTGGTCGCGGTTGCTACCGTCGGGTGTTACGATGTACGCCGTTTCTACTATGGACGTCACCTCAGAGAATTGGCCTGCTTATCATATCTACTCATCATGTATGCTGAGAAGGCATCACTCTGAGAAACACCGTGTGTCGCTCTCATGGCGAGTTTGCACGCTTTCCGTCTCGCAGCGGAGCGAATTCTCACACGAAAGGGGGAGAGGGGTTGGGGTGGGAGTAAACGGCACCGGATTCGGTACCAATATGACTTCTTCCATGGGTCTTGGTTGACGTGGAGAATAGCATGTCCAATGATGGGTGGCGCGACAGCTGACCGATCACACCAGACTCTGACTGCGGCAGTAGCTCAAGCATCGCATGCCACGGCATCATTCACGGATGGTATAACAGAAGACAAATAGTCTACTCTCGGTTGCAATCAGAGTCGCACCGCACTGTGCTTCCCTCCGTGCCTCAAACTGGTAGTGGCCAACCGGTATCGAGTATAGGAAGGACACTGTCTAGGGCCGTTGGGCGAAGCAGCTGCGACCTGGGTGCGTTTGCTAACATGTCGGAGGATGCTGCGGCGGGAGAATCAGACCCCTAAATAGAGGAGCGCTTTCACCATATACCAGAAGGCGCTGGGATTGCTATACCCGACGCGGTCAGGATTATCAGCGAGTATTCTCAACAAGGCCAAACGACGAGATGTCGGTGGGGATGGCGAGGTGCAAATTTTGAAGGCCCGCGGCGAACTTGCAAACACTTGACGTGGAGGAGCCATAACATGCATGCCCGTGGGCGAGACAGGCCCGTGTTTAGCTATTGAACGGTAGAAAAACACCATTGGAACCTGGCATATTCCGACCAAGTTTCCAACCCTACGTCGGTGGCGAATCCAAACATGATGTACCGGCTGAAGTCGTTGGGAAACAACACAGCCACGTACAAGCTGGCATGGCTGTGAGTATTTATCTCTGTTTCGTGTCACGTAACAGGGAGGCTCATTCTTGCGCGCTGGTGGACCGAGCCGCATGTTAGAAGATCTCAGAACAGCTTCCGCACTCACCATGTCTTTTGGTGACTGCTGGCGCCCTACCGCTTCCTCCACATACTCGGTTTGTCTCCTGCAAACATGGAAGCTCTGTGGCAATGAGCTCACCTTACCCTCCGAGTCTGGGGCAACCAAGAGAGGAGCCCATGCTTCAGCCGGAAGTGTCTAGTACATTGCGTCTCTGAGCAAAAGTTTCGACATCTGTGATGAGACCCAGAGGTGTGCTCGGCGCTTAATTCCTTGCTATATGGGCTTCTCTTTCTCTTGTCGTCCACCCTGTGGGGCTGACTTGCGATGTATGAATGTTCTCCATTCCCAACGGCGGCTCAGACAGCCATATGGATTTTGTGGGCCAGTTTGTCTATGATCCGCGCCTCAAAGTCCTTCTAGAAGTTGCAGACTCGAAAGGATGGGAAGATCGCCCATGCCAAGACACCATATCGGACGGCAACCGTGTCGGCCGGTCGAACCGATGCCGACACACGGACGGAGCAAGGGAGCAAGGAGATCTGGACGACACACGAGACAGTCGGTGAATGCAAGTTCTTACGTCACCCTTCAATGATCTACGTGCGGAGAGTTCCTTGCAGTAAGCAGCAAGATCGCATCGCAGACAACATCGAACGAATGCGACGACAGGGGCAAGGTCAACATGAAGATGGGATGTCACAGACACATAGTGCGTTTCGACTTTTTGATCAGGCACCTCATGGGTCCCTCGGCAATTGATCTCGATCAATCCGTCCATTCCCTGCCTCCCTACGCTCCTGCCCAGCCACAGACCGCACAAACCGGGTTGCTCTCACCCGGCTGGTGAGCCGCGCCCGCATCGCATCACTCGCTCGCTTCAACGACGGGAGGCTCCGGGCCTAATGCGATCGACGTGCTTGTCGTTCCGAAACTGCCCTCGCCGCTCTCGCTTCTCCAGCGCACCCACTGCGTGTCGGAGGCGCAGTTGCAGTTGCGCATACACTACCCAGTTAGGTAGGTACGTTACATGTACCTCTGATGGCCGTCCATTTCTGGAACTCTTTTCGCCGTCCGCCATCCACCTACAACCCGGCAACATGTTGCAACCAGACATCTCCTTGAATTACACTTTTGTTGCGACACCCTACCAGTACCTAAAGCATTCTACTGCATAGCATGTGTATTAATGCGAGCCCTCTGTGCCCTCTTCCGTTACTCCGGGCGGGAATGACTCGGCTCTGACACCCCTCTGCGAAAAGCCACCGCCAAGCCCAGCGTATCTAAAGAAGGATATCCATGCTGGTGAATATCTTTATTAGGCGTGGTGGCAGAGTGGTCTAATGCGATAGACTAGAAATCTATTTCCTTCGGGAGCGTCTGTTCGAATCAGGCCCACGTCGGGATATTTTTGCTCTTTCTGTCTCTACATAAATAAAAAATCCAGAGCACTTATCCCCCATTTTTGACCTCGTCTCATTCCACTTTGCATTTCCAGGGAGCGTGGAATGTGTCAGGTGCAGGATACACCGAGATAACATATGTTTTTATTGACTTTCCTTTCCCCTTTTTGCTTGATGATATACCTATTTATTTGCACCACAAAACGACCGCCGTCCCTTCCTGGTGTCCGCTCTACCCGGTAAGTATGAGATGTATCTGTACTCCCATCTTTCTTCTGGCCTTCCACCCCCAATTCCCCTGATTCTTGTTACTCCCATCCCCGGGCCTATCCCGTTCCATCCTCTCCTTGTTCCCTTTTTCAGAGTAACCATTTCAGCTGGCGCTCACCCGTCTTTTCTTTCCCTCTTCACCTGTCCCCCCTTAGCCACACAGAGGGACGAAACAGTAGAGCTAAAAAAATAGGATCAAATATTACATGTAGCCGCCAACCCCAAGAAGAACCCCTTCTGGACATTCCAAACCAAAACCAGACTTTAAAAAGTTAGATACTCAGAACGCCATGCTGTCTTTGCTTCTCTTTGCGGCAAGTGCTATCCCATGCTTATCTCGACACGCCCCGCAACCTGTAGCAACAAAAAACTCCAGATGACACAAGAAGAAACAAGATCAGAGCAAAACCACATGTCAGCAAGCTGTGTCTACTCATCAAGAGTCAGCTAGTTTGGCAAAATGTTTCGACCAAATCCACCCGACACAGTTTTGGGGATCGTCTTGATTCTTGGCCAGCCACAGCTCGCCCTTTTCAGCAATGACATCAAATATCTGACCACGATGTTAGTAAACAGATACTTTCCCTCAGGACATGTGCTTCACATACCTCGCCGGCTTGGTACGTCAGATAAGGGTAACCAGCTTCGTGTTTCGTAGTCTCAATGTTGAACTCAAAGAGCGACGCCGCCAGCCATAACACCTTGTAGCCACCATTGGCGGGGCGCTCGCTAGACGAGGCCCTCGACGATCTCCGGCTCTCCTCTGGGCCGTCAGGCAGCGGCAGTGCCGAGTGGAATAGGCCGGACAAACGGCGTGCCTCTGACCCGGGGTAATTCGAGTTGTAGGTGGAGTTCGAGTCGCGCCAGTTTTGAGACGCAGCATTTGCAGTAGACTCGGAGCTCTGGCGTGGGATGCTAGTCGATTCAAAGCTCCGCCCGGTACTAGGACGTGCCAAGCCCATTGTTGGGCGAGATGTAGACGAAGGATCTGGGGTGATAGGTGAGCCAGAGATGCCGCGCGAGTGCCCGTTGATACCGGAATAATAGTCCCTATAGTAATGACCCGGGCTTGAGGGCGACAGACTGAACTGGCCGCTGTTGCGCTTCGCGAAATCTGGAGTGGGCAGGCTCGGCACGTGGTCGCTGCTCACTGACAACCCTCTGCCACGGGATGGAAGCAGATCGGTTGGTCGCGACCTCGTCTTCGAGAGAGTGGAGGAGGTATCGTCCGTGGTGGACTGGGAAGACCTGCCCTTGAGAGTTGGGTTCAAGATTCCGATTGCGCTTGCCCTCTCCTCTTGGAGCTGGAACTCTCTCTGAAACGACGTCACGATTTCAGAGAGCTCCGGAACATAGCCCAAATCCTGGATGGGTGCCTTCACCTTCTCCTTCCAGACAAGATACCAGGAAGCCTGGATACTGACGAACTTGCCAAGACAGATGTTGCCAACTTTGGCGGTGAGAGCAGAGAGTTTGGGTAGCTCCTTCTTCAATGTGTCATTGAGCGCTTCGTACTGCTCAACGAGGTCGGTAAGCTGCTTATCGACCTTCTTACCGTTGGCCTTAAGCTGTAGGTGCTTGTCAAAGTCGAGACGACGTTTTGATCTCTTCTTCAGTGCGAGTGTGGGATTACCGTAACACCTAATAACTTGCTCGAATGGCTCAATAACATGCTTTCGAACATCAGAAAGCTACGGTTGTGTTAGCAATTGTGCAAGAGATAGCGTCGTGGAGTCGAGAAAACTTACATGTTTCTCCAGGGCGATTTTCTCGATATCCCTCATTGACACATTGAACTGAACCCATTTACTCTCCAAGTGTGCGTAGTCTCTAGATGGCTGCAGACGCATAACCAGCTCCATGGACGAGAGGTAGCGAAGAAACTCGTGGACATATGTTGTAACGTTCCTGGTATAAAACTCGACGTCTCTCAATACCACCTGGAGTCGAAGATAATCATCTTGGAATCTCTCATGAAGCCTTGCGAACTCGTCGTCATCGGCTGTTTTTGAAGGGGCCTGGAGTTTATCAACTCGCTTGCCAAATGCTCGGGCCAAACCAGCTCTAACATCGGACTCCTTGCGTTTCCTACCGACAATTTGGCCGACGAGCTCGAAATTCTTCTTCGTCTTGTTGATTTCCTCGATTGCCGTCATAACTGTGGCCTTCGCAGATACTAAAGCTTCACGATCTGGGTGGTCTTCTGGGGTATACTTCAGAAGGTGCGTGAGGATATCGGGATACTTTGTTATCCGCTGCATCGGCTTGATCAGGAGCGAGTCAAGGTTCCACGCACTGGTCAAATCTTTCGCCGCCTCGTTGCATTCCTTGAGCCACAGAATGACGGTATCGTCTTCCTGGATTTGAAGGAGACGCTTCGTGGACAGATCACTGGATTTCAGATAAGCCTCATGCACTGTCTTGAGCTTCTCGATGTTTTTCGAGAAGACAGGACCGAGCGAAGTCTGTCGGTCCTTCTCATCGTCCAATTCGGGTTTGTGGGTAGCCCCCCCAGAAGTTGTCGAGACAAGGGTCACCGAGTCGGCGTCCCTCACAGACTCAGGCAATTGAATAGGTGATCTCCTCCCTTTCGGAGTGTAGACGCTGGATGCTGCCTCCTTGAGCTGGGCAAGAAACAAGGCATGGAATCCAATGATATCGTCACTGTTCCTGAACACCAGCTTGATAGTCTTACCATCGAGCCCCGGACATGCTTCCGCCGTACCCTTGTAGATTTCCTCTACGATGCTCATGTCCCTAACGAAAACGTCTTCGGTATCGATCAGCTCGCGGATGACGAGCTGACGCTGCCGCAACCTCTTTTGCTCGTCGCTCACCACGCTCTGAGATTCAGATGGCTGAGTCTTGTGGGTACTATCAGTGATGCTGGGCGGTTTCGATGATTCGAACGTCAGTTTCCGGGTGGATTTGCGCGTTAAACTGGTCAAACTAGGATGCGTCGAGCTTGCGCTTTCGTCTTCTTGGCTATACGCGTAGCTATTTGGTCGCGTGTCCGGTTCGTATACACTACTATCCAACTTATACGCGCTGTCGGGAACGGGAGGAGGAGGAGGGTCATGGTTAGGTAGGAGTGGCACCCTCCGAGGTTGGGATGAGAATGGAATGGCAAAGTCTTCACCTGCATTAGGGTCTGGAAGTCGGTGCTTGCCGTGCGGGGAGTCGACTAGCATAGAAGGAGATATGCTGGGCTTGGCCAGCGGCGAGGGCTCTGGGCTTTGGTTGATGTCTCCCACGCTAGGATCGTGGCAGCTGAGATCATCGGAGGACCGCGTGAGCTTGAAGGTCGACTTCCTCTCAGGAATCTCAAAGTCGTGGGAATGTGCGGCGGAACTTCCCGGCCCCGCGTCGCGATCGTCGCTCCCGAACGAAAAGTCTGTCCAGGTAGAGCCCTGGCTCAGGCGATTTGCGGGGGAGAGTAATGCAGGTACTGCTAGGCTGTGTGACGTATCCGGAGCCATTTGATAATCTGCTGAGGATAGCGGGGGTTCATATGGGACATCAACATCAGACGAAGCAGGGGTGGAGTCGCGCAGCGCAGTAATGTTGTCGCGCAAGCGCGGACCGGTGTAGAAGTCCTCTAGGCGGTCCAGATCGTTGACCTCGACCCGCACATCTTCGGGTTCCATTCTGCCCGAGTGCAAAAGCTCCGAGGCCATAATCTCAGGCGCCTCGTTGACTGGTGGTTCGTCTGGCTGAAGCAACTCGGCTGCCGGCGTTGTGTCACCAAGCTGATCCTTGTACGACGGTCTGAAATCAGACCCAGGGCCCAAAATGGTGACCGTTGTCTCGTAGTTTTGGGACGAGTACGTATACGGCTGCGGTTCATACTCCGGTTCATACTCCGGTTCGCAAGACTCAGAGTTAGCTTGCCCCAGCTCGAACTCAGTGCGGGTAGGCGTCAGCTGGGGTGAATCCTGAGAGCAAGCGCCAAGCGAGAGCTTCGTTGACACATCATCGTCCATATCCTCTTCGTCGTCAAAGGGATAGTGATAAGATGCCCTTTTACGCAGAGTGGGGGGCGCTGGCCGTTCAAAGTCTTCGATGCCAATGGGGATGGACGCCTGGGAGTGAGCCGGTACCGTAATTCCCAAGTCATGATCGATTATACTTGTGCTTTCGAACACAGAATCTGGCCGAGCAGGCTCGGTTTGCTCGTCAATGTCAAACACCGTGCTGAAGGAAGCAGTCGAGACTGCTGAGAGCGGAACCTCGTCATATTCGTCCAATCGAGGGGATCCAGCGGTGGGGAAACTTCCTGGTATTCCCAGCGTGGGCGAATCCAAGTGGGATGAGGTCTTTTGGACAGGCAGTTGTAACGGGGGCAAGTTTGTAGTAATCTTTAGGGGCTCGTCTGCTGCTGTCCGTTCAGTGGGGGTCGCTAGCTCTGGGGGGCGGCTTGTATCACTCGATGGTGAAGGGACCACACTGACGGCGGCGGCCATTGCGGCCGCAGCAGCAGCCGCTATGCCCGTGGTTGCCGCTTCCGCTTCAATCTTAACTCTCGCGACCACTTCCAACTCCTTCTTCCTCCGTTCTGCGGCCGCTCGTCTTGCTTCGCTAGCCTGTGAGTCTCGGATAGACTTGCTATACGCAAGCTTGATAGTTTCCCTCCGTTGCGCAAAATCAATTGGGCCTACTGATATCTTACGTCGTCGAGCAGTTGCCTCTTCTGGCTTGGGGGTAGTTCGCCCAGCCTGTCTCGATGGCGACGGTGGTCTTGGCCCTGCACGCATCCTCGACGCAGTAGTAGTAGCAGTGGCGACTGATTGCCTCGGACGAGAGCTTCGAAGACTGGGCGAAAGCTTGGGGGTCGGTCCCGACACGTACGCGTTGAGCCGTCCATTACTCGGTGTTGCAATGTTGGAAGGCGGAGGTTTCCGCGAGGACCCTGGGGTTTGGTTTGGTGTGGGAGTCTTCGTTCGCGCAGCAGGCGTTGCTGATCGACTGATTGGTGTTTTCGCTCGCGCAGCTACGGTGGCGTGCGGTCTAGATGAGCGACTACCGCTTGCTGCTTGCTTCAAGGTAGCCGGGGAATTGGACCGCGTAGAGGTGGGGCTAGTGCGGCCTGAAGCGCTATTCATCTTCTTTATAAAAACTGGCAGACGTGATGTTGGCGATGTTGGAGATGTCGGCGAGGCATCATCATTCGTCGTCCTAGCAGTGCCTTGATTCCTGTGACCCGCGCGGCTCGTGTTTAGTTTTGACCTTGCAAGGTCACTGTGGGCTCGAGAATGCCCTGAAGTTGGCTTTGGAGCATGTTGGTCTGATACTTGCTGATCAGCAGCCGCTGTACGATACCAGTCTGTTGGAGAAGGAGGCTCTGGCTCGTGGTCGGGGTCTGACAGGCTGCGAAGGTGAGGCCTCGCAACGTCCTGCACACTGGACTCTGAGGTCCTCCGAGGTTGAGCTCCCTCAATGCCGAACCCTGCGGTTGCCTCGTCACTATGCTCCGGCAGTATCTCGCCAAAAAGCAAACCGCTCGAGCGCCCAGGAATAGGGGGGGATATGGGCAGTTCGGACGGAATCGCAGGCGATAACTGCGTCAAGGATCTGGATGCTTGGCTGTTTGGAGAGCCGGGGTTTCGGGGCTTGCTGACTCTGCTCGCAAAGGACTGAGAGTTGACTGATGTCTGATCCTCAGGAACAAATTTCGGTCGCTGCGTCCCCCTTACGCTGGAAGCCCTTATCGTCTCATGCCCTGTCTCTCGACTTGATGACGGGGCTCTCAGAGAGCCGTACGACGTCGGACCGCCCCCGAGCCCTAGTGATCGCCCACTCGAGCCCGTAGAGGGTGCTTCTCGCGAGGGCCTCAGATTGTTCTTTCTTGCGGAAGAGCTAGACTGCGCCACACTCTGGTCGAACTTCTTTTTGAGGTCTTTCACACTTGGGGGGAACGCGCCAGCTGCCGGGCTGTAGCTGTTGCCCGGGGCCGACGGTTGTCTTGTCACAGATGCTTGGCGGTCGTCGACGGGGTTCGATGCAGAGCGAAAGCCGGCTCTGAGAGGGGTCCTACCGGAGGGCACGGCGGGGTGCTTCGGCGTGGAGCCATTGCCGTTGGACCGCAGCGATGTCTGCTGGCGGCTGGCACTCGTTTGAACGGCGGGGGCGGCGGCCATCGAGTCGATCGCGGGCGTGTTGGCATCACCAGGTTGCATGCCACGATAGCTGCGATAAAAGTCGTCGGGCTCTAGGGATTCGTCGGCGCGAGCATTGGCGGCGTAGGCCTGCGCGTTTGCGGCAGCATACGAGGCAACTGGGATCTGGCTAGGTCGGCTGTCGAACCCCGGCGTGAACGGGGGGTACGGGGACGAGGACGAAGACGAGCCCGAGTCGGGGCTGGTGGGTTGCGGCTGGTAGGTTAGCTGCTGAGACTGCGGCTGGTGGTGTTGGTACTGGTGTTGGTCGTGCGGCGGCTGCTGCTGCTGGTAGTGGTGTTGTTGGTGCTGGTGCTGGTGTTGGTGCTGGTACTGGGGCCGTTCTGCGTGGCGATGGTCGACGAACGGGCCGGTGCGTGAAGCAGCCTCGTCTCCATGATTGCCGTCGTCCATGCTGGCCCAACCATCACTGTCGCTCCGGGGCACCTCGTCCTGGGGGCTCACTCGCGGCGGACAGCGAAAGTGGTCCGAGACGGGGCGGGAGCGAGTGGTCGTGGGGGACTCAGAGGTGATCGTGATCCATGCGGGCAACTGGAGCAAAATGGAGGGATGTCGGGGCTTGGAGACGTTGATGTGCTGGCACGCACGAGGATTGGCGGATTGGCTACGGCCTGAGGGTCTGAAGAGCCGACCGGGGGGGTTGCTGGCCAGTGGGCAATCGACAGGGGCCTGCTGTACGATTTCCCCAAACAACTGCAGCAGGCCAGTATGGATCCACCCCAAACTAGAAATAAGCACCAAACCTTGGCGAGCTGATGGTGTCCTGCAAAACGCTCACGTCGATCGACTTCAGCAATGTCTGCTCTAGTGTGAAGCGCTGAAACGTTGGCGCTAGACGTGCTTAGATGCATGCTACTGTCAAAAATGGAGGTATGCGCGGTTCAGTTGCCGTCCGCTACTCTAGATCTGGCTGTTTTAGTTTGGGGGCTGACTTCAAGCCAAGTCGGCGTCGGCATTCACGTCGGTCCTTTTTTTCTGACCCTCAGCTTCTATGCTGGTCGGGCCTAACATCCATCGAAGGAGCCCGGGTGATTGTCTGGCTATTCCCGTATCAGGCGTATCTACAGATCCGAGAATTTCTACATCGGACGCCAAGGAGCGTGGTGTGCAACCTAAGCGTTGTACCGTGATTAGGTACTCGAGTATATCACAGTCGCATCCGTCCGTCTTGTCCCTGAATTGGTGTGGGGGGATGGTGGACGTTCCTTAGGTTAGAGACCGTTTTCTGTCTTTGGGAAGATCGACAGATCACTGTGCCTACCAATTGCCGCAGAACTCCCCAGGCATTTGCACGTGATTGCAGGCGCCTAGAATTGGAATCTTGGACCGTCGAGGTCGAATCGACCAGCTTCAACGATCGTGTGGCGCCCTGGGCTTTAGCTCCGCGCGTCGGGTGTCCAGCGATTTCCCGAGGCCTTCAAGTTCCAAGTTCCAACCGTCCAACCGTCCGCCTGTGCAGGCGGGCTGGCGCCACCGTCGCAGAGTTGGGCACGGACGGTGACTGGTTGGTAAAAGAAATCCAAGATCATTCCGACTTCTGAGTGGACATGAACGGGGTTTGCCAAACTGGTCAATAATCTCCGACACCCATTGCTCTGAGCAAGGAACACATCAAGGTCGGGCAGCCCATCAAACACAATATTTCGAAGTAAGGTATTTCGTAGAATCACTACTTATCCTGTTCCCCACGTTGATGACATACATACTTTAAAGAAGCGGCAACATTCCCAACGAAAAAGGCACAAGGGGTAACTACATCTGCCAGTGCGCCGATCTATCAATCACCCTTATGTGGGCCAATCTCGGCCTGCCGCGGGCGGCCTATCAATGCTCGACTGGACGAAACAGCGAGGCCTTTGTATGAAAGGGAGACTGTCTGGAGTCCCGCAGCACGTCAAACTCAAAATCCGGAACGTAAGGCGTTTTCCGATGGTGCATTCGTTCCTATCCGAGATCGGTAGAGTTGAATAAGTGGAAGCATCTCAGGTATCATGCTTTTGATCGTAGAGCTTACGGTAAAAATGTCGCTACTTGATCAAAAGGATTGGAATAAGCAAGCAAGCTTGTGACACAACTGTTTGAGGGTTAAACTTTGATGTTCCAGCGCTGTAGTTTAAAAGTGCAGTAGCGGCTTGAGCGGGAGGGTTAGGCGGGACGGACGAACGCTCAGGCCAAATAAAGGGTCTCTTATCTCCGTGTGAAAATACGTTCTTGGAATCCTCACACGGTCTTGTTCTGGGACGGTAAGGCCTTAGCTTATCACATTACAGGCCTTTTAACATGTAGGAAGGCCTTTCTAGAATTCAGGAAGGCCTTTTAAGTATTAATGTAAGTGTTTTCGGAATGGTAGATGGCCTGTAATAACGACAGCAATAAGCGGTCTTTTATAGTGACAAAACACGTTTCGCACTGGCTAAAGGGACCCTTTCATTTGGCCAGAGCCTTCGTTCGTAGTACCTTGCTTCCCATCACACGACCACGCGACGGGACGTGACGTTGACCAACTCTCCCCCTTCTCCAAAAGTAAATACAGCAAGCCAACAATTGCCCACACGAACGGCGTTAAAGAAGTAAAATCCAAGAGTCATCCCATATCTATCCCGCGCACTCATCGCCTAATCGGCTGTTCTTGCTTTCGTGGCACCTGTTGATAGGTGCCCTTCTTTTCTTTTCCGTTTCCTACCAATAATCGCAAGGCTGAAAAAAACTCGTCGAATGGGATTTGGCGCGCAGCCAACCCGCTTCGCGGCATTGCCAACCCAATGGCAAAGAGGAAGGGAGACCTAGGTTGCGCTGCCTCTGGCGATCGGGCGGCCAAGAAGGCAAAGCGCGGACAGCAGCAATGCGCCGGCAACAACCCCGCACAGCACGCCTTACTTACTCGCTACTATTTCAATATCAGGACGTTGCGCGAGTATGTCTTGGGAAAACTTCCCAGCTCTTCCCGCATCAGACGCAAGAAGATCGAGTCTGTAGGGGTGAATTTGTCGCGGTCGTCTGAAAAGGCGGCACCCACAGAGGGCGAACTCGCGCTAGGACGGTATCTCGACACCACTCTGGTTGGCTGTCGTGACGAGCCAAAATCCGCCCTTGGGAAGACGCCTGACCTTCGCTGGGAGCAGTGGCTTGGTTTCTCGCAAAAGGGCGACGAGTCATACGTGACACTTTCGGATGGTCTGACAGGATCTATCTACTCGCAGTCTGAGGTAGGGCTCCAGCGGATGACTGCTTACCCCATGAGAATGACGATGGGCTCAAACCTTTTTTAGATTGTCGATTTTGTGGTATGGCTCTTGTTTTCTCGCGCGAAGTCAGGAAGCTGGCCGAAACATCTCCTCTGCGATGGTTTTCGGAGGATTATCACCGCGAGGGCTGAGGGGGCCCAAGTAAGGGAAGTAATTCCAGGCTTGGAGGTTCGGTTCCCCAACCACCGTGTGAAGGCACTCAAGGAGGACCCCTGGCCACAGTTGCTGTTGTTGCTGGGTAAAGAGGGTGAGCGCATCATGATCGATCTGTTGATCGATTGCGCCGTTTTCGAACCAGTGAAAGCTGGTAGGGACAACCTCTACCAGCTATGCGGGGCTCCCATCTTTGAACTCGAGTCTTTAGCTGCAGAAGCTCTGAAGAAATCGAGGCCTGCGCCAGCAGCCGCTGGTCAGAGGGCTGTAGAACTCCGTCCTGCCGAGATCACGTTTGTCAGAAACCGAATGCTGTACGCGCGAGCTGCTTTGAACGCTAGAGGCAACGTTCATTTCGGGCTTCGCCATATACGTAGGTGCCAACCTCTGTAGATATGCGAGACTTCTAGCTTACATTCGCAGATGTTCTAAACCGGTTTCCTTGCAAAGTACCGCCCCAGTCTGAAGGGGTTCCTCAGAAGCCGGACATATCCACCTCCGCCCCAAGCGAAGATGACAGCGTGCTCCGTATTATGATGTACATCTTCCCCAGGCAGTTTGGTCTGCATAATGTCTTCACATCCGTAGTAGATCGTCGACGGACTACACAGATACTCCACGACTATACTCTTCGCGAGGAGGAGATTGCCAAAAAGTTCCCCAGGAAAGATGAAAAAGAGCAGCGTGCTGCCAACCACATCCCAAAGCGACTCAGGGGCTGCCTCTCGCTTCTAGTACGGCGCCTTCAAGTTCACCATAGCCGATGTGGTTATTCGGCAATGCTGCAGCACTACTGTCCAGTAAGACAGGACTACCACAAGTCCAGTGACGATTGCTGACGGTATCTAGGTCGTGGAACAGGTCAAACTTGAAAGACGAGTTTTATCGGGAGCGCAGAATAAGGAGTTGTCGCATGCCCTGAAGCCATCTGACAAAGCAGAAAAACTTCGAAAGCGTCCGCAGTCGACTCCACCTGTTCCATCTGTGGCTCCGGAACAGCAGTACGACTCACTTGTCGAGCTGGCGACCCCTGTTTCCGGAGTCTCAGCTTTCTGCCAGGCTGTTTTGTCAAAGATAATTCCAAACGAGTTCTGGGGCAAAGGTTTGATACAAGAGCACAACAAAGCGTGTTTCTTGAAACATGTACACCAGTTTATCCACCTCCGACGGTTTGAGAGCATGTGTTTACATGAAGCCGTACAGGGAATGAAGGTATAGTCATGTGCTGAAGATAAACAGGTAGCTGAGGTACCAGATGCTGACAAGAATCGGCAGGTGTTGGACATAGAGTGGCTCACGCCACCAGGTCTTAGTGGGCAGAAATGCTCGCAATCTGACAAGAACAAGCGCATTGAGATATTCTATGAGTTTCTCTACTACTTGTTTGACTCGCTCCTCATCCCACTCATCCGGAGCAACTTCTACGTCACCGAGTCCAGTGCACACCGGTACCGACTCTTCTTCTTTCGGCATGACGTTTGGCGCCACATCGCCGAGCCAGCCATGGCCGCCCTTAAAGACAAGATGTTTGAGGAAGAACCTCTTGTTGAGGCGCTCCGCACTTTGGACTCCCGCCGTTTGGGCTTCGCCCAGTTGCGACTACTGCCTAAACAGGGCACTATGCGCCCCATCATGAATCTGCGGCGGCGAACAATGCAGCGTGGCAGCAAGACGTTGCTCGGACCAAGTATCAACTCAGTCCTTGAGCCAGTGAGCACAATGCTCAAGCTGGAGAAGGTACTGCCATCCTTAATCAAGCCGGTCTATGTACATGTTCCGTGCTAACAGTAGCGAACAGTCACTCCAGCCGTCCCGTCTCGGCTCCTCCATGTTCTCGGTAGGGGACATTTACAGCCGCATCAAGATGTTCAAGGCTCAACTCGGGCTATCCCCTCCCCCTCTCTACTTCGCCAAGGTTGACGTCAAGGCTGCTTTCGACACTATCCCGCAGGACGCCATGCTCAAGCTGATGCGAGACATCCCCAGCCAACCTGGCTATCGCATATCAAAGCATGTCGAGATAGCCCCCCTCGAATCAGATAATAGCAAGGCCGCAAAGCGATGGCGTTCTACTGCACACGCAACCAACGACAAGGCGGGCTTCCTCGCACGCCTTGAGGAGGCACCTAATACAGCCGCCCGAACTAACACCGTGTTTGTCGATAGCGCCGCGCAGATGAACCGCGGCACGGGCGAACTTCTGGCACTTACGACCGACCATGTCAAGCAAAACTTGGTGCGTATTGGCAAGAAGTACTACCGCCAGAAAACAGGCATCCCGCAGGGCTCAGTGCTGTCGTCCACACTGTGCAGCTACTTTTACGCGGACCTGGAGCAGAAGGAGCTTGGGTTTCTACGAGGAGATGGTTGCTTGCTGCTGAGGTTGACGGATGACTTCCTGCTCATTACAACTGACCGGGAGAAAGCGGCGAGGTTTGTCCAGGTTATGGTTCGCGGCGTGCCGGAATATGGCGTTACCGTGAGCCCGGGAAAGAGTCTGGTGAGCTTTGAGTTAGCTGTGGATGGTGTCACTGTTCCGATGCTAGAGACATCGGCTGGTTTTCTGTACTGTGGATTGGTAATTGATTGTAGAACATTGGAGGTTCGGAAGCAGAGAGACGGAGTGAAGGATCCGGTGATCTTCAACTCACTTACAGTAGAGTTCTCACGTTATCCGGGGCGGAACTTCAAGCGCAAGGTCTTGAGTGAGTTGCCACCACTTTTCTACTGGATAGGTTGCTGTTGCTAACTGGCGATGTGACAGACGCGTTCAAAATCCAGTCGCATCTCGTCTTCTTCGACACGGCACACAACTCCCGACAGGCTGTTCTCGGAAACGCGTACACCGCATTTGTCGAGACGGCCACGAAGATGTGGGCGTATGCGCGCTGCCTGCCGAAGGAGAAAAGGCCCGGGCTGGCGATGTTTGTTGGTACGCAACTCAACTCATCTTGCTCAAGCATGATTTGGGGTCGGGAAATGCTGACGCGATGACAGATACGCTCAATACGCTGGTGGACGTAGCATATTTGTTGCTAACCAGCAAATCGAGGAGAGAGAGGTATCCTGGATACACATGTACGGTCAAGAAGGTGGAGCTTGCTTGGTGAGTTTTGTCCTTTATTCTTCTCATTTTTTTGGAGGTAGAGGACCTTGATCGGTCACTAACTGTCGGGTGTCTGTCTCTCTTTTAGGCTGGCTATGGTTGCGTGTAGACAGGTGTTTGTGACAAAGCAGTCGGGGTATGGAGAGGTGATTGCCTGGTTGGAGGGACAGGCCCGGGACCTAGGTACCCAGAAGGATCTGAACTGCAGGAGTTTGGTGAGTGTGGTAGATCGGGTGTCACGATAGCCTTCTTGTGTGAATATAGTCATGTACAAAATGCACTGTGGTCGTCAACAACAGTAGCCCATCTTTCCACCAGTCAAAAAGGGGTTGAATCAATGCCGGGGTTAGGGTTATATGCACAAAGCAAGGGTTGGGTTTGCTCTCCACCTTCCCGCAGATGGAATTTGTTCGAGATGCAGCTTCCAACTTTTTTTGGCATGGGGATTTGACTCAGAGTGGATCGCGGGCAGCAACTCGTTTCTCACCTCACCTTTAGAATGAGATGGGTTGGTCAGCTACTGCAACGCGCCATCATGACGACCACTGAGACGCCCAACCTCGCCGCTTCCGCCGTCAAAATGGTGCCCATTCCGCGCCGCGGCGTCGACTATCGCGGCAAGGTCGTCCTGGCGCCCATGGTGCGCTCCGGCGAACTGCCCTCACGCCTCCTGGCCCTGCACTACGGCGCCGACCTCGTCTGGGGTATGCGCTCTCCGATCTCCTTCCTTCACTCTACTAGGTGCTAACCCCTCCCTTCCCAGGCCCCGAAACAGTCGACCACTCCCTCATCGGCTCCATCCGCCGCATCAACCCGCGCAACGGCACTATCGAATGGACACGAATTCCCTCTAACAACCTCAAAGCCGGCCACTCCAGCGAAAGCGTCATCTACCGCCTCGATCCCCTCCGCGAAGCGAACAAGCTCGTCTTCCAAATCGGCACCTCCGACCCCGCGCGCGCCGTTGCCGCCGCGCGTATGGTCGCAGCAGATGTATACGCCATCGACGTCAACGCAGGGTGTCCCAAGCCCTTCAGTACATCGGGCGGGATGGGTGCTGCGCTGCTACGCACGCCGGACACGCTGGTGGCGATACTGGAGGCGCTGGTGAAGGAGATCGCGACCGAGTTTGAGATTGGGATTAGCGTCAAGATCCGGTTGCTGGAGACGGCGGAGGAGACGGAGAGGTTGGTCAGGCGGCTGGTGGCCACGGGGATTACCGGGCTGACGGTGCATTGTCGGACGACGCCGATGCGACCGAGGGAGAGGGCAATTCGCGGGCAGTTGAGGATGGTGGCGGAGGTGTGTCGCGAGGCGGGGGTGGCGTGTGTGATGAATGGGGATGTGGAGGGGAGGGACCAGGCTTTCGAGTTGGTGAGGGAGTTTGGGGTGGATGGAGCGATGATCGCGACTTCGGCGGAGAAGAACCCGAGTGTTTTCCGCGGCGAGGCCGCGGGTGGACCTGCGCCGTGGAGAGAGATGGCTACGAAGTTTGCGTGGTATGCGATGGAGGTGGAGAACAAGTTCGGCAACACCAAGTTCACGCTCGCGCACCTAGTCCACGGCTCGCACAAGCTGATTGCATCGACCAAGACGTACGTGGAGGTGGTCACGGCGTTAGAGATGGGGGGGGACGCGCTGCGCAAGGCGGTGGAAACGGACAACATACTTGGGATTGCGCCCAAGCCGGTGGTGAAAGTGGATGTGCCGGCCAAGAGGAAGAGGGAAACCAAGGGGGTCTGGAAGGGGAACAATCCGCCAAAAAGCCCTGTCAAAAAGCAGAGCCCACCCATGAGCCCTACGATGACCCCGACCAAGAAACAGCGCGTTATGGAAGACGCGATTCCCACAAACTGATGCCAACGAATTCGGCCGTCGCACCTCGCAGCATTGGACAAGGGCGAATAAGCGGTATGATGGGACAACGTTGCCTGAGTGTCACTACGACTGTCCTATTCTCATTTAAGCCAACAAGAAGGCGACAAGGTATACGGAGCGGTAGAGGCGTTGCTGCGTTGTGAAATAGCATATTACAGGTAGTTAGGGAATCTGGCTTACGATATCCAGGGCGTTGGTAGACAACGCAATGCACATAGACGGACGGACCGTACACATCACTAATAACTCAAGTAAATAATTATCGCCCTGTCTCACTAACCTGACTTACCGGCAGTGAAATGGTATCATTTTTGCGTCGTCGTCGTCAACCACTATCCAGTCTAGCTAGACCTTCTTCCCCTGCGCCAGCAATTCCGATACCTTGGGCCTGTCGCAAATATCAGCTTATATTCTCCATTTTGGGAGATTGTTTGTGTCTCAGGAGTCAAGAGAGAGTTTCTGCTCCTGAGACAACAGAAAATGGACAGAAAGGGGAGAAAACCACTCCAATTTGCACCTACGGCAACACTATAGCGCTCCGGTCGTTTCGCCGATAGAAGTCCACCAGCGCGATGGCCGTCTTCTCGGGGAGATCTTCATGAATAAAGTGCCCGGCCTCGGGGAACACTTGCAGCGCGTACTTGCCTAGAAACAGTAACGCCATGTCAGCATGCTCAACCCACAAGAAAACAATACAGAAGATACAACTTACCCTGCATCTGCCCAATAGTCAGCTCCGTATCCAACCTATCCGTCCCCGCCAACAACAACATCTTCCCTCCCTTCGCCTCCAAGAACTTCTTCGACAGCCCAACAAACCACCCCTCCCAGAACGGCTGCGTAGCCGCCAAATCCGTCCGCCACCTCCACGGCCTCGCCTCATCCCCATCTTGTCCCTGCACCAGCAACGCTGGCACACTCGTCCTCGCCGCCACGGAGCTGCGCAGCGTGCGCGACCTCACATGCCAATCAATGCCATCCCTAAGCGTCGCAAACCCCACCGGTCTTGTAGACAAATACGTCTGCATACTCTGCAGCGCATCCATCGCCGACCCCTCCACCACATCCAACACCGCGTAGCCCAGCAACACCTGCGTGCCCAACACCCCCCTCTTCGCCAGATCCGTGACCACCGCCCCGCCAAGCGAGTGCCCCACGAGGATCATCGGCGGCAGCTCAGGCCATTTCATCGCCTTCTGGGTAAGCAGTATCACACGGTGCAGGTCATCTGTTAGGGTCGACAGGCTTAGATCCAGGGGGTTCTCGGGCGCAACGGTCGAGCCGTGGCCGCGCGCGTCGGGGGAGAGGATTCCTGCGGTGGGAAGCCGTTTGCGGATCTCGGCGCTCAGGACGGCGAAGGAGAGACCTGAGGAGCCGGCGCCGTGGTGGGTGACGAAGAGGGGGCCTTTTCCTACGGGGGAGGTCAGGTAGGCGTGGTAGGTTGTGGTGGGGGAGGCGGGGGAGTCGTCCGGGAGGAAGAGCTCCCGCTCAAAGTAGGTCGTCCAGGGGATAGGCTCGAGGGAGCGGCCGCCGGGGAAGCTGTGGGGGGAGTTAGTGGTGGGTCTGGGGAATTGAACACAGCGAAGGGGAAAGGGAGACTGACCCGAGGGGCCTGGCGAAGAGGGCTCTCGCTGGCGAGGGGATGACGGTGCCTGTGGAGGAGACGGAGGAGGACGAGGCCGACGATGAGTCGTCGTCTGGATGTGGTATGTCGGAGGTCTCTGATGTGACTGAGTAGCTCGAGGTTCTTGTGCCGCTATCGCTTTCGTCTTCCTCCTCCTCGAGCTCGTTGAAGCCGGGCAGGGCGTTGAGCTTGGCCTTGGCCCATCTCCGCTGGAGATCGCTCATGTCCGTTTCGCTCATGGACAGGACGTTCTTCCTGTCCTGCAAAATATTATATCCCCCAGAAACCTTAGACTAATTGCCTATTTTATTCGACGATGCACAAAGATGGCAGGAGGGGGCGTTTGTTGGCGGCGACCTCTCAGCATGCGGCCCTCAGGACATGGGGGTGCGATGCTGGGCAAAGAGAAGGACCCTGTTCATTCTCCTTCTCACCTTCCTTCCCGGAGCTACCTACTTGATATAAACTGCGCTTCCGCGGGACCTGAGCATATGGAAGTCACGTTTCTTGGTTGAGCAGATTCATTGAGAGCCAGATGAATTGGGGGTTATCTGGCGACCCACTGCCAGCATCCAATCACAGCTTCCGGCTCCGTTGGTTGGTCCTGATGTAAGACTCCCGTCACGCCGTAGACTTGCTGCTGTCCCAGCTCATGGCGTCTATAGAATAACATAAAAGGGCTCTTGTGGAAATTTTCCTTGTATTTATTCGAACTGCATGTAGTTGATAAGTATTGCCCAGTGGGGACCTGGTCAGAGGTAAAACACACACAACTGGCGAGACGTTACCTATCAGGTGGTAGGTAAGTGGGCGCTTCATAACGTTCACTCAAACAAACACTCTGAACCGATCGGTGATTTCATCTCATTTTATGTGTTATATTACTCAATCGATATATATAGTATTCGCGCAAAACGCCGTCCCTGTCTTCTGGTACATGATCCAACTCATCCAAGCGGTCCGTACTTGTACATTTTCATCATCTTCATTCGCATCCAACCGTGCCTGCCAACTGGCGGCCTGCTCTCTTCTGTCTCTCATACACGGGATATAATAAAAGGAATCGCGTCGTGTCGCGTCGTGTATGGCATATGTGCAGTGAACAGAATGCCAATATAAATAGAAATACAGGCTCCTGAGATCAAACGCCCTCGCTCTCCAACCACCTATTCAGTAGCCACCCCGGGACGGTGGCGCTCGCCCGTATGGTTGACCATATCCCCCTCCTCCTGCCTGCTGTCCATATCCCCCCTGGACGAAGCCGTTACCTGGCTGTGGTGGCCGTAGTCCGTAGCCTCCGAAGCCGAAGCCTCCACCACCACCGCCACCCAGATTTGGGAGCGTTGGCTGTCTGTTATCGGCAAGTCTTGGTGGCGGTGCGGCATTTTTCATCAGGTTCTCACGGCTTGAAGTCCTCGACAATGGGGTAGAGGGTGTGATCGGCCGGTAGGGCGGGCTGCCAGCGAGAGGCGCCGATAGCTTGGTTTGTGCCTTCTCCATGTCGCCATCGCCGGAGTACAGGCGTTCAGGCGACGAATCGCGGGAGGTACCGATGGATTTGGCATCGATGGTGCCCGTCTTGTTGAAAGAGAACGAATCGGGTAGCGGCGGCACCGGGTCTGACGCGGAGCGATCGAGCAGAAGCGAGTTACGCGCATCGAGGGGCGTGAGCGTGTCGCGCTGCTGCATTTTCTCTGTAGCATGTGTCAGTTTCTTATACGAACAAAATATATGTTACTTAGTGGATCAACAT
>Ga0247780_1000024_pt1 | contig 138446 bp, 130 predicted proteins | sample UWRJL079202R5_FD_179927 | JGI IMG/M metagenome (GOLD analysis project Ga0247780, IMG submission 179927) | Plant litter microbial communities from Arlington Agricultural Research Station in Wisconsin, United States - UWRJ-L079-202R-5 | ecosystem: Environmental > Terrestrial > Plant litter >...
AGGAAAAAAAGGGTCGAATAAAGGGAGGAGGGGGGGGGGGGGGGGGGAAACAGGATCGGAACTTTAAGTCAAAATGAGAATAGAACAGATGAAAAAGAAGAATCTGGGCGGGCAGCCGTTGTTGTGTTGGCAGTCAACCAGCCACATGGGCATCAAGGATAAAGTAAACCATTCGGCCGAAATGACGCGTATCTATCCTTCGAGAAACTGGTTCATCCGTTCTCGTGACCTGCTCAAACCCCAGATTGGAAAATCATTGAAAGGTATCTCCACTTTAGCTGATGAGCTGGCCTCGCTGGCTCATTGATATCTTCCAGTAGTCGTGTGGAATGTGTGTCTCCGGAATCACACTATGCATCATGAGGGGATGGGACATGCATCTATGAAGACATGAGATCATGTTTCTGAATATTGCCGCTTACGGCTACCTATCGTGTCAGCCCTACCCAGGACAAGGAAAATTGAATCCGGTTGCGTCGGGTTATTGTGGCCTCCTTGTGAGTTGCGAAGCACCAATGCTTCCGTTTATAAGCATTTTGGAGGATGTTTCCAGAAAAATGCCCCTGAATTCCACCACAGGCACGCAGCAGCGGCCAGGCTGCATGAGTCGACAGACAACCGGATGTTAGTGTGCCCACCACCCCTGTCAGGGCCTCCCGTTGAACACCTGGTCGCTGGCTTGCTGTCGCCGGCCATGTGGTCTTTGGGTCCATAGCTTCCGGGATTTGGCACGCTCATCTCCTCCGTAGATTGCCATCTGATCCGGATGAGCTCACCTCGATTTTTTCCTGTTTCTTTCCTTTTTTACTCTTTGGACCATCTCATCATGTCACCGACGTCAAGAGCGCTTTCCTCCGCGTTTTTCCTCCAGTGATGCCCTCGTCGACGCATCTCAGCTGCGCGCTCTTCAACAAACGGATGCACCAGTCTCGCGAGCTGCGGTCGCAACGCGCGAGGTAAATCGACCATGTGGCGGAGAACGTACCTCTTTCTGGTCCTCGTCCGGCTGTGGTTCGCCCTGTCGCCTAGCTACCTGCACCCCGACGAGAACTTTCAAGGCCCCGAGGTCATCGCCGGTATGTTCCACACTCTCCTCGACTTGCCAGCGCATCGTTCCCGACGTCCCGGTAGTTTGGGTCCTTGGTCGCATTCCGCGCATCGCTTCGGCAGGGTTGTCCCTCATCGTGCAGATGGAGGCGTCGCGCTCGGGTTGCGCACCGAGTGTTGGGCTCCAACCGCCATGCAGATGCGACCGAACACGTTTACGGGCTTTGAACCTCAAGTATGACAAGCACATCTTGCTGACTTGCTACCTGCTTTCTAGGCCAGATCTTTAGCTACCCAGTGCGCCTTACCTGGGAGTTCACAACTGACCATCCGATCCGCAGTGTCTTTCCGCTATGGCCGGTCTACGGGCTACCGATGCTCCTCTTGCGATGGCTGTGGATAGGAAACGGGCACGACGGAGAGATCCCGCCGATAGCTGTCTTCTGGACTCTTCGGGTGCTCATGTTCATCATCAGCTTCGTCTTGGAGGACTGGGCGATTCATGAGCTGGTCCAGTCAACACGGCATCGGCGCGTCGCCGTCCTCTTGGTGGCCTCGTCATACGTCACTTGGACCTACCAGACACATACCTTTTCGAACTCAGTCGAGACACTGGTTGTTGCGTGGTGTTTGGTGCTTATTGAGCGCATCGTTGAAAGCCCGGTAGGCTACTAAGGGGTGCCCATGTCATGATGGGTTCTGACTAACATTTTGAACCAGCAACGGAGTTCATTTCTCGCCTCGACAGTGCTTGGTATCGTGGCGGTCTTTGGTGTCTTCAACCGAATTACTTTCCCAGCTTTTCTCTTGATACCCGGGCTTCGACTTCTGCCCTATTACACAAAGAAGTGAGTCTACCATATCGAGGACACCCCTATCCGCCGCAGCGTTTGTTGACAAACCGGCAGTCTTTGGTCATTTGCCGTTTTGGCGCTGGCCGGACTCTGTACGACCGCACTTGCGATCGCGCTCGATACAGCCTTTTACACGCCGCACTCCATCTCTTGGTCCGACCTGGTGCTGCACCCCGTAGTTACACCACTCAATAATCTCCTGTACAACATTCAAACATCTAATCTCGCCGAACACGGTCTACACCCGTGGTACCAGCACTTACTGGTTAATCTCCCCCAGCTGCTCGGGCCGGCCGCCCTTCTGTTCCTCACCCGGCCACACATCTCCCTGCGGCTGTATTCGGCCATTTCGGGCATATTTGTTCTATCCATATTCCAGCACCAAGAAGCGAGGTTCTTGCTGCCGACGGTACCACTCATCTTATCGTCAGTCCGGCTGCCAAAGCGGGAGAACGTTCTGAAGGCCTGGGTGGCCTCATGGATTATCTTCAACATGGCGCTTGGGACCCTAATGGGCATCTATCATCAGGGCGGGATAGTCCCAGCGCAGGTGTTTATGAGCAAACAGCCCGACGCTACGCATGCCATCTGGTGGAAGACATATATGCCACCAATCTGGTTGCTGAATGGCAAGAACGAGGTGCTTCGCACGCAGGACGTCATGGGCATGGCAGGAGAGCAGCTATTCGAGGAGCTTGAGAAGCTCGCCACGTGCGATACGCCGGCGGACCGGCGGAGCATGGAATTTCTGAAAGAGAAAAATGGGACGTACCTGGTGGCGCCGCTCTCGGCTACGTGGCTGGACCCATATCTACAAAATAAAGGATTGGATGGGTTACGGTTTAGGGAAGTTTGGCGGCATTCTCGGCATTTAAATCTTGATGACTTAGACATTGGGGAGGACGGCGTTTGGAATACCCTGGCTCGAGTGGTGGGGGGGAGAGGGCTCGCGATCTGGAGGATAACAAAAAGCTGCCCTCGGTAGAAGAAGAAGATATCTCAGGATAAACTTTATGGTGGCTCGGAGCCCCCTTAATATGTGTCACTTCCGGTCCGGCGCCGGCTGTCTCGTGAGGGGAGCCCTTGCCCTGTTCATTAATGAGGCAGAAGGACACGTTCCGACTGCAACTTTGCGCATGTTGTTCTCCTGTTTGGTTTGTGAACAATTGGACACTGGTTGATCAGCCACTGCCATCACCGCCTAACGTTGTCCCATCTTGCTACCAGGTATCCCGGATTGTGACACCAATAATGCCGGACTCCGCATCCGGGCGTAGGGATTACTTGAAATACAAATAGGACGGCACCCAATTACCCGTCAACACGGCGATTTCTAGGGAGGTCATCACGAGACTCGCGCATAACAGTCAATGAGGGTGAAACAAAATGGAAAAATATGACTTGCTGACATTCCGAAACTATGTCATCCCTAGCGAGCTAGGCTCGGCCAATATTCTCCAAAACATATTCTTGTCGTTGTTGATAATAAAGGTGCCAGCAACCCAAGCGGCTTCATATCATCTTGCCCGTTTTAGCTCTAAGCCAACGGCGTAGGTATCACCCAAAAAACCAGTGCCTTGAATGCAGCAGTCAAATGGGATTCATACCCGTACCACATGCTGAATCGAAACCTAAACCCCAAGAAATGAGACACGCGCATGGAGAAAGAGGAGACATGAAATAAGCGTCCCCCCTATTGTTTTCCCCGAACTGAAAGATGCTTGCTTGCCCGCCCGCCTGTCGCCGTTTCGCAGAGTTCCAGTCATGACCGGTAACCGATGATGAGAATAAACGCCAAAACCGAATGTGAGTTGGTATACAGCCTCTCCCCGCCCGCCGTTTCCGAACATAGACAAATCCGCCAAAGTCCATAGGGTTAGATATCAAAGCATGCCCGCCCAGAACCGCTCATACAAGGAAAAAGCCTCTTAACGCCGGGAGAAAGTGCAACCGGGAAAATAGGGAAAATAGTGTCCGATCTCTGAAACGGAGCTGTGGATATATCGTAGCCCGCTGTCAGCGGGATTGGACGACAAATATGATGTTTGGTAGTTAGGAGCTCTGGTAGCTAGTCGATGGAGCTGCTCCTAGATCTGGTCCTCGGCTAATCTTCAACATTCGACGGAGGTTATCCTCCATATGCAGCAAGTCCAACGGACGGCCTCCATCAACGCCAGTTGGGAAGGGTGACGATGCGGGGGCCAACTGAAAGCCTGGGGCGGCCCAGCCTTGGCTGGCGGCTGTAGGTGCTGGCGGTGCCACTGGCATCTGCTGTGTCTGATCCGAGCCTGTGGGGACAGCAAGAAATCTCTTCAGCCTCTCGCCCAGGGCATCATTAGCTTGTTGGGCGGCTGTCTTGGGAGTCGGCGTCGGTTCGGCTTGTTTCTCACTCGAACGGGCGGCCGCGCGAATGCGGTCCTGATAGGGAGTCGAGAAAGCCGGACCCATAGCTCTACCAGGTGTACCATCAAGCTCGTTCGAAGAGATGCCGGTCGATGGATTTCGTTGGGCCACTGGTCTTCGGCGGTACGCGCCAACCCCATTTGGTAGCGTCCTCGGTTCATGAGGCGACATTGGCTGTACAGGGGGCGAAAACGGCCCGGGGTTTGTTGCCAAAACGTTAGCGGAGCTCGCCCTACGGGCTCTCTCCTTTTCAGCACGGTCGGCGCGGAAGAAGACATCGAGCGGGGACTCTTCTCGAGCGATGTCCGAAACGAGTGGTCGGTGCTTCGGGGTCGGTGCTTCCGAGTCAGTTGCTGGGGGTGATGGTTCCTGGCTTGCTTGCCCTGTGTCTTTAAGACCAGGAGAGTCGAGGGCTTTGGCAAGGAAGCTGGGGATCGGAAGAGACGAGGGGGCAGGAGAAGCGTGGAAGGTGGCGCCGGCAAAGGCGGCAGCGGCGCCAGTTTTCGCCACTGTTGACTGTGGCGGGGTGGTACGGCCTTGCTTGGTTGGTCTTGGGGATGTTGTGCCTTGTTTTGGTCGCGGCTTGTTCCCCGATCGCGGCTTTGATCTCACGTTGTTGGGCAGCGAGCTAGGCGTTGCGCTGTTCGCAGCGAATTTCTGTGGCGTGTATGGGCTCGGGGCGCCAAAATCAATGGGAAACGGGACATCCATCGGCATGTCGTTCTCGGAGGCATATATCTTGCGGCCGGGAGAGGTGACTGAATGTCTGTTACCCCGTCGCCTTCCGGGCGTGCCTCTGTAGTTCTGGTGTTGTTGCATGTCGTGGAGCTGGACCCGCCACAAACTGTGCTCGTGGAGAAAGATGCGAAGTCAAGTAAAAGCTTGTTTGGGAGGAAAGAGGGACCCTTTTGGGTTTGTACGGCAGCCTCGAGCGGGGGGCAGCGTGGAGTTGCTTCTTTGCCTGGCGCCTGGTGAGGCCCACGGCTATGGAATCGCGTGGGGTGATGCAATGCGACAAGAGCCTGATCCGTTTGCGATTCGATGGGCTGGGGAGCAGAAGCTGGCTGGGGAAGAAATAAGATTACTCAAAAGACAAATATCAAAATTGGGTGTGCCTGTGTTGCGCATATTGGTACTGGGTCTTTTTTTGGGTTTTATTTTCTGTTTGGCGGTTCGTTGAAGGGTTGAGGCTGGCGATGGGAGGTCGATCGGGGACGATGCAGCTGGATGACTGTGACGAATATGTGAATACCGGGGCGTACCCCACCCCTTTTCATGCATTACCCCAAACACCTTGTTGCTTGGCGCGTCTGCCGTCAGTGGCAGTGGCGGGGCTCTTGTGCCTCCCACATTCGAGTGCTCTCGTTGTTGTCAGCGAGACCGACCCTGCAACAAGTGTATACAAATTCTGACGTGCAGGCTGGATCCTTAAGTGAACATCGGTGTTCATTTGTGCTGGTGAGCCGATGCTGCAGCTCTTACCTTCTTGGGAGGACAAAAGCTGACCTTGCTGTGCTGCCTGGCGCAGAGCACCTTTCAGGCCTTTCCGTCCGCGGTTTACCTTCACTTTCGCCGGCGATTTCTCGACTTGAGTCCTTTTCTTCCTCCGAACCTCTCTCTAAGAGATACACAGTACACGTCCCCCACAACACCCCCCCAAAAATACTTTGAGACCAGCTTTTCAATATCATGGCCGACGTCGACATGACCGATGCCCCTGTGCCTGCGCCTGCGCCCGCCCCCGTCGTCAAGAAGAAGGGCGGTGCTGCCGCTGATGGCGATAGCAAAAGCGATGGTAAAAAGCGCTTCGAGGTGAAGAAGGTAAGTTGGAGCTTCTGCTCTCGATGTTTGCCGTATCTCTACTAATGGCTGCCATAGTGGAACGCTGTTGCCCTCTGGGCGTGGGATATAGTGGTGGACAACTGTGCCATTTGTCGTAACCACATCATGGACCTCTGTGAGTCTTCCCGCTTTTGCTCATGCTCTTCTTTGCTACAGCTCACTTATACTTCACGTCACCTATCAGGCATTGAATGCCAAGCCAACCAGGCGTCGGCCACTAGTGAAGAGTGCACCGTTGCTTGGGGAATTTGCAATGTATGTCGAGTCTTCATATCCTTGGGTACGTCTTTACTAAAAGTTGATAGCACGCCTTCCACTTTCATTGCATCTCGAGATGGCTCAAGGCTCGCCAGGTCTGCCCGCTGGACAACCGTGACTGGGAGTTCCAGAAGTACGGCCGATGAAGAGTATTGGGAGAATCCAAGGCGAAAACGGCGGTGTATTCCGTCTGGGACGCGGAAAAGAGGTATCCCGTAGTGGTCCCATACAGTCATGATTTGGTACAGAGGGCGGTGCTGGCTTCCATAATGCCGGATCACCAGGGCCCAGCAGAAGGGATATCTCACAACATAACGAATATGAAGCTCAGTAATTGATCAGCCTGCTAACTGTTCCCTTCTTTACCCCCCGCGTGCATCATCTCGTAGTCTTTTCGTCTAAGATAAGGTTTACTGGTTGTGCTGCCCTCTGCCCACCCCCAACAGGTAGCCACTTCACGGGATTGCGGTTGAAGAATGGCCATGGCGGAACGACAACGACAAAGGTGAGGGCGGTGCCGCCTAGAGCAATCCACACTGCCAGCTTGATGTCCTGCAGATAGTAACCGACAACGAACGCGATAATCTACCCGAAATTGATAAGTATTGCATCGGGGTATAGAATGGACGAACGTACACCAGACAGCGACAAGGCGACGTTGGCAATGAGCTCGGCCAGCTTCTGACCCTCGAAGTCCTGCACACGCGCATCCAGATCAGCAGCTGCCCTCAGCACAGTTTCACGGAAACACCCACAATTTGACCATCCACAACATCGCGAACCTGTTCTAAGAGCTGCTCGGCCATTGCGACACGATAGATGCAAAATCCGCTTGTAGACGAGGCTGGTTGCTGGATTACAAGAGGGAGTTGTTGCTGGGTGGAGTGGCCTGTACGTGGCTTCTGGAGAGCATCCATCGATGTTCCAGGCACGTACCTGGCCCTTGTCCCACGCTGCAGCCACCAGCAAATCACAGCACGGCCGCGAGCCCCACCTTTCGGCAACTACCACGATTGCTCAGACCTGTCATCCACCCCTGCGCTGAGGCTGAATCCACAAGCTGCGAGCAACAAGCGCCATCCTCCTTGCTCAGCATAGCATGGCGGCTTGATTGCAACATCCATCGTAAACTTGGATACGGCGCTGTCCTAGCGCGCATGTGAAGTGTGGTCAACTTAACTGTCCACTTGCCGAGCGATATTCAACCTAATCAGATGCGTGGTTTTCAGGATGCCCAGCCGTTGCCTCGGGACAAATGTAGGCCTTGAATACCCGTTCAATAGACGATTTGCTCGGCCTCGAGAGCCTTGGCTCGGATGACTAAAGGGGACCCGCGCTAATCGCCAAACTTTTTCTTTGAGTTGTATTTGGCCACCCTCGCTGACCCAACCAACATTGAATTTGCCCCATCAAATTGGATTCGTTTCTTTGGGGTGAGAACAACCGACTCCTGTTGATTCACATTCACACCAAATTACAAGGATTTTACGCCGCATTATTCGTGCTCGCCATCTTCCTACACAGCGGTGCAGTCTCTTAATCTGTCTTCCCTTTCTCCCCTAACAGTTGTCAATCACTTTCCGGAGAGAGTCTCGGGTTACATAGGACGTCATCATCGGAGAGAACGGTTGGACACCACCAGCAGATTCCACGTTGGCCCTGCTGCCGTCGATCAGCCGCCCTTAGTAACACCGATATTTCTTCAACTACTCACCGACTAAGTGTTCCATTCTCCTTCGAGATCGAGACAAACCCGCACATATTCTGGCGCACCTTGTTTACGCTGCGCTTCGCATCCGAGACGACGTCGCAGACACGGCGACTTCTTTCCCTCCCACAATCAGAAAGCTGGCGGACCCTAACCACGAGCCGATTTCCTCCCCTCGTTCGCTCCGAGTCCCCGCTTGCTGGGTCTACTCCGGAGTGAACAAGAAACCCCCCTAACTGGTCTTACGCCTGCTCTTACGTTCATCACACATCTGCTGGTCTCGACCGCGTCTAGGAGGATTGGTCTCGGTTCTGATCGGTTAAACTAACGGACCCTCGACGCGGACGGCTGCTGGCCGTTCGCTGCCTTCCGCTGGTGCTTGCACATCACCACAATTTACCCAATATGCGAGCTGGCTAAGGCCTCATCAAGGGCTCCCAGGGCGGCTTTCGACCTGCGACTTGGTCAGGACGCTATATCACACAGACACGGCGCCAAAAAAAAACAAAAAAAAACAAAGACATCCGTTCAGTTCTTCTCTCCCTAGTTCACGGCAATCATGTCCGACCACGAGGAGGTTGGTGGAAACTCGGGGTATTCGACCCCGGTCCCCGAGCTTGATGATCATCGCAACCAGGCTGCTTCGGTTAGGCCTGACCGCTCGCGCAGGGGCACGTTTGACTCGCTATATGGCGCACGCCAGATGACCGCTGGGAGTGCTTATGCTGAACAGCATCTGTCCACGCGGGTTCGAGACTTTGAGGAGGCCGTGGAGGATGAGGATGGCCCAGATGCGGTTTCGCCAACCTTGAGACGCAACCGACGGCTCACCACGGGTTCAGCGGCCGATGCCCGCTCGATATCTCCACCCACCTCCGTCAAAGCCTTTGCTGAGGCTCGTCGTCGGGAACGGGAGCTATCTTTCTCGGAGCCAAAGACAGATCGCAAAGCAGAAGAGCATGAGCTCCACCGGACTACGTCGGCTCTCAGCCGCTACAGCTATCGCAGCAAGCAGCATACGATGGCAGACGACGCGGCCAGCCTTGCTACTAACAAATCGGCGGAGGAAGACGTTTGCTTTCCCTTGCAGGACGCCCCCAAAGACGGCAACCTCCACATCGACTTTGACTATCTTGAGAGCTTCATCAAGGCAGAAAACGAAGCCCGCCAGTCCGCTCGCCGTCCCTCTGCCATTCGGGTGTTCCCTGACCTGCGCCCGGATTCAGCCGAGTCGGAGTCTGTGCCTCAGCTGGTGACTGTTGATGGTGATATTTTGGATGCACCATTTGTTTTGGACATGCGACGAGAAAAGACCGACAACACTGACAACACCGAGGATGAAGAGAACGCCAAAACTGCGCACCCGCTGCCACAGCTGGTGGACCAAAGCCGGGTGAGCTTCTTTTCGTCAGCTTGGGAGTCAACGATCCATGCCGCGGACTTGGAAGGCCTTGTTCTTCCCGGAGAGGACATCCGAGGACTGTTTACGTTTCCAAAGGGCGAGACAGACGGTGTTTGGTGGCTCAACATGAACAAGCCTTCGGAAGAGGAGGTCCGCGCCGTGTGCAGGGCTTTCGGTATTCATCCATTGACGATTGAGGACATCACTACTCAAGAGTCACGGGAGAAAATCGAGCTCTTCCCATCTTACTACTTCGCTTGTTTCAGATCTTTCTATCTCGAAACAGACGAAGAGACAAACGAAAAGGAATACGTCCCATTCAACATCTACGTTGTTGTCTTCCGTGAGGGTACCTTGAGCTTCAGCTACGCCAATAACTCTCACGCTTCTCATGTGAGGAAGAGAATTACGATGCTAAAAGACTACGTTGCGCTTAGTAGCGACTGGATCTGCTACGCGTTGATGTAAGGTTCTTTCCTCCAGTATATCTGCTTGATTCGTGCTGACGAGTGCTTAGCGACGACATTGTCGACTCTTTTGCTCCTGTCATAACCAAGCTTGAGGGCGATACAGACCAGATCGAGGACGAAGTTTTCGTTGCGCGGACAGATGACATGGCCCAGTTCCTACGCAAGATCGGCCTGGCCCGCAAGAATGTCATGGCTTTGATGCGTCTCCTTGGAGGTAAAGCCGATGTCCTGAAGGGGTTCACGAAGAGATGCAACGGCAACTATAAAGTGACACCACGCATGGACATTGGCTTGTATCTGGGCGACATACAGGACCACGTCGTCACCATGATGACCAACCTCACCCATTTCGAGAAGATGCTCTCACGCGCTCACAGCAATTACCTGGCGCAAATATCTATCGACGGTATTGCCCAGGGAACAAGCACAAACAAGGTCTTGAGCAAGATTACACTATTGGCATCCATCATCGTGCCACTCAACGTCATCACGGGCCTTTTCGGGATGAACGTAATGGTTCCATGGAAAGACGGTCCCGACCTGAGTGCTTTTTTTGGGATATTGGGCTCGTTGATCGGGTTTTGCGTCATCTCCTTCTGTGTGGCTAGATGTTACCGCTGGGTGTAAATGGCTTCGCTTGGACGTTTATAGAGGAGGAAGTCTGCTTTGCTTTGGAGCGAGGAGCTATAGGAGGCAATCTGATTTTCTGCACCCTGGATAAGCGCATACTTCTTGATGAACTGTCAAAGAGTGTACTTCGTACTTTTGTCAACTTCTCTAGATATACCATATAGATGCCGACCTCGAGGGCACGATTCCTATTCTAATGAATGCTCGGAGCCGAAGGCCAAAGTCAGACACATGTATTGTATGAGGAAAGACACACGCCATACTTGTTCTTCAAAATACCAATACATAGAGATCCATAGCCTTTCCACAATTTCTTGGGTTAGTCAAGTTGGGGAACCAGATAGAACTGGCTTGTTAGGGAGGTTGTGGATCAGGAGCTCACCAAGCCAGGAGCTCCAAATGTGGAGCGTTTGATTGGTCACTGGCCGGACAAAATATTTCCTGAGCTGCCGCCTTGATGCAGACAAGTTGATCAAGCTCCCTCCAAAAGTCCAAAGCATCCACTCAAATACATCGAAAGCACTGCAACCCACTCTCACCACCGCTCGCTCCCGTCTAGACTCGACCATCGAACGAACGCCGAACGATTCGCAATGGACTCGACCCCCTCTTTCACAGATGCCGACCTGGCTCGCCTCAGCGAAAATGACAAGCAGGAGCTCAAGGACTTCATCGACAAGGAGAACAAGCGCACGAAGTTCCAAGCCCGTACGTACTCCCGGTAGAAAATATTTGCTGCATCATGTGGCCGGTAGGGAAGCAGGCGTGGTGCTAATTTCTTGCGCGCATTTCAGAAAGCCACAACTTGACCGACCTCTGCTGGAAGCGGTGTTTCGCTTCGTCGGCCATCAAGAGCGGCGCGCTCGACAAGAGCGAGGAGACCTGCCTGGCAAACTGTGTTGGGCGATTCTTGGATCTCAATATCGCGACATTGAAACATGTACAGGGCATGAGGCAGTGATTGGGGGACTACGAGGTGGATTTGGCTTCGCGCAACGGCGCTGCACTGCAGACGGGCTGTGGGATTGTACGGGATTGTAGGAATACGCAAAGGGTAGAGAGCATTTTCAGTAAAGGTTTACATACAGGGAGGGTCTACTAGATTCACCCCCCTTCCGCAGGAACCACAGCGCAGCGCTTACACAATGCGCGGACATCACAACATAAACTACGATTCCGGGCGAGGTATACGATGTGCATGCGAAAACAATACTTCTTGAGGGACAGGATGTTCAATTATATTTATTCCCGTGTCATGAGCCAGTATCCGAGGTATCAAGACGCCGATCGAAATGCAATCCATGTCCCTATACATGCCAGTTTTTTTATTCTCAACTCCTCCAATCGTTTAGACGAGACCCAGCTTGGTGGCGGCAATGTCGAGGGCATCGACATCGGCAGTAAGGCGAGCAAAGGCCTTCTTGGAGCCATCGGGGCTATGGTCATGTTAGCAACAAAGCACTTCAATCCCTCAGTTGCAGTCCAGCTTACCGGATAAGGGTGTTGATCTTGACGGTGTCAATGTCGTAAAGCTTCTTCAGGGCCTGCTTGATCTGGGCCTTGTTGGCCTTGACGTCGACGATGAAGACGAGGGTGTTCTGCTCTTCGATCTTCTTGAGGGCGCCCTCAGTGTTCAGGGGGTGGACGATGACCTTGTGCTCATCGAGGCGAGGAGCGTGGGGGATCGACTTGCGGGGGTACTTGGGAGCCCGCGACAGCTGGAGGGTCTTGGGGCGGTGGAAGGTCGTCGAGTATCTGACCTTGGTGGTCTTGTGGGAGTGGACCTGCAAGAAATAGCGACGTTAGAACTGGGCAGGCCGGCGTGGTGAGCAAAGCGCAACTTACACCCTTGAGGGCAGCCTGGGCGGCCTTCTTGGCCTGGGCACCCTTAGGGGCCTTAGAGGCACCGCCTGTCGAAGAGAATTCTTAGTAAAAGCATTCGCCTGAACAAGATGAGGGACAAAATCTTGTTCAAACTCGCAAAATCTGCTGCTGCTTTGATGCATCCCCAGGCCGACACAGGGACGACGAGGTTCGGCATTGAGCGAGAGTCGAGAACGATCTTGAAATGTCCATCGTGGGCATTTTATGTACCTTTCTTCTGATCCTTGGGTGCCATTGCTCCGATTTACTGTCGTCGTTAGTTGGTGGAGGATTGTTGGTCGTGATGTCGCAAGAGGAGGAGGAAAAGATCATGAATTATTTTTCGACTTGGAAAATGTGTGTGTTGTGGGGCTGTGGCTGGAACTAGACACCGCTTGTGGCTTGGTGGGGTATATGTGGGGCTCAGGAGCTGGCGAATTATTCTGCCGGCTTTATTTGGCGGCCAGTGATCTCATCACAGAACCTCATTATGCTTTCCAAAGGGCAGTTCCGATGACTTGAGTGGGTTTCAGCAACTGGTTCGGAGAGCCAGACTTGCATCATGGCCGCGAAGAAGAAAAAGCCGCAAAAGAGTCTGGCAGCAAGCCGACCGCCAACCTTACAGCGTGCAAAATCCATCTCAAGGACAGCAACGAAAGCTCTCATCAACAAACACCATCTTCTCGAGAAAAGAAAGCAACAGGCGGCTGCCAAGGGCGATGCAGTTGCAGAAGCCTCTATAACCGCCGAGATAGCTGCTCTCGGGGGTCTTGATCACTATCAGAAAGCAAGCCTTCAGGGCCAACGCGATGACCGAGGCGGCGACAGCTCCAGAGTGCTGATGGACTGGCTCGAACCGTGTCTCTCGGGGCGGAAAACGGTGTCTGGTGGGAACCCACTACGCATGTTGGAAGTTGGAGCTCTCAGCACACAAAATGCCTGCTCCAAGAGCGGGCATTTCAATATTGAAAGGATCGACTTGAACAGTCAGGAACAGGGAATCATTCAACAGGACTTTATGCAACGGCCTCTGCCTCGAGATGGGTCTGAGCGGTTCGACGTGCTCAGTCTCTCGCTGGTTCTCAACTTCGTGCCTAACGCCGAAGGGAGGGGGGAAATGCTTCGGCGGACAACACAGTTCCTTCATTCACCCGAGCAGTACCTCAGTACACCGTCCCTGGCGAGAAGTTTCCCGAGTCTCTTTCTCGTGTTGCCAGCGCCATGTGTGGCGAACTCGCGCTACCTAGATGAGGAAAGGCTGTCCACCATTATGACCTCGCTTGGTTATACAAAAGCGGCATCCAAGACGACACAACGGCTTGTCTACTATCTCTGGACAAAGGGTCCCGACTCTCCGAGCCACGGGGAGCGGTTTGGGAAGAAGGAGCTGAGACCCGGCTCTTTTAGGAACAACTTTGCAATCATTCTGAAGTGAACGACCGTCAAGTGGCCCGATCTGATCCGTCATCTAGAAACGACAGCGTTCCCGAGGATCGAGATTTACGGGACTACATCCGCGGGAGTCGAGGCCCGGTGTTCCCCGTTACAGAGAACAAATGGAGGGCGGGAGGGCGACACCTCGCTGACTTACTTCAGCCAGAGGAAGCAGATTCCGGGTCTTGGTTGAGTGGGCAATAGCAGACCATTCTCACCTTTCGAGAGCCTGTCCTTGCTATCGCCAGATATCTCCCTATCCGCATAGCGGTGTTGACAGTCTACTCACGGGCGGTTTTTGACAGCGCATTCACCTGTTAGTTAGCTTTAAGGTACTACAGGCTCGCGAGATGTTTGCTCCTATCATGTCAGGCAACTATTGCGAAGGAAGTCGAGGTCGATCTCATGGTCACTTCTTCTTGCCGACGCAAGCGCTCTTTGCGGCACTTGCGCCAGTGCGATACGGGATTTCGTCTCTGGCCCCCCATTATCTATCTCTATTGTGGAGCTGCAAATGCTCGGTAACATGGTTGGCGCTTTTGAATCTCGCGTATATCAAGCTTCTTGAGGACATTGATGCTGCCGATGAACGATGGGAATCAGGGGTTATCAGCTTCACAACTGCTACACGATTGGGAATGAGCCCGTCCTGTCTAATGCCATGTTTAGTGCTGCTCTAGAGTCTTAGATAGCTACACCGAAACCACCACGAAGTAACATCGCGGCTTCGAGACCTACTTGGTGCCCAGCGCAGCCGCTGATAATGGTAAAGTGTTTCACCGCCGGCGGCAGGCATCCTTCGCACGCAGGAAGGCATCGGGAGCTCACCAACAGGTCTGGAATCAAGCTTGTGATGTCGATACTGCCCTCATTTATCCAACGTGCTTGGCTCAGTGGGTGGGTGTAACGGTGTGTTGAGAAAACGGTATGATGAAGCCACAGGATAGGTTCTCAACAGGTAAACGGTGCTTCAACTTGTCGTCCTGTCGGCCTGAAATTCGGCACCAGGTCAGTTGGCTGGAAGCTGAGCATCCCCGATAGCGACATCGAGCAGGCTCTACCCAGAACCGGATGAGGCAGCAATCCCAGAGCGTCCGGCAGAAGGGGAGAGAACCGGGTGTCCTGGCTGGAGTCACTCTCGAGCCGGATGAAACAAAAGAACATGGGATGTATTCAGCAAGCTTACTCGACATTCTCAATATACTAGAATGCTTGTTACTAAATACCACCTATCTAATATCCGTGCCTGACAAACAAACACCCACGATCCTTGGAGTTCAAGTCGTTGACAAACAAACCAGGATGAGACGCAGTTGTAAATCATGTTGGACTCCGAAGTTGAAACATACACCAGAACGCATGGCTTTGGAAAGCGGCTTGGTTGTGAACTGAAAGGGGGAGCAACACTCAACTAGTCGCTACCTTCTGCCTCCGCAGTGCCCTCTATGCTGGTATTACCATCCTCCTCCTCCCCCTCTTCCTTCTTCTTCTTCCTTCCAGAAATCAATACTCGCCTCATGCCAATCCACTAGCACATAGCTCGCAGGACAATCACTCCCTTCCACCAACCACATCAGCACCAGGCCAGCTCCCATATGAACCAGGTGCCTCACGTCTACGGGCTCCAGGCCCGGCGAGCACCGACATCCCATCTACTCAGCCCACGGCATCGCCCCCATCCACTCTCCTTTACGGCATGCGTGTGAACAGTAAGAAGCCGAACTCCCGTGGACGCACCGCACTGGGTAGTAGTGCACACAACATTGTGCATCACGTCCCTTTTCCGCTGCATGCGCCATGGCTTGCTAACTAGGGGCTAGACATTTGCGCATCAATTCTGCGGGATCCCACTCCCCCCTCTAGTAACCGTCATCGAACCGCTTGGAACCTGAGGTCCAGGTTGGTGGGATGGCGCACGGATGCTTTTGTGTTATCAGGATTCAGCTAGCCAAAACTAGGGCCAAGTCAGGTCGGCAGCCCTTTCTGGGGAAAAGGACGGACGCCGTGCCAGAAACAGGTCGGGAATCCCGAGAACGTTGAGCATTCAGCGCAGCGCACGGCAGACGCAATCTCCCGCGTTGGCCAGGGCTGATTCGCCCGACAATGGCGCGGCTTGGGCTTGTGATGTGGGTGGGATTGGCGGCGATCAGATGACAACAATTTGGGGGAAAACGCGGGGATGGTTCCTCGGGAGGCAAGGAGGTGCGACGGCAGCACTGCCGTCGCCAGCCACAACCCCGGATTTTGTGCTCTCAGGGGATGATGATTTGGAGCTAAGAGAGCCTTGGCGCTAATTTGGTCACGTAACAGAGCAGATACCGAATATCCGAGAGAGTTTCTTGTGATGCGACGACCATGAAGAGGGGCAAACGTGTGAAGCAGACTGTATGTCTAGACTCCGTCGTCCTGCCCCTGTTACTGATGGGCGTCCTTTCACGCCCGAATAAGCACGTGGTGGTCAGCGCCCTGTCGGAAATCCAGGGGGGCGGCTTCCTGCTTTCGGCCTCGACATCGGGAACCCACTGATAGTAGCAAGCGTGAAGGCACAATGACAGGGACCGGGAGACGACGATGGTGTTGAATCACAGACCCGACCACTCGGCGCAGGTGTCTGGGTGTTCCCTTGGACGCCATCATCACCGTCCAAGTCCTGTCAGGTGATGGTTGCCATGCCGATCTATTTGACAACTAGCCTCCGCCATCTCAGTGACGGTGGCTAGCATACGCTATGAGGCGGATTTGCTACCGCGATTGAGAAGTAGCTTCGGCTCCATATACTGTGTGCCGAACGCTACAAGCCTTCAAAGCTCTTGATGACCGTGTGCAGTTTCCGTGCATCATCTGACAAGGCAGCGTTACCAGGCCGCTCAACGATGATGCTTTGCATTCCGGCCTGCTTCGCTGCCTCGACCTCCTTGACGTTATCGCTCAGGAAGAGCCACTCTTCCGGGGGGTAGCCTGTGTGCTTGGAGGCTATTCTTTCGTAGCTGGACGCCTCTGTCTTGGGTCCCGCATTGACCGTGTCAAAGTAGTCCGCAATCATGGGTATCAAGTCGGCTGGCTCTGCATTGGTATGCGCAAACAGCAGTTTTTGCGCAGCCACCGACCCCGAGGAGTAGATGATGATGCGGACACCGTCTGCTGCCCACGAGGCGAACTTAGGGCCAACGTCCCGGAACAGAGGCGCTTTCAGCTGGCCAGTGCGGTAACCGCTCTCCCACAGATAGCCCTGAAGGCTCTTGAGGTACGAGATCTTCACGTCACGGCTCATGAGGTCCTGGACATGCTCCGTGAGGGCCGCCTTGGAAACAGCATGCTCGGGCGGAAAGGCAGCTCTGTACTGTGCAAAGTCTGAGGTATCCCATTGGGCACTCAGGGTGCCAGGAAGAGCTTGCAGAGCATACGGAAACTGGAACATCGAGTTAGCATCATGAGAGTTGTTGTCGAGATTTCATTTTCCAGGTAGACTCGGGGGATGCGGGAACAGTCAACGGGAAGGACAGCTATTCCCGCAACCTTGATGGCGCCCACAACCCGTCACACCACATCGGGAGTTGGCCCGGCGAGTGGGCAGAGCAACCATGAGTGGCCTAGAGCATGCATCAACAGCTCAACCGACAGCATGCATGTAGTTGAGTGGCGCGGATCAGCGTAGGAAGGAATGAAAGCTGTCTTACAAGAACATCTTTGACGAATGATATTGGGCAGACAGTGCCCTCTGGCAGGCAAACAGATAATTAGCCACCTCGCCCAGGCTAATGCAACTGAAACGGAAACAGAGGGGAGAGAGAGGAGGTCTGTACCAATGTCGAGCAGCACTACTCTGGGCGTTGCTGTCATTGTCTTGTCCCGGTCGCGATGCTCCACCACGACTGAAGACTCTGCACAGAAGGGAAACTAAAAGGGGGAGTTGGCGATGGCCGGGGTTCTCGGCCCAGTCCGCGACGGGATCTTTCCTTTTTTCTCCTTCTTCCTGGGGTAGATGCCGAACCGAGAAGCAGCTGGCTGCGAACCACCAGGCGGTCAACAGTTCGTCGGTGTATGGGCCGAGATAATAGTCGCTCGGTTAAGCACGAAAGAGTTTTCTTAGGGCCCTCCGCTGCTGCTGTGCTGCTTACGAGGTGAAAATTTTCGCCGTCACAGATCTCGATTCGACAACGGCAGTGTTGCTGATTGAATACGGCCTCACTTTCGAGTTCTGGGGTTGGGGTTGGATGGAGCCTGCAGGACCTTGAGATTTGTGAAAGGCGGTCTGGACGGCACCATTCCCGAAAGGGAAGCAACTTCTCGATTTCATCCACACCATCGCGACGCACCTGCAGCAAAGTGCAGCGGGGCGCTTGTGAGCATTGTCAACAGTGGACTCTGTGGAGAGCATCAACCAAGGCGACACTTGTCGCCAGGAGGTAATGCAGGACAGGACAGGCCCCCAGTTACCAGTTCCATTTTTTCTCGGAGCTGCTGCCCGTCTGCCGTGGCCGACAAGGCCTTCCTCCTGACCCCACCAACGGTCACTCGACTCCAACAACGCGAAGCACGCCGAAGATTCGCGATTGGCCCCGTCTCCAGCCCTCCGGATAACTCCCAGCCAGGCCAACAACAAGCCCGGCCACCCAGGAGCGCAGCGGCAAATTTGGTTTCCTTCATGCGGGCAACCATGAAGAACGAGGGGTTCCTCTGCGAAGCTCACCGACTGGACAATTCAACGGGGAAAACACCAAGGCGGCACCGCTGTGATTGGTACGAAGGCTCGGGTCGAAAGAAAGGGTCCTTCTCCGTGCAAAAAACACATTATCGGAATCCTTACACAGCTCTGTGCCGGCCCAGCAAGGCCTGGGCTTACCACATTACAGGCCTTGACTGCATCGTGAAAAGTCTTTCCAGAATGCAGGAAAGCCTGTCCAGAATGTACCAGGAAAGCCTTCCAGCATCCCGAAATGCCTATTCAAAAACAGGTAGGCCTTTTCAGCATCGGAGATGGCCTGTCATGACCAAAACCGCGGGCGGTCTTAACACCAAGAAGGCGTATTTCGCACTGGCTGAGGGGACCCTTTTTTTTTTGGACCCAAGCTTTCGTACCAAGTAAACAGTCCAGTGCCGCGGCGATGGTAATAATCCCCTTTTGCTGTCCTCGTAGCCTGTGAGCGGCACCGTGGCCGGCGGTCCAAAAGCCCCGCGAATTTGTTTACTGTCATATTTCCTGTCTCTCGGGTGATCGAGTGAAATATACAGCTATTGACATCACTTGCGACATATCGGGGTATATGAGGCGGAAGATATACCATGCCGCAGGCTTGAGGTGAAGGAAACAGCCAAATATGGGTTGGCATTGAATCGCCACAACGTCCCATCCCCAACCACGCATCCTTGCCTCTTCATGCGTTGCTGGGGATCTGCTTCTCACTCACAACACGGCTGAGATCTGTCGGTGTTCCCACTGAAGGGCATCACACCCATAATTTGCCGGGTCCGAGGGACGAGGTCGTCATGCGCTCGATCGTCGAGACCGACCTGGTACAGCGCAGTAAACAATTGCAAAACACTCTCAAAATTTAGCGAACACCCATCCCTCAGACCCTGCATTGGTGGTCAAGGCACTGGCGAACAAAGAAGATGCCTCCCTACAATCGGTCGACGATGGAAGACCTGCCGAGATGCATTTGCACCCACATTTCCTGTCTGAACAATCGTCAATCGCTGCTAGTTTCCCTCGGTTATAGTAGCGCCAGGAATCTCCTGCAGCTCGATTAAGGAGGTGGGTTGGAGGAGAGGGAGAGCGAGCGCCGACGCGGATCGCCAAATTTCTTGGACCTGATCCGACCTATCATGCACGCAATCTATGGCGACTGACCGCCTCTAGTGGGCGATAATGGTGAACTGCCAGAGACTGCAACCAAGCTTACAGGTCCGGATATTAACATGCACTGTATCTGATGGTACACTTCATGCTCGACCCATCTGTGTAGGGCGGAGGGCCAATGAGGCCGGGCGATGATTTTGTTTCGAGCTTCTGGGTGGGTGGCAATCATCGCGATTGGTAGGTCGGCTTCGCAGCAGCGATGCGCCGGGCCAGCTGGCCAGCATTCGACGGCTTCCTATCGCCAACGAACGAGAACTTGGTTTCAAAATCCTTCAGCCAAACGACCTTCGCGTGCGCATTTCCAGGCAACAAAGTAGCCGAGGCAGCGGCACAGCACTTCGGCCTCAGGCCAAAACTTCTCAAAGAGGTGTTTCACACCAACGAGCCGATAACGGCCGATCACTGACTGCGCAATGAATGCATGGATGGAATATGATCATCTGGATGAAAGAGGCTCGAAAGAGAGGCGAGGAATGGCATCATCCTCTCCGGGTTATCCCGTCTTAAAACGGCCTCAGGCTTTGTTTCAAAGCCGTCCTCGGCAGTTTATCGTTGCCCCAAAGGTCTCACGAATATGACATGACCAGTTGTCCCAGGTCTCGCCATGAAGTCACACAGTGGCCTTTTAGCGGGATTGCGTGCTCGCGCCATTCGATCATGACGAAGAGCGATGGAATGAAGCGACGGGTTTGGGCACGCCCATATAGTTCTCTGTTTGAAACGCGCTTTGGGCTGGTGCCCACAAGTGATGGGCTCCAATGTTGGCTCCTACGTAATCCATCCCCTAGGCGGGCATTCCCATGGTGATCGTCACACAGTCGACAATGCTTGAGGGAACCGTCGAGCAGTGCCCCCCTCCGCAGCCAATAACAGCGACTCAGCAGCCGTTCTCGAACCCATCGCAATACGGGCGCAGATCCGTCGCTCAAAACGGTAGACTAGGAGGACACACCAGACGCTCGCACGAGCTCTCACAAAACGGAAAGCCGGACGTCTCGCAAGTTATCAATTGAAAGCCAATCCCAAATCCTTTGTCGCGGCCCTGGTAACCCAACATCTGCGCCCACCAAGGACACGAGCTCGAAGACGGTCCGCGACGACAAAGCCCTCCTTTGGTCCGCGAGACAGACCGGTCGCCATCATGGCAGCTCTTGGGACTCGAGAAACCCGGGGAGAATCCGATTGCCATTTCAGCGGTCAGCCCAGCAACTAACTAACTGTGTTGAGGTATGCCGTCTGAGCGAATGGGGAACCAGAATGCAGCCAGACAGGAGTGCATGTCAACCAGGCCAATAATGGCGGCCAGACATCATGGTTGCTCCCAACCATCCGAGGGACGCCAGGTGAAACCAGACGACGCTGGAGCTGGAAAACAGGGACCTTTGCTGAGACCCACCGTCGCCGTCTTCTGTGTGCTCATCATGAGAGCAGGTTCCTGGTGTTGGAATTCGGGGTCGTGTTCCATCATTTCGAGAAGCAGCCAATTCCCAGTCACGAGGTTCATGCACCGCTGTCTTCTCCGTCGAACACGCAAGCGTGTCCACCACAAGGTAGTGTAGGCCACTGCGCACTCTGTCCACAGGCGCCCATCGAAGCCCGTCGACGCGCTCGCAATTGTCCTCGTGGAGCTGTCAGAGCTGGACTCGGTGGGGCGCCGAGCAGACGTGGCTTCACGAGCGGCAGGGAGATGACGCTAAGGACCACGCTAGTGAAAGGTACCTCCGTACCGCACGCTGCGCAAAGGGAGCGGTGTACTGCCCGTACCATCCATTTCCCATCTTGACTGTGGGGGCAGCGCAGCAAGGTAGACAGTGCAGGGAGAGTCGGGACGCACGTTGTGTCTGTAGCGGCGGCCACTCGTCTCGCCCAGTGCTCGCCCTCGATGATTGACGTGGACGGTCAGGTTGTCCCCGGCCAGCCCATTCCCCATCCAGACATGGTGCTCGTTCAGCCCGCTTTGACGAGAGCCAGGCAGGCAGGTCCCTCATTCTGTCGCCTTCCATTTCTTCCTCCTTCCACCTCAACCTGACCTCTTTCCATCCTCCACCCTCCTCCGTCTCTATCCCACCGCCTTTCTCTGCCATCCGCTCACCGTCGTATAATTCTGCTCGCCGTCGCCGTCGCCCGTCTTCAAGCTCCTCCCTCGTCTGCTTGGTCTTTTTGATTAAAGGCCCCCTCACGAAAGCGACAACCTCAGCGTTGCGGAATTGATTGATCTCAAGCTCCTGGATCCACGCCGCCCGATAGTCCCGCTCACCCTTATCTGTCTCATATCCCGCCTACACATCCCAAGACGTGCGGCATCGAGACAACAACCGGACTACTCCTCAAGCTCCTGGCATTGAAACAAATCGACACCTCTTTCACAACTCGACGTTCCAACTTTTAGCATCGCTCGCCTGATTGACAATCAGAAAACCATACTCGAGCGTTGCTACTGCCCCGATTCTCGCCGTGTTGCCACCTCCGATCGGACTCCACCAGCTCGTGTGTCACACCTCAGTCTGTTGAACAAGGGGGGTTGAAGAGTCATCTCTTCTCCCGCCTGTTCCATCAAGACACCTCTACTCCCGCATGTTTTCAACGACGATCCGCCAGGTGTTCCAATAGCTGCAGCCGTTCACGCTTTGCTGTCTGCCACCTGGTCTCGCTCGTTCCTCCCTCCCTCGGCCGCCACCGCCTCCTCCCGGTGTCCCTCTCGGTGATTATTGCAACCTCTCGAAGCTCAACCTCCCGGCGACGTACTTGCATTGATCGGTCTCTGGTCGACTCCGGAAACCTCGGTCAATACGGTTAACTCCCGGCCCGGACACTCTGGCAGCTCGCTCACGGCCTGCCCTTCAACGACAACAAACACGATAACACTCCATTCTTTTTTCGATATCGCCCAGATGTCATAACGACGTTTCCTTACTACTCCAGGACCGCCCGCGGACCCCTTCTTGACGACCTACCGAATCACATTTTCTTTGTCCGAGTATCCCGGAATACCCACCCCATGAGCATCAGACAGTGAACGATTTGGAGTTACTTTTGTGTTTTTCTTTACCATTCTCGGTTGTGTACATCCTTACCTCTCTTCTTTCCGACTCACGCCATTCTCGATCTCTCCACTTCTGCATCCTCCACTTGCGTCGCTGTACAAAGTCGAAAAGTTGTCTCGATAAGACTGAACCTTGATCGATATAGACGGGTTTTGGGGACGGGGGAAAACAAAACAAAAACTCGGCCAGACCTGTACCATCAACGACGCCATATAGCCGGTCATATTCCTAATAGCTCGCCCTTCCTTCGCAATGGACTGCCTACGCAACAACTTTCTTGAGGGCGCCCTCCTTGGTGGCCGGTATCAGACAGTCGCCCCCCTCAACCATGGCTCATTCGGCATGGTCTTCATGGCTAGGGACGTCCGGACTAATCAATCTGTCGCTATCAAGTGCTTGACCAAGAGGACAGCTGCCAACGACGCTGGCTTCGAGTTTGCGATAGATGAGAAGTCCGAGGAGCTGGTCCTTCACAGACGCCTGGGTTCGCACCCGAACATCGTCAATCTCATTGAGTCGTTCGAGACTGACGCGCATGTGTATCTGGTTCTCGAGTTTTGTCCACGGGGCGATCTGTACGAGGCGATCCGGATTGGCCATGGTCCCTTGGAGACCGAGCACGTGAGGCGCTTCATGCTGGAACTTGTTGATGCCGTTGCCTACATTCACGCCAAAGGTGTCTACCATCGTGACATCAAGCCCGAGAACATCTTCCTCACCGAATCCGGCTCCGTCAAGCTTGGCGACTTTGGGCTTGCCACGACCGATAGGTGGACGTTCGAAACCACGGTCGGCAGCGACCGCTACATGTCGCCAGAGCAATACGATTCTGCTGGTGCCGGATACTCGCCCGCCCAGGCTGACGTTTGGGCCATTGGTGTCTGCTTGCTGAACATTCTGTTTTCTCGAAATCCTTTCACCACCCCGACCGAAGACGATCCCCTCTTCCTGGATTTCTCGCGCGACAAGCAATCCTTGTTCGATGTATTCCCGTCCATGTCGCAAGACACATACGAAGTCATTGTACAATGCATGAACTTGGATCCGAGCAAGCGATCCCTGATCGGCGCCCGCGACGCTCTCCGGCGTGTTGTCAGCTTCACCACTCTTGATGAGGCATTGGATGACTTCTGCTCTAACAGCGAGCCTGTGGTTGCGAGCGCTAACCGCGAACCCCTCCGGACTCCATCGGTTCAGAGTCCGCAGTTTGATACTGGAGTCTTTCCCTGGGCCAGAGCTCTTGAGGCGAGCCCCCACAAGCCTATTCGTCAACTTAGTGCCATTCGCGACGACGAGAGCTACACCGAAGATCTTTTCTCAAAATCGGGTACGACAACGGACTGGCTGTCAGGCAGCGCTCAGACGCCCTCGATCTCGTCCATGCTTGACTCGAGTCTAGGAGCCTCAATGCAGTCCCTCAACATGCCAACAAGCTTTCGACCAAAGATGCCTACCAAGGCTCTGAGGATCTCCCCCATGGCTGGTTCGTTACCTATCAATATGTCCAAGACCGGGAACCGGTCTGCCATGTCATTGGTCTTCGGCCGCAAGGACGCTGTCTCGAAGAGCTGGAGTGACCTTTGGGATGAGGAGATCGAGGAAGAAGAGCAAACTCGCCAAATGCAGGCTCTGAAGGAGATGAACTCTAGGACCTGGAGCCATGAGAGCAAGACGGCAACTGCACCTGTTGACGATGACAATACCCCTCGTCTCGGCTTGTCCCCTGCAACCAAAACTACAAGCATTCACGCCGATCATGACATTCCTTCGATTGACATGGCCCTCGGTGCAAACATCGATGACGAGGATCTCACGGTTGACGGCTTCTTCTTCCATGAGCTTTCTACCGCCAAAGAGCAACCTAAGCACCTCGAGTCGCCTGAGTCGAAGCGAAGTGATGTTGACAAGTGGTCAGTTTTGGGCGAGCGCCGTCGAGCGTATACTGGCAATTCCTCTGACGCACCTGAGACTACATCATGCTCTGGGCGCGGCAATGTTGGGTCCGGTTCATTGGGCAGCGGACATGGCGTTTTTGACTTTTACGGGAACTCTCACCACAACTCTTATCTCCTTTCTGGGCACAGCCCCTCTCCACAACATATATCGACGGTCAAGATTCAGCAAGTGAATAAGGACCGAGCCAAGGAGTGCCCTCGTCACAGGGTACGCGATCGAGATTGGAATTTCGACTGGCGCAAGGAGAAGCGTCATGCCTTCGGCGATCTCGAGTGGGTTGGTGGCTGGCAAGATTCCCACTCGTAGGCGACTTGGGTTTCTTGAGTGTCAGTCACCACTTGTAGTTGGGCTACCGTCATCCATCACTGTTGATCAAACATCCTCATTTTTTTTCGCTTTCTCAGAGGATATTGCTGACCCTCGTCGGTTTCGTTTTTAATTTTTGTTTCTTTTCATCATACCACCCCCGCTGTTTGTGCAGGGGTTATCAATTCATACTACAAGACGTTGACAAGTTCATCTGTCGGTTTACATAGCATAGCATTGGGGTTTTCTTGTATAGAAGAACGAAACGAAATATGGCAAAGATGGAGGCGTGGCGAAGGACGAGGAAAACTGGAAATTGGGATTGGATTGGACTTTGTAACACAACCACGGGGTCAGCAACCCTTATTACGATCACAGTGGACTTGGGATGATGGTGCGAGCTCAGCTCGCTTTCTGTGTATTAGATATTCTCCCCGAATTATTCTAGCAATACCAGAGGTTACCCACTCGAATTATATTTCCAAACTGCTGCCGTGATTGTTTACGTCGACGGAAAGCTACTCAGACACTTGAATTCGGTAGGCCAAAGCAACGACCTTCTAGGTTGGTTTGTGTGTGGCAATATAAGTAAGCCGGGATCGGTGTCAACTGTCAGATAACGAAAACCCCCAGTAGCCTAGCGCCCAGCGCCCTCGGGCAGTCTAAGACACATGGTAAGTCCACTGACAATCCAAACACAAACACTCGAGAGATGGGAGATGTGCAACATACACGAGATGTAACGCTGTCAGCACAAGTTTCATCAACCGACGTCCTGTCGATCGCGGTTGGCCAGAAACGTTAGTCACCCAACAGGAGCAAACAATAATAAGTACCCATATCCCGTGACTGATCCGCTGCTTGTGTGGTGCGGGCGGCGCCTAGGTCCACTTGCGGGTTGCCACATGGACAGACATGCATTCTCTATACATATGGCAACTCCACGCCGTACTGGATGGCAAGTCCGCGACAGGTTCTGGGGGCGGAGCGCATGATAAAAAGGACAAGAAACCCAATTGGCAAGGGAATAGCATCAATGTTCTGTTTATGTATATGTGGAACCTAAGCAATGCTGACGATACAGTGCGTCTGCCACCCGTAGGAAACCATGCCAATGCGTTCGCCAAACCAAAGCCCAGTGACCGACGAACCAGCAGAACAGGGCCACAATAGTACGGATACAGACGTACAACGATAAAAAAGGACGCAGGACGCAGTCACCCTATTCTCATCCAGAAGGGCAATCATACGGTCAGTGGGGGACCCCGCCACGTTTGTGCGGTAAAGAAAATACAGTAGCTTTCTCAAGATTGCCCAGGGGTTCGGTCGCCTCTCAGCCCTGTAGATTATTAGAAGGGCCGGCCGGCTGGCATTTCCAGCCAAGTATGCCCCTTATTCGTGAAGTGGCTCTGCTCCAATCAGGCTCTTGGGTAGAAACGCCCAAATTGTTCCAGTGACGGAAAGGCATGTTGAGAGAATCATGATCGACGTCGCGATAAGTTTTTCCCTTGGCGGGATCTCGTCTTGGAAGAGCTTGAGGTAGAATGCGATCGGTAGTCTAAGTCGGGATATACTGTCAGCAAAAAACGGTCGATGTTGGAAAAGCAAGGAGCAGGGAAACACATACGTGACACAGATAGTAAAGCATAACGCGCTTCCCATAAACGCCATAATACTATCAAATGCCGGGAAGATGATCGAGATAATCAAGAACACAACAACAATCAGAATGCGAATCGCAATCTTCATGATGCCGCGGAAGTACATTGAGCGACCAACAAGTCCGGAGCTGTCCGAGACGGTTTGCTGGTGTAGCCCTAAGATAACCTCAATGGTGGATACGATTGGACGTGCATTCAGGGGAATCTTGGTCAACGGAATGATTGCAACAAACATGGCTGTGAGAAGTTAGCCATCATACCCTGAACCTAAACGAGGGACAACTCACTCATCAGAAGCGTTAGAACGCGGGGGTAGCTAGCTTCCATCAAGATATTGGATGTGATCTCGTCGCGAACGCCATCACCGAACATGAGGAGTCCGCCAACTGCAGTAACTGCATCTAGGACATACTAGGCGTGGTTGTGAGATTCGACTTGTCATGGGTACGGGATACGAGTGGAACTTACTGTAAAGGAGAATGAAATTTTCAGTGCTTGGCTGTATCGGTACGGGTGTCTCATGTCTCGGTAGATCTAGACTCCAGTAAGCAAAGGAAGATCAGAAGCGCCATCTTGGAAGACTTACGTTCGGAAACACGCCGTGTCCGCCCCTGAAGGTTTGTCAGTACGTGTTGATATCAGCGACGCAGGGTTGCAACTAACCAAGGCGACATCAGCAAACCGAAGGACAATGGCAGCGTAAGCCAGTTCTGAGGGAACAGATATGTCGCGGCTGGCTCGAGAAGAGATCCCGGCGAATTTGGCTTGATGAAGCCATCAAGCAACAGGATGAGGACAACTACAATTTCCATAGGTTAGATTCAAGCCCCCAAGCATAAGGTCTACTTATATAACTTACTACCAAGGCATGAGAAAATGCCAATGATGCTGGTGAAGCTTAGCAGCCGCAGCGGGAGAAAGTTCAGGGGTATCAAAATTAGCGAGCAAAATATCTTCCAGCCCGTGAGCGACAGGAGGCCGGGGAAAAGGAGATGTAGAGAATCGGCAAACAGGACGATGAGGGCGACGCAAGCAGCGAGCAATTCGAGCGTGAAAAGGATGCTGGTGGCGATTCGAGCATTTCGGCCATATGAGATGAAGGCAAGATCGGAAAAGGTGATCAAGCTCGGGTCCAAGTCCATGCACTTCGCCAACAGCTTTGCTGTATATGCTGTCAAAGCTGCGAAGACGAAGAGGGCAACCATGCCGCATAACCAGCCCGCATATCTAATCCCCATAGGCAAACTCAAGAGACCGACTCCAATCAACACGCTACAGGCGAGAGAGTCAGCATTGGCTCAGCCGGCACAATGGGGGAGGACAGGAACATACTTGATAGAATTAAACACGGTCTGGGGCAGAGTCGACTGCCCCTCGACCGCAAGGACAATCTTACCATCCTGCTCGACTTCCTTGACCAGAATGGGCACAATCTCGCCGTCAGGAACGTTGCCTCCAACTTCTTGCTGCTGCTGCCAATGGGCGGCAGCCTGTGCCATTGACACCCGGCTCACGTTGGATCGTACAGTCCCATAGTCGGCCATAGTCCCATAACTCCCGATTATCTCGGGGGTAGCCAGGTGCGGCGGGACCGCAAATATTGACCCACTTGTCGTGGCGGCGCTGCCAACCCGGAACAGCTGCGATAGGTCATTGTCGAAGGCCTTTTGCTCGCGCTCCCGGAAGTCGCCCGGCTGCAGGTTGGCGGCGTGGCTAGACTCAGGCACTGGGCTTTCTTCCGGAGCAAGTCCCTCGCTGGGCGACGGGGCTTCGAAGTGCTGCCGTAGCAGAGATGACCGCACGGTAGAATGATCCGGTGCCTCAACATCGATCCTCCTAGCCGGAAGGCCCTCGGCAGGCAAGCCCAGCGGAGCTTGATCGGGGGCATAAACAAAGGAGGGGCGTTGCGGGATGACCTCAGCAAACCCAGCAGCACGCTGCCAACTTCGCGTGAAGGACCGGATACTGTTGACGCCGCCAATGTCGGTCAAGCCGGCGAGGCGGTTCGTGACGGAGGACCTGTAGGACGGCAATCAGCTACATAGCTCTTCCCCCAATACAACTAACTTTTCGCGCCCAGATCGCATAGAGCAAAACTCACCTTCTCCGTCTAAGCTGGGGCCACTCGCCATCGTCGTTCCTGGAGTCAACGCTCTGACCAAGGAGGGACTCATTCTCAAACTGGACGCTCCGATTCCCGATTGAGGAGACGCTGCCAGTCCTCGAATTCGCCCCGTGTTCGTACTGATCCCATGTCGACGGGTTGCGCGAGGCCATGATGCGACGCTACGCTCGGAGACGGGCGAGGCACAAGGATGCGCGGATGAGAGGCGTGGGATCTCGGAAAACTCGCCAGGAATCGCAGAGGGGAAAACAAATCAGTTCATTGAAAAACCGGCCCCCCTTGCAACTGCTTTCCAAGGCTTGTCGCGGGCTCGTTGCTAACTGCTCCAGCTCAGGCAGGGGATGTCCGCCACTGGTGGGTAGATGTGGGGATAGTGGAGGTGATGAGCCGATGAGCTCCGCTGGGATTGTGGTATAATTTAAATTTCACTGCAGCTGAGATGGAAGACACAGGTATGTAGCAAGGAATGCCGGAGGACAAGATGAAGAAAGGAAGAGAAAGTCTCTTCCATCAGATAGAAAGGCGGGTAGTCACCAGCTAGGGAGAGAAAAGGAGCATATAGAATGCAGCACGGCAACGAGTCGACATCATCGTCATCCTTCCTTCCGCCTCGGCGGGGCCAAAAAGGGACCGCTGCGGGGTGGAGCTCCTCGCTTTTCAGACGGCGCCGCACATGGCCGATTTGCTCTGACATCGATCGGCCGGGTGACCGATAGGCAAGTACCCTACTCAACGTGACTGACAAGGGCGTCCCCGACGAGTGCAACATCGCTATCGCACAACATGTGTAGGAAGACAGAATAGATTGTGCTGAGAAACACAATCAGAGAGCTCTCTGCTAGCGAGTTGCTCCTTATCGCACTGCAGCGTCCAAACAACATGCACAATAGAGATCGAGGTGGCCCCTGCAGGCGTCTTATTGGCCAATTACCCTTGTTGGCTGCTGAGCATTTTGCGGGGTGCTGGACTGAAGGTCACGCTGCCGTCCCGACCGGAGACAACCTTCCAAGCGGGAGCTTCGATGGCGTCTGGCCGGACTTTACTCAGCGAACAAAAAGACACTCACTGACTCCGTCTAGCCCTCGCTTTTTGGGAGCATCCAGGCTCTCGCCGGATTCCTGCCGCTTAGGTCACTCAGGCAGGAGGACCACTCCTTATTTCTGTATTCCCTGAGCAAGCGCAGCGCGTGAGGTGACCGACCGCGGCCCCGCGCGTTTATGCGCTCTGCAATGCACGAAGAAAAGCAACCTAACGGCTTCAGCCCGCCTCATTCACCTTGTCGGATGACTGGATGGTGTAGGTATCCAATCTTGTCCCGTCTCTTACACCTACCTATACCGGCCACTTTTGTACGCAGGCATAGTATTGCCAAACTAGAGAACAGAGCTCCTGTATACAACCCGCTCGAGGCACTGTGATATTTTGAAAGCGCCGCAAGCGCGACAGGTAGTCAAGTGGAGAGCCACATCTGAATCACTTATCATCGATGGTAAGCATTACGTGTATTATACTGTCAAAGCAATAATCCTAGGTGAAGATGTGCCAACCAGCTCCACTCGGCCTCCCTCCTGTGGTATCCTTCACAGCTTTTCCATTGTCATCTTTTCCGAGAACGCGTAGACATTTGGCTGGCCCCCTGAAAGTCGCAGCAGTTGTCTCTCAAATGGCCCGAGAGGCTCCTCGACCATCAATCTCTGAGGGGGCGCGCCTTTCTTCGGGCCGCAGTACTCCCATACCCAACGATAGGGCCTTTTCTCCGCAACGGACAGGGGCCGCTGCTGCTCGGCCGTCATGTCTACCATCCTCCCTGCGTCACGGCCGGAAGTGACAGTAGCATTTGCGACCGCATCTCCGTCTGCCGCGATCGCGGCGGCGCCGACATCCTCCGACGGCTCCCATGTTCTCGTCGAGTGTGGTATCGGGTCTGAAAAGACCTCCGTAGTCTTCCGTAACCTCCAGTTCCCTTTCAATGCCGGAACGTTCCATATGCTCGTGTCGTTGAGCCCGAGTCCCTTCAGAGCCAGCCGGACGCGCACTGAGCTGTGGACACGCTCGTTTGTGTCTTGTAAGAAGGTGCCAGTGACTCCACCTGTATCCGGGTCCACCGTCTTGTATATGCCCGGAGTTCTCAAATTGTAACCTACCATCTTGAACATAAAACCTTCCGAGCCAAGAATTGCACCTAAGCTCCAGGGCCGAACGGGGTCGTTTGCTTCGTAAATTGGACTCATAGCCCACTGTTCGATCTTCGGCATTATCTTCGGCTTAAGCTTTTTCAGCAAGCCACAGCACGCGCCGGTGTCGGCATCAGGCTCATTTCCGGATGCTACTGGATCACCAGACGTGATAGGGGGCGGAGAGCTGGCCTTTAGTTCCCCGGCCATGTCGTGGTAATTGCGCACAAGACGTGTGAAGATTCGCGAAATCGTCTTTTCGTCAAACTCGACTCCTATCGAAGCCAGCTGGTCCATCATCCCTGAAAAACCACTAAGCATTTTCCTTTTACATACGGAAACAGGGAGACCTACAGGCGAGTGACATATTGGCGACACCTGCGTCCTGCCAGCCGCCCCCTATCTGTGACAGATGTTAGCTGGTATTTTATGATCAGGGCAATCAATGCTGTGTCCCAGATCGCAGAAAGGAGAGAACCGATAGGTCTGGCACCTACGTTCCCATGGTTCCCGGGGAACCAAACTTGACGAAGGTCGGTTGCTTTGTTATTGGTGGCAGTTCGCTCCCAAATGGTTGGGCTGAAGGGGAGGCGGTGCTCATCTAATGCCAAAGCCTGGAACGCGTATTCGACTCGGTCAGAGAGATTCGTGTCGAAGAAACGGAATTCTTTTGTTGACTGATGAAGGCCCAGCTTTGCTAGCAGCGAAACATTGGGAATACCGAGGCTCCCAACAGTATCAAAAACGGCTGAAGGTGTTAAAACTAGATAACACAGGGCGAGGGAAAGGTAGGCAATGCTTACCAACTGCTCTGATCTTGATCAACCCGCCCTTTCCACCTTCCTGGGAGATTCGGGTCAAGCCCTTCTTTTCTGACATCAGCGTGGCCCCAATAATTGATGCCGACGGAGGTTTTGGAGTTCCCACATCAGCGAGCATTTGGCGATATAATGTCCTGGCAGTGTCGCCACTGGGCTTTTCGTCGAAAGGTACCCCGGGGAATGGGTCTTCATAGTCTGGGGTTTTCCAATTCTGCATATCCTTGTATATTGGGTAGAAGAATTCCATCCCCTCCCGGGTGAGAAGACCGATGTTTTCAACCATTCCAGCGACGGATCTTGCCGTGAAAGCGCCCCTAGTAAGTCAGAGTTAGAGCACAGTTTATGGCGTAGTAGCGATCTGGGAGAGGAGCTGCAGCAACCTGGAAAACCCTATCAGGATAATCTCGTCTCCATCGCGGTAGTTTGCACAGATAAAGGAGTATGAGGAGTGTATGTTCTCGCTTATCCCCTGCCCAAACGCGCCCCCGGATACAAGGTCGGCGACGGTGCCGCCAGTACCGAGGCCGGAATGGTATTCGATGATCTGAATGGTCCCATCGGTGCAGATGCGGCGTAGCGACCGTGATAAACGAGTGACGTTGGATGGCGTTTGGAGTTTACCGACAGGGTTGAAGAAACTCGGCTTGGTGTATCCAGTGTCTCTAAAATATCCTATTAGATATGGGTCACGACATAGCACGGGGTAGCAAGGGCTTGCGAATTCATCCAAGTACCATCGCAGCAGACGACCAGCCTCTTCTTGGCAGTGGGGGAGGAGGAACGGAAAAGAGGCATGCTTGAATATACTGTGAGTACTCTACTAGTTAGGGGGGGGGATTTATATTGCCGTTCTTGATCCAAGTCTCCCAGCATTCACTTCTTCTTGGGCGGCGGCAGTCGAAGCATTGTGAATTTTGATGTGGCGTACGAGGCAGAGGGCGAGATAAGACCCTGGCGTGCGTTCCTGCATTCTCACCACGACTGCCTTGTATAAATCCGTAGCTGCAGCTTCCCGAACATTGGATTCCTCAGAGGCCCGCTCGGTCGATCTGGCACATCGACCGTCGGTTGCTGCTGGGTACTAGATGTGTGACGAGAACTGTTGCAATGAATCATAGGGCCATGTAGTCCCCAATAGTGTATGATATATATAAATCGTCTTTAACAGTACCGTAGCCATCACATGGTCTCGTTGGGTAGTGTACCTAGTACCGATTTAGCAACATTCGGCTGGAGTTGTTTGTCCTGGAGTTGGTGTTCATGAGTGAGGACAAAGTTGGAGAAGTTGGAGTCAAATGCTCCAAAAAAAAGTGGGGGTCATTCGCCAAGCCAACTTAGGGAGCCGACTGGGGGTTGGGGTGGGACCTGCTTGGGGTAAAGCTGGGGTGGGGGCCGTTTCTTCCCTCAGCTTGAAGCGGACGACCCTTCTGACGTCGTACACGAAGCATTGCACGGGGGCTGAAACCTGAAGACGTTCACTTTGCGTATTCTCGGCTTATTTACCACCCAACGGCTAGATGCTCCCGAGGCGCAGGCCCTGTACTACGCGTCCGCCAAACTACGACGGTACGGACTTTTAGTCTGATAAAAACAATATTTGTCAGTGAACGGACAAGCAGGTAACCTTGCAGAATGAAGAGGCACGCAAACCAATAATTATATCATAGAATGTACGTCACAACAAGCTGCTAATATGTTATATTCCTCCTTCATGCAACATCCTTAGGCACCCATATAGATAGATATTGGAGCCCATGAACCCGAATTATATCTTTTGTCTTCCCATCCCATTTCATACCAGATAATCTCATCGATTTACACATGATGGCACCTAGGCCTTAAGAATCTTCTCCAGCTTCGCGATGATGGCGTCACCCATGGTCGAGGTGCCAGCACTTCCCTGAATGTCCTTTGTCTGGACGCCGGCATCGACGGCAGCCTTAACGGCAGCCTCAACGGCATTGGCCTCTTTGGGAAGGTTGAGCGAATAGCGAAGCATTATAGCAACCGAGAGGATGGTGCCGACGGGGTTAACGATGCCCTTGCCCGAGATATCCGAGGCAGAGCCTGGGAGACATTAGTATGATAACAGAGGCAGCCGGCTGCGGCATGGGTAACGGGACTCACCGTGAATGGGCTCGTAGATGCCGTTACACTTGCTCTTGCCATCGGGGATACCGCTCAAGCTGGCGCTCGGCAGTAGACCGATGCTTCCAGGAATGATCGAGGCCTCGTCGCTGATGATGTCACCGAACAGGTTGCTCGTAATAACAACGCCATTGAGACCGCGCGGGTTCTTGATCATAATCATGGCGGCGCTGTCAATCAGCTGATGGCCCAGTTCCAACTGGGGGAACTCCTTCTCGAACACTTCGGTCATGACCTTGCGCCACAGGCGGCTCGTGGCCAGGACATTGGCCTTGTCCAGACTCCACACCTTGGCAGGCGGGTTCTGGGCGAGGGCGAGGAAGCCACCGAGGCGGGCGATGCGCTCAATGTCGGGGCGGCTATATGGCTCAGTGTCCATGGCGAAGCCGCTCCCATCGTGTGCGGTCACCAAAGTAAATACCGCCCGTCAGCTCGCGCACGACGGTGAAGTTAGTGCCTCGGCACACCTCGGCCTTGAGTGGCGACAGTTCAACCAGAGACTCGGATGCGAAGCTGCAAGGACGGAGGTTGCCATAGGTGCTAAGCTCTTTGCGGAGCTTGAGGAGACCCTACTCCGGACGCACGGGCGACGATGGGCCCCATTCCGGCCCACCGATCGCGCCAAGCAGGACGGCGTCGGCCTTCTTGGCGGCCTCGACCGCCTCATCCGTAAGCGGGTTGTTGTGCACATTGATGGAGGCCTAATATTCGGCCACGCAAGATGTTGTTAGTTGATTACTTCATGATATAGCACTGCGGCACTGCGTAGTGTTGGTCTTTCAACCGGAAGGAAATATTGCCTTGCGGCAAACAAGGGGGCCGGGCGACTTACACCACCCAAGAGGTGCTGCTGGAGATTGAACTTGCCAGCTGCCGGGCTGTGTGTCTCGATTGACTTGAGAACCTGTAGAAATCGCCCGAAAAGTCAATTGGTAAGAATGTGTTTTTTCTTGCTTCGTTCTCGGTCGTGCACCCGTTTTGCCAACGGCATATCAAAAGCCGCCGCCACGCCACGGCGGTGTCGGGGCGGCACACCACCCCGCAACACGGCATGGGCGGGCACCTTGTTTTTATGCCCCGTGGGGCAAGGCAAGCCCCACCAGATCCACAACCCGAGCCGGGAAAGGCTTCGAAGGGCTGGCAACACACGCACCTTGATTGCCTCGGCCACAACCTACGGAGTAAAAAAAACAGGTTAGCATTGGCAACAGTGTTATACACCGCAACACCATTAGGGCATGGGCGCCGGCGACAACAGTACCCCACATACCTCGGGACCGCAATGGTCGCCGCCGAAGACGACGATGTTGTGTTCGTCGTCATGGTGACTGCCCCACCAACCCTGTGTGGTTTGTCGCGGAGTAAACGCGTTACCAAGGAAGGCCTGACCTGAGAGGAAATGGAAATCAAAGGATGTTGGATTTTGATCTGCAAGACAAACGGCCGCGGAGGAAAGGGAGGAGGGAGAGCTTTCGCAAGCACCTGCCCCGCGTTCCGCAGTTTTGAGTTCTAGGTCTTTGCACCCCGCATTCCGAAGTCGGCGCGAAGATGGAATGGAGCCTGGAGTTTGGGATGGCTCGAGAGGTACCCTTTCTTGGTCCCAACCTTAGGTACCTCAGGCACGCCACAACGCGGGCGGATAAGGCGAGATTGATCCCCGTAGCATATCGTACCCAGAACTGCTCACCACAGCAGACGGGATGACACGGCGTAATCTGAGATCTTCGCACCTCAATCACGCTGCACCCACAGCTCTGCGTTGTGTCCATGATCAAGAGTTCTGCACCTCCCCCACCGTGGTCTCACGAGGCTTTGCCATTCAGCCATTCAGGGCCGGACAGCAACACACTCAACAGACTCCATACCACTCCAGCCGGCCCTTTGAGGGCGCACCACATAAGTCCAACGCCAAAACGCCATGCATTGGCGCATCTTGCTTGCGCAAAAAGTGTGGGTAGGGGGGCCTGGAAACTTGTTTGTTTTGTGCCATGTGCTAGCCAATACGAGCTATGCCCACTCCGTGTTTTCCTAGCCAATTCTTCCAGCTCATAAAAACATAATGATCGGGTATCATATGTACGCGGGGATCTCCCAGCGAAGATGGCCGAGCGCTGTTCGGCGCGTTTGTTTTGCTTCGCCCCATTCTATGCCAGCTACCGCTTGTCATCGTCCCCATCCCCAACTTCTTCAAACAACAAAAGAACTAGCGGAACTTGAATGACTTGTGAGCCAGAGGCGAAGTCACCCTCGCCCCCGATATGTGCCCGTTATCTCGGATCCTCCCTCCACGCATATTAGGTGTGTTAGCACAAAACGCGCAGATATAGATCGCCGGCATCGTCTGATCTGTGAGATTGACACACTGGCCGTGCACAAACATCTCGCACGATTCGCTGTTTGGATTGTCAGCTGGGAATTCTAACAGCATAGTACCAAGTGGGGCTTACCATTGAACCAGGAAGCTGCCCCGGTGCACATCCGTCCTGTTGCAGATGCACCGAACGCCCCGATTTCTCGAATCCGTGGACGGTGTCGGCAGACTTGTGTCCGTGAGAGTGGTGGGGGATACTGGATTGTGGCCAGAGAAGCTCCCAGCAAACCCGGCCGTCCCAGGCCCGTTGCCCGATGATACAAACCGTCTGGGTTTTGCGGTTGGCAGCTGCCCGCGCCGGCCTTCCCGCAGCTTACGGAGCTCACTGGCTGCATCGCCTGATGGCTTCCCCGTCGGCGTCGCATCGTTAACGACCGTCTCCCTGTCGCTCTCACCGCCGTCCTGAGACCCCGGGAAGGTCGAATACGAGGCTGTGCTTCGCTCGCTGACGCTACGCTGAGAACTGTGAAACGGGTGTATTGAAGTCGGCTTTCGAGGATCTGGCAGAACAAACGACGAGGTCCTGCTGGGAATGATGATCGGCTCATCATCCGTAGAGGAGTCATCATCCTCCGAAGAGGTCCAACGCTGACGCGCGAGTGGCTGGACGCTGTGCCGTTTGCGGATCGTTGGCGGTGCCTCATCATCATCCACAATTAACGTTGTCTCTACTCGGGCCCGACCGTTGGAATCAATTGTGAACTTTGCCTGCGTCCTTGTCTTCGGGCCTGATGTTTCAGGGATTGAAGATAGGCTTGGTAATCGCTGGTGATGTCCCTTCAACGGCGACGATCTCCCATTCGCTCTCTTGGGCTGGGATATAACAGGCCGGCCGGTACCGGAACCCGATGTATTGAGAGCCTGGAGCTGTTGCCGGGGAGCCGGAGCGAGAGTCGGCAGCGATGCACGATGGACGGGCTTCTTTCCCCGACTCTCACTGAAGCTACGAGATAACCCTGGGCGACCAGCTGGCTTGATTGGGGAGCTTGCGGTAGCCCGATCCTGCTTTCTTGGAATCATTTCCATTTCACTGGCGGACCGGCGGAGCTCGCCCCGCTGAGGTGCTCTGGATACCGCAGTCCGCCTCCCTGTTTGGGTTCCCTGTGGCACCGGCGCAGCTGATGTGGCATTTATTTGCTCGGCCCCTTGGAAGGAAAGATCCATACTCGAGGATGGGGGTCTACTGAAGAGAAGCCCCGGGTTCACCCCGCCTCCACTGTTCACTATGCCAAAGGGGTCGTTCATAGAAGCCGGAAACGAGGCTGCGAAAAGCGCCTGGTCCGCAGCCGAGGTCCCCGGTGACTGTATCGGAGGCTGCGAGGACATGGGGTAATCACGCTTGCCAGTGGGAGTATTCTCGTCGCCTTGGCCGTGCGAAGCTCCGGTCTCTTGCAGAAATTGGTTCGCCCTTGCCCAGTCGACGGAGCTCATCGGTTGATTGGTCGACCCCGAGGGCTGGAAGACGCTGCTGCTGTTTGCGCTGAAGTCAATATCCATGCCTCCCATATCGGCGTCCCAAAACGATCTCTGATTGGCGAATGCCTGGGCGGTTGCCGGGGCGGACAGAGGATAGCTGAACATGTCGTTTGGCGACGTCACGAAGCTGCCCATGCCCGCTTGCTGGGTGTTGCCCACATAGTCTGACTGGCCGAAGCCCTGGTCATTTTGCATCTCGTTCGTGTCGAGCCTGGGAGCGAGCTTGCGGCTACTCTTGTGGGCCGAAGGGGGAGGAGTGGCTGTCTGTCCTTGAGACTCTTGGACCGCCGAGTCCCGGCGTGGCTTCTTCGCGGACCGCTCGGCGGTGCCTGGCTCCTGGCCGTTCCTTGATTCGCCGCCCAACAGGCTCGTCGATGACTTCAACTGCTTGGATGGCTCAACAGGGGGCAATGGGATGCGAGGGTTCTGTGAGAAGTGGTTCGCATGGGATGCGATCTCGCTAGCAATTCCCTCAGAGGACAGCGGCCGCTTTTGGCCTGCACCAAGGAACGGGAAAGGGGTCGTTGGAGCAAAGTCGGCAAACGGACCCTGTGAGCCTCTCAGGTTGCCAGGGGTGGCGTTGAAGACGGAGTACTCCTCGGCAAAGCGTGGGGTCCAGCCACCAGACTCGTCGAAGCGGCCCTGGTGGTGCTTGGGTGTCTCGAAAACGGGACTCGGAAAGATGGCAGACGTTGGAGTCTGTTTAGGCGTAGGCGGCTGAGCGTTTGGATGATCACCAAAGCTGTGGGGAGTCCAACGGTCAGCAAGGCAGTGGCAGACGGGAGAAAAAAAACAAGGCCCGGGATCCGTTGTGTTGGCTGGTGGAGGAGTGGGAAAAAAAGGATGCGAGCGAACCTGGAAGCCGGCTGATCCCCGCTCATAGCAGATTCAATTCTCTATCGCTCATATATCCCAAGCCAGACCATGACGCTGTGACAGCGATGGAGAACAGCTGGTATTGGTATTATCCCGGGGCGTCCAGAGCGGTCGAACCGTGCGAGCACGGCAATATCGAGGACGGGTTCGGGGTCACTGACGGGTGGGCACGGCAACGATGCGGGCTCGCCAATGTTTCAAACTATAGTGATGATCTGTTGTAGGCTCGATTACTTGTTCATTACTAAAGGGCTCGTCGACAGTCGGTTCGCGGGAGCAATATTCATTAAGCTGGAGAGGCCAAGGGAGGCACATTGTCAGCAGGTGGCATTCCTCCACATCCAGGGCCAGGGAGCCAGGGATGAGTTCGCGGGAAAAGGGGGAAGGGCCATCTACCGGTGAAAAGGATTACCCGAGGAGGGGCAGGCGCTGAAGCAAAACAGGTCGTCAGAATCGTGAGAAGAGAACAGCAATAAATCCAAGTAGGGCTGCTGGAAGGCGGGGGGAGGGAGAGCGAATATATCTTTCCCGTTGCAGTGGCTGAAATGACGGTTGAGGAAAAAGGGTGTCTGTAGTTAGTGTTCAACACGGGTCTGTGCTAGCTGCCCTGGTTGTGGAAGCGCTGGGCGGTGGCACGGTTCCTCCTTGGTTACCCGAATATGGCGGGGGCGCAGACGGTAAACAACGGTGAGGCGTGAATGTCAGGCTCTGGATGAACGTGGCTAGCCGTCTTAGACATTCAGGGCCGCTTGAGCTAGGAAATATATGCAGTGCCCTGAGAACCGAGTTGGCCTTTCCATGAAGTATCGTATCGTGAGCCGAGCGACTGCTGGCAAGGCCAGACCGAGTTATATCTGGTGCGGTGCAAGGTGTGACCGGGGGCGGCTAAGAAACCAAGCGGAGTGGAGGTAGCATCCAATAACTGGCGAGCTGCCAGGACTGCTACCTCAACTGGGTAGTGAGCGGCGTGTAGGCAGTGACTAGTACAGACCAGGTAGGAACGGGGTTCTTTGTGCCTGGAAGCTAGAGGAGCTTGTGTCATGCTCCTAGGTGCGATCTCCAGATCTGATTGTACCGTCAACCGAAGAGTTGAAGAGAAACGAGAACGATAAGGTAGGGTGTTTCTCCGCCCCAGCCCAGAAAATCTAGATCTGGACCTACTGCCGGACACGTTGGGGCTAGGGATGCTGTGAGTTCATCCTGAGGCCAGGCTACCAGCAGCCGGTTTCTGGTACCGGGAGCTTTTCGGCCTCCTTCGGTTCTGAATGCAGAGCTATCCCACTTACTAGGCAGTCAATGTGTCCGCCAACCAGTCGTCCTCGCAAGGCTGCCTCTCTTCCCCGGGTAGGGGGTCATGGCTCACGTCCGTTGCAACGCAAGCCCAAGACACTGGAGTCGGCGTCGTGGAGATTGAGCCTGCAAAAGGCGGTGATGTCAGTTCGCACGGCTTGTGCTTCCCCCTTCGGACCTCTCCGATTATCCCTCTCCCCCTGCACTCCTGCGCTGGTTCATGACCCTTTCGTCTGCATGAGCGAAAGCACTCGCAGGCGTTGGCGGGAGCGGTGCCTTACCGTAGAGGCCAACCACTCGGATCATTGGCTCGCGAGCGGACAAGTGCCTGAGACGGCCATATGCACGGCTGATGAGTCAAAGGCCCCCCTGGCCGAAGTTGGAGATGGAGAGCGATGAGAGGCTCAAGGCCCCACGAGGTGTGTGGTGACCAGTGCTTGGCAGCTGTGACCCTGCGGGTGGAGTATTTGTTGCCTGAGGTTGCGTGCTGAAGCTGCGACCTGACCATGTTCCCGGTACTCCGGAGACACAGTCGGTCCCCGCCATATTCGCCGACATAATTCTGGCTTGAATTCCTACGAGTTGCAATTTGTCTATTGGAATCTTTTCTCATACGCTTGGTCGTAGTGAGGCCGAGCGAGAGAGTGTGTTGGTTTGTGGTTTGTGGGGCCCCCAGGTTGAGGTGCTTCGCTACAGCCCGAGGTTGCAGCGAACCTACTTCGATCGAGCGAGCATTCTTCTTCGGGATATGCAACCTTGCCTTGGACAAAGAGAACGGTATCCAGTTGGGGACACTCAGTCATCCGGAGCTGAGCATGGCGATCTGAAGGATCTCATATCCGAGCTGGCGTCGTTGACACCCGGCGACTTACTTGTTCTACAGTTGAACCTCGCTCCACTGGCAGTTCCACTGAATTGCAGGCATTCGCTAAAGTAATGCAGGCTTACCAACATGATCGGTCCGCTGCACGCGGCGAGCTTGAAGGCACAATAGGGGCCTGCATCACAGTTCAGCGCTCAGCAAATCGCTCCATTTCCAGCCCATGTTCTTGAGCTGGCCAGCAAACGGAATGGTAACTGGTGGGGCACTAGACCCGACGGACGCCTCGCGCTCAGTCGAATACTGCGTCCAGAGAAGCAGACCGAAATTGGGAGGCAGTCTTCCTGGCTACCCATGGATGTTCACTGGCGGGAGACATACCCACAATGTCCGCTTACCCTTGGGATGACCTAAGTTTGCTCCATCATCCCTCCGACCTGGGGACAAAAGCGGTTCTTATGGGCTGTCGTGGAGCAGTCTTCCGTTCCTGCGTCAAGGCAATGCAACATTGCCGCTGCTTCTGCATGGCGTGGAGAGTGCTCGCCTCAGAATAGTCATTGACCGCATCTTGACAGCCCCTGAAGGCCGCTGACTTCCGGGAACAGAGTATCGCAAGCATTTCGACGAAGGATTGTCCGGGGCGACCATCTTCCTCTGGGTTGGGTCTCAACGAGCAACCGAGCCCAAACCCTAGCAACAACCACCTACAATCGCAAAGCATATAACTACAAATAGGAGTGTCTAGGAGACGTGCGTTCGGTTCGGGCGTAAAGGCGGAGTTGGCCGATTGGCAGCTCTCTGTCTAGAGAAATGTTCGGGCATTTTTAATTTCCAGATTCCAGAACCCAACAACTTTCGGTTCTGCATGCGCGGTGGTCGTTGCGCCGGCGGGTATGCTGACAGGCCGCATCGCACGGCTCAGGTCGAAGGACGTGAGGGTGATGTCAAACTCAGAAGTTACCTCGCAGAACGTAGTTATACAACACCCCGAAATTCTCCTGTTCGAGGTCTCGCCTGAGTCTATGGAACAAGTGGACGACAATGTTTAAGCGGTTGAGCTATCTTTGGTGAGAGGCGGGTCGGCAGCGCACGCGAGCGCGAAGGGGGTGTTGACCCCTAGATGTCCAACAAAACTTTGCTTCGGCGGCAGGTGAGCAAAGCAAACTAATCGTGCCAGAAACTGCCTCTTTCACCTCCTCTGGGTGTTTAGCGGGATGCCCACAGGCTTCAACGAAGCGGTAAAGGCAGCATTAAACCCCTCATTGCCCTCTCCGACATCCGACTCAGGTTCGCAAAGGGGGGCTTGAAATAGTGGCGGGCTTGGGGCTGGCCCCCCACAGAGTCGAAGCCCCAGCTGAACCTGCAAGCACTTTAACACTCAATGCCAAGTAGCACCCACCGTAAGGCGATCGAGAATCGAGAGAAGTGCTTTTCCTAGCGCGCTACCAAGGGTTCCAACAGCCACAGAGCACGTCATGAGCAAAGGCCCAGGGGCACCATCGCATGAATGTGGTGAAATTGGAGAGCTTCCCCTCCTTTCATTCGCACACTTCAAACACGTGCATTCAACTGACGTCCAGCTTTTCTGGAAGCGGTCGTTGTCATTTCACTTGAACGGGATGGAAGCGATACATTGGCGTTATCTTGGAGAGAGGTAGGCGCCCGACCAGCAAACTCCTGGTGGTGGATCGGCAGCGGATCGCACTCAATCTCGTTTCTTGTTCAGTCTATCTGCGCCCAGTCTCACGGGCCCTGCGACCTTGACAGGTGTTTCCTGATGCAAAACTTCCCCGAAATTCCCGGGTCGCATCTTTGTCCGTGGTTTCCTTCTGGGTGGGCGCTTCTTGCAGCAGGTCCGACGTGGATCGTCAAACGCCTGAGGTGTGAGTCCTACAAGGGGGTTTGTGTGTTTCGGCGCTCTGTGTCACGACTTAACCAGGTAGTACCACCCAGTCGCATCGTGGGATATTTTTGTCTCTCTCCGCTGGCCGGCACTACTATCCTATCCCCACTGGAAACCAAAAAAATATCAAAATGATCTCTGACGGGGCCGTGCTCCGCTGTGACTTTTTGCTTTAGTTTTCAGCTAAGTCGGTACTAACCCTCAGAACGACTACCTCATCATCTGGGTCTGCCCGTTGCCACATTCTAGACAATTATCGAGCTGTGATTCTGCTGTCAAGTTGAGTTGACTGGGGTGGATATTCTGGTAATATGTTTCGCCATATTCGTAGTATGCAGACACAGGTCACCAGAGTCTTCAACGGGTAGATATCTAGATAAAATCATTTGTTTATTCCGTTCCACAGTGTAGCGTCCCATTTTCCATTGTCATCTTAACAACCCTGGGGAAGATTTCTTCTCGCTTCCCGCTAGTTCCCTCCTCTTGAGAACTCCCATTTCCCCCAATTTCATCCAGGGGTATCAACTAAACGAAGGCTGTCGAGATTATCGCAACGAAGGAGCATCATGATAAGAAAATAAGGAGAGAAAGGAGGCTTTTTGAAATGGGTTTTCTGTGTCGATGTTGACAACGAATGTATGTGCCGAAAAAGATTGGTGAGAGAAATATGAACGAAGGAAAGGATTGGAAATCTGGAAGAAAGCATGCCGAGGGAGAAGCCAAGATGGCGAGAAGGGAGTTAGAACGAGGGTGATGTGTCTGGTATCGAGAAACAAAAGAGTGCTTTTCATGATTAGATTACTGCCTTCACCTCCCCCCTATTTCTTTTGGAAGCCGCAGGTTCGCGCCGCCCCGGAATACAAAAGCCGGGAGGAGTGAAACAGACGTTCGCCATGAAAACCCAGAGCAGTGCATTTCACCCACTTCATCAGGCATTCCTTTGCAATTTTCCCCAATAAAGATCAATGCCAGCCTTCGCAATCATTCCAATACAGCCCATTGTATTAACCAACTCCAAGATGTCCGGATTCTGATCTCATTACGTTGGCAGGGTCATAATGCGTTTCAGTCCAGGTGGCGTTCCCATGGATCATAGCGGGAAAGACAAGCAACTTGACAAATGAATTCGTTCGTGTGAGATCTTCGCGTTCGGATGTTCAGATCATGTTCGGAAAGTGAGGTTGGTGTGGTGCCGAAGTTACTTGGACATGGAACTGCGGATGAAGCGGATGTGGTTGTTGGTGTTGGTGCTGAGGCATTGGTGGAGCCTGCAACTGTTGCTGGTGTTGCATATGCTGCTGGTGCTGCTGGTGCTGCTGCTGCTGGTGGTGGTGGTGTTGCTGTTGCTGCTGCTGATGTTGCTGGTGTTGTTGCTGCTGATTTTGCTCGTGTTGCAGCTGCTGCTGATGCATGTGCTGCTGTTGCTGTTGCTGCTCGTGCTCCTGCTGGTGTTGCAGCTGCTCGTGCTGTTCGTGCTGCAGTTGCTGTTGTTGTGGTGGTTGTAGCGGCGGCGATGATTGATGCTGTTGAGGTTGCTGCAGCTGTAGCGGTGGGCTTTGTCTTTGCTGTGTATTCTGTGGTTGGGATGGAGCCTGCGCCTGGTTTTGGGCTTGAAGTTGAGCCTGTCCGGGAGTAGGCGTGTTGACCACAGACGTAGCTGGAGTCAGCTGGGGAGTCAACGGTTCCGTTTTTGGCTTCGCCATGGTCGACGCTGCGAGGTTTCGTGTGTGACTACTTTCTCTCCGACGCTTAGGGGCGTCTTTGATCTTTGGGTGGGTATGGCACTACGGGAGGCATTAGTATGCATTGTAGGAATGTCCGGGTAACAGCCAAAACTTACCTTGTACGCGTGCCTGAACCAAGTCGTCCCCTTCTTCTTACTGCTCACCAGGGCTATCCATTCGTTGCAACTACCGCAAAGCCCCTCCCATACATCCGGATTGCCATCCATTCGCCTCGTCTCTTGAGGTTCCTGGAATGGGTTCCCTGTTGCCGCGCTGATCCCATGCGTGAAACTCTTGTCATACCAGAAAGCCGAGTTCTTCAGTACAAGCCAACGACCAGGCTTGCAAATACCACACCAGCCTTCGCGCTTATTGCCATGCCCGCGCACCCACCTGGGAGTGTACAGGTCTCCGTCGAATCTCAGCTCTTGTTCATGAGGAATAAGGTCCTGATCGGAAGGATTCATATCTTCTGGCGGGGGCGGTACCTGCTCCTCGTGCAGCGAAGCATACAAGTCTGGGGGGTCCGACAAATCGGTGTAATGACCGTGAAGGGAGTGAGGGTCGGCATTGCTCTGTAGCATCCGGAAGAGGCCATGGGAGAGCAACGGAGGGGGGTTGTCGTACTGATGCGCTTCCGGATGGAATGCGTGTGATGGGAGTTGGGAAGGGAGAAGCATGCTGTTGCGATGGAAGGCCGGTGCGTTGCTCATAAGGTAAGGGTGTTGTTGCGCTGCCTGCAAGTTGCCAAAGTTCAAGGGAAGCTGCCCATGGGCGATGGTCGGAGAGGAGTGGCGCGACGACATCCGGGCGTGAGGGTTAAAGGGATCGTGAGGGTGGTGGTAAACGAATGGTGACGGCCGCCGATTGGGCGCCGTACCGTAAGACCCCGTTGACCATCTCTTATTTCTCGCCCCTTCAACGCTATATGGTGCAGCGCGCATTGGCGGCCGCGGCGATGGCGAAGCTCGGCCTCGGCTCTGAGTCCGTACGAGCTCAGACCGGCTCTGAGGCGTCATTCGCGGAGATGCTACCGGAGACAGTTGCGTAGACGACATCATAGAGTTCCGATTCGACGGTGGCGGGTACTCGGAGCTGAATGACGGCGCATCAGAGAGAGCAGCGGAGAAGTCTTCATATGACGGCATGTCCGAGAGGCCGCCAGATGTCGATACAGTGAAGGAGGACCCTGACATCCTGCGCGGGTGGAGGCCGTTGTCGAAGGGCATCGAGTCTCCATCCAGTGGGGGACCGGGGTACCGAAGATCGAGTATGGGAATCGCCTCGTCAGTGGTGTAAGCCTGCCCGATGTTCATCTCATTATCCAAACCTGGGATTTCGAGACTGTCATCGCAAGGCTTCTGCGCCCACGTGTCTGACAGGATCGTTAGTCCGCCGCCGGTGCCGCATTGACTGAAGCACTCACTGCTCTCCATCGTTGTCGCTGGATAGTACTCTTGGTGAACAGAGATTGGCCTCGACGACATGGTTTCGCTTGGTGTCTGCTGCATTTGTATCGAAGACGAGTCCCAGGCTGGCACACCCTCAAACCCTTCTCCCATGCAGTACGAGAAACCTTCGTGGATAGTAGCGGGCCGCGGCCTCATGCCTTGAGTGGCTGGCGTAGTCCACACTCCCTGGGGCGCCGACATCGACTCGGTCTTTGCTGGCATGGTGCTCCCGTTCATGGTGACGATAGGCGTCGGGCGTGGCGGCGGAACGTCTCTCCTGAACTTGTTATTGGGGCTGTTGAAAGCGAAGGAGGGTATCTGAATTTGCTGCCGTCTATAATACGTATGTAAGTCTCCTGTGTTCCTGGTTCGAGGCAGCTAGGGACTGGGGAAGGCGTACAACTGGGCCTGACTCGAGTCCATTGCCATACAACTGTATACAAGGGAATGTGCGGTTAATCTATTGTTGACCGGAAACTGGACACGGCCGTGGGAGGTTAGCATGAATTCTCCAACGGAAGCAGCCTCGATGGTCCAACGCCCCGTCTCGCGGCTCCGCCATCCCAATGTGTGTCGGTGCGTGTATCACAAGCCACCTCGGGCCGTGTCTTGTAACTTACAGTGAACCGAAAGGCGAGCAATGGCGGTCAGCAGCGTGAAGGGGTGCTTCGGGCCCCGGACGAAGAATATCAAAAGTATGGGCGGCAAGGAGTGAGTGGATAACCGGATCGACCCTCGGCAAAAGTATGTTGGCTATCTCGGTGAAACGTCAAGGAGCGTGGGAGGCGTGGGAGCCTCAAGAGGCCGAAGGTGTCGACGTTGACAGATAGTTGGGAAGCGTAGGGGGGGTGTGGCGAGACGAGTAAGGACTGTCAGGTCTCGGGGGCTGGCTAAAGAAAAAAAAAAGAGCGTGGTGAGTTGGATGAAAGCCAACTCGCTATGCCGTCGTTCACACTGGTGTCCCGGAAGAAGGCGGAAGGAGGGGGGAAGAGAGCCAGCTCTTGGTATATTATAGACCAGAGACCGATATCATGTGGTGGAAAAAAGGTATTAGGGCAGGCAAGCTCGGAAAAAGGAGCGACTTCCAATGTAGAGGAGGGCAACCAGTGTAAACTCGGGAGTGGGACGACGCGAAGGGAGCAAAAGAGGCCCGGATGGCGGGGCGGTGCAGGACCCTGGGGGTATAAAAGAAAAAGTAGGAAGTAGTGCGGACCAAGAAAAGACCATCCTGGAAGGGCCTATAGTTCAGCACGGTCAAGTTCGGAACGTCGGTAGGAGCTAAGCCGGATTCTTGATACAGACCTGACAGTGTCTGTGGACAAGAGGGACATGTGGTGTGCGCGAGACTGCTTGGCCTGGCTTGAGGGAGACGAGGGGCAAGGATCATGAGGGGGCATGGTTGTTGGGGAGGATTGGCGGGCGATGGCAAGGGGAAGACAGGGCCGGCCAGGGTAGCATCTGCCCATCGATGACGGGGCAGACGGCGGCGTGAGAGAGGTGGGCGAACCAGGGACTGGACTGAGAACATCTCTGGGAACAAGGGGAGCCAGGGTAAAACACCGATCGCAGGGATCACAGGGCGTCCCAGATGTCCAGGACCGGAAACCACCCCACCCCCGGCGCCCATGCTTGGGGAGCCAGAGCAGGCGAGCTAGACGACTCGGCAAAGGCGGCTCGGGCGGAGGAAGACGGTCGAGTGAACGTGAACGAGATAACATTAGAAGAGCTCCCCCGAGAGAAAGACGGGGAGAGGCAGAAACACGCGCAAAGAGAGCAGCCGAAGCTGTTTGGAGATAAGGTGGTCTGGCCTTGTGGAGGCTCTGGCTGGCGTTGTTGGAGCTAAGCCGAGCGGGAGAGAGACCGAGGAGGTGGCTTGTCTCATCTCCATGCCTCGACGGGTCTCCAAGTGGCAACAGATAGCCCCGATGCCAGCAGCGCAGAAGCGGGCACTCGGACGTTCCCGAGGCATGCTGGGAGCGGACTGGTAGGCGACTGTCAGACTGCTGGGCCGCCGCTCTGCTGCATTCAACGGCGCCGCAAGTCCACTTCCCACGGGCAGGCCGTGGGCTCTCGCCGCCTCCACGACAAGCCGCGGCGAGGTATCTGGGCTCAGCAAGCACTCGGTCGCCAACCTGGCACAATCAACAGACTTCCTGCACGGTAAATCTGTTGTAGGTTATTTTGGAGGATTGCAACAAGTGTGCAAAACTGTAAACTTGCCATCCAGCCAAGACCAATCATAACCCCGCAGCGAAGATCATGGTCGAGCATGTTTAGCAACACCGCATCCTACGTCGGGCGCCGTTTTGTCTTTTCAGATCCGGAGTTCAGTCGTGGGACTCCTGTTTGCGCACTGTCCCGACTTCCCACATTGGATTCAGACCCAGCCAAACGAGCAACGGCGGTGTTTGCTGCACCTGACGCGACAAGAGACGGCACAGCGATGACGCCTGCGCTCTCTCTTGCTCTTTTTGTCAGCTGTCTGTCAGACACAACTCGTGTTTACCCGCTGCAGAATGAGGAGCCAAGATCCCGAGGAGAGGGGTGGCCAGCAGGAGGGAAAGGTAAGAACCGGTCCTGCGGCTCTTAGTGGCCGGCGGAACAGGTCCGGTGGCGACGGCAAGCTTAAGAACAGCCGAACGCCCTACTCTTACACAATGGCGATGATGCAGGTGTGGGTGGTGAGAATAGATTAAGGCAGGCAGGTAGGTGCCGGAAGTGAACGCGACAGGTGAGGTGCGGTCCCGGCGCGGCGCGGCGTGGTCCGGTCAGAATTACTCGCGAGCAGGAGGCGTTGATCGTCTGGAGTTGAAAGGCTGAGGCTGCACTCCATACGTGCAGATTGAAGCACTTCGCGTAAGCCGCAATGCCCTACCAGAAGACCAGAACAGACGCTGTAGCCGGCAAGTCGCAGCGGATGGGTGTCGTCGAATGGTGAGCAGTGGTGCGGGCGCCGCTGGCTAGCTCGTCGTCTCGCGCAGCGAACAGGTGTCGTTGGAGCAGAGGCGCAAAAAAAGACGCGACTGCTGCACGGGGAAGTGTCGTTTGAGGTCAACCCCGCGGTGGGCCCAAGCCGCGCGGTGATTGGCCGATGATGTAAGCTGCTGCAGGGGTTACTCCAGACGGCTGCGTGCCATTCGCGGGTGTGGAGGCAGCTGGGATTTGCGGGAGAGCGCAGCTGTGGGCCGAGGTGGGCCGGACGGGGAAAGACAGGGATTTGGGCTGTCTCAGATCTGTCGCAGAGCTCAAGTCCCACGTCGCGCGCGTGGCTTGGGTACCTTTCACTCCATCCCCTGTCAGCTTCTGTCGAGATCCAGATCCCAACTCTCCGAGCTTCCCAATCCAACGCCGAATCCTCAACCGGCCGATAGCGATCTCGCTACGGCTATCGCAAGGCTGCGCTGGAGCGGAACTGTTGTCCACTTGGCCGCCGTCGCCAAACTTGCAAGTCAACAGGACCCCAGGCTCGACAGCCCTGGAGGCCCCGACCACAGGCCCCCGCAACGGATGGCGGATCCTTGGTTTTGTCATCCCCCTACCCACTCCCCACAAGCTCTGATGATCCACTTCACTCGGTGTTTGGGCGTGTAAGAGAGATGATACGAGGGGATTGATGATCTCGTGAAACCTCGAACCATTTCTGTTTCCTGAGCCCTTCCCATTCTATCACGACCTGCCCCTCCAGACATTGGATCACTGGATCGACTGCAGCTCCGCTTCCACTTTCTCTTCGCCACACTGCTGCTTGAGCGAACATTTGTGCGCGGGCAACGACTTTTGTTTCCCGATCTAGCCGCGGACCCAGGGAAACCAGTGAAGCTAACCGACATGGCCTGCCGCTCGGCCGACCATGTTTATGCTGTCCCATCCTGCTGGCTCCTATTGCTCCGTCTGCGCCTTCTCGTCCACGTTAAGTGGCGTTCACGCTCTATAGGATGCCATCTTAAGCCCCGCTAGGGTGATGCGACCGTTAGGGCAATAACACAGCTGTCTTAAGGTTGCTTCTCTTGGGGAGGAGGGGGCAGACGGGTTGAAGCCGCGCGTTGTTGCCTCTGTTGAGGAGTACGAGGCGGTCGAGGGAGGAATATGCTTGGCGATCGAAGACACGACGTCCTTGTTGGATCAGCAAAGAAGCAGATTCGGTACCTGCATTCACTTCCCATACCCATCCCGCACCTATGTTTTCCATCAACCAGCGCCGTGGCTTGGCCGCTGAAGGTGTAGGGACGACAAATGGCCTTTGCGTCAGCGAGGCAGGGCCGATACCCTGGCACCGAACGCCAGTGCCGCATCCTCTCGATCGTGGAGTCCAGCCAACAGCTTGCTGTCAGGCACTCGACCCTGACTGCCTGGTGGCTCTCCGTCCACCCCCGTCGACTCAGTTGCTTCTACAGCGATTCGATTACTTGTTCTGTGGAGCTAATTCCGGCGAACCCGTGAGCAAGGACCGGCCTGGTCCCCGGCGCATGACAACCTCCGCCCGTTTGGGAAATTATCTTGCCTTTAACCGGCTTGCCGGCCGGCCTATAACTCGGCTCTTATGAAAATCACCAAGGCCAATGATGACGCGATCCGTCCCCACCGAGGCGCCGCCGGGGCCGCGGGAGTGGTGAGCCAGCAGGGTTGGCGAGTTGAGAGGTAGCCTAGCGAAGCCGTCTGCTGCCATGGGCACGATCTAGTGACGCAGATCTGCATGCCTACGGCAAAGGAGAACGAGGTCTATCAGCGACAAGAAAAAAAGTGACCAGCTGACACGTCAAACAGTCACCACCAGCGGTCGAGCCGTGGGCGTCTTCGGCAACGACGGAAGTTCCTCCAGCACTACGCGGCCGAAGCGGCTTGCGTGGACCGAACCGGCAAGGCGTGCTAGTTCAGCTCTCATCGGAGTGTCTGATGTTGATAGGGCGGCTTCCACTGTCCCGTCCACTATTCCCGTCTTTCTTATTATAGGCCAGCTGAGCAGCTTCGGCAGGCAGGACCTTCCCACTTACCAACCTGAGGCTGGAAGTCTAGCTCCGGTGCACATTGAACAAAGTCTCGCGACGGGATTGAGGAGACCTTTGCTCAGCTCGACTACCACAGTGGAAGCGCAGCTGCAGGAAATACTCTACCTTATCGATGAACAAGTCTCTCGCACCTTCCGTATGCGGAGCCACTGCTCCCTAGGGACTTCACACCAAGTCGATATCAGCTGACTGGGGACGTAGTATGCCTTCTCAGGGGTTGCTGACTGGGTCAGACGGCTCTTGCCGATCCGCTTGGTTAACATGGGTTTATTTAGCGACGCGGTGTGCCTGCATCTCGGGACCGCGCAAGCAACAAGGCCTTGAAATAGGTGTGTTCTTTACGACAACCGTTACTGTGTAGTCTACACCTCTGCCTCTTTTTGGACCAGAGATTTAGTCAAGCCAACGGCGCAGGCTGATAGCGCTGACGTACGCTATTCGGACTGTACGGATGGCTCTCTTATTGGCGTCTAGTTGTCTTTGTGTCGATATTTCATGTCTGCCGCCGTTTGAAACTGAACTCGCGAGGCTGACACGGATCGGTTGCGTTCTATCTTCACTGGCCTCGCAGAACGCGTATCCTGGTACCAGACTACTTCATCTGAAAGCGGGCAGAGGCTCCCAAGTCCTGCCGACTGAACACGCCTTCACGGTATATCAATAAGCTCTCAACTTATGTTGCACTGTCCCAGCTTGGCAATCCTGTGGTACAGGCACGGGTTTTGGGATGGCCACGCAAGGTAATGGAAGCGGCGGGGTTTTGGAAAGCGGACTCTTTCTACCTTTCTGATCCTTTCTGACCCACGTGGCTGGAAAGGGACTTATCCTATCTTCCTCAAGGAAAACTCGCGGGCCGGCTTCCAGTTATCTTGCAAGGCTCCTAGTTGCGCGCACACTTGTTTGCGCCCCGTGCAACCATTCTATGGTTTTTGAAGCATGTGCTACAACTTCTCCACGGCTGAACCAGTCTTCCCAACGATATGGATGGCATTCGTCTAGCTGCCCGTCAGCAACACCCTCGCTTTCGCCGATGCGCCCCCATCCCCATCTCCATGGATAAGCCAGACAAGCGGTTTCCGAGCCATCGATATATCATCACTCCTTGTTGATCCTTCGCCACACCTCAGTCTCAGCATCTGATAACTTCTTCCCCGCTGCCTGCGCCCATTTCAGGGCGGAGCCCCAAACTCCTTCCTCCCTATCGTGGCCAAGCGACTCGTTGTGGGTGCTTTGATAGCTGTTCAAACCAGAGCTGGCAGTATTTTGTTGATAGCCTGGAGGTTGACTCGCGGTGGCGGTCGCGGTACCCCGTTGCCCATAGGTCATAGACGGTGCGGGAACACCCATCTGCGGGGGTTGTGCAGGATACTGAGGAGCTGCTGTTGGCTCCGGGGGTTGGTAGTTGGTCCGGGAAGGGGTTCCTTGCGTGGCGGTGGGTAAGTAGGGAACCGCTCCTGGCTGCGGCGCAGGGGGACCGTCCTCTGGCGCCGTTCGCGTCGAGGTTGGTTGGCCAGCCGGGACGTAACGCGGGGCCTGTGTGGAACTCGTGGGAGTCGGGTTGTCGGCGTCTAGTCCGTCATTTGACGTCGCGGTCTGAGGTGTTACACCGGAGGCTTTGGTGGCCGTGATGGGACTCTCCGTATAGACGGGTACCGGGGGCATGTTTGCGGTAGCTGCGAGGTTCCAGTTCCAAATGCTTGTCTCCTTCCTAAGGTGAGCGTTCAAGATAGGCCTGGTGCACAACGATGGTCTCGTTGGAGGGGAGATATGATTTTGAACGACCTTGACGAGAACAGCGATTGGGGTGGCCTAGATTTCAGTAGAGCCGTGAAGCTGCAATGTGTTCTTTATAGTTTGTTTCGTGGCTCAAGTCATCCCAAGCCGCAGCCGTCGTGCCTCGCAAGCAACGACGTCATCGTCAGGTGACAGGTCAGAGCCACTGCTGGTGCGGCTCGCCAGTCAACAGCCAATGCAATCTGTGTTACCGAATACACGCGTGTCTCTGAGTAAATAATAAAGAATGATGACCTGGAATGTTTAGGGCGGAGATTAATTGCAGATTTGAGAGACTACGCCAGGCAGGCAGGGCGAGAAGCATTGTAGACGATTGCGATCGATTCGCAGTCTGGCCGGTCGGTGATTGTTCGGAATTTCCCTTCCAGCTCCCGCTTCCCCAAAAACAAGGGGTTCAATTGAGCAAGGCTGGGGCCCGCTAAACCGGGACGAGGATGGCTTGGCTGGTCAATTGAAGCCCCGTAGAGTAGAAGGCGCTTCAAGAAATCGTCCAGCAACCTGGAACTCCAACCTTGTGGTTGCAGAGGCCAAAGTTTCCCATTTTTCAGGTGGCCATTCACGACGCCAAAGAGGAGTGCGATCCAAACGAATGTGATTACCCCGAAGTACAACGCACAACTCGTGCGCTGCTGTGTTGTAAAAAATCTCCATCGCCAAGTTTCCCCATCCGTATTCTAGGGCTAGTCTTACAGTATTCGATCTCCGCGACGCACCGCGAGCAACCACCGCCGATCGCCTTGAATAAAGCCGACGACGGCATTGCTTCTTCAGCAGCCCACTTGTCTTCTCACGGCACCTAGCCAAGATGGTGGGGAAAGTTAGCGAGCGCGTCCTCCTGAGGGAAGGTTCGTGGAGATTGAACGCCCGCTGAGACGTTCGCAAAGTCGCGGGACAACTGCTGACCTCCGGCGACAGGACTAGAGCGCACCGACAATGGCATGAAGCAAACGAGTTGGCCTGACGTGGCGCCCATTAATCAGAAAAACTATTATACGTAAGGGAGCAGCAGCGACTGTCTGGCGCGGCAAGCTTGGCTAATGGCTGGTTGGCAGTGATTACATGAAGCGCGACGACCAGATCCTCTCTCTTCGACTCCAGGCAGAAGCCAACCGAGACAGGCTCGTTCAAAGCGCCAAGGATAGAGATCGCGCGTTGAATAACACTAATGGCGAGGTTCCGCTACCGCTCGACGAGATTCCGGGTGAGGATGGGCCCGCATCCTCGACAAGCTTCCTCGACCCGTCCAAGATTATCGTGATACACCCGGGAAGTCAGAATTTGCGTATCGGGTTTGCCAGCGATGCGCTCCCCAAGACCATTCCCATGGTACTAGCTACCAAGTACACGCAGACGGAGTCCGAGATTCATGAGGCACTCCCTCGACGACAGTTTGAGGCGCGGACAGCAGAACAGCAATATGGCGAGGAGTGGTCCAAAAAGTACCAGAAGATGTGTGGCGAGCTTAAAATCGATATGCGCGCCAACAAGCGCAAAGTGCTGCCCAACTCAAAGGACTTGGTGATCAACTTCAACCGTCGTACGGAGCCCGAAATTATCTCCCAGCACAACGATCCACTGCAGATCGAGTGGACAGACGTCAAAGACGCCGCCAAGTCGGACCCGGCTTCGTCTGTGTTCATCGGCCAGCAGGCGCAGCGCATCCCGGACGACTCAGTCCCGAAGTTCAAGCTGTGGTGGCCGCTCCAGCATGGGTTGCTCAATGAGGACGACTATCTGACTAAGGCTCAGCTATTTAACGACTTTGAGACTCTGCTAGACCGAGCCTTCCGATGGGAGCTGGGGTTGAAGAGGAGTACCGACTGGAAGCAATACAGCTGCGTATTCGTGATCCCCGACCTGTACGACAAGAAGTACGTTGAGCAGGTTTTGGATCTCTGCGTTGAGTCTTTTGAGTTCAACAAGGTATGCTTTATACAGGAGAGTATGGCGGCCACCTTCGGTGCCGGCTATACGCAGGCCTGTGTCGTAGACGTGGGCGCCCAGAAGACCTCGATCGCCTGTGTCGAAGATGGACTCTGCATCGAGGACTCGAGGATCAACCTAAAGTATGGCGGCTACGATGTCACCGAGACCTTCATCAAGATGATGCTTTACGACAACTTCCCATATCAAGAAATCAATCTTCGCAGACGATACGACTTCCTGCTGGCGGAGGAACTCAAAATCAAGTATTGCACTCTCTCGCAAGCGAACATCTCTGTACAGAACTACGACTTCCACCTCCGCGCCCCCAATCAGCCAACCCACAAATATCAATTCAAGTGCTACGATGAAGTCATTCTTGCACCTATGGGGTTTTACGAACCTGTCGTATTTGATACCAGCACGAAGCTCCGGGGTCGGCGGAAGCTGGTCGACCGATCGTACAATGCCTACGACGTTGACACGCCTGATGATCCCACATCAGCTGCCCAGCTCGCCATCCTCGCCCTGATCCAGCCGTCTGTCACCGCAACCGCGCTCAGCTTTACCGGGGCGCCAAACGATATCTCGACGCCAAGCAAGGAGAAGGCCCAGCCCTTCAACTTCATCTCCCGCGCCGACGCCACGCCTGGCACTTCCAAGGCACCCTCTCCGGCACCCGAGGGCGCCAACACCCCGGTCCCTGCCCCGTATATATTCGGTGCACGGGACGGCATCAATGGCAGCCCCGCTCCCAGCGGGCGGAACGGCGGTACTCCAGGGCCATTAGGTAGCTCGGTGCCTAACGGGGGCGCTACGCTGCCAGTACCGGGCCTCTCGATCGAGAGCTTCCAACGCTCGGCCAAGAGCCTTGCGGCGGAGCGCGACGCTGTCCTTCCCATCGCACCGCTCGACATTGCCATCATGACGAGCATTCAGAACGCGGCTAAGGGCGATGAGAAGAAGGTTCGCGAGTTGCTAGGCAGCATCATGGTCATTGGCGGCGGCGCAAAGCTGCCGCACTTTACGACTTTCCTCGAGGAGAAGCTCAAGGTGCGCCGGCCCGACTTGGCCGATCGGATTTTGGTCAGTAGGAGTGCCCGTGAGATGGACGAGCAGGTCGTCGTGTGGAAGGGCGCTAGCGTCTTTGCTAAGCTGCCCACGAACGACTCGTGGATTACCAACTTTGAGTACAAAATGCTGGGGTCGAGGGTCATTTACCACAAGGCATTGTGGCAATACTGAAAAGGGGCGGGCTTTGATGGATTTTCTGGGACGGACTGGGAGTTCAGGGGCGTTGACTTTCAAGGTGGGCAGATGGTTGGTGGTTTTTGTTCGAGGGTTAGTCAACATAGGTCATCAAAAATACTCATTGATCTCAAGAGCGAAACACAGTGGATTTGCATTCAGGTCGGTTGGTGATGCGCCTGATCGCTATCGCTGAGGCTGAATTTCTGTCAACGATTGACGATGGATGGACAAGGAAGGGATGGAAAAACTCCCAGTCCTGGGCTTCCTCGGTGATATTCCTGTAATCACCGGAACTGATCTACTAGGAGTCCATCTCATCTGAATACCAACCTACCGTCACGAGGCAGAGAAGTGGGTTGACGACACGCAACTTGATAATGGGGTCTGGGCAGGAAATGCCCCTACATCTTGCCATGAGCAGTGCCGGGCGCATGCCATTGGCTCCGTGCTAGCGTCTTGAAGAAAGACGGCCCCCACTGACGAATGAGGGGCACTTCCTGGAAGTGCAGAACGTGTGACGACGGTCCGCTCCAGCTCCTTGGCTTCGGCCACTGCTTGATTGACGGCCGCACTCAATTGGCCTTGAGCTAGTTACCTTGGGGGAGGGGGGGATGCTGAGCCACGGAGATTCCGTCTGGGCATCCTGTCTGGGCAGGAATGGCAGAGCACCCAGTCCGTCTCTTGTCTGCCTGAGAATCTTGGAAAGAGTCCTCAGTCTGTCTGTCAGATCTGATCTCATTCGGCTACTCCTGCATACTTAGAGCGCTTGCTTGTGTCGCAGGCGAGATTGCGACTCCTTGAACAACCCCCTCCCGTCATTCCGTTCCGTCTCCACCAAACTCGAATTCAAAGAGTCGCGGAGCTCGACGACATCACGAACCTAGAGATACCAACCATGGCTGGCAAGGCGACAGCTGTGGCGGTAGCTCCAGCTCCAGCTCCCCAGGTTGCCCCTCACCAGGCAGGTGGCGGTGTTAGCGGAGAGGTGCGGAGTGTCAAGACACTGAATGCGACAATTCTCACGTACCTCAAGACGCTCTACAACGCTCATGTTATACCACCAACAAAGGAAAAAGACGCGAGCAAGGATCAGAGCCCGGCGGGATGGACCAGCGACGATGCAGCTGTATTCCTCAAGAATGTCCAGCGCCAGGAGGATGGTGGTGGTGTTGGGCTGGTGAAAAAAGATTGGGCCTTTGACGACTTCGTCAAGTACATGACGTCTTCCGTGACCAATGTTGTCGCTCCGCCGCACCCTGATGACGCCTCGTGGCCGCTCTCGAGTTACTTCATCAGCTCCAGCCATAATACATATCTTACGGGCAACCAACTCTACAGCGACTCGAGCGCTGACGCTTACAAAAACGTGCTGTTGCGTGGCTGCCGGTGTATTGAGATCGATGTCTGGGATGGCGACGACTCTGACTCGGATACGTCATCGTCTAGCAGCGACGAGGACGATCCGCGCAAGTTTGAGAAGCGAAAGACGCAAGTGAAGAAGGTGAAGGAGAAGATGCCCAGCTCCATCATCGGCCGCTTCGAGAAGACATCTCTGAGTAACAAGCTGGACAAGTATGTGGACAAGAAGAAGCCTGATACCGCTGCCGTCCAAGATGGAGAGGCTGAAGCTCCGCTTGAGAAGAAGGCGAGCGCCGGGTCGTCGCGATCGCCAACCAAAGCCAGCAGCACATTCAAGGAGCCGCGCGTATTACACGGATACACGCTAACAAAGGAGGTATTGTTCCGCGACGTGTGCACCTCGATTCGGGATTACGGCTTCGTCGTCTCGGATCTCCCCGTCATTGTCAGTCTCGAGGTTCATTGCAGCGCCGAGCAGCAGGAAGCTATGGTCCACATCATGGAGCAAGTGTGGGAGGGGTATCTGTTGCCCCAGCAGGAGGAAGAAGTCCAAAGTCTGCCAGCGCCAGGGGATTTGCGCAGGAAGATTCTGGTCAAGGTCAAGTATGCTCCCCCTGAAGGGGTTAGCCCCCCTGTCGAGGAAACTGCCAAACCAGTTGCCAAGACGACATCGTTGGCAGCTTCGCCGCCGTCGCCGATGGGCCCCAAGAAGACGCCAGCAAAGGCCTCCAAGATCATCCAGGCCTTAAGCAAGCTAGGCATTTACACGCGCGGCGTTTCGTTCAAGAGCCTCACCCAGCCTGAGGCGTCGATGCCCACACATATTTTTTCTCTATCAGAAAGTGGCGTTAAGGAGGTGCATGAGAAGAGCGCCGTAGAGCTGTTCAACCATAACCGGAGCTTTCTGATGCGGGCGTATCCATCGGGTCTTCGTATAGGATCGTCGAACTTGGACCCCGCGGTTTTCTGGAGAAAGGGAATTCAAATAGTAGCCCTGAACTGGCAAAACTGGGACGAGGGTATGATGTTGAACGAGGGGATGTTCGCTGGAACTGGCGGTTATGTCCTGAAGCCTGGAGGTAAGTTGGGATGACCACATTTCGACGTTTTCAAGCTCGGTGATTGACCCGCCAAACAGGTTACCGGCCGGATAAGAAAACACCCATCGCCACGCCTGGCACACCAGCACCGCAGGCTACCGCAGTTCGCCATTACAGCATGGACCTTACTATCGAGGTCCTCGTGGCGCAGTCCCTCCCACTTCCGCCCGGGGATACTAACCCTAAATCCTTCAATCCGTACGTCAAGGTCGAGGTCCATGTCGAGGAGCCCGGCGAGCGGCACGGAGTTAGCTTGCCAGCAGACGGCAAGGAGAAAGAGGGCGAGTACAAGGCCAAGACGAAGTCGCACAAGGGGTGTGATCCGGACTTCAAGAGGCAGGAGCTCAAGTTCAAGAAGATCCCTGGTGTGGTGCCTGAGCTCTCATTCGTGCGATTTCTCGTCCGTGACGACAATATCGGCCGAGATGCATTGGCAGCATGGGCTTGTGTGCGCCTGGACCGACTGAGGGAGGGTTATAGGTTTGTTCATCTGCTAGATGCTGAAGGGATGGAAACAGAGGCTGTGGTGTTGGTGAGAGTGAGCAAGACGCTAGCCTGAGCTGTATGGCGCGCAATTTGCCCCTTCTTTTTTCACGATGCCCTTTGAAGAAAGCCTGAATAGAGATCTGTAATATCACCGCAGATAGAAAGTGAAGAACAACACGTTGGAAAGAATGCCTATAGATTCAAGTTCTTCAGAGAACGACGTTGGAGGGTCATCAACGGCTCCGCCAAGGATTTCCACACCGTGCCTGCCGGGAACCCCTGTCTTATCAACAAAATTGTGGCTGGTGCTTGCCGCCAAGGGCCCACCAAAAGTTGCCGGGTCATCGCTCGCGTCACTCCGCGGCGGACTTCAAACCACCAACAACGAAGTAATTCTCGCCAAGATGAGCAAACCCACGTTTTCATTCGGACTCAAGAAATCAGCACCCTCTAAGCCAACCCCTGCGAAGAGGAAACCAACTACATTCGGCGACGCATCTGACGATGATGACGATCACCTGGCGGCGAGAAAGCCGGGAACCAGTGGCAAGGCCATGATCATCTCCGAGCTCGACGCATTTGATACTCCTACCACAGACGTGCCCTCTGCAACTAATGGCAAACCCAAACCGAAACCACGTACTGGTGCTCCCGTCCCTCCTCCCCCCACTAAAGCAAAGGCCAAGGCGCAACCTTCGGCCCTGTTTGGCGATTTATCGAGCACGCTGGAGTCGCGGAAGTATGCAGATGCTGCCGAAGACGCAGACCCTTCCATATACGATTATGACGGCGTGTACGACTCGATCAAGGCGGCGGTGCACAAAAAAAAGGCCGAGGAGGATGAAGGGGCTACTGATCGGCGGCCGCGGTACTTCGACGCGCTACAGCGGGCGGCCGACGTGCGCGAGCGCGACCGGCAGGTTGCCGAGGAGAGGAAACTGAAGCGAGAGCGTGAAGCCGAGGGCGATGAATTTGCCGACAAGGAAAAGTTTGTGACGGAGGCATATAAACGCCAGCAGGAGGAGAACCGACGGCTAGAAGAGGAGGAAAAGGCGCGTGAGGAGGCGGAAGCGAAGAAGAACAAAAATAAAGGCTTGGCGGGCTTCTACAAGCAAATGCTGGACAAGGGCGAAGAGGAGCATGCCGCGATGGTGAAGGCCGTGGAGGAGGGAAAGGGTAAGGATACGAATGTGGAGGGTGGCGAGGGAGAGAAGGAGAAGACGGCGACAGACAGAGCGAGGGAAATCAATGCGATGGGGGGAAATATTGTCATCAATGATGATGGAGAGGTTGTTGACAAGAGGCAGCTTCTGAAGGGTGGACTGAACGTCACAGCAAAGAAGAAGGCGGAGGTTCAGAAGGACAAAGTACGCCAGACAGCTCATGGGGCGAACCCCGCCGGCATTCCCAACAGAGGAGTGTTCAAGGCAGGCGGGAAGAGTGCTATGCGCGAGCGCCAAACGCGCATGTTGGAAGCTCAGCTCGAGGAAACACTGAAGCGGTCGAGGGAGGAGGAGGAGCAAGAGAAGGCCAAGGTTGAGTCGGTGGCGAAGAGCAGGAAGACCGAGGCGGATATTTCGAGCGCCAAAGAACGGTACCTTGCAAGAAAACGAGTAGCTGAGGAGGCGAAGAAGAATGGAGTCACGGAGAGCTGATAGTCGGATATTGTCCTTCGTCAATTGATACCCAGGACCCGGGCACTCTGATGCCCTGGTCCACTCTTTACACCGCCCTTAGGCCATCGTGATATACAGAGCTGCGAGCAGCCTCAAGTCCTCCCATATCGTACAAGATCCTTATGACCAAAGGTATATGCATCCGAATGTGCTCGAACTTGAGGGCGCCTCATAAGAAATTTAACCCAAAAGCGATGGGCCTCATGCCGTTGTTGTGCGGAAATTTACGCTGGCGCATTCCTCTGTCATGTCGCGAAGCTGTGACCCGACTCTTGTTGTAGCCTCTGGAGGAGAGTGGCATTGATTTTGTTCCAGGAATTGATGTATTTCTCCATGCAGAGCGCAGCGCAGGATGTCTCGCTGCTGGTCATGCTGGGCCCGGGCTTGGGCACGCACTTCTCGAAGCAATGCTCGTTCGCCCTCTGTTCTCTGATATTAGACTTGATACATTGACGTGCCAAAGCGGCAGAAGGATCAAGATTGAGAGCATACCTCGAACAGCTGGCGCGAATTGGCTGTGTTGCTCTCCACCAGCACTTGCCGAATAATGGCCTTCTTGACGGCGTCGGAGTCCATTTGTATTGGGTGGAAGCTCGGCGGCGGTGCGTACGTTTGCAATTATTAAATCTGGCAATTGTCCAAGGCGGCTGGCTGTCGTTGATCGGCGTTGATAAAAAAGCTCCAACGGGGGAGGTGTGGCGCAGTGAGGGTCTGAGGCTGGAGCTGGAAGCTCATACTTTGTAGTCGCAGGGGTAAGCTCAGCAAGAAAAAGGCGAGCAAGGGACCTTGCCACCCCGGCTTCTAGCCCGCACAGGCCTTCCTTCCCCTGGACCCGAAAAGGCCACCTGGGCAGCACCTCAATGCGAAAAGCATCATATTTGTTCCGCACGCCCAAAAACACTCACACTCGTTCGGGCCTTCAATTGTCCTCATAATCAACTATTGCGCCTTCGACTAGTGGACACGTCCGCTGCCTCCCCGAACGAATTCCTATTTCGATCCTCGTACCCGAAATCCAAGAGTCGTTGCGTCGGTATCGAGAACACAATGTTGCTGACGTCGGCACTGTCGGCCTTGTGGCTGGCCAGTTTTGCTCAGGGCGCGGTGCAAGCAGATGAGGATGGCACAGTCAAGAGCATAGGGGTATGGAGCTCCAATCTATCGATGGTTGCGCGAGGAATTACTCTTGCTAACGGCACACTCTAGCTCAGAACACACACCCTCGTACAGGTTCGCAACGACTTTGATAGAGGCTGCAGCGCCGGGCAAAGCTAATATGTGCACCTTTTACAGCCATATCTGGACTCTGACATGCAAAGTCGGTGGTATGACTTTGGGGGGGACACAATTGTTCGCACGGATCAGTATGGCTCCCTGTTGGATGTTGATATTGATGACTGGACTTGATTTCTGATGGCGCGTTCTGCTGCAGGTATATTCGCTTGACTTCGGACCACCCGTCCCAAACTGGGTGGCTCTTCTCCAGAGTACCCCTGACGGCTACGAACTGGGAGATCGAGGTGGAGTTCAAGATTCACGGCAAAAACACACTATACGGTGATGGCTTCGCAATGTGGCTCACCAAGGAGCGCGGAAAGCAGGGACCTGTGTTTGGAAGCGCCGACAACTTCGAAGGCCTGGGTGTCTTCTTTGATACGTATAAGAATAACCGCCCCGGTGTTGTCTTTCCCTACGTCATGGCCATGGTCGGTGACGGCAAGACATCGTACGACAAAGATACAGACGGCAAGGCCACCGAGTTTGCGGGTTGCTCCGCCAGGGGCATCCGCCACGCCAGCAACCCGACCAAGTTCCGCTTGACTTACTTCCAGGACAAGTATCTCAAGTTGGAGCTGCTGTACAAATCTGAGGACGAGTGGACACTCTGCTTCGAGACGAACGAGCCGCCCGCCATCCCACAGGTTGCATACCTCGGCTTCAGCGCCGAGACAGGCGAGCTGAGCGACAACCACGACATTATCTCCATCAACGCCAAGAACCTGTACACGACACAGCCGACCGGCAAGCCTACTCCTGGAAGTGGCAGAGGCCGGAAGGCTGTTACCCCGGAGGATGGAAGCAGTTGGACCTGGTTCTTCTTCAAGATCTTCTTCTTCTGTGCTCTAATCGGTGGTAGCTACGTCGGATACACCGCCTGGAGGACAAACAGTAAGCGGCATCGGTACTAGGGAGTGGCTGGATGAGTGTGAGAATGAGCTATATGAAAGATGTTACAGGAAGAATATTCGTACATACAAATTTTCTGCATGGCGCGGAAAGGGCATGGGACCTTCTTTTGTTGTTTATTTTTTTAGGTAAGAAATTGGGGACTGGTGTCAAGATGATTCTCGAGCTGATTGCGATGGTAAAACGAGCTCCGCCGTATATCATTAAGTCCTAAAAAGCGAACGGGGGGTTATGGCGTCCATACCTGTCTACTCAGTTGCGATGTTTTGGGACAATCAGAGTCTTTTCTATTTGGTGCAGGGGCTGTTGTCATGGATATCTTGCGCGAGGTGCTCTCGTATGCCCACCGTCCACTCCCAACCTTCTCCCGAAAGCTAAGGCAGGCAGCATGCAGTGCCCATCACATGAACGTAGCGTGGACCGAAACGACGTCCGGGACATGAGATGGATGACCCGCGAGAGGCCGTGCCGTGTAAAGCAACGTGCCGCGTGCGGCTGTAGTATGGATGCTTGACTTGTCTGTAAAAGTGCCCAAGGGCGATCAGCGCAACCGAAAATCGGTAGCATAAAGTGAAAGCTCTAGTCGAAAATTCTCAGGGCATAGAAAGCCCACCGAGCATATCTACTCGCGGAGCAGAAGGCAGAACGACTCATATCTCATCCAAGCCCATCCTTGACCGACAATCTCTGCGCGCTGTAATGACGCCTTGATCGTCAATGGCTTATCTGGACACTTGATGCTCGAGGGAGCCTCCCCCCCTCTACCCCACCGATGCGAGTCGAAGTGATTGGATGTGCAAGACCATGACGCCGCGCAGCTCCGCCCTCGGCAGAGGCCCAACCCCTGCTGGGTGGGAAGCCCCACCATCCCAAACCCCCTCGCTTGCTTCCCACGCTTCCCACGCTTGCTGGGAGCTGGGATGCGCTGCCTCCTGCCGGCGCTGCCTCGAAAACCAAATCCTGAGATACTCTCCGGCCCCAATGACGGATTACAGCGCACCTCCGGCCTCCCAGGACGCCAATTGACTCAGGAGCTGACTCCTGGTGCACCCGAGGCCAGAGTTTGGTTGGGATTCAAATGAAGATGCGGCGTGCTGAGGTCGAAATCTAAGGGTTGACAAGACCACAAAGCCCAAGCAAAGCGCACACATGCTACCCCTCCCCCTCCTTCTTGTCTTCCTCTCAAAAGCAATGCGGTGCAGCCTCAGGAGCAGCAAGGCGAGACAGGGAAGAGGGCAAAACCCCACTTCCATCGACGCCCACGACCTGACCTGATCCGTCACCCCTCTCCCGCTGCGTCAAGCAACGTCCCAGCACACCCAACAGCAGGGCTGTTCCCCCCAAGGTACCGATCGCTCATACCTGCCACCACCTAGCTATCCTAGCCGAGCGTCCTTTGCAGCAACCAAGCAACCTACCTTGTTTGATCCCGTCAAGCTCGACCATTGCTTCTTCTCCTCCCGCTACTCCAACGCTCCAGCTCCGGGCTCCCGCATCAGGTCTTAGTTGCTTTCGCACTCGTCTTGCGCCCGCGCGTGTCGTCTTCGCTACCATCATCACTATCATCGTCTTCGGCTCCCATACGCTCTGCAGTCAAAATTGTCGAGTCTTGTGTACCCACGCTGAACGGCAACGCGCGAGCCGCAACCGCAACCGATAGGTCGCGCATCTGTCCGCCGCGATCATCCGATTCCTGGGAGAAAAAGCAATCTGCAAGGGAGACGGAAATACGAAGCTGTTCAGGACGAAAGGATTGCTTGCTCCCTAGCTGCTGCCCCCAGCAAATATCTCCGAGCTTGTCCTTCCCGCCGTTACGACTTCAAGACAACAAAACACAGACAAAGTAACTCCTCTTTGTGCCACGCCGTGAGCCAACCGCTGATAGGGGCTTCGCAAGCTTCAAGACTGTCTGTTACATATCACACTGCGCCGGCTCTGGTCGCCACGCGCTCACTTTAATTTGCGCCTGTTTCCAAGCCTTAAGGTTCCGGTTACAAGTTTCCTGCCGCGCCAGTCGACCCGGGGACAACGGTGATTTTGCAGTTTTCCGCGCGCTTCCCGTTATCCGCCGGTGTCGCTTCCAACGGTTCGCCGAGCCTCTCCGTCTGGCGGCTTTTATTAATTGGCCCGTCAATTGATTGCCGTGCAGCCTCTCAAACCCGTAGGCTCCGTTCTCCATTCCTGGCCGTGACTTATCCAATTAGACGGTCCCGGCCTTGCTCGGCTATCTCGACTAGACGTCCTTGATGCCTACCCTACCTGGCTTCCTCACGCTTAAGAAGAAGAAAACGAGGGAAGGCAATACGGACTCGTCGCAGCCTAGCAACCCGACGAGCCCCGTCACGCTTACCACAGCCAAAGTGCTCGATCAGCAGACAGCCTCTGCACCCGTGTCGCAGACCGTTGCGTCACAGGCGCCTTCCATCTCTGCTGCCGCGAGCAGACAGACCCAGTCCGAGGCGGCTGATCCGCTCGCAATGAATACTCTACCGCTCCAGCAACCCTTCTCGCCGCCCCAGCATACTCCATCGCCTGGGACGGAGCCACAGAACCTCCCTCGCATATCAAATCTGATCAATCCTCCTCAACACGACGGCAGTGCCCCCTATATGCAACGATTTGTACCATCACCCGCAGACGGCGGGGCTACTTCCGTGCCTCAACCCGGCGCGATGGCTCCACCACAGCAGCAGCAGATACAGAACCAGCAACTACAACAGCCGCATGCTCCATTCGAAGACCAGCCTCGCGTGACGAAGGGAAAGTACTCCCTCGCAGACTTTCAGATATTGCGGACTCTTGGGACGGGTAGTTTCGGCAGGGTCCATCTCGTTCAGTCAAAGCATAACCAACGGTTCTACGCCGTCAAGGTGCTGAAGAAGGCCCAGGTGGTGAAGATGAAGCAAGTTGAGCATACCAACGACGAGAGAAAGATGCTGGGCGAAGTCAAGCACCCTTTTCTCATCACGCTCTGGGGCACGTTTCAGGATTCGAGGAATTTGTACATGGTCATGGACTTTGTTGAGGGCGGAGAGCTTTTTTCACTGTTGAGGAAATCAGGGGTAAGATGCATTCACCACCCCGACCAGACCTTGGTTTTGACACTGCGTTCAGCGCTTTCCCAATCCGGTAGCAAAATTCTACGCCGCTGAGGTCACGCTGGCCCTAGAGTACCTACACCAGAGGAATATCATCTACCGAGATTTGAAGCCCGAGAACCTCCTTCTGGATCGCCACGGCCATCTGAAGATAACTGACTTTGGCTTTGCCAAGCGGGTACCGGACAAGACATGGACGCTGTGTGGTACCCCTGATTACCTAGCTCCGGAGGTTGTTAGCAACAAGGGGTACAACAAATCAGTTGATTGGTGAGGCACTCTCTTACCGCCGGCCCGGATCGATGGCTGACAAAACTCGGCAGGTGGTCTTTAGGGATTCTGATATATGAAATGCTGTGCGGTTATACGCCGTTCTGGGATGCCGGGTCACCTATAAAGATATATGAAAACATCATCAAGGGCAAGGTCAAGTATCCTGCGTATATCAACCCTGACGCTCAAGATCTGCTCGAGAAGCTCATCACAGCCGATCTTACGAAGAGACTCGGGAACCTGTGGCACGGATCTCAAGATGTGAAGGACCATCCATGGTTTCAAGAAGTCACGTGGGATCGCCTGGGGAGGAAAGACATCGACGCACCTTACACACCCCCAGTCAAAGCAGGGGCGGGAGATGCAAGTCAGTTCGACAGATACCCCGAAGAAACGGAGCGGTATGGTCAATCGGGTCATGACGAGTAAGTTTTACCATTGCGCAGTCGGATTGGTTGCTGCTTCACACACTGGACGTACTAACCGACGGCAGATACGCACACCTTTTTGTGGATTTCTGAATACGCCGGTAGTCACTCCAGCTAAATCGATCGCGTCTGTGAGGGAGGGCACTTTTGGCGACAGCCTTCCGCTGATACTCTTATAACCCCCCCAAGCCGTTGTAGGAGGGAACGCCCTTTGGAAAAGCCTGATACATCCAAGTGCATCGGCTAGGCCGGACATAAGAAGCCTACCTGGGTTGGCTGAAGTTTCTGTGGACGAAAGATACATGGGATAGCTCCAGCGACGATGATAATGACTGAATGGACCTTGTACGAAGCCGGGGCCGGTGTCCTGAGAACCCCGGTTTGGCACTTCGGGATGGATGAAAAAAGATGCCGCTTTTTTGGGGGGGGGGGGGGGGGAGTTCAAACAAAAGATACTGCCTGCCTATGAAGAAGACCTACACGACATCGCTACTGTTGTAACAGAGTTCTCTCCCAATGTCCATAGCTATGTGAAAGCGTTTCTTTTGCAGTGTGACTCGCTCCCCGACACACACAACGTACTACCTCTCAGTATTCAAGCAGGACTTATGAACACGCATCTACACTGTCTTCGTTCGCCTGACAGAAGAAAACCCGCAGAGTCCTACCTACCGCAGCCGGGAGGGCCCTAAGCCACAGATCTGTCAGCATCGACCCCCGCACCGCAAAGGTGTGGCCCGTTCCCGGGCCTCCCTCGCGGCCCCACCCAGCGAATGGGGGACGCTTACAGGGGTGTAGCTTGGAGCACTTCAAGAAGGTGGGGATAACAGGGAAGATTGAAAGGCTGGGGAGATTTACCACCACGAAGCTTTCTCGGCCGCAACCGAAGATCCATCTCACTCACGCCTCTTTTGGACTTCTTTCTTGGGGAAAGTTGCGATTGTTGCTTTGGACAATTTTGCTTGGCTTGCGGCGAGCGGCTATTCCCCCGAACGATTGTACTCGACACTGATTGGGAGAAAAGGACAGGGGAAAGCTTGCTTGCTGTGGTGTTTGTCAAGGGCGTTTTCGGCGCAGTGTTTATTGAGGTTTGAAATTGGGAAAGGGGGCCAGCGCCAGCAGCGAAGATGGACGACTACATGTTTCAGTCTTATGTCAAGGACTGCAAATGTGTGACTGAAGCGACGAGCTATCTCGAGGTTCTGAACTACTCGGTGAGTGTTGCTCGGGGTGTAGCTTCTTCAATTGGTGAGGTGGGGTTGGGATGGGGATGGGGATGAGCGTTTGTTGAAGATGCTGGTTACGTATCTGGGGGGACGGTGGATCGCTGACCTTTAACTTTGTTTCTAGGATCCCTTGCTCAACACGATTGAGGAGCATCGATTCCGCGGGGACGAGCTACCTGATGAGTTTAACAATTTCCTGCATCGACGAGTGAGTTTGATCGGGCGGGTGAGCCTCATCGTTTGGCAAGTGCTGACATGCGTCGATAGGGAGTTTTCGCGCCACGATCCAAGCTTAAGCCCGGAGTCACGCTGGTTAGCGGTATACGACTGATGTAAGTCAATGGATGCAGGAATTCGCGGAGCTGCTGATCAGCGGCTGATACTGATGTTGTGAGCACTTAGACTCCAGCAAAATGCCCAACATCCAGAGACATTCACACCACGGCACCTCTCTCTAACCCATTCGAGCTATGAGGAGATGGTTCGCGTCATGCGCCTACCCTTTCGTGCCATTGAGGGGACCAGCGTCGTAGGGCCCTTTTTCTGGTCCTCGCTTGACCAGGACGATGATGATCCGCATCTGCGTAGGGCTCCCACAGCCCATAGCAACGGTTTTTGATGCTGACGATAGGCCTTAGAAATTATCTTCCGGAAGTCAGATGTACGCAAAAAGGGCCGGACCCGCGGGTGGGAGGCAATGCTGTCGCACTCCTTCAGGACGGGCATCACATCAGGTTTCGCCAAGGGCACCGAGTCATCCGACATGATGAAGGCCATCGATCATCTCAAAGCCTGCGCCCAGCAGGTGATGCACCCGCTCCTCCTCCCGATCATCATCTTGAGCCATGACCTCTCGGCCAAGAACGACCAAAAGCAACGCGAAGCACGGGAGTGGCTTCGCAAGCTGGAGCACGCTGTCAGCATGCGTGATGAGGTGCTTCCCGAGGAGAGCCGTTACATTAAGGAGTCAATGGTCGACCTCGATCAAATCAATCGCGATCTTGTTGAATGCCACTCCCAGGTGCTGTGGAAGCGGCCGCAGGCGTACCAGGAAATCATCGTTACCATGCACAAATCTATGAGCAGCTTCTGGGACAAAGCCAGTACGGATCCGAAATACGGCGGACAGAGCGGAGAAGTTCACAAACTTCATCGGAGCATGGATTCGAGACTGGAGTTTTATACTGCAAAGCTCAAAGGGATAGAGAACTACGCCCACACGACGCTTGAGAGGCTGCAGATTCAAAGGGCGGCAGTAAACCCATCCTTTCCCCAGCCACTCTTGGTCACTTGACTAACAAGCATCAGCTGTATAACATCATCGCTCAGAAGGAGTCCAAACTCGGCTTCCAAATGGCGGCCGAGCAGAGGCGACTAGCACACGCCGCGAAGCGCGACAGCACATCGATGAAGACGCTTTCCCTCCTGGGTGCCATTTTTCTCCCTGCCACATATTTGGCGTCCGTGTTCAGCATGACTTTCTTCAATTTCCAGAACCAAGATAATGGTGACAACAGCGGCGGAAGCAAAAATGGAAACAGCGGTGGAAGCAGCGATCCGAGTGGCGGAATCAGCGAGCCTGTGGTGTCCAAGGACCTATGGATCTACTTCGTTATCACTATCCCGCTTACGCTGTGTGTTGTCCTCTTCTGGCGCTGGTGGGACCAGCGCCGGGAAAAGCGCTACGCCTTAGAGGATGCCGATATAGAGACGGGCATCGAACTGATGGAGCAGCAAATCATGGAGAACATGCGCAAGCGAACTATGAACAAGGCACGTACATGGGGAACTGATATTAGAGCATCACCCACGTGGATCAGCGATGCTACCAAGTCGATGACAGGCTAGCAGCTTTTATCCGAGAAAGGGGGTTCGGGAGGCGTGGGAGAAAAGGAATGTTTTGATGGGCGCGCTTTGTCTATTTTTTTTTTCTCCGCTTCAGCGATGTTGTTGCTCACCTGAACGACTTCACGACTTACGATTACGATGATATATAGAGCATGGCTGATATACCGTGTGATTGCCCGTTATACATACGCAGCTTTGTTAATACATACGATACCCTTTCAGGGTGACCCCACTCGGTATATCTGTGTCATAAATGTTGGTATTGATACAATATATATACATCTGAGAAAAGAAAATAGAACCCAAAAAGAGATGGTCTAATACACCATGCAGTTCCCTTTTTCAACCGTCTAAGTTGTGACACATAGATCATACAAGTGTTTACACAAGCGCCTGCCCCATAAACATGCTCTCCTTCACCTCAGCGACAATATCTCTCCTGTCGCCCCGGCCCACAAGCACGATTCCTCTCCCGCGTCTCCCCATTCGCCCGGCCCTGCCCAAGCGGTGGATAAAGTCGATGGACGTGTGGGGCACATCGTAGAGCACAACGTGCCTGACAGCAAGGGTGTCAATACCGCGGGACGCGAGATCAGTCGCCACAATAACTTTGGTGTTGGGAAGGTGTCTCTTTCCTGGCGTCCCGGACTTGGAATCGTCGGTGTAGAGGGTCTTAGCGATGCGCAACGGCTCACTGGACGTGAACGAGGCCAGCATCTCGGACTGGCGAAGCTCAGGTGAATCGCGGTGCAGGGCTACCGCATCGATGCCCTTGGTGATGAGATAGTCCGCCACTTCGCGGGTGGTTTCCCGCTCGTTGACGAATACCATGATGCGCTTGACATCGACCTCGCCGGGGGCGACGTCATGGCGGGAGGAGTCCTTGGCGATGGACCAGATGGCGTCGGCGCAAGCGAGCATCTTGTTGTTGCGGTAGGGGTCCCTAGATACGTCGATGACGCCGAGCTGCACGCGACGCGGGATAGCGTGCAGGTTGGGCGTGGTGATGCGTGTGATGTTGGGGAAGCGCTCAGCCAGGTAGTTGTCCAGGCGCTTCGGGATGGTGGCGGAGCAGAGCACGAGATGGCGCAAAGTGGGCATAGCACGGTCGACGATGGCGGTTGTCTCAGGCGCGAAGCTACGGTCCAGCAGCGAGTCGGCCTCGTCGATGACGAGGTACGAGACTCGCGACAGAATGTAGGGGTCTGATTCAGCGATGCTGGCGAGTAGGTGGGGCGTCGCGACGATAAGATCAACGCCCATCGGGTTGTACAAGTTGTTCCGGATCTTGAGGGGGTCGAGATTGGCCGACAGCGGACGGGCTTTAAACTTCGCCATGTGCGCGAGAGACTTGGCGGCGCGGATGACCTGGTCGACCAGCTCCGATGTTGGCACCAGGACGACGACGCGCGGGCGGGCCATGTTCGGATTTGGTTCGAAATTCTCGATCCATGTTGATAGGGGCTCGTCGCCGTGCATCTTTTTCTCCTTCTCCAGCCTCTCGTTGTAGGCCTGCAACGCTGTGTCTTCGGCCTCAGCCTTCTTCAGTGCATTGATGGCCGGTAGTAGGTACGCCAGCGTCTTTCCGGATCCTGTCTCGGCGGCAAGCAGGAACTCCTCCCTGGGCACGACGCCGGCAGCAGCAGCGTCTGCCGGAGCCACCGCGCGCTTCCGCATCTTCGGGCCTATCCTCTGTCCAAGAAGCGCCGGGATAGCTAGCTTCTGCACCGGCGTCGGCTTGATATCCACCATTCCCCTCAACACGTCGGCTGCTATGGCCTCTTTCAGCACTGGCAGGAGGTCGAACTGATCAAAAGACTCCACGTGCGCCAGCTTCTCCTTGATGGTCGTACGCTGGCCGTACCCGATGGTGGTAAGCGAGCGCTGCATGTTCATGGCTTTGAATGTCCTCTTCCCTCCCTTCTTCTTCTTTTCCCTGTCCCTATCCCTATCCTTCTCTCCGGCGACCAAGCTCACGGCGGTGGGAGTGAGGTCGCGGGTTTTAGCCACGGCCACCCTTCGCGGCGGCGGGATATTGGCGACGGTTCTGTTCATGGCAGCAAATGGGCCGGCGAGCCTATTCCTCGACCTCTTGGGAGAATCACTCGTTCGGGGTGGCGGTGACCTGTCGACGCGATCCGACAGAACCATGCGCGATGGAGTGCCTCGGCGCTCTCGCCGCGTCGCGATCGTCCTTGAGCTCTGGTAGTTGACCCATGACAAGCTCGACCCGGCGCCAGCTCGGCCCGGCGCGCCGGCAGAGCGGCAAATCAAGCAGACCGATTCTCGTGCCGTCTTCCACATAATTGCCGTCTGTGGTCGCGGAGGATAAAAAGTGCTGTCAGGCTGCTCCTCCGTTCATCAAATTTGGGAACCGAGAGCTGCGAAAGATTTCTGCCATTGTTCACCACCCATGCTCCAATGTGGGGATTGTGGGGCCGAGCTTGGACTGGGGCCCCTGTTCACAACTGTCCAGTGGCAGGCGTCTTGACTGTTGAAGCAAACGTGACGCGCTAAAAGTCGACACATCTATCCAGACACGGAAATGCCAATTAACACTCTTCCCCGGACATAATTAGAGGTTGATGATAGGCTTACAGTATGGAAAAAGTTCCTACAACCCTCCCTATTTCTACACAACAATCTCAGTTTTGCCTCTGCAATCTGTGCGTCCACCCATTACGGATCAGTCGCCTGGGTCTCAAACCCCCTTTCGCCTGCCTTGCCGGCGTCAGCCCGCCAGAATCAAACATCAGACTCGAATAAGTTCCGTATAGTTAATCCCCGCTCGCACTCTTCAGTGTCCATCTGTGCCTTTGATTTTCCACAATCCAACACCCATGAACACCGCTGCCGTGCCTGCTGTCAACACCCTATGAAAGACGAGTCAACCGATGAAAGGGGCGTGCTGCTTGCATAATTCGCATTCGCCGGTGCTAATCTTACGTCTTCCGCCTGCCGCCGCAAAGCTTGCTGATGAAACCACCGATCCAGTCCACAAAGAGAAGTCTGAAGAAAGCTTTGAACCAGCCGCCCTCGTGCTCAGGCGGTATCGCCGCCGAGGAAATCGAGCCTCGTGTGTTGACCGGCTCGGCTTGCCCATCCACTGTCTTTCTCAGCCGAGTCGTACTCCCATTACTCCCCCGGTCTACCGCAGTAGTTGAAGTATCTCCAAGGACTCCGCCAGCAGTTTCGTCCGCACTCGTGGGCTGTTCGATCACTATTCGTGGGCTCTTCGTTCGATCTCCGTTGGAGGTGGATGGCTGCTGTGGCTGCGGTGCTGTATTAATTAAGACTTGGTCCACATGCTCGGGCAGCTTCGGGTCGTTGCTCTCTGGGCTGTCCAGCGATGGGTGTGGAGCACTGCTTGGAGACCCCGCGTCAACAGGCGAGAGAAGTTTACAATTCTCCTCCCGCGAGCTCGAGGGCGTCTTCATGGCTACTCCTTCGTCCTCGTCGCTCCCGGGAGCCTGAAATGAGTTCCGTAGAGGGGATCGTCCGCGGGGAGTCGACAGCCGCACCACGGAAGAAACTTTGCCCTCTTCCGCCGGATCTGGTTCCTCTACTATGGCTTGGAGAGACGCTGTTGATGAATGAGCCGACGTCATAGAACCTCGTGGTGATCTCGTCACGTCCAATCGCCTTGTGGAACGAGAAACCACAGGGCTCACCGGCAGAGGCGACAAAACGAAATCAACTGAGTCGTCCGTTCCCCTCCGCGACATTCCCACAAGAGGGGAAAGGGGGCTTCCTTCGAACAAAGGTTGGTCTGCGTCAAGACCTATAACAAAGTTCAGCTGAAGAGTCCCAATTTCAGTGCAAGGCACCTTGACCGGGAGAAGTAAAGCTTCTTTCAGCTCCAACACAGCATTCAAGACAAAACGAAGGAATAACCGCTCAAATAAGCCACTCACCAGTCTCCAGCTTCCGCACCGTGTCGATGATATCTTCCCGGTTGGATGGAAAGCGTTCCAAGGTTGGGTCATTGACGTCGATATCGTCTTGATCAATGTCTTCGTCTTCTAACACCTTGGAATCGCGGTGGTGATCCTCAACCACATCGTTTGAAGCATCATCGTACATACCAAGTGCTTCGTGGGCGAAGAGTGGCGGCTGATTACTGATCATGTCGTCCTCATCGAAGAAGGCGTGTTTCGAATGGGAGAATCCGTACCTAGGTTCGCCATCCAGGAGGATGTTGAATCCGGAACCGGGCTCCCAGAGCCGTTAGTTTGGCTGTTCTGCATTTGAAACGGCTTACAAGACTCCTACCTCTGCGCTATCCAAATCTCTCGCGGTATCTGCAACCTCTGCTGCAGTTCTCGCAACCTCTACAATGGGAGTAGACGACAGCCGACGGTAACCAATTTCCCCCGCCAATTCGTCGGGAACTGGCGTCTCCGGCTTCTCCGTGTTAAGAAGGGCGGCGGAATAGGCTACCTCCGCAGCAACACTGGCGTAGGTTGGAGTACTAGCACCGTGCGCAGTAACGTTGGCATACATTGGGGTGGTGGCACCAGAGTGAGATGCCAGAATGTGTTTCGCAAGGCCATCTGGTATCTTGTCGACAGCAAGGCGATTATCTTTATCATCGAGATTCACCGTCTTGGGCGAGTCGGCACCAGTACGATCCTTCTGCTCACTGACACTCGGAGTTTGGTCAGTTTTGGTTGGCCTACCAAAGTTAGCACAAGGATAGTATGATGATCAGCCCTGCACTTACCCCTGAGGGTGTTGGACTTCGAGCTCATGGTTCGTGTTGCCGGCATCATCGGTTACGGTTGGCATGCCCTGGTGCAAAACCCACCAGTCACCAGCCCCGACGCGAAACTTATACTGGATCTTTGACCCCGGCTTGGCAGTTACTTGTTTCGTGAAGGTATGCTCTCCGTCGGCATCGGTCGTGTAGTCCATCTCGTAGGCTTTCCATGGGGGATCTGAGAACGTCCCAGCGACGTAGATTGGCGGCTGCGTGCCTGGTTTTTGGTACGTGATTGAGGCCGATGTCATAGTAGCGGGCAATTATAAAGGTCGGGTATTTGGGGGACAAAGGGTCGACTATTGAGGCATGTGTTTGATGCTAGTATTATTTTCTCCGACGATACTGGGCAGCACTCGAGCGGGCGGGAGGAGGTCGACGACGCAAGCCGTGCTGCGGCGCGGGTGTTCGAATTCCTAGTTCGATTTTAGCTGACTGTAACTTCGTCAGCAGAGGTCGCCGGGTGCTGTAGACACAGGCTTTGAGGATGGAAGGGGAGAACCTCACACCACTGGGCCTTGGCTTCCCAGTCCACCCGTAGCGTCAGGCCACTCGATGCTCGATAAAGAACCACTTCAATGGAGGGGCATCGTTCCACAGCAGGGCACTGGAATGCAAAAGGGAGACGGTAGTAGATAAGAGTGAAGCTCCGGTCAACCGGCCCGCCGATCTTAGATGAGTTGATTCAATTGATTTCTCATGGGCAGATGGTGGCGGGATGGACAGAGGGACGGGGAAGTGAGGAGACGACGTGCAGCAAGGAAGTGAAAGCCTTCGCACCTCTAGGAGTTCCAAGACAGGGATTGGATGGCTTCGCTTTCAGGGCAGTCCTTCATCTGCCAGCTGCCCTCGACGCTGGCTTTGATTGAGATTGGACCATAGAATAAATAATACATTCCAATACCACTTTCGCGGTAGGCGTTTTCTCCATTCCCAACTAGTTTTCTTACATTGCTCTTTCCTGTAGTAAATACGGCACGGCTAGCTTTTGATGAGAGCATTATGAGGTGGCACTTACACCTGTGGGCAACTTCATTTGGGGCTGCCCCTCCCAAAACAGGGCTGACCGCTGGGGCTAACCAGCTTCCCCGCATTATTTCGTCACCAGCCCCAAGACCCGCCTGCCCACCCATTATTTCCCCACCAGGTTCCATCTTAGACTGTCGCTGGTACGGAGAAGGTGTCTGTCAAACCTTCTAACAGAAAGTAGCTACCAGAGCAGATGTTAGCTATACCGGTATGTGTCGAGATACTATGCTTTCACTAGATAACAAATATGGGGTTAGATTGCTTGTAGGAATCTACCGTTGACTAAACCAAGAGCGAAAACTGACATCGCTGCTGCAATGGTGACTGCGCTCCACGTACATGCTTCTGCAACCCACGGCCTATGTGTTGGGTGTTTCTTTCAATGCAGACTTTGGACTCTTCATTCTGCCCATATACAGCACTAGCTCCTTCCGCTAGTCGACCAGTCAAGCAAGCACGTAACGTATGGATCTCTTCTGCCAACCTTCTTTCCAACAGTGGTAAGCGGTCAGGCCCGGCAGTATCTCCAAGTTGCCTGCCGGAGTTCGCTTGGCATTGGCTATCGGGCGCCGACCCCAGAACAGCTCAGAGACATTCCGACCATCACCACTACTGGGTCCACGCAAGTACCTACGCAACTACACGCTTAACGTGTCTCGCCATGTCTCTCCTCCCGCCTGAAACGATCCAGGTCAAGCGCAAACGTGGCGCCGACGCTGACGACGGACCTGTTGACTTCCTCCGTTCGTCACGCCCAATCCAGAATCCACCCTCCGCTCTGTTGTTGCCTTGCTGACAGCTGCGACCAAAGGTGTCGAGGGAAATAAGCGGTTTCGAAGCCTCTCGGGTGACGCAAGTTGGGTATACCAGCGCAAGCAAGTCGACGCCCAGCAAGTCGACCCCTGTGCCTCGCCTTCACGCCCTGTTATCCACCCAACCCATGATGGAGAGGAAAACCGGCCCATCAAGTCGCTGCGAAAGCCTACCACAAGAGGTCCAACCGCAACACTGCCAGCACCGGAACCCTCAGAGTTGCACAGTGCAGCAAATGAAAGGGTCCGGCGGTTCCATCTATCCAAAGAGCAGTTGTCTGTGCCAGCTGTCACAACGCCATCATCAAGAAAGCGTGGCGCCCCGGCCGTGTTTGTCGAGCGAAGCGCCAAGAAGCAAAAGGATGAACCGGAGCCCAAGATACCCATTCTCACACAGGGACTCACGACTACTTCCCGAAATGCACCAGTCGATGCCGCACTGGACGAGCGTCCCCCAACACCCACGTCCCCCGACCGCATGGCTACGGGTGTCGCTGATGCCCAACGGCCCGGTCAAACGAAGTATAAACGCCCTGGCACCAAAGCCCGCGCTAATAAGACGTCATCAACCGCAAAACCAAGTCTGCCCCCCTCTCTGCTTAAGCGCGAGGGTCTTGACATGGATGAACTTGCCCGGGACATGGAAGCATACACCCTCAGCCACATAACCGCGAATCTCGATCGAATGGACGTCGGGAACTCTAGGGTCAGGACCGCTGACCAAAGCCCCGGCTCGGCCAAGAAGTCCCGGTTTAAGCCAAAGGCGCCGGCAACGCGGTTTGCCGAGCGGCACCCCGAGTATGTGGCCGAGCGGGAACGGGCGAAAGCCGCTGCCGTGGATATTGTGATGGCCGACAAGGACAGTGATTCGACAGACGACGACGATTACGTGCTTGAGACGTATGAGCGTGTCCCCGCCAGCCGGCTCAGGGACCAAGCGGTCCCCCCGCATCGTGTGGGACTCTTAGTTTTTGACACGGAGCCGGAGCGAACCGAGTTCTTCTTCGGAAACGAGGGAGACAGCTCGGATGAGTTTCTAGAGGATGATGAGGACGAAAATGGTAAGTCTCAAGAGCAAAGGTGACTGTCGGACTCGACGATTGACAAGTATCAATAGCCGAGAACTACTACACAGCAGATTACCCCGATGAGGACCTCGACTGGGATGACCAGTTCGACCGTAACCCATACCGCTTCGCGACTGGCAACGGATCTGACAAGGATGAAGAGGAAGAAGAAGACGAGGATGGCGAAGATTCTTGGGACAAGATCGGTGACGAGGCACGAGGCATGGCTTTTTGATGTACAGAAAGGGCATCCTGGAAAGCAAATCATGTACATAATTCGAGGGTGCCAACTGCGCCTCCCAGATGTAGGGAAGGGATTCATACGAATGCAGGAAGCTCCTGTAAGGATAGAGCAAGGTCTTGGAGGATTGTAGCAAGGTTCTGTACAAACAAAAACATCATATTGTCATTTGGCAGTGTATTAGTCTACCGCAAGACCATCAAAAGGCAGCACGTTAGCACCAAATACCGATAATAAACTAGGGTCATATTCGACCATATTATAGTTGTTTTCTACTACTTTCGGAAACCCCCCGATCCATGTATCATTTTCTCCTTGCCCATTTTCTTTGCCCGCGCAACGACCTTGGTTCGGCCACTCATATAACATGCCCGATATCATCATAGGATTAGTATTACAAACTGAGGAAAAAGTATAGAGAAGAACCACAATTCCTTATCAAGGCGAGAAGAGACAAGAGGAGGCACAGAGGTAACCCAACAGTGAACCACCTATACCGTCATTCCCAATCATTATATCCTGACATACCATAAACACTGAGAACTGACGTGCTCGTCGTGGCGCAGTTGTCGCAATAAACTCATAACTGGTTCACACACATAGGAATCCCAGACTGAAACCCTAGCCCCTTTGTTTTGAAGGAGGTATTATCCTTTACCACATAGATAGAGAGATGATAGAGGAAAAGGGACATATCGTATAGAAGAAGAGATACACCGTCCACCTTTAGTACACACAGCCGTATCGTATCAAACACCGACGTAAGCAGAAGAGCATGTGATGAATAGGACGGAAAATGAACAAAAACAAGCCATTATGTCAAGTATCCACGTAGATACTCAGTTCTCTGGCGCGACCGTCTCTCCGCTGTGTTTTTCTCTTGTCAGCGGCTATTCAAAAGGTTATATCACCTCAGGGGGTGGATGTGAACTTACCAGCTAGTCTTGTTTTCTCGTCGTGTTGATGCTCGCGGAGGATCCATGGATGATCGCCGGACACCACCTCCTCGGGAAACCTCTCGGACAAAGGAACCGTGCGGTCGCGGCACTTCACTTCGTGTATCCTATATCTGACACCCCCTTCAAGAGGGTAGGGATCTTTGCTGACCACTTTTTCGTTCCTCAGCTCCTCCTTGGTGAAAGGTCCAAAGTCTAGCAACCCTTTGGAGTCTAGGGCCGGAATCCGGGCGTTGAGGCGATAATACTGGCACTGAACCCCTCCGGTGGTGCGGAGCGGATTGTCAGGAAACCATTTTTTGAAGTGTTCCTCTGTCTCCGCCCAGGATAGTCCTCGGTCGACAGTGTGGTAAATAATAAACAGGCTTTCGATGAAATCGTATTTCTCATTGCACCTTTTCGATTCATCATCGCTGGTGCGTCCCCTCTTGAGTTTTCGACTTGGCGGTTTGGCTGTGGTCACCTCGACAAACGGGCAAAAAGACCTGTCGGGGCTAGTCTCGTTCGTAGATCCTTGGGAGATATCTCGTGCCCGGAAGTGCAACTCTCGGCTGGAATCTTCGGCTGGCTGCTTTTGGCAGATCCGCTTGGACCTCTCATAGGGCTCTTGTCCGTGGTTTCGCTTTTTGGATTGGCTGGAGCGATAGGAATGCCTCACTGGGGTGCGGCAGGACCGGTGTAGGTAAGTCAGGTCATCATCGTGATGTTCGGGCTGGTACAGGTGGGCAAGACTCGGCTGTCGTGACTGCGGGGGGGTTGGAAGTGTGCAAGGTTCAAAGCCAGGAAAGCGGAAGTGAATGGACGGCGTGTTTGGTGAGAGCGAGGGCGTAGGCAGACCACCGCCAGAGTACGAGGAGATGGAGGAACGATTCGAGGACGGCCCACAACCTTGGTAGTGGCTGTTTGATGGTGGTACTTCCGCTAGAATGTGAGAGATTGGAGGAAGTCGCTGACCGATCCTGTGTTTTGTGGCGTCCTCGGGGTCAGTCCTCTGACAAGGCATGCGTTGTCCCCCATACTGAGGCTCCGAGAAGCGTATATACGGGTGAGGAAGTTGTCTGTCGAGAACATCTGGTGGAGCTATTTCGGTTCGGGAAGTCGGGAGTGTTGGGGGCATCCTGGGGGTAGGAGGCGGCGACAGAACGGGGCGCGCAATGATGCCGGGTAGCTTGATCCCGGCATTCGAGTAAGGTCCCGATTCCGGCCATTGTGAAAGGTGATGAGTCGACTGGTGAAGATACATATTGGCAGTGGTTCGAAGAGATAGTCAGAGGAGGTGCGTAGGAATGTTTCGTCTCACTCCACAGAGCGAGCGCGAGAATAAACTGCACAGAGGGTTCAGAGAAGGCAAGTAAGTTGAATATGCCGTATCCCCGGGAAGAGGATCCGCAGCCGTTCTTGATATACATGACGAACCGTCCGGCAGGTCGAGTCGCTTGAACTACTGGGCCCCCTGCGGACGACTCGACGAGCGGCTCGACTCGATGGCGATCCTTCCCCGCCGCATCTGATAGCACCACCCACATCTGCGATGTGCTGCATATCGAGTAGCGTACACGTCCGATCTGAAGAGGGGTGGGGGGGAGGGGGGTGCAGAGATTACGGCCCTACCAGGGTACCTCGTCCGTCAGTGACGGGCGTCTGAGATGTCGCCATGGACGTGACGCTAGGATGCTTGTATTGCAAGCTGGTCTGCCACTGGCAGTTGACTTGGCTAATTGGCCTATATCTGCGGTCGAAGCCACTAAGAGAAAGGTGCCGCCAGTCCAGCCCCCCCAGCGGCCCAAGCAACGGGAAACGGGGGCTAGAGGCCAGAGGGCGTCCCGGGGGTGGATTGGGGCATCACTCCGCAAAAAAAGAAAAAAGAGGGAGGTCCAAGACAAGCATGCGGCGGAGTAGCTGGATCAACACGAACTCAAGACGCCAACGTCGTGACGGATTCGTGCCACCGGCCTGCCTCTCCAGCTTCCATAGCAATGGTGGCGACACCATCCTCGGCCGAACACAGGCACCATGTCAGTCCAGCGTGTCAAGTGTTCGCCCCATGTCCCGTCGGGCCATCGCCCGGTAGCTAAAAGCTTGACGCCTGGCGCAAAACTAACACGGGAGCTATGTGAGAGACGTGAAAGAGAATGAATGGAATTGGTGGAGAACCGAGATCCACTTAGCTCCCTCAATCTGAGAGTGGGTGTCGGCGGCCAGACCGCAGCCTAGCATGCCTACTTACTACCTGCCGAACTTCCTCAAAAGGCAAGTAGACAAGCAGCGGATACCGATCGTCCTCCCAGCCCGATGCGCCCAAGAGTCCGTCCGGTGCCTTGAAACATTCCAATACAAAATAGCCCCGAAAGATGGAGGGGTTAGGGGGTTGAAGTTGGTGGGTAGTGGGTGGTCTGAGGTTCCGGTTCGGTGAGTTCGAGGTTTTGACTTGACTTAGATGGACTCGCTGACCTTGAGCGCCAGCAATGCTGCCTCACAGCTGAAGCCAGTCCCAGACAAGTAGTTGCGGTCGTTGCCGGGCTACTCCTTTTGGTTGCAGCTGCAGTTTGAACTGGGCCAGTTGATTTCGCCTGCATGCTCGGCGCTGGCAGCTCACAGAAGTGGGGACAAAGTGGGCTCACCGATGGACAAGGAAGGTGCTCTTCTGTCTCAACACTGCCTTACTCCCGTAGTGCGGTGCCTTACCTCGGGACGACTTCGCGTCTTCATCACTCAGACTCGCTGTAGATAGGCGGGCCCGTCTCAGCACTTGATCTCAACCCGATACTCAGAACTCTATCCGACACTGTGTAGACGTATGTTTCTATAGGCGTTTATCCCAGCAGCAATGTCCGTCGAAAATCGGAAAATTATAGAGCGCGGAGGAGGAGGAGGAGGAGGAGGAGGAGGAGCCGAGATCCAGCTGGAGGTTTTTCGGGCCAGGTCGACGGGACGGCAAAGTCGGGCCCCATTGGACAACCGGGTTACCCAGCGATTGGCTCATCGCCGACCGATCGATGCACGCGTTCTTAGCTCCTTCAGCCTCAACAGTCCCCTACAACCAAACTTCGACACCATCCTTGTCACAACGGCCACCTATCACCTCCTCTCAAAAGTTGAGATGTGACTGATCAACCTGTGCTCCGCTCTCCACCACCACCACCACCACCATCACTACCGACGACCGCTGGCACTTACACCGCGCTTCAATTGAGGGCAGCCGCTATTTCTTCACCCGCCCGCCATGTTTTTACATGGCGGCCACCACTCCGATCATTCGGATCTCTTCTCTGAGGAGGGAGTCTCTCGATCTCCGACTCGGGCGGATCTCCCGCCTTCAGTTATTCTCAATGACGAAACAATTGGTCAATCTCCCAATTTTCTCCTCACTCACCCCTGTCCGGCGGCCCATGGTGCGTTGCATTCATCATAATTGCGAGCAAACCGTGGCGCCACCCTGGATGCAAGACTGCCTAGAGTACAACAGGTAGGTGTCCCAGCTGCGTGTCTCAAGTTGCATACTGGATCTAGTGTAACTATCTCACGCCACGCCGTGCGGAGGAGGGGTGTGAGGCTATTGTTACACGGCATGTGTCATTCGAGAAACTCCCCGACATCGTAATACTCGATATGCCCATGAGCGAAGGACCTGGAAATCGGGTGATCGCCAGGGCAATTCCGTCAAGGGATGAAAGGCGCCTCGTGTGGTTGGACTTGCCTTTTTTAGGTTGTTGCAGCGAAGATCGTGACAAGTAAGGGGCTGCGTGGCGGGCATACTGCTACAACGGTGCCTAAAACAACAAAGCCGCACAGTATCGGCGCACGATCTAAAGTCGAGAACCCCCTCCCACGTTCTTCGACCCATTGCCGTCAACACCATCTGGCTTCTGGCCCTTGCCCCCGCCTTCGATGACGATACCCAACTCTCCAGCATCCAACATGCTCCGTTGAGCGGCCGCATCATTGAAGGATTCATCTCCGGAGAAACGCCTGTGTCCAAGAGATTAGCAAAGCTGAGTCTTTGAATAGCTCAGGTAGAGTAAACTGAAGGAAAAACGGGAAGACAGTGACCACTCACCAGCCTCGTTCTTCGCCAGAGCTCAAGAAGGAACAGTCGCTATCCAGCAGACAGTTCCACCCCCCTGAGACTCCCCGCCCGCCCCTCCACTCGGCACATCTGATATTGGTGCGTGCGTTATGCACATCGGCGGCACTTAGTGCTGCGTTGCTGTCTGTCGCATCAACTCCGCCATCAGCCTTCGCTACAACTGTGCCTGTCTGGACCTTTGACTCAGTTGACCGACCGTCGTCCCGCCGCCTATAAAGGCTAAGGCCACATGTATAGGCTTTGAAATCCTGAGTTTCGATGTTTTGTGGCATCGACCCTGTGAGGACGCGGCCCAGAGCAATAACGACGGCAGCGTGAGAACAAAGTAGGATGGTGCGTATGCTATCCCTATCACACTCGGCGATCAAAGCCTCCATGGCCGCTGCCACACGGTCGTGCAGCACGCCGACCTCTTCGCCCAGACGGGTCGGCACTACTGCCGGCTGATAGTTGAGGTCAAGAAGTGTGGGGAAATGCGATTCCAACACTTCAAGTGTCTCTGGCACGGGGTGTTCGAACCTCGCGGCGCCATACCATTCACCCAATCCTGTCTCCCCTCGGACTCTCAGAGCGCGGCCGACGGAGGCGGCGGCCGTGGTTTTGGCAGCAGCGTCCCTTGGCGTAGCCGTGTCTAGTTGACTCGATGCTGACTTGCGCACAAACGGCTCGATTGTCTGCAGGCAACGATAGTACAGGCTGGAGTAGACGCGCTCGATGGGAGGATCGGCGGCGAGCAAACGGTCCCCCAACTCTCGCGCCTGTTGAACACCATGTGATGTCAAAGCAGGGTCAGCTGGCCCCCCTGTAGGTGATTTGATAGCGGAAGAATAGCTGCCGCTCGACGGATCAACGAGCCAGTTAGAGCGGAACTAGACAGCTTGCCCGAATTAGCACGCCAGTCAACCAGCCCCTGACTAACACATCCCCCAGCCTAACGTCACAGGTCTGTAACGACGATGCTGAACTATGTCTCTGTGACAACCCTAGAGTCGCGGGCCACATACGAGACTCTAGACTGGAGCTAGGGACTCTAGCTGCCATCCGAGCTTGGAGGGCCTGGTCGTGGTAGGTCCAACATAAGTTCCCCAACTCGGGTGCAAGTCAACGGCCACCAAAACGGTCACAACACAAACTGCAAACCAAAAGCAAAGATAGAATAAGAAATGGCACGTACCCCATGGCGCGTCACGTAGATCGTCTCAAGCGGCATTGTGGCTAGTTTGTCGAACGGCGGGTCCGTGTGCTTGATTCTGTCGGTGAAACAGATCGGTCCGGCTACCGAACGCGAGGGAGAGAGGACGGACAGAGAGAAAAGAGAGAAAAAAAGAAAAGGAAAACGGTGGCGCCTGCTGTGCGTACGGTCTAAGCCCTGCCTCAGTAAAATTGTCTTACCCCTTTAGTTTTAAATGTGCCAAGTAAAGCGGTAGGTGCTGTACCTGAGTGAGTGAGGGATGTTGTTGAGGCCCAAACTGTGTGTTGTACCTGCAGCAAACAGAAGTAGACGGGACAACGGCACGGTCAGGGCAACTGAAGTCGGCTGCACGGAGTCGATCGGGATATCCGCTAATGAACAGACAGTGGTTCTTCTAAGGAGGTAGGTATAGAGTTAAGGAGTAAATTATTATGAGGTGCGCCTCAGTTTGCACAAGACAAAATCCACCGGCTCAAGAACCAAGGACGTTGACAATGAGGGGGCGAAAGGTGTGGATCAAGGTTCAGGCAACCCTAACCCTGCATAATAACAAACCCCTTTTGCAGACCGAAGCTGTGGTGGCTAACACTGAACCGGATATCACCAATTAAAATGCCAGTGTTTCGCGAAGAAACGGCCTACAGCCTCACAGTTCGCCGTTCATTACCTCTGCCGTAACTTAGCCTCATGCTCTAGCCACCAATTTCTACAGTCTCTATGGCCCCAAAACTCGACCCACCACTCCCCGAAGCTATCTTCTACCTGAAAATCCACCTTGGTGATCCTCTCTTCTCTTTTCAGCCCACAGATGACACACGCCTTTGGCGCCGTAGGCACACCTTGCACTGCGTGAGCTGACATCGTCGTGCTCAGGTCAGGCACCTTGAGCCCCGCCGCGCCGGCTGTGTTTGCCGATGCTACGGCGCTCCGTAACCTCCCCACCTGCTGCTTCCACACTGCCACGACCTCGGTCGCCTCGCGGTCCTCACGTGCCGCTTGGGCCTTATCCACACCCGCGAGCTTCATGCCACGGGTCTTGCTGCTCGTTGCTGCGGAAATGGCCATGCCTTGCATCAGAAACTTGTCACGATGCCAGCGTTGCTTACGGCCAGCAATGATGCGAGCTGCCACGGTGGCGAGAGTGAGGTAGCCATGGAGAAAGGCATGAGTGGCGGCGTCCGAAAGCACGCGCTGCTTTTGGGCGGATGCTGTGAGATTTTGAATTGGTTTGAGGAGCGAAGTGTTTGCGGTGTCGAGGAGCTGGGGGAATATAGAGAGGAGGATAGATGGCGGAGGAATATTAGTTGGAGGGGGACCAGATGCCTGGTCGCGGGAGGTGGTGACAGGGAGCGCGGCGTCATGCTTTTCCTGGCCCTCAGAGCCATCCCAGGCGCTCCATTCCCAATCGGAAGCCGGAAGTGCCTTGGTCGGAGGCGGCTTTGCTTTTCCTGGGACAGATTTCTGGTTTGTTGAGGTAAAGTCTTTGAACTCTTCCCACTCGCTGTTAAAGCCGTCTTTTTGAACGGACGGCCAAGCGGTTACCGGGGAAGGAGATTCTTTCTCGATATCCTCGGAAAACTCAGGGGTAAGTGGCGTTTTTACTTGGAGCTGTTTTACTAACTTAGGCTTGCGGTTCTGAAACGATCCGTAAGGGGATTTAGGCGCTTGAGGATAAGGGTGTGTGTTGTTAGTTAGAAGAAGCCCCGGGGGTTGTTTCTTTGGCTGTGCGACACGGGAGACCGGCATGGGCGAAACAGAAACCAAAAGATCGAGGGCGGAATTCACAGGGGCCACCGCTGCGGTGGGTTGGGCTGTAGTATCGGTTTCGAAGTCTCCAAAATCGTCGGCGTCAAAAAGGACATTTGGGTCGGAATGCTGGACAGGCTTCTGGGCGGACTCTTGGGCAGGCTGCCGCACAAACCCCTGGGATTGTTTACTGCCCCCAGATTTCTCCCAAGACGGCCTCTCTTGCCATGGCTCAGGTGTCGATGATATGCCGAGGTCCACAAGCTTATTGGTCATGAGGTCGATTGTCGATGCTCTCGTGATACGAGTCCGTGTTGGTGGCGATTCAACACGAGAGCTTAGGACAACAGGCGGCTCTTGGGGAAATTCGGTAGGTTCCTCAAAGTCACCCCAGGCATCATCGTCCTGGGTGACCGAAGCCGTTTGTTCAGCGGGTTTCTCAATCCCTGCGAAGCCCGCGATATCGCCCCAAGAACCTGAATTTTGAGGTCGGGCGGCCTGAGGCGTAGTCCACGAATTCCAGCTAGGTTGTATTATCGCCTGCTGCTGCTGGATGAATGATGGCCATTGTGAGGGGTTTTGGTTGTTTGGTGCTTGTGGCGTAGATATTGGAGATGACAAAAACGAAAAGGGATCATTGCTACTCGCAGTCTGGAACGCGGCCTGGGTTTGCGACTGTTTTGAGGGCTCAGCGGAGCTCTCAAAAGCAGCAAAGAGATCGGCAGACATGGTGGGTTACTGAGCGGGGTGGTGTTTAAAGTCTGTCAGACAGTTCAGATCATCACCTTGAACATGGTGGTCGGCGGATACACATCAGACGTGCGCGAAGGTTGGGTTGCTGGTGCTAGTGCTGGTGGCGGGGTATAGAGACGTCGCCCTAAGGACGCGATTTCACGCGACTCGGAAGTGGTGACTTGGAATCGTCGCAGCGAAAATGAGTCACCTTAGGTCGCGGTTGGGAGGTGGTTCTTTTCAGATGAAGACAATTCTCTCAGGCTCCTGGCTCTCGCGGATTGGGCTGGGCCCCCCTGTAGGTTCGAGGCTGACAACGGACCCGGGCATTGGGTGGTCGGGAGCGGGCTGCAGCGAGACGTTCCAGGGCAAGGGTCTTGGCAGATGCCGGACACCCAGCTGCGATTGGGCAAGAGCTCAAGCTGCGGCTGGAAGGCCCCGCATGATTGTGCTCTTGCCATTGATTGAACGGGCTTCATCAACCACCTGCAGCTCATCCGCACACTTGACCCAGGAATGCAACACCTGATTTGGTGCTGCCGTCATCAACCGCACTCTTCTACACATAAAGTCAGAAAATCCCACAGTAATCAACTCCGCCCTCCGGCTCCTCAGTGATATTCTCAAATCGTTGCTGGCTGAACGTGCTGAGCATGTTCCAGGGGAGTGAGTGACAATGACAATGAGACCGCTTACGGAAAATAAGTAAGAAAATGCCCCAGTACCTGGATGATGAATATCAGCTGATGACGTCGGCAGAGCGAGATGGGAGGAGACGCTGAGGCACGGCACCAGCATCCCAGACCTTCAGCGTGCCGTCAAGTTCAATGGGCCGACCAGTCCATGCGTCGCAGGTTGTCGCTCGGTGTGCTGGAAAGCTTTCCTGCTCTTCCGGAATGCCCCTTTCTCCCACTGGCCGCTTGTCCTGGCCGAGTCGCGCGGTTTGTACGATTCACTATGCGGCCAGCACTTGAAGTACATCAGACATCCTGAGCAGCTGGCTGCCCTGTCCTTCGATCCGCTCGCCGACGATCCCGACTCGCCCTGGGAGACTGCTCGGAGCGATGAGCTTGTCCGGGCCGAGATCCTTCAGGATGTGCGCAGGTTGCCGGAAGATCCGTTCTATCACGAGGAAGCTGTGCAGACCATGATATTAGACATCCTGTTTCTTTACTGCAAGCTGAACCCTGGCGTTGGTGGCTATCGCCAGGGCATGCATGAACTTCTAGGCCCCATCGTCCAGGTGGTGGCGCGCGACGCTCTTGATAAAGAGGCCGCTGCGATGGACGACTCGGTCGATGCCACCATGGTCAATATTCTGGACGTGCGGTATATTGAGCACGACGCCTATGCCATCTTCTCCCGTCTCATGGGTCGCGCAAGTGCCTTCTACGAACTTGGGCCAGGCGCCGAATCCTCGGTCTCCGGTAAGAACACGATCGTGGAGAAGAGCCAATACATCCACGAGGTAGCTCTCATGAAGATCGACCAAGAGCTTGCAAACCACCTTCGAAATATCGAGGTCCTGCCTCAGATATTCCTCATGTAAGCTCTTCCAACCGGCATGCACAAGCCCCCTATTCTAACCACTTTTAGCCGCTGGATTCGCCTCCTTTTTGGCAGAGAGTTTCCGTTCGAGCAGGTTCTAAGCCTCTGGGATACAATATTCGCATTTGACCCAAACCTGGACTTAATAGACCTTATCTGCGTCGCCATGCTCCTCAGAATTAGATGGACTCGTATGATATACGGTTCACATTATCGTGAAGAAACTCAGGCTAATTGGCAACACAGTACTCGAGGCCGACTACTCGGTGGCCCTCCAGCTTATGCTTAAGTATCCGGCCCCTCAACCACCACATGGCCCACACACATTCGTTGATGACGCTATCTACCTCCACGACCATCCAAACGCTGCTGGCGGCGTTACACTAATATTCAAGTACACGGGGAGAAGTCCGACAGCAGTGCAGGCTAGGCCTTCGGCGCCCCCGCTTCAGGGATTTGGGAGTTTGCGGCAGCGCACCCTCGGAGCTAGGTCACCTTTATCAACGACCGCAAGATTACTCCAGCAGCCAGGCGGAGTCGAAGCTCTTCTTCAAGGCGCCACTAAGAATATGATGGAACGGGGTGAGAAACTCGGGATTAACCAAGCAGTCAGAGATGCAGTGGGAGAGATCAGGCGTAACATGCAGGGTTTGCAAGAAGCACGGAGCCCTGGCAGAGGCAGAGGGGCCTCGCTCAGCGATGGCAGGCCGATATCGACTGATCAATCGCTGGCTGTCGCACTCCTGGAGAGAAGGAACCGTCGGTTGGGAGCAATGCTCGATGAATCTATCGACAACCTGAAGCGCCTGGCAACATCAAAACTTGAGGGTGACAAAGACAAAAATGTCGATGTATTAGAGATAGCTGCTGCGAAAGTGCAATTCGTCAAGGCCTGCCTAGAGGATTCGTCACTCAGCCTCCCCGAAGAAGAGCTTCCGGCATTGAACGCTCTCACCATCTCAAGTCACACCGAGATCAGATCGCCGACTGTTGCGCTCGATACAACCCCGGTTGTAATGACTTCATCGGCTGTGGACGAGACAAGGTCCGCATTGTCATCACCTGACCGAGACCCCCTGACACGGGGACTGCCAACTCTGCCAGAGGAGATTGATCCAGCTACAGAGTCGGCGACCAGAGACATGGACAGGATGGATACTGACGACGGCCCAGAGCCTGACGCGCTACCAACTCCGAAGAGTAGCAATGCCGCCACTCCTTTTTCAACACCTAAAACAATCCCAACAGTGGTCGGAACCGAATCTTTAACACCGAGCACGCCCAAGGAGCGCCCAAAGGGCCCTATACCGACCCGATCAACGCTGGCGCAGTCATCGTTTTCGTGGATGCTTGAGCCAGACGCTACACTTTCGTCCTCTGCACACAATTCCGCCTTTCCGCCGAACCGACCCTCCAGTAGTGGTAGTGCCACCGCTGCTTCACACAAGAAGCGGAGTCACCCTAGCAGAGAGCGCAATGCATTTCTGTTTGGTGAGGTGGTCTCTTCTCAAGATATTGATGAGAGAAAGTTGTCGGCGGATGAGATATTTGGACTCCAGCCGATTCGCAAAGGGAGTTGAGCGGATCGACAAAGGGGACTCTTGCTGCCTCACTTTGAATGGGGGCCTACTATTCCAACAATTATGGGCAATGTTTAATGTCAGAAACTCTGGCTGATTTCACCTTTGGCACGAAATCTTTGGCTGTGCATGTGCTCAGACAGAGGAGTTACGCATTGCGTTGCGACGTGGGGGCGTATGGAAGGCGTGTAGAAGGCAAAGAGTAGACATTTTATGGTGGACGGGGGACGAATAAGTAGCGAAACGACTTGATACATAATTAATATCACTCACTGGTGATGAATGTGAATGATTCCGGCAGCAGACACGCCGTCCACTTCATTCTCCACCCCTGGCCAGCGGCAGCAGCACATTGTCCATCAGATGATTCCAGCTACAGTTCGTACAGGCATGTATGTGTGTATAAATATTTCTCTCAACTGCTCAGTTTTTATCTCCTTTCGCTGATGACAATCTTCTGTCTAGCCAATGCTGGTCGGTATCTTCATGCATCGTAGTAGCAAGCAACCAAATGTGTAAAACAAGCCCAAAAAGCACATACTCCCATTTTCATGCAAACCTATCCCCCCTCTTCCCCAAGCTCGTCACCCGTTCCTCTTCCTGATCATAAAAATATGTGTCCGCTTCATGTTTGCCGCTGGCTAGCGTCTCAAATAGGGCATGATTCCTCCCTGGGGTATCAATCAACGTATCAAAGCACGTCTGCGTCTCTGACATCCATCCTGCCCTCTCCATCTCAAGGCACTGCTCTTTTCTTCTGCCTATCCAAGGCGCGAGATCGGCGCCAGGCTTGACACTGTCTCTACTCAATTTGGCACCAAGGATGTGCCAGTACCTGCTCGATGTCGTATCGCTGCGATACGTCGCGATTGAGCATGCAGCGGATGAGGTCGATGCTTTCATCGCTAATTGTGTAAGGCACGCGCAGGTCACGATCCATGATCTCATCGATGCTGTAGAATGGGTTCTCCTTGTAAATGATCGTATAGAGGAGAATACCCAGCGCCCACACATCTTGCTCCTTGCCGCCATACGGCTTGCCAGCTAGCACTTCAGGCGCGGCGTAATCTACTCAAAGCTGGTTAGATAGCTGTCTCGTGAAGATGAACTCAGAACATTGATGACTTACCAATGGTGCCTACAAAGACATCAAAAGGTCCGCTTTTAATGTAGGCGGCGCTGCCAAAGTCGATCAATTTGATTCTGCCCTCGCCGTCCAAGATAACGTTCTCGTCTTTGATGTCGCGATGCACCACCAACGCCTTGGTATGCAGGTGGTGGATTGCCCGTGCGACCTGCACAAAAATGCTTCGACTTTCCACCTCTTCCATGTTGGTGCGAAGCTCGATATAATCGAAGAGATCCATTCCAGGCAAGCCATGGGGGACCATTTCGATGTAGTAGTTAGTGTCATCCTCGAAAAAGTCCTCCATCTCGACAATATTCGGGTGCTTGAACCCATCTCTCCGCAAATAGTCAAGGACATGAATCTCCAGCGGTACCGTTCCCAAGCGTCTGTCTCGGGTCCAAGTATCGACCAGAATACGGCGCTTTGTGACGTACTTGAGCACGCATCTTTTGCCATTGTTGCGATAGCGCGCCAGCTTGACCTGGCCATATGCTCCTTGGCCCATTTCCTCGAGAATGACAAAGTCGTCTATTGTCTTCTTTTGTGTTGGCTTCTCCAACGGCACGGTCGGCGGCTGTTCCTTCTGAATATCAGACGGCTTTTGGGCGCCGGTCAGCTTGGCTGCCGCTGTCAGTGCAGCATCCTTGAGTTGTCGAGCCAATGAGGAAGCGCTGGTTTCTCCTTTTCGTGGCTCTTCCGCGTCGGATTGCATTTCCTGGGGGGTGTGAGCCGGAGTCTGGCCTGGGGATGGTTGGTGCAATGGAGTAGCTGAGCCAGACAGTAACGGTGACGCCATTCCTGGGTTGGTGCGGATTGCATGGAGGTGCCTCGAGTAGGTAATCCACAAAGCGTACATTATCTCAGTGTGTGACATCTGGAATTTGTCGCTCGACTCGCTGGATGGAGAGCCCTCATCGCTGGTCTCAACTACTGTCTCTGCAACGGTAGGCCGCTGCTTTTCGCTCTTGACCACGCGCATTTGGATATCAATTCTGAGCTCAGACCCGTCGCGGTGCCTGGCTGGAAGCCCATCGGGGCGTAAGAACCCTGTCGCGGCGTCTGGCCAGCCCTCCTTGAGAGCCAAAAAAGCAGCGGCTTTCCTAAAGGAGTGCTCGGGAATGACGATGCCATCCACCAATTGAACACCATCCTCCTCGGTGAGGATCCGGAGGACCTTATCGAAGTTCGGCACGAGATTGTTGATTGGCATGCCATCCGGACTCTCCTGGCCGAAAAGCGCGCCACAGAATACGGAGTTGGAGCTTTTGATGGATAGGGACTGAGGAGAAATAACAACAATCCCGGCGATATGGGGAAAGCTGGACACCCGCAGTTCCGTTGTGCCCCTTATACGCTCCACGGTGGCTGGTATGCTGATCCTCTCGCAATTGCGGCAGGTAAAATACTTCAGCTTGCCGACTTGTGCATAGTCGATTTCACCGTATCGTGGGTCGATACCCTGCCGGGGAATGCGGGGTATAAGCTTGCCGATGTCCATGCCGGGGCCTAGATTTTCATCACCCCAGATTGGTCCGAGAGCCCCTTCAAGCTTGACGACTTCGCCTTCTTCTGCAAGCCCAACAATAGCAACATCCTCGTGGATCTCTTCGAGGACCCAGATGAGACCTACTCTCTTTTCTTTCACCCACAAACTGGCAGATCCGGTAGCACCGTTCCGTTTCTATCCGCAATGTTAGACTTGCAATGTCAATATTCGCCAAGATTTTGAGAATACAATGTTACCTGGATTGGGACGACGTCTCCACAAAGCAGCACGCCCCTAGATTTACTGCTTTGGTGGTGACTGTGACCTGGTTTGGGGGGCTTCGGGTCGCCACTGTGGACAGTTGCTGGTCGTCTGCCGTTCTTTGGCGTCTGGGACCGCGAGTTTGGCTTGCTGAGGAGCTTCGCTGTGATGCCTCCGGCACGGGCCCCAAGAAGACTCGATGTTTGTACAGTCGGAGCTGGCTGAGCAATCTCGCTCTCTGAGCCATCACCGGCATCTTCTGGAGACCCTTTCTGAAGTTTCCGCTCCAACCATCCCCTCCGTTCCTCCTGGACGACCTCCAAGATGCCCATTTTCCTGACCTCTGCTTTCGTTACGCCAAATAACAGGCATGCAAGATCATTGGCGGCCAAAATTGTCCACGGAGGCTTGGCTTCAGTTGTAAAGATGGCTTGCGCAGCAGGCACCCACCTAGTTGAAGGACCGTGAATGGCGTGGTGCATAGCAGGCGGGGGCAAACCGACGGGAGAGAAAGGCTGCGAACCTGCAGAGGTGGGGTCTTTATCTAGGTTTGCTGAATCTATGGCAAGAAAAGGTTGTGCCATCGTGTCCATAAGCTTTTGTTGCATGCGCACATGAACAGTGTCAGTCATCGTTCGTTTAAGCCCACTGGGACGCCTCGAAGATGGGGGAGTTGTTTGAGCCGTTGTGCCACTTTCATTAGTTGGCGTCCTTGACGAGCTTTCAGACTCTACACTTTCCTGAAGAGGTAGCATTTCTGAGCCCGATGCGGGTGCTTTGCTGCCGTCTTGGCCTTTGGCCTCCATCGCAACAATCGGAGCAGTTGTTGGGGATAGTGGAATACGATCGATGGCGTCTGGGCTTGCAGATCGTGGGACAAACTGCTGGTCGAACACATTTTCCCCTGACATAATGGCTGGGCCGCTCAATGGCCCAACGAGCAAGGCGGGGTCCCCATTCGGAAGGTTCCCAGCACCAACTAACTGCGCCTTTGCTAGAAGATCCAGCATATGCTGCATCTCAAAGTCTCCGGTGACCCTCGCTTGTGCGCTGGCAATGCCAGCGCTTGATGCTGCCGACCAGCCCATGCGATCCTTCATGAACTCTATGGAACGCTTGAGGACGTTTTGCCGGTTGTGGATGAGATCCTCAGACTGATGAGCAAAAGAGAACGAGTGTAGCGATTCAGAGGGGAAGCGGGAAAGGTCCTCCGTGAAGGTAGGAGAGCCCAGCCCCGGGGAGGGCATCTGAACGTGGCTGTTCGGGTCCGACATGATCGTCAGAGACGACGACCTCGTCAGCGCTCCAAGCGAAGGGGTCCTGCTCGATGGCGAGGGCAGTGTCGGGGCGCGAGTGGGATTATGTTGCTGACGTATGCGTCTCAGTCCAGAAAGTCCTAGGCCATGATCGTGGTCGGTCATGATAGAGCTTCTAGACACAGGACGAAGTCAGCGTTACTCCACAGCCCAGGTGACTCTGCTCGCGCAGATTCTTGACCTGAGACACCACCACTGCCGGCAAAGGCTAACCTTGTCATGGTATCATATTCGGCTCCGGCATCAAAGGAAAACCGGATGCGAGGTTTTTCTTCAGAGCTGTCCCCAAGCGCCCCGAGGTTTCCTGTGCTCTTGTTTTTAGGGATCTGGAGTGTGGGGACCAGTGCACCGTGGCCGCGCCCCTCAGTCTCCTGTCTTGATTCATCGCCTGTTGTCGAAACCGGTATCGTCAGTATCAACTCAAAGACAACCGAGTTTTCGGCTCAAGGACAGCGCCCACGACGACTGCGAGACGCACCGTTCTCCGAGTTCCCACCATATATGCCGAGCATACTTGGCGGACGCGGTATCTGGTTGGCGGACCCTTGGATGCTCTTTGTCTCGGGGTCCAAATGATGCTTCTCAATGTGTGGAATCGTGGCCGGCTCGGGCGTATGGTTCAGAAGACGTGTCCGCCTCCCTTAGGGAGCCGAGGGGTAGAAACAGCTGTGCGACCGCCGAGATAATGATAAGCGTAGGCACTCAAGGCCGATATCACAATCAAGCACTCAAACTATCATCCGCCGGGTAGTCGCTTCGAGGAAACTTGCGGGTTTCTTGAGGGTAGTAATACGTCCGTTAGTCACTCCTCTAAGAGAGACAGTCTTCGAATGGGTCGAGATGGAGTCGCTTGACGAAAACGGATCGCATCGACCAGGCGTGGGTTTTTCTTCCGAGGCCCCGCAATTCTCGTCTGTATATTCCTCCCAAAACTCCGGCAAGGTCGAGCGCAGTGGTGTAGCAAAATCGTCGAATTGCAAGGCGCAGGAGAAACCACGACAGTCAGGAGAATTTTGACCTGCCGTTCGCCGAGTCCGCAGTGTTTAGCGGGAAAGCGACGAGAGGGATGGTGTGGCTGCGGGGAAGTAGGTTGGTTTGACAGTGCGGCAACTGTGTAACTAGCCCTTGCTGGCTGGTGGGCCAGGGTGCGAGCCGCGATGTCCGCTACCTAATAACAGGCGAAAGTCAACAATGGAACCTTCATTCCGCAAACCCACTGCACTTTCGCATTTGCGACAACCACCAACACACCGGATACGAATGTCTCCAGTTGCTGCATACATTTTTCCTGGTACGGTGGGCGTCTAGGGTCTATGATCCCAATCGTCGGGCCAGGTCACGTATACCCAATGAATCTTCACCTGACTCTTCTTCTTCGAGCTCACCATACAATGAAGCGCAACATGTTTGCCCCGGGCTGGGACTGCGAATCGTCCTACGGAAGCCCAGTGCCGGCTGAAGGGTCAAGTCGAGAACAATGCCATCATGTAGTTGTCCTACCGCCATTTACGACGATTATCCCAATCTCTCTCGGTCTAAGCATTTCCTTCACAGCTGGTTTCTTACGCCGCCATCTGCCAACCTTTTAAGCCTGGCCTGCGGCCAGGCCAGTCGGCAAGTCAAGACCCACACTGAGCAAGACGCTATGGATAATAGGGTGCATCAGCAAGTGGGCAGAAATATGGAGATTCCCTTGGTTATGGGACAAAACATGTTCACATGTCCCTGAACAGCGTCGAAGACAGGCAGCGGTCACCCGCAGAACGCCGTACGACAAAGTCAGCTGGCTCGCCTCTAAAATCCCCACATGTTTTTTTGCGGCAGACTGCAGTGTGCAGCGGCAGCGGTGTGGCGCGAACCTCAATGCCGTGACCCGGTCAGCATGGAGATGCGGGCACATTCGGGGTCACTGGGACGCCTTGGAACATGGATCCCTTCGATCAAACGGGGTTGCAAACAAACGGCCGGCTAATGCGACTGTCCTGGTTGACCCGATTGAGAAAGCCGAAGGGAACGGAGTAATCGAACCTCCATGGCAACAAGACGCCTCCTCGTCGGACCGGCCGGCCCGTCTGAGAGCCGGCGGGTGATGCCGAGCGCCAAAAATTGGCAACGGCCGTTGTCGGCATACTCGGCAGCGCCGACCCCCGGACGAACCCACGCCAAGTCGGTCGTTAGTGATCTCATGGTCAGAGCCTCTGCCCTTAATCGCTATCGGTCAGATGAGCAGTTGCGGAGCGTACGGTTACTCACCGCTCATGAATCAACGGTTTGCGTCTTACAGCTCACATAACAAAGGCTTATCTATAATGTTGCGGACGAGGCCAAAATACTGATCAAGACCGCCCTGAAGAAAGCAGAACGTCATCACACGCCACCATTCGAGACCCCAATACCACGTTTAGCGTTCTAGAGTTTGACATCTTTCGCCCTGAGCCGCAAGTACAACGTAGAATGCGGCCAGTGGTCGCCTTGGGGCGAGACGAGCCGTGCGATGGAGTATTGCACAATACAAGCATTCTTAGCGTGCTGAGCCTTCCTGTCAGGGCAGAATGAAAGGTCAATCTTGGGTCTCTCATCTGACACGCACCGGCGCATCTGTCTTTTGGAAGCTACATACTTGCTGTGGCACATCTTCAATAAAAGGGGGCATCGAACCAAAATTCCCCAGGGTTGGGTGAGTGGGCGAAGAACAATGTCTTGTGATGCAGCGGGCTGCGGAGGTGCATCTGTCGCATCACGCTCTGGGCCCCAGCAGCTGGCGGGCGTGGCGGGGCAAAGGTTTCTCTTCCATGCTACTCTCGCCTCGTTCTCTGCCCCCGGCAATGACAACCCCGCCACACGAGGTGGGGTCAGCAGAGAGGGGCAGCAAAGAGGCCGGAGACATCTTATCGGGCGAGGCGGTCACTTCGCGCCCAAGGAGCAATCGGGAAGGGCAACTCTCCGTGAAATAGCACAAACACATCCATCGTATTCTCAAATATAACCAAACATGACGGCCACGGATCGCTGTCGATCTCTCGAGGATGAGGGTGCATTACGGATATCTCTACAAGTAACCCTGATGTGATGAAGGGACAGATAAGATAAGGATAGTCAAACTTGCAGTCGGCCAATGGCGAGCCTGCAGAACAGTCACGAAGGAGAGGCAACAACTGGTCAGCGGGAGTGCTTGATGAGCTTCCAAATGGTGGGCTAAGGGGGGCACGCGGAAGTAGGTGTACCCAACCTCGAATGCGACTTTGAACGACAAACTGCGTATGGTTTATCAAGGCACTGCGTGGTTAAATCCATCGTGACAGCCGGATGCCTCTTCCAATCCTCACCTTCATCCACTCGCTGACAACACAGCTGAACCCGCAACTTCCCGGTTCCGCCTAGATGCTGCTGCTTCTCGAAAGCCTTCCCCCAAACCTGACCGGGATTAATATCTTCAGAACCGGTTTTCGATTCTCTTCCAACACAGGGCCGGCTCTGGTACTTTCAGCTCGGTTACGAAGTGGGCATCCCCGTCGCGATCGTCACACGATATACCCGGACCTCGGAAAGCCGGAACTCCAGGACTTCAGTCGACGAGCCCACGTCCACGGCCACCGTTTCCAACGACGGATTCCTCTGCCCGCATTTGTCTGGATTGTTCTTCCCGCTGTTGTGGCCCAACCTCAATAACCACGCCGACGGCGGATACTGATTTGAGTGTTTCCACTGATTCGTCTCGTCCCTTCATAGTACCTGCGTGTCTGCGTTTGATGGCGCTCTAGTTCTACCGGGAAGTGCTGGTTAGGGCTTGCCGCCCTTGCTGGGGGTCTCCGAGTTCCCTTGCTTTGTCGTTCTTTTGGTAAACCTTTGTGCCACCAGGGCCCCTTCTCGGCATCCTTGCCTCGCGGCTAGGCCCCAAAAGACCCCGCCCCACCCCTCCATTACATCCCTGGATAACACTACCGAACTCACTCACAGCGCCACGCTCCCCGCTCACCGTACACGCTTGACACTCCCCCGGCCGCCGTTTGGGGGTTGGGTAGTGGAGGAAAATAATCAGCGCATATTTCGCACCTTCCACTTCCCCCCATACTCAACTCTGCTCTGGAATATTAGAACCGTATCTTCTAGTATCACTTCGACAGTGACGCTCTATCTTCAGAGCTGCCGCAATGGCCGAGCTCGAGACAATCGACGCTCTCCCCGGCACCGCCCCGCCAGTCGCTGTCCCCACGGCCGCCTCGCCAGCTCCAGATATCACGGTCAATGGTGATGAGCCAGTTGGTGATGGTACCGAAGTCCAGGCGAAGAAGAGCAGCCGCCAGCGTCTGCTGCGCGGTCTTCAACGCATCTCGTCGTCGCCAACCCTCGCCCAGCTTGGCCGTCCCCGCGCCTCGAGCAGCCCTTACGGAAAGCACGGCACCCTATCCTGTGTCAGCCTGGCCTCGAGCCCCTCCCCGTTCAGCCAGCCAAGTGCAGGCTCCTCGTATTTCTCCCAGATATCCACTGCCGATGGCTCGAGTGCCTCAGGGTCGCTCCCCGGGAGCCCAATGGCTGAGCCATCAGGGTTCGACGCCATTGGGTCTGTCTTGGCCGTTCGCAAGATCGAAACCCCCATCTCCATGCCTACTACTGCGGCAGTCCCCCTAGAGCTCAGGAAGAAGACAAAGGTGTTCAATATATGGTCTAACATGCCGCACGAGATTAAGATACATGTGCTTTCGTTCCTGCCGTCAAAGGAGCTTGTCCGAGCCTCTCGGGTTTCCAAGGATTTCCACGATATGTGCTTCGATGGCCAGTTGTGGACTTGCTTCGATGCCTCCGAATTCTACAAGGAGATACCTTCCGATTCTCTTTCCAAGATCATCGTGGCAGCTGGGCCATTTGTGAAGGACCTGAACCTCAGGGGCTGCGTTCAGGTGGAGCATGACAAAAGAGCTGAGATGGTGGTGAAGGCGTGTCGAAACCTGATCAACGCCACCCTGGAGGGTTGCCGCAATTTCCAGCGCTCGACACTGCACAGCCTGCTCAAGAGCAACGAGAGACTCGAAAATCTCAACCTCACCGGGCTCTCAGCGGTCACCAACGTTACCTGCAAGATAATCGCTCAGTCGTGCCCACATCTAGAGATGTTCAATGTCTCCTGGTGCAAGCACGTAGATGCCCGGGGAATCAAGCTTGTGGTGGAAGGATGCCACAAGTTAAAAGACCTTCGGGCTGGGGAGATAAGAGGATTCGACAATGTGAGCGTGGCTGCATCCATTTTCAAGACGAACAACCTTGAGCGGCTGGTGCTCGCCGGTTGCGACGAGCTGAGCGATACGGCATTCAAGGTCATGATCCATGGTGTGAATCCGGAACTCGATGTCCTTACTGAACGAGCGATCGTACCACCCCGTAAACTCCGACATCTTGATCTCTCCCGCTGCTCCCGACTCACGACCCAGGGAGTCAAGGTTTTGGGGTATATGGTGCCCGATCTCGAGGGTCTGCAACTAACTGGAGTAACCCACCTGACCGATGCCGCCTTGGAGCCTATTCTTGACTCGACCCCCCGCCTCACACACCTTGAACTCGAGGACCTTTCAGAACTCACCAACTCCGTCCTCTCTGAACATCTCGCTAAGGCACCCTGCGCCCCGCGCCTGGAGCATCTCAGCATCAGCTCCTGTGAAAACCTCGGCGACACCGGCATGCTTCCCGTCTTTCGCAGCTGCACGCGCTTGCGGAGTGTCTTTATGGACAACACGCGTGTCAGCGACCTCGCATTGGCCGAGGCTGCTGCGATGGTGCGTGAGCGGACCACACCGCTCCGCCTCCCATCTTGCCCCAGCGTCGGTCTAAGTTTGGTCGTTTACGACTGCCAGAATGTTACGTGGACGGGCGTCCGAGAAGTCTTGAGCAGAAACGCAGAGAAGATGAAATCGAAGCCTAGCCCTGACCGGTCTACGCAAGGTGTGGCAGGTCCGCCGAGCGAGATCATCACACTCAAGTGCTTTTACGGGTGGCAAATGACTGTCGATGAACACACGAAGCGTGTACTGCGCGGTAACGTTGCCGCTGCTAGCCGCTTGGAGCGCAAGTGGGCCGACTATATGCAAGCCACTGAGGAGGCAGGCGCTGCGGGTGCTGGCGGCAGGCGAAGACGGAGGAGACTGCGCGAAACCCAGCAACTGCATGCGGATGAGGAGGAAGCGGGCGCGCCGGGAGTCGTACCCGGACGGAGGAGAGCGAGGACAGCTGGCTGTGCGGTGATGTGAAAGTCTTGGTTTTGTGTATACGAATCATTCGGCGTTGTGAAGGGATTGAGTTGACCTAACTCCGGACATATGGGTTTTTGATTTGGGGATGGCATGCGTACCAGGAGCTTGGGGTTGAGGGTTCGAATCACTGATGGGCGGAACAATTACGGCGTTATTTTTACAAGGTCTCTTTTTTATCTCAAGTGAGTGATCAGCTGTTGGTTTGGCATGTCATCTGGGACGGGATCATCTGGGCGGAATACACAGCAGCGAGACTATTCACTTTTTGGCTTCTTGGAGTAAATGGATAGAGGGACATGGCGGCTCCATCTGTACTCTCTTCTTACCCTGTCTTTCTGCCTGGTCTTTTTCTTTGGGTGGGGCGATGCCAGTCAGTTATCAATACGTCGCCCCCTTTTCACTTTGCCTTTTGCTTCCGTCACCATCTCAGAGCTTAACACTGAAGCATTTCTCTACGTACTGCACTTCATCCCCATTTAGCTCTCTGCATGCTTTGGTGATATTCTGATGAAGAAGCACAGCAGACATTTCGCACTCTGGTTGCGATCACCACCATTTCATGGCGTTACATATAGATAGACAGCTTAGCGTCGTCGACGGTGTCTGTACTGACATCTGAGTTCTGTCGTTTGTCTTTTACTGGAGACAGTTTGATAGTCAAGAGTAAACGAGCTTCAATTTGCAAGGTCAGAAACCACTTCTCGCTTACAGCCATGATTTTAATAGTCTGGGGGCATGGTTTTCTGTTGCCCGTTGGATTCGAGGTGATAACCTCGGCGACCCGGACGTAGAATCACCCGTGTAACACAACCTAAGCCACATCCTCGCAACTGTTTCTAATAGCAGATGGTGTCTGACCTCTTTTGGTTTGAACAGAGGTTATTTCCTCCTCTGCTCAGCCTGCAATCAGCAAGAGCGATACGCTTCGTATTTCCCCCTTGCTGGGATGCGTATAGTGGGTCTGAAAGGATTACATATCCACAACGAAGCTAAGTGGTTAGATGCGCATATGTGAAGTCAGTCCCCTTTTCTGAAGGAGTCGCCGGCAGGAGAACAGATGACGGGCTCCCGATTTGTGAATGGACACTCAAGTTGCCCACGATGAAACCGGCCAATGAATAGATGCACATGTAAGTGCTCTCTCTTTCGTATCGTTGCATTGTGTCAACATCACATGACGAATCCTTACTCGCTGGGCTTGGTCGGTCTCAACATCTCTCAACTGCGGTTCCGACCGGCGTCATTCGCCGGAAGCGGGTCGGCGCTCGCATAAGCGAAGCGGCGACTGCAGAGCAAAACCGGTACCTCGTCCTCGTGGTCGCTAACCCCGCTTGCATGGGCCAACGGGTGTCCAATCGACGGCTCTGCGCTTGATGGTTGGATCTGGGTCGGCACGTTCGTTGACGAGCTTTGTGGGCATATGGGCAGGAGCAGTGATACTCTGTGGCTTCGGAGGCGGCGGGTGTTTGGGCAACCAGTCGGAGCGAGGGAGTTGAAAGCCGGTGCTGAAGGCTGCCACTAGCTTGGAGAGCAATGATGGGAGAGACGTGAGTGGTGACTGGCACACCGGTCGTAGTAATCAGGCAATATACAATCTTGTCTCCCGCTCCCCGGCTGCGCCTTCTTGCAGCGTCAAGTCGCACCGCAGTATGGATATGCACTGATGCAGAACGAGACCACCATCAACCCGGGTGGGGTTCCGTGGGCTTGTGCCTAGGCGCGATGCCGACTCCGCATACGGCAGAGGGCCATAGAACCGGACAGTATTGCAAATTGGTGCGAGATGCGGCTCCTGAGAAAGCGAGGGTGCCGAGGGCCGGGCCAGTTGTCGATCTTTGCAGCCGTTAGGTAGCCTTTGAAAGCTTGTGCGGGAAGCGCTTCTCTGCCATGGGCCACAACCCGAGTACGCGGATCCTCGAATCGACACTTCGCACGTCGCTTCATCAAGCACGCTAGGGTTGTCGTAGACAAGAAATACAACCTTGTGTGCCCTAGACGTGCAGACCCCTCCTCCACAAAGGATCAGACACCGTCGAGGAGATGGGCACTCCCGAAAGCGGAACGCTAGGATGCAGAAGGTATGAGATAGGCACACTTGCGGTTCCGTAGTACACGGCTCGAAGACGCGGGAACGTCTAGCCAATGAAGCTGTATTTCTTCAATTGAGCAGTTTCGTTGGTGGAAGAACATCCAAATCAACGCTTCAACGAAGAGCAGGCGCAACGTTGGGAACGAAAGTGGCTTTGAGAGCAGCCGTTGATGTGGGAGCCGATATGGCTGAGCCTGGGACTACACTAAGAAGATGACCCCACGCCGACCCACTCGGGCTCTTGGGGTTTGATGAAGAACAGAGTCAAGATACCTAAGCAACGGATAGGGCTGAGCTTTTCTCTCCGCCGCGCAGTGACGGCTACTGAAGTTGGCTTGTAGAACGACTGCGAGCGCGCAATCGCGACGACCGGCGAGGGACAAAGAAACTGGTCGGTTGGCCGTTCGCGTCAGTCTCGGCGCGTGTTGCCATTGGAAAGCTGCCTGCAGTGTTCCACGCAGTCAGCTACCCCGTATGATCTATCAAATCAGCACTCGGCGCCGGGCGTGTTGATGTCGAAAATCGTGAGGTTGGGACGCAGTGACAGACCTTGGAGCAGACGAAGAAAACAGCAGCGGCCAGAAACAGCTCCAAGCTTGAGTGGGGCGACAGGGGAGCAGGTGGACCATGGGGAGCATGGAGCTTTGGCCATGGGTGCGAGGGTGCGGTCCTGGCGCCGGCGTAGGGGGCGAGTTTTCTGCAAGTACACTGCACTTGGAGACGACCTGACCTCAGGCTGGTTCAGCATCGCCGGGGGAGGCGCGATCATTTGAGCAGATGCGCATGTGAAGACGGGTTCAAGTGCAGCCGGTAGGTCAGATACACCAGAAAAAATCCCGCGCTCTGTATATTGAGGCTGTCCGCTGCTTAGGTGGTAGGTAGTTTAAACATTTACTGTAGATCACAGCGGGCAGGACCTACCCTTGCCCGCGGCGATTTTTCGCAACGCGCAGCAGCCAGCCAGCCCGGTAGTGTGCTTGGCCCTACCTAGCCCAAGCCTGCCCGCGGTAGGTTGGCGTGGGATTGGACCACTGGGAGTGCCGCCCGCTTCGATTTGGCAGTTTCTTTTACCACTTTCTCTCCGCCCGCCGCTCATCGCCAAAAGCTTCCCTCCACCGTCCATTTTGAACCCCTCTTGGATTTTCTCTTCCTTTCACCACCTTTTCTCCCGTCCTCTGGTGCACCGAAACAAACTCAATTCGCGTCGCCTCGACTTCCCACCTTCTTCCCTCTCCCCAGCTCCTCTCCGCGACGCCCGGGCACCCCCATTCCCGCCCAGAGTCACCTCTTCCCCGCGTCTCTACCTCGCTCCGAACCCTCGGGTCAAGACGGTTCTCGTTTTTTTCCCTCCCACGCCGCCTTATCTCTAGTATCTCGGTGGCCCGCCAGCGCGATCCAGAAACCCCGCCCCCAGCACAGCATTCGCCAAAAGAAACCGCAGCCACCATCGATTGGTCCCGCCTTTTGCGTCGTGACCACCAGCATCTGCAACAGGTATGTGCACATGCCCCGCCGCGAAAGTCGCCAGCGCCGCCCGCAATGGCGCACCGTTTCTCCTTCCGGCTACCCAGTTGCTTCCTGTGTTTGCCTGTCGTCTCCTTTGAACGGAGGGATTGGCTGGAGAAGAAGGAGCTGCACGACTCTCCCATCCCAGCTCCTCTTTTGCTGCAGCCCCAGGGTCCCCAACTTGCTTTTGTCTCCATGATCGTGTGCTGCACTTCTATGCCTTTGTTGTCTGTTCATTGCCAACTAACTCTTGCAAAGGATCTTCTCGGCGTCACACTATCCCTCTCCTCCGTCACCACTGTTAGGCTTTGATCAAATTAAACCAGACCTTGCTCCAGTCCCCCAACCAAGATGTCGGCAGTCCAAGACTCTATCCCGTCCAACGGCGGCGACCTCAGCGACTCCCTCGACCAGCTCAAGCTCAATGATAATGAGCCTCGTCTCGGTCCGGACGGAGAGCCTGCACCGAAGACAGACGAGGAGTACGCTGCGGCGAATCTGACTTTGAGAGCAATTGTGTCCTCCAAAGAAGCCGGTGTCATCATCGGAAAAGGCGGCAAGAACGTGGCCGACCTGCGTGATGAGACGGGTGTCAAGGCTGGTGTCAGCAAGGTTGTGCAGGGCGTGCATGATCGTGTTCTAACCATCACCGGTGGCTGCGAGGCTATCTCCAGAGCATACGCCGTGGTAGCCCGCGCCCTGCTCGAAGGTGCCCCTTCCATGGGCATGGGTGGTGTGGTCCAGGGCAATGGCACTCATCGTATGGCTTTCCCGGATTATTTTGTGCCTGAATTACCGCTGACTGATGCTGCAGCTATCAAGCTACTCATCTCTCACAACCAGATGGGCACAATCATTGGCCGACAAGGCCTCAAGATCAAGCACATACAGGATGTATCCGGTGTGCGTATGGTCGCGCAGAAAGAGATGCTGCCGCAGTCGACCGAGCGTATCGTCGAGGTCCAAGGCACACCGGAAGGCATCCAGCGTGCTATCTGGGAAATCTCCAAGTGCCTGATCGATGATTGGCAGCGTGGGACCGGGACCGTCCCGTACAATCCTGTTGTTCGGACCCAAACCACCGCAGCGCCAGCTGCGGCCGGAAGCAACAACTACGCACAGGAGAGGACCCCCTATGGTGGCAATCGTGTTACGCGAACAGGTAATGGCGCCGATTTCAGCAACGGTGGGCAGCGCCCTTATAATCGCCGTTCTGATTCTGATGCAGCCTCACGTGGCCCGCCAACTCATGACGAGAACGGCGAGGAAATCCAGACACAGAACATCAGCATCCCCGCAGACATGGTCGGCTGCATAATCGGGCGTGCAGGCTCCAAGATTAGCGAGATCCGCAAGACTTCTGGAGCACGGATCTCAATCGCTAAGGTAAGAGGCTCTCCCCTTGGCTCGATCACTTTAACCCGTCATGTCGACTTGCTAACCATGATGAACTAGGCTCCCCACGACGAAACTGGCGAGCGTATGTTCACCATCATGGGTACGTCAAAGGCGAATGAGACTGCACTTTTCCTCCTCTACGAGAACTTGGAGGCCGAGAAGATGCGACGCCAACAACCCGTTGGTCAGGCCTCTGAGTAGTGCGCGGAGGAAGAGCATCAAGGTCCGAGGCTATAGCAAAATCGTATGTGCTGTAACTTTCGGCAGTTAGCCAGCCAGGATGGCTGGCAACTTCCCTAGCCATGTTCTCGGGTTGTCCGGTTTTGGGTCGGATTTGGGCAGCGCCCTTGCGATGGGTAATTTCCAGATCTGGCTGCCGCAAGGCTTGTTATTCGGCGGGCGGGATACGATGTCACGACACTTCCTTACCAAAAAAAAAGCATTTCGCCGGGGTTCCTCTATTCGAACTGGTTTCACTCCCTTACCGATCCCACTTTATTCAGCAACCGGCCGTTTTCACCACTTCAAACTTCTACCAATGTCACCGGGTAGACTCAAGAGTAGTCGGGCGGCGCCGCCACTACCACATGGTCCTTGAGCATCGCATCAAGAGACACGGGGGCGTGTCGCCGACACCTCTTCCTCAACCATCCACCCAGACCTTAGTCCGTGTTCACGCCCGACCCTCACATATTAGTTCTCTCAGTCCTCGCATCCTTCGACAATACTTTTCTCTCTCGACAATCTCGTATCCACCTCGCAACACCCGGGCTCGCCCGGCCAAGTTACTCTCCAGATAACAATACGAGCGCCGATCCCTCTCCTTGACCTCTCTTACTTCCAACGTGACTGGACCGGTCGATGCACGTATTCCAGTCTTCATAAGCCTATTGGGGCTCTAACCCGGCGAGTGGTTGGCGCACCGGATAGATCTTAGGACAGATGTCTTGAACAAAGGCATTTATCTGTAGACAGGAGCAGAAATATACGAGCATTACGAAACTTGTGCCGACCAAATAATGTGTGACCATGTTCGATGTATGGTGTAGCTACTCGAATGAAAGCCGTGCGAAGTTGACGTGATTGCCTCCTGAGTGTGCGCGGTCTGGTTCTTCAGTCGGTTGGGGGAGGTATCCCATAGAATACCCCGCCAATGGGAAGCTTAAGGTAGTACTTATCGCTGCAGGATTCCGTGCCGCCGAGCCGCTCGCTGCAAAGCCAGGGCCCAAAATAAGGTCGAGAAACCCACCAATTAAGCTATTACTGGGTAGTTCCGTCAAGGTTAGCGGCACTCAACAGGGCTGTGAGAAGCCACCCTGTCCGGATGACAACATGGGCTACATCTACCCTTTTAGTCCAACAATTGCTGTCGCAAACCGCGAGATGTCAGAACGATGATGTCGGGAACGCAGTAACTCGCCAAATCACCCACGCTCTTTAAATCACCTCCTGCTTCTTCTTTTCAGGTTCGCATAGTGTTTGCCACGGTCGCATATTTCATAATGGCCCGTTCAAAGCAGGCGACGCCTATCCGGCGCGAACCGTCTTCCAAATATGTCAGCAAGCAAGATCGTATGGCGCCCGGCAGGGAAACAGCGGTAGCTAGCAAGGCGAGCGCCGACGCCAATGGGAGCGCCGACAGCTCCCAGGTGGGCAAGCCGGCGGCGAAGAGTGACGCCGGTGTTGTGACGCTGGTCATCGACGTGGCCGGCATCTACGCCTCATTGTGCGCAAATCCCACACCCTGCTACACTCCTCCATACTGGTCAATTGAAGCTGACATGGTGCGTCGCAACTAGCCTGACGTGGGCCTACCTCCAGGAGAAGCTCACGACGACAGCGTACGGCCCGGAGGGCGAGCGCTTCAAGTTCTCGGTCTTTCTCCTCACGATCCAGTCTCTCTTCGCCGCGGCGGGCGGTCAGCTCTTTACTCGCTTCAGCACGCCACGTGGGCAGGCGGTACCATCTATGATTCCGAACAGACAGATCATGTGGCCGCTGCTGCTGGTGGCCTTCACCAATGCGCTGGCAGCGCCCTTCGGCTACGCCGCCCTCGCACACATTGACTACATCACCTTCATCTTGGCAAAGAGCTGCAAGTTGCTGCCCGTCATGTTTCTACACATCACCGTGTTCCGCAAGCGCTACCCGCTGTACAAGTATCTGGTTGTGGCCGCCGTCACGCTCGGCGTCGCCGTCTTCACCCTGCACTCGGGCGCGGGTCACAAGAAGGCTAAATTTGCCAGCCACAGCGGCCAGACCGCATGGGGCATGCTTCTGCTGGGTATCAACCTGCTGTTCGATGGCCTGACCAACAGCACCCAGGACTATATCTTCCAGACCTTCCAGCCGTATACGGGGCCGCAGATGATGTCCGCCAATAACTTGCTCTCGTCCTTCATCACCGGCAGCTATTTGCTCCTGAGCCCGTGGCTGGTCCACACTCCGTTCGGCGCCTGGATGGGCATGGACGTGAGCGGTAGCGCTGGCGAGCTGGCCTCGGCCCTCGACTTCCTAGGCCGGCACCCCGCTGTATGGAAGGACGTCCTGGGCTTCGCCTTGTGCGGCTGCATTGGGCAGGTGTTCATCTGTGAGTCCCCTCCCACGCCCCTTATATTTCATAGTTTCAAACCCATATTAACCCCCGGACCAGTCCACACTCTCTCTACCTTCTCATCCGTCCTCCTAGTCACTGTCACTGTGACTCGCAAGATGTTCACCATGATCCTCAGCGTCGTAGCCTTTGGCCACCGTCTGTCACAGATGCAGTGGCTCGGTGTGGGACTTGTCTTCGGCGGCATCGGCGTCGAAGCCCAGATCGCGCGCAGCGAGAAGCGTGCCAAGGAGGCTGTGAAGAAAACTGCCAAGGCTGAATCTGAGAAGGCGCAATAAATCGACAGACATATCTCGATATGATGGTGAGGTGAGGCTGTATTGCATTGTTCATAGCGATTGCGGAGGGCTTGGCGGTGTGCCGCACTGTTTTCCACGGCAAGAAAAGGAGGATGTATAAGTAGGGATTATGCATTCGGCATCATCAGAAGCGAAAGAATAACGGCGAGGGAGGACTGAACAGAGATAGAATCTACAGTGAACACGCAACTACTGGATGTAAATACGCTTCAGAATAAAACGCCATGCCGACCAAGTAACAATGGTGACCGCAAGCCGACCTACCCCTTTCAAATACTTTCAGATACAGGGGACCAAAATGTCAGAATATATGTATATATTTGTATGTAGTCTCTCGTAGTATTAGCACAACCGAACTCCGAGCTGGGTGTGCGATTCTTGCGACCCCGTTTCCTTTTCACCGTCTCGCCGATAACTCCTGTTCCAAAAGACCAACAAATATTGACTGAAATGGTTCGCTGACTCCCCACCATACCCGCAGCCTCAAATACTCTTGCTCTCGGTATTGAAAAGAACCTAGGGGCAGAGAGTATGATGTTTTGGTGGGCGAGACCGCGATCAAAGCGCCGCAACCCAGGTGTTTGCTTTGTGGTTATCGAATCGAGGAAGCCACAGCGGTTGCTTGTTCATCAGCTCGGGTTGTTCGTATCACGCGGCCAATGGACCAAGTGGCTCGGGCTTGCCAACGTTTCCGATATCCAAGGTCATCTTGTTGAATCGCCCTGAAGCGTCGGTCTGGCTAGTTCACACACGTAATATGTCCAACTCCGTTTCCCTCCCTCCCACCACCCGTTCCAGCCCACCCCTTTCGTTCAAACAGACAAAACAAACCAAAACAGCAAATAAACCGAGAAAAAGTCCATCAGGTAGCCACCATAAGCCCCCCAGTTTCATCCGTAGCGACCAGAGCCGCTCGCTAGGGTGTATAGTCCATCTCATCACTTCTAGATTACACATTTCGTTTAACAAAGAGACAGGTGATGGATGATCGACGGCAACTATTTTCATGCTGAGAATGTACGTCACCAATAAATACGGTTCGTAATCCGCTGCGCAGTGCTTGAATAGGACCGGAGTAAGGGAATGATATCAAGAGCGCTCTGTAGAAAATAGACAAATGAAACCTGTGGTTGGGTATCTGGGCTGGTCCGACTGATCGTGAACGTCCCATAGTAAATCTCGGGGCTGCCGCTGTCGATTAAGATCTTAGCTGAAAACGCCGGTTTAATGCATCGTGAATCGAGTGCCTCGGAACCAATGCGTGTGGGTGGCGCGCATTGGCTGGTAGGAACATGGATAAGAGAGGTTTGTGGAAGCCGGTATCCAAATATGGGGTTATAAGACCTCGTCGATCGACCGTACAATAGGCGTTTCGCCCACCGTTGGGGGGCTTCGTGGGTCTGCCACTGCCTGCGGTCGGCCGAATGGGTAGAACGGGTCTCGAGGGCATACACTCTCTCGGGGAGAGAACAGCTCATCCTCTGGGGTGGGAGGAACTTCGACCAGTCGCAGACCCCCAAGACCGGTAGCGAGTGGACCTGGCCCACGCAACGGATTGTTCGTCATGGCTTCCACACGAGGCGACAACAGAGCAGTATCATCCGAGAAAGTCCGCATGATCGTAATCTGCCGTTTTGGAGGCTCAGCCATTTTTATTGGCGGCTCAACTGGTCTTGACGGTGTGCTGATGCTTAAAGGTACGAACCCAAAACCCTGAGGCGAGCCACCAAATCGATGAGCCCCAAAGCCCGGAGAAGGAGGTGGTGGTGGCCGGCGCAACGGCACCGGCGGTGCAGACCCAGCCGATGGTGCAAATCCAACCGATGGTGCAAACCCAACCGGTGGTGCAAACCCAGCCGCTGAAAACCCAGCCGGCGGTGCAAACCCGGGAGACATCGGTGGTTCTTCCGAGAATCTGAACGACGCTCGGCCGGGCGAGGGTAGTGGTCTTGAGAAGCATATTGGGGCGAAACCGGGAGATGGCGGGGGCCTTGAAACCGAGGTGGCCGACGAAAACCCCGAATCGGATTGCGGAGGCATTAGTGTTGGCGGAGGCCTTAAGGTTGTGATATGGTCGAACCGCCCTAACTTTCCAGGATCACTCTCGTCTTCTTTTTCTCTCCATGAAAAGCTGGAAGGAGCTGATGAGGGACCTGGGGATATCGGATCCCCTCGGTTTGGAGTCGAATTTCCACGAGCTCGGATCGGACTCCTCTCTGGGGATGCATCCTTGACAGACGGGTCCTCAGTTGGCAGCGGAGCTGTCAGCGGCTCTCTTAGCGGGCGCTCAATGTTGTCGGCCGACAAAGTCACCCGATGCCCAGCCGCCGGACTCCTTCCAGACCATGGCGCTGTCGGCAGCTTCGACTTGGATACTTCCTTTTGAAAATCCTGCAAGCAATACATCAACCTCATATTGGGGCTAATCCATCGACTCCTTGATTGCGCCGCATAATATGCGTCATTGACACTCAACGCGGGGTTGCGATACATTCCGTATGCGATTATGAGACTTGCTGATCGACTGGCGCCCTGTTGGCAGTGAATCAGAACCTTCTTTTCGTCCTTCACCTTCTCATCTATCAGCTCGCAAAGCGACATCAAATCCTTTGAGATGTCTGTATTGTGATCCCAAGGCATATGGATGTACTCCGGCTCCTTGAATGTTTGAGCTTTCGGTGTTGTTGGCGTATCCGCTGGCTCTTCCGGCAAATACTCCAAAGCAGTGGCAAAACTGGCGCCGGTAAGAGCGGTGTCAGGAATCGGAGAATCGGTCGCGGCCACCTCCTTGGTATCTTCGGATTTTCGTGTGCCGAAAGGATCAAAAGGGTTGCGGACCTCGCGAGCAACATTAATTACTAGATCAAATCGGGCAGCTTCCTCTGCGGTGGGCTCGAGGTAGAGAAAGACGTTGTCGGGATAGATGCAGATCGGTCCATCGGGGTACCCAGGTGTCTTCTGGTCTTCGTTGTTTTCTACTTCGTGAAGCGGGTCCACGTCAAAAGTTGTACGGTTGGCGACCTGTGACCGTATCGGTGAGTCTTCCTCCGCGATCGTTGTATCCAGACCAGGCGCGTTCATGCCGGGGCGCGGCGGCCGTAGGAATGTTGACAATCCAGTCTCATTTCGCTCCAGCACAGTCGGAATGGTCATCCCGCCTGCCGGTCCAAATGTGGAAGATTTGAGGCCCGACAGCATATGAGGAGATGAGGTTGAGTGTTTCAACGCACGCCGCTGCAAAATAGGAGGGATCTGAAGGGAGGGGACTGAAGGGGAAGTTGGTACGTCGAGCGTCGTCCGTGTGAGGTCCGACGTGTTCGTCTTGAGACTGAGTTGACTCGGTTTTCGCTTCATGGCCGGAATTGTAGGCTTGATGAAGGAGGAAGAAGGAGAAGTAGGCTCGGACGTCAGTGACGAGGAGAGAGAGTTGAATGGTGCCTGGATAGACAATCCCTTCATGTTCTTTGGCCGCCGGGGCGCAGGGGATGTCATCGGCCTTGCTGGTGTCGCATCCGACACGCTAAGACTAGCCATGCCGCCAGAGAGTGCGCCAAAAGGCGCAGGCGCAAACGATGAGAGAGGCATTAGCGATATTATTGGTGAGTCTGGTGAAGAGGACGGAGAGGCGTCGGAGAGATCGGATGAATCGGTGCAAGAGAGTGTCGTTGTGGGTGACGACTCAACCGACTCGGTCGCCTGGGTTGACGTGCTGTTGTTGTGCTTATGCGAAGAGTCTGGTACCAGAGTCGCGGGTCTTAGTTCGGGTGCTGAGCTTCCTGGCAGCTTGGGATGTTCCATCACTAGTTTCGGATCGATGACGGTAACGAGACCTTGCTGATCCATAGTATCGCTCTCCAAGTCAAATACTGACATAAACGAGGGTATTTGATCCTCGTACATCCGCCGAACCGCAGCAGTAGGCATATTCGGTACCATTGGTCGCCGACCTTCTTCTCTGTGTTGCCAGTGTGGCCCAGATCCGACCCGGTTTGCTTGATCCAAGTCGCAGCCGCAATCGGTCTATTGCAGGGTGACCAACCCAGTCGTTTGTCTTGCCAGTGTCTGCAAGTCGCCGCGAGGCAGATTTGGAAGACAGGCCCCTTAATTGAGTGGTATATTGCAAAAGAATTGTGTAGGCGCGGGTCGAATGAATGATTTGGGATCAAAGGAAGTTGCTCAAGAAGGAGCCAGGCTGGGCGGGACAGCACTGCTGAATCCTCGGCACCTCTTTACTTTGTCGCTCCGCGTTCAATGCCCCTTTATGTTTCCGACGAATGGTTCGCGCGATCGGGGACCGCGCCGTGAATAGGGCGGTGGACAACACAACCAAGTCTTCCAGTCGCAAATCGAGGGCGGCGCTGGTCGGGAATCGACAGACCTCTGTGAGAGATCTCGGGACAGCTCGACCACGGGCGAATGTCAAGAAACAGTCCAATGGGGTCGCCCAGCTGAGGGATCAGATGAAAGCCTTGGGGTCAAGGAGTGTCAATATGTCTTCTTCAGTCTGGAGTTTGGGTTTGTTGCTGGGAGAGAGGGCTGGGAAGGGGGCGGAATGGGACTCGGGGCGGTGGTTGGACTGACTGAATGAACTGAGACGAGCGGCGGGGTCCTGTTTTGCCGGATTGACTGAGTTCCGGGCTGTGATTCCCTTCAAGATGCCCGGCCGCAAACGTCGAGAGATCGTGTCTTCCGAGGAATGGAGATGTGGGAAAAGGGGAAGAATGGAACAGGAGAAACGAAGGGGAAGTCGCCTGTCGGAATTGGTGGACTGGACCGCGAAACGGGGACGAGTGGCAGTGGGAGGGCAGCCGCAGGCGCAAAAAGAGCGACTGGGGGAGGCCCATCGAGTGCTGCACACGACGCGGAGCAGCGGGCAACAGACCTGAGGGAGGGCGACCAGGGGGCAGGGCTCTGGGAGTCTCTGCCCGCTCGGGTGGCCTGGGCGTGTAGTGTGGGCCAGTAGGGCAGGTTGTTCCCCTCTTGGCCGCTTGCACTGGGATGTGGGTCGCGGGGGCCGTGCTAGGCCAATGACAAGCAGCTGCAGTCGGCCTCCACCGCCACGAAGAGCAAAGACCAGCGGCTAGCCGCCCTCGCGACCGCTTGCTTCAGACATGCATGGCTATTAATAGACAGTGCGACACTGGAGCAAAATTTGTGCCGGGGCCATCATTGGCTGGCGTTTGCTGTTTGATTCTCCCACGCCAATCATCGTCTCCGCCCGTGGCTTGTCTGACCACAGAAGCACAGAAGGTACAGAAGCCAGAAGCACTTCGACGTGGTTCCCGCATCGCGACTTGTCCCTTCCACAGCTCTTGCGCTTCTACGCTTGCGATTCCTTCATTGTTTCCCAGCGACCAAGCGATTGTGTTGGTTGCTTCAGCTTAGCATGTCTCATGGCGCACTTCTATCGCCTTGTTTGCCCCCCGAAATACCGAGAACGGGACTCGTGCTTGGTGATGAACACCAGGATCGTCGTCAATGTGCCTGCGTGCGTCCGATCCCTGGTGCTCACTATGAGGGCGCTTAACACAAGGCAAGGAACTGGCTCCTCTCGTCAATAGTGCCTCCGTCTTTGCATTGGGACAGCTGCTGCCGCTATTGAATCTCAACCACGTCGCCTAACCGCTCAATCGGAGGTTGGCCGACGTGGGAGACCCTGGGCGATTGTGTGCCCGTGGTTGCAGAGTGATGGCCATCTTTAAAAGTCAGCCTCCCAATGTCATTTACAGCCGCAGACCCCCCCTCCCCAGCATCCTATTTCCGCATCGACGGATTTGTCCTCTGCGTGATCTGTCCACATGTTCGGGATGGAAGCCAGGGAGATCGGTGGACAGATCCATACGGGCTCTAAGTTATGACTGGGCTTGCGGTAAGCATTGCGCCGCAAGCCGGCGCGCATTCGGTAACTTTAGACCCGGAATTGGGGTTTTAGCCCCCGACATCATTCTTCCTTGATGGAAATCTGACATTTTCTGTTTATTGCTGGGGATGCGCCCCGATCCTCAAGGGAGTAAATAAACAATCAACAACCGGCACGGAGACGTCGTCTACGTATGAAACTGTCACACAGACGTAGCACAGGAGCCCAGCAAACATGGGGCGGACGTTTCTGGCAGCAAGGCTTAGGTTTTATGGTGTCTGCACCAACCAGCACCAGTTCGCAAAGTTGATAGAAGCCAGGCAGTTGGAGGAGAGAACGGACGTTGCCGGCTGACTGAGACATGTTTTCTCCATATATATCTGTCCTTCTTTGAATTGTGCCTTCGCAACCGTTTTTGGACAATAGAGAGATGTACTGACGCTGCTCAGGCCGGAACAGCGTCGCACAACCTTGCCCGCTTTCTCCACACTACGGAGTACTCGGCTTCGGTTCTTCGAGGGACCCACGCGACGGGAGATCTGAAACAGCCAGTGCGGTGGGGCGACGACTGTGCGTTTATTGGCTCCACTTCTCTCCACTTCTTTTCTGCCTTTGATGCATCGACGGCTACCGACTCACAACAGGGCGGGCACCTGCCAACAACCTACGCAGTACATTAGCCAGAATATGAAGGCTCATTGTGATCCAAACGCCAAGCGCAGAGCCTCATATTGTTTTGTTTATATGCAAGCTGCCAGCAATAGCCTGCCAGCAGCCTGGCGAGGCAACGCATTTATTTCTCTGGGGATCTGAACCTGAAACCGTTGGGAGCGTGTGACACAACAAACAGCCAGCACTGTCCTCGACACTTCCACGTCTCTCATCCCCCAGCGACTTTGGACGGCCGTTTGTCCTGATGGCACATCGGCGAATAGTGTAATTCGTACTCTTTTCATTCTTCAACTGTCTTGACTTCCTTGCTGTGTTACAGCTAGACCTTCGTGGGACTGTTAGGCATGACCACATCCAACCAGTATCAGGCTCGCTTCCGCGTTACCTAGAATAGATTCAGGTAAAAGGACAGCCTCCCTCGGGTAACGTACCTCGAGCCTATGTTTCCGGGTCGAGCAGCCGGAATGGTTCGCGGGTGTTTACAGCACGGGATCGCTGAAACATGTCGGCTGGGCGGTTTACCCAGTTGGACACCGGAGGGTTGGAAGTTCTCCGACAGGATCTAGGCGAAACGGCAGAAGCCTTTCGGAGGGAATGCAGATATATGGCATCACCGTTTTGGGGGCTCCATACCCACCTATCGTCTTCAGGGCAGTACATACTGCTACCAGTATCCGCGAACTTGCGACTCAACGCATGATCATGACATGGCAGCTTCCGCTGGACATTGCTATGTGGCTCAGGTTGAAGAGCTGGAGGAGGTTACGGCCGATTCTCAAAGCCACTACCGAGTCCCGCCCGTTCACGAGAAACAAAGGGTGGCAGCCTTGAAAATACAAGGCCCCTCATGGTAAGCACAACCATATCCGCTGAACAGCACTCTGTCTTTTGCCTCCGGGGTGTATCAGCCCGTGTACAAGGGCTCCGACAAGGGGGGGGAGCTGTCATATCCGCCAGTTAGGGAGACGTCTTTTACCGGTACCACAGTCACGACGAGTCGTGAATTTCGATGTTAGGTAGCAACGCTGTCTCATATTCTGAAGAGATATACAAGGGAATGAAACAAGGCATTGCTTACATCATGGGACTGGACCCCTAGAGTACCGCAAGTCATTCTCGTAGCGGTTGGGAGGCTTGGATATTGATAGGACTAGGTAGTGAGGACTCCTTTGGTGCACCAACCTACCTTTATAGGTGAACCATGCCATTCTCTGGGGCTTTCGTGTCTACCTATTTGGCGTCAAGATCAACACCCAGTTGTAGGTAGACACTCATGTTTTCCCGTGCAGGTTCCAATATTTCCGACATGCCCACCTGCGCAACTACCTCTTCCATGAATAGGTGATATAGGGTTTCTATATAAGAGAGAAGGTGGTTTGCGGCGTTTTGCTGTGCGATGTGCAATGTGAAAAGGGGATAGGGGAAATACCAGTACCCGGCTCTCACTATCTGGGTACCTTACTCGGGTAGTCATGAGTCAGACTGGCTAGAGGACTCGAAGCACCTGAAACTGCTATGTGGGAGGAAATACCATATTTACCCTACCTATGAAACGTCAGCTGGTCTTCAGCTAGTTGGACTGAAGCCATGAAACACTCTACATCGTGCCTGGATATTGCCAGATACATGAGTCTCGGTTGCCTCGGACCTACCTCGGTTGCCCGAGTTCATTGATAGACGGGGAGAGGCCACAAAAGTGACCATGTTACAAAACACTGAGGGTAAACCAAAGAAGGTTATGTATATAGGCATAACTCCACTAGGGTGTGGCAAGGCTGATAAGACGGCTCGTAGGCACTGTCCCCGTGTTCGGGGAAATCCTTCCAGTCAGGGGGGCATCACCCAGCCCGTGCTCATAAAGGCCAAAGTCGCGAGAATGGGCAAATCAGCTCGGTACTATGGCAGAAAACAGACAAGTCTTTGCACTGCTAACCCCCGAAAATAACTCAACTTTACCCAAGTATCTATCTAAATACGCACGTAAGGTCAAATGATTGTGCATGGCTCCCATCAAGGCGCGAGGACTATATAACTCAGCAATTTCCCATAATTGAACCACGAAAACCATATACCTAGATATATAAGGGCATCTTGTGCTGAAATTACTACCCCCTCCCATTGTTGGTTGGACAGCGCTCAGTATACAATCCTGTCCGTAGATGCTTTGCGTAGCTCAATGGAGGCCAACCGACAACTACCTATTATAGCGCCCTTCGGTGTTTCTATCGTTGTGGCATGTGTCGCGGTATGGGTCATACCCGAGGACTAACTAGAACTGCAAGAAACTGTCACAGTCTGGATGGGTACCCGGGCGCCAGAGTTGAGACAGGCTGTAGATATACCCTTCTAGATGCTAAGTTATTCGTACAGCAGACTTAGTAGGGATTCCGGCACTCCCTTTGGAAGGTTGGCCTACGTGGTAGGAAGGGTGTAGTTGACCGTCACAGAAACCAACAAGGAGGGGGCGGTATATTAAGTACAAAACGACTACACGCCTTTGTAATAGATAAAACAGAATACCCCTCCCCCCCACGATTGATGGGGATTGACTGGTGGTCGATGGATCCAAGGCAAAGATCAAGGTACCTAGAAGAAGATTCACATCTTCAGATCAGTAGGTATCTATGGGGCCGGGCTGAGCCATCTTCGGTGGGTCCTTGCCCCAACATCAATAAAACTTGACTATTGTTCTGAAGTCGTGGGAATTAATGATGAGTGCATGTGTCTGAGGCGAACTGCAAAATTATACATGTCGTGAAAAACTAATGTGGCGACGAGGGAGAGGGTCCATTTGATCATTGCGCTCAACGTAGAGGCTACCGCTGCGAATGAAGCTTGGGTTTGACAGACAGCTCCGTGGACAGCGGGGATGGACGGGACGGGTGGGCGGCGCGGAGCGGGGCACGTACACGGGGTGGGGCACACCCCGGTCCGGAGGACCAAATGTCCGTGCCATCCCCCGACTGCCCAACACTATTTGGTGGAGCTGATGGGCAAAAGGAAAACTGAATGCGAGAAACACAGTCGATCGGATGTCGCTAGCATCCCAGCTGGCCTAAATTTTAGCACCTCGAAAATAAGAAACGAGAACATGCTCTGCCGGCGACCCCGCATCGCGGTCCACATTCCCTCCATTCCAGGACCGGCCGACATTCCCACACTGCCTTTCTTCTCATGTGAAATCGGCTTCTTAAGGTTGCACCGAGCCGACAGCCGACAGCTGACATGATCTCGTGGCGGGAAACTCTCGGCCCCTTTTCGACAAGGAAATGTTCCCACACCCTTCTCGAAAAATAACAACCCCCAGCACCCTTGGGTGCGTTCTTTTTTTTCCGGCCTGCAGCGAACCAGGGTATTAGTATAGAAATTGGCATCGCGGCTGCATATCAGTGTTCAACTCGCGGCTTTTGCGGCCCAGATTTTTCCGTTTTGAGCTCTGCTGCAAGTGAACTAACTACCTTGACTGTTTTGGATTATGCATGGTCTGAGGAGGGAGTCTCTCATTCAAGCGTAATCTTAAACTTGGCACCACCAAACACTCCGGAAGTGGGCCGAGTGAAGATGCTGAGCGAGCCTTCGTTTCTTTTCCCTCTGACATCGCGAGGGGCACACGGTTGATGAATCCAGCAACTTACTCAATAAACCGTTGTGAAACCGGGCTCTCATCGTCCGCTCTTGAGCTGTCACGCACACCAGGCGTATTGAAATACATGTGTATTTCGGCTTCAAAGACATAGGCGGTCTCTCGTAATACAAGCTCTATGTCTCCCCGTCGAAGCGGACAGCAAACGACACATGGGACAGTCGGGCTCTGCCGATACACAACTCGTGGCCTGGGAGAGCAGAGGGGAGAAAGGTCCGTCCCTGTATGTGTCGAGATGGGATCTCGTCACATTGCTCCATCTGCGACATCGAGGCTGGTTGACTCGCGTGCCCATCCTTTGATGTGACGAGTGAGTGCAGTTTGGCTGTCATCGGTCTGATTTTCTCGACAGTGTTGCTGGGAGGTGACCAGAGACTTGTCGTCTCTCCACCTTCCCCATCATGCCGATCGCCCTCAAAAGGGAACTGCACTGGCCCGTTTATTCAAAAGAGGTGTTGGGGAGATGCTTGCCCTGCGGGATTGCGGTGCATCAAAGTTTCGAGGGTGCAAGCTGGAGTCGCTGAACGGGTCTGATTCGTCAATCGGTCGTCGTGGTGTGCCATCGCGCAAGATGTCAAGGGTCAACCCCGGCGGAGTTCCTGGTGCCCCTTTCCAGCCTCCCGGTCCTCCCCTGCTCCGCTTGATGGGGGCGTCTGCACCCTGGCCCCCCCAAACGCCAATTCAAGAACCTCGACGTGGTGGCTCGCGAACACCCTCAGGCCGTTGACGTCCTTTCATTTCGACAAGACGCAAATCCCAAGGGTTGACCGGTCTCTCGCTTCTCGCCTGTCATTTTCTAGTTCTGGGCCCGAGGTGAAAATCGAACGAAAAGGTGGCATTGGGTGTTCAGACTGCAGTCGACACGCAGGTAATATCGGGCTGCTTTTTGGTGAGGTGATATGGAGAAAGTGTGCTCGAACCCCCCATCCCTACAGCACACACACAGGTTGCAGGCGGTCTGCTTGGGCTGGGGTAGTACAGGTGGTTGGAATGCGGGAGGATGATGTGTGCGGGGGTCCTCGCCACAATGCGACAGCGAGGTGAGTGGTTGCGTTAGGGAGACAGGCACGCTTTGCATATGTGCTTGGGCGTGGAGACATCCAGGGATTACATGATGGACGGTGCAAACCTGAAGTCGAGGTACTTCGTACAAGCCGGCGTCCCTGGATTTCGCATCAGACGACAGAAGATCAGGACACAACGGTTGTTTGCGTAGGCGCATCTCCATTTACTGATTCGATCGGTCGCGCTTGATCTTGGACTGGCTCCGGCTACGGCGGGCTAGCGTCTAGCTCCTGCGCACATGTCTTCGCTGGCGGAGCTCGATGTCTTGGAGTGACTTTGATGAAGGGCGAACGCAAGCTGAACTCGACCCCTCGCGGCGGCGCCAGACATTCTCGTTTGGCCAGGCCAATTCAACATTTCGACGGGGTGCCAGTCCACGGCCCGTGTGCAAGGTAGCATTTTTCTGATGATCCCCGCACCTGTTTGTCGTTTACGGTATCTGGTACCTGGGGTGCTTATGTACCTGACCAACGTGGATGGGTGGAGGTTTGCTGCTCTGCTGGCACCATTTCAAGCCCGAGATTTGAGCTGTCCGCGCAGTGGCCCAAGTCGGCCAGGGTAGCCGTCGATGTGCTCCCGACCGCCACTAGCCCCTTCCTCATTTGTATCCCAGTGTGCCACCGCCGGAGTGACTCTCTCCTGTCCTCTCCTCCCTTCGAACTCGCCTCGCCGTGCCTGCTGTCCGCGTCTTTTTGCTCCTCTTCGCTCCTCACCTCGAGGTGGTCTCTTCGACCGTTGCATACTCCTTACTAATGCCCTAATTCGGATTGCCTCCGTTCCTCGTTCCCTTGGCTGCAACTTTGTTTAAGTCCCATTTGCGACTGCCCTCCGCCCGCCCGCCGCAGCCGACATCGATCAGGGTGGTGTTGATGGATTTCCGGCGCAAGCGGTGCGGTCGTCTTAATACTTGTAATACAGCGAATGCACCGACGGCCGGGAAGTCGAGTGTCACGACCCGAGCCCCACGCGTGCGACGGCTGCCGGGAAAACACAGGAAGACGTCGGAAGGCTGAGGCGGGAAGGGTGTTTGGGAGCCATGGCGACCACCTTCGCTGTGGGCGCGGGCAACTCGGGCCACGGGCCCCATACAACAGCGGCTTCCTTCAGCACGGCTATCCAGGCGCATTTGGGTGCACACCAACATAATAATAGCGCCAGCACCACAACAAGCAACAAAAGTAACAATTCATTTAGCAGCAACAATAGTATTTTCGACGCCCACCGCCAGAACCACAATTCGTCCAAGCTCCCCGCCTTTCGTTTTGCCGATCTCAAGAAGGACGCAGTGCTGCCGTCGCTGCCGTCGCTGTTGCAGCACATTCCACCGTGTCCCGTCTCGCCGCAGGCCGACACCGACCGTCCCGCCGACGGACAACAGCAGCAGTGCGACGCGCATGACCAACCCGAAAACCAGGTAGCCCCCGGGTTACTGCAAGACGTCCTCCACAACAGCCAAAACCTCCCCGACAAATCTCCCTCACCTGAAACAGCGCCATTGAAATCGCTCCCTCCACATCAAGCAAGCCCCCCCAGAACACGAGCCTCGACCTTCCAAACTTCGTCAGTCCCCACACCAAACGACAACCCCGACCCGTCTATCGGGTCGAAGCGCCCAGCATCATTTCCCGACTCTCCTAGCATCGCCAGCAACTTGTATGCACCCAAAACTCAATCGTCATCTGCCGTCACACTAGCCGCCAAGCGCCGCCTGACCTCCTCGGGTGTGGCAAACAGTGCCGAAACCTTGACGTCCAACACAAATTCGACAACCCAGAGCGGCGAAGACCCGGACTCGACCAAGGAATGGGCACGGGGTCAGCGTGAACTGCTGTTGCCGAAAACCGTTGAAAGTGCCAAATCTGATGTTTCGAGGAAGTCACGCCCTCCCGTCTCGTATCGACCACCCAACGCCGCCGGCGGGCGCGCTGTGATTCCCCCAATACGATCTTTCCGCTCTTCAGGGTCTCGCAAGAGTCTTGTCCTGGATATGCACGTCCGGCGCGCGTCGGATGAGTCGTATGGGGAGGATATCGGGGACACGAACCAGCGAGATCGCACATTACGGGCGCTCGAAGGCCGACAAGACGATGATTTCTCACAAATAACGCCGCCCGATTCGGCAGACGCGATCGGAGATTGCGACAATACTGCCGACCTCTTCATGCGCATCGCCCGCGAGGACTCGAACCAAGCTCCCGAAGAGTACGAGAAGCCGGGAGACCAGAGCGCGATCGTAAGTACTACCACGTTCAATCACAACTTCCTCTTGAGCATCTTAGCCCCGGGTGGTGGGCATCGTGGGAGGTTTTTTCGACGAGTCAAGAATACCCGTCGCGCGCTTCACCCGTTGGACTCGACGGCTTTGTCTCGACTCTACTAAATTGAAACATGCCGACCAGCCCATTCACATGCATATCATTGTTCACATGACCCACCGTTCCACACTTTCTGAACGCTAGCAGTTCCCGGCTCCTTTGGGCCTGTGCTAACTTAACATTCAGTCCCGGGTCACTCGGGGCCACCGCCGGCCATTCTCGGCGGCCGTTCCGACGTATCAAGCGACATCACCGCCGCAGATTACGCGCCGGCTCTCAGACCAGCGCGAGAATGCCAGAGCGCGTCAGTTGACGGACAGTCAATCTCCGCAACAAATGACAAAAGAGCTCACATATCGCTCGGGTGTACGAGAGAGGCCAGCTTCCAACACAACGATTGTAGAAAACCCGAGTCGCCCCCAAACGAACCGAACGCCCCTTCGGCCACCCCCGATTACCCCGCGGCAGACATCATTTCAAGATCCCACCCCAGATGCAGGCTCAACATACCGAAGGAGGCAGTCCATTACTGAGAGTAACGTATCGGTGACAGTCGGCAGGACCCCTCAGTATAGGAATACGAACCTCGCTCTTGGGGGGCAAGGCCGGACCTACAGCTCATCTCCCCTGGTGCCTAGATCTACCGGCTTTCACAAGGACGATCCGCAACAGAGTATCGAGCCAAATCATGGCGTCGAAGGGACTGAGTCGTCAACCTCGACCGCGGCGCCTTCGACCGTGTGGGACGAATTGGATGATTTGAAGTCTCGTATCCATCGTCTAGAGTTTGGAAAGGCCCCATCCACTTCGGGTGCAGCAATGTCCAGAGTATCCGACGACCGTCCTCCTACGGCGACGACCAATGCTACGACTATGTCGGCATCACCGAAACGTGGATCCGGGCCGGGCGCCAACCAGCCAGACGTAAGCAGCACTACGTCGTCACAACGGGAAGCACAACCTATTCTTCTGTCGGCGCTTTTCAAGACAAAAGGTATTGTCAGTCCCGAGGTTTTTGGTGCCATTGAAACAGCAGCGACCGATGCCCTGGCGTTGAACTCGATGATGGGCGCCCCCGGGCAGCCAGGTCCGATCTCCAGTTCCGCCAGCACTATTGGCGGACTCGGGAGTGTCACAGACCGGCAGCTTCGTCGGAAAGCCGACAGCATCTGTAGAAGTTTGACGGAGTTATGTTTAGCACTCGCCGACGAGATTGGGCCAACAAAAGCACCCCAACCAGCACCTGCTCCTCGCGAGAAGGAGATGGAGCTGCTGGCAAGTCCAACAGCCACAAAATTTGCGCCGATATCGAGCCAAAGGCGGCCGAGTGCTCTTACCGATTCGACGGCATCTAAGCCCGTTATGAGCCCCCGGGCCCCTACTAGCTTGGAGCAACGTAGGCTTACCATGCTAGCATCCACAACGTTGCCCAGCCCACGGTACGCTGTCGCGCCGTTAACCCCTATGGAGCCGTCTGGAGCGGGTCGAAAGACATCTCTGCTACTTTCCCGAACACGGCGGGCTGGAACGGAGGAGCCGGAGGAAGTATCTGGGAGGAGATCATCGTTGCTCTTGAGGACCAGACGTGCTGGAACAGAGGAGCCAGAAGAGAACCGGGATGTCCAGCAAGGAAGGAAGACATCGCTGCTCGTTCGAAGCCGAAAACTCTCGAATGATGACGAGGGTGAGCCCCGCTTCCGTGTGCCGTCCAGAGCCATCACCGAAGTCGCCAGTTTCCGCGGTGCTCCTCGCGAGATCAGCACTCAAAACCAAGCGTCACCTCCGGACCTTAATTCGCTTGGATCATCGGCTCTCCCCCGTCGTCGGCTGCTTCCTTCGTCTCTTAACCCGAGGCTGGTTACCCCAACGACACCCGCACTAAACCGCCGCTACATCGATAGACCCACGGCGGAGCGGGAAACCAACAGCGTAGCGGAGAAGCTAGCAGAGGATCGGGGCCAGCGTCAATTTTCTCTCAGCCAAACGGCGATGCTCAACCGGACTGGTAGCCTCAGCCGGCGAAATCGCGACAGTGCTATACCCGGCATTCCGCCACAAAACAGCCAGGCCGGAGGAGGCTATAGATGACGAAACCATCATGCCTTAATGACGTTTACAACATGTTCACGATTGTATCAACACTGGGGGGATATAGCACTCATCATGCACGGGCGTTTTTCTTGTTTTTTTTTGCATCCAACCTCAACGAGTCGGCAGGACTTACGTTTCCTTTCCTCTCTCGATTCGGTGGTAGTTCTCCGCCCCCCAAAATAACGGGTCTGTGTTTGCCTGATTTGGATTCTATGCCCGAGGCGTTTATTGTATATTTTGATTGTTCCATGACTCGGCACTGGTTGGCACATGGAAATGGAATCATAAGTCCAGATTGGGGGGGAGGGCATGCGATACACTCACCGGCTGTGCCCGCTCCCTAGGGATAGAGGGGCAAGGAACGTCGAAACGGCAGATATACCACGATTTCTTTTTATGGGTATGATTCTGCATTGCGGAGACGTTGCACGTTTCTCGTCTTCTTCGAGTCTCGTTACTCTTCTTTTGGGTGCCGTTTGGCGGATGGGATGGGAACTTATACACTGAAACTTGTCCCCGTCGAAGAATGGTGAAATCGGGGTCGCAATGGGTAGGGCGAGGGAGACTGGTTGTGGAAGCCATGTATTGTATTATATTGGATTTGTGCTAATAAATCGCGAACGTGGGTTGTGGTTCCCCGAAGCTTGCATTTCCGGCTCAGCGAGTTTTTTTTGTTGCATCCTGCAGCGTTCAAGCTTTTGAGAGAAGCTGTAAAATACAATTTCCCTAGACTAATTCAGCAAGCAGAATGGTGAAGTTGCTCGTATGCACTGGGTTGGTTGGTGGACTTTTGAAGTCTGATATTTCCATGTTTGGAGCACGGCTCTCATGCCAGTGATATGCTGTGGTGAGAGAGTTGGGTTTGGTGAGTCATGTCGGCGAGCGAGGCCCTGGACTTCATCGTAGTATCTGCAAACATAAATCCCAACCTCTTCTTTCTCCGCTGGATGTTGATCAGCCCGTTAAATTTGCAGTTTACGAGACGTAACTGATGACCGTGCCCAAACGTCAAAGTTAGAGGCCCACAAAACCAATAATCGCAGCTCTGACCTTCAACACCGCAAAACAGTCACTCATAGCCGCAAACTATTCAATCTAGTATGTATCACTGAATCACTCACAGAGCCGCGGATGACAGCGTGATATGAACGCAGGTCTAACTCGCTCGATTGCGTGCAGCGGTTTCATCATTGGAGGCGGCAGCAGTCAATTGCTCACGTCGTCGGTACGGATACAAGCGAGGGAATCCGTTCGCGGCAGACTCAGTACCAGACCTGCTTCGGCCTTTCTGTCAAGTGGCATCAATCGCACTCATAAGATGGCATCCGACCAGGCTACTGTACTCGCGGGTGAGTTTGGGAATCGCGCGACTGGAGGTGGTTCCCGGGGAGGTGGTCGTGGAGGACGCTTTCGCGCCAGAGGGGGCGGCGGCGGCGGCGGTGGTGGGAAGGGCAGGGAGGTCGATGTGTCGCGGGCGCTGTCGAGACTTTTGCGTCACCAGGCAGCGGCCGCGGGCGTTGCTCTCGATGCGGAGGGATTTGCGTCGCTAGAGAAGGTGGTGAGTGACTAACCTGTGGGCTCAACGACACCAGTTCAGTTCCCAACCCATCCAGACAGACCACTCCCTCCAACATATTTACTCATGTACACTCGTATTCTAACCCCCTCCCAGCTTCAATGGAGACCACTCCGCTCCCTCTCCCCCACATTCACCGAAATCGCCTCCGTCGTCCGCGACAACGACAAGCAGCGCTTCACACTCAAGCCCGACCCTAGCACCAACCCCTCCCTAGACGAGACCTCCACCGACCCTGCAGACTGGCTCATCCGCGCCAACCAAGGTCACAGCATCAAGATCGAAAATGAAGGCCTCCTCAAGCCGCTGGCCCTACCATCCGCCGACGGCTCGCCTTTGCCAGAAGGCAGCGTCGCTGTTCCCGAGACGGTCGTTCACGGGACGTACTACGCCTTTTGGCCGCGCATCGTCGAGAGCGGTGGGTTGAGGCCCATGGGGCGGAACCACGTGCATTTTAGCATTGGGCTGCCGGAGGACGAGGCTGGTGTGATTAGCGGGATGCGCAAGGACGCGGAGCTGCTGGTGTATGTTGATGTGGCGGCGAGTATGAAGGAGGCGGGGATCAAGTGGTGGATGAGTGACAATGGGGTAGTGTTGACGGAGGGGGCAGAGGAAGGGCTGGTGCCTGCCAAGTTCTTTAGGGAGGTGGTGGGCCGCACGCAAGGCGTTGGGTTGCTGTGGAGGGATGGCGAGTGGGTGAGTGATCTGCCTGAGGGGATTAAGATACGGGTGCCGCAGGGGAAAGGGAAGGTAGGCGGTGGTGGGAGGGGTGGAAGGGGACGTGGAGGTAGAGGGGATGCCCGGGCATGAGAGGACTGTCTACGTAAAAGTGATATTGTTCTTGTGGTCTGCCTGGAGTTATGGATGATGTATACGCTGTCTGTCTTCTCATAGCCCTGCCGCCGTCAAGCCATTCCCTGTGCCCAGATTGTCCATCCCTGTGTCCCCTTACCAACGCTACCGAGCCAACGTCTTTCTGCATGAAGGGGGCCGCAATACGCTCACCCAAGCCTCATGCAAAATTGATCGTCTTCATTCTTGCTCCCACTACTCGATGATCCTGACGAATAAACTAGGGACGGAACTTGATCCTCTTCACTCTTGCTTCTAGTACCCGATGATCCTGACGAATGAGCCCCTCCCAGGGACGTCAACCACGGCCACTAGCCCAGCAGTCTTAGTCTCTACCCCAAGACCGCGCCGCCATTGTCAGCCACGGTTTGCACCTTCTGATGTTCCGCAAGCCTTTTCGACTCGATTGTGAGCAGATACTTGAGGACCTCCTGGGCAATCAACTGTCGAGTTTCTTTCTTGCCGGAGCAGCCTTTCACATGTCCAAGCCCATTAGGGAAGCTGAAGGCGTCGATCCCAAAGTCGGGATGTCCGTCATAGAAGCCGCTTTTTCCCGACTCGGCAGGTCTGGTTTTGTAAGATGGGATGTTAAAGTCGAGTCGCTGGCATATCTTCGCCACTCGCTCCGTCGCGGGGATGTCGTCTTCACTGTCGGAGCCGCTTTCCTCACTCGGGTCCGCTTTGATGTTGACCTTCTCCCTCTCGGGGATGGCCGCAGGGGCGACGCTCGCAGGCTTTTCTGCAAGCGGTTTGCTCTTTGGTGGCGGTGGTGGTATTTTCTCCTTGGGGCTGTTCACCTCGGGGAACTTGACGTGCTCTTTCTGGAACTTGAGCCAGTCAACACAGCACTTCGCGGCGTAGCGCCTGGCGTCCTTCTTCTTCGCGAAGGTGGGAGCGTCCCGTGTCCCTTTGGCGTCCACCACGACGAAGCCCGCGTCTTCGCATGGGAAGATCATCATCTCGGGCGCATTCGGGCCCTTGAAGTTGCAGAAGCATCTCCACTGTTCGTTGTGGCCAGCGTCTTCGTACGAAAGCTCCACCACACCCCGTTTCTCCTTGTTTTTCGTGTCCCGGTACACTGGCAGATCGGTTAGTATGTCATGAAAAGTGGACGGGAGAGTGACGACGGGTAGCATACTCTGCAGGGCACTGATGTAGTCCCTATCGCCAATTTCAGGCTCCAGAACTGGCTTGGCTATGGACGCCTTCAGATCCGATATGGCCTTTCGCTGGGCTGCTGTGAGAGCGCTAGGGTGAGGCTGAGCTCCATATGCTTCGATCCACTCCTTGATGACCCTGAGGTCCGCCAAGTCGGCTTCAGTGGGCGGCGCCATGGTGCTGGTATTGATATTCGCGCTTCTGTTTGTCTTGGGTAACTTGTTGTGTTTCGCTTTTAAGGATATAGGCCCTTCATCGCTCGCCTTACGCTTTCCGGACTCCAAGTCGGGCGGCGGCTTTTTATAAAGAGAGCAGCAATTGCTGCTAATCGTGTCGTTGGCAGCCTCGTCGCAATGGGATGTGGGGGGTAGCTGCAGCGGAGCTAAGGTATCTGTACCTCCAGCTGCATCAGAGCCGTCTTCGTGAGAAGGAGATGAGCCCATTGCACACACGCGCGCCTATCCCGTCACCCATCAATCATGCCAACTTGGTTCTGTAACGATGTTTGGTTGGGTTTCTAGCGTTGTAGGGAGTGAGCAAACACGCAGCAGCTAAGTTTTCGGCCGGTGGTGGGGGTTCTGCAGCCGTACAGCTTGTTTGTAAGATGCAGCGGTTTAGTTACCAATTCGAGCTTGTCTATTGATCAGTTTCTGAAATGAGGCCTACAATTGGGCTTCAATTGCTATACCGTAAGATCATATTGGCTATCTCATCCGAACTACTTGCAAATCACATCCCGCTGGCGTCGTGGGCCTCAGTACCTCAACATCTCTTAACTCTTCATGGGTATCATAATCTAACTACAGGAAGCTGCCTCACGCTACGCCTCGCTTCGGCACCGCCGTCTAGCCTGAGCCAACGTATCGCATTAGTCCTCCTCGAAAAAGTCGCCTCCGTCACTATCGCCGCCATCATCGTGTGCTGCCCCGGCGGGCTGTGACGGCTTCGTCTTTTCCCAAGACTTTCCTTTCTGGGACGGCCTTTCTTTCTCCGCCTTCGACTTGGCCGGGTTGCCATCTCCTTGCTGCCTCTCTTGCTTCTTATTGGAGGCGTGTGTCTTTGCATGACCTGTGGCCATCGGTGCAGACGAATCGGCCTCATCAGGCACCGTCTCTGCTTGTCTATTTTGCACTTTCTCCAACGCTACCTTCCCCTCCTCTCTAGCCTTCTCGATCACGGTCCACATTGGCGGCCTCGGCGCATGTAGGTACTGTGCTGCTGTGGGTTTATCGCCCTTCTTCTCCCCGGGGGGCGACGCATAGAGGCTGACATAGGTCTCCAGGAAAGGGTAATATATGGCGTAGTCAAGGTCAACCTCGGCGATGTGGAGATCGGCCTGTACTTTGGCGATTTCATCTGCATCCTTGAGTTCGGCCAGTTGCCGCCTTAACTGCTTTGCGAGTCTTGTAGCCTTTTGCCGCTCTTTGTCACAAAAGCAATGTCAACATTTCTGTGTCTCACACTCCTATCATTGATGACGTTCGGCTTACCAAAGAACCTGACCATGTGGTATTTCCCGATCATGTAGCTCCTGTGCTTCCTCGCCTTGCCCTCTGCAATTCGCTGCTTGTGGGCAGCCAGCTCTCGTTCGAGTTCAATTTGCTTGTCCGCAGGTATCTTCAGGTTGTCTCTAGCGAGGAGCCGCTCGATTGCGCGCGCCCGCTTCTTGATAGCACCGAAATTCTCTTCGCTCACGTCGACTTTTTGGCGCTTAGACCAGTGTTTTTGGGGGGCGGTTCGGGGCCGGCCGCCTTCTTGGTTGCCCGAGGGCTCGGCTTCGGAATGCGGTCTCTTCATACCCATCGTGGCGCGATTCCTGCTGCTTTGATCGACTTGGGTTCGAGAAGGTGAGGATCAGTTTGTTCTAGAAAGAAAAAAAGATCGGGGCGGTCTGCCGCCCCACCTTCAAGCTGGCGGCAGGCACCACCTCCAGGGTTAGGGTACTGCCTCTTGGCACAGAGCCCCCCTGTTCTCGCAAGCGGCGGGCGACTTGCGACTGAGTCTCATACATCTCATACACGATGAAATGCTTGTGCTCACATTCCATTGACTATGACCCAATCCAATGTCTCTGAGCTGCGGGACTCTGGATTTCACCATCGTGCCTCATACTGGGCGGTCTAGAAAGTAGGAGCTGACGACTTTCGCCGCACCAGCCAAGCCAATCGCCTCGCGTTGTGAGCGTTCGGTTCGACTTCGCGGCCTGAGCTTGGAGGTTGGAGCTTGGAGCCCGGGATTCCACTGCAGCAATGGACCGCCCCGAGCCTGGCCTGATCAGATGGTCACCCAGCGCCTCCCGCGACTCGTTTCTGCATATCAATGTGCAGCATCGCGTTGTTCAGATCTACGAGCCCACAGGCCACGCGCAGAGAGGGCGGTTCGACTACCGCAAGCTTGCAAAGCACGATGACCTCCCGCCCCTTACCGCCTATGACTGGTCACCGTCTCACCCTGGCCTCGTTGCCGTCGGCACTTCGACTGGTGTGGTCAACCTCCTCCGTGTCGACGACGGCTCTAATGCCTACTTGGAGCTGAGCCTCAAAATGGCGCGCACCTGCCACGCCGTGGCATTCAACACAACCGGCAAGCTTGCAGTCGCCCTGGACAGGGTTCGGAGCGACAACTGTCTGTACATCTGGGATGTCAGCCGCCTTTCTACGTTGGACCCCTCGCGCTCTGGCTTCCCCTCTGACACCGACCCCTTTTCGGACCCCACCGACCGTCTCGAGGCGAGCGTCTCGGTCTCCAGCGTCAAGTTCTTTGAGGACAACCCCAATGTGCTTGTTGCGGGAATCAAAGGCCAGGGTCTCCGAATACATGATCTGAGAGAGCAGGGCCATGGCGCCGTCATACACTTTCCAACAAAGTGCTGCAATAACCTAGCTATTGACTATGCTGACCAGAACTACTTCGCGTCTTCGGCACTGGACCAGCCAGGTATCATGGTATGGGACCGGCGGGCTACTCACCGCCAGGATGCGACTTCCCCTTACGTCGATGCCGTTGATCGCGACGGTATGCCGTGGGGCGGCGCCTTGCGCCTTGACCGAGCTGTGGAGATGGAAGCTGATCCTGTCCTGATGGACAATAAGAACTCCTTTATCAGATCGATCCGCTTCTGTCGAGATCACCCAGGGATGCTTGCTGTGCTCTCACGAACTGGCCAGCTGAGGATTCTATCGACGAGACACGAATACGTCGACTCGGACGCTAGGGTGGATGGCAGCCCCGAACTTTTGGAGGTGAGGAGGTCGTATGAAATGGATCCCCTCTACGCCGAGGGTGGCCACAAAAATGACAAGATTGTCTCTTTCGATTGGATTACCTTGCGTTCCCCGGTTGTTCAGCCTAGGCTGCTCGTGCTTCGAGCTAGCGGTGCCCTTGCCGTGCTGGAAAAGCCGTCTTTCACCTCAGAGTACCCGTTTAAGTTGATCCCATGGCAAGCTCCATATCGTGGGTTGGAAGGTGATTTTTTCTCTCCCAATTTTCCCGCTATGCAGTGCTAATTGGCTTCCAGAGGGGTCTTCATACCACACACCGTTTGAGCTCGAGCCATCGCAGGCTCACGGTCTTCTTGGGCCGCTGTTTACGGAAAGGGCGCTATCTGACATCCCCCTATTTGGATCTGACAGACCTAATATAAACGCTGTGGTGGAAAGGGTCATATCTTCTCACACAGATGTTGATGACATGATGGCGGAAATGACTGCCGAGGAGCCCGATATTCCTGCCATATTTCTGCAGGCTTCTTCCCTCGCGGAAAAGCTGTCGGCATTAAGACTCGCTTCGCAAGAGACGCCATCAAGCCAAGGTGGACCGCAAGACACAAATGGTCAAGTAAGCCCGCCGTTGGGAAATGTGCCGTCATCCCAGCTGCAAAGGCATGAGAAGCTGCTCACCGAAATAAAAACCATGGGCCGTTTGTCAAACAGGGCTCAGGCGGTTTTAGATCATACCATGCTGCTCCGCGCAAGAGAGGGGTACCTCTTCAACTATGGAAAAAATCAAAAGATCGTAGCAGATGACAGTTGGCTTCGGGATATCTGGGCCTGGGTTGCTGGTAAGAGATCTCCGCTCTATTCGTCGAGTGACACCGAAAAGAAACTAAAATTTTACCCCAAACTAGGCGCAGAGGAAGCCGCATCGGATGGAGGAATGATATCGCATCCATTGGATGTCGGATACTTAGGGGTTTACACGATATGGACTAACGATCTCGGTAAGCAGCTGACCGCTAGACCACAGGCATGGGTTTCTAACTGCGAACAGGGAGCAAATCCCACTCGAGACTCTCAGATGGCTCACCACCTCCCGACCGAACTGGGTGGGAGCGTTGCCTGAATGCCATCAACAAGAAACTAGGGGTTCCCAAGTTTGACGGCGTAGAAACACGCTGGCCTCACCACAGGGAGATTTGCGTAGAGATGTGCAACTGGGGCCGCTCATCGGATTCTGATCTCGACCACGGCGGCTCTACCCCGAACCTACGAAAAGACTCAACCTGGCACACCATGGCAGCTGCCCATGCCTTGTTCAGAGGAGACACAAAGAGGGCCATCCGGATACTGAAACAAGCAAGCACAGAGCATCCAGAGCTATTATTCGTATCACTCGCTCTTCAACTGGTTGGAAAGACCGACGACAGCGGCACCAAAGAGGCGCTTGATTTTGATGAACGGGTTGCTTCTAAAACAGACCCGTACCTCCGCGCGATATCGTCCATCATTGCCACCGGCGACTGGGGTCAAATTGCGAACCAACGGTCCCTCCCGTTACGCGATCGCGTTTTCGTCGCAGTCCGCAACTTCACCGATGATGAGCTTACAGCATGGCTGCGGCAGGAGACCTCAACCGCTATCAAATCAGGCGATATTCAAGGCATTGTGCTGACGGGCATCACGGACCCACTCGTCGACCTGCTGGCTTGTTATGTTGAGAAATTCAATGACTATCAAACGGCCGCCCTACTTCTATCCATTTGCGCGCCGCGCTTTATCGACGATGTCCGCGCTGCTGCCTTCCGCTCAGCTTATCGCGCCTACCTGCAGCGCCACCATGCTTTCTTCCTGCGCGCCAAGTTTGATGTCGAGTCGACAAAGCGCAGCAAGCACCACGGCCGCCCAACACTTCGCCCTCCCGGGCGGCAGATTGCGCTGCGCTGCATCTACTGCGATGCTGAGACGTCTCTGAACGCTCACAATGGGAGCCTGGTGGGTGGTGGAGGGGCACCGGTGTTACCCAGCTTCATGGGCGCCCCTCCGTCTAGCAGGGGGGCCAGCAGCGAGGGACAACACCACGGAAACCCATTCACAGAAAAGATGGCTGCCGCCGGTATCAGCTGTCCCAATTGCAAGCGCCACTTACCACGGTGCGTCGTTTGCCTGGAGGTGGTAGGTATGCCGCGGAGCGACCGGCCGGAGTTATCGGCGGCGCGGGCCGGGTCTGGCGGGCCTGGAGGGGTTGACCTGGACACTAGGCTGGCCGGGCGGTTTCCAACATTTTGCCTCAAGTGCGAGCACGTGTTGCACCTGGATCACGCACGTCAGTGGTTCGCAAGGCACCAGGAGTGTCCGGTGCCGGAGTGCAGGTGCAAGTGTAATTTCCGGGCGAATCCGGAGCTGAACTACCGTTAACTGGCAGTGCAAGCAGCGGGCGAATTCTATGGTTATTTGTGTGTGTATGTGATGTCCGGCCACAGTACGTGTGTATTGTGACTCTCAAGTAACAGCCCTCGATGAGAGAGAAATGACACGGAACTCCGTTGCATGGATGTTTGGGCCAGGTTCATACAATTCAACGAACGGACTTCGTCCTGTCGCAAATATACGCAGAGGACACGGTTCCTATTTTGGCCTTCATGAACGGGTGCACATATGAATTCCAAGATGCCCAATATACAGTTTCTAAGCAACGGTTTGGGCTATCGAGCGATGACCGCCGCGCCATACGATGCCCAGAGCTTGGTCATGTCTTGGTTTTTCTTGTCCCGGAGAGCGGGATTTCTTGGACAGAGGAGCGGGGACGAGGAGGGACAAGAAAAGGCCAAGCAAAGGTGGCAGGGAAAAGCTTTTTCGTCACTTGGAAGGACAAGAAGCCAAGAGGTGTGGGAAGCCAAGGATGGGGAAGCCAAGACGGCCAAGGGAGAGCCAAGGAGAGCCACGAGCGACTGAGAGTGCAAAACCGCGTGGTTTTGAGATGAAGCCCATAACTGGCTAATTTACTCCTGTTGGGATATATTCGCTCGAGGAATGCAGATGTGTGCTGGCTCGCTGTTACTTAGCACAATAGAAAGCACCGAGGGGGTTTTCTCTGCAACGAGAACGGCTGTCGTTCGTTTTACCCAATCTCCTAGAAAGAGTGGAAAATGTCAAGACCTTGGCGGCTCGGCGAGCACGTGCTGGCCTTGTTTTCTGAGCTTGGCGACGGTCGGAAGGGGGGTGGCGATGCTTTGGGCCCTGTGGCGGGGTGCTCTGAGATGGCGTTGTGAGAACGTAACCCCGCGCATTGGGGAAAGTCAGGAGAAATGACGTCTTTGAGCCCATTTGACTCGATAAATAGACAAGTTTTGCGGGCAGTTCCCTGGGGCCCTGACTACTACACCCTGCTTATAGGATGGCTCAATGGACAGGAGGGAGATCCAGAAATGAGAGCGACAGAAAAGATGCATCTCACGGTCTCTGTGCTGGGTGGGCCCCTTTGAGAGAAGGTGGTCCTGTTGGCTGACTTGAATCCACATGGCCTCACGCGGGCAAGTGGGACAACAATGTCTGCCGGGCACTCAATTGCCTCGCAGCTTCATAAACGTAAGAGGGGGGCTGTGTTTTGACGGCATAGGTTGTCGACCCGACAAGATGGAGTCTTTGTAAACGCAATTGAGGAAGGACGGAGTCGCCAAGTACTTGGCACGCGGAGGGTGATCTCTTGGCTAGCGGAAAGCTTGGCGGGTGCCCTGATCTGATGGTGTTGGCCGTTCGCAACGGATGGAAAATGGCTAACAACGGTTTCCGTCTCGTTGGCGACAAGAGCCGGTGTGATGCCCGCGCAACGGGATAGCGAGCGCGAGCGATCCATCCTGCCACCTTGCAGACCAGCACCAGCGCTCCACCCCACCCCCACTGTTGATAAGCCGAGGCCACGACCGGCCCCAGAAGCAGAGGACCACACGCCGCATGGGAGGAGACGCGAAGGGGGAATGGCATGAAAGGAGGTGGGCTGAGCGTGTGACCCTGGAGGCGAGTGGGAGCGAGTGAGAGGGGAGGCGAGAGAGGGCGGCCCAGACATTCCTCGCAATACCAAGTCTTGGCACAGGCTTGGCCATCCTTGGCGTATCTTGGCGCTTATGTCGTGCTGTTAGGGCGGCGGGGAGCGCTGTTGGGGGCTAGGCCGGCCCAACGGCTCGTTTACAACAGAAGGTACTCCCACCGGACCGTGGCTTCCATGTCTGACCAATAATATGGGCGGGGCATCCGAGGCCCCGACTGCCAAGAGAGTTTGCCAAGACCGCCAAGACTCTCCGCCATGTATCGCAAGTGAGCGAAAACTGCAATAAAGACATAATGACCCGCCGCTCTCCTACCGTTGATCGCTTTTCCTTTTCCAATCTCCTCTCAGACAGTTATTCCACGGGAAGCAGCTTGCTTACTCAACCTAAACCCCCAGGCGCCACTCAGATCTCCAGCGAGTTTGTTGCAACCTGGTTGAGCGACGCCTCTTGGGAAACCTTGCGGTTTTGTTGTTGTTGGCCGCGTTGCGCACCGCGCCCCTCGACCTCTAGGCTTGGCCCCACAAAAGCTGCTGGACCCACATCAGACTTGCCAGCCATAAAAGTTTTCACCCTCTGCGCACGGTTCACTTTTCTTCTTCGCCAAGAAACAACCACCACGTGATACGCACGTGATTGACCTCACTCAGGCCCTTTGCCCGCAAAACCTGTTTGTACGATCACCATGTCGGCCACACAGCAGGATGCCAGTGCGGCCACTCTTGCAGCGCAGACTACATCGTCGTCTGGATCGACCAGCTCGACGTCCAACGGAGCAACGCCTGCGCCGTCCACTGCTCCGACGACCACGAGCTCGGCCTCGAGCAGCGCCCAGGCTGAGGACAACCTCGTGTGCCGCTGGGGCACCGACTGCGGCGAGCGCTTCCAGGGCGCTGAGCTCCTCTATGTAAGTTGCTGCTTTGAAGAAGAAAAAAAGAGAGTGACAAAAACACCTGCTGACCGCCCCAGGACCACCTTTGCGAGAAGCATGTTGGCCGCAAGAGCACCAACAACCTGAACTTGACGTGCCAGTGGAACTCGTGCCGCACCACCACGGTCAAGAGAGACCACATCACCTCGCACATCCGCGTCCACGTGCCGCTGAAGCCCCACAAGTGCGACTTCTGCGGCAAGTCGTTCAAGCGGCCCCAGGACTTGAAGAAGCATGTCAAGACGCACGCCGACGACTCGGTTCTCGTGGGCAGAGCCCCCCAGGACCAGAACGGTGCGATGAACCCCGGCGCGTACCGGCACCCCCCCCCGAAAGGTATGTTCTGCTTCCTTCCACGTCACAGTCAGCCCCGTGCCCATCCCCACCCCCGTCCCCGTCCATCGGTCTCGCTTCCGTGGCCCGGCCTTCCTGACGACCGGAGGCGGAGGGCTATTTCAAGGTTTCGAGGCTAATCCGCCTCTAGCTCCTTCCAGCTTCTATGATCACAATGGCCATATGCGTGGTACTAATTCGGGGCCCTACGGGCAGCCGCACCAGAATGGTCAAGCTAGCTACTACCACCAACACCCCGCTCCGACCTACCACGCTGGTCCCATCGGCTACTACTCGCAGCCCCAGCCCATGGGCCAGCGCGGCGACTTCATTGGCCACCAGGCTGCGGCCGGCTTCGATGGCCGCAAGCGCGGGTTTGAGGACCTCAACGACTTCTTTGGCAGCGTGAAGCGCCGCCAGGTCGACCCGACCTCGTACACCCAGGTCGGCCGCTCCTTGATGCCCATCCACGCCTCTCTCGGCATCCAGACTGGCGGCCTCGCCACCGAGTACATGCCGCAAGCCCCGCACACGCTCGGCGTTGCCAGCGCTTCCCACGGCCCTCTCACGCAGCACTACTACTTGCCGCCCATGCCGAACCTGCGCACCAAGGAGGACCTGCAGCAGATCGACCACATCTTGGAGCAGATGCAAGCCACCGTCTATGAGAATACTGGTTCCCCTGGCTCCCATTATGCCCCGGCCGACGTTCGCAACCAGTCGCCCACGTATGCCACCCGTCCGCCTATCGACCCGTTCACGGCCGCCCAAGTTGCCTCTCCCCTCTCGGCACCCACCCACTCGAATGGCGGCACGCCCGCTGTCACTCCCCCCTCGAGCAGCATGTCGTACACGTCTGCGCACTCGCCCGGCGGCTCCTCGTCCGGCATGTCGCCTACCTCGCGCCACAGCTCCACCGTCTCGTACCCCAGCCTACCCAACCGCCCGAACCTGCCGTACCCGTCCACGTCCGGCCTCGGCTCCAACTTCACCCACAATGAGCGCCGCCTTTCGGGTGGTGTCTTGCAGAGCGCCAGCGGTGCCCGCGGCCCCTCGGACCGCTCCTCCACACCCAAGTCGGGTGACGTCAATATGTCGTCGGTCAGCTCTCCCTCTGCTGAGTCCGAGGCTGGCGAGGCCGAGACGTACGATGATTGGCTCCAGCACATGCGCATCCTCGAGCACCTGCGCAACGGCATCAAGCATCGCCTGCAACGCGGCGATTATGAGGATGGGGACGATGACGCCCGCATCGACCCGCGCCTCGAGAAGCCGCTGTACCCTACCCTTCCTCGCATCGGTTAGGTCGCCGGGATCCTCTGAACTGTGGATGCGATGGGAAGCGACGGTTGCATGCTTTGTCCTCGCCTGGAGTTTGCTTTCTGTTTTCAACTTCCACTGATGTCTTTTATGTGCTCCTTTTGTCGGTTTCAGAAGGCGAATACCCTAAATTATTGCGCTTGTCCCCATGGTTGTATGCCCGGCCTCCTCAGGCGTCTTGTCTTTTTTTCTTTTCATGAAGCAAAACAGCAAAACGCCACATTTTGCGTGCCGGGCATGGGAAAGCGTTTCTTTGATGACCTACCCTCTCTTCATATATTTTCGACGTACTTATTTTGTCTTTTGCCTGCCAAGGCTTTCGAAGTTGGACAGAGCATGTGTGGAGGGCACGCTCCGGCTGGGGGTGCTCTTCAGGCGAAAAAAGTTCAACAAGCATATATGTGTTGGTTCACATTTCTCCCCGCGACTAGGGTGCCCGCCAGAGGCAGAGAGTCTTATCATATATGTTAGTGTAGTGTATAAAGAACTGCAAACAAACTGTGTTCTCATCGTATTTTGTGATTGTGGCCTATCCCATACTACTGTGTCTCACCCGTACCCTCGCATGTCGTGGGCCATGAACAGACAAGGGGTGGTTTTCTGCCATATCCTTGCCCCAGAAGTGTACTAACCCCATTTCCAACACGCAAGAACTACGATACCTATATCATCCGGACTACACACGGTAGCTTACTTTATGTTTGACCACCATTGATCCAGGAATAAAGATGGGTGTACGCCACTAGTAGCTACTGGTTTTGCTACATTGATGATATGAATGGACAGCATGTTGAGTGTCCAAGTTCGCTGAAGCCCTGCTTGTTTGTTGCGAGGCGTACCTCGTCTTATGCTAAACACTACAATATCGCACAAGGTATTTATACTATAACACAATCTCTTCTTACCCTAACTACGCTCTTACAAAACTCTCCAAATCGCGCCCGCACCCGCCTTCGGCGCATCTCTCTCAGCCCTTCTATTCACCTCCCTCACCCACCGCATCTCATCCACAACAACCTCCCTCTCGATCTGCTCCATAACATCCAACTCAGCCAACATATCGCCCACCAGCGCGCCACACCCAGCAAGAATCCTCACCAGGCCGTTGCTACTCTCTTCACCCTCCTCCACCCTTTCCAAATCTCTCAACCCCCTCCGCCATTCATCCAACCTCCTCACCAGACATGTGCATTCATCCTTCCACTGCGTGTCCAGCTCTCCAACGAGCACATCCCCCCCTCGCCTCACCAACTCTTCCAACCCAGCAGCTTCCCCGCGCATCTCGACCACCTCCTCCGCTTTTGCCGCCCACTTCTCAAACCGCCTCACAACCCTCGCATACCGCCCGCCAGGCTCGCCCATGGCCCACACCCCGCAGAGCACCGTGTCGAGAATTTGGATCTTCTCTTCCAGCCTGCGGCCCGCATCACCCCATGCCACAAGGGCTTTGACATTCCCTGCCTCTTCAGCTGCTGCTTCCATCTTGGTGGCGTCATGTTCTTGTGTGACGAGCTCGCTGAAGCGGGCACCGAGCTTTTGGCGGGCACTGGCGCGCCATTGGGTGGTAACGATGCCGGCATCGCGATGCATGAGATGGAGCTGGAGGAGCTCGGTTTGGAGACGGGCTGTCTCGGCTGAGATGGCGACGTTGGCGGGGAGTTTGGACGGGGAGGGGGGCGCGAAGAAAGTTGCGGTTAGGGGTTTGGGG
>Ga0247780_1000025_pt1 | contig 138120 bp, 164 predicted proteins | sample UWRJL079202R5_FD_179927 | JGI IMG/M metagenome (GOLD analysis project Ga0247780, IMG submission 179927) | Plant litter microbial communities from Arlington Agricultural Research Station in Wisconsin, United States - UWRJ-L079-202R-5 | ecosystem: Environmental > Terrestrial > Plant litter >...
CTTGGCCTCCTCCCCGCTCGTAACCCACACATTGCACCCCATCGCCACCGCAAACTGCAACGCCTGCAGTGCCACCCCCCCTCCAATCCCCGTAATCAAGATATTCCGCCCCTTCTCGGCGGCCCCACTCTTCGTGACCAGCGCCCGCCAAGCCGTCACCCCCACGAGCGGGAGCGCCGCCCCCTCCGCCGGAGAGAGGTGCTCGGGCGCCAGCACGACCTCGTCCTGGTCAACAACGACATACTCCTGTGCGGTGCCTAGGTCGTATCCGGCCGAGGAGCCGATGATGCCGTACTTGCGGGGGTCTTCGGGGCCGGCGGGGTCGGATTCCCATCCGCGGTGGGGGAGTAGGAGGACGAGCTTCCCGTGCAGGGCGGGGGAGGTGTCAGGGCCGGACTCGACGACGGCGCCATAGCCGTCGGCGAGGCAGGGTGAGGTGAATGAGATGGCGGGGTAGAGGTGCTGGCGGATGAAGAGGTCCCGGTGGTTGAGGGCCGCGGCGGAGAGCTTGATGAGTAGTTGGCCTGGGCCGGGGGTGGGTTTGGGGACCTCATTGAGTTGGAGGCTGGAGATGTTTGTCAGTGTTGCTCAGAAAAGGGGTGTTAGCTTCCTTACGGGTACCACACCTGTCCCGGCTTCCCCTCGGTCTTCTTCACTGTGAGGGAGTACGGCATGGTGGTTTTCAATTGGTGTCTGTTCGTCAACTGTTGTGATGCTGTTTATTCTTGGGGCTCAGCAATATATCCTCTGCTACATTGGACGCGACTCGAAGGGCGCAGCGCTGGTTTACATCATCGGAAATAAATCGGGCTAAAACAAGGAGCGGGTCGATCGGTGAGGTGTGTTGCCCCGCGCCGCGGGAATTCGCGAGCCGAGGCAAGACCTCCGATCGATGCTGCAGTCCCAACCACCCGAAGTCCATAACCGCATCCAAGCAACTGACAAATCGGCGAGCCATCACCGCCGGCCGGGTCAACAGAGACTATCTGTTTGGGTATCATGAGTTCTAGGTGCAAGCCCATTGGCCCCTCCTCCACCGGCCCGACCGCATTACTCGTGCGACTTCTTCCGCTTCTTCGGCTTGCCTGCGTCCTCTTCTGGCGGCACAAACTCCTTCTCTCTTTCCCTCTTCTTTTCTTCCTTCTTTTCCTTGGCCTTCTCTGCTCGCTCTTGCTCGGCGGCCCGCTGCTTGGCCTGTTTGCCTAGGAAGTACTCTCCGGTCTCGATCTGCATGTCGACCTTGCTCTTCTCCGGCGCTGGCGGGAACGGTGTGTAGTTTTTCTTCGACTTGTCCGCCAGCTTGAATGGCACCCGTCTCTTGGAGAGCGTTCGCTTCTTGAAGTTGGGCAAATATCGGCTCCAGTCCTCGTTGGCGAGTGCCGGGTCTTTGGCAAGCTCTCGCTTGATCCTGGCATTTGTTAGAAGCTGCAGACCATATTGATTTGCGCAGCACTTACATCAATTCCTTGATCAAATAAATGGGGTGGACGTTCTCCATCGTGTCCTCGACTACGCGACGGACCTCCTTGAGGCCCTTGAAGGGCCCCATGACCGAGACCGTGTTTCCGTGCACAAGGATGTACGTTTGTGTCAACAGTTCCAGCGCTTTCAGTGCTATGAGATTGTCAGTATTGTCCTTGCGGGGTTGAGTGTCCCAACTTACTTGTGCCGTTCTGTCCCAAAATACGCTGTCGTCGCTTGACAAATCGCTCCTTATTTCGCACCATACTCCGGATCTTAATGATGTCGCACGCCATACCGTCCTCGAGGATCTTGACTGCCTGCGGTGCAGGAACCGAACGGGCGAGGAGCTTGATCAAATCTCGAGCGTTCAAAATTGCAGCGGGGTCAAATGTCTGCACGCTCTTCGTCAGCCCAGAAAACGAGAAAATACGAATTGGCTGGAAATACCTTTCTTGTAGTCTTCACCGTCATCGAACCCTCAACAAGATCGAGAACTGCTGTGATACCAAACTTGTCGAGGGACTTCGTAATCATGGGCCACGAATCCCGCAGGTATCGCTCGCGGTATTTCGGGAATAGGGTCATGAAGGACGACTCCTCCAAGAACGGGCCGGGTGCATCATCCTTGGTGAAAGGCTCGACCTTCCACTTGTCGATGTCGTCCGTGTCCCACGGCTTTTCTTTCTTATGTGTCGACGGCATTTTGCCGGCTCAAAAACGCTTGATATATTCAATCGCAGATGGGTCGGTGATCTGCTGGAATTGGGTACTGGAGCTTTCGTATGGATCCGTCAATGTGGAAGCTTTTTGTAGTTGTCGAGGTTGCGCGACCTTGACGATCTGCAAGGAAATTTTTGGAGAACAGCCCACGAAGTTTAGAGTGGGGCAAGCACATGTCTGCCAGCTGGGAACAGCTGATGCCAGAACACCGCCGACCAACCGCCATCGATGCAAGCCGAGTATCAACGATCGACAAGGCCGATTCAACAAAGTTATCTTCTCTGTGCGAAGGATACAGAAGCTTGACATTGCGCTTAGATAAGAATAAGGCTCGCATTGGAGCAGGCCCGACGCACAGTGGAAGAGACCTCAAATAAAATAGCAATGTGACAACGACCTACCTGCTTTACCAATGATATACGGCAAAGGAGATTAGGAAAAGCATCTTCCGAGGCTCGGTTGGCTCGTTCTTTTGCTGGAGCCTTCGTACCTCATCTCCTTCCGATCATGGTTACTGAAGCTATCAGTAGATTCATGAGACTTGATGATGCAAGAAAGAGTCTTGCCAAGAAAGTCGCTTCAAACTACTAGGTTGGACGAATCCATATGCCACGGTACTTATCACATATCTTATCGAAGCAACCTGAAGAGCGGCAGTGAGATTGAGAGACCAGGATGCAGTTGTCCGTGTGATTCACGTCATTGTGTCTGTCAGGAGCTACCTACTTGTAGGTGGGTGCTTTATATCCTCTTATTTCCTTTGGTACTTGCCTAGAAAAAAAAAAGTCGTTTCTCTACGCACGTAACCGTCAAATCCAATTGCACACACCTTGAAATAAAGACATGATCTAGATCCGATCGAAGATCTTTGATCCCGTCTCGTTCCTGATGCGCAGCATGGTCGCGTAAGGCTCGACGGAGGGGCAGGGATCTGGAGGGGCTCTTATCATCAGCCAGCCAATCGGGCCACTAGTCGCGCTAAATACAGGCGCCGTGGGTCCCCCCCTCATGCGCTGGAACCTAGCGACGCGAGATTCCCCGCCTGTAACACAGCGCATTCCGAGGCTCTGATAATTTTGGGAGGTCCAACAGGCTCGGTGTCGCTTTCCCATGGTTCTTCCATCCAACCAACCTTACCACCACTCCGTTTTCCACCCCCGCGCGTCTACCTGCCTTCATTCGGCGCTCTTCACAAGAGAATTAATTTAATGCTTTACGTTTAAGGAGCAGCTTCTTCACTTCTTCCATTTCTTCTGTCTTCAATACCGCTCGTTAATTGGATTCGGACTGTCATCATCCTTCTGTCCGGGACCAGTGTTCGACTCATCCACCAGAGCCACCTGCCTTTCTGCGAACGGTCTCGACGCAAACATAAATCCCGAATCCGCATCTACAAACCGATCGCGCCCTGACTGGACAGAACAATTGCCAGTCGCCACGAGGGACGAACATCACGCATCGCGTTGCGCATCCCTTCCCACGAGTCCCCCCAACAACCGTCAAGCTGGCGTCCACTCAGTCTCCGTACCCCGAGCCCCCTCCGCAGTCGCCTCTGACGCCGCCGGCCGATTCTGATCTTGTATCGGCTCTTTTAAAAATGGACGACGGCCCACAGGCCCTGCCACCCCCTCCGCCCGCGCTTGAGCCCGAGCCCATATCGAGATCGAGCTCGACCTCGACGCAGGGCTCAGTGCTTCAGGACATCCCGAGCGGGCTCCCGGGCATCGCTGCCCTGGCCTCTGCCAGCCAGGCCGCCAACTCCCCACAGCATAGGTTAGTTCAGAAAAACATCAAGGCCGAAGACACAACCCAATGGATCAAATCTGTTACGGGCGCGTCGTGCAGAACGCGATGCACATGGAGCGGACCCTTCTTGTCCCGACCTATCTCCTGCTCAGCCGGGAGATTTCTCTTTCTAGCGATGCCTAGGCATCTACAGAAAAAGCAACACGCTACTCTCCCTGCCGACCATGATCCACATGGAATGTTTCTGGGTTGGATACTAACTTCTCGCAGACCCGTTGCAATTGCGCCTGCGATGTACCCCTCGGGCACTTCTCCTGCCAGCACACATCCTGGTCCAGGTGGTAATCTTGTAAGTGCATACATACTATTCTCTTTATTTTTCCTCCTTTTGCAACTATCCTCATTCCCTGCCGAGCGCATTCCAAGAGTGTTTTGCCTCGCCAGCATCGCGAAACGCCATTGACGATGTGGGTCGCCGGATGAGCAAATCACCACTTCCCATTGGCCTCGCGCTCAACAAAAGAAAATTTTGGTGGAGCCTGGAGCTTATCTAAGCCCCTGCCTGCACATTCTTTATCGGACAGGCTTGTCTTGGCCCCGTCAAAAATTTCGTTATCACCCGCTCTTATCATCTCCTCCACTTCCCATATCTATCTGTTCCCATCGCACGTATCTTGGGTCTTATCGTCGCATCTGATCACTCCACCGTGCCCTCTCTGCACAACTCTGCCCGCCGCAGGTGTCGCATTGCGCCATCATGGCGACCATGGCTAACCATGATCGTGAAACCACACAGCCAACCTGCCAGAACTGTCAGACCTCGACGACGCCGCTATGGCGCCGCGACGAGATGGGCGCTGTGCTCTGCAACGCCTGCGGCCTGTTCCTCAAGTTGCATGGACGCCCACGCCCGATTTCACTAAAGACAGACGTCATCAAGAGTCGCAACCGAGTCAAGACAATGCGCCCCGATCTTGCCAAGCATAAGAAGGTATGCCGTCATCCAGCGGCCCGGGCGCCGTATTCCACTGGATGTCTGATCTATATGCTGACCAGGAGAAGCAAAATCAGGGGCTCACCTCCGATCTGAATGGTGCCGACTACTCGAACCAGACCAATGGTGCCGCCGCTGCGAATGCCCGTCGCGCCTCACAGAGACCTGCCAATGGCCATGACGATACAAACTCGCCCATATCCCGCACCGGGACGCCGAGCATGTATGCCGCGCATCCGATGTACCCCAACATCGACGAGCAGTTCCAGACTCAGCATTTGCCAAATTTTGGGGTTGCCGGAGCGTCTCCTGGGCGAGCCCCTTCCCCACTCAACGGCGAGCGGCTAGATCTTTCGCAAACCCACGAGCAGCTTGTTCAGGCTAACTCGAGCCTCAAGACTCGCGTCAGTGAGCTTGAAGTTATCCAAGAACTGTACCGTGGACGGATCCAGCAACTTGAACAAGAGGAGACCGTGAGGCAGCAGACACAAGATGCTGGGAAAGGCGAGGAGCAACTTCGTGCGCAGGTGTCTGCAGTGACAGAGTCGAACATGCAATTACAAAAAGACCTCGAGGAGAGCCACAGGCGAGAAAACATGCTGAAGCGGCGTCTGGATGAGCTTGAGGTTGAGCTGAAGGACACCAAAGAGTCTCTCGAGTCTCACGAGAACGGCCGTGCCAAGAAGCCGCGTCTGGGTGATGGTACCGCAGACCTGGTTGAGGTTTCTCAAGAACTCAACAAACTCGAAGAAGCATGATCACAGTATGCTATTCGTTCACGATCGCCAAGCTCAACACGACGACACTAGCACCATTTACGCGGTTGCGTATGGTGGCTACAGGTGGTGGCCTCGCCATGGGGTCTATGTTTATCATGACCCAGTCTGACGCATATCTGCCGTCTCGACAACGGCTATCTGCACACCTTATGTAATTTTATCGGCTCGGGACTACACCTGCTTTGTTACACCCATACACAAAGCACCCCCAAAAGCAGATCGATTGGTTTTCAGCGCGCAATGGGTTTCTCATAATATACCTCAGCAACGATTTTCGAGGACGGAGCTCGTCCTTCTTCTCCAACGGAGGCCACTTGATCCCGCATTTACTGATGACTTTCACGTCGGTTGCGAGGGAAGATGTGGGCGGCGACCTACTCTCGGCTGGGTAATGAAATGGTGCGGAAGGTGGCGGCATTGAAGTGCTCAGCTGTTTTCCGACTGTCTGGCTTTTTTGTTTCTCTTTCTCATGATGACGAGATGTTTTGACATCAAGACGGGGCTGGATGATGGAGTTGTTGGCGTATCATTATGGTCGCAACGCCCAATGGTATACAGGAAGGATGGGGAAAACCACAAAAGTTTTTCTGCTTTATAGTACGATACCGTATGGGCGGCATCTAATCTTAGAGCGTTGAAATGTTGTATTTTCGCTGGCTCATTTTACGGTGAGTTGTGGTTGGAGCACTAGTGGTAGAAGCCGGTGTTTTTGAAGATCTCTGCACTACTACAAATTTATTCTGACGAGTTGTCCAAACAGAAATGCCTAGTTCACTACGTGGTCAAGAATCTCTCCTTTTCCGTACTCGAGACAAATTCGCGGCTGTGAGTGGTCATTGATGGCCGTCGGAGCTTCCATCTCCGCTTACACCGTCCCCTTCCCCTTCCGCTTCCCGCTGCTGCTATGATGTCAATATTCGCCCTCCAACCCTCCAAACACAAACACACTAAGAACATACCTTGGCCGCCTGCCGCCTCGTATACCGATTCAGACTCTCACAAAGCCGATCGAGAACCCACTCCGCCTCCGTAATGTCCGCGAGCATCGGGCTGTTCTCGCCGATCCAATCCCATTCGATGAGCTCATGTTCTTCATCCTCGTCCTCGTCATTTTCCCTCTCATCGTCATCGTCGAGGGTGCGGCGGGGCCGGGAGAAGCGCACGAGCTTGGTGAAGTGCGTCCATTCGTCGTAGGTGTAGCGCTTGGGCTTTTCGAGGCGGAGGTCGTGCGCGACGGATTTGATAGTTAAGGAGAGTTGCCGGGCGAGGTCGTGCTCGTGCTCGTGCTCGGGTGAGGGGGGGTGGGGGTTGTCTTCGGGGTCTTCGTCAGGGCAGGGGTTGAAATGAGTGGCTTCTTGGGAGGGGAAGGGGAAAGATGTGGCGGTTGTGGTGTGGGGGCCGGAGTCAGGGGCGGAGAAAGGGAAGGAGAAAGAGGGCGTGTCTTTTTCTCTTGTGTGGTGGTGTCTGGAGGACAAGAACTCAGGGTCGTAGTTGGGAGTGGTGAAATCACCAGCGGGAGAGACATCATCGGGATCCTGGACGTCGAAGCCACGCTTGAGGCGCTGGCGGGCGTGGTGGCGCTCGACGAGGTGCGCGAGGGACGGGTGCGTCGACAGGAAGTGCTGTAGGACGCCCTTGCGCGGCATGATGGTCCAGTCGGCGACCTTGAAGGTGCCGCGGTTGATGGCGGAGACGATGGTGTTGGACATTTCTTGGATGAGAAGCGTTACGATGGGCACGGCGACGAGGGACCACACGATGAAGAAGGGCTTGCCGATGTTGGACTTGGGCGCGATGTCCCCGTATCTTTTGGGGGAAGTCAGTTGAGGAAAAAGGGGAGGAATAGGGTAAAGGGGCTTACCCGATGGTCAGCAGCGCGACGAAGCAGAAGTAGAGGCATTCGAAGTACCGCAGCCCGGAGATGTGCTGCTCTGTGAGCATGAAGATGAAGGCGCCGAGACACCACAGGATGCCGAAAGCCAGGAAGGCCATCCCCAGCGCCCAGTATTGCTTCCATCGGCGTGTCTCGCGCTGGATCTGTCGCATGGCATCGAAGCGGTCTCTTTCTCGTTGCAGTAGCAGCAGCTTCTGCCGGCGGCGCTTGCGCTTCTCCTGGGATGTCTCGCGGGCGCGGAGCATGGAGTTGCGGCTGCGGCCCCGGGTGCTGCTGCTGTTGGGCTCGCCTCTGTCCCGGCTGCCGGCGCGGACTTCGGGTTTCTTCTTGTTTTCGTGGAAGGTGACGGTGCGGCCGACGATTTCGAGACGGCCATACTGTGCGAGGGATCCACGGCGGCCGGATTCGGACAGGCGGTACCCGTCGGTGTCGGTGGTGGCGGCGTTAGACCGCGGGGGGAGGCCGAGACGCTCGCGCAGTTCCCGCTCGCTGGTGACGGTGCGGCCGACGGTGGACTCACGCGCGTGCAATTGGTGCTGCTTGATGATTTTGTCGGCGCCGATGTTGAGGGCGAATTTGCTGATGCTGCTGATGACCAGACCCAGGAAGACGATACCGATGAGCTGGTATACGAAAAGGAAGCCCCGTCCAGGGTCCGTGGCGGGTGCGAAGTCCCCAAAGCCGACAGTGAGGATGGACTGGGTATTTGTTTTGTCAGCAAAAAGGGGCTCGCGGAATAGGGGTAAGGGGGCCACTTGCAACATCCGCGTAATACAGCGCATCCGCATACGTGTATCCTTCCAGGGCAGCAAACACGCCTGAGCCGCCGGCAAGCCAGAAGAAGAATGTGGTGGTCTGAAGAATGAGAGTTCGCTGGTCGTCGTCAAGCGTGAATTGCTGCGGGTAGTGGCCTCGGAAATAACCGATGATGTTGATGGTCAGGATGCTGCTGCCGATAAAATACAGCCCCGAGGCCAACACTGCGTGCCAGAAGCCTTGCGAGTACACTTCATTGGGGACCTTTGGCGGGACGTATACTTGCATTGCTATTGCAATGACGATGAGCTGAGACTGTCAGCCCGTGTGATGATGGATTGCCAACTTGGGAAGGTGCTTACAATGGCGGACGATACGAGCCAGCAGAGAATAGCAAGCGGCAGAGCAACAATGTATCTCACTCGGCTAGTGAAATGTAGCAAGAGGAACAAGTTACCCGCGAAGCCACAGGCGAGAGAAAATGCGTTGAAAATGAGCTCCCTGTGAAGTATTATTAGACCGAACTCCCAAATAGTGAACTCAGGGGTCATCTCGTACCATTTCGGATCCGCGATACCAACAGCGGCATCTTCTGAGCCTCTCCCAGTGCTGTAGTGAACTCCATGATTCGGGAGTGTCAGTCTCCAGGGCGAGACCAGCGCAGCAATTGAGAGGACATTCGAGAGCGGCCCGATTGTTGCGGCGATGAGCGGGATGGCAGTCGAGGCGAACCACCATTGCCTTATGGCAGCATTCTTGTCAGTCCTTGTGTGGTTAATAAGATTAGATGGATATGGGGATCCTACTGCGGTAAGTTGTCGGTGACCCCGCGAAGCTTGATCCTGCCACCAGCAAGAATTCTCACCGTGCTGGTGTCGGGTCTGTCGAAGTTGCTGGACCTCATATTGACTGCATGGTAGCAACTAGAGACTAAAGATACGAATGGACAGAGCGAGTAGACAGCTAGCTAGGACGTAGGAATACGTGTTGTAAACCGGTCTAATAACCGTAAGTTGGACTCAGGGGTCCAGGGAGCATCCGGGTCTTCGACTTCGCTCGTACAGCGTCTCACAACAAAAGCAAGAATCGGCACCTCACCGGCCTTGGCATATGGCGTCGAAACATGAGAGAAACCTGTGCTCTTCCCGTAATGCAACTGAATCTGAATTTTGAGAGGTCCTTGAAGCCAAGCTCGGCTGCGAAGACTCGATCATCACAAGACGTGCACTATACACTGCATTGCCTCAACCCGCACGGTCGGATCGCCAGCGATGACAAGTTGAGGGTATGCTCATCCTTTGCCTCTTTGGTTGTGAAGATTGATTGTAGCAACTTCGGAAGCGGCACCATGGGCCTGGTGGTAATCTGCACCAGACGTTGCCGCATCCAGGCGAGCCCATCCTATTGTAATGGCTCTCGAACATCTAGAAACTGCATCAGCTTCGGACAACATCCCCTCTCAAAGATCACAAACTTCAGGGTCCTTTCACAACCATGTGTACCCTATGAATGGAGCTGCACGGCGGTAGCCCAACCTACGAACCCAGCTTTGTCCCCGGGGCCAGTGAAGGAACTCGCTTGCAAGCAGCAGCCTCAGAAATAATGGCATACCAGAGCTGCTTGATCCCTAGCTCCCAAAGTGTGCCAGATAGGTAAGGCTTCAATGCTGCCGAATCTCCTGTTATGTTTACCGCTCTCGCGCGTCACCGCATTCCTCACCGTGATCCACCAACCCTGCCGTCGTACCTTCCTCCACTGACCACAACACCACCACTGCTCTCCGCTCTCCCCGACGCACACATTCAATATTACCCTCCCATTCCACGCCCACCATACCTCACCTTCAGCAGCTCTAGCTGCACACAACCACCGCGAGATGTCAAGATGTCCGCGCCGCCGCCGCCGCCAAGCCCACCCCCCTTGAGCGACAACAACTCCAACTCCAATTACACCCACAGCGAGAAGCCCCCACTGCCCGTCTCCATACCAATTCCCATCCCCCTCCCTAAAAAGCACAAGCACTACGCGCCACTCCTCCCTTCACCTCTAAACCCCGGATCTCCCCCCTCGCTTTCACTCCCTTCAGACCCGCCTGGCAGCCTCCTCTCCCTCAAGAATAACAAGAGGAAACGACCTCGATCCCGCCGTTGCGTCAGCGAGCCCAGTCCCACACAGCGCCTGCTCCGCCAGAAAGCCGCGGCGGCATTTCGTTCCGAGGCCGAGGCCCAAGCGATCCATCGCTCCAAGACAGTCTTCGACGACAGTGGACGGAGTCACGGACACGGGGAGGATAGTGATGGCGGGAGGACCAACAGGAGGGTGGCAAGTATGCCGTGGCGGTGGAACAGTATGAAGCTCAGCCTGTCAAGACGGGATGGGGATGAAGACAGGAGCAAGGGCGTCACGATAGCACGAGCAAGGGCGAAATCGGAAACAGCATCACCACCACCGGCGGGAGAGCCAAAACCAGTGGGGGACACGGGATACGATGACAATGGTGGTGGTGGCGACACGGGATGGAGCAGAAGCAGCTTTCACACGGTGGATCTCGCGAGGGTCCAGTCGCAGTTGCTCATGACCACGGAGCCCGGCACGGCCGTGGCGTTTCCGATGCGGCGGAAGCCCAACATCGCAGCTGTGCGACCGGTGCTCATCTTCCTTGGCCTGATCTGCGGAGTGGGGCTTGTCCAATGCTTGATGCGCTCCTTTGGGGTGTGGTCGGGGACACCAGAGTAACTCAGGAGACACCAAGGGACGTTCCAGGGAACAACGGAAAGCAACGGCAACACTATCAGGGGGGTAGGAGGGAAGGAAACAACGCTAGTTTTGTTGTTGTTGTTCTCGAGGGATGAGTCGAGTCTACCGCCCAGCCAACCATATTGTACACTTTGTCTATCCTCCTATTAACCCGCCAAGCCATCATGATCGTACATCGTACACTCGTCGGTATGGCGTAACATGGACTCATTGCGACTTTTTATCCTCCTGACTCTTCGTCGTATCTGGATTCGGCCCTTCCTGGGAGTTGCTCTTCTCTGGTTCCCCTGGTGTCGCCTTCCCTGCTGCCTCCTCAATGCTTTTCTTCACCGCTGTCTCAACTTGCCAGATGGCTCTCTCGAGCTCGACTTCGAGCTGAGGCAGGTCCAACGCTTGTGCCATTTTCTTGCCATTTTCCTGGGACATGAGCATAGTTTCCCCATCCGGATTCGGGATCGCGTCGGCCTCAACATCGGGCTCTGCTTTTGTTGCCGTCGTGGGCTCGGGGGTGGATGGTAGAGGCTCGGTTTGACGAGCGTATACCGCGTCAACGATAGGAGATGGGGTCAGCGTGAGCAGGTTGTTCTTTAGGAGGAACTGTATGTGTTTGCCACCTGACAACGCTCGCCAATGCGACCAAGCCCGGTAGCACAGGTAGAAGAAGGGGAGGTTGGGGATCCTGGGCGCAACGTCTGGTCAGCTAGTGTCCTGTGAGGGAGAGAACGAGGGGTGGGGGAGCAAATACACTGGAATGAGGGCGACGGGTATCGTGATTGGCATGCCCACGAAACACCAGAGCAACTTCTTCTTGTGCAGTGATTCCCTTTCTGTGGCCAGCGTGTGCAGGATCTTGGGGATCTTGTCCATCGCCAACAGGTTCTTCGGGTACACAACTTCGACTTTCTTCGCCCCGTTCAGTTCTACCTCCTGCCTGCGCTGCGAGAGCGGCGGCACAGACTTGAGTCCCCATTCCTCGTACGGGATTCTGCGGAAGGCGTAATTCCCGTAGTTCACGACCGATTTCTGCCAGCCCTTGTCCTTCTTCTCCCAGTCCGCCCACATGCGCGAGGCTTTCGATTGCACCTTGTCACTCCATGTCTCCTTCTGCGAGGTCGCCGCGTTGAGCTTCTGGCAGTAGAGAAGCGTCCGCCGCGTCGAGATAGGGAGTAGGTAGAGTCGCATGGCAGCTGCCCGAGCTCAGCAAGTTGCGATTAGGGTGGAATTAGTGCTGCCACAGGTGTTTGCGACTCGTCAGATGTCGAAGGCAACGAAACACAAAAACACACCCTTGACTATGCGCGACGAGATGTTCAGCAGCGGCCCATCTTTTGCGCGTGAGAGAAATGGTTTTGGGGAGAGCGTCGTGGGGGCGGAGCGCGACCTGTTTGAGGAGGAAGCTCTGGGTTGAGGCATCCAAGGACTCTGCATGGATGCGCGAAGGTGCGGTGGATCATGACGCACATCGCCTTGGTTGGGCCTGCCGCATGGAAAATGTGGACTGTGAGGCAGCCAAACGCACACTGTGTGTGGATGCCTCGCAGAAGGCGACTTTACAAGGGTTTGAGGCCCTTGTCAAGTGCTGTTTGGGGAGCAGATGCCCCATATATTTCCGCTTTTACCCCTGTCATCGATCTGGCGCAGGCTTTGTAGTGCCGGCGGGAGGGCCTGGACTTTTGCCCTCGAGTTTGCCCCCATGTTCCATGGTGGTGGGAAATCCCATCTTTGAGGCGTTCGTCTGGTTTTCTACATGGTCGGGTTGAGGTTGCGTTCTTGTGTTCATTGCGCACGTAATTCAACGAATACCAAAACGGGAACGCCTCACCAAATTTGGCCCTGAATGGATTCGAGAAAGGAGTGACCTCAAACTGTAAATGCCTGGGTACCTCGGACGGGCCTGCCATCCGGGGCTTCCAGTTCGATTAGATGGCCTCACCGATAATCTGCACATTCTACGTGTTATGCGGTGGGTGTCGGCAAAGATCTTGTGGAACTTGAAGGTGGTTTGGGGAAAGGTGAACAGCGCTCCGAGTTGTCGTCATCAAGGTGCGTAGCCAAGTTTGGACACAGCAGCAAGTCGCTGGCTGACAGGGGTGTTGACCGGGACCCGGGTTGCTGTGTTGGGAGGAGTGTCCCCGCCAATGCATTGTAATTCTGAACGCCGCAGCCGCAAAAACACGCCCAACCAACAAGGCGACTCAAGGCGCCGACCAGCCGACTCAAACCACCTACTTCCGAGGTCAACAGCTGGACGCATCTCGATCGCACAATGCTAAGAACCTGAACAAAGCGCCGACTGTATCGCTATGCATCGCGCCGGGGCGCTCACTTCGACCGTTTGATCGCTATCGCCTTCTTGATTGGCACCGACGCATCGCTTCGCCGGATTCCGACTGACCCGCTCTTGATGCCTCGCGACAACCCCGGCGCTCTCGACGATCGTTCAGGTACTCGACGGGGTGGTCATCGCCCACCACCGTCATGACCACCGCGGGCTCGTCGCCCTCGACGTCCCACCGCTCCGACCCGCGCTCGTCAACAAGGCTTGTCGGGACAGGCGCTGCCACGGCGAACCCGGCAACAGGTGCTGCACGGCTTCGTCCGCCAAGATCTTTGCCTCGTATGCCTCCCCTAACTGCCGCCTTTGCCGCACTTGATGGCCCACTAATGCGCTGCTTTTCTGGACAGCGTGGATCGATTCATACGAATCTAGATATGGAGAGCCCTCGGACGACCAATTCGATGTCCTAGGAGCACCCCCACGTCCCACAAAAGCACCACAACATAACCATGCACCGACTCCTCCAGAACGACGCGTTTCTAGGGATGGCTTCGTCTACGAAAACCTGCCGGAGGCTGAAGCAGGCAGGTCCGCAAAGGGTAGCCTGCGGATATTACTGATGGGGAAGAAGGGGCAACAAGGGAGGAAATGGGACTATCTTCGCAGCGCTGAACCGGTAATAGTGCCGCGTTACAGTAGGGCTACCCCCAGGTCGCCCTGGCATGGGTTCTTGCAGTCCTCTCGGTATGGCCATATACCAAACGAGGAGTCCCAGATCGTGGATCAAGAGGTGTTGGACAAGCTCCAGCCGAACTTCAACAAGCCGGTCGACGTCGCCCAGGATTCCGACGGTGCTAGAGGCCGAGTCGCACGGACGAAGGTGCTCTACAAGAGAGTGTGGAACGTCATCCTCAGACATCCATTGGTCCCTCTGGCTTTCCGCCTGATCGTGCTCCTTACTTCGATCATGGCGCTTGCCCTGTCGGCCAAAATATTCGAGATAGAGGATCATCAGCGGGACTCGTCATCCGAGAGGACACAGTCTATAGTGGCTATTGTGGTCGATACGGTTGCGGTCCCATATATTGGCTACATGACCTGGGACGAATACACAGGGAAACCCCTGGGGTTACGGCCGGCAACAGCCAAGATCTCGTTGGTTCTTATGGACCTCTTTTTCATTATTTTCAAATCATGCAGCACGACACTGGCGTTCGAAGCCCTCGTCTATCATAACGCGACCGACATGGCGGTGCAGCAGTACAGTAGGGCATTGGCGGCGTCCCAGACAGTCAGTTTGATATCCTGGAGCATGACCTTCACGGTCAATGTCTTCCGCTTAGTGCAGAAGCTTGGAGGCGGTGAAGAAGAAGGCTTATAGCCGAGGATATACCCGCATGAGACACACCACGAGGGCGGCAATTGGGGATTCATATTGCAGGGCATACCTCAGCACTCGCGGCCAGCATGGCACGAGACAGGCTTTACGAGGTTAGGTGCTTTTAGAGGAAGCGCGAATTACCATATACCAAGCATGTACATTATTACATTACAAGTAGGGGGGTGCTGACTCTGACCCCATGATTTTTTTTGTTGAAGCCAAAGTATTTCAGACAAGCAATGAAGTCACTATTCAATCTTGGTTGTGAATTGATTGCATCTCGTCTTGAGCCTCGACAAAGCTCTTGGCCCGCGATTCGGCAGGGTCATGGCGGCTCCCGGCGCTACAAGCGTCTTGCCGCGCTTGTGTCATCCGCAAAGGGCCGGCCCCTGAGGACAGGCATTGCTAGCCGCTCGGCACTAGGCAAAATCGGGATTAAGCCTCCAGAGCAGCAGCCATCGACTCCGATGCTCCACTGTGACTGGGTCTATACTGGGAACCTGGAACCACATCATCTCGAATGAAGGCTTATTGCAACCCGCGGAGGCTTTTGTCTTCGGTCTGACTCCTCGGTCCTTCTACCAGGTGCGGTGAAAATCCTTTTGTTGTGAAAGTAAACAATCAAAGGTATACTTGGCGCACCGCGGCGTTCCTGACGCCACGATTTGGGATCAAAAATTCACCGCGACGTGGTTCAGCCCCCGCCACGCTTCGCCTTCCTTCCCCACATTTCCGGCTGCCCGTTGGAAGGCTGCCTACCTTCCTGCCTGGCGACCTGCCTGCCAACATTCCGCAAAGACCACAAACCTAAACTCCATCCATTTTCTCCTCCTGCAATAAACCGCGATAAAAAGCTGTGGATTTTTGGCGCACCGGCGCACTGCCCCCGCTTGCTTCATCCGCAGGCCGCGTTGGAGGAGCGATCGCTGAGTCGTCGACACCGCCCGCCCCCACAGATCGTTGACTGCCATCGACCCCTCGTCGCCGCGGGCAACACCACCTCCGCCGAAGACGAACTGCACCGCTCGCCGCCAAGATGGCTCCCGCCGCGATGACGGGGATGCCCCACCCCGTTCGCGATGACATCGACAACACGTATGTTCTTCGCGCTCCTGCCCGGCCCGTTCTTGCTTGGGGTCTGCTCTTCGCGAGGGCTCGACGCTGATGTGCCACAGATGGTCCTACCTACAGTCGGGTATCACTAAGATCATGCTGAATCTGCAAGAAGGTGTCGACCTGCAAACCGTATGTGCTCCGGATAAGCTCCCATTCTGACCGAAGCCAACCGAAGCTGACTCTCTTCATTCGCAGTACATGGGAATCTACACGTTCGTTGCGACTGCCTTCTCCAAGTCTTTCTGTAGTATTGTTCGAATCTAACTGTCCATAGCGCCGTCCATAATTTCTGCACGTCCCAAAAGGCAGTTGGCTTCAGTCCGTCCGCGAATATTAGCACGGGAGCGCACCGTGGAGGTATGTCCCATCAACATACGCCAGCTCAGGTGAAATCACGTCACTGACACCTTGGCAGCTCACCTTTTGGGCGAGGATCTATACAAGAAACTCACAGAATACCTGACCGAGCATCTCAAACAGCTCGTCGCCGACTCCAAAGTTCATACAGATGAAGCGCTGTTGTCGTTCTATATCAAGGAGTGGCACCGTTACACCATCGCCGCCAAGTATATCCACCATCTCTTTCGGTACCTTAACCGTCACTGGGTCAAGAGGGAGATGGATGAGGGGAAGAAGTCGATTTATGACGTGTACACCCTTCACCTTGTACGGTGGCGTGATGTCCTCTTTAAGGAGACGTCAGAGAAGGTCATGGAAGCGGTTCTGAAGCTGGTGGAGAAGCAACGAAACGGAGAGACCATCGAATATAACCAGATTAAACAGGTGGTCGATTCCTTCGTTTCACTCGGCCTTGACGAGAGCGACTCGACCAAGACGACGTTGGACGTCTATCGCTACCACTTTGAGAGACCATTCCTCGATGCCACCAAGACCTTTTACCAAAACGAAAGCAAGCAATTCGTTGCGGAGAACAGCGTGGTGGAGTACATGAAAAAGGCTGAGAGCCGTTTGGACGAGGAGGAGGAGCGCGTCAAGATTTACCTACACCCAGACATCGGCATCCCGCTCAAGAAGGCATGCAACCAGGTCCTCATCGCCGAGCACTCCAACATTCTCCGAGATGAGTTCCAGGTCCTTCTCGACAATGATCGGGAGGATGACATGAAGCGCATGTACAACCTCCTTTCGCGTATCCCCGACGGTTTGGACCCCCTTCGATCGAAGTTTGAGGCACATGTCCGCAAGGCTGGCCTGGCAGCCGTTGCGAAAGTTGCGGCGGATGCGGACAAGTTGGAACCTAAGGTCTATGTCGATGCTCTGCTTGAAATCCACACCCAGTACCAGGGTTTGGTCAAGCGCGCCTTCAACGACGAGCCGGAGTTCACGCGTTCCCTTGACAACGCTTGCAGGGAGTTCGTCAACCGAAACGAAGTTTGCAAGTCGGGTTCCAACAAGTCCCCAGAGCTTCTAGCGAAGTATACCGACATCCTGCTTCGCAAGAGCAGCACTGGTGTCGAGGAAACGGAGCTTGAGAACACACTGACCCAGATTATGACGGTGTTTAAGTATATCGAAGACAAGGATGTGTTCCAGAAGTTCTACTCCCGAATGCTGGCCCGTCGATTGGTCCACAGCAATTCGTCCTCGGACGACGCCGAGACCAGCATGATCAGCAAGCTCAAGGAAGCATGTGGCTTCGAGTACACCAACAAGCTGCAGCGCATGTTCCAGGACATGCAGATTTCCAAGGATCTTAACACGGGGTTCAAGGAGCATATCCAGGCTCTTAGCGCTGGCAAGGGGCTGGATTCGTCATATTCTATCCTCGGTACGGGCTTCTGGCCTTTGACGGCCCCCGGGACGACATTCAACCCTCCAGAGGACATCTCCGCGGACTGCGAGCGCTTCGCCCGTTTCTATCGCAACAAGCATGAAGGCAGAAAGCTGACGTGGCTCTGGCAACTGTGCAAGGGTGAAGTCAAGGCGAACTATATTCGCAACTCGAAGATGCCGTACACCTTCCAGGTGTCCATATACCAGATGGCGATCCTTCTTCTCTTCAACGAAAAGGATAAGAATACATACGACGAGATCGCTTCACTGACCCAGCTGAATAACGAGTCACTGGACCCCTCTCTGGGCATCCTGGTCAAGGCAAAGGTCCTGAGTGTGTCGCCAGAGGGCGAGAAGGTTGGGCCAGGCGCGACGTACGCTTTGAACTACGACTTCAAGAACAAGAAGTTCCGTGTCAATCTCAACGTTGGCATGAAGTCAGAAACCAAGCAGGAAGAGGTGGAGACGAACAAGACCATCGAAGAGGACCGCAGGCTTCTCCTTCAGGTAAGCTGGATCTACATTACCAGACGTAACTCACTTATGCTAACTGAACTCCCAGTCCGCGATTGTCAGAATCATGAAGGCCCGGAAGCGCATGAAGCACCAGCAGCTCGTAAGCGAGACTATCAACCAGATTCGGCAGAGGTTTGTGCCAAAGGTTGGTGATATCAAGAAGTGCATCGAGATCCTGCTGGACAAGGAGTATCTCGAGCGCCTTGACGATGATGACCTCGGGTACCTCGCATAAGCTGGAGAATGGCATCGTCATTTCTTCCGGCTTGCCGTTCCCATCTTGACGAATCTGTACGAGTATGAACAAAACAACACACAATGTCCTCCCGCCGTCTCAAGACGCGTTGGGTAGTCAGGCATACTTCCCAGCCGCCACATCCTTGCTGTTCGCTCAAATTTGGGGGCCAACATAGGCCATAGCAGGAGGTATGGAGGTGGCTTGCTTTCTTTCTACCAAGGCAGCGTGGTCTAGAACATCGGCATTTATTTTTCAGTCAGTTACACATCCTGGCAGCCGGGGGGTTTCCCCTCAAGACAGATTTGGCTTTCTCGAGGGATGGCGAATCGGCGACTCGGTAGGGTGTTGGCTTGTTCCGGGCAAAGATAAAGCCCTCAGGAACTACACCAGCGACAGAAAATAAGAGACAACCGCTTTGAGGTACTTGCCTTACCTGTGTAGGCATAGTCAGCGGCTATCGTGTCATCGTGATTGAGTACTCTATCGAATGCGCTTTGATCTGGGGATGATGAGACGAGTGATGATGCGCCGTAGATCCTCTCTACCGTTTGGGGAAGGTATCTTGATTTGGCCGTTGATGTTTGTTTGTGCCCCTTTTACACCCCAGCAACTTCTCGCACGTTCCATGCTTGTCGAAAACGCCCGATCAAGAAATGACAGAATCGGCCTCAGGGCGGCCCTCGCTGAATGACAGATTCGCACACGTGTGACCAGGCAAGGAGTTATTTCCCACGCGTGGTCCAGGTCGATCGGCAGTTGGGATCGTTGGCCCCCCAGATTTCGTGTTCGCGTAGGGCTTGGCATGATAGAGCATGGTTCGTTTCAGCCTCGCGACGCTAAGATTCAGGTTCCAAGTCCTGGAGATGTCATGCTCCACATCTTGGAGATGAGAAATATCATGGAGGGTCGGAATTTGCGAATTGCGAATTTGGTTGTTGCTGAGAAGTTTGGTTCCCGTAATGAAACTTGTACGAAGGCTCCGGTCAAAAGAAAGGGTCCCCTTAGCCAGTGCGAAAATGCCTTCTTACTGTAAAGACCACCTCTGGCTTTCGTTACTACAGGCCATCTCCCATTCTGAAAAGACCTATATGAATAGTGAAAAGGCCTTCTTATATGTTGAAAAGGCCTTCTTACATTTCAATTGGGCCTTCCTGCCTGTAATGCGATAAGCCCAGACCTTACCGTTTCAGAGCAAGGCCGTGTGAAGATTCCAAAAAGGCGTTTTCGCACTGATTAAGGGGACCCTTTCTTTTGACCTGAGCCTTCGTAAGTCTTTCCCCACACCCTCCCGTACTTTCACGTTGCTGGGGAAGCGGTAAGTGGGCAGCTCATGGTACGGTAGGTACGGAGTGTAATGCGCGTGGAAACATGTGAAGGAGACCGCGTCTGTCGGGTGGTTCCCTTGAAGACGGGATGGGACATTGAGCAGTGTCAAGGAAACGGAATGATGCGGCGGTCGGGGCCGCCTACCGGTCCGAGGGCTGATGCTGCCCGCCGGAAGCGCAGGTCGCCCCGCCGGTCTCACCACCGCTAATTGTCAGTTGGGGGGGGGGCTGCAAATGGGATTGTCGAATGGGCGAAAGTCAGTCAGTCTTGCCTGTGCTGCTCTGTGAGGGAATGGGTTCCCGGAATGGGGGGGACGAATCGGTAGCCGGCCGATTCAGGTGTGTTGTTTTTCTTTTGCTTTTCTTGTTGCTCTATCGCCGGGTTGGACAGCATATGCAGTTGTCTTGACACCCATCACACCCCCCGGCCGGCATGGAGGAGGCCCGGGGGGTGAGTGGGCATTCCAGTCATCTTGCCTAGGAAGGAAGCTGGCAAGGATGCGGCGTCGAAGGAGTTCAAACAGCGCTGGCTCGAGGCCAATGAGGAACCAACTTCCACTCCGGGCGTAGCTGTTCGTCATTATCTCAAATCACTACGAACGAGAGGTGCAGCTAGCTTGCTGCGTGTAGTGGCGACGTTGAGCCTCGCTGCAGCCTACTCTTGGTGCGACACTGCGCATCAAAACACTGGCGCTTCTCCTAGGTTGGGCTTCTTCTCCTTCTACAATTGGTGACCAGGTCTGTGGAAGGGGGAAGGGGAGGTGAGGGGGGGATCGATCTTCCGACACAAACGGGCGATCACCCATCGCACCAGATGTGCCGGTCAGCTTATCAAACTCCCAAAGTAACCACTCTCCGACCAAAGAGGGCCAGAGGGGAGGAGAGAAAACGCCTGGAAGGGTGATGGAAAATGCCCGTGACGGCGCAGTGATTGGATGCGATGGGTGTCGCATCGACAGAGGCTCCTGAGAAATCTCCTGTGCCACGCACGTTCGTCGACACGGGACGGGCCCTTCCAATCGAAAGCGCGTTCTGCATGCCATCGACCTGGGAATGGTGCCGGCCGTTGACAGTCGGTCCCCGGTTCCCTGGCGTGCTGCGAGGAGTTGGTCCACCATCAAGCCTCCAGTCAGCACGATCTGGGGATGATGGAACGACACGTGGTTGGCGGTTGGGATGGTGGAACCTGTTGCGAATTTCGGATTTGCGGACCCGGACGAGGGCCGAGACACCACACGAATTAGTTTCGCCGTTTATTTTATTCTCAACGACCTCATCTCCACGTGTCAGTTGTCGTCTGTGCTGTCATTGTGTCTCCCCAGTGGTGTCCCAATCTCGTCCGTGGCCGAGGCGGAAGTGCTCCCGTCCCTACTGCACGATGCAAGTGCAAGTGCAAGAAGCTAGAAGTATAGTGCGTAGCAGACGATGCATTAGAGTATTATGGCATTCGACACGCCATCAAGCCTCTTACAAGTACGCCACAACAGAGGTTTCCGCAGCCCGCTCATCATGACACGTGAGCTAATAATAAAGAGCCAGACTTGTTCCTACTTGGTAGCCCGGAGCATTTGTCCACCAGGGTGACAGCGAACCGCGCCGGCAGGACATTGCTCACCGGAGAGCGCCAGAGGATCGGACTGGGGTCGTTGGTGAAATGAGATGTCACTTTCCTGGGCTGGAGGGGCTCCACGTGCTTCGGTGACAGCAGCTCGATCTTACAAGTATAATGCTGCGCGGCCCCGGCCAGAGGATCGCGACCTTGTTACGAATTTGGGGCCTTGGGGGACCTGGAATGCGAGCGGAGAAAGCCACGAGGAACATCGGCATTCCCTTTCGGCCCTGCGTTGCCCGGACTCTCGATAAATGGAAGCGGTGTCGGCCAGCCGGGCCCAATACGGCGAGGATATCTATGCGGCTGCCTGCGTCGTTTCCCCTCCCGCGAGGAGCCAAATTGACGAGGAGCTCTTCCATCCTTTGGGGGCCGTCTCGCTGTGATGGGCTCTCCGCGAAGCCCAGCCGTTGAGAACCCCGCCGCGCCAAAGTGAGGAGAGAGAGGCGACCCCCGCCTCCTCGCATGTTCATTGCCTTCCGGCCACCCGAACTATTGCTAGTCTGCTGTGTATGTCTCGATGTCGAGTGTGTCTCAACATCAAACCGACGGCGCTCTCGTCAGTAGTTAGTTGCCTGCCCTGGTGATGAGTCCAATTTCGAGGCCCGCCAGGAGGGTCTCCAGCTCGGTGTAATAGCGGCTTGGTTGAGCTAGCCCAAAAAGCCACTTCAGCCTGACGAGGGTCGTGGGCGCGCAGATCGACGCCAGAGTCCCATCAGGTCCGCAACAATCGCGACGAAATGGAGAATAGCATGGCGAGCAGGGGAATGGTAGTGGCGAGAGGGAATGATGGTGGTCCTTGCGCAGTAACAAACTTCTGATACCTCTGTTTCGGTGCTGGCCTGTCGCATCCCCAGGTACCTTGCTTGCTCCGTCCATGCTTGCGTCTTTGGCCCTACCGCGGATGGATCATCGCCCCTGCCTTGTCTGCTCACCTGCGCTCCACTCCAGGCCCCCTCCCCCAGTCGGTCGGCGACCCTGGTGCCGCGCTGGTTGCAGTGCCGTGCAGCGGAAGCCCTTCGCTCTCACTTGTCCTCTGTGCTGCGGTGCATTGCAAACCCCCCAAAAAAGCCCTTTCGGCTCGGTGAGACAAAGAAACTGTCTTTCCTGCGCAACCTCCCGACCGCCTCTCGTCAACACCAATCCTCATCCGGCCTCCGTTTGCCCCCGACGACGTCGAAGCTTCTTGAGTAGAACCACGAGACGCGGACATCTGGCATCCCGACGGTGCTTCGTCCCCACCTATCATCGTCACACCTGACAAGCACAGGCCGCAGTAACACTCGAGTGGACACTAAGAAGCACCGAGTCAGTCGAACATTGAAGCGACGGCAGCCCTCTCTCCACCATTTGCTCGCATCGTCAATAGCTGCGAGATCCGGAAACCTGCGGAACGCTCCTCCTGCGCTCGATCCCCTGACACCAACACGCCGGTCGTCATTCGGCCGCGCTCACTTCACTGCCCACGAGTCCGGCCACTCAGCCGTCTTGGGCTCCCGCGAAACTCGAGCCAGGCTGCCGACCAAGTTGTCGCTCCTCGTTGTACACCGGAACTGCACCTTCTCCTTAGCTCTCATGGGTTTCTAGGGAAAATCCTGGGCCAAGCGAGCACCGGACTTGTCCACCTTTTGCATTCCGCTCACCGCGGAACCGTCAGATCCCCCGCTCCAACGAACCTCAATCGCCTCATTTCTCCAACGCGGTCCTTCTGGATTCATGGTCAACATGGGGGCCTGCATGAGTACAAATGGGGAGGAAACAGAAATGAAAAAGAGGAGTCAGAAGATCGACAAAGATCTTGAGGAGGACTCAAAAAGGTTACGGCGCGAATGCAAGATCCTGCTGCTCGGTATGTCTTTAGGTTGATGTGTGCGGCGAGATAGCCGCCTCCGGATAGAGACGGCGAATGCTGACCGCGACCCCAGGCTCTGGCGAAAGCGGAAAGTCAACGATTGTGAAGCAGATGAAGATCATCCATCTTAAGGGGTATTCGGAGACAGAACTCTACAGCTACCGACCAACCGTCTACAAAAATCTCATCGAGTGCGCAAAAGCCGTCATAAATGCGATGCGCCAATTCGAAATCGAGCCGGCAATCCCGGAGAATAGGGCATATTGTGACTTCCTGATCGACTACACGGTCGAGTCGGGCCCGCAAGCGCAAATAGACCCCAAAGTCGGCTTGGCTGTCCAGTCGATATGGAACGATCCCGCAAAGGAGCAACTAATGGATAGACAAACTGAGTTCTACTTGATGGACTCAGCTGAATAGTTCGTGCTTCCTCCGTCTCCTGTGTATCGATCAAGCGCTAACCTCACCCAAGCTTCTTCCAAGAGGCCACGAGAATTGTTCAGCCGGAGTATCTCCCAAATGAGATGGATGTACTGCGGGCTAGAACAAAGACCACTGGCATCTACGAAACAAGGTTCAAGATGGGGCAACTCAGCATTCAGTAGGCACACAGACGGTCTTGGCGTACTTGCGGCAAGATTGCTAACCGTTTTCTCAGCATGTTCGACGTTGGTGGGCAAAGAAGTGAACGCAAGAAGTGGATCCACTGCTTCGAGAACGTCACATCCATCATCTTCTGCGTTGCGCTGAGCGAGTACGATCAGGTGCTTCTCGAGGAGAGCAGCCAGGTAAGTCCTCCGGCTCCTCCGGCCAAAGCATGACTAACCTGGCATTAGAACCGTATGATGGAGAGTCTGTTGCTGTTTGATTCCGTTGTCAACTCAAGATGGTTTATGCGAACCAGTATCATCCTGTTTCTCAACAAGGTCGATATTTTCAAGCAGAAACTCGGCCGGTCACCACTAGGCAACTACTTCCCCGATTACTCCGGCGGAAACGATGTCAACAAAGCCGCCAAGTACCTGCTCTGGAGGTTCAACCAGGTCAACAGGGCCCACTTGAATCTTTACCCCCAGTATGTCGAGCACATCTTGTGTCTTTATATCTCCTGGCTAACCGTTCAACAGCTTGACACAAGCTACCGACACATCCAACATCCGCCTAGTGTTCGCCGCAGTGAAGGAGACAATCCTAAACAACGCGCTGAAAGACTCAGGCATCCTCTAACGACATTTCCTCTTAACTCCTGCGACTTTCCGAAACGATACCTACTGCGCCAACGCGAATTTCTTTTATAATGTTTAGATCGAGGAAAGGCGAAACTCTTTTGAGGTTGACGGGCTCTTTGCATGACACGGCGTTGGAGATGTGACAGACTATGCTGTCAGGCGTTTGAGACGACTTGGCCTTCGAAACTTTCACTCTTTTGGAGTCTATGTCCGGGCAGACACGAATCATCCCGCTGGCGAAGTTTAACTTCTTTTTTTTTATCACTTTTGCGTCCCCAACAGTACCGGGGAGCACCCGTGTTATAATATCTCCTTACGGTGGAGAGGGGCAGGGCCAACAGCAATGACTGGCTGTCAGCTGCTGACGGAATACCAAAAAGATGGAATCGGGTGGTTGGTTTTCTTGCAGGCTTAACGACCAATTTGTTTTATTGGCTTGGCTCGGTGTTGCACCGAGTTGATATCTGCTTCGCGACAGGTAAACGGTCCCTTCCGAGATACCTTGATGGCTCGATATTGTCTGGGAAGGATGGTGGACATGGATGGATGGCGGTTTAGGGTGGTGATGGCCGGGACCAGGGAATGTCTCCTGGAAACTGAGCAGCATTTGTAGCACTGAATCTTTGTTGAGTGATTGAGATATCCGAACAAGGCGCAAAAAATGGAAAGCATAAGTCTAGTCTTTGAAGACCTCGAGATGGTCCACCTCTTGGAGTGAGAAGCGCTGATTGTACTGAATCAACCTTCCACTGACACGCTCGAAAGGCTATTTCTATCCAAAAGACGAGTCATGATGAACTGATCCCCCGTAGATCGCGGCAGAGAGCCCGGTCCTTGCCCGGGTAGTTAGCCGACCCGTGTCCCGTGTCCCAGGGATAAAATGGATCGGGCCTTGGATCCCGTCCCGAGAATTATGTTTCTGGTTTCCGCCTCGGCTCGCCTCGCTACGGGTCTTGGTTTCTCGTCCCGAGTTTGTTGGGGGCACTGGGTGGTCATTGAGCGGGATAGGGGTTTGGGCGAGAAGCACGGATCTTGAATGCCTGGTAGGTAGTTCCCATTGATCACAGGCGAAAGCACAGATGGGGTACGGTGACGAAGGCGGTTGGGATGTAATTCCTGGGTAGGTGCTCTTAGTGAGCGTGGATCGCTCCGGGGAGACCGATTTCTCGGAATAAGGAGGGGGTAAGGGGCAACTGGCATGCCAACTTGCCTTGGTTGGAACTGACTGAGCAGGAGGGGATAAGCCTCTCCGTATATACTACCGTCTTATATACGGTCCCTTTATCTAAGTTGTGAGGGCGTATTAAGGTGGAATGTTACCGTCGACGGCCTAGCGGACAGTTCTTGAGCTTCAATCATGGGGTTGAGGCTCGGTGTAGTCGGTGTGCTCGGTGTACCTTTTGCCGATGGGGAGAGTAAGAAACAAGACCCTTCAATAGCCGAGCAAGACTTCATGGCCGTAAAGGCCAATTCACGGCCATAATAACTGTCAATTCTGGCCTCGCTGGGCCTCACCGGTTATCGGCGCCGCGGGTGATGCCGTGCAGCGAGATGCTGTCTCATATTATCGTGCTCAAGTGCGGCCAGCCAGGTCGGCCAGCCAATAATCCAAACGGTCCAAGACTCGATGAATCTAGGATGAGACATGATCCGATTATCGTTGTCTTATCGGACCGGCCGCGAGCGAGCTGCAAACACACCAGCTGCTCGTTGACGCCCATGGTTAATATCCGGCGCTGCATGATGCGGTTCGTGCTGTGGTTGTCAGCGAATGGGAGAGCCGATTGCGGCTGCAGAGAATCGAGGGATGATGCAATCGACTGGAAACGGCGGAGGGGTTGGTGCTTGCCAGTTCGACCGAGGGTTGGAACCCCACCTTGCCATCCCAAGCCCCTCCAACAAACCGTTCCAGGCTCGCCAGATAAACGACCCGACAACCCTCGAGCATCGAGCAGCATCGACTGCTAAAACCGCTCAGGTTCGGCCCAGCATTCATTCCACTTAGTCGGTGACCTGGCGGGCGAGATAAGGCCAGGCGATATCAGGCTTGGTCTCCGCGCCGCCCCAACCCGCATTGGCAGCATTGCAGTGGTGTTGCATGCAACGAGCACAATGACATCTTGCACCCAGCAACGGGGCTGCAGTACCGGCTTAAGGTGCTTGACGAATGGCCCTCCAGTGCATATGCACGCGCAACTTGCGGCCAATCACGGACTCTGGCAGCTCAACCGGTAGGAGATGGATGCGAGAAGCTAAGCTTGCCATGTTCGAGGATAGAGTCATCACAATATGGGATGGGAGGTGCGGCGGAAGGAGGTGCTGGTGCTGAGCAAACCTAGGAGGCATAAAGTCCAGTCGGAGCCGGGCAGCCAGACCTGGTTGTGGGATTCCAGTCTGCCGTTGGGAGCAAGCTTCGCTTCCATTTCCTAGAAACGTTTATAAGCTCACATTCCGGCATCCGCTGCCTGGTTTTCTGCTTTCCGTCCCCTCTACTCGACCTCTTTCCGATTGGCCTCTAGCTAGTTTTATTCTCTCCTGACTTTTGTGGCGAGGTCTTCCACTTCGTCTATCACGGCTTCCTGCCAACCCAAACCTAACGCTCTGCCCCCTGCCTAGTCGCACTGCTTCGTGTTAGCACCTGCCCCACTAGAAATCCAGCTACAATCGCCCCCGGAGCTACCCCGCTACACCGCGTGAGCTGGAGTGATCGACCGACAGGCCCAGGTAGGTAGGCTCCTGACTAGTTCCCAGCTCACAGCTATCTTTCCTCTCCCCTTTCTCCCTCTCCAATTCTTTTTACCTATAGTCTTGCCGACACGTGAAATTCAGGTCAATTAGATTCTTTCACCATGGCTACCGAAGGACAAGCAATCCCCCGCCGGGAGAGGCGGCCGTCAACCAGCGCCCCTATCGTGGATATTCAGGGCTCGGTTAGCCCCGCAGGCGTCTCGCGCCCGAAGCACAAGCGTACCTTCACCGGTTTTGGCGCTGGCGAGATCAAGAGCGTTGAAGGTATTCCTGATTTCTCCTTTTTTTTCTCTCCCAATATTCTGGGTTCAGTCTGGAGCTTGAGCTGGCATCAAGATTCAATGAGCTGGATGGCCTGGTGCAGCTCATACCCAATCCCCACTGCGGGGACTACTCACTCATGGGGAAAGGAACGTTTCTGACAGCTCTCGGCAGCTTCCATCCCTGAGCCCCAACGCGAGGCATGGCTGAAGCATCAGGTCAGCAGCTTCAAGGACAAAGATGGATTTGAAACCAACTTCGTCCGCCACATCGAGACGACGCTGGCTCGGAGCATGTTCAACTGCGATGAGACGGCGGCATATGCGGCCTGCAGTCTCGCCTTTCGCGATCGCCTCATCCTCGAGTGGAACCGCACCCAGCAGCGCCAGACATTCGCTGACAGCAAGCGGGTCTACTACCTGAGCTTGGAGTTCCTGATGGGCAGAGCTCTGGACAATGCTATGTTGAACATTGGCCAAAAGAAGCTGGCAAAGGGTAAGTTTTACCAGGCTCACTTACCCCACAGGGAGGACGCTGACGTTTAGTTAAGAGGGTCTTACCGACCTTGGCTTCCGCATTGAGGATGTCATTCAGCAGGAGCACGACGCTGCGCTCGGCAATGGAGGATTGGGCCGTCTCGCTGCCTGCTTCCTAGACAGTCTGGCAAGCTTGAACTACCCTGCCTGGGGCTACGGCCTGCGGTACCGCTACGGTATCTTCAAGCAGGAGATCATCGACGGGTACCAAGTTGAGGTTCCGGATTATTGGTTGGACTTCAATCCATGGGAGTTCCCCAGACACGATGTGACGGTTGATGTAAGCTCATGGGAATTCTGTTGCACATGCGACGAGTTTGACTGACTTCTCAGATTCAATTTTACGGTTACGTTAACAAGTCTGCGGACGAAAACGGCAAGGGTGTTTGCCGGTGGGAGGGCGGCGAGACCGTAAAGGCCGTAGCTTACGACGTACCCATCCCTGGCTACGCGACGCCCTCAACCAACAACCTCAGACTCTGGTCGAGCAAGGCTGCCAGCGGCGAGTTCGACTTCCAGAAGTTCAACAGCGGAGACTACGAGAGCTCGGTGGGAGACCAGCAGCGGGCTGAGACCATCAGCGCGGTCCTGTACCCGAACGATAACCTCGAGCGCGGAAAGGAACTCCGCCTCAAGCAGCAATACTTCTGGGTGGCTGCGTCGCTTTACGACATTGTTCGTCGCTTCAAGAAGACAAAGCGGGCTTGGAGGGAATTCCCCGACCAAGTTGCCATCCAGCTGAATGATACCCACCCCACACTGGCTATTGTCGAGCTCCAAAGAATCTTGGTCGATCTGGAGGGCCTTGAATGGGATGAAGCTTGGAATATCGTCACAAACACATTTGGCTATACCAACCATACCGTACTGCCGGAGGCACTCGAGAAGTGGTCCGTCCCTCTCTTCCAGCATCTTCTCCCGAGGCATCTTCAAATTATCTACGACATCAACCTCTTCTTCTTGCAAACGGTTGAGCGCGCCCATCCCGGAGACCGGGAGCTCCTAGGCCGAGTCTCTATTATCGAAGAGTCGCAGCCCAAGATGGTCCGCATGGCCTACTTAGCTATTGTCGGCTCCCACAAGGTCAATGGCGTCGCTGAGCTGCACTCAGATCTCATCAAGACGACAATCTTCAAGGACTTTGTCACTATCTTCGGGCCAGACAGGTTTACAAACGTGACCAACGGCGTCACTCCCCGTCGGTGGTTGCACCAGGCAAATCCCCGCTTGTCCGATCTCATTGCAAGCAAGGTGGGTAGTAACGAGTTCCTCAGGGATCTGACACTGCTCAACAAGATTGAGCTGTCGGTTGATGACCCGGCGTTCCGCAAGGAATGGGCTGCTATCAAGCTTGCAAACAAGTCCCGGCTGGCCGAATATATCAAGTCAACCACTGGTGTTGCGGTGAACCCCAACGCACTCTTTGACGTTCAGGTCAAGAGAATCCACGAGTATAAGCGACAACAGATGAACATCTTTGGCGTCATCCACCGCTACCTAAAGATCAAGGCTGCGTCTCCCGAGGAAAGGAAGAAATTCCTTCCCAGAGTCTCGATCTTTGGTGGCAAGGCTGCTCCTGGCTACTGGATGGCTAAGCAAATTATCCACTTGATCAACACCGTCGGGTCTGTTGTCAATAATGACAAGGATGTCGGCGATTTGCTCAAGGTGATCTTCCTCGAGGATTACAACGTGAGCAAGGCCGAGATGATCATCCCAGCTTCGGATATCAGTGAACACATCTCGACCGCTGGCACAGAGTAAGGACTATCCCCGATTGCTATCTTGAGATTTAAACTGACAAAATTAGGGCTTCCGGAACAAGCAACATGAAGTTTGTTCTCAATGGTGGTCTCATCATCGGAACTTGCGACGGCGCCAATGTAAGTCCTTCACCCGTTCTGCGGCAACCCCACTTTCGTAGATATGCGTGCTAACTTGGATATTAGATCGAAATCACGCGTGAAATTGGCGAGAACAACATCTTCCTCTTTGGCAACCTCGCAGAGGATGTTGAAGATCTCCGCCATAACCACAACTACGGCCAACACACCCTTGACGCTGATCTCGTAAAGGTATTTGAGGCGATCGAGAAGGGTACCTTTGGCGACTCGAAGGACTTCGCAGGCATGATCACGGCTGTTCGAGACCATGGCGACTTTTACCTGGTCTCTGATGACTTCCAGAGCTACCTCGAGACACATGAAGTCATCGATGAAGCATACAGGGACCAGGAGGAGTGGATCACCAAGTGCATTACCAGCGTGTCCCGCATGGGTTTCTTTACCTCGGACCGCTGTATCAATGAGTACGCTGAGGGCATCTGGAACATTGAGCCGCTGCCGGTGGAGACAGCCGAGCCTAAGAAGGCAGATCTCTAGAGCATGTCGTGCTGTCTGAGGGTGCAGCAAATCCAACCAGTGCAGAACCCGAGGTATATGTATACCAGAGAACCGTTGGTCCGGTATGGACGATAGGGTACGATAGCCGGACCGAATCCATGATCGCTTATCAGCTTGAATAGGGAGAGCGTTGGATGGACAGATTGAAATCGCGCAACACACCACGGGAGCGAGTGATCCACGCGCGTTTGACCTATGATCACTACGCTACGTCGCAATAATGAACAAATTTTACAACTCGATTGTGTGCCAACGATGGATGTACGATTTGTTATCTACGAATATTTTAGCCAAAATATTAGTCTTTGAAGGGAGTGTGAGACGAGCTTCTACACTGTAGTGAAGCATTCTAACTGCTGTGGAAGGTCATGATTTTTAGTGTGACATGTCATATTGCGCTCTCGCATCGGACCTTACTGCATCGCTTTGTAGCCTATTAGATATTCTGTGAGAGAATCTATCCAGTGCGAAAACTCCAATGCCTTTTCGCGATGGGACGTTGGGAGGAGTGACCGTTGCCTTTTGCCAAAGCCTTCGTCTGGTAGATTGTGAACATGATCGGCCCTGGACCATCCCGCGACCTCTGTTGAGCGGGGGCGGTCATCCCCCGCCGCGCCTCATGCCTTTTGGTGTTTCGGCGAGCCCAGTCTCTTACAAAGTAGAGTACGAGCCGCGGGAAGTGCCAAGACCTGACAGACAGCATTGAGCCCATGTTGGCGAGCTACCAAGACTAAAGGGGATAATGGATGACGATCCCGCGAGCCCCTTGGTGCAGAGTCTGGCGAGCGCAAAGTCAGGGTTCTGCACGTCCTGGAGAGGTGTGAGGAGCTGAGGCGACGTCATAGTGCATAATTTGGTCGCGAAGCTTCCCACCCGTCAAGGGTTGCGGGGCATGGAGGGGCTTGGCTTGCTTGGTGTGCTTGGGGTCTGAGATGACGGCAGAAGCACGGGCGTTGCATTGGAGGCTCGGGAGAAAGTCTTACAGGCGGTTTGGATTTCACCCTCCACGATGCTGTGGATGCGCCGGTTGGGAGTTTGTAGCACGGTATGATTTTTGGCTTTTTTAGATCATCGGAAAGAGCTCGAATAGGGACTGTCCCTGATGATCAGGACGGCAATCGGGAAAGCTTGGCGCGGGACCCTCGACAGATACCCGCTGGCGGATCCTAGGTGGACAAAGGGAACTGCCTTGAGGATGTCCCGGCAGGGCGTCCCGAGATGCTAATTGTGAAGCTGGAGGCAGAAGAGGGTTGTTCGGGCCTCTCTGTGCCTGGACTTTCAGGGTTCTCGGGAGGTACGGGTTACCCAGGATTGTAGGCCCCACTTCGAATCGGCTCTTGTGTCACAACCGGAGCATCTTCTCCAGGGCTTGGTTGACACACTGGGGTACTCGTGGAAAGTAGAGCATGTAGAACAGGGTATGCTTACCTGCCGGACACAAATGGCCGTGTGGCGCGCCTCGAGAGGGAATCGAAACAGACGGGCAGAAACCCAACGCGTGACCGGTTTGCAGCCGGATGGGCTGAAATGGAGGTTGTCGGTCGGCGCCCCGGCCACCGCCAGATGCCCTATCTGTCGGGACTCCTCGACTGCGTGCTCGATCCCACGCCTAAAATGGCGATTCTGGGAGTGTGGCAGATGGGGCCGTGGATATCGCGGGATTGAGGGGTGAGTGGTCCTGTGTGTTTTGGGACGACAGGGGTCGCGAACCCCACCTCACCACCTACGTCATCGTCAGGCCTGCCGCCGTTGCAAGCGGTCCCCTTAGCCCCCTCTCGAGCGCGCACAACAGACCCCGGCAACCGCTTCCTACGTAGGAAGTTTAGCGACTATTGACACGGAATAGGATGCAGGGTCGAGATGGGGCCAACTAGGCGGCAGCCGTGAGAGAGGATGGCAGGCTGTAGACCGCAGCAATGGAGGGGTTGCTGTCGCAAGAAGTCAACGCCTCGGCGCAACAGCGATGCTGGCGACCTAGGCTCAAGGGCAGTCCGGATAGTGGACAGGACGAAAAATGGCGAGAATGTTTCTAAATAACGCGTAAAGCTAGAGCTCTACCGGGCACAGGTGCAAGCTCGTGTCTATAGCCAATGGTCCATGTGGATGGGTAGCGGAGGAACCGTGGAGGGACGGGAAAGTGGGTGCACCAAAGCATGGAATTTGCAAGATTCTGATATCCCGCTCAGCAAGCCCCGCGCGTCGTATTTGATACAGGCGCCAGGCCCGTCCGTCCCACATCAGCAAGCTTGTGGACCTTTCTAGCTTTTATGTACCTTAGCTGGCCTCCACATCCTTCCCCAGCTAACCCCTCGGCCATTACTTTAAGACAATACTTGCTGGAGAGCTTTGTTCCCCCTCTTCTCCTTTCCAACCTTGCCTCTGTGATCGCGACTTCTTTTAGGGAGATTTCTTGACTCGCCTGTAACCCATTGCGTACGTATACCTGCTAGGATCGAAAAAGGGCGGGTTCCGTGCTAATAATGTTTGCGCCAGTCTGTCACCAGTTGACCGATTTCGCACTTCACGTTGACGGAGGTAGTCTTCCCAGAGAAAGCCCTCTAGAATCACGCGGCTCCTTGCCACGCCTGACGAAAAACTCTCGACCCCTTTTCCGAATTGCCTCCGAGGTGTCGCAAAGCGAAAAAAAATAAATTCCGAGACGGCTCGGCTTGCGCTGCCATACCAGTTGATCCCCAAACAGAAGAGATCGGCCAAGCCCGCCCGCATTATCCCCCACGTGCAACTTCAAAGACAACCCCTCTCCCTGCGACCGACCAAAGCGGAAAATAAAACATTCTCCTCTTTCGACAGGCGCAACTCGCACCTAGAGTTATTACTCTTGGAGCTATTTAGAGGGTAAGTCATTCAGAACTTGACTGCATCCTCGACGCTGCACGATTCGCTATCGTGGGACCCGCTAGGAGAAAGGGTTAGCTAAAGTCTGTCTTTCGCCTTCTAGATTCCATCAACCGCTTTCGTGGCCCACTATCTGCTCCAGCACAGCCCGACACACTCCACCTCTCGCGACCTACGGATATCTCGCCTGGTCTGAACAGCCGAGTCGCCCCCGCCACTACTTGCTGATTCGGACTTTCTGGCCATTTCCCAGCAACCGCTACATTCAGTGACTTCTGTTACCAAGCAGTACTTCCACGAGTTTTTTCTGGAGCTTCTTTGACTGCTCAGGAAGCCTTATCTCCTTTGCTTCGGGAGACCCCTCTTTGCTGCCACGTCTTGAGCCTCGTCGACCCCTCTCGACTCGCCCAATCCGCCCGCCATGGCCGAATTCGTGCGCGCTCAGATCTTTGGGACCACCTTCGAGATCACCTCGAGGTAGGAATATCAAACCGACGAGTGCGCGCAATTTATCTAACCCCTCGGCAGGTATTCCGACCTCCAGCCGGTTGGCATGGGAGCGTTTGGATTGGTGTGGTATGTTGCCTTGACCCCCCTTTACGGTTTATCGGTTTCCAGCCAGAAACACCTTGCTGACCACCTACATTCCCAGCTCCGCAAGAGATCAACTCACCAATCAGAATGTCGCCATCAAGAAAATCATGAAGCCATTCAGCACCCCGGTGCTTGCCAAGAGGACATACAGAGAGCTGAAGCTGCTGAAGCACCTGAAGCACGAGAATGTCATCTCACTCAGCGACATCTTCATTTCCCCGCTTGAGGATATGTGAGTTTGGCCTTGCGCGGAGCAGTCTCAAATGGCAGCTAACACAAGTGGTGCAGCTACTTCGTCACCGAGTTACTCGGGACTGATCTGCACAGGTTGCTTACTTCGCGCCCCCTGGAGAAGCAGTTCATTCAGTATTTCCTCTATCAGATCATGGTGCGTCTCCCGTTGGTATGGAAAATTAACACGCAACTGACATCGGTTTAGCGCGGGCTCAAATATGTCCATTCCGCTGGTGTCGTCCATCGCGATCTGAAGCCCAGTAACATCTTGGTGAACGAGAACTGCGATCTGAAAATTTGCGACTTTGGCTTGGCGCGCATCCAAGATCCGCAGATGACGGGCTATGTCTCGACCCGATACTATCGAGCCCCTGAGATTATGCTCACCTGGCAGAAGTATGACGTCGAAGTTGACATCTGGAGCGCCGGCTGCATCTTCGCCGAGATGCTTGAAGGAAAGCCCCTGTTTCCTGGAAAGGACCACGTCAACCAGTTCTCCATTATCACAGAGCTTTTGGGCACGCCCCCAGACGACGTGATCAACACTATTGCTAGTGAAAATGTAAGATTTTCCCTCAGCTCGGCTCTAACTGCCCAGTCATTAACGGTTTCCAGACTTTGAGATTCGTCAAGTCTCTGCCCAAGCGCGAGCGACAACCTCTCAAGAACAAGTTCAAGAATGCTGATCCTTCTGGTATGTATTACCACCGACGACTCGTGGCATGACTCAAGCCGTGCTAACCTAATCCAGCAATCGACCTCCTCGAGCGCATGCTTGTCTTTGACCCGAAGAAGCGGATAACGGCCACCGAGGCGTTGGCCCACGACTACTTGGCCCCGTACCACGACCCAACCGACGAGCCTGTTGCGGACGAGAAGTTCGACTGGAGCTTCAACGATGCCGACCTACCAGTGGACACCTGGAAGATCATGATGTGAGTCTATCCGTATTTTCTCCCTGGGCTTGTTTGCCTTTTGCTCGCACTGAGCTGACAATGACAAACAGGTACTCGGAGATTCTCGAATACCATAATGTGGAGGCTGGCGTCTCGCAGATGGAGGACTACAACGTCCAATGAGCCACAAGGGAGGGCAAGCCAACAGAACCTTCTTTGGTAAACCCAAGGGAAAGGATATTTCCATAACATAACACCACGCCTTCACCGCATATTTCCAGTATATCTACTCTGTCGGTATTTTGAGAGACGATTTCCTTCTGCCCATTACCGGCGTGAAAGGGGGCGAATGTGGGAGGAAGTGCATCCGAGTATGGAGGCAGGCATGGCAAAATATATGAAAGCGTACAGGTTGGACACGACTGGTTCGCACGACCAGATCGTGTGGGCATCGCGGGAGACGGAGCAAGCATTTTGGCGCCGCGGGGTGTTGCTGGGTCAGCGACTTCAAGGCCCCCTAGGAATGTTGACTTTGGCGTTCGGTTGGTAAGCTCGGGCCAGTGGAAAACGATAGCTTAAGATGGGTGTGTTTACGCAGATCCTGTGGTTTATTCTCCTCAGAGACACTTGAGTGTCGACGACGGTGCGCGATGGCCGTTCGGCTGTCGGCCCGATACCATGAAAGAAGCGACATAGAAGAATAGCGTTTCCAGAGGAATAAAAAGACGACTCGAATCTACTCATCCCATGGTCGACGGTGCTAACCTACTGACTTGTGAGTAGGTTGAGTGTAATTGAATGCCCTTCTGCGAGAAGCCGGCCGTCAGCGGGCGTTGGACGCCAACGAGGGGGAAAACTGGACACGTGGGAACCACCGAGCAGGCAACACAACGCCGGAAAGCCCATAATGGTTCAAACAAGGTCACGTCGGCAGCACTCGTGGACTGGCCACTGGGAAAGCAAGCCGCGGCAATCTAACGAGGTGAAAAAAGGGCTGCTGTATCTATGACCTGCTTATTCCTTTTGTGTGCTGCCTGCTTCCGCGCTGCTTCCGTGCTGCCACCAGGTTACGTATGGGGCCTAGGTGGGCAATAAGGAGGAGATCCCATGAGAGGGTAGCGTCTGTAAGGTAGGTGGTGGTGCTGCGCTCCATGCTCATGCAATGCAAGACACGCTGGCAATGACATGACCCATATACTGCGCGCTGCGGCAGAGGCAAGGTACGGGACGGAGCGGCAAGCAATAATACCAAGGAAGAGAAAATCTCTCTCTTTGGCGCATTAGATGGAGTGAGGTTGTTTCGCTCTGGAAAAATGGCTGGGTATATTTTTAGAAGAGGGGAGCAATTAAGGAGACGGTGATCAAGAGAAGAGGCGAGGTGAACCCTGGGGTTAGTATTCCGCACAGTAGAAGGCATTGAGAAATCAACCGAAGTACGGATAATAATCCGTCGCGTTGTCTCGTCTCGTCTTCAGCTCGTCTGTCTGGGGCAGATCGGGCTAGATCTGGGCCCTACCACGTGATTCGCGGGCACCCCGGCGAATTGGGACGAGGCGTCGGCACGGACGGCGGTGAGTGGTGACGGCGGCCTGTATTGGCGGGGTAGTCTCGCCTGTGCCAGCGCGCGTTGAAAAAAGTTGGGGTACTGGCTGTCAATCAATTTGTACTTTTTCTTTTCTCTCAAGGTGGCTTCATCGCGTGTCTGGGAAAAGGAGGGTAAGCAGGCTCACATTCGGGTCGGATTGTTCGTTGTCAAATCTTGGCACGTTTCTCTTTTCTTGGTCTGCTGTCCGGGTCTAATATAAGACTCGGCGGCTTCCGCTGTGGGTTCTGAGTGTTGTCGACTACGTCGAATCTCACGGGTCAGCAAGCAACAGCATCATCACCATCCCAGGATCCCGAAACAAAAACGGCTGGCTGTGGCGGTGGCAGCAGTACCAAGTAAGCAATTGTGACTGCGCCGAACCGAGCTCCAGGCGTAGCAGTGGGAAGATGCCAGCGTGCGCTTGAATCAGCGGTTCACGGTCCTGTTGTGCAACAGGCGGGGACAGGAAGCTTCCCTTCAACCGTTGCCCACGTCACCGCTCACCTACATTGAGGTTGCCTACCGACTCGGTACCCAGCTTGCCGGCCCTCCCATACGTCCCATCCCACGCGCCGGAACCGATTGGATCGATCAATTCCGTATTCCGCAAGGGCGTGTCCGGCGGTCGTTGACCGCCTTTGTTTTTCTCTCTCCGTCCCAGCTGCGGGCTGATATAAAAACGTGGACACAGCGACTCGATTCCTCCTGCGGCACCTGCTGCGTGTCTCGGGCTTTTTGTTGTCTGTTTGAGCTGCGATTGCGCTGTTCTCCTTGGCCAATTGACAGACCGGCCCGCAGCGAACCGCTACGCGTGCGCTGTCTCCGGTAGCCGCTGCGCTCCGCAATCCCAACTAATCGACTGCCCAGGAATCAGGGATCTCCCCGACTCGGCCAAGCCTTGAGCCTCACTCCGTCGCCAAAAATTGACAAGTTGCCACACGGCCGTGGGGAGGAAAACCAGCAGCTCCTAGGCGACCCGAACAGGCATTGATTGGCACCGCTCTCGAAATATTCATGGCACCGCTTGTATAACACCTTACTTGCTCGAGCGCTTCATGCTTTTGCGAGGGGAAGCTCGACCCTGGGCTTGCACCGCTCCCGAGACCGAAACTCAAAAACCCTCTGCCTTCTTTGCCCACCAGACGCCATGTCTGCCCCGGCTACGCCGACCAACGGCGTGAGTCCCCTGAGCCCGAGAGGGATCCCTGGCTTTATCCCTCTCGTCTGCGTTGTTGACTTCCACCATGCGCGTGGCCCCGAGGTTGAGAAGTGGTTCGGCGTGGACGAGACCCGCGACCCCGCTGTCGAGTACGACTGGACGCTGCTGCCGTTCATGGCCTTGAGCGATGGCGCCCACGCGTGAGTGCATCTGGATATCGAGCTTGAAAGCCCCTTACTGATCGAGAACGTTGGGGTTTTAGAGCAACCGAGGACTTCTCGTACTTCACACTCATGCGCCCCGCGTCCGAAACCGAGTCAGCGACCTCCCTGTTCGGCATATCATGCACGAGGCAGATGGACGCCTCGCAACTTCTCGTTAGACCCGCCGAGGTGACCCGATCGACGGTGCAGAAGGCCGTGGTCGTCATCGCCGACACTCCGCAATACTTTGGCATGCTTAGGGAGCGCCTGAGCGTTGTGATCAAGGCTTGGTTCGCCCAGCGCGAGTTTACGGATACCGAGATTCTGCGCCGCTTCCAGGAGAGTTTGGCCGAAGAGAAAGTGCGCGGCGTGCTGAACGAGGAGGAGGATAGGGACCAATACCTCGGCATGAACCTCCGGGAGCTGGTGCGCGAGTTCCGGTGGCAGACGCTGGTTCTGCTGAAGTGCTGCTTGTTGCAGCCCAAGGTAATTCTTCCTAAGACGAAGTTTATGAGGGAAATGCTGACCTGTGACTTTTATCAGATGCTCTTCTTTGGCTCGCGGTGCGAGCGTTTATGCATGATGCAGTTTTCTCTTATATCTTTAATACCCGGCCTTCTCCGTAACCTGCAGGACTCAGCCGGTCCCGACCTGGAGAACTACGAGAAGAGGCTCGCCCAGCCGACAAGCTTGCGGACTAGTGATCGGAATTCCCTACTCTCGTATATGGGCCTGCCGCTGCAAATATTTGGCAAGGTACGTGAAAGTGGATTGTCTGGTGCAATTTCTTGTCTAACCCTCGCAGGGAAGCTTGTTCGGCCCCTATACGCCGTTGCAACAATTAGACGTGCTCGCCGACTTTGGCACTAAATCGTATATTGTCGGCAGCACAAACTCGCTCCTCCTACAGCAGAGGGACCGATACAGCGACATCCTAATCAACCTTGACGAAGACTCGGTCAATATCACTTCTACATCGCTCAAGGCGGCTTTGCAACTCTCTTCTGCAGACCGTCGCTGGATGGACTTTATCACCCAAAGTGTCAACGAAACCTGGGACGAGGCAAATCCCGGCCGGCCCAAGACCTTGGGCTATGTTGGCAGCGAAGAGTTTATCCGCCTCCAGTTCGAGGAGTACCTGCTCGCGCTCATCTCATCGGTCAAGTACCACAACCACCTCATAAAACACAGGGACAACCCCCGGGTGTTACTACCTCACATCGAGGGTGACCCCTCCATTGATTACAATCCCGACTTTGTCGAGGCGTGGAAACGGACCGAGAACTATCGCATTTGGAATACACACACCGATTCCCACCTGTTTGATATCGTCGAGCCGAAGCACCCCTGTGCCGGCGGGCTTACCATCGATGATGTGCAGCGCCGCATCACCCAGCAGGTTCAAGACTTGCACCTGGACGAGCGTTTCGCTGTTGGCCGTGAAGTGCTTGGCCGCAACCTGGCTGCAGGCCGTGAGAAGGCTAGCACTATGTTCAACAAGCTCTACGCTGACATGGAGTCGCTGCGCGAGGCGCAAAGAAAACGTGCCGAGGAGGCCAAGCAACAGCAGAACAATGAAGGGGCGCAAGGGGAGAAAAACGGTAACGGCGGCGCTGATGCTACCAAAGCTCCACAGGCGATCCAGTCGGTGGGCGTCAAGGCTGGCGCTTTCGTCAACAGCTGGGCGGCTTGGGCAGGAGAGAAACGCAAGGCGGCGGGCTGGGGGCGGGCGTCTAGTAGCACAAGTGATAACCAGTCCAACAATCAGTCCAACAGGGCAAGCGGTTGGGGGTCTGGATGGGGCAAGTCGAGCGGCAACAGCCGGTCATCATACGCGAGGATGGAGAAAGAAGGGCTAGTAGGGAATAATAATGACGGTGGTTATAGCCCGCGGGTTGTGTCGGGGTCCTCGACCACGTCCTCGACGGCACCTTCGGAGACGCAGGGCGCTGTGCTACCAGAGCAGCGAGCTCCTCAGAGGGGCTCTTTGAGCGGCGAGTCGATGATTGATGCCGCCGGCTCTGAGAGCGGGATGTCGTCGCCTGTATCGCCTAGGAGACGGCCCCTCGCGGAAACCGTGATGGCTCCGGCAGCCAGCACACCGGTGATCGATGCAGTCGTTTCAGCTGCTGTGGCTGTGGAAGAGAACAAGGCCAGGCCACAGAACGGGACGGTAGCAGATGGTGCCAACCCTGTTCAGCCAGCTGAGAACAAAGACACCGCTGCTGCGTTGCAGTCGAACCCCACAGAAGAGGCGCCCACACCCCCGCTCACGCCGGTGCCGGTCGTCGCAATTGCTAAGGAGGCGGCCGAGGCGCAAGACGTCTGGGGGAGGTGATAGATTTGATGCCGCATGGGCAGTGTGGTGTGTACAGAGCAGGAAGCGGGTGGAATTGCATTGTTGTGTATCTGAACGGCCGGAGCCGGAAGCATGGAGGCGATGGATGCATGTTGTCATACATTGGATGATGGGAATGAATAAACAAGACAGTTACAAACTTCGTTTTATATTCTGTTGATGTCTGCGCTGGCTCATGATGGGGGCCACCACGGTTGAAGCAGTGGTTCGCATGGTGTAACTGAAGGTTTTGCCCGCCCGTTGATTCAGGCATTAGAGAACAAGATGCTATGGTGCTCATGGCTCCCGAGATCGTAGAGACATGCATACGGGCAGGCAGGTCTTACTTGCTGGCAAGTAACGTATGTGTTTGTTGTCTGTGTTGCTTTACTCCGAAGGCGCGATGATCTGAGACCTGTTTCTGCGTGTATCTCGGCAGTCAGCTCAACAGAGCTCGGGTTGGAAGATACCATGTGTACTTCGTGAATACCACCACTGCGGAGCAAAAAGTTAGGAATCAGAATCAGGTAAGACTTCCGTCAACTCTAGTTCACAGGTCAGAGGCAAACCCATAAATGAATGATGCTATCACAACAACGCAGTAATCATGCAGGGTGGGCATCAGGGCTAGTTCTTTCCATGTTAACCATTCCTTCCAATACGACTAACAGCAGCAAGCTCCATCTTAGAGCCGCTATACACTACAGCGTATCTACCTACTCTTACAAAAAAATCGCTGATCAGGAATCTGACGGTAGCCCAAACCCCTCTTGTTCGACAGCCATGAAACAATTCCCTCTCTTTGGACCTCAACCCAAATCGTAAGCCGTGGGTGTTGACAATCCGTATTGCCCATCCCTGTAAATATCCCTAGCCGATTATTTTGATTCGAGACCGAGCCTAACCAGAACTCTGCCGCTGGGACCAACAGCAGTTCTTTGGTGTGAAACCCAATTCTTAGTTGAGTACTTTCACTGGTTGGCAACACCAACATCCACATCCATCTCTGTGCTATCCTCGCCTGCCGCATTGACACCATCGGGTCCTTCGCCTTGGATGACCTGGCCGCCTTCGTATGTGACCCGGCGCCAGCCGCACTCCTCCTCGGGATCCTTAATCCACTCCATTGTCGGGAAGTAGTGCTCATTCTTCTTCATCGTCACCACCCACGGTACGCTGTCGAATGTCATGGCACGCATGCGGAAGTCTGTATGGGTCAGCAACGCACAGATAAGTCTTGGAAGAGAGGAAACTCACAAGTATTGTCGGGAATCTTGATAACAGCGGCCAGGAACGACTCAAGATCCGGTGTGGGCTTGCCGTTGACGTGTGTGATGAAGTTGGTCGGGGCCAAGCCGTACTGATAGGCCGGCGAGCCTCTAGTCCTCGCCGACACGTAGACCTCGCTGAAGAGCTTGCTAATCTGTTGTCTAACAGCGTGATGCGGCCGATGGAGAATTGCGCCGCAGAATGAGATAGCGCGATCTGTCTCAACGTCGTCGGCAGCAACAGTAGGTAGGTTAAGATGCAGCACCTGGCAGTCACGAACGATGACGGCATCAAGCACGTCATGCGAGTACATGACGTCCAACTCTGAGATCTTGGTGATGAGCTTGTCTTTGAGGGTCAGAAGGATATCACCTTCAAGGAGCGCATCGCCTTCCTGCTCCTCCCGCTCAAAGGTGCGCTTGGTCACCATGAAAAGCTGATGGTGCGCAGTATTTGCGAGCGAGACCTTGTGAATCCACTCCTCTGATACACCCATGAGCCGCGCCTGGGACATTTGGATTGCACGGAACTCGACGGACAACATCCGGAGCTTCGGCACAATGCCCTTCTGGATCTGCGAGATAACTGGCATGATGGTCGGTGTGGCGAGGCCCAGGTGGTACTCCTCATCCCGGTGAGTCGATGGCGATCGCTCGCCAAGATATGTCAACCACAAAGCCTGGACAGTGCCGTCTTGCGCGACAAGTACACCACTTCCGCACTGGCCGCTCAGACTGGTGTCGACAGTGATAGCATCGACATTGACTGCACGATATCTCGGGGCACCCGAGTTTGCTGGTATCGTCACAGCAAAGATCTCAGTGACAGTGGTTGCGGCATGTACAATGCGGCCGATTCTGTTGTAGCCGATGAAGTATGTAGAGGCACCCTGTGTAATCTCCTCGGTGCTAAGCCTCGCGCTGAGCACAGGGGCGTCCACAAGCTTGGGGTCGTACTGGATAATGGCGTAATTCTGTAGGGGATGGAGGAAAACAACCTTGCCCTCGACAACAATCGAGTCGGCAATTGTAATAGAGATGTCGCAGAGGTCGTATGGGACAATGGCCCTCGAAATCACCACCAGACCCTTGTCTGCGTCGATAACTAGTCCCATTCCCCACTTCCGATTCTTAGGGAAGCCGTCGAGCTTGACTGGCATGGTGCAGTTGACGTGAACAAAACTACGGACGAGGTCCGCAACAGCCGGGTGTGATGTGTGTTCGAGTTGGATAAACGATGCCGTCCTCGGAACCGCGGGAACGGGAGGGAGGGCATCAGCGAGACTGGAGAAATCCCACAGGCCCGTCTCATCGTTCCTCACCGCCAGCTTCATCTTCTTAGACCAATGCCTGTCAATGTAGATAATGGTTGTGTTGAGGGTGTGTAGGTCACGTAGATGCTTGTAAGTGACAACAACGCGGGCCTTGTCTGGGATGCCCTTCACGACGTCGATAAACGTCTCAAGATCAGGGGTCTTCTTGTGGTCGATACTCTGGATCAGCCAGCCGTTGTCTGCGTTGTCAACCCGGAAGGATCCTCCGGCTTCGCAAACGTAGACGCCCTTGCAGGCAACGCCGTAAAGGCGGGCTTGCTGGTAGGAGAGGCTGTGGAAACTGCCACCGGAGACCGAGACAAAACGGTCAGGTGTGATCTTGTGCAGATCTCCAACCTGAATCTCCACCTCAATCTCCTCGCCGCCACGAAGGAGCAGGAGCTTAACAGTGCCATCCACGCTCGAGTCAAGAATGTCATCCAGGCGGATGAACTCTGTGAGCAGCTCGCCATTGACCTTGATGAGGACGTCGCCCTCCTCAATGTTGTGGTGCGACGGCCCCTCGGGGAGGACGATCTCAGCAACTAGCAAGTTCGTCTCCTTAGGGAAGGCTTTCCTCATCTGAGCCTCCCACTCCGGCGTGAGTCCTAGCCTACGGCATTCATCGAACGGCTTGAGTAGGAACTGGCACTGAATATCGCCTCTGGTGATAGGCTTCCCTTCCTGCAAGCACTTCAAGGCGCGAAGAGGCCTGTCGAGTGGCAGAAAGTAATCCGTCGAGGCGCCATCCGCTCTGCCGCCAGCTTGCAAAGCGACAGCATACCCATCAATGTTGACGACGGGGCTGCCAGAACTACCGCCGCTTGCGGCAGCGCTAGCTTGGTAATAGCACGTGTTGAAATCGCTATATCCATCGCCGTATTCTGGCGCATTGCGGTCCAATCTGCTGATGACACCAGAAAGAATACTGAGCTTCTCACCGGCGTCGTTACCCACGACCCGAATCTCCACACCCACCTTCGCATGGTCTGGTCTGAGCGACAGAGCGGCAACCGGCATGTATTTGATGGCCTTCGGGTCGAACTTGAGAATACCAAAGTCGTGGACGGGGTCGCGATAGACGGGGTAGGCGTCAACTTCTTCGTGGTTGTCGAAGACGCAGTAACCCCAGAAAGGACCGGAGCCCACAACGTGGCGATTTGTGAGAATGTACCCTCTCTCGGCATCGACAACGAAGCCTGTTGCTTCGCTCGTCAGGGCAGGGTCGGTGTCGAAGGAGCAGGTCTGGCAGAATCGGATCGAGACGACATTGCGAACGACGTTTTCGATTGTGGCCTGCCACTCGGCAGTGTCAGGCCCAGTGGGAAGCAGAGCCTGGAGCCTCGTGTCATCGAACTCCTCGAACTCGCCCTCGAAGTCGTCGTGTGTCTCTGGGGTGTTATCGCCGCCGGAGGAGATCTCGCCGTTCGGGCGCAAATGCTTGGGGTGCCGGGCATCGATAGCGTGATGGGGAGGCTCCTTGCGCTTGGAACGGGGAGCGGCGTTTGGGCCGTTCATGGTTGCGGTTGGTGAGGACAGCACTCTAACGGGATTTCTAGGCGCCGCGAAGGTAACCTTCGTCGAGGAGAAACGGAGGCTGCGGGAAGCTGAAGGAAGGCGCCCGAAGATATAGGCGTGGGTGGGGTGGTGCGGCGCGCTGCCGGTGCCAAAGGCGATCCGACCGAGGGATCGGGACGAAGCGACAAACTGTGCAGAGGTAAGTGACGTGGTGCGCAATCTCCAGCTAAAAAGGAGCGCTGGTTGCATTCAAGGTGGCGGGCTGAGGATCAGATCGCTCAACCAGTGCCGCAACGGAAAATGGGCTGGATGGAAAGAAAGGCTTGTCGGCGACACAGAAAAAGTCCCGTCGTGCAGGGGAGCAGTGAGCACTTCGCGCCTCGAAAGATTCCCGGTTCGCATGCATGGATTGTTCGCCCCGATTGGCTGGCCAGAAAGTGCTTGCATACCCCGATAAGAGAATTTTGATAGCTTGCGTATGCGCTTATCAAGACATTAAACTATATTCACCAACCCCCCATCTTGAGATCGGGACGGAACAGACAAACTTTCTGTGCATGGCAGCGTCAAATATCGTCTAAGCCGCACGCTATCCACCATTTCGTAGCGCTTGGTGAAGACAGCTATCACTTGTGGAGATTGGGCGCAGCAACAGAGACATTGGGACGACAGGTGCAAACGCTCCCCTTTCTCAATTAGGAATCAGGCTGTCACTTACGACAGCTACCACGAGCTAAGGAACTAGGCGTCAGCCTGACCCATCCACACTCAGTGCAGCATCATCATGCTCCTTCACTTCTTTCTTCGACTTGAAGGCTCATTATGCGATGAATCTGACCGCAGCGCCCATATCCCACCTGGCCAAGCCTGTGTGTGTGCTCCTTATGAGTCCACAAATGTGATAAGATAAGTCATGCCTTACTGTTCAGGCACAGAGAAGAGAGACCTTATCGTCGGCCCAAGCCTTCGTATACATTCAAGCTGTAACCGATGTCATCTTGCTGTAGGAAACCTGACCCTGCCCGGACACTTGATGTCGAAGTTCATAATATTTCCTCACATCTGAGTGCTCAACGTCGGTGTCAACTAACTCTCTTTGTTTTGTTTTCGATATCTGACAAATGATAAAGACAGCGCCAGGCCAACAAGCCATCCATCCACGGCCTGGCCGCCTTGCAGCTTCTACCCACAGGAAGCAAAGCACTGATCTGTCCGCTATTTCTAATTTGTTCACTCCACACCAAGTACTTCTTGCAAATGACAGCACCCGCCATGGCTAGGATAGTAGTGACAAAGGCCAAGATCTTCATTTTGGCCCGCGAAGGCGACTGATCTGATGAGGTGTTATAACTGAAGTGTACAATCGTGTGATGTTCTCTACATATATGTACGCTCGCCATTGAGGAGAGAGCGAAAGCCCACTTATATATATATTCTATTCCCCATTACTTCAGACACCCTTCCTTTCAAACCCCGACCTTGAGCCCAGACCTCAGTGTCGCCGTGTCCATTACTGAATCTACATTCCCCTACGTTGCTTGAACTACGCCTCTCACACCCGAATAGCAAGACGGGAAGTCCAGTACCCTCCCAAGTCCAAAATCACAATGCTGCTAGTCACCCCCAAACCCAAATCCCCCCCGTGGCCCCCAAATCCCCATAGAAGAAAACAACCCTCGAACCGCCATCCCACGGTTGTTCAGCGCGCGTCTTGTGGGACCTGCCGGAAGTATCCCGAGGGGAGGGGAGTCATCGATGGACGCCTATTGGCGCATGATGCCGGACCCGCAAGGAGTTGTTTCCGCGTTGTTTGCATTCTTCAGCGCCCCTTTTGGTTGGGATTTGCCAGGGCGGCCTGCCTGAGAGCATGGAACGGGTCGTCACGTCCTTCGGGGGTGGTGGATCTGAAGGTGCTGTCTGCTGGGTTTTCTTTCGGTGCTGGTGGTCTGCTGGGCATGCGGGCAATTGTTATCGTCGCCTTTTTTGCATTGTTTGGCCCCTTTGCTGGTTTTGATTTGCGGGGGTGTTTGGTTTGAGAGTATAGGCGGACGGGTTGCACTTTTGGGATGGTGGCTGTGGTGGTCTTGGTTGGTACTTTTCTTTTTGGTAGTGACGATTGGGCATCAGCTGCTATTGTGTCTGTTGTATTCTTTAGCGCCCCTTTTGGTAGTGAAGATCGGGTATCGACTTGTGGCCCGAATCTCACGTTGTTCCTGGCTGCCAGTATTTTCTTTTGGTCGAAATGATTAGGCATTGACTTGTAGTCTAGATCGACCCTTGACTTTGATAGTCCCGGTCGTCGGTCCCAAGATTTTCTCGTAGTATTAGGGATTGGGTATTGACGGTCTAGATTGTCCTCTGGGGATGATGGCTCTCATGGTCCTGATTCCTGGTTTTAAGGCGTTCTAGTGGCTGCTCCCCGGACCCTTGCTCCAGCTCATTGCAAAGTTCATTATACTCTGCACCTTCCCCCTCCTTGGGTGACGACCCGGGAGTTCCCTCACGAGGTCCTATTTTGATGTTTTTAAATGACCAGGGATTGATACCCAGCTCCCTCATCAATAGAGCTGACAAGTCCGTCTTGGTGGTTGGGCACATCCACATGCGCTTCCCATAGTGCCACCGCAACGTCTTTTGCCCCGAAATGGCAGAATGGGCGACGATCACGGTTGGGTTTCCATCCGTAACAAGTTTAAACCACACCGGGTCAGTAAACTCTATTACGTCTCGCTACAACGACTTGTGAGTAACAACACAAAGCCATCGATTCACCCAAGAGACAACCGAGATCAAAGAAGAACATACTTCGAGTTCAGCATTACGAGTGCGAGTAGGGGCGGATATTGCCATCCCAACCATACGAGCTTTGATTGCTGCTTCTTCCAATTTATTAAAATACCGCTCTTGGGTCTTCTCGTGATCCTGAGATTTGCCACGGTGAAGTGCGTTTGTGTGCCGAAACGCCCGGACAGCGGTTTGGCGCAGCATCTTCAGCTATAACTTCTTTCACCTGACTCTTGGTGCATAGATGATCATTCGGGTGGTTCTGCGCGCTGTAGCAGAGCTGAATTGGGGCCTTGATTGTCAGGTCTGGCTGAGAAGTCTGACATGCTTGGTGAGAACAAGCTGCGTTTGCGCCAAGCGGGTCGTATGTATCGCGCTGTGATTGGCGGAGCGCCTTTTGGACCAGGATCCACAAACTTTGATCAGACCTCAGTCTGGAAGGAGGACTAAAGAGAAGAACTGAAAATGATGCTATTGTAATTGGATCCAGCAACTATCACTCAGGTGCGGCGACAATTTGAGCGATATTATGGTGCTATTCCAAAGTTAAAATAAAGGGATGCATTCTGCCAACTGACAAGTTGATCATGGACGATAGCATTTCCCAAGGCAGCCAACGGCGATGTGACATCTCTTATGCGCGCCTACCTAATAAGATAGGAAGGAGCGAACTGCAGCCTCGCAATATGTCTGCGTCCCAATTCCCCCTCGACCTCCCTCTAAGGTCAAACACAGTCAGGAGAAATCCATCGATCGGACTCGACCGCTCCTGTATGGAGACGTTAGTGTCCGAACCGTCCAAGTCCGACTCCCATGGCGCACTCAAACACCGTCGAGGAGCTTGCGCTCGCAGCTTCGCCGTATCTCTATTCCCCGCTGTCGGAGAACGGCAGCATTCTTCTGCTTCGGCTCCAGCCACATCAAGATTATCACGCCCCCATAGAATGCCAAATCTTCGAATATCCGTTGCGAAGGCTACGTCAAGGACCACATCTCTACGAGGCATTGTCGTATGTATGGGGCTCTGAGGAAAACAAACAGCCCATTTACATCGAGCCTGGCAAGACTAAGAGCAACGGGGGGTCGGTCGCCCCGCCACCGGAAACAACCGTTGCCTGTCTGTGACGTCCAATCTCCATGTAGCGCTGTTGCATCTTCGAAACCGCTTTTTTGAGCGCATTCTGTGGGTGGATGCTGTCTGCATCAACCAGGACGACGATGGTGAAAAGGGGCTGCAGGTGCAGTCTATGGGCGAGATTTATGCCAGCGCCAACGGCGTCGTCGTCTGGCTTGGAGAGGCGGCCGACGACAGCGACAACGCCTTCGAGGAGTTGGGCGAAGCAGCGAGGGCACCGCAGGAATTCCTTAACCTTGGCGAACCGGATGAGAAAGCTATCATCGCGGTGCTTAAACGGCCGTGGTTCGAACGCATCTGGGTAAGTGGAAAGCAGCATTAAGGATGAATCTACCTACTAACTGGTCGTCTCAGGTCCTCCAGTAGGTTGCTGCAGCTCGGCGTATCCTGATTAAATGCGGCTCGTCGGAGATCGAAGGGTTCGCATTCTGCTCGGGCCTCAGCGCAATGGAGCTCCCCAGCAATACGCATCCGGATCTTCAGAGTCTGATCCCTCCGATAACTTACCTCATTCGGGCCGCAATTTTTCGGCCTCATTATGAGGCAAACCAGCAAGATATATCTACACTTGGCATCCGCCCTTTAGCTGAGCTGGTAGACATGTACCACACCCGCAAGGCTTCTAAGCGCGCTGACAAGATCTACGCCTTGCATGGGATTAGTTCTGATGACTCAGCGAAGACAGGGTTGTCTGCCAACTACAAGGCTTCTTGGGGGGAAGTCTTTCAGAGGATCATACGTTTTACGTTGCCTGGAGAGATATCTTTCAATACGTGGGATGACCGAGGCTTGGCAGTGATTCAAGAAAAGTGTTACATGCTCGGCAGGGTAAAAAAAGTTGACAACGGACGAAATGACTTGCAGACCATTACCATTGCTTGGAACGACGTACTTTGGAAAAAGGAGCTAGCGCTGGGGATACGGGGTGATCCGAGTCCGCCAACACGAAGCAGTCAACATCAGCTCCGTGCTTCGGCAAAACTCATTCAATACGGAGATGGTGTCTGCTACATACAAGGAGCATCAAGGCCCATGATTGTCCGGTTATGCGACAATTATGCGGCGATTATCCGAATTTCAGCCCCAATTCCATATCCAGTATCAGAACAGTCAGCACTTTCACGGCTGGTTGAAACAGTGTCGCCAACTGATATTGCACTTATTTGGGATTGGGATGTGACTCAATATGACTCAAGTGGAAACTACGCGTGTCTCAATCTCCAAGGGGGGCCAGAGCGGCCGTGGACAAAGTTCCAATTCTATTTGGACGGAGCATTGAGATTGTAGGATTTCGGAATACTACTGAACGCGGTGCAAAGATTTCGGGAGGCTAAGATAACTCTCCAAAATGCCGTCACTACATACATCACGGCCTTGGGAAGCGCAAACACTTGTCTCGGTTACGGTTTTCCGATGGAGGCATATGAAAAAGTTATTAAAGCGATGGACGAGCTAGTTGTCGGTGGCAAATATATCCCCATCGAATCCGACTATCCAGGAATACTCATTTGGGCTGCAAAGGGGGGACGCAGGGCCGTCCTTAGACTGTTCATTGAAAGAGGTAGCCGTATCGATTCTGTGGCCCCCCCTGGGTTTCAAGACACCGTTATGTCTGTTTATTGAAGACGGGAGAAAAGATGCGATACAGGTTTTGCTTGACCACGGTGCTTCTACTGAGGCTGTGAGCAGCTACGATACCACAGCGTTGTGGCAAGCTCTGGCAAGAAACCAATACGACATATTGGAAATGCTACTCGGCAGAGGCGCCGATATCAAGGCCAGGAAGTCTGGGAGACTGGGTGGCGAGACACCACTGTTTTATGCTGTGTCACAGCATATGGAGTCTACCGTGAAGCTTCTGCTTCATAGAGGGGCTAGTATGAACGCCGTGGTGCATGACTCCAGAGTTAGGTGGACGCCAGTACAAAAGGCTGTGGAAAATGGAAGCATTACGATAGTGCGGCTGCTGCTTGACGCTGGCGCTAGCATTGAAAAGGAAAACGAATCCGGGGCGACGTTACTGTGGGTCGCCGCGATCAGTAATCGTGAGGTTGTGGTAAGGCTATTACTTGCATACCTACCTACCTTACCTAACCACCAGAGCTTTCAGAGCAGTTGGCTACACATGGCCGGAAGAGGGCCCCCTTACGACGGGCAAAGTCTTCGACGTCATGTGGCTCGGAGAATGGACACCCGACATCAGGGCCGGGCTGATCAGCGCGCACAAGACAATCCTCCGGCCGGGCCCCATTCCAGGCGACAACGGCGTCGTGTTCCTGGACATGGAATCCTCTCGGTTGCGGCGGCTGGCATGGTTTCAGTTAGCCAAGCACCTCTGCTGCGATTCCAAATGCTGTCGGTTTACCCCTTGTCCAGACCACGATAAGCGAGGGACTTCCCCGATCCCCCTGAGAGGGCACGCCGCGAGGGTGTTGAAGAGTCAGGAAGGGGAATATGGACCGCGGATTATCGCTTGCCATTGGGACAGTGACATCCCCTTGGTTGGGCCTGGATTTGTCACGGGGTATCAGTTGCCGAATCCGCCGGAGTCTTACTCTCTGACGTGGTAAGGGTTGGTCGGGATCGTTATTTTCAGGTGATGCCTGGCGGTTCGGGCTTTGCCGGATCTTTTAGCTATCATTCAGCTGGTGATTGACGAGGGAGCCGATATCGGGGCGACAGGTTGATGCTGCCATGGGGAATGGGCCCCTCTGGGGCTGGGTCGCCTCTATGACTTGACTCGGGAAATCATTTCACTGTTGGCTTCGAAAAATTGAAAGAGGTCGCCGACAAGAAGGAGATAGAGAAAGATCTGACTGGGTACCCTCGGGTGGGTTATAGGTACCTACCTAGTTTGTTTGTTCCTCTGTCTTGCTCGCTCTGTGTTCACGGCAACTTTCGGACTTAGAGCGAGGCCCAATGGCTTTCCGAGCTGGGCGGTGAGACAGCGAGACCCTTGATACCAACGGCCCCGGCCTTCATGATCAACTACTCATCTCCCCTATGCAACTTGTTATAGATGTGCTATTATTCCAAGTCTAATGTTTTAATCTAAACTTGATCGCGAACGTGATGGATGCAGCTGAAGAAGGGTTAGGGTTCGGTGAGATACATGGGAAAAGGGGTTACGGTGGAGGTCAATAGGGGGTAAATAAACATTTTCTACGTGGATGTGAAATAGGTAGACTTACACATAAACACGCACCACAGGTTCCTGTGGAATATCGCGCTATTTGAGAAAGATGGACTTTGCACTCCAGACTTGGTTGTGGCGGTATTGAGCGATGAAAAAAGTAGGGCTAGATTGTTGGCAGGTGTCGTGGTCGTTTCTTGTGTGCCGAGGTGTAATTCAAGTTATCTAATATTTTGAACAATTAGTATTGGTTGGGGTCGTGAATGGGATTGGTTTCTCAGGTTGTAGGGAGGGCTGTATGTGAGCACTCACTGCAATTTTAGCCCCAGAAGAAAGGATCAAGTCGTCTCGCAAGCTGCACGGTCGCTTGCTCGCGCAGTTGGTTGGTTGTGGTTGGGGTTTCTCAGGCTTGTTGGGCAGTTGGGATGGCTTAAAACGGGATACAGACAACTCACTGCAATCTTAGCCCCAAAGGAAAGAAGTGTGCCGTCTCGCAGGTCGGTTGCCTTGTGCCAAATTGGCCCGCTGCGCACGTCTGTACATAAAAGGGAGAGGGCAGTAGAAACTTACAGACCGATCAGATGTATCTACCTTGGATCTAACTGCGAAAACCGCTCAACTTTCATTCATCAAAGCAACATGGCATTACTGTTACATGAGATATATATACAAATCGTCCCATCTAACTCAAGCCCTCGCTCCCACTACTTTATACCATTTATACCAACTCGGCGGCAGCGCCGCCAATGGCGAGCTTCCCTGTCTCCTTGACCTTGGTCTGGAAGATAATCTTGTTGCCATCCCTCCACATCTCAGTGACGAGCGTCTGGCCAGGCATGACAGTGCCTGCGAAGCGGACCTTGATGTTCTTGAAAGCACCGAACCTATTATCCGGTTAGCATCTCTGCAGGTAGAATTCGTCTGGGGACACTCACTTCTCGTAGACGGCCTTGCCAGCAATGCCAAAGAAGCACAGACCGTGCAGGATAGGGGCCTTGAAGCCGCCCACCTTTGCGAAGCTAGGGTCGATGTGCAGAGGGCTATACCCGCGTTAGCAACTGGTCTGACATAGACAGGCATCGTAAAAACTCACTTATAGTCTCCGCTCAACCGGTAGATCGCAGCCTGCTCCTCGGTTGTCTTCTCCTCGACAACAACATCCGGCATGCGGCTAGGAGGTTTGTTCGCAGCCGTGCTGGCACCGCGGTCGGTGGGCTTCTTCTGCCCACCAAACCCGCCGCAGCCGCGCAGAAAGACGGTCATCTCATTGTAAAAGACCTCCTCGCCCGTCTCAGCGTTGACAGTGGTGACACCGCTCTTGACGATCGCGGCGTTACCCTTGTCAACAACCTCTAGCAGCTTGGCCTTCGATACAAGGCGGCCGCTCGTGGGGATGGGGTACTTCTTGACCTCGAGGAACTGCTCGCCGTGCAGAAGCATCATGGGCGAGAAGTTGGGGACAATGTCATCCAGGTTATAGGGTGTCTCGGCGTTAAATGGAGGAATAACTCCAAAGGTCGGGATGACCTGGAACTCGTCATTGCCCTCACTACAGCATGGTCAGCTGACGAACGGTCAAGAATACCGCGTTGCCACTTACAAGACGTATTTAAGATCGGTGCGCTTGGCGCCGATGCCTAGGTTGTAGAGCATGACATCGCGCTCCTCAAACTTGAACTCAGTGCCCTTACCCTCGGCCTTCAGGGCCTTTTGGATAGCGGCAAGGTATTGGTTATCACCGCCGGCACTCTAAAGAAACAATTTGTTAACATCGTAATTTCTATACTATATGCTATCATACATCGTTGGCATCGGACAAGGGAATCATACCTTTCCGCCGCTCTTGTTCTCCGCATTCGCCATGATCTTCTGGATGCTGTCTTGTGTCTTCTCGGGGTGGTCCGCCCGGCTGTCGAATGTGACAATGTTCTTCCAGTGCTTGGCCACCTCCTCTGGTACAAGGGGCACATCGACGGGGAAGCCGTGGCCACCTGTCCTCTGCCACCTGGTCTGACCAACCCAACCGCTGCCCACCTCGTAAAGACCTCCGGTGGGGTTCTTGGGGCCCTTCTCGTTGCAAAGAGCAAGAACCACGGGTGCAATGTACTCAGGCTTGAAGGCCTGGACGAGCTCCTCGGGCAGGATCGTCTTGGTCATGGCGGTACCAGCGTTCGGTGCGATGGTGTTGACGAAGATGTTGTACTTGGCACCCTCCAGAGCGATAGCCCGGGAGAAACCCAAAATGGCGCATTTCTAGCAAAGTTAGCAGTGTACCGTCTCGAGCGTAGAAATCAGGGGTTCTTACCGCCGTGGAGTAGTTGGCTTGGCCAAAGTTACCATAGATACCGCTGGTCGAGGTAGTGTTGACGACACGGCCATACTTCTGCTTGAGGAAGTAAGGCCATGCGGCCTTGGTAACCTTATAAGTGCCACGAGCGTGGACGTTCATGACGGGGTCCCAGAGGCTGTCATCCATGTTGTTGAAAGCCTTGTCCCTGAGGATACCAGCATTGTTCACAACAATATCGACCCGGCCAAAGGCGTCAATGGCGGCCTTGACGACAGCGTCACCGTCCTCGGCCGAGAACTTGGCACCCACGGCCTTGCCACCCATCTTCTTAATCTCGTTGACCACATCATCGGGGTTCATGAGATCGTTGACGACCACAGAGGCGCCGTGCCTGGCAAAGGCCAAGCAGTAGGCGCGGCCAATACCAGCACCACCACCAGTGACGAGCGCAACCCTGCCGGCGAAGTCAACCTTCTCGCCCTGCTCGTTGCTGCCCATCTTGGTGGACTCCTCGAGAAGTGTGAGGAAATCGTTGGGTCCGCTGGGGTACTGGGGCTTAGAGAAGTCGACAACCTGGTCCCACTTCTTGAGAACGGCGCTAGGGGTGTAGCTGTCGTCGCACTTGAGGAGCTGGCCGCTGGAACGTTCCCACCTGAGCTTGGCGATGTGACCACCACCGACCTCGAAGATGGACCCGCTCTCGCTCGTGTTGTTTTTGTGCACCAGGACGGCCACCAATGGCACGACCCACTCGGGCTTCATGAGCGCGAGGATATCTGGGGGCATGATCGTCTCGGTCATGCGGCTGGCGGCAACGGGGGCGATGACATTGGCGATAATGTTGTACTTTGCACCCTCCTTGGCGAGAGTCTCGGTGAAACCGACCATACCGAGCTTGGCAGCAGAGTAGTTGGCCTGGCCGAAGTTGCCGAACAGGCCGGCAGCCGAAGCAGTGTTGATAACGCGGCCATACTTCTGCTTGCGGAAATGGGGCCAGGCGGCGCGCGCGCACTTGTAGCTGCCCTTGACGTGGACCTTGAAGATCAAGTCCCAGTCGGCATCCTTCATGTTCTTGAAGCTGATGTCGCGGAGGATACCGGCATTATTGATGAGGATATCGATGCGGCCGAAGGCCTTGATGGCGGTATCGATGACCTTGTCACCATCCTCAACGCTGTCGTAGTTGGCAACGGCCTTTCCGCCAGCAGCCTTGATCTCATTCACGACAACATCGGCAGCCTGTGGATGGGGAATGTCAGTGCGCGCGCATTATGCGACAGGCACGATCAAGCTCAAAACTTACACTGGTGGAACCGCCCTCGCCCTTGAAAGAGCCGCCGAGGTCGTTGACGACAATGCTGGCTCCCCGCGATGCGAAAAATGTGGCATATGCTTTGCCGAGACCGCCACCGGCACCGGTGACAACGACGACCTGGCCGTCGTACCTCAATTGCTCAGCCATCGCGAATCTGAAGTGTGGAGTAGAGGGGGAGGCGAAAAGGGGAGAGATCAGCGTTCAATGGGTAAACAACAGCTACAATCTTCTCAACTCGCCAGCACAAGTAAAAATGTAAAACTCGCGCAATGGCAGCAGGCGGGATAGTTAATAAAGGGTCCCGGTTGGCGAGTCGGCAAGTGGCCTTCTAGCTGAGCGACGAGGGATGCCGGTTGCTAAGCCGAGGCAACACGGTCTATCGCCAATGGGTGCATTCCAGCGACCCACTGCCCCATTTTGCCGAGAGCGGGGCAGCAAGCTCGCCCCTTGTCCGTCGCTCTGCCGTCACATGCAATCAAGCGCCCCCAGCTTCTGAGCTCTGGGCGGATATCCTGGCGGATGTGTTTTTCCCATGACGCAGCACTGGGGTAATTTGTTGTAGCGGTTATTCGCTCACATTTAAGTCGAGTCCCGACAAGCCCGTCGCGCATGCTCTGCGAAAAGCTAATCTCTGCGGCCGTGAGTCGGAATCCCCTCGGGGAGTGACAGGCGATGAATTGGCTTCCATATTTTGTTACCCGGCCCTCTGCCCGAGAGGGTGTCTGTCCCCGACCGGCTCTCGGCGGCGGAGCTTCGACATGTGAGGCATCGCGTCACATGAGTCGCACCAGGGGGTGGAAACAACCCGTGGATGCCTGCAGCCCGACGCTTCCTGCACAACCTCTGGAATTGAGAGAAGAGATGGAAGTGGTTAGAAGCCATTCTGTCCGGAAAAGCCGCGGCTTTTGAATCGGTAGGTACTCGCCTTAGCATCCCCGGACTGTTCCTCTTTGGAGCTAGGCATGCGACCTCGTTGCGCCCTCGCGGCGAGGTAAAAATCGCCGTTTGCCGCGCTACTTCAGGGATTCTGGACACGCAGAGGCGGGCGGCTTCCCCACAATCTCTCCGCCCGCCCCACTACGCCGGTTCCGTGTGGGTCACCCCAGTTCGGGGGAGCCACTGGCGTCATCGGTTCCCCATTGCAGGATCGTGAGGCTGCAGTGCTTGCATGGTGGGGGACGTCTGGCTGGGACCACGAATCCAGCGGCGCATCCACATCGCACAACCATCATGCTTCCGTGCCCAACCTGGACGCCATTCCCACCGCCCTTTCCCCGTCGAAGAACGCCGACAGCTACTGCGTCTGCATTCTGCACAAGCAGAGCAACTCTCCGCACCCGCGCATGTTCCTAGCCCGCGCATGAAGCAGCATACCTAGGGCAACAACCCGGACCAGAACCCCCCGGAGATATTCAGAGACATACAGCAGCCAGCCAGCATCATGGCGTGTAGCACGCCGGATGTACCGCTGCAGTCCCGGGTTATCGATGACAAATCACCCATCTGCATCCCCTTTATCCTCACGCGACTCGCGGCGCACAGGAAAGCCCAGGCCCAACAGCCTCAAGGCACTACGCCCAGCCCGTTCATCATCGGGCTGAACGGGGTCCAAGGCGTGGGCAAGACAACACTGGTTCGCGCGCTGGCCGAGGCGCTACAAGGGCGCGAAGGCCTGCCAACGCTTGTCGTCAGCATCGACGACTTCTACCTGCCCCACGCCGAGCAGTTGGCGCTGGCCGCGGCGCACCCAGGCAATGCGCTGGTGCAATACCGGGGCGAGCCAGGCACACACGACATCTCCCTAGCCACCAAGTTTCTCTCCGCGCTGTGCAAGGGCGAGCCCGCATGGGTACCTCAGTACGACAAGGCAGCCTTCTCCGGCCTCGGCGACCGCCTACCCGAGTCACAATGGCCAGCCGTCAACCAGCCCGGCCAAAAACTCATCGAGGTAGTCATCCTCGAGGGCTGGTGTGTTGGCTTCCGACCGCTTCCAGACGAGGAAGTCGAGGCGCGATGGAGGGCGCCGGCACGCACCCTCCATAAGCACACGCTCGAACACCTCCAGTTCATAAACAACGAGCTCCGCCGTTACGATGCAGTCACTGACCTCCTTGACGCCTTCATCCACGTCGATGCCGAGGACACCGAGTACGTCTATGACTGGCGGTTGCAGCAAGAGACACAGCTCCGGCGCGAGCGCGGCGTCGGCATGACAGACGAGCAGATCGTCAAATTCGTTGATGCCTACTACCCCGCCTACGAGCTCTACTCGGACGGCGTGCGCAAGGGGATCTTTCCCAACCAGCCGGGGTGCCAGCTCAGGCTCATCGTGGGCCGCGACCGAAGCGTCCAAGATAAGATCGTGATATGAAGATATCAAGAATACCGATTATATTGCCTGCGAAATATCATGATCATAATTGCCCGGGCCGCGCGAGAGAGAGCCAAACCTGGGAAAGAAATAAAATCAGATCTTCTTGTCCGACCGCCCCATCAAAAAGCCCACACATACCCCGTCCCATCTATGACATTGATATTTGTGCGCGGATAGATGATATGTTTGGAAAAGCCCAGCTCAGGCCTGTGGTACCCTATGTTTATCGGTTGGGTTTGACTTCTTCCGTAACCTCTGATCCTTTCTCCGTGATGCAGCCCGGCCATTCGTACGCCTCAATGTAAGCCCGTCCATTTCACTCTGCTTCTTCCAACCGCTTCCATCATCCAAGGTCATAATAGTCATAAGATATACCGTCGTTTCGTTGTCATGGTCATCAAAATTCGTTTCATTATCGTTATGATGGGCATTGCGCCGTTTATGGTTTGTCGTTAAAGTCGTTTGAGTTCGTTATCACCTAGACCCGAAGCCAGATCCTTATCGCACCCATTGGTCGGAAGGGAGTATGAACAGTAATAAATAGCTCTGTCCATCAGAGATTAGTACCGTTTCCACGCCCATACCTCGTCTCGGGACAAATGTCGCCATTGTTGTTTTCTCTTCAATACACCTCCCGTAGACAACGCAAGCCAGTGCGTGAGCAATGCAACAAAAATGAGGTTGCCTTTCCCATGGCTGCTACAACCAGTGCGCAACCCGCTCTAAGCCTCCAAGTCGGTGTCTTTCCCCTCCATCATTGTCTGTCCCCCTTGCTTCAGCTCGTCCAGCGTCTTCGCTATCCCCTCTATCTTGCTACGCACAGCCTCCTCACGGACTGAGATGTCCGCCTCAAAACTCTCCACCAGCTTCCGCTTGTTCTTCCTCGCCTTGCGCATCTTCCCCACAACGTCCGCGAACTGCGCCAAGAACCAATCGCCCGCCTCCTCCCACTCGTCGACGCTGATGCGTGTGAAGAACTGGTGCTGATCGAGCCCGCCCTTGGTTTTGTAATGCTCTAGTTGCTCCTCCAGCGTGCCGTTGTTTGGTGGCATCGCCACAATCTGCTGCTGTTGCTGTAGCGCCGCTTGCTGCGGATCGTAGTCGAACTCTTGGGCCCGCAGGTCAGAGAAGCTCATTCTGGCCAACTCGGCGTCATTGTAGTCGAGGTCAAGTCGGCGTCTCTTCTCGCTGGGTGCCGTCTCCTTGAAACGACGGGTGCCGTTGCGGCCGTGTGATCCTGCACCGAGCCCTAGGGGGTTGTTGCTGTTCCCTGCATAGCCCGTTTGCGGGATAGGCGGCAGAGGTTGTCGAGGCGGCCGCGGTGTCCGCTGCACGGCCTCCTTGTTGCTCCCGGGACTTCCGTTGCTGCTGTCGGGTGCGATAACAGCTGCCCGCGTGTTATCAAAGGCTGCCTCGTCAATGACAGGGGTGAGGTTCTCAAAGACAGTTGAGCGCTTGTGATGCAGCTCGCGCTCCAAATCCGCATCCCGGTTCCGCTCCAAGTCCCGCTGCCTCTCACGGTCGCGTCGTGTTCGCTCGTGTTGGCGCTCTTCTATCCGTACTCGCTCAATCTGGTTGCCGGCTTCGGCGGGTCGTTCCGGGGACATGCCTAGGCTCTGGGCGTCAGAAGACTGCGCTCCAAAGGAGTCCCTCCTGGGCTGGGGATCCCTATGCGGTAGCCTGGTACGTCTCAGCGGGTTGTGCTTTGTGGGAGTGGTATCGAAGGGCTGAAGATCCGCTTGATACAGGTCTTCCGCCTGGAGAGTAGCCGGTTCATGCATGAAGTTTGTTGAGATTGGGTTGTTCAGCGTGGCGGCACCCGGCCCGCCCCGGATAACGGGTTGCGAGATGACCCTGAGAAGACCACCATCACCAATTACAAACGGGAGGTTATCCTCCTGGGCAGACTGTCGGTTGTTGCGATTAGGCGGAGACGGGTGCGCTCGCTGGTAGGCAGCGTCACTGTAGTGACGGTTATGGTTCCCCAGTGCGGCAGCGCCGCGAAACCTGTCTGAGGCAGGCCGGCCCTCGTTGTCGCCAAACATCGACGCGACTGTAGAATCTTCCCACGCGTTCTGGGCAGACCGCGGGGGCTCGCGGCCCGCGTCGGACGCTGAGGTGCGGGTGCGTTGCATGGGATGGAAGTGCTGCGTCTGGGGAAGGCTCATAGTAGCCGTGTGCGGTTGACTATTGGCAAATCGGCTGCCCTTGGGCACGGGTATTGACCTGATGGCGAGAGGTGCAGGCTGATCCTGACGCGCAGTCACGATTTCCGGCGGAGGTTGCAGCTGCAAGAGTTCACGCTGTGGCGTGGGCGTTGCCGGCAGGCCCACAACGCCTACCCTGGGGCTCGCGCCGGGCCCACTCACGTTACCGTCGGCCTGGCGTGTGAACAGGCCAATGCCTCCTAACTTCTTCTTTGCAGTCGGCATCATTCTAAGTCGCATAGACACGGGGGCAGCAAACGATTGCGGCCGTCAGATCCGAGTGGTTGTTAATGCGATTGGCACAGCTCCGGCGGTGTTGATGACGTTTGTTGTTTTTGTTTACTACCCAGGAGCGGCAGGGACGCGTCGGGTAGGTGGTGGTGGTGAATGATGTTGGTGAGTGGCAGCAGCATGTGGGAGGTCTTACACGGAGCAGGAGCGGCAGGTTGTGCAGTGTGAATGGATGAGAATGGAAGCCAGGCAGCTGCGCCTCGGGTTATTATCTGCTCGCGACTGCGTCGCAAGGGCCCGGTCGCAAGAGCGTTGGGCTCGCGCCCTCGATTCGACAGGAGTTATGTTAGGCCCAATGCGCCGACAATGCGGGATCGCAGAGCTGCAGCAGAAAGGTGTGGAGAGCGCCGAAGGGGCCTCGACCGTCGATTCATCAATTCCACGTCGAGTGTGGAGGGCCGGCATCGTGGTTCCAATGGCAACGGCCGGTCGCCGGGTGCAGGGCTTTGAAAGTATCCTTGTCCCTCACGCTAAATCCCGCCCACCACACGCTGTCAGGTGAGAAAGCGCGACGCAGGGTCTGAATGCCCACAACGGGGGGCCGCGGGGGGAAGAGCGGCTTCGGCCCCAGCTGGCAACCAGTCGTCTGCAGTTGTCCCACAGTTGTCGACCGACGTCCGCTCTGACAGGCCGCCCCGTTTGCGAATTGGCGGACTCGATGGACGGGAAGCGCATCGTCTCCCCGGGCCCGCGCCGACCATTGACCTATGCTATCGCTCCTTCGAGGCTTGACAAGCCGTTGCGTCTCAACCTGCAGACGACCCATGTGTACCCAACGTCCCCCACAGTCAAATGCGCCATAGAAGCCCGACGATGAACACACCCTCCTCGTCACCGTTGCGACCATGTTAGCGAACGAATCTGATAACATGGTTGGGTGCGCTCGCCACGTCGGACCAATCACCGTTCGAGCGCAAAAGTCGTGGTGTTGATCGAGCGCAAAAAGAAGCCAGGAGTACATACGGACGACTGCAGAACGGCACGGCCAAGGGGGGTTGGGACGGCATCCCTCCTCCCTCTTCCTACCTCAGGACAGTACTCGAGCAGCACGTCGTCCGATCGAGGGGACCATCCAGGCCCATGTCTCTTCTATTGGCGCTCAATGATACAACGGCAGGCTGCTATACCCTCCCGCATCATCGACATGGCCCAGGTTTCTTATCAGACGGCGGCAGCCGTGAGTCAGTGCCAGACGCAACATCCCGACCACCTGACTGCGGTCGAGAGAAGGCATCAAGGTGACCGGAGTACCGCTTCGGGGATAGCGTTCTGCGATCATACAATCTTCTTTGACTGAAGTGCCCAGACAAGCGAGTTGGAATACATCTAACTCCAACATGGCAAGTGCCTCACCCGCCGTGGCCGGTTCTGGACTGATGCGCTGTTCTGCTGCCACACCTTTCGTCGCGAGCGAGGTTTGATATCTACGTGTTCAGGGTGCCGAGTGGTGACTTACACCGAGCTAACGCCGCGAACTGCCGCGCTTCATGCACACCTGTACATCCATATATCTTCAGCAACCGAGACGTCACCATCATCGTCGGCTAGGATGAAGGGCGGTCGCAGCAGAAGAGGCCCGGGAGATAAGGGACAATTTTGCTGCGATTCTGGGTAAGGGACTTTGCGCGAATTTCCCGCATCCCATCCATCTCTGCTGTCGTGCTCTACAAGGTGTCGTTGACCGTGGAGGTTAACCTAGAGAAATTCGGAGATACCGCAGCGCCACATTGAAGCGGCGGTTGCGGGACAGAGCCAAGACCCTGGAACCTAGCACCCCACAAGCGCTGCCCCGCCCCCAGAGCCGATAAGATAAGCCCCTCCATCAGAAGTATCGCCGCGAAAAGAGGGGCGACATCCGATTTCTAATCCACGCAAACCAGAGACAACACACCCGTCGAAGAAAGAAAGCAACCACACTGAAATCGAACAGACAGCTCGACAACACCATCTGCCGCTGTCACCCCCAATACCGCGCCGGATTAACCAATCTAATCGCGAGCCATGGCGCCTTCCCTCGAGGCGCCAGAATCCGTCGAGGATGTCATCGCCAACCCACTCAAGCAGAAGCCAACGCTCGTCGCCCCTGAGCCAGAGCACTGCCCCGGCCCCGAGTCGGAGCAAGCAGGCACCGCCGATTCCTGCGCAGGATGTCCCAACCAAAAGATATGCGCAGCAGCACCAAAGGGACCAGACCCTGACCTTCCGCTCATCACGGCGCGGCTCGCCGGGGTGAAGCACAAGATTCTCATTCTCAGCGGCAAAGGCGGCGTTGGGAAGAGCACATTCACCTGCCTGCTGGCACATGCCTTCGCCACCAACCCCGATAGCACCGTCGGCGTCATGGACACCGACATCTGTGGGCCCAGTATACCCAAGATGCTGGGAGTTGAGTCCGAAACCATTCACATCAGCGCGGCCGGGTGGTCTCCTGCCTGGGCGATGGACAACCTGGCCGTCATGTCGATTCAATTCATGCTGCCGAACCGCGATGATGCCATCATCTGGCGCGGCCCCAAGAAGAATGGGCTTATCAAGCAGTTTCTAAAGGATGTGGAATGGGGCGACCTCGACTTCCTGCTCGTCGACACCCCGCCAGGCACAAGCGATGAGCACCTGAGCGTCAATACGTATTTGAAGGAAAGCGGAATCGACGGCGCCGTCATGGTGACGACGCCGCAAGAGGTGTCGCTGTTGGATGTGCGGAAGGAGATCGACTTTTGCCGCAAGGCCGGGATCAGAATCCTCGGACTAGTTGAGAACATGTCGGCCTTCGTATGTCCGAAGTGCACGCACTCCAGCGAGATATTCCAAGCAACAACCGGGGGTGGCCGGGCACTGGCGCAAGAGATGAGGATACCCTTTCTTGGGTCCGTGCCGCTGGACCCCCGCATTGGCATGGCGTGCGACTACGGCGAGAGTTTCTTTGACTCCTTCCCTGATAGCCCTGCCTGCGCGGCTCTGAAGGGGGTAGTAAAGGAGCTAGCCGGGCAAATAGGGCTAGATCCAGAGGCTATCATGCCAGAATGAAGAAAAAACGAGAGAGATGAAGAAGAAGAAAATATAACGACGACATAATAATAATGTAGACTGTAGAGGGCCACCATCCCATGCACGACCGCTTAGATAGCAGAAGAGATTGAACGAATTCATGCCTCAGCCTCTCGGACTATCCGTCCTTCCCTTTCAGATCCTAGTCACTCTCCCCTGACGAGTGCGGAGCTGTCTCTCTCTCAGCCCTCGCGCAGCTTGTCGGGAATGTCTTCCACGTCCTCGGGCGACTCGATGTCGATGATCTTGGTCACCTCGCTGGTGTTGCGCATGAGCTCCTTGGCGCCGGCGTAGAGCATGCGCAGTGCGGCGTTGCAGGTTTTGGGGAGGTAGTAGAGCATTACGTAGGGGACGGAGAGGCGGCCTGAGCCATTCTGTTGGAGGGAGGATTAGTTTCTTGTCTTGTAGTGTCGTTGCGCTATCTGGTGGGGAGGGAAAGGGGTGTAGGGGGGTAAGGTAGCTAGGGAGGTGAGGAGGTGGAGGGTCAGGGTTGAGGTTTGGGCGGTAGGTAGCTGGAGGTAGGGAGGTAGGTGGGATGGTAGATAGGTAAGAATGGAGACAACAAGGAAGTAGGTAAGGTGGTAAGGAGCTAGGAAGCAACGCACGAGATGTACAGGGTGGCTAAGAAGCACAAAGCGCGGCGAGTGGTCGGGGAGTTCCTCAACGAGCTCGTCGATGCTGTGGTATACGACGCCTTCTTCTTCCTGGCGGATCTCTTTCGTGGCTTTATCGATGAAGACTACGGCGGTCGCAAATCGGCGGTTAGTTGGGCGGTAGTACGAGGCAAGGGGGAGGCAGGGAGGGATAATAGGGAGAATGTGGGGCAGGAGACATACATACAGATGACGGCGGCGGGCTCGCTGGCGCGGGAGGTCCCGAGGCGGAACTTGCGGAGGTAGTCCTTGGTTTCTTGCGAGAAGGTGTAGAGCCTTGATTCGGAAGCCTGCGAGCTAGGGGTTAGAGTTGGGGCCGGGGTTGGGGATGGAGCTCCCTGTTGGAGCTAATGGAGGGGCGTACCATTGTGGGCGGGAGGGGGATGGGGTCCCGGGGGCTTGGGAGATGGGTTTTGGTTACTGGGATTAGGGGAGAGAGTGGTGGGATGTTGCTGGTTTTTCTTATAAAATTGTTGCTCGAGAAATACGGTTGTGAGGCCCAATGCGATAGTTGTTGGAGGGTTGGGGTGAGGTTGTCTTCAGCTAGAGCCGCCTGATAAACTGCCCCGCATTGTGGTGGGCTGACGGAGTGAGACATGGATCTGCCCCGCTAGGGGGCGTCACAGCGATGCCTTCGAGGCTAAGGAGCTGACAACCTGAGCTTAGCCTCAGGCCGGTACTTCATCCAATCGATTCTTTGACCGAGTGAGTGACTTGTTGGTAAGCAGTGTAGTCTTTCAAACGCGCAGTTCAGCCTGTCCGTTACACACCATCTTCATGAATCCACGTCTGTCCCTCGTTGCACGCCATCTCACGCGACCTCGGCCCACTCATGCACGCACCGCAGCTGCCGTTCAACTGCGCAAGTCGTTCCCTGTCGCCGCAATGGCGTCGGCAAGCACGGCCGATGAGCGGAACTCAAGGGCAATACACACAGCAGCATGTCTGATTATTGGAGATGAAGTTCTGGGTGGAAAGGCAGGCTCTCAGATGGAACAAGCGCTATGAACCCTGTCCAACTAACAATGCCCCCTTGACAGACAAAAGACGTCAGTAGGACTGGAGTAGAAACATTCTATTTAAATAACTAAATCCGACAATCTTGACAGACAAACTCGAACTACATGGCCAAGTGGTGCTTCAATCTTGGTATCGTCGGTGACCCCCACGACTGGTGTGTGGATACGAGACAAAGCTTACTCGTTTATAGAACCTGAAAAGGATTGAGGTCATCGAGGATGATGAGTCGGAAATCGTTGAGGCCGTCCGCCGAATGAGCGACCGCTATGACTTTGTGGTCACCAGTGGCGGGATTGGTCCCACGTTAGGCTCCCAGATACGTCCGAAGAGGAGGTTGCTAACTGAACGATAGACACGACGATATCACGTACAGCTCAATAGCTAAAGCTTTTGGCTTGCCGTTGGTGCTCCACCAGGAAGCATACCGGCTCATGAAGCAGATCTCAAAGCCTCACCCGGGACAGCCCGACTTCAGTTGGGATGTGGACTCGCCCGCTCTGCGCGCCAAGCTCAGGATGATCGAGCTGCCTACTGATGCGAGCCGAGACTCGAGCAAGCAGGTCATCTTCCCATGCGAACAGCTCTGGGTGCCTGTGTCGGTGGTGAATGGGAATATTCATATCCTGCCGGGGGTCCCTAGGTTGTGTAAGTCTGACTGCCGGAATCTTCTCGGACGGCCCATGCTTATTGTCAATATACAGTCGAGGCGCTGCTGGAGGGCCTGAAGCCACATATTGCCGACCGGCTCATCGACCCTGAGGGTAAGGGTACTGTTCGGGTTATCATTTCCACCCCTCTACCCGAAAGCGAGGTTGCCGAGTACCTCACGGAGCTTGCTGCGAGGGTCGGGCCAAAGGGTATCAAGGTTGGGAGCTACCCGAGATGGGGTAAGACAAGAAACACTGTGACACTTGTTGGGAAGTAAGTTGCATTCCCTTTTCTTGCTGGTGGTATCGGTTAGGTATCTAACATACGGCCGGCAGAGACACGGAGCTTATCGAAGCTATCACGCCAGAGGTTGTCCACTACGTGAAAGGCAATGTCGTCGGCTTGGAGGGCGAAGATGATTCGGATGGGCAGGAACAGCCCGAGGAGAAAAACAACTGAGGCTGGTAACGAGAAATCTATCAACAGCTAAGTATTGCTCATACATTATCAGCAGCGACATACGGCGGATAATGGACGTGGCCTTCAGTTACCTTTTTATCATTATCAATACATGTATCAATAATCAGCATCGGCATACACAGTTGAGCGTGAGCTACATATATGCTCTCAGTGCCTACGCTTTTGGAAGTATGTCTCATCTCATTTCGCATGCAAGTTTTCGACTGTCGTTGAGACGAGGACGCCAGGGTCAACAGATCAAACGCAACGGGGTGTCAGGTTGGGGCTTCATATTGCGAATGGAGTTGTATTGGATAGCGCCCTGTCGACTGGTAGTTGACGAAACCAAGGCCCTACGCAAAAATGAACCCATGCGGGGAAACCACATATTGTCACTGGCGATGGCCCGACTTGTTCCAAGTCGACAAGACTTGCTTCCCTAGCTACCAAACTATCTAACTAGGTATATAGATATAAGTAGCTATAAGGTGACAATCCGTCGATTCCAAGTGAATTCCCAACGCCTTCAGCACCATCCATGCCTTGTAGGGTATCTAGACACAAGCAGTCAGCTATGGGGTAACCAATCTGACAATTCCAAGTGAATTCCAACTCCTCCAGTGCCATCTTGTGCGATCCCCGTCCTCCGGCCCAAATCAGCAAACACCGAGGCTACGAAGCAGCCAAACCACATACGGGATCGAACGCACGATACCCAAGTCGACGCAGTATACAGCAAGAACACACAAGAAAACCTGGAGTACAAGCTTGGCCCAGGACTTCTCGACGGTCTTGGGCCTGGAGCGTTTGCTGCTGGCGTTGATGTTAGCCTTAGCCTTCGCAACCGGCCAGAACCCCTTCGGCTGCACTCCCGTCACATTGAGCAACTGCTCGGGATCCTCGCCATTGAATCGATACATCATGGACCCTAGGCCATCGAATCCGACCGCGCCGGCGATGTTCTGCCGCTTGAGATCCGCAAGTGTGAACCCCCCCGAGCCCTTCGCCGTCGACCAAGTCACCTTCAGCCTGGCAACCCACTTCGGCGCATCCCCGCCGTTCACGTCGAGAAGGTACAACACGCGCATCATGTCGTGGCCCTTCTCCAGCCTCTCGGGGCTGTCGCCATCCAGCTCGACGAGCCATCCCGGCTCATTGTACTGCGTCCCGGGCGCGAACGGCTCGAACTCAGTGTGCATCAGGTACCCGATGCTCTCGGCCTTGACTTCGAGGATGGCCTGCCACACCTGCGGTGGGTGGTTGTCCAGCTGGGGGTCGGCAAGCAGGTAGTACTGCACGTTTTTGACGGGGAAGCGGCGCTGGCAGTGCCAGAGATCGAAGGGCACGAGGTGCTCGTGGGAGCACGACGTGCCTTTGCGGTCGCAGAACTCGGACGGGTCTTCGGTTTCATCGACGGAGTCGGAATCGCCATCGTCACCGGAGTCGTCACTCTCCTCCTCGGCCCAGTCATCGATGCTATGCTGGAGTTTCGCCAGGCTCTTCTCTAGCATCTCGAAACGCGCTTCGACGTGCTGATTATGCACCGCGAAGGCGTCCAAACGCTCCAGGGCGAGCTCAGTGCTGCGAGCAACCGCCTTGTCGGTCTTCCCAGTCTGCTCCTTGATCTTCTGAATCTGCCCCATCAGGGCACCAAACCGATTCTCAGCCTGACTTCTCTCCAGAAAATCATCCACCTCAGACGACAGAACCTTGTCGTCGATACCCACAACCGCATTCTTCAAGGCATCCAGCCGGTCCTCCACCCTCGCATTCCTCTCGGCAATCCCCAGGGTATCCAGCTGCTCCTCGATGCTGTCCAGCCGCTCCCCGATGCGCTCGGTGTGCAGGACGATGAGCTCGGTGTGCTTGTCAATCCGGTTCCCCACGTTACATTCAAGCCCACCTATCTTTCCCTCGATGTCGAAGAGGGTGGCAAACTTCTCCATCCCCTCAGGCCCGCTCTGGGCCCTCTCCTCCTCCCGACACAGCTCCTTCATCAGCTCAACCTCCTCGATCTGCCGGTCAAACTCGCCTTGCCGATCGGCGGCCGTCATCGTCGCCTCCTGGAGCGCAAGTTCCATATTCTCCGCATCCTCCCTAGCCATCATGAGCTCGAAATTCGTATGCTCCAGCTGGTCGTCCTTCTCCCTCAACCTCCCCATCGCGTCATCGAGGCCCTCCTTGAGCCGGCCGTTCTCCGCCTCGTACCCCTCCGCCTCTAGTGCAAGGGCTCTCGCCTGGGCCTCAAGGGCCTTCTCCAGCTTGGCCTGTGCCTTGTCCTTCTTCGCCAGCTGTACATCCTTCTCCGCCAGCTGCTCACCCTTCTCTCTCAACTTACCCTCCACCTCACCAAGGCTCTCCTTAAGCCGGCCATTCTCCACCTCAAGCTCTTGCCTCTGAAGCGCAAGGACTCTCGCCTTCTCTTCCATGCCGTCATAGACCTCCCAAACACTCTTCTTCCTGGTTTCATTTGCCAACCCATATGCCTGCGTCCGGCTCTCAAGGCCCCTCTCCAGCTCAGCCTGTGCCTGGTCCTTCTCCACTAACAGAGCATCCTTCTCCTCCACGCTCCTCTCCAATTCCAAAAGCGTCTGTTTGAGGTTCTCACTTTCCCCGGCGTATGTATACGCGCTGAGCGACAGTTCCGCTATTCTTTTTTCAGCAGCAAGCTCGTGCGCCTGCGCCTGGATCGAGAGGGCCTTTGCCTTTTCTTCCTCGAACTGGGCGATCTGCGCGTTCGCTTGCTGCAGCCGGGCGTCTTTCTCCTTCAATTTATCGAGCACGCTGTTGAGTACGGCCTCGAGGTGGTGATTCTCCTGATGCGGATCATTCACGATGCGCGACGTGTACGGAGAGGCATCTAGGCCGTGGCTGGCGGCAGCGGAAAGGGGGGTGGCATCCGCAGAACCGGAACCAGAACTACCGCCGAGACGCTCCGAGAAATCATCGAAATCAGAATCGGTTAAGGGAGAGAAGGAAGAACAAGAGCCGATCGAAACGGCAGAGAAGTCCGAGCCAGAAGAGCGGGCGGAACCGACAGAGGAAGCATAGCCAAGACCGGCACCAGAAGAGGAAGCAGAAGCAGGACTGCGAGCAGAGTCACGAACAACGTCTACCCACTCTTGTTCCTGCTCCTGGGTCTGTTCCGTGCCACTCACGTGCTGCGGGGGAGGGAGAGGGAGAGAGATGTCCTCCTCACGAATGGAGGAAGTCGAGTCCATCGTGATTGTTGTGTCTGGTGTCTGTATTGTTGCTGAAGACCGTTGCTAGACCGTTACTGGTGACAAAGTGTGGAAGAAGAGGGGGCAGAACGGAGGAGCCAACGAACGTTGGCATAAATATCTTATTCAAGAGAGACATTTGAGTTTCCCAACGGCTTTGGCTTCCAGCCCAACCAAGGTTTCGCTCACCCGTGGGTCATCATTGAGGACCCAAGAAGCACAACGTCTTAAAGCCTATACTGCCGATAGGCACGCCATCACATGGAAGACGGTCCAAAGCCTGGAGTTTGCTTACTGGTGCTGACCTCGAGCCACGCACGATAAGTTCCTACAATATCTTGCGGTTTATGCTTATCCGTGGCCAACTGCGTTCGAAGTGGCGCGGTGAACAGAGTGACTGAAAGGTTGTTGATTTTGATTTAAATTTCTTTATCTGGCAAGGAAGGCTACATTGCCGACTACTGTGCCGCTCAGAGGTGCTTCATACAATGGGCCTGCATGCCACTCGCCCGCCATGATGTCCCATTCCACCTTTATCCAGGGCCGGCTCTCATTTGCGCCGTGTCTGGCACATAATCCCATTCATTCATCATGTGCCAACCCGTTTGATGCCGCACCTCCGTTTTGCTCCATAACGCCTTGCACCTAATACCCAAAAACAACCAGCCGGGCCGTAACTATCATTGTACGGCCCGAGATCCATACCCAAGAAAACTCCGTTTGGGATATATACGAACCTATAGAGATAAAAAATAAAATAAAAAAGTCGATATGCGTCAAGCATGTGGTGAATAGGTGGTGGTAATTACAGCTGTTGCTGGTAGCGATCGTCTGGCCGTCTAGTCGAAATACCCTCGTTTATTTGTCCTCCCAGCTGTAGCGCTTCTCCGCTACTTGCGGCACGTGAACAAGTTCACATCCCGTTTCTATCCGTTCCATACTGCGGGGACTCCGCGGCTGGTTATCCTCTGGCGGCTGCCTCCTTGTGCTGGCCTCCCTCGTGATGTCTTCCTCTCTCAAGCGATCATCTTCTTCCTCGGTGAAGTTGCTTCCAAGCGAATCGCTTGAGCCGCGGCTTTGGCGTGCTTGTCTGAGAGCGCCGGCATTACGACCCGTGGAACGTCCAGTCCGAAATGTCCGACCATCTGGGGTAACTATTTGCGGTATTGGCGGAACTGGAGGCTGCTGGTTAGGGAGCGTGACGTCCTCTGGTAGAGGCCCCAGGCAGACTACTCGTGTTGGATCGATAGGCGTCCGCTGGTATGTCGGTGTTGGTAGCCGGAGAGAACCGATTGGCGATGTCGGCGAGACATTACTAGAGTCGGAACGGGTCATTGGTGATGGAGAGAATGTATGCGGAGAGTGTGGCGAGACAGGTGAACAGCTACTGCCGCTGCTGAGATTTGAGGGCGCTCTGAGGGGAAGGTGGGCGGGAGGGGCTACCGTCATAGGGGAGGGGAAATCGAACATGCGAGTCCCCCAATCCGGATTTGGTGATAGTGGGGACGGCAGCGAGTCGGGGAGCGAGTTGGTGTTAGCATACGTCGGCGACGATACTGGTGAAGGGTCCTCATTAGGACGATGATGGGCGACTGGGCTCACATCCTGCAACGACTTGTCCTGGCTGGCGCTCGTTGGCGATGTTGATGACGTTACCAATGTGGGCGAATATGACGGCACTGGCCCTTGCATCTGCCTTTCCAACTTCCTCCGAGCAAGCTCATAGTCACTTAGTGACTGAGGCTCCTCGCCGAAGGCGGTATCGTCATCTGCCATGTCGTTGGTGTCAAGCTCGACCGGCTCGAGTGGGACGGGGAGTTCGAAGAGTTGATGCTGAGCGTCGGCACCGACCTCGACCGGCTGGGCACTGTTCCCGTTCATCTCGTGAACCACTGGTTTCTTTGAACGTTTCCTACCGATGATCATGGTGAACATCCTCTTGACAGGACTTCTGGGGAGACTGTCGATGGACTGCGTATCGTCCTTGTTCTCGTCCATCACTTCGAACGACCTCGAGGCCTTCCTCTTCCTCTTCCTGCAGCAACACCACAAAACGAACCCGATAACACTCCCGCTGGCGAACGCACTGAGAACAATGCCAACTGTCTGACCGGTACCCAACCCTCCATGGGAGGGGACCGGCCCGGTATAAGGTTGAAACATGCTGCCTTGCGGCCTGGGAATGTCCTGCAGGTCGTACGTCCTGAGGGCGTTGTTGGGAAATTTGGCCTGGTGGAGAGAGAAACTACTCGTGTCGTACTTCGTGACGAGGTATGCCTCTTGCATGAAAGCTCGTCCAATGATGTACTGGTTGTTGTTCACCTCCTTGGTCGAGCGCTTGAGTGGGAAGTAGGGAATACCGGGCTCGCTAAACGCGATCATGTCCTTGAACGGGTAACGCAGTACCTGCGCGAACGCAGCGGAAGGGAGGGTGATATTGACAACGCCGGGCATGCTGAGCGGCCGCCCGAAGTTGTCCGTGTTATCGAAACTGGAAAGTGAAAAGGTGAAGGAGAGTGTCTGGTCTTCCAGAAAATCGGTAAACAAAGCCCCGTCCGGTGGATACACGTAAACACCCAGGTCCTCGCGCCACGTTAGATTCAGGGCCGCGGCGAAGCGGTCGCATACCTCAGTCGGCAGCCACAGATACGGGGTTGACGTGTCGATGAAGGCACTGATGGAGTCATTCATGGTGACAAGCGTCTGGGTGGTTGTCGTCCAATTACTGTTAAGTGCTTTGTCCAACGATGTCACCTCAGCGGCAACTCCACGCAGCCGCACCCTGGGTGTTAGGGTTTGTGGATCGAGCGCGAATACCGTATTGTGTGGCTCAAATCGACTCTTGTCAACGCCACCGAAAACCAGGGAGGCCGGCGTGCCTCTTGATGAACTCGAACCGGCTGCGACGATGTCAGCAACATACATAGAGAGGAAATTCATAAGAACTTACCGTGGCGGTAATATGCTCCGGCCGTGTAGCCATAGCTGTGACTGGGAATCGTCCCATATGTTCGGGCCATTTGGGAGATGAGCGGGAGGGTCAGATTTTTGTTAAATCTGCCCTCATTGACGCCGACGCCGATGAAGCCCTGGTAGTACTCGGTATCGTTCATCGCCCCTATCAGGACGTTGTTGTACTGGTTCTCGGTTTTGGTGTAAAAGTTGTAAAACGAGATCATGTCCAAGCCGTAGTCCGCATTGCCAACCGTGCCAGTGTTGTTCACGCCCAGTTGAAATGGCCCCAATGGTTTCCAATTGCTCGATTGTGAGGTGTCAAAAACACCACCTCGTCCAGTGATGCAAAGTTGCACTATTTCCCGGTCAATACAGTCGCTGCAAGGAACGGCGCGATTGAGAATCGGGAACCTACCTGGTGTGCAGCCATAAGTCTGCACTACCCAGATTTCCGACAGCGCGGTCGCAACGCTTAGGTAGACAGGCAGCTGGCCGCCAACGCCAACCAAGGCCGCGAAGCTGGACCAATTTCCATCGATGCCATACCTACGAACGGCGTGAGCAAACACAACGTGGGACCAGGCGACATAACACGACATACCAATTATTCGAACTCGGGATCCACACAGCACTCCCGGTCCCCGCATCGTTGGCAACGACGGTCGGTGCGAAGAGGAGAATGTCACAAAAGACGGCGGCCGCGAGGTAGGGTAACCGCATCTTCGCAGCACCCTCGCCCGGGCGTCGGCGATCGGTAGAATTTGTCACCAGAGGCGGAGCGATCGCAGGACATTCACGAAGCCGTCGCGGTGTTCCATGGGCTGCGGGCGATTATCTCAGGCGAGAGTGGGAGGCACGGCGCCAGGCCCAACGTTCATAATAGGGAGACTGCAGTGGCTGTTGTCGCGCGGAGGAAGGACGATGGGAATCGCGGACGAATGCGGCGGATGGTCGACGGTGTTGCTGGTGATGGCGCAGTTGCACCCTTTCCTGACTTTCGGTGGAGAGAATGGGAGTGGTGGGAGGTGGGACGACACGACGGGAGGGAGACCAGTCGGGAAACGGAACGTCCCAGGACGGATTGGATGTTCCACGTCGAGGAATTTTCCCTGGGTGGCTGCTGCTTGCTGGCTCTGGGCGCGGGACGAGATCAGCGGGCGACGGGAGCGCACAGCACTGGTTTCGCCTTAGATAATCGGTCTGGACAGCCTAGCCGGGAGCGTGGGAGGGGCTCGCGTCAGGCCCTAGCCTTAGCTCGCTGGCTTCCCCGTGAAGGAGTGGAGGCAACTCGGCAGGCGAGACGGGCAGGGGGCACCGTGGCTTGGTCGTCGCTGCTGGTCTGGCTAAAACGCCCACCAAATGGGCGGGCATGGGATGAGGGGAGAGGCCACCAGGGCCCTGTCTTCCACAGACGTTCGACGCATCTCTCCCCGTTCCTCATAGGCCCAAGCGAAAACGGACATCTCAATGGTTCATCCGCTGTGCGGGACTTTGCACTTTACGCTGCAGTGATTGCGAAAACGCCGCCCATTGATTGCCTGCCCAAATGAACAACCCAGAACCTTTGGGATGCCCGAGTGACCCGATTCTGACAATCTTGCTCCTGAGACAGGACGAATGCTGATCTACGCACAACGCTGAACTCCACCGGGCGTGAGGGTCTGGACGGTGACCGACAGCGATGGCACGTGGAGCCAAGCCGCCGGCTTGGTGGCTGAGAAGTCCCGGAGCTAGGCCAGGCCAGCTTTGGAAGCTTTCCAGCTGAAGGATTCACGCTCTGGCAGCACCACCGCGGCGATTTCTGATTGAATCAAATGCTGCGTAGGAAGCAAACAACACAGAACTCGCTAGCCCACGAAAGCGCCAACCAGCCAACAGTAGCACCGGCTCTACCATCTGCTCTAGGACCGCATGAGCCGATCGTATACCTATCTCGACGCCGTGTCTTGGCACAGTACCAGCTAACCGCCGTTCCACTAAAGTGTGGGGAAGCGTCTAAGTCCGGCACCATCTGCGATGGCTCACAGTATTGCGACGCAATCTGGGGGTTGAGTTGTTGCGAGCAAACCGGCGCTGAACAACACCAACAGCCACCCCAAATCGTCCTTCCAAAGAGGCCTTGATCTCTCGGTGATGTCATGTCGTCTCACGTCTTGTATAGCGATCGGTTCTATTTCGCTTCTGGCGGCTCTCAAGCGACGCTGGTTTTAGTTCATTTGCATTGCGCAGCATTATCACGATAACGACACTCATTTTACAGCAGGCTCTCGCTTGTCGGACGACCTGTCCAGACCCAAGCTCGGTGGCGAAAGGGGTTCCTGTCTAGGCCCGCTGCTACCTGTCAAAACGAGAGCTCGGTCGAGCTGCGAGTAAGCAGGGAGCTGGCCTGCAGCGACGATCAGCTTGACGGACAAAATCTCACCTCCAGGTCGCTCGGACGCTGTAATAAATGCATGAGAAACCTCCTTTCGCCCACAGCGATTGAGACGTCTTGACTGCTAACAGGAGCCATGGTGAAAGAATCGCCAACAGGAGGGCACCGACGCAGATAGATTGGGCAAAATTCCCTATCAGTCAAAACGGCGTGCCTCAACGGTGTGGTCGCCCACCTACTGATAGGAGGTCAGTCCGGGGGAGGATGACCTGAAGAGGACCCGAGGATGCATCAGACACGGCAGAAGCAATATATTCTCACCGTTCTCACCAGTAAGGTGCTGAGACCACTCTGGCTAAATCCAACGCCACCCTTTTGCCGATGCCCGCAATCAAGGACGAGTCCGCGTCAGCCCGTGTGGACAACCCACACTCGAGCAATCGGACAGCCACATGACGGCCGTGTTAATTAATGTCTCCTCTGGTGCGCTCTCTCTCCAGCCGTCAACGTGCGCTTGGTCTGAGTGGAACGGCAGCGCCAGATGGACTGGACGGTGCAGGCATCTCCGTTCCTGCTAAGACGATGGCAGGTCAACCAGCACGCCCGGTTGTTACAGCACCGGGACGAGTCGACGCCCGCCCAGCCTGAAGATGAGCATCGGGATCCGCCGTACTGAACCCGAAAGGAGCGTGCCTTCATCGCTTGTTTGAAGATTCAACGCGTCTCCTGAGATCCCAGCCGCGCACTCCCAGGCCTGCCCTCATATTCTCATCACTTGCGCAGCAACGAGCAACGAGCGCAAGCAAATGGCTCACCAAGCGCTAGTATCCCCTGCTAAGAGTACCTACCTGCCTGTTTGCTCGAAGGGGCAGCAGGAGAAGCATACCTCAAACCTGCTACATCTGCTGTCTGCTGCCTCTCTGGTCGATGGATGGCACACTCGAATTTCCTAATCCGGCCCCGAGAGCTCACGACTCTTGATTGCCCTCTCCTCGCTTGCCTGGTGCTCTCATTGGCTGTTGTGCGGATTGCATACGGGACTCCTTCATTTGCGATAATGGTCTGGGCTCTATCCGTTTACCACGGGGTTGGCTGTCGTCTTTCAACCCCAAGGCCAGCATTTGCAACTCTTCAAATCACCCCACAAGCCGGGATGAGAATGACAACGTGCTGTGCAGGGCGGGCAGCGCTCACTTAAACAATTCCTGTCCCGAAGATCTGGAGAGGACGCGGCATCAAGCTGCGAGGCGAGGAGTGAAGGAGGGATCGCAGTTTGAGGTTGCAGTTCAGCATCGCGATCGACCGACCACACCGAGACAAGCATCAGCAAGGACGTGATCTGGCCCAGATCTCATTGGACACCGATCTATGCGCGTGTCGGCCTGGTCGGCAAACGCTTGGCAGCTGGGAGTGCGTGAATTGCCGAGATGGCTTTGGGCTCTTGTCCCTGGTCGGCGACCCAAAAAGGGGGGGTGGTATCCTCGGGTGGTGATTGGCCGCAGCTAATGAGCTGGGCTCGGAGGCTGGCATAAACAATTCGAAATTACACCTCCGCTCCCAGACCCAGATCTGCCCATCGTTGGGTGCCTTCGAATCCTGAGGTAAATTGCCTCATTCACCAAGCAGCCACGCAGAGGCAGCCACTCTGTTTTCCTCGAGCTGCGCGCCGCAAGCCAGCAGGGAACAGCCAGCCAGCGTCGGAGCTGCAAAGCCTCGCACCCGCAAGACAACGAACACGTTGAGCTGGCGGATGGATGCTGCAGCGCTGGCCCGAGGAAGGCGAGGGCTGACAGAACCACCACTCAGAACGCGAGAAGGGGACCGAAACCAATGCAGCATTCGGCGGCGATCCTGGAGTCGAGCCTCGACCTGGGGCTTTTCTTCCGCCATGGTTGCACTGCTGTTTCGGGCTGGCAGTCGTAAACGAATCGCCGGCCTTTCTCCTCGCTTTGGGGTGCCATCCACTAATAAGCGATTGCCTGCAAATCATTTGGCCTCCCCAGCAAGTCGCAACCCCGCGGGCATGCTTCCTCTAGCCACACGTTCCATTCTGTCCGAGCAGCATCCGGGTGTCGTGTCGATCGCGTTGTCTGCCACTTCGCCTTCCCTACACTAGGGATTAGGACGAGAGATTCAATCAAGCTTCAGTATATCTCATCGCGCCTAGTCTCCAGTGACTCTAGTGAAACTAGCCGTGGGGACTCCGGCAGACTGGGAGGGAGCTGTTTCTCGCCTCCAGTCGCAACGGCGCCCCCAGGTTTCTGCGCCTGGTTTCGCGTGATCCCCGTTCAGGACAGGCCTCCTCGTGCCATCGGCTCCAGGTGGGGGAAGGCGGGCAGGGGGGACCCCAGAACTTACCAGATCCTCATCTTTACCCCTTTCGGTTCTTCTGCTGCGCTCTCCTACCCTGAGTCCTTGGCCAGCGCACTGGGCACCACCCCCTGGTCTGCTGCCTTTGGTCCAGCTGCTGTGCCCTTGCTGGCGGGCACCTCAAATCAAACTGGCCCGCTGTTCACCGTTCGGCTTAAAGCACCAGCCTGCCTTATAGTAACCCCTGTAAATCTCCTCCGTAGCGTGGGCTCGAAGCGACGTTAGGTTTTCGCACTCGTTCCCCTAGGGTCGTCATTCGTTATGGTCTGGTTTTGAACCCGTTGATAATAACCGCTTTTCACCCGAATTGTCCCCTCAAAGGTACCGAAGTCGAATCGAAGCTCCTCCCTCTCGAGCTGCCAGGGCTTTCTTCCGCGATTATACCTATCGACAGGCGCCATGGCCACGGCATCTCGCTGACAACACCGCGGGATTCTGACACGAACGCTTGGAGGGCGATTGACGACGTCGCTAGGCACGTACTCACGTCTGAAAGGCCAGCATGGTTCGAAGCAGGAGGATATTACTTTCGATCGCGGTGCTCGGGGTTGAGGCTGTGTTGGGAGGTTTGTGTTCACGTCTCGCGGATAGCGTTCTTGCTAACGGCTAGAAACAGGACCACTGGGGCGACGAGATGATGTCGCGGTCAACGACACGGCACTCCTCACGGGAAGGCCGCCGCCAATACCGCTAACCAGGCCGACGCCGGTAGTAGTAGTTGAGATCACAGCGTCGATCAACCTCAGCATCGATGATGGCGGCATCCAGCAACCAGCCAGCACGCCGGCTGCGGCACCCACAGTCCCAAGCCGACCAGGCGCCGTACCACCCGCAATACCGGTCCCGAAGCCGGCCGTGACGGTTGAGGAAGGGTCCTTTGACTTCGGAGCGCCAACAACATCATCTACGCCAGCCGCTGCGCCCACCGTTCCCAGCCGACCGGGCGCTGTGCCGCCTGCGATACCAGCCCCGAAACCTCCCATGGTGGTCGAGGAGGAGGTTATCAACTTTGGGGCTCCCACTACAACTACGCCACCTACTGTACCTACGGTTCCAAGTCGGCCGGGCGCGGTACCACCTGTGATACCAGCGCCAAATCCTCCTATGGTAGTTGAGGAAGAAGTTATCAACCTCGGAGCACCCACAACAACTACGCCGCCTACGGTGCCCACGGTTCCAAGCCGGCCAGGTGGCGTGCCGCCCGTGATACCAGCCCCGAACCCTCCGATGGTGGTTGAGGAAGAAGTTATCAGCTTCGGAACACCGACTACGACTACGCCACCTAATGTGCCTACGGTTCCAACTCGAACGGGCGGGCCGCCTGTGGTACAGATTGGGCCACCTGCGGTAGTAACTCCGGCGAAGGTCGTATCTCTCGAGCAGACTTTCGATTTTGGAGACCCGTCGCCGAACGCTGATCCTGACGCAGTCGAGACTGGGAAAGAGTATACTTACCCCGGGATATGGGTATCTGGAACTTTGGTAACACAATCAGTCGCGCTCACGCGTCCTGTTGTGCCCACAGCCAAGTCCGTCCCGCCAAACTCGAGCACGAGGAAATCAGGACCTCCGGTGATTGGTGCTGGGGTGAACCAGCAAGTTAGCCCGTCGGTTGATGAGGACGGGGCCGCTCCCCAGGTGACCGCGGCACTGCCAACGGCGCCCAGGGGACCGCCGCCAAAAATCATCACCAAGCAGATCAGTGTTTTTGAAAGTACTGACATTGACTTGGGTGGGGGAACGACGCTTACACCTAGCGATCATGGATCGCGTCCGGCCTCCTCAACAATAACAACGACGCCTCCTGCACCCACCAGCATTTGTGTGGGAACGGATCTGGAGAGGATGCAGACAACATACTCGATTGTTTACACAACCACGCTCACGTGGGTAGGAAATCCGGAAGATTACACGCCGCTATACCCTACTCTAGAAATCCCGCCTACGCCGGCGTGTGTTCTTAACCCAGATCCTGCCCGTCTTACATTTGCGACGGCCACGGCTACTTCGACCATTGCCTTCTGCTCGACTACCGGAACCGGTACCAAATTTGTTACATGTTTGACGACGACGAGTACCTGGCAATATGCATCGCAAATCCCCATCACGGAGCCATTTATGGCGCCAGGCAATCTGGGACCGCCGGCCACCGGCATGGTCACAGTCATCACCACCGACAAGAACCCAGCGGTGGTATATCCGACGAAGAAGGCCCCTAACTATGGCGTTACTTCAGCTCCCCGGACCCAGGACAATCATGGCCCTGTCACCACCCCTATTGCCGTGAACGACCCGCCAGGGTATGACCAGGACCCTGCCACCAAGAGCCCCATGCGCCAGCCTCCGACGACAGATCCGGTCACGGTAGCGGTCAAGCCAACCGCCGTGGTCATCAACGACCACACGATAACAGACGCTCCCGGCGGGGAGACGCAAAAGGTTGTTGTTGGCGGCGTGACTTTCACCATCGACCCAAGCCAGGTTGTTGGGGGCGGGGCTACCATTGACCGAAATCTAGCTACTGGTGGGGGTGGGTTTGCGTCAACGCCTACAACCTCACGGCTTGGCAATATAAACGTAGTAGTCAGCTCGTCTATCGCTGTGGTGGGCGGGACATCGTTCACGATTGGGACAACGCCGAAGACAGCGGTTGTCAGTGGACAAACTGTTGTCATCTCACCCTCGGCAGTTGTCATTGGTAGCGAAACATTGGCAGTGCCGACGCTGCCGAAACCCACCGAGGTTGTAGTCGCCGGAGGGGATCTCATCACGGCGATTGGACAGTCGGTGGCGGTGATCAAGAGCACCACCATCACGTACGGCCTCACTGGCTCCTCGACGACAGTCATTGATAATGATACGATTACTTTCGGCGAAGGTGGCGTGACGATTCACGGGACGACACTCGGAGGCAAGACAGCGAAGCCGGGAGCTACGGATTTCGCAGTCGCGGGTGGTGCCACCATCACCAAGATCGGTGCATCTATTGTCGTCATCGGCGGAAGCACATACACGGTTGGGCCCGGGACGGGATCTACCACGACAGTAGTGGGGGGCGAGACCATCACTATCGGGCCGGACGGCGTGAAAGTGTCGACGCTCAACCTGCCATATCCATTTGGACCAACGACGGTAATCACGCCCAAGGCCACGGCGACAGAGCCGACGGAAACAGGGGCCTCGGCATCAGAGGACGCTGCGCCAGGGCTGCGGCCAGATGGATCCAGCTTCGTAGCGGCAGCGTGCTTGGCCGTCGGCATGATCTTCTTCGGCGTATGAAGCAGTGAGATTGCTGACTCTCACATGTGTGCGGGTTTACATAGAGCGGAGGAGCTATCATGCATAAATGACATGAAGCTCCTGTGGGTAGCGCGTTTTTGCATACGGGCGACATTAAAAAGCAGGATCTCTTTTTCTGTATTATGGAATGCGACGGCTTTTGGGTACTGGGCTTATCAAACTGGGGTACCGGACTAATGGCATGGAAACGGGGGAGTTTTATGGGATTTTTGCCTGTTTTTTTTTCAGGGACGGCAACGGTCTAGCGACGATACCCCTGATGGAAGGGAACATTTATGACTGCTCCACTTGTCTTCTGAGAGATGGACGAGCAGCGACTACAATAACAACAGTTATAACAGTTACGATAGCAGGAAGATGAGATGAGATAGCTACTGAATGAGGCTGGAATTCTCATGTATATGGTGTACAATATATACAGGTCAATTCAGCACATTGAAATTACCTACCTACCTACTGCCTTTTGGCTGAAAACCAGTGAGTGACTACCACCCAGTAACCATGTGAACAGCCAGGCAGCCCGGGAGCAAGCTTCTCTCCTCTTCCCAAAAGTCCTTCTGGAAACCATGGATCCCGGAGATGATGACTACGCGGCAGTGGGTGCGTAAGCCTAAGGTCGCATGGAGGGAATGTGCCTCTGCGCTTGGTGGCACGTAGCGTTTGGGTATGGAATAGGATTAGGGGGGAGGTAGCAGGTAAATTGACGATGCCGTCCTGTCCTGTCGGTCGGAGAAACCCACTGTGAGTTGAGCCGAGTGGTCGCTGCTCGCTGCTGCTGCTGCCAGTGATTGTTCGGATCGCTCGGTCGTCAGTGACGGTTCGGTGCCAGGCAAAGGTCATGACCGTCATGTCATGTCATGTCAGGTCGGGTTATCTGCCCAGCAGGAGGGTTATCAGTGGGGGCTGATATATTGGCTGTCTGTCTGTCAAATCCTCAACTAACGTTACCAACGTTACCTGCGGCAGCTATGTCCGAAGCTGTGCAGCGATCGCACTGGGCTGAAAGAGCATCTCGGTGACTTTTCCATTTCCAGGTACGGGTACTGATTACCTAGGTACCAAACATCACCAAGCCACAGAAGTCAATGCGAAGCGATGAAGATGATGCAAAGCGAACCGCAGAGGCGCAAGCGACTGGAACTGCCCAGCCCGTGTTTTTTGCTTTTTGTATCGCATCGCATCGCATCGCATCGTATCGGAGGGATTGGATGAGATCGAGACCTGGAACAACTGAATTGAATATGTTCCGATCTCCTGATCGCCCTGACTGATCTCCTGAACAGCCACAGAGGAGGTATGGTACCCAACCCGGATTTCACGTAAGTTGCCGTGCCGGCTCCCCTGAGCACAGCAGCAGCTCTCATCCGCACTGCGTACTGAACGCATGAATAACGTTGGCCCTTACATGTCTCCCGACAATCGCCGCATTCACCTGCGCTGCGTCGCGTATGCGTGAGTTGCTGGCGCAGCCCCTCTCGCACCCCACCACCGCTGGCGCACGACACAGGTGTAGGCGCAGGCGGCTCACGGCTTGCGGCGCGGTGCGCCGAAGGTCTGGTTCGCTCGTTCCTGAAGGGGAAAGGGGAGCGCCGCGCAAAACCGACGAAGTCAGGTACCGAACCCGATACTGAACCCTGCTGCTGCAGAACGGTGCAGGCATCCGGCTGCTCCATGCCCCAGATCAGGTCAGCTCAGCTCGCCACCAGCACCAGGATGTTCCATGTTCTGTCTGTTTGCCGGCCCGGTAAGTGGGTGGGGGGCCGTCAGCAGCAGCAGCAGTGCCTGACCGGGAGGTTTTATCGGTCGGCGTTCCAAATTCCAACATGAATCCTATCGGCGTCGGTGAGCCCATCCATCTCTTCCCATCTCATCGCGTCAAAAGGCCCCCCATCCAGTCAATTCATCCCATCATCAATCACGACCCCAACATCGTCGTGCCAATAAGGTGCTGACATCTTCTCATCGCTCGGATTGGCTCCAGCTGGCAACCTCCCTCCCCATCCCATCCCAACCAGAGATTGGGGGAGATGATTTTGATTTCAATGTTGGTTGCGTGCCAGTCAATGAGGATGCCCAGAAACGGAACAACCCTCGAATTGATTTCCACCAATCTCGGGGACGCGTTTGTTTGCCGGGCCAGCAGCGTTCCTCCCACCGTCTGTCTGTCTATCATCCATCATCCCAAAGATCCCCTCCCCTTCTCCCGCCTTGGTTCGCTTCTCCTTCATTGCAGCGCTTTCTCGCTTGTATCTGTCCACTGAGGAGTGTTCTGCTGCGTCCACTGCAAGATAGTGTTGCGTCCCGGGTTTGGAATGGAGCCCCTTTTCCCCTCCCGTCCAGCCTGCTTCTCTCCATCTCATGTCCTGCTACTGATAGCCGCATCGGCGAATGGAACTACCGAGACCAACAGAGAGGGAAAAGGTGGTGTCGTCGTCCCCTGGCGAATTACCAGGAAAGTCAAAGATCGGAGGGAATCCGGACAGATATATCGGTTTCCCCTTCTGCATCGGAGTATTTGTTTTAGCTTTCCACAAAAAGATGGATGTCCAACCTATCTGCTGCAGCGTGTGTCCTATCTCCCTCCATCCTAACGTAAGGTATCCAGCGCACAAACACACATGCATGCTACGCATAATAAACGCCACCAGGGAATCAGGGCACGGTACCTGCCTCTGGGGGCGCAGGAAGGAGGGAGGTAGGTGTGCGCTGCGAAGGTGAAGGAAGGCAGGTGGTCCCTTGGCAGTATTGGGTCAGCTGTTACGCCGGGGCGCAGGAAAGGGGGTTACGCTGTAGGGGCCGATAGAAGGGGTCGGCTATTCCGACTTTCCTCAATGGGAAGGGTTCTCGTCACTGGATGGAGCACCAGTATGGTTCGACACGTTATAACTCGACTGTGGTCACCACAATGAATCAGTTGATGGCTATAGCTTAGATGGGCAGTGTTGTCATTATACTGGGTGTTGAGTAACGTTGTCTTCCAACAGTTGCGACTAAATGAGTGTTGTCACTGCGGGCTTGAGAGTGTTTTCCATGGCCTACGCTCAGAGCGTCCGAGTTGCGAGGGCCTGTCCCTTGGATTCTGAGGCCGTTGCCAGTAAGGCGGACATGAACAGCAAACACTCCCTGAAGACAGGCGTCAGTCGTCAAGACTAGCTTCAACTCCCGTTATTATACAACAGAGACAGAAGACGCCATTCCTCGATGCTTACCTAGCTATACCCGTATTCTCGTCTCTTGCCGCTTCCATACCTCCGCTTGGACAACCGTCCTTTCGCTGAATGATGAGTATCGCTATATTCCAGACCAAGGCGCCCCAGAAAAGACACTGAGCCAGTATCGCGAAGTCGCGGCCGCTGTATCGTGACTATGCCATCATACTGCAACAGAGGTGAGTCAAAAGGTCAGTCGACGCTCACGCCGCCTAGGAATCCGGGCGGTGCTGGCCGAGAGAAACCCAGAGAGCGGCCAGAATATCCAGTATAGCACTGGAAAGACCTTTCCATTCGTGCCCCTTTTCAACGTACACGTTAGCATTCATGTCTTCAACTCCCGAACTCCCCATCTATCCACCAGGAACTCACCTCGCAACTGCCACCGCCATCGACATAACGCCACTGACAACCACAGGTGCCCAAAAGGAGGTATCAACAATCCCCAGCACCACCCCCACAAACACACAACTGACCAGACACACCGCAGACGCCGTCTCAACCGCAAACCGAAATTCTTCATCCGTAATCATTCTCGGGTCCCTGTCGTGGAAGATTTGCATATCTTTTGGTATCCGCATATCATCCTGGAGCCGGCAACCCTTCCAGATGATGCTGCGTTTCCGCCAGAGGGCAAGTCTGCCAATGGTTGAGATGAGAAGCCTCCAAAGGATCTGATAGATGAGCGCTATTATGGTACCGCGGAAAAGGCCCATGGCTGTGGGGTGTGGGGCTTGCGAGAGTTTGCCTGCTGGTATGTCCTCGATGGCACACACAGGCAGAGAGGAAGGTTTTTGACTCGAAAGACCTCACCACGTTGCCATGTGAGGAACATGGATGTTGACTGCGAGTGCCCCAGTCGAGTTTCAGTCGAGTCTCTGGGGATCTTACCAATCTGATTTGGATTCAGGCGTCCCAAAGGACATTCGCTCCTGCCTGATAAGCTGCCCGGCGGGGCGTGCCTGCTCAGTAGCACTTTCCCAGATGGATATATCATGAGACTCGGAGAGAACGGTATTGGCATTAAAGCGTCAAAACACAGGCGACCGTGTTGAACGACGTAACCTATAAGACAGCAGCCCATGTTGCTTGTGCTCTTCCAAATCCCCAGTACGCACTACGTGCCAAAATATCAAACTACAGCCCGCGCGACAGCGGCCTCAGAATAAAAGTGGTGAAAGTAAAACGCGCCATCCGCTCATCGACCACATACTGCTCGTTGCCCCTCAAACCCCCTTCCCTTTACCTTTACCCTTGACTTCCAGAGGCGGGTACTCGTCAAATGTGCCGTCAAACGCCGCCTCTTGTGACGCCGCCCGGCTCTGACGCACCCCTTCTTCCTCGAGGCTGAGCCGGAGTGCAAGTGCGAGATCCTCATCGGCATCTACCCCCAGGCCTGAACCAAGCGATCGGCTGGGTTCGCTGTATGATACCACTGGGGTGCTGACAGATGGAGACGCCGAGGGCGACCATTTTCCTTTGTTCTTGTACTTCTTGGCTTTGACCGTGACTTGAAACTCATACTCGCCAGAGCTCTGATCACGAGGAGACTGGCCAGAATCATTGACGCCCTCGAGCAGCGAGAGCCGGATAGCACGCTGAATCTGGGCCTCATAGTCATCATCTGTCTCTTCCTGGAGAGGCGGGAGGTTCGGTGCACCAGAGCTGGCCCCCGAGAGGCTTGGCTCCGGTGTAACAGTATCGACGCTCCCCGTTGAAGACGCTGTATCCGCAAAATCGGCCATAGAGCCAGTGTCGCTCGCACTCAGGCGGCGTTGCTCATCCTGAAGAAAAGCCTCTTCTGAGATCATTTGTGCATACCGAATGGCTTCTTCCTCAGTGAGATCTCCCAATCCGACGCCGAACCTCTTCTGGAGCCGAGCGAACTCGCGTGAGCGGCTCTCCTGTTCGTGTCGAAGCTCAGCCTCTTCTGCGGCGATGTAGCTTGATACTACACCGCCATGACGACGAGTAGCGAGCCGTCCATGGATGTCCGAGTGGCGGAGGCGTCTCTTGCGACCAGAGGACTGCCCCGAGGAGCTGTATGTCCAGAACCTCAGGAACGTGCCGAATGACAGGATACCCCGGAGGCTAGTCGGATCCGGGTCCAGGAAGATGGCTCGAACGGCGAAGTAGTCTGAACCTTGAAGAGCTGGGTTGGCATGGAGTATATGTCGAGGAATTCGGCCAGATGACTTCGCACTGAGCGTTCGTATGGATTCCAATGATGACGCCAAAGGATCCCACGCCTGAACGAGCCCGTCGCTGCCGCCATGTACTAGATAGAGTGCAGACACGGCGAGGCAAGTCACCTCAGGAGAAACAGTCTGAATCACCCTCACCGGAAGTACGGCGGGGGAGGACAAGGTGTCCCTCATGTTCCAGGCGATGACCGTTCCAGTATTGGTGCCCACAGCAAGCAGCCGTGCTCTTCGGCCAGGCAGCTCACCAGTGGCATGCTTGGATGTAAGTGTACGAGGCGGATTAGAGACCGTCACTTGAGACCCAGCGTGCAAAGGGTCTTCAAACGCTGCCATAACAGCGAAGGTAGACATATCGACCGCGCTGGTCGTGATTTCTGCGTTGCCAAGATTCTTCAACGAATATTCTGAGCATTGCCATCCGGCATCAACGCGCTGCTTCGCCAAACCTGGCTGAGGGCTTACTTCGGACGTCTCACTCGGGGCCTGGCTTGCATCCAGAATCCCCATACCGCCGAATATTGACGAAGGGGTCGGCTCGGGTTCGGCAACGGGAGACAACGCACGGACAGGGGTAGTAGCTGTCCCAATTTCACCCCTCACGAACCTTCGTACTGAGGCTAGTTCACCTTTATCATGCCCGCACGTGACGATGAAGATACCTTCACCAACTCCAGTCTCATCTCCACCCGCGAAGTCAGCCTCCAGGTTCCGACGCATGTCCCAGCCCTGACAAACACGGCGAAAGTAGGCTGGTGTGTGTCGCAGGAACTTCTCGATCTCTCGAGATTCTGCAATTGTCTGTTCTTTGCTAAGATGTGTGGTGTTTCCCGGAGATCGAGGGGAATATGCGCCGCGTATGACATTCTTGTCACCCTCGTCGGGCCGCGCGACCCGGCGGGTTGACTCGATAAGCTCCCAGTACGCAGTACGACCGGCACTCCAAGCTTCTTTGAGCGTATTCTCCGCTTTTGCCCGAGCAAGAGGTGGTGTTGGTGTCGTCGTCAGATAGAACACCTCACCCAATGCATTCAAAGCTACAGCCCAGATACGACCAAGGGATTTGCGCTTCAGGTTGTAGCTGTCATCCACCTTGATGTCCACGATCGGCACGCCGGGGCTAAGAACCCAGCGTGCTGTCATGTCACCATTGGAGAATCGGGGACCAGTGGAGTCATAACCAAGAGCGTAGCTGGTAACAACGCCGAGGGATGAGCCAGTCAGCATACCGACCATGGATTGCGTCATGGATGGTACATTCGATGATTTGGCAATCCAGACGGAGCAAACCGCCTCCGTAAGCTCTGGGATCTTGGGAATTTCCGGCGCCATATCAATGATGGCGGTGTCCTGCCCCAGGTAACGACCTCGCAGTTCGCCGACCGCGCGGAAGTATACACGTCCGCCAGGGAACCCTTCGCCACCAACCATGCCGTACGGTTGACTGACGTCCATCACATTTGGTACAGCCGCTGGACCCTCACCGACCCCAAACGGCTCAAGGCTCGGGAACATCTCGTCCAACTGAGCAAATGAGAAGGGATCATCTAGGCCGAATTTCTCAATCTTTCCAGTTGTAGGATCGCTCACGGTGCTCACGCACAAATCTGCAGTGCCGTGGATAGCGCGCGGCCCTTTCTTGCGGCCAGCAAATGTAGCGTGGACATTGCTGACCATCCATGGGAGCTTCGAATTGTACGTCAAGACAGCACCCGCCTTCTTCCCGGCCTGACCTGACCGAGCAAAAGTCCCACTATCACCAGGCTTACCCCGAGCTACGCTTCGTAGCAAGCGGGTTCGCAAGAGATATTCGCTCCGCCACGAGGCGAGAGAAGTCAAGCGCGTAAAGTAGCGAACCTCTGAGCGTATCACGTCTGTCCCGTCGGTCTCTTCCGGGGGCACACCCGCCTTCTTCGAAACCGTCAAGGCATCGTGACCTGGGAAATAGCGCAGGAACGCCGTGCGCCATGCATATGGCGTCGTTACCAGGCCGTAGAAGCGTTTTGAGACGAGGGCAACAGTATCCTGGGAGTCAGGATGCAAATGCGATATAATGTGCGTCAAAATCTCTGCAGCCACATCAGTTAGTGGTTGTGGAAGCAGCACGGACGTCATGCAGGCGTACCATTGGGAAAATCTGTGAGCTGGACACCCTCCGATGGCGATCCAGGACGCTTTACAACCTTGAAGCAAAGAGCTGGGCGAGGAGACTGTCGAGCTGTGGAGCTTGCGACGGCAGTTTCGTAGTCTCGGATGCGCTGGCCGGCGACGTTCAATCGTCCCAGCTTCTGGCCCAGCTGGTCGATGTTGACCTCATCGCCCGCCGAGGAAGACCGCTGCGAGGCAGGGGACACGCTGCGGGAGAGCGATTGGCCGCGAGCGCCTGGCCAGCCTGATTGAGGGCGAGGAGAGCCATGGTGAGAGGATTGGGCCGAGGAAAAGGTGTGGTTTGTCTGGGATTCGCGTGGGGGAGTTTCGGTCAGCCCGTGCTGCATATAGGAATTTGCGCGAGCTTGCTAAGTGGTACAGTCGGCTGTGCAGATAGCGTTGCACAGTCGATAGTTCTAGGAGAGTGTGAGAGAAAGGGGGAGTAGAGCGTGCTGTCCGGCAAGGATGGTTTCGCAGTCAATGTTTTGTTTCCGTCGTCTCTGTACCTTTGGAAGACGTGTTCTGGTGATGGTTTTTCGCGCCGCATTTTCGAGCCAAGCATCGATGGCAACGGGAAATTGCCGGTCCACTGCCACTGCCATCGCCAGCTGGCACAAGCCGCAAGCTCCCGCCAACGCAAGAGCCGGCCCGAGTCGGGCCAAAAGAAAGGGTTTCACTTCTCAGTGCGGAAATGCATTATCCTCACATAGTCTTATTCCAGGACATCAAGGCCTGGCTTGCTGAATTAAAGGCCTTAGATCCATCGCGAAAGTCCTCTATTGCTTTAGGATAGGCCGTTAGAGAATATAGGAAGGCCTTTTCAGAATGGGAGCTGGCCTATGACAACAAAAGCACTGGACTGCTTTACTAAAAGGCATCTTTCGCACTGGCTAGGGAATACTTTCTTTTGGCCGGAGCTCTCGTAGCGGAAAGGATAGGGGAAGTCGCGAAGCAGAGACTGATGCCTACATTAAAAAGAGGAACCCGCACCTTGATAGTTCTTCACCAACTTGGATGATCATTCCAAATATCTGACAACGATAAACTTCCACAAATATGCAATGCTGTCCACGGACAATCGGCCCCGAGCATCACCACCTCGGAATATCAACCCAGCGCGGGCAAAATGTACTCCAGCACACTCGGCTTTCGACTAGTCATCTGCTCGAGTGCTGCATTCACTCGCGCGCATGTGCTTTAGGTTGTGAAATTCGGCTTCACCGAAGGCATCGAAGCTGAAATGATGATTGCAGCGGCTCCCAGCGCCTGGTCCTAGCGGATATCGAGGTTGGCTGTCCATGCGGTCTTTCTGGCCTCTTTCAAGGCGGCCGTGTCTTATCATGGCAGTAGGTGATATGTCGGTCAGTTTTGTCCCAGATGAACAGTATCGCAGACCCGAAGGCGCCCATTCGGTCTCGCGTGTTCCAGGTCGCCATCAACTCGGGGCCAGGTTGCTGGCGCTGCTTCAAGCTTAGAACACCCCTGAAACGCCCCTACGACTCGAAATGCGTGGGAAGGCCTCTTTCACACAAGGAGCCAGTTGACCAGCCACATCCTTGCTCGGCCAGTTGTTGAATGTGATATCTGAAATCTCTTTGGCAGAGTCACTGAGAACATTGTCGTGAAGATATCGATCAGTCAAGTGTTCGACAAGACAAGTCTGGAGGACCTTTGAAGGAAGAATCGAACAATCCGGCGAGTCCTGGGCGGTTGGCGGAGTTCGGCAGGGCGGGAGCACCCGTTCACGGGCCTACCGTTCCCCACCTTTCAACAAGTGGCCGGTTTCTTCTTTTCTTTTTCTTTGATGGACCCGCCACGATGCTTCCGATCCCCGCGTACGGACAGTACACTAGGGGTTATTCCTTCTGTGTGTGTTCTGAGCTGGCACTCAACATCCTTCGACAAGCTCACTCCGATAATCCGTACTTCGGAGAAAGTCCATGTGAGAGTGTCACACCTTTCTTCGCTCCTCACTCCAAAACCTGGCTCAAGAGGCCATCGAACAGGGTTCGGGGAAGCAGGAAAGCAACCTTGCAGCAACCCTCCGATCTCCTATTGGCGTCTTCCCTGCGGACAGTTCGCGGGGCACTTGCACAGTTCCCGCGGTACCGCCTAAAACTTCCACGCCCGACTGGAGTCGCAGTCATGGGGGCAACCAAGTTCGCTGGGACGTTTCCGCACAGTGATACAAATCAGGAGAAACGGACAGCTCCCGCCCACCACTGCGCGCCTGCCCAACAGGGAGGGGGGGAGGTGACGCGATTCCCGCCCTCAAGATCTTCACCTTGGCCAGTGCGTCCCGTCGGCGCTTTGCCGAGTTTGGCGAGCAACGTGGGCTTGGGTTGGCGGGTGGAGTAGGGCCAAGGGTGTCAACAATGTCCTGAGTGAAGGAGTATTTGCGGAGTTCAGAGCAACGCGGCGATGTCGCCGACCTGACAGGACACACCACACGCAGGCGGAGCAACCATCACGCCCCCAGCGAGCTCATCGAGATGAATACTGCATAATTCCGCTCTCCTTAGTGTCGACCAAGCTCAATGCAATCTGGGCGGTCTTGGAACGACGCCCGTTGAGCCTATAGGGGCACCACGGCAAATGCATTGCTATCTACCGCTGAAACAAAAAGCCGGAATGGGGCCGCCACAAACTCTCTGGACCCAGGACATCGGGATAGAGGCAAGTGCCTGATTGCAAAGGGGATGCTAGGACCCCCTTCCAGTGACGTGGTGGTATCACAACGCAATGCAGCTCTGGGCGTAATCTCACCAATCACAGGCCAAAGCATAGGGTCTCCAGTTGCAATATCAGGCAGGTGGTGGCCGGCGATGGTCAGCCCCTCAAAGCGACGGGGAAAAAAAGCAAGCATAAAACCAGCTGAAAGGTGGATTGCCGACCCGACCCGACAGTCTGGTTGTGGAGAGGATCAAGTCGCCGACTCTTGGGGCTCGCTGAAGGCGACCATCGGTTCGAATGCATGCACCCTGGGCCGCAACCGTCGCCATCCAAGTCAAAATCAGGGAACCATGACCGAGGGATAAATTGGCACAGATTGTGATCCGGCTTGCACAACAGGTGTCTGACTCGCTCCTGAGATCGTCGGCTGTCGCTGTTGATTCGTGCCGCTCGTGCAACGCGGCGCTTCTGCCAAACGGCATGACCTGGCGGCCCCTCCCGTCGACCGTTTCGATGGGGGCGCATAGGGGGCTTTGCGTCACCACAGCAGCAATGGACCTCCGCTCGCTCGGCAGAAGGCTTCCAGCCCCAGCGACCAGGCCAGGGTCGTCCCATGTCGCGGTCCATTATAGTGGGGTTGGCTAATGGGTTCGGGTTTGCAAGAGGCATTGGAATGATCATTTCGAAACGAAATGGGCCGACTCCTCGAGGAAGGACGTGTGTCTTGTCGAAAGGTGGCCAAGTTACAATTACTAAAGTATATTTGCGATAACACTGAACAAGGGACCCGACTAGCCCCCGAGAAGCTTGGTCGCCCGGACCGAGGTTCCCCTAACGAGCGAGCAGTTTCACCTGCAAGAGGGGTTTGCGCCCCGCCGACGGCGACAGCAATATGCGCGCCGCAAAATGCAATGGCTCTGCCGCTTTGAACAAAGAGTACTAATATACAGGTGATGCGATGGGACGTTTCTCTGCTGCCGCAGCGACGTGTCAGGTCGTACGGTTCTTACAGCTGGAGCCGAGTGCGATATGCTATGAACACGCAAGAACTGGCCGAAGGCGCTAAATCGCGCAACCCGAACGAATACCTCCGTAACCACAGAGAGTCATATTCACGGGGTAAGTTTTCCTGGTGTTTACCCGCAGGTCTTTTCGGAGGCCATCCAGAAGGCCAACGCCAGGGCTGCTCAAGAAAAGGCATCGGCCCTCGCCGGTCGATGTCAGCACTTTTGATGGACAACCAATATACAGTTATCATGTGGTGCTGACATTGGAGGTTGTCAGTTGGCAGTGCACGGGCCGGGTTGCCCCGGGACGGTTGGCTTCCGGGATGCAGCTGCCGAGGTCCTGCAAACAACGTTGACAGCTCTGTGCAGCAAAAAGTCAACTCAATTGCACAGAACGTGGAAGTTTTCGTTACTAACACCAGCTATCCGTTTTGACGGCGGTTAGCCACAGCCGCTAGCAATTGACACCCTTCAGCCATGGCGTCGCTACTAACCGCACGGACGGAACTCGCAGACCCGCCAGCCTACACTAAGGTCGGATGAAGAACCAAGCGTCACAAACGTTGCTCGGGGTTTGAGCTCAGGCTTTTATCATTCTTACCACGTTGTTCATTCTATCACGGATGATGCTTGGCGGACCGAGCTGCGAGAACGTTTCGTCTGGGTAGAAACGGGAGAGTCCACACGGCCGCTAACGGTGCCCAGAGTGAGGGCCAGGCCCAGAGCGATGGGCTGTCCACTTTGCACCGAGGGAAATGGGTAAGGAGATGAGGGGAGAAGTGGTCGGCTGGGCCTTGGAGCAGGCTGTGACTGGCCGAGGAGCGGTATGCAAGGCCCCCGCTTGTCAAAATCTGGTACGGGCGAGTTTCCCGTTTTGATGGAAGCAATTGCAGGGGTCAACACCCCCCCGCAAGCCGTCGAGCCAATCCGCACCGCCGAACCTCCGTCCCCCGACTTTTCCACCAGGGAGGCCAGCACGCTGACTGGCCAGCGCTCCTGTACGGTCCCCGCCACGCCCGCTGGTCCACCAAGCTCCCACCCATGGATGTTCCCTGGCCACTCGCCTAAAACGCTGGAGCCACCTGTCTCCAGCATGTCTCGCAAGCCACCCAAGCTCTTGGGATGGGATTCCCAGCGCCGTGACTTCGGGGGCTACCAGCGAGCTGTTTGCCCCCTCTGTACCGCCAAGGTACCTACCGTACGTTCCGCACCCACCGCGCACAGTACACCCGCCATACTGGGACCCGCTCACCCAGTGTCTTCCCAGTTGGCCTACAGAAGGCGGCGGGAGCGAGATGACGGGGTGCACAGCATCGGCTCCCGCCCCGGCATCTCGCTCCCTTGGGCTCTCGCGCACTGGGCTGGTGTGAATCAGGCCATCGACATTGCTGGCGCGAAGGCCTCGCAGGCGCTATTGATAAGCGGTGGACGCCTGTCGTCTTCTGGGCATCGCCGGGCGCTGGACTGGTCCTGGCCCCGTGTTCCACAATTGGCGTGGGCCTTACCGGTCCTGTCGACGCTACCGCTAGCGTGCTGCGGCTTCCCTCGTTTCCGCCGGGCCTGCTTGCTTGTCTGCACCTGCTGGTGGCAGACACCACGCTCTGCTGTACGTGCCTGCTGGTGCCGGGTGCATTTCCTCCTCCCTGCGCTGCGCTGCAGCAGCAGGACTGGGTAGGTAGCTAGCCTCATCTGCCACACACACTGTCCTGGCTGCCCGGTCGGCCGCTGCGTCTCCGCTTTCTCTCCTCTCTTCCCCCGTCCCATCCACCATCACCTCCTCCTCCCTCCTCCCCTTCCATCCCTGAGGCAGGCCGGTTGTGTTGCTGCCATCGAACATCACCAACGACGACGACAAGCCTCGACCGTAAGCGAGGGTATCTGTCAACAAGCGGATCGAAATTGGGGGAAACGAATTCTCCAACGCATTTTAGCAAGTCGCTTGGATCGACTGGGCGTGTTTCATTGGCACTGCAGCGCCTGGCTCAAGACCGACCGACGGCTTCCCGCGCGCCTGGACCGACACCACCGCTCTCCCAATCGCCGCCCTCGATCCCCAAACCGCCCCGTCAGATTTCAGTTATCTTCCCCAGGAACGCAGCGTCGGGTCTCATCGCATCAACCTCGCTGTTTCGCGTGTCCAATTGTTCGCAGTCAGCCACGATCTGGTCCGAACTTTTAGTTTTAAACCGGCCGACCACACCAACCATCAAAACTAACATCGACATCGATGCACATTTGAGTTGCCAACAGCACAGCGATATCTCACACCAGCAGGATGAGCTCACCCGCACAGGATGGACCGCCGGTCCCCAAGGATAAGGAAAAGAAGGGTTTTGGAAAGGTGCTGTCGAGAGTCAAGACCGTTCTGAAGAGGGCCGATCGCCGACTGTCAACGTTCTCTGCCAAGGGCGGCCCGTCTACCGCTGAAACCAGGTAATTGACCCCCATCGCGATGAGAGATGTCGCCCTGTTTGGTGTAAATCATCCCTAACTGAACTGCAGCTCTGCACCGGCCGAGGCCAGCAAGCAACCGGAGTCCACTGTTGAGCCTCGGAAGATTCCCCGGGCGCAGGTCTTTGCGGAGCGTGCAAAGAAGCTTGGTGAGCTCTATGGCGTGGAGCTCAAGCCCAGCGAATGGCACTCATCGGAAGGGCACGTTCTGCGTGTAGAAAAGCCGATCAAGATGAGAGTCCATCGCAAGTGCCACGTCTGCAGCACCTCGTTTGGCGCCGGCAAGGAATGCCCCAGCTGCAAGCATCCGCGCTGCAAGCAGTGCCCGCGTGTGCCCCCGAAGCGCACCGAGGCCGAGAGAGAGGAGAGCCGGAAGAAGCGAGCTGCCATCCTCAAGCAACGTGCCGAGAACCCGCCGATTGTTCCCGACTGGGATACTTCCGACAAGAAGATCGTCCTGAAGAAGCCCTCCAAGACAGGTGGCCAGGATCTCATCCATAGGAAGCCCCGACAGCGTGTCAGACGCACCTGCTGCCAATGCGAGAAGCAGTTCGGAGCGCATGTCAAGGCGTGCGAAGGGTGCTCACACATCCGCTGTACCGACTGCCCTCGAGACCCGTAAGTTTTGCATTGCCAATCCAGTTACGATGGCATGAAGCTGACAAGTGAATAGATCCAAGAAAGACAAGTTCCCGTACGGCTATCCTGGGGACGCACCAGGGACGAAGCTTGGTCACTACCAGTGCCACGACTGTAAGACTGTTTACTCGGCGCCCCCGTCGGACGACGCCGCCTGTCCGCAGTGCAAGCATAGGAACTGTGCATCTTGCGAGCGACTCAAGCCTAAAAAGGTCGAACCCGAACCCGATCCGGAAGTTTGGAAGAGCGTGCAGGCGAAGCTGGAGGATCTAAAACTCAAGTGACAATAATCGGCTGTCGTTGTGTTCGAGATGTCGACCACAGCGACACCGCAGCACACTACTACAACAGCAGGATCTCGGCACAGAGGAATGATTCCAAAATTTACGTCTCGCGAGCGAACTGAAGGGTCTTGTCCGGTTTCCTTTTTTCAACTATCGATTTTTTTTTCCAGGTCAACATCGCATTCATTCACCAATACTACCCCCAGCATACGCAACCAATCACGCCATGACTTCCCAACCCAGCACAACAGACAGTTTTGAGAGAGTATCCTATCGCCAAGTATTTGCGGTCGAACTCTTCCGTCGTTATTCTCACCCACCTCAACGAACGATTAATGACGACCGCTCGACTTGGCGTTGGTGTATATACCTTTTGTTTCGAACCATGACACGATGACGACAGGGAATATTCGCCCACCCTACGAACTTTGCATCTAGACGCAGCAGAAACTTGCATCGACTCGGTTCTACCCAGACTGTCACGGAAATGGGAAGGATTCTCTCGGCGAGCCACAGGCTACAGTACCTAATGATTCCCTAGGAGGAAAGGGCGCAACCAATTCTGAGGGGTGCGCTCGACCACAGGGCGGAAAGGCCGCGCCAATGAGGAGCAAGAGGATCGTTTCCCGGAAAACGAAGCTGGGGCTAGATATGAACGACGGGCGGGCTCGGGACAGGCTTCCTTTCGTTGGCTGGGCCGGCGGTTAGCCAGTATCACCAATCCGCGACTGGAAGGTCAGGGAGGGAGGGAAGGAAGGGAGAGACAGGGGGGACCACGACAACCGGGAGAATCAGTCTACGGCGCATAGGACTGGGTTCTCTGCCGCCGCCCAGGAGGTTAATGAGGTTGTCTCTAGCTCATACCTGATCCTCTCACTCAGTTTCAGTCCGTTAGTCGGTTTTAAGGGAGGGCTGTCATCAAATCCCGGAGAAAGAATTCGATCAATTGTTTCCCCCATTATTGCATCAAAAACGTTTCCCATGCTTGTTCTATCTCCGTGCCTGTGCCTACGTGTCTGCGCCGTGCTCCTATGAAATGCCAGCCAACATGTCACACAGAACGCCTTGTCGCTGCATTTTGTGTTGCACGAGTAATGTCTCACCCTGATTGGCGGCCCGCTGGACATTGAAGGGCGATCCATTCCCCTGGGTCGCTATCCGTTGGGACGACGGCACCCAATCCGTCGGGCTCCCGTCTCCCCGGGCGGCGCAATTTTTTCTCATCTCGCGCATGGCATGCTTGACTATTACTACAGGCTAATACTAAATGGCCGGCGACACGTTTCGGCAGAGGCGAAAACCCCCCATTACACGGGCGCCTAGAGTAGAGGCAAAACCTGAAGAAATCCGCCGCCAACACCGAACTGCGATGGACGAACAACTGCTCCGCTCGGTGTTGTGCTGTTGCTGCTCTTCCCCGTCCTATTCTGCCCTGCACTGTAACGGGGGTTGTGGTTGGGGCTTTTTGGGTCCGTGTCTCACCGGCATTGAACAGGGCAGCCTAGCCTAGCGTCGTGTAGGCCACGGGGATGCTGCGGAGCGGAATCGCTGCGCGACGGAAGGGTGGGGTGGGGTGAGTTGAGGAGAAAAAAAACGAGATGTCCGCCTGCACCGTGCGTGCTGGGAGATCATCGACACCGCTCCCTTCCCCCCGGGGGCCCTCCCCGGCTGCTGCTCGTGGGGAAGGGAGACAGTGCGGCCAGTCAGGGCGCGTTCCGAGCCTCCCCTGCGCTTCGCGGCTAGTCTAGTCCCAAAGCGTCGGGTTCCGTTTTTGAGACTTGAGTACAAGTCTCCGAAGTGGAGAGAAAGAGGCGAACGTTACTTCCAAGGTTGGGCGGCAGGGTTGTTTTTTTCTGTCAGGCCTAGCCAGAAGGGTAAAAGCAGCGTGGTACACTTTGGGTGGGCTCGCTGGACAAAGTGGGGAGTGGATATCGCGGGAGTGGGAGGCAGACTGGAGGAGGCAAGGCGCGATCTGACAGCATGCTTAATATTTTGTTCTTTTCACTGTGATGGCGAATCCGGGTTCTGCTTGTGCTTTGTGTGCTTAGTCCTTTGTGGGTTCTTGGACCCGACGTCTCGGCAGCTGGGCACACGCTGGGGTTCAAGTTGATGTTGAGATCCGAAAGGTCTCGGGCGTCTGCCAAGGAGCGCAAGGGGGGCATCTGAATCTTGGTTCCTTCGGGGTTAGGTGAGGCACTTGCAGTGAGATGCCGGGGGTGGTGTTTACAGTCGTCCTTTCAGTTATGAAATGAGACTTGGTCCCTTTTTGGTTTAAACTTGAGTGCACAGTCACTGGCACAATTCTTGTGTGTTGTCTCTGCAACCGCAACAACCTACCCCATTCCATTCTTCACCGGCTCTTCTTCGGTGAGATGGTTTAACGCGGGGCATTCGCCTCTGCCTTCTGCATTTGCGCAAGTCGCCATTGCCTAGAGGCATCGAAAACGCCATCGCGCACCAAATCTTCCATCCACAAAAGCCCAAAATGACATAAATTCCATTGTTCGTTGACAGGGGACCATGGAATGGCAAACCGCAAAATGCACGAAATTAACCACCACACACCCTAGGCACCCAAAACGAAACGGCCAGCCCAACAACCTCTGTTCCCACCAACCAGTCTCAGTCGAGGTGGCACAGCAGCAAAAGCAGCACAACTCTCCCAAAAAAAAAACCCCCCCCATCCACACCGCCATCCCGACGCTTTGGGACGGGTCATCGTGTCTCGCGAAACACGGCGTCCCCAGTTCATGCAAACTCCTCCGGGGCTGGGACCGCCCGTGCCTAATTGTATACGTAGTGGAGGAGCCACCTCACGAATTGCACACACCTTGCAGGAACGAGAAAGAACCTAGAGATGGAGACAATCCACCGCATCCAGACCGCTGCGAAACCAAACCCACGGGGAATTGGTACTCTAGGTATGGATACCTACCACTACTGCGTGCACCCATTGTTCGAAAGTTCGGGTCGCTCAGATGGGTACCGACCGCCGCCATTATCCGCAACATGCGATCGCGTTCCTTTCACCACTTTCATTCCTCCTTCTCTATGCACTATACGTCCCGTGTTACCGTATCCGTATTCTGCATCACATCCCATCCGCCCACAATCATATCCCAACCGCCCACAATCCGCCCATCCCCTCCATAAAACCGCCCACAATCCGCCCACAAAAGCCCCCTACAAGCCACCCACGCGCTATCCATACCACGCCAACACGCCAACTTCACCATTTCATGCTCTCTCCGCTCCATTATCGATCTCCACCAAACTTCCAAGCGGAACTCCACCTACCTTACGTACTCTCTGTACTCTGTACTCCGTAATTTAACACAAGCGCCCAAGCGCTTGCCTAACTCCTAACGGGATTTGCACAGACATCATGCGAGTACTCCGTACCTACAAACTACAAACGGTCGTGGTCGCAGGCAGGGTAAGGGCAAGAAAGTTTCACGGGGTTTAGCTCTGGAGCCACACAGTACGCATAACTTTCACCCATTGTCGCCTGCTTGTCGCCTGGTTCGCCCAGCGCCCGGACCAAACTTGAGCTCCCAAGCAGGAAGAAAAAACGTGTCTATCGCTTCCACAATCCTTCCACATTTCTGCTGTGCTTCTCCTCGCTTCGTCGGTCGGGTCAGACAGACCCAACCCAGGCTCTCGGAACTGTAGCACAAGGAGTGGAGTGACGCGCCTGCCTGTCAGACAATCTGTGATGAATTAAAAACTGCACTGCCAACCCGGCATGGCCTGTGATTCATGGCTGCCAATTGAGTCTAGCCTCCTCCATACTCTACATTTACTCCGTAGCGTTCCCCTTTTCCTTTTTTGGTGCTCTCTTCGCCCACCGTTTTCCACCTGGGCATGTACACAAATGGATGCGCGTTAAAAACTCAAAAGGCTTCCCCTCTCCAAGGTCACGCTCGAGAAAGCTTCCGACATCACGAGGATTGCCTCCTGGCTGCAGTGGAACACCACAACATGCATTCCCATCCCATTTGAGCGACCGCGTTGCCTTCGATTGTGACCACTCAGTTCCGACTCCAACCAAACAGTTGGTCCCAAACAAACATGAACTTGGACACCAAGGACCCGGACCCCTCTGCGCGTACAAGTCTGGAGTCTAGATCTCTCCGTCGCCCTGATTTGGGAAGGTCTGGCTAGGCCACCAAGATCCGACCGCCGTCAGCTCAACCATGGGACCCAACCATAGGATAAATGAAGGGTCCTCCGCAGCACCAACTGCCCGTACAGCTCATATATCAACATACATTAGTGAGATTGGCCGACCGCTCGCATGTGACACACCTAGACCCAGAAGAAGTCCAATGTGTCTGCAGCACGCAGCCTGCAGCTTGCAACCAGGCCAGCTGGGATTGCACATGCATCCCTCCTTGATTTCGTCGCATTGGAAAACACACGGTACCGAACGAAGCCAGATTGTCTATTCTTGCTTAAAAGAGAGGCGGTGATGGCGGTTCAGTCAACCGGATGAGACAACGAAGCATTGTCCTTCCGAAACCGGGTCTCGCGGTCCCAGTCAAGCCTTTCCAGGGCTGTAGGCCAAGAGTGAGGTGAAAAATTGAAGTAACTTGCTCCTGGAAGCACTTGGCGGTGCCTGATTCCTGAAGCCACGGGGTGTTTGTTGCCTAGGGGGTCCAAGAAAGCCGGTGGTCGGGTTAACCTCTAATCCTCCACCAGCCCCAGGGGTACTACAAACTGGGTAGCCACGGCCTTGCCTACCGATGCTGCCCGCCCGGGGCGGAGTCCGATCGTACGCCCACAAAACCCGCTGTGCGATCGGTTGTTGAGGTAGGCTTGAGCCTCTTCGATGACACCACGGGTGGCAGCATTCTTTAAACGGGGAAGGTCGATGATGCTCATCAACTTGTGAGTAACATAGAAGCGCCCCTGGACCTCAGCCTCGGACCGCACGGCATCCCTTTCGATCAGCATCCACCCCCAGGCGAATTTCTTGTCACGCTCAATCCCGTTCCGACCTCCAATCTCATGCTCAAAGGCGGGTCCAAGGGCTGCGGGGGCGACAAAACTGGTTGGGTGTGGTATTGGCGCGCGGACGGTGCGATAGATATTGCCCCTGAACTGCAGGCTCGTAGCGGCGGCAGTGGCGGAGGGGTCATTGCCAGGCCATGCCGGTGTGATCAGCTGGATCTCGGACACCAACATGACGGCCGTTGTCGGCTGTGAGGAGTCAGTAGCAGCCTCGGGGTTGGCTGGCGCGGTGACGCGAAGAGGGTCGCTGATGCAAACCATCTCAGCGCCAAGGTAGACGCCTGTGAAGCTCTGGATTTTGTACATGTGGTCGGCCGTGAAGCTCTCGCCAAGCCGATTGAAGGTGGAAAAAGAGTCATTGATGCAACGCGCGGCAATCTTAGAGGCCTCGAGTCCGACCATCTGCAACTTCACTGATCTTGTTTGCTGGTCTGGGGAGTTGGCGTAACGAGGGGCGAACTCTTCCCAGTCGATATTCTCAAATGGCTTCTCCTGTAGCTCCTCTACGGTGGTATTGGGCACGCTGAAAGTCAGAAATGGTCGCATGTCGTTGGCGTCCTTGATGACATTCTGCTGCTGTAGGAGGGCGTGGCCCAACGGCGCCAGGGTGAAGTCATAGTCGTTGTCGGCCCGGGCTTGCCCAGCCGCCTTGGGCCGGGTGGCCAGCACCAGGCCGAGTCGCCAGGCTGTTTGCCGGAACCAAACAAGTTCGCCGGCACGGAAGACGTTGGACGGGCTTGTTATGCCCGGGGGCGGGGCGGCGGGAGGGTTCCGCGTCTGCTGACCGGAAGGCGGGGCGGCACTTGGGGGTTTGGCCGGAGCGGAACCAGCGGGGGGCGGGTTTGCCGAGGCGGTACCCCGAGCAGCGGCCGGCGGCAGAACCGGCGGGGGAATCGGAGTCACGACAGGTGCCGTGCTGGCAACAGAAATCTGGGGGGCCCTCTGCCTATGCGCCTCGACCATTTTCACGCAGAGGTCGCATGAACACTGGGCGTAGTCGGTCGAGGGGCTTGCTAGCCAGAGAAGATGGAGGACAAAGTCCCCTGGTGTCCGGTAGTTGGACTTTGGTCCAGCAGGGTGGCCATAGAGATAGTAATCCCTTCCGCCCTCCTTTCGAACGGCGCATCTTAGCTCGTAGCCTGCTGGGAAGCCCCCGAGCTTGAACTGCCTCTCTGTGGAGCAGATGGTTAGCAGTCTCGCTCTATGTGGCCACGAAAGGGGCGTGGGTCAGAACACTCACTGTCTTCTTTCGGTGCGAGCTGAAACTGCAGATGGCCGGCTATAATGACCTCCCACCGTTCAAGCTGCTCAACGTCTTTGCCCTCATCCGGATCTAGAGGATTGTGGTCGAGGTTCAGGTACCCCTTTCCATCACTGCGAGCGAGCTGGATGGGGTAATAATCGTCTGGGTTGGAAGAAGTTGCCATCTTCAGCACTGCAGCGAATATGGGAAGCCAGAACAGCCCGTCCCTGCGCCTACCCCTTTCGCACGCGCAGATGTTGTGAAGTAAATTCTAACTCTTCAAGTGAGCGTCACGTGGCTCGTTCAAGTGTGTGTTCAAGTGAGAGGATTGAAGTAGGTTTTTGCGCCGCTGACGGTTCTTTGATGGAGGTTGGTCAAAGACTCGTTTTGCAGCGGCAGGAAGATGATCAAGTTCTAACAGGGTGGGGGTCTGATGCTCCGCTTTTTTGCCAGCTATTAAGGTTGAACCTGCCTTCCCGTTTACGGCGGGCTGTTTCTCGATGTCGAGGCAAGCGCACTGGTGGTTGTTCGTTGTTGTCGTTATTCACTGAGCCAATGAAATTAGAGCAAAGTCTGTTGCTGTGGCTTGTGGCTGTGCATGAGGAACAGGCGGCTTGTCCCCTGTGAGCACAGCCCCCCCTTACGTCAGGGTTTGGCCATTTCTTCGTGACATCAAACTTCCTACGGACAAACTCAGGTCTGCACATTCCGGCTCATGATTCGCATTCCGGCTTATGGTTGAGCGAGTGCCAAAAGCACAATAGGCATGTCTTTAGCTCAGCCAGCTGTGGCTGTATTGGCAGGCGTGAAAGATGTGGGCGAACATGTACACCCGCAAGACCCGCTTCCGTCAGGTTTCACGGGCCGACACAATATCTCGTGCGGCATCCATTTATATCTTGCTGTTTGTCATGGTCCCCCATATCCATGGCCTTGACTGGAAGGCTCAAAAGGCGGAGGTAGCGGGAAAGAAGTCGTCCTCCTATCAGCACTCTTACCCTAGAGAGCGAGACGATTCAATGTTGGCGTCCATTGCTGTTGACTCAGGCCTTTATGACTGCTACCTCTTCTACGCCCAATCTCAAGCGTAGCAAACTCGGGGGTAATGGGGAGACACCCTTGTCCAGAATATCAGGGTCTCGACTTCCCTATGGTGTCAGATTGCCGGTAGAGAGTCAGAAAGAGGGGGCACCTTTGATCCAAACCTCGGCTATGTTTCTAAAAACCTGGCTGGATTTGAGGAGAACAACGTGCTGGGAGCTCATCTTCTCTTCCCGTGATACAACCTCTCCTCGTTGTCATGAGAACAAAACCTTAACATTGATCGATCACTGGGTCAAGCCCTCAGGCCTCGGCTCCGACAGAACTGTATCTGAACCCCATACCCGGATATAAATATGCAGCTTCAAGTCCACATGCCCTCTTCAACCCAACTGCCCACAGGATAATCTAACACCCAGTCACAATGTTCGGGTCCATCTACCTTCCCTTCCACTACCGTGCTAGGTCCCTCTTCCACCGCTAAAGATCCCGCTCTCTCTCCAGCTTCACCTGGAAATCCTGGACATGCCTAATCCATTCTCCCTAACTCCTTTATCGGTGAAGCTATGACCACCTCTCTACGAAATCCCCTACCTGGGTAGTATGCTGGGTCATGAAGACGGACACAAAACTTTTTCCCGGTGACTCGCCGGTCCGCTTGAAGTAACCCGCTGCAAAGTAGGAAGTTAGGCTCTGATCAAAAGGATCACGATTTCTAAAAATCCACCACCGCTGCAAAGGGGTTGCCTGGTTGGACTTGGAAATCGGAATCCTTTTGATCAGAGCCTAACTTCCTACTTTGCAGCGGGTTACTTCAAGCGGACCGGCGAGTGATTACAGAAGAGCTTTTGGACCTCTGCCCGTCTTTTGGAAAGGCGTTAACCTCTTCCGGTCCTTGGCTGTTTCATCGCCTCTTTCACACAGCTTTCTAAGTGGGCAGAGCGGGCAAAATGATTGAATTTTTTGTGCTGGAGCTGGGCTCCGGGGCGCCAGTGCTAGTGCCCAATGAGGCCTCGAAGACCGTGGGAGATGTTCAACGATGAACTCACGACGAAGGAGTGAGGAAAACACAGCGAGATGTCTGCGAGGACAGTGGTATGTATCAGAGCGTGGGTAGATTGTCAATTGGGACGAGTGTACCATCGAGTGATTTCACGAGACACCTCCCGACACGCCCCAAAAGAAGGCCGAGGCTGGCGGGAAACAGCATCAAAACTTGTGCTGCTTCCATTGCCTCCGGTTAGGGTCAGTCCGAACCCCACTCCTGTTCAGGCATATTCTCTTGTTACCTGAAGCAGGAAGAAATTATCTCGAAGTGGAAGTCGGATGGCTTAAAGAATGCAAAACTCTATTAGGGGATGAGTAGGGCAAGTGTTCAAGTAATAGCTCCGAGTCTGGAGTGTCGGGAACTGGCCAGCCGTCTGCATGTCCTCAATTCCCCAGCTGTCGACAGGCTAGGTTTGGCAGTGGCCAGAGTTCATTTCTCTGTGTTGGGACAAATGGGGACAGGAACATCACTGCCCTCTCTTCGATTATTCTGTTTTGGCAAGTTAGAGGTAGGGGGTTATGTATCCATCCGATCCATCGTTGGTTTCCCAAGACCTTGGTACCAACCCATAGCCCGCAACTCTCTCATAACTACCATAACTTACCCGGTCACAGAGACATGGAGCCAAACCCAAACTTCGACTCCAGCAACTGTTCAGGGACCAGGTCTTTCACTAGACGTTGCCAGCGCCAGCTCAGGTTCCGGGAAAGATTTCCCTTGCGATACACGCCGCAACAACCCCACGGCAGCACGTGGAGCACCGACTCGGTTTATACCTAGGACACACCCAAAGTTTGTTGAAGCCCATGTCGTCCCCGTACACGTAACTGAACTCTCTGTCAGGCCCCATACACGTTAACCTACCACCTACCTACCCCACCTGTGCAACTACGGAAGAGATAAATGGACATTCTAGCTGCGACATACATGTCGACATCTTCCCATGTCAACTAGCTACCCCTTCTCGGCCAACAGCAGCACTATTTCGTACAGACCTCAGGTCCACCATCCTTTCTTCTATCTTCACCACTTAAGCCCTCACACCCGGCCCATCGTCACACGTACATACACCCGGACCACCTACGAGCGAGTCTACGATACTGTCACATTGTGTCACCAACCAACTACCTAGGTACCCTCTGCTCCCACCCCAATAGTGGAAGTACCTTACCTTCGCATCTGATGCCCCTGGAAGGACCAGTATGGGACTACTCGACCACAAGCCAAGCCTGTCAAGGCCGTAATGATCATCTACCAACCGGGCAAGAGTCCCACCCCAGCCGGCGAGTTCCACGAGTACCTACCAGTCTCTACGCCGGCAGTAACTTGCAACAGCCAAACCTCCACTGTCTGGCAACCCTTCACCGAAGGACGTGTCAAGGAAGAACCACTCCAAGTTGGTTGCTCTGACCGCAGAAGAGCTCATGATTTTGAAGAAAGAGTTTGCGCCTTCCCCATCCCGAAGCTCAAACACCTAAGATGTATTGTTTCGGCACCCCTCTACATGTTCTAGTTCCTTCCTTAAGTGACTTTAGATCTGCCACTCGGTAGCATACCTTATGGTAGGGCATGCCGTCCGGTAGGGCATCCGTTAGTGAGACACCTGTCGTTCGACGCCGCAGCTTCCATCTTGAAGTTCAACAACAAACCTTCAACCCCCACACGTACACATACCTAAAGGCCTTTAGGCCCTGCGTTCACAAGCCGCAACTTGGAATTAGAAGTCCCTTCGTCTTTCGGAGCATCCCGGCCGCTCTTTGACGGGCCAGACTTTCACATGTGGATCGCTTATGGATGGCCAGCGGAGTTTCAAGAACAAGTGGCCACGGGCCTCCTGAGTCCTCTCTAGCACATTCCAAAACAGGTGTGGGGTTATTGCGGCATCACACGGTCGATTTCCCGCATCTTAGCTGGTAGGCGGAGAAGCAGGGAACTGCCGGACAGCGAAAACAAGAGATGATCAACACAACGGAAGGGTGCTTACACTTTACAGATACAATGCAATCCTCATGGCTGTCAGACTGGTGACTCTCACAACCAACCCCAGATAACCTGAAAGGCCATACAAGCACAGTAAGCTCCAAATATATCATGGCGACGAGCCTGAAGGCTGGGAACTTTCTAGAACGCCTCCATCAAAATATCTCTTATTGCCAAGACGTAGTGTCAATAGCTCGCCAACTCCGGGCACGCCAACCATTCAACCGCGCTTCAATATCTACCTTCATGCGATGAGAAGGGGGTAAGACGGCTCGTCGTCAAACCCCACTGAAAGCACGTGTGGTATGACTGAATGCGCAAAGTCCGACCGGACGGCCGTGGTCACTGTCCAGACTGGCTGGCGGCCACACTTTTAGCCGTTGACGGGATTAGGTATGAGTAGGACAAGTTGCCCAGAGACCGTGATCACGGGACATGGGTCTCAAATTCACCGGTCATTAATGAAATATCGTAGTCTCGCTTGAGCGGAAATCGGAGCCGGGTGTGATGAGAAGAGGACGCTGTGCCTCATATGGGCAAGTCTTGCAGGCAGGGACGGGGTTTGGGTGTTCGGTGGTGAGTAGATTTGACGCCTCGACCATGATTGGCGACTGGCAGAGGCCGCTGTTGTGTCATACAAACAACAGCTGTCGCTGCTGCAGAAACAAAGCCTGGTGCTGCTGTTGGCCGACAATTTCGCCGACTGGGCGGCGAACTCACCCTGCTAATTGTGAATTTCCAACGGAAGACATTGCAACCCTCTGACGAGCATGATGGGGCGTCGAGGCCTCACGTTTCCGACCAGTGGCTGCCTCGAAGCTCCATCCGCAGCGCAGTCTGGTTCTCTGGGACGTCATCCTATCCAACACATTGGTAATTGTTCGTCACGCTGCAGAGTTTGGCGGATGGCACCTGCAACGGAGTTACCCCTGGGCCCGGTGGCTGTCCGTGACTGGATCGTGGCAACGTGGGAAAAAACCTGGCCGCGAGCGGAAGGCGTCTGGTGGTGGAGGCTAAAAGGGATGTTTAATCAAGCCCCCACTGACAGATTGAGCCCGCGTCCTCTGGCTGCAGGCCGTTTCCTCTCAATTTCGTCAACCGCTTTTGTATTAGTGCCTTAATCTTCGCCAGCGTCCTGATTGGAGCCTCTGGTCTTGTTCCTGGATTGACCCCTGTCAATGCACCATAGTGCCGAGATGAGCCCACAGGCCCCCGATGCGCCCGACGAGATGATTGGTCAACGTTGTGAAGCTATCCAGATACCCACGCGTGCTCAACAACGCAGGATCCGCCTGCTGGCCCGCGGCCCCCCAGGTCGAAGAAAACCTTAGCGGTGCACGACACATCAGGTCGAATCTGGGGCAATCGTGCTTTTCGTCTGTACAACAACCGTTTTGTCTCTCACAGAGCGTCCTCTCTTTTTCGTCCCTCATTTTTGCTTTCACCTTCACGACGCTTGTCCACAGAGCCCAGAGCCCTGTTGCTTATAACGCTCCCTGACCCTAGAGTTCGACTTGTTGACGACTTTCGCCCACTCATTCTGTCATGCGCAAAAGTCGCTCGACCCAGCATCGATTGCTTTAAGCGAAAGTTGAAGGATCCGGTACTCGCAACGCGTCGCAGCGCAGTATAGCCTCCTCGTTCGAAACTCAACAGTCACCAAAGCTCCCGGACATCGTGAAGCATGAGGCTCACAACAACCCTTCAGGCCGCCATCGGCTCGGCCTCTTTATTCCTATCCGCGCCGGCCTCCGCAACCGCCGGACATAGACACGCACACGAGCTGCTCGCCGCAAGGAGACATTCCCAACATGGCCACCACCACGGGGAGGTCAATGCATCTTCTCTCGAGAAGAGAGGCGGATGTTCCCTTCCCACGCATCCGGATCTTGTTCCAGTACCGGGTGCTATGAACAATGGCTTCGCCATGGCCGGGGACGTCAGCTGCTCCGACGGAAAGTACTGCCCGTATGCTTGCGTACCTGGCAAGGTGATGGCGCAGTGGCAACCCAACTCGAAATATGTGTACCCGGAGTCAATGGTAAGGGTTTTGGGACGGGATCCGAACTGAGGGCAGAGTGCTGACGGGAACAACAGAATGGCGGCCTCAAGTGCAACAATGGCGTTGCTGAGAAGCCTTTTCCGGATGCTCCTTATTGTGTCGACGGGACTGGTGCAGTCCAGGTTGTCAACAAGGTCGGAAAGGTTGTGTCTTTCTGCCAGACCGTATTGCCTGGTGATGAGGCAATGGTCATCCCGACTGATATCACCGGGGTTAAGACCATCGCTGTCCCTGGAATCAGCTATTGGGACAAAACTGCAGCCCAGTGAGTACTCATGTGACGTTTGCTGTTATGTGATTATACTGACAAGTTCGATAGCTATTATATCAACCCGCCTGGAGTGTCAGCTTCGGAGGGATGCGTCTGGGGAACCGAAAGCAAGCCCATCGGAAACTGGAGCCCCTACGTTGCGGGCGCTAACACCGTCGCGAATGGAGACACTTATGTGAAGATTGCGTGGAACCCCATGTTCGTTGGCTGTTCGCTCAAGAACAACCAGCCATCCTATGGCATTAAGATTGAATGCCCCGGCGGTGGCTGCAATGGTCTTCCCTGCGCCATCAATCCTGGCTCTAGTGGAGTAGGCGGCGTAGACAGCCCGGTCAAGGCCACTGGAGTTGGAAATGCCGACTTCTGTGTCGTGACGGTTCCTAGCGGCAAGACCGCTAACATTGTTGTTTTCAACGTCGACGGGTCCGAGGGCTCAGTCCCAGCCCCTTCGTCGGTTGTCCCACCACCGCCTTCGACAACGAAGGTGAAGGAGACCCCAACTTCGTCATCATCGTCATCCTCGTCGTCATCATCATCATCGTCGTCGTCTTCGTCTAGCTCGAGCAGCTCTTTTTCGTCGTCTGAGGAGAAGTCTTCCAAGGTGCCGGCTTCATCCAAGCCTTCGGGCGGCCCTAACTACTTCCCCGGTGGTGTCTTCCATGAGAACTCCACGACGACCGAGTCGGACCACCAGTCCTCGCATGGCAGCACAAAGTCGCCAACTATCAACACGTCGACAACGGGTGCGGCGCCCGTCTCAACCACCTCAAAGAGTGATGGAGCAGTAGATCAGAGTGGCTCCGCCATCGCTGGTCTGATCGTCGCCCTCGTTGCTGCAGCAGCACTGTACTAAGCTGCAGCTCGACCAAACAAAATATTCTTCTTCACCGCCAGCAGGCCTCATCCTCCATTCAATTCCATATCGATATTTAATCGATATTAGAGTTCGTCGACGGTCCCATCGACCAACACCGCGCCTTGCTTGCTGGCATTTATTCGATTCGTTTTTTGTTGCCCGTCCACGGACTTCGCAACCGCCCCCTTTAACCAACATACGCCGACTACTTGGCGCACAAGGCGCCGCGTCAACTCCCTCGGCTGGCTGTACATACGCCCCCGCTAACTCGCCATATCGAACCGTTTAGCATCCCGGTTGCGCTAGTGTTTATTGTTATTAGCAAACGGCCAGCTCTCACGCTTTTTTTGAGAACCGCTGGCCTACTGAGTTTCACGCCTTCGATTCTGAACGCGCCTGTATTCGGGCTGCGCACGGCCGTTTTTTTGTTTCTTTGCGAATTTCGCCGATATACCCAATTGAGCTTCGTTGTTTTGAGAGGTTTGGACCATCGTGCCATAGGATTGGAGCCTCGTGGACAGGGAAAGGAGGAGAGGGGAGTGTGGGGGAGGATGGGATAAGAGGAGGAATGAAAGGGATTATCTTCGTTGGATGGATAGGGCTAGGTTGGAGCTGGATATCGATCGAGGGGGACGGTAGGGGAGTGTCGCGCCTTGGTGCGTTGACTTCTTTGCTTTCCCGTCTCGCATGTCTCCGGAACGGAGCGATATCAAGGATGCCTTCGACGGACGATGAGATGTTAGGGGTTCTGCTCGAAAGCTAAGACCGAATTTTGGAAATGAGAATGATGTCTGATGATAGATTGAGTCGTACCTAGACCAAGTGCGCTGACATGAAGGAGAAAAAGAGGGAGGAATGAAGTGGTGGGGCGGCTGAGAGGACAACTTGACTTCGGAGATCGGAGATTGTAAGACAGGGCAGCCGCGACCCGGTGGCTTCCCCAACGTGCAACTATTGAGCTGAGACCGTTGAGGCTTGCACACGTTAGCAGATATTGAACAATTGACCGTGTTACTCAATCTCGTCTCCCATTCATCGAAACTGCCATCCATCCAGTGGGTATAAATCACCTATACAAACTCTGTCCCCGTCGTCGCCGATTCCGGATTCCGCCTTAAATTTTCATGCCATCTTTTGCACCCAGCCCGGCACATCGTCGATCTCGCCTGGGAGATCCGTACTCTCTCCCGATTCATATGCTGCAACGGCCTCCTCGTACTCCTCCTTGAACCGTTCCTTGATACTTTGGTAGGCGTTTGGCCAGCCTGCCAACACCGGGTTGCCGCCCACTTTCTTAGCCCCCTCTACCGCGAATAGCCTCAGCTGCCGGGCGATGAACCCGTTGAGCAAGCCCCCGTAGATTAGACTAGCTACGATAGACTCAACGCTGTCAATATCCGGTTTTTTATTGCCAAAGATCAATCCTTCGGATGGCATCAATGTCCGCGGCCCGCCGGGTGGTGGTGCCAATAAAGAGCTCGACTCGGCATCAGAGACGCTGTTAGTGACTGCCTTCAGGAAGATGGTGTTGATGTGTGCCGGTCGTGCTCTTGGGGCTGGCTTGAGCGGAATGTATCCCTCTAGTATCTTTTGTACGTATGAGGCCGCGGTGACGAGGTGTTCAAGGGACAATGCGGCCATCTTTTTTGAGGGGGTGCCGTCGGGATTGTGGCTCTGCCATGTCAGGAGGAAGACTTTTCTGGAGAACGAACGCCACACCAGCGGCTTGAGTCGGTAGAGAAGTGTCAGGTACAAACCCCTGTCCCATAGCCAGTCCCTGCTGTGGGCCAAGGCCTGGTAAAAAGCGACAAAATTCCCGGTCCGCACCGCGGCGCATATGGGGAAGAATATGTCGCGGAAGCCGGCAGCCTCAGGCCGCCGAAGCAGATTAAGAGAAGGGAAGCGTCCAAGCAACAGGTTTGAAGGTATCCAGAAGGTGAGAATCTGTCGTCGGTGCTTCTGGAACTGAGGCGGGCACTGCCGATATGCCGCCTCGAAGCACATGTGCGCTCGGAGGTAGTGTCCGTAGTCGAAGTTGAACCGACCAAGGTAGTAGAGGAAAGTTACCCGTTGTGATGCTGGATATAGCGACAGGGCCGGCCCACTGGTGGATAGATTGGTGAACATCTGGACTGCGAGCCGTGATTTATCGCACTGGAAGTAGTCAGAACCAAGTTCATCTCCACCTCTTCGGCCACTAGGGTGATGCGTACCGCAAACAGGAGCTTCAAGGTAAGATTTGCGAACAAGTACACGGCCACCTTCTTGCCTTTTGGCGGTGACCATCTGGTGCTGGACCTGTCGGTAAGGCAAGACGTGAATATCTTCTGGATCACGTCGGCTGCTAGCTCCACAATGGACTTCCTCTCTCCAGACTCGTCGCCGGGCATGTCGCCTTGGATCTGAGCAATGAGTTCTGGCTGGCGCGTCAGCCCCATAACCAGCTTTGACAGCGACTCTGAGAGCGACATGCTGGTCTGCAGCAGCATGGCGCCATATGTGGGGTTGGCGAGAGCATTGGCGCAGGATCTTGAGGGCGGGTCAGCAAGATGTGAGGCGTCGTCAAGGATGAGGGCACATGCATGAGCAGGTCGCTGAGACTGGCGTGAAGGGCGACCAGGTTGTCGAAATCGACGTCTCTCCAGTACTCGAGATACACCTTCATGAGCGCGTTGAATCCGGGCCAGGGCGGGCCCTTTCCATCGGCCACATCGTCTTCCTCTGGTAGGCACTTGTCGACCAGCTTCTCGAGCGCGTTGCTGCCATTATCGGGAAAACTTGCTTTGAGTTCGCGCTTCAGTCGGAAATAGTGGTCTGGGACGTCGTTCTCAACTAGGAGCCATTTTCGAAGTTCGTCGCCGTTCTGGGCGATGACAAAGCCGCGAATGCTTGTGAGAAACTCGACGACAAGACTCATTGTGAAGGCGGCGAGCTTCAATGGTGGGCTTGGCGGGGGTTGGGTGAGTGAATCTGCGAGGTCGCGATCTGAGCAAAATGTCCAATTGGCGCAATCGATTCGGCCTATTTAATTTTGCTGGCAGAAGGTGCTAGGAGGTCTTTCATTTCGTCGAGACTTGAGCGGCCCTAGTGTTGCTATTGTTGCGAGGTTGAATAGCGAGGACAATGGGATGAGACCCAGCCGCCTCCTAGTGAATTCGAGGTCAAGGCCTCGCTTAATTGGTCGAACTGGTGGCCCACCCCTTACAACGGCCCCGGCTCACCGTCAAACCCGAGCATCCCATGTTCCACACCGCGATCGTGTTCACTGCATGGATCCGTTCTTGTCAAACGGCAAAACGATCAGGTATTTCTATTTACATTTGATGTCGCCGACCCATTAATTGTTTTACGTACTATCATACGGACTCAATCCTCTGCACGACCATGGCCGTCGCTGCGCCTCCGCCATTGCAGATAGCCGCAACACCGTACTCGCCAGGTTTGAGTTGATGAAGAAGTGTCACGAGAATTCGAGAGCCTGAGCTGCCAAGGGCGTGACCCAGGGAAATGGCGCCGCCAAGGGGATTTACGTTCGCTCCCTCAAGCCCGAGGATCTTAGAGTCTGTTAGCTGGATCTCGCCCCCCCCGATCCTCCCAGGGACGTTTGCTCACCTTCTCGTTTGCCTTGATCACCGCCGCGAAGGCCTCATTGAACTCCCAATGCGCAACCTGCTCCTTGGTGATTCCCGCCCGTTCCAGAGCAATGGGGACCGCCTTGGCTGGGGCGATAGGAAAGTCGATTGGGTCTACCGCTGCGTCGGCGGAGCCGCAGATGCGAGCGAGTACCCGCGACCTCGAGCCAAACTCTTGCGCAAGTGCCTTGCTTACAATCACGAGAGCGCTCGCACCGTCGTTGAGGGTCGAAGAGTTTGCCGCAGTCACAGTGCCCGTGCCGTCGCGGATGAAAGCCGGCTTCAGCGTGGGGACCTTTTCGAGCTTGACATCGAGGTAGCCCTCGTCTGTGTCGACGACTGTGTCGCCCTTCTTGCCCGGCACTGTAACCGGGGCGATCTCGTCGGCAAATGCGTTCGCTTTCCATGCTGCCTGCGCTCGCTCGTACGATTGGATAGCATACTGATCCTGCATCTCCCTAGTGATGCCGTACTTTTTGGCGGTATTCTCCGCACAGTTACCCATATGGAACTGGTCGTATACATCGGTCAAGCCGTCCTTGATCAAGCCATCTTCCACCTTGAGGTGGCCGAAGGCGGGCATCCCACTGGCACGGGGCAGGTAGTATGGTACCCTCGTCATATTCTCCATGCCTCCGGCGATCTGCGCCTCTGACAGGCCTAATTGGATGTTTTGCGCCGCAAACACTACTGCTTTGAGCCCCGAGGCGCACACCTTATTGACGGTGATTGCTTCGACAGTCGAGGGGAGGCCGGCAAATATCGCAGCTTGACGCGCCGGGGCCTGCCCGACGGAGCCCTGGAGGACATTGCCCATGTAGACATCGGTGATCTTGGAAACGGGCACCCCCGACTTCTCAAGGGCCGACTTGATGGCGACGGCGCCGAGTTGTGGAGCGGTGACTGATGTATAGGATCCATTGAACTGCGCATGTCAGGACACTCCCGCTGCTCACTAGGGCCTCCCACGCCATACCTTTGCTGTTGGCGTTCTTGAGGCGCTCAGAATGTAAGCGTCCCGGATCTCCTGCCGGAGACAAGACTGGGAGGAAAAGAGCCGAGCCGAACCGCCTCCAAATCGCAACGGCATGCGCAACGGAGCTCTGAACCGGCCCGCCATGACTGAGTTGGCAAACAGCAAGCAACTTTGACGGCAAGACGATGTACAGGGCAGCGAGCAAAAAATAAACCAGGAGCACAAGGGAGAAGATGAGGGAGGGCGAGAGGCCAGCTTGGACCTTTCATCTTTAAGACATGACATGACGGCAGTCCTCGGCTTGTGACGGGCTGTCGGGTGGAGAAGGCTTGAGCCTTGGCCCGGGGGGCAAGCTACCCCTCAGACATCCCGCTGGCCCGCCAGCCCACCCTCCACTGGGGTTCAGGGGAAGCTGGAGTCGGGTGCGGCGTGCAACGGTCTTCCAAGCCATCAGCTATTTTCGAGGTAGGTTGAAAAAAGGTTGTAATCGTCCAAAAAATCGCTTCTTGGCTAACCTGAGTACCCAGCGATCGATGCCACCAATCCACAGGTTACGCTGCTGTGCAAGTTGAATGCAAAGCACCAAAGTTGCATCAGGAGCGGGTCCTCACACGGTTATGTTCCAGAACATCAAGGCCTCGCTTGTTACCTACATTACAGGCCTTGATTGCATTGGAAAGACCTTAATTCGGGGACATGCTATGAGAATGTAGGAAAGCCATTTCCAAATGGAAAATGGCCCGTCATAATAAAACCCATGGGCTGCTTCGACAGCAAGTTTGGCTGGAGCCTTCGTACCGGTACATCATTATCTGGCGGCTGTGATGCTGGTGCACGTGCTACCTATGCCACCTTTGCGCGTTTGCTGATTGGCTGCCAAACCCCCAACCCATCTTCGCCTCTTTGATTTCGAATCATCATCAATGCTTCACCATCACGATTGATCCTCAGCAGAACAATTTGGTTCATATTAAAGCCTCTAGCTACGGAACTACCCTCGCCCTCTTCGACGACCAAACTCGCGATAAACCAATCGTCTCTTACAAATGTCGACCGCCGCTCGCCGCCGTCTCATGCGAGACTTCAAGGTGAGGGCAACATGGCACCCGCATCCACACAGACCTCAGCGATATTGACGACCGGTCGCAGCGCATGCAAACAGATCCCCCCGCAGGTGTTTCTGCTTCACCAGTTCCCGACAACGTCATGACTTGGTAAGAGAACGGCTTTGGGCCCCCGCTCCGACACCCATCTAACCCAACCACCCCAGGAATGCCGTCATCATCGGCCCCGCGGATACCCCGTTCGAAGATGGCACCTTCAGGTTGGTAATGCATTTCGAGGAACAATACCCGAACAAGCCGCCGTCTGTCAAGTTCATCAGCCAGATGTTCCACCCCAACGTCTACGCCACGGGAGAGCTGTGTCTCGATATTCTACAAAACCGATGGAGCCCAACGTACGATGTGGCCGCTGTACTCACCAGCATTCAAAGGTCGGTACAGGCTATCACTCGCTGAAAATACTGGGTTAATATTGACGATGGATTTTGCTTCAGCTTGCTCAACGACCCAAATACTGGATCCCCTGCAAATGTCGAAGCATCCAACCTGTATAAAGACAACCGCAAGGAGTATACCAAGAGAGTTCGGGAGACAGTTGAGAAGAGCTGGGAAGATTGATGGCATATATTACAGGCAAACTTAATAACAAACAACATACACAAGGGATTCAATAACCAGAGCGGCGGGGTGGCAGTCGGATACAACAGGTGCGAGTCGAGCGAGCCTTCGGCATTGGGACACCCCACTCGGACAACTTCCGGGAAGCTGGCGGAACGAAGGGATGTGCTCTTGGCGTTTTGGCTCTGGTTCAGTGAGGCTCAATCGGCGCACAGCATTTGGAAGGCTTTTAATTTTCTGGGCGTTCACCTGCCTGGGTCTTTGGGGTGAAAGACATGAGGGGCCCCTTATCTAGTTGTATGTAGATTCGATAAGGAGATGGAGACTCTGGAGGAAGACGCAACACGAACGGAGTTCAGGGCCCACAGTCATAGCGAGTCAATGCATTTACATCCCTACTTTGAAAGCTGGCCGCTGACTTGCAGGCACAAGAATTGTAAGGTTCGGTATATAGCCTCGTCACATCTCGGTGTGTCACCGAAACCCTGATTAGTGAGGCACACACAGAAAACAATGTGGCTTCGACTGTTTAACTGACAGCTCAATGACCGGCGTCGTGCAACGGGTTCGTGCCCAAGTTGCGTCAGGCTGCAGCCATCTCGCGCCTCCACTTGCATTAAGAGGTTAATCTGCTGTAAATTTGAGTTCCACCCCTGACCGTCCGAGTTTCTCCCTGACGAGGAACCTCGAGGCGGTCCGCCGCCAAGCCCTGACGCTTGATACATCCAGCCCAATCGCGGCACACCTTCGCCCTGAAACGCCCCTCCCCCCAAAGTACCCCCCGACCGCCGCGCGAGCTAGCGCGTCATTCAACCTCAACTTGCCAAATGGCACCTGTGTCGTAAAAACATCCCCTCCTCGGTCTCTTTCGTCCCTTGTGTTGTTCCCATCAGCGAAGCCCTGGCTGCGAGCCCCACCTACCTGCTTTTAGATCTTTGAGTACATCTTTTTTTAGCCAGATATCCTCGACTTTCGGGATTTCGCTCTCTTGAGCCGGTGTGTCAGATCCGGTCCGCATTTCGACGGCACACGTAACTTCGGCCTCGGAACCCGACGACCACCAACACGTTCTCTGCCGGCCCGGCGTCTGCCAGCGACCCCCCCTTCCACCCTGCTGTCCTGACGGCGCTAGCCTTTCATGATACTGCGCTGCCCGGCGCGGGAAGCGGACTGCCAAAATGTCGAGCGCAAATAGCATCAAGGTCGTGGCTCGGTTCCGCCCGCAAAACAGGATCGAGATTGAATCGGGCGGTCAGCCCATCGTCCGCTTCGATGGCCAGGATACGTGCACGGTCGAGGTGAGTGGCAATTCTGCCCTGCGCTGCGCGCCGTGGCCTTTGGTGAGCGTGCTAACGCGTCTCTTTGCGCCTCTTTTTAGTCCAAGGAGGCCCAGGGCTCCTTCACGTTCGACCGGGTGTTTGATATGGCATGCAAACAATCCGATATTTTCGATTACTCTATTAAGCCCACTGTCGACGATATTCTAAACGGTTACAATGGCACCGTCTTCGCCTATGGCCAGACGGGTTCGGGCAAGTCGTACACTATGTTAGGCCCTAACATAGACGACGACGATGGTAGGGGTGTTATTCCCAGGATAGTCGAGCAGATCTTCGCAAGCATCATGTCAAGCGCCGCCAACATCGAGTACACGGTACGCGTCAGCTATATGGAGATCTACATGGAGCGCATCCGCGATCTGCTGGCCCCCCAAAACGACAACCTACCAATACACGAGGAGAAAAATCGCGGCGTCTACGTAAAGGGCCTATTAGAGATATACGTCTCGAGCGTCCAGGAGGTTTATGAAGTGATGCGGAGGGGTGGAAATGCAAGGGCCGTCGCCGCGACAAACATGAACCAGGAATCATCCCGCTCCCATTCGATTTTCGTGGTCACCATCACCCAGAAGAATGTCGAGACGGGCTCAGCGAAGAGTGGCCAGCTCTTCCTGGTTGACTTGGCCGGTAGTGAAAAGGTCGGAAAAACGGGCGCCAGTGGCCAGACGCTGGAAGAGGCAAAAAAGATCAACAAGAGTTTGAGCGCCCTGGGCATGGTCATTAATGCGCTGACAGACGGAAAGTCCTCACATGTCCCGTACCGAGACTCCAAGCTCACCCGTATTCTACAAGAATCTCTGGGAGGTAACAGTCGGACCACCTTGATCATCAACTGCTCTCCCAGTAGTTACAACGATGTGGAAACCCTGAGCACGCTGCGTTTTGGTATGCGAGCCAAGTCGATCAAGAACAAGGCCAAGGTCAATGCGGAACTGAGCCCGGTGGAGCTGAAGATGATGCTCGGGAAAGCCAAAACACAGATTACCACCTTTGAGAACTATATCGTCAACCTGGAAGGTGAGGTGCAGCTTTGGCGCGCGGGAGAAGCGGTACCAAAGGAGCGGTGGGTGCCATCGTTGGGAGCGGACGGCGCATCAAAGACCGAACCCAGGGCAGCAAGGCCCTCGACGCCCTCAAGGCTACTTCCAGATAACCGCGCTGAGACGCCAGCCATCTCGGAACGGCCTGGCACGCCCAGCTTGCCCCTTGAGAAAGACGAGCGGGAAGAATTCCTGCGCCGCGAGAATGAGCTCCAAGACCAGCTCGCAGAGAAGGAGTCTCTGGCCGCCAATATCGAGAGACAATTACGGGAGGCAAAAGAGGAGCTTTCTTTGCTGAAGGATCATGATGGGAGGCTTGGCAAGGAAAATGAGAAGCTCACAAGCGAAGCCAATGAAGTCAAGATGCAGCTGGAAAGGCTAGCGTTCGAGAATAAGGAGGCCCAGATCACTATGGACGGTCTGAAGGACGCAAATTCGGAGCTTACGACCGAGCTTGACGAAGTCAAGCAACAGATCCTGGACATGAAGATGAGCGCCAAGGAGACCAACGCGGTGCTGGACGAGAAGGAGAAGAAGAAGGCAGAGAAGATGGCCAAGATGATGGCGGGCTTCGATCTGACCGGCGACGTTTTCAGTGAAAATGAGCGGTCAGTTGCTGACGCAATCGCACAGATCGACGCTTTGTATGAGATCAGCTCAACCGGTGATCCCATTCCGCCTGATGATCTCAAGGCGCTCAAGGACAAGCTCCTTGAGACACAAGGTTTCGTGCGGCAAGCCGAGCTCTCATCATTCAACGTTGCTTCGAGCGAATCAGAAGCTCGCAAGCGAGTTGAGCTAGAAGCGCGCCTAGAGGCGTTGCAGCAAGAACACGAAGAGGTTCTCACGCGCAGCCTCGGAGACCAGGACAAGGATGAAGTTAAGGCACTCCTCGCCAAGACACTCACAGACAAAGCGGGTGCTCAGGTTGAGCTAGTTGAGGAGCTCAAGACGGATATCACGCTTAAATCGTCGGAGAATGAGCGTCTTAAGGCGTTGGTCGAGGACCTACAACGGCGCGTCAAATCGTCCAACGGGGCGGCGGCTGTCCCGATGTCGAATGGCAAGACGGTGCAACAGCAGTTGGCCGAGTTCGACATTATGAAGAAGAGCCTGATGCGCGACTTGCAAAACCGCTGCGAGCGCGTGGTGGAGCTCGAAATTTCACTCGACGAAACACGTGAGCAGTATAACAACGTGCTCCGCAGCAGCAACAACCGGGCGCAGCAGAAGAAGATGGCGTTCCTGGAGCGCAATCTTGAGCAGCTCACCCAGGTGCAACGGCAGTTGGTCGAGCAGAACTCAGCGCTCAAGAAAGAGGTGGCAATCGCCGAGCGCAAACTGATTGCGCGCAACGAGCGTATCCAGAGCCTCGAGAGTTTGCTACAGGAGAGCCAGGAGAAGATGGCACAGGCCAACCACAAGTACGTACACCCCTCTGCAACATCCTGCCATATTCAATATCTAATCGCTGTTTCTGCACAACCAGGTTCGAAGTGCAGCTCGCGGCCGTCAAGGACCGCCTGGAGGCCGCCAAAGCTGGTAGCACACGCGGCTTGAACTCGCCTACCGGTCTCGGGGGCTTTAGCATAGGTAGCCGGATTGCTAAGCCGCTACGTGGAGGCGGCGAGGTTGCGGCCACAAACCCAACCGTTGCGAGCCTGCAGAACCCGTCGGAGAATAAGAGGTCGAGCTGGTTCTTCCAGAAGTCGTGAGATGAGGGGGAAAGGAAAAGATAGCGATGAAAGAGATACAATTTCACTTCTTTTTCTTGGGTTTCACGATTCTTGGGAGATGAGGACCAGGGACGAAAGTCTATTCCATTATTGGTTTGGTGAACAACGAGCATGTCTGGCGTGCGGGCGGTTGGTTGGTTGGCGGTTTGTGACGGCCGTGGTGGCGAGGTGGCATTTGCGGTTTTCGCGATTCGCGAGTTATACCCAACGAAACGCCCCCCTTTTATTAAAGACCTCTTTTTTCTTGTAGAAAGAAAGAAAACAAAACCTCCTAATTATTCCGCTTGGCTGTTTTCTATTCCTGTCACTTCCTTTTGCTACCTTAACTATATGGGTATGGGAGAAACGGAGAAGACAATAACCGGTGTCAAGGGTAGGTATCTAGATGGCTGGGAATGGGGGAGGGTGGTTGATTGGCTTTCTCTTTTTACTGCTGCTAGGGGCATACATCAGGTATCTTGGTTTATCAGACAAACAAACAGATACATAGGCATACAGAACCGGGCATCGGAGCCTAGATTCGGGAGGGAAACATGGATGAGCTTCTTATCATGACTAGCAGTTTCGTTGTACAAAAACATGAGAGAACTTGGGTGTGATGCAGTTGTGAGGGATGGGATGGTGTTTCGCTAGTCGCGAGCCCCCCGGTTAGCTGGCATTGTTCAGATGTCAATATGGCCCCTTTCTTTTACTCTCATGGCCAAGCGAGGGGCAAGAAGAAATATGTAGACGGTGCAATGTGTGAAACAGCCTTGGTTTAGTTGTACTACACAGAAAAATTGTTGCCCGAGGGGCCTAATTTACGGCTTGCACGAAAGCAAATGATACAAATATGAAGAGTTTTTCATACATTGAGCTACTAATGAGCTACCGAGATAACGCTCGAGATCCGAACCAGACATCTGATGGTGAGCGGTGAGATACGCAAAGTCCTATCGACTGACAAAGAAAACAACAGACATCATAACCGACATGGAAAACCAACTACCACCTCCCTATAGAATCGCAGATGACAGTTGTGATGCGACGCGTGAATAACCGAGTTGAGATCGAGCATGTTGTCGGCCAAATTTACTTCTCAAGCCTTTTGCGACTTGGCGATGATGAGGATCATCTGGGGAATCAAGACAGCGACGAGGAGAGCATAGGCAGCGAGACTGACGCCGACGATCTTCGCATACAGCTTGTAAAGGCGCACCCAGCTAGAGGTCGGGAAGGTCGTCAAAGCGTCGCGCATGGTAACGAAACCCTTGCCACCAAGAACGGAGGGCTCGACCTTGCCCTGGAAGGAGCGGTCGAAAGGAACGATGGTGCTCTCATCGGGGCCTAGCAGCGAGGCCTGGACACGAACAAGGAGCACGTTGGCGGGGACAACCATGATGAGCTGGATAACGATAGCAACCAGGCCAACCACGGTGGGCTTCCACAGGTCGTTAGGGCTCATCTTGTAATCATCATTATTATCGCGGGTAAGCCCCAGGGCCCTGCCAATGAGTGCGGGCAGCAGGATGTTAACTGCGGTGGCGAGCCACACGGCAAGAATAGGGAAGCAGGTGGCCTCGAACGTCTTCTTGAAGGGCGGAAGGCGACGGTAGAATCGGCGGTCGCTCGGTGCAGAGATGACAATGTGGGTCCAAGCAGCACTGAGCTGGACCAAGGCAAGTTGGGCGAGAAGGGCACCGATCGGGAGCAGAGGGATGAATTTGGTGAAGGCCTCGTCGAGGGAAACTTGGGCAAACCCTAGGACAAGTGCGCAGGCGATACCGCGGAAGTATGAGCGCCAGCCGCCAACACTGGAAAGGAGACGGCGGGTAGCACGGAGTGATGTTGTGATCGGCTTCCCGGGAACAGGCGCCCGTGGTCCTTGGTCTGTAGCGCTTTCATCCAAGGCAACGGGCTCGTAGGCAGGCGGGTTCGGGTCCTCGACGATCGCAAGAGTCGGGAAGATTGAGCCGAGCGTGTATCCGATCTATCCAGCGGTTAGCAAGTCCAGCTACGCCTGTCTCTCAACAGCAATACTTACAACAATAAAGACGGGGAAGAAGACGATGAAGTCCACAAACCCCACAATGGGGGCCCACGAAGGGAGATTCCAGTTCTCCGGCGGCGGCTCAGACACAGCGCGTCTCGCGAGGGCATGGCCCAGGCTCGCGTGGTTCGAAAACATGATGGGCTGGTTGGAAAATTAAGAGAATGTAGATACTCGAAATCGAAAACAAAATGATGCAAGATAAAATAGAAACTTGGGCGATGAAGGAGCTGGAAGTAGATAATCAGTAAAAGAAAAACGGATGCTCGGGGGAAGATCACCAACTAGGCTACAGCGGCGATTATTGAACCAGGTAGAAAGGAGGGGCTCGACGCTCGCAATACGAGGCGGATTACGCCAGTTCTTTTAAAGCCCCTGACCCGAAGGGTCCCCAGATTTCAGGTGCTGCAGGGGGGCGAATCGGTCCCTCGGACAGCCAACAACGCCCGACAAGGCAACAGCTGCAACGCTCGACTCCAAGGTCTTGGGATGGCGGCTGGTTCAATTGGCTGTCGCCAATCAGCTGTTGCACTGCCTCGATGCGCCACGCGGGTGCAGGCGGCCGGCGGAAATCAGACTGACAGCTCTTTGTGTTCAAAACGCGGGCATCCGCTCCAGCCTTCACTGTTGTTATTCCCGCCATCAGGACTGTGTCATGATTCGCGGCCGAAGAAGTCGTCGCTAAACAATGAAGGTCCAGGCATCGCATTGAGAAGGCAAGGGTTTTACACCAACATCTGTTGGATCCTACCGACGGGTCGAGGCCATGACTGATGTCCCTTGGCGCAAACATTCGATCCAAAAGAAGTGTGTATTTCATGCAGCCTTGTCGTCCATGTGACTGGTCCAACTCGGTGCGAGCGGGTGTGAAGCATCGTGGCACGAGAGCTCTTGGGCAGTTCTGGCGTCCAGGCTGCGGGACGCATGTCGAATCATGAAGTTGTATTCTATCCCCGGTGGTCTACGACAGAAGCACGTCGACACCTCCATGAACCAGCTTCCCTGTTGAAGTGAAACCGAACTCGTAGCGTTTGGGACGAGAGGGACCCCTTCTGCTGCAGTGCAGACAGGCATTGCGCTAGCGCTGCAGGAGCATCCCGCCGACGTCACTCCATATCGATAGGGCATATCGATAGGCGCTTGCGGCGCCAAGCTCGAAGCAGTTGAGGAGGGGCAGAGGGCATTGCGATCAAAGCCGCGACCCGTTGAGAAAGGTCCCATCTCTGCGCTCTCCCGTCTAGTCAGACAAATAGTCCATCCTTACGCATGTCGGCACCGTCGATTCCAAACCTGCTGTCGCTGCGTGGAGCCTCGCGCGGCGGCGGCAGAGGGCGGGGTTTCGGGCGCGGTCGCGGGGGTGTTGGAAGCTCAAGTTCAAGCCCCACACCTGGCCACGATATCACCATCCAGGGCACCGACACCGACGCGGCGCTATCCCGGCTGAGCGCCGTTGAGCTCGGGTATCTCGATGACCCCTTCGCGGAGTTCCTCGCACAGAATACCGCCCCGGGCCCGCCAACCCGCAGACTACCCATCATCAACAGAGGTAACCCCCACCCTTGTCAACACACCCATACCCAGCCAAAACCCAAGCCCAAACCCAAACACCCCATTAACCGCCCTCCAGGGACCTACACCCGCACCACAGCCATAGACACCATCGTCAACCACTTCCTCGCCTCGACATCCGGCTCCCCCCGGCAAATCGTATCCCTCGGCGCAGGCACCGACACCCGCGCCCTGCGCCTGTTTACCACAACCCCCCCAACCCCCCACACCGACATCCTCTACCACGAGATCGACTTCCCCGCCATCAGCGCCAAGAAGCTCGCCACGGTCCGCACCGCCCCGCGACTCCGTCCCGTCCTCACCATCACCGACACATTTCCCACCTTCTGGGCTGCACACTCCGCCTCCGAACCATCGAACCAACTGCGCTGCCACGGTGTCGATCTCCGTGTGCTCGCCTCCCCATCGCGGAAACCACAACAAGAACCTCAAGCCCCCGAGCCCGGGTCCGAATCGGGGCCCCCGTCCTCCGAGTTAATACAGGGTCTCCGCCATGATATTCCCACCCTGCTGATATCAGAGTGCTGCCTCTGCTACCTCTCACCGGAGCAGGCGTCAGCCGTGTTGTCATACTTTACGCAGCGCATCCACGACCTGGGGATAGTGTTGTACGAGCCTGTTCGACCGGATGATCCCTTTGGGCGAATGATGGTGACGAACCTGGCAGCAAGGCGGATCCACATGCCGACGTTGGAGGTGTACAAGCTACCCAGCGACCAGGCCCAGCGATTAGTCGATGCTGGGTTTGAGAAGGTCGAGCAGATGACGGTTGATCGTATTTGGGAGCGCTGGGTGTCGCCTGACGAAAAGGAGCGGGTGGATTCGCTGGAGGGGTTAGATGAAGTTGAGGAGTGGCTGCTACTGGCAGGCCATTATATCGTTGCATGGGGATGGAGAGCAGATAAATTCACATTGCCTGAGACATAAATTGATAGATAGATAGATACACGTGTCCCGTATCCCTCACAATCGGTGAACAGCAAGCATTTCGTTTTATAACATTAGTGAATTCTTGGCTATAAACCTACACTACGCGCTGGATGCCGAGCTATAATGCAACACACAGGGGTTCCAACTAGAATCCTGTGCATAGCGAAGAAATATTAGGGTTTTTTTGGGATGCTAAACATAAATACCATCCTCCCATCCGGGTATCATCCTTTTCCCTATAACCAATCCCACACGCTAGGAACACCAACTCCCCAAAAAGGAACGTCGCTCAACCCATGATCCATTCTCTCAATGTACCGCCCACCAACTCAGAAGAGGCGGAGGCTGGTGTGCTGCTGCTGCCGCGTGCCGTTCAACATGGCGCGGAACTTCTTGGGGCGCTGCTGTAGGCGACGGAATGCCTCTTGAACATGCCGAGGCTCAACAGGCGTGCGGCCCTCACTAGGCGGATCGAACAGGCCCTGAGCGAGCTTGCGCTTCTTGGTACCAGCACTCTCACCAGTATCTTTCCGCATGTCTTCGTTATCCTTGATTTTGAGCGCTTCCTCGGTCAGAGTCTGGACCATCTCGAAGGTCAAAAAGCCGAGAATATCGACGATATCGTCTGACGGCTTGCTGTCCGTGACCAGGCCAAAGCCAGCCCACTCTCGGAAGCGCTTGCCCTTGCGGTAGGTGAATGATGCTTGACGGAATTCAGACCAAGTGACGTACTCCTCTCGCGTCATGGCTTTCGTGCGCTCGTCGGCCTTGCGGAGGCGCTGCAGGGTAATGTAGTTCATCTCTTCCTCTTCTTCGTCCTCCTCGTCTTCACGCTCCGGAACCTCGACGTTGAAGAATGACAGGGGCTCCCAGGGTAGACCGACTCTGGCCTTCTTGTTCTTCTTGGCTCCGTCGTCAACGGGGCCACCGGGTACTACACCTCCGCCGACGGGGTCTTCACCAGCACCGATGTCCGCCTCGCCGCCTTTGTCGTCCGAGTCCTTGACGTTCTTGCGCACGTCCTTCCAGGACAGAAATGTGCGCAGCCGGGAGACCTTGGGGGCATCGTCACGGATCTGGAAGATCAGATCATTAATAGTGATTGAGCGGGATCCGCGACGAGCAGCGTGTTCCGTACAGCTTCGGAGCTATGGGCAAGGTCAGCAAGCAGCATTTTTCAGTATTCTGCGCAGAGACTTACAATTTCGACGACTTGCTGGCGAACGATATCCTCAATGATACCGGTAGTTTCAACAGAGGGTTCTCCAGTCTCGCCAGAGACGTACATCATCTGGATTTCAGGTGTTATTTGGTGAGCTTTGCGCATTGCGAGAAACATAAAATGAACGATGTATTCCCAGAATAGATCCTCTCCCGTAACGAGATCAACCTGGGATGGGGCCCAGGGATCCTCCAAACCAGCCGAGGATAAAGCACTCGCAGTTGTCGGTCCAGAGCCGCCGCCCGCTTGGGCACTGTTGTGAAGAAAAAGAGTAGGGTCTATGTCCATTTGATTGGGGTCCGCCTGTCCGTTGGCGGCAAGCGATGGCTCCTGTCTGATATGGCCAGCTCTCGCAGGAACATCGTATGCAATTCCGGGGCCTTGGTAGGCATGATAGGGGAATTGCGAAGGAGCGGTCTTGTAATTGGGGATACCAACCGCCAAATCAAATAAACCTTGGAACAGCTCGGCTCCAAAAGGATCCGAAGATCCTAGCGAGCCGGTAAGATATCTTCCATGAGGTTGGGAAGCCTGCGGAGCATCTGAGATCGACGCCTGCTCGGGCTGCTCTTGGGCAGCAATTCGGAGCTCGGGCTCAGGACTCGTGGACTTTAAGTCGATTCGGTTGTTGGATGATCTATGAGCTGCGGCAGCATCAATGACTTGTGAAAAGACAGAATTGTCGATAACAGTCGAATCCCCGAGGGCTCTAGTGATTGTGGGAGTTGGAGGAAACAGTAATTTTCTGCTTCCTGACAGGTCCGGGCCCATCACAGGGCTCTTTCCAAAGGCCCGGGCATATCTGTGGGCGCGAAGCTTGCCCAGATCTTCCGGACTTCCAGGCATTTCGGGGCTGACCCGAGTCGGCGAGCCACTTGCAGATATTTTGACGTGGCTTCGGGGAGTGGTGATGGCCAAACTGGACATGCGAATTTGGGTTTCCCTATGCTGGTGTCGCAAATCGGCCAGTGCTTGGGCGTCTAGAGACCGTGACGGAACCTGTATTGGTTGGGGTCCAGAAGGCCGAGGAAGATGGAAGTGGCGCTTTCTTCTCCCACCTCTCTGGGGCGGTGGGTCATCTTCAGATCGAGGCCAGACCATATATTCAGAAGCGGAAACTGCTGAAGCGCTCTGATTCGCCTGTCTCAGGAACCGGTCTTGGGCAGACGAAGCTCCCTGTGCTTCAAAAGGCCCAGCCATGGTGGGGTTTTGGGATTTCCGTCCGATGTTGATGATGGACTGTCCTGTGACGGACCTATCCCTTTCTGGTTGAAGCTCCTCAAGTCAAAGAGAGACTTGCGACGAAAACTCGTGGGCTCTACCAAACCAAGATTGGGAGCTGGACCAGATGTCTTATAGATCAGGCTGCTGAGTGAAAGTCGACTGTCCCGGCGAAAACACCAATACACTGCCCATTGAGCGTCGCCCCGTTCTCGAACCCGATAGACGGAGCTGTGGCAGACGTACTGGTGGGGGACTTGCCGAGGCAGAGGAGGGAATTCAGGTGCTGGATGGCCAATTGCTCGCGGAAAGGAAGATCCGTGATATGGACAAGGCTGTGGGGGTTTCTGAAGTGGACACAAAACGAGGCCCGATCAAATAATGACCAGCACCAGGAAGCGGAATGTGATATGCGTGAAGGTCGGATATGAGGCAGATTCGCCGCTGTTTAGGAAAACATGGTGGTGTGTAGAAGAGGGCTGGTTTGGGAGGAGGGCTGTGAGTTTGGTGAGGTTGGCAACACCAACCAGGGCTAGAAGGAAAGAAGGTGGTTGCTGATCACGTAAAAACACGCTCCCCAACACGCTCCGAATGTGAACAGCCCGCTCGTGGGGCCTCTGGGGTGCGCCGAGAACGAAGACCTGCCTAACGATAGGATGGCCCCGGGGGGTAGATTGACGGCGAGGGCGAGGTGGGCACCCGATATCTGCCCACTAGTATTTGAGATATGCTGGCCGGGAGTGAAGCTATCGATGCCGGAGAGAGTAACCAAGGCTCTACTTCTGGGACGTCGGCGATAGGGAGGTAGATTGGAAAGCCCGTCCTGTTGTTGGTGATCACTAGAGAAGTCCGAACTTGTCATATGCTCGTTTTCGAAAGCACCGTGCTGCCAGCCTGTTCATGAGGCCATCCCGAGGCCGATGAAGCTCGATAAAGCTGGTTTCGCCGTCGTCTCAATAGAAAAGAAGTCCCTGCCTGTGTTTCCTCGAGAAGTGTTGCTTCGGGAAGACATCCCAGCAGCACTCTCTCCAAAATGCGGCTCCAGTTACCCACACCGACAAAATGCATTATCCACTGCACTCTTTCATCCCGTGCTAACGATACCGGTCTGCCTCGCTGCGTGTGCATCCATTGGAACGTCCTGTTTGTGGTCCTAGTATTGGACGGTTTTGTTGATGACGCGCCGTGTAGAGTAGTTTACTGACAACAACGACTAGTATAACCATGACGCGATCGAGACGAAAAGTGTGGTGTTGAGGGCGGCATTGTAAAGACCGGCCCCAAGCTGTCCAGAACCGCTAATGGCCCACCATGCTGCGTGCATGTCCAGCATGATGATATTGCTGTCAAGGCTGCTTGTCTGCCCGTCTATCCTATAGACTCTCTGCTCTATGCGATGCCATCTTATAATGCCAGCACTTGCTGGAAGTCAAGTACAGCCAAAGCGACAAGACAGCCCCGAAAGAACCATGGAGCTGAACAACTAATGAGGCAGAAAGTGAATGGAGCCATACCTGCTGGATTTCCTGCCTATATTTATACGCTTTATCCGACTTGTCCGCCATCTTGACAGGATAGCAATGGTCCAAGGCAGTAATTTGAGCAAATGTACTGATATCCAAAACAAAGGTGTCAGTTCTGAGTTGACGCGGCACCAACAAGCCAAAGTTCGAGTGAGACGTTAGACAGGTGAGGTTGAGTTACGATCACGTGCGCTTCATGAGAACAAGGATGTGACTACGGCGATAGCATCATGATGGCGCCCGATAATGCCTAAAGTGTACTTTAATGGCGCTAATGTCAGCCCCTTGTTCAACGGGAACAAGGGGCTTGCCCCGCCATGCAGCTTCGCGTCAGTTCCCAGGAACCCCACGCAAGCTCTCAGCCTCAGTCTCACTACCAACTTCATCGGAAGTTCCAGGTTGAAAGCAAACAGAGCCGTTTCATAACAGCTTAGATATCGCTCCCACAGTTTTACAATATCCAGCCAGCAAAAATGCCTCCTCCGCCCGCGACCATCGTGGTAAGCACCTTACCCCTGGTCGCAACTGCCTTGCCAAAGCTCACCCCGCACGAAGCCCAAGATTAAAGTCCAACTTAAATTGGCCATCGCAAGGCTGCGCATGGTCCAGAAGCGGGATGAAGCTCTCGCCAAAAACCAGCGGCGAGTGATGGCCCAGCTGCTGGAGGCCGGAAAGGTCGATTCCGCAGTCATCCGTGTCGAGAACATCATCCGCTCCGACATCATCAGCGAGCTCCATGAGATTCTTGAGCTTTACTGCGAGCTTCTTCTCGCCAGAGCTGGCCTTCTGGAAGCCCCAACATGTGACCCGGGACTTGAGGAGGCCGTAAAGAGCATCATTTACGCCGCGCCAAAGACGGAGATTAAGGAGCTGCATTCGGTGCGTGTGTTGCTTGCCGAGAAGTTCGGGAAGGAGTTCGTCCTCCATGCGACGGAGAACACAGACGGCAAGGTGTCGGAGAAGGTAGTTAAGAAGCTCAGCGTCACGCCGCCGAAGCCCGAGCTCGTTACAGGGTACCTGGAGGAGATCGCCAAGGCCTATGGAGTCAACTGGCCGAGGAAGACACAGGAGGACCTCGGCGAACCCCCTGACTTCTTGGGCGATGACGACGACGAGAACCCGAGCGGTGGCCAGGCCCAGAAGAACTTGGAAGCCCCCATTCTCTCCGGGGACCTCGACGACGACGAGGTGGAAGCCAGGGCGGAGCTCAGCAAGGCAACCCCGCCGAAATCCTTTGGGCCTGCCAGCCCGCTCCACGTCAATCCTCCAAGCCCGTCGACCGACAACATCCATCCTAAAGTAACGCTTAACTCGCGGGAGCTGAAACCAATCAAGAAGGTGGCTCCGGTTACTCCTTCTAAAAAGGCACCCGAGTCGAAGGGCAGCATTGCAGACGGGATTCCTGACGTCGACGAGCTGGCCAAGCGGTTTGCGGCTCTGAAGAGGTAGTGCTCGAGATATAGTGAGTCCTCTCTGGCTTATAATGGTGCATAAATTTACTTTCCCATTCTGGCTGGGGCCGCATTGGACTGGATTCTGCGTTGGCGTTCGGTCATGTTAGTCTTTTGGCCTTAGCAATTGTTAGGGAATGTTTCGATGCAACACCTTGAAATGGGTGATCTTGCACACACCATCATGGGCTCAAGAGCTTTCACCCGTTGTATTCCCTGAAAGGGGTCTGAGTGAGGGATACAGATTATGTGACCCAGAGCCTACCAACTAGGCAAGACAGCAAACACGGTGCAGTGACTAAAAACACTCTGCCCTCGTGCCTGGCACGCAGTTGCGGGCCCCTGGCCATCCCGCCGTGCGCCGTCGCCCCCGGCGACCTCAACTCCACGCTCCGCGGCCCCTGCTTTCAGCCCACGCTGCGCGCGATGATGTCGTCGGGGCCGGATAAGACCCGCTCTCAGCGAATTTTCACCGGGAAGGAGCTATTCTCCTCTTTCCTTCCTCAAGAAGTACCGCTGTGGAAATTCTGCCTCTCAGCTTCCCCCAAGACCAAGCACAACTCCCCAAGTCTTCTGAGGCTTACACCATCAACAACATCACAGGTGCGTTGTGAGAATAAGCTGGGTTGGCCTACACTCGCTCACTTTACCGCAGTATCTGCTCGACCAAGTATTTGTGCAGGGTATTCGTTTCTTTCCTCTCCCCGCCGGTATTGCCATCCACCTTGCTTCTCCCCGCCATACTTTCCTCGGAATTTGCCCGAGCTCCAAATCCCTCGTTGCTGGTCAGGCACCAGCACTCCCTCACCCTCATCTCCTAAGGAGCTGGTTCCTCCCTGTCCCGGTCTATTTGTCAAGATGGACCACGCCGACAGGATCAGACAGAACCAGGACGTTCTGGGAGTGTCGGACTACAGCACTGTGTCGATCACTCAGCTGGAGGGTCTTATCACAGCAAGATTCCCGGCCCGGCCTTCGATAGACGACGAGAGGCGCCTCCATCCCCATGTGGAATGGCTGGCAAGCCGCCTATGCGGCGTTGACACTGACGAGCAGGCGATGATAACCGTTATCAAGCATTGGCATGAGTGCCTTGGAGAACTTGGCTACAGGGTCGAGGATATGGTCAAAGTCTTCCGCACACGGCACAAGGAGCTTTCCAGGAGAGTACCTGAGACTCGCCCTGGCCTTGAGCGAGAGCGTCTTGCAATGCGGTTTGCTCTGGGGATGGAGGTCCGCCCTCCCAGTCCACTGGTGCCGTGGTCACGGCCCCCCGAATGGGGCTCTCCCTCACCGGACCAGCCAGAGTCACCTATGGACTTTGTGGCTCCAGCCACGAGAGCCGTCTCGGACGATGAGAGCGGTACCGCCATGGCCCAGCAGAGAGGCGCAATCCCGGGGTCCCAGACGACGACCAGCATAGTCATCTCGGACGACGAGAGCGATCCCGCTCCCGGCCCCGTCCAAAGTGCGAACGAACAGTCTCAGCCGAAGGGGACCATAGTCATCTCGGATGATGAGAACGGCCCCGGCCAAAGCAGTATGAAAGGCGCAACCACAAAGCACCAGATAGCGGACAGGCCGGTCGGCCGCTGGCTTTTTGACGCGCCGGCTGGCGGTTCGGCTAGCGGATATCGTACAACGCCGCCAGCCTTGCAAACGCCGGTCTTGCCAGCACCTGCCTTGCCGGCGCTCACCTTGCGAACCTACTCATCCACGAAAGGACCTTTGCCATCCTATCTTTGCAACCGCTGCAACGTGCCTGGTAGGTCACACCCCACACTTTCAGCACCTGCCTTGTTTTGATTTTGATCTTTTCTAATCTTCTTCACAGGTCATCTCATACGAAACTGCCCGACCAACTTGTTTCCGGAGTACGACCAGAAGCCTCCTGCGAATTACAGATGCGCTGGATGCGGCAGCAATAACCATCTTCACACCGCCTGCCCGCGCAACAAGCGTTACGATTCTATCAACCAGCAGAGAATTCGTGCTGGTATTCCTCGTCGAGTCACCCCACCCCCCGCAGAGTTCGACGCCGAGATGTATGGAGAGGATCCTCAAAGACCTGCTCCTCGGGGCGGCACTGCGCCTTCCGTTGGACGCCCTGACGAGAACCAGCCTGCTGAGAGTTCCCGCGGTCGATTGCAATCCGACTCCAGCTACCGCCGTGCTGCTTCTCCTCGGGGAAGGGGCCATGGACATCGATCTCGCTCTCCCAGGAGAAGTGGCAGCCCTGTCGCCACCAGAAAAGCCCTCCAGGACCTCGGAAACAGGCCCAGAGTAGTACCCCGCTCGGGATACCCCGACGAGCGTAACGAAGACCGCAATCAGCGGTCTGGATATAATCGCAATGACTGGCTCGACGGCGAGTCTATGGAGGGGTACCAAGTCGAACCCGTGCCCCACCGCGACAACTCGCGCCGGGATTTGCCCTTTCCGACCAGATATCATCAGGCGGAGGGACGCTTGTCCTTCCTTGACGAGAGCGAGGACACTCTGATTGCGCGGCCCAACCAGCACACAGGTCGGCTCTCTTACCATGACTATGACGGAAACGAGTTCGACATTGTGTCCCCTCGCCTGGAGCCCGAAACCCGCAAAGATACTCGCTCGTACTTTGTCGATTCCGAAGACGACTTTCCGGTAGCTGCTGGTCAAGTCTCGTCCCATCCCAATCAGAGACTTAGCACGATGGCCACTCACCCAGACTGCATAACCATGATCGACTCTCATCCAGCATACGGAGCTGCTCATCCAGATCGCATGAAGCTCATTGGCTCTCATCCGGCTTACGGAGATGCTCATCCGGATCGTATGAAGCTCATTGACTCTTTTTCGCCGTCCGGAACTCCTCAACCTGCTGAGGTCCAAGCACCGATATGGAACTCCGATGGAACGTATAATCATGTCAGGAACCCGGATCCTAATTACGGCAAGAACCTAGAGGATTGGATCCACGGTGTGGTTGATGAATTCCTTGAACAACAGGCCTCGACGAGTCCTGATCCGCCAACGGTCATGGCCAGCAAGCAGACCATTGCCCAAAAGCCCCAGGAGAAGGTTGCTAGGCGGATGAAGAATAAGAAGAAGGGACCTGTTATCCAAAAGAAAGACTTGCTAGCCGCCATCGCCAGAAGTCAGTCGCCCTCCATCGCGAATACAGAAAAGCCTTCTCCCATCACATCCACCGATAACCCGAACCACGCAAAGGCACTTGAACTCCTGAAGGGAAACCACAACCCAAATAGCCGCAAGAACAAGGCTCGACCCACTGCGATGCAGATGTGGGACGAGTCGGATCGCAGCAAGTCGGCAGCCCAGGGAGATGCAGGCCAGAGTAGCAACGAAGACACGCCCATGGCTGATGCAGTAGTCTCAGCTGCTGAGGCAATTAGTCTTCCATCTGCCCTGTACCCCATCGAGGAAGTTGCGGAAGAGTTTCTTCCGGATGAGAGAGGTTTCACCAAGAAGACTGAAAGCCTGGACGACAAAAGGAAGGTCCTCGGAGAGGAACACAAGAGACACTCCACTCCCATCGAAGCTCCCACGAAGGACGAGGAGCTCATTACCAGCGAGATTGAAGCTGTTCATTCTGTTCAGGCAATGTCCCAACTGTCCTTGAGCTTGTCTCCTGCGCGTTCCCCCGAGAAATTTGACCGTGGCCTGGACTCAGGCGGCCAGAACGACCTTTAGAGTTCCCTCCTACAATCCAACAGCCATCAGAGGCTCTTCAACAAGGAGTCAAGGATCGGGGAACACATAATTGCCTGCTGCATCGAGTTTGTCGTTTATGATTTACGATGGTAGCTTCCTTTTAGCACTGCAAAGCTGATATTTCAACACGCTGCACGTTGCTCGAAGATACCATTTGTTGGAGTTGCGTCAAGATTTCACATCTGGCCATAGGGTTCTGATTTCAATTTCTCTCATTTCCCAAACGGTATGGCGAAGGATGGGTTGATCACGACGGGTTGATCAGGATTGTTTGATCAGGATGGGATTCTTGTCTATGGTACAGGTTTTTAAGGAGTTACTGGGCCGGTTGCATCCGCTATATATGGTTCCCGGGCGTCCCTGGATTCGGTCATATTGTCTTTCGGGTTGGTGGGATTACCAGGAGCCCGATTGCTGCTTAGAGCCGCAAGATACCACGTGTTAGTCTAGATTGCAGGTTATCGGCACCCTTTTACGGTGCTGGTGGCGCAGTCAGTTGTCAGGAATATTTTGTATCATATTGTAGTCAAGCTCGCCTTCACCGTGAAAGCAGCTCATCTTCGTGACAGCGAATACTCGCATCGGTAGAGGTGGGAGATCCCAACCTCTCTGAGTCTCGCGGGATATCAGATTATCCACCGCGTAGATAGTCTCAATGCTCGACGAGACGACGCCGTCCGTTTTATGGCCCCATACTACCAGGCCCGCGGAACGCCCTCGCTCATCGCACTTAGATAGCGGCCCTGTCCTCCTTTCCAGCATGAAATCTTTAGATCCCAGCTCATATTATCCTATCCACTGGTACCATCCCTACCCAGTCCCTCCTCTCACTCCAACTTATCCAGATGTTCCAGCCTCGTCAGAACAACCTGCTTGCTCGTCTCCTCAATCTCCCCCGCGAGAAACACCTCGTCCAGAATCGCATACACCTTGTAGAAATTGAACACCAAGTCCAGCTCGCACACGTTTCCGAAGAACGAGTCGAGCACCTCTACGAAGAAGTGAATCGCCTCGAGGAACGCGAGCTCGTTGTCGTTGGTGTCGACGCACGCGCAGAAGAAGAGCCCTGCGTACCGCCGGTAGACGACCTTGTGGTTGCGGAACTCGACGAAGTTGGATTGGTATTTTTGGTCGCGGGGCGCGACGAGGCGATGGACCTGGGAGAGGGGAGAGTTGGTAGGTATTGGGGGTGGGAGGGGAGGGTGGTGGTTACTGACTTCGCCCTTGAGCTTGATCTTCTCGTCGTCGCTGTATGGGACGTACCACTTTGCGAGCCGCGTCTTGCCCCTGCGCGAAAGGTTAGTGTCGGCTCGGAGAGGGATTGGTGTGTCAAGTAGAGCGAGAAACGTACTGGCGGTTCTGGATGAGAATGAACGACAACATGGCTGCTGTTCTGCAGCCTGCCGTGATGCTTGACTATCCTCAATGGCGGTTCACGATGCGCGGAACGGATGCGGTCGGGGTAGCTAACGGAGGTGGGGCCGGGAAAAGGAGATTAGAGGGTTAGGGTTATGTGTGAAAATTAACCCTGGCATTGACTGTCGCTATCAAAAGGCCTCAGCAGTATGGTATATGCATGTTCAATTTGTTACATATGTCCATTTACAAGTATGCAGCAAATGCAAAAATGCGGAATGTCATCCACGGCCTTGCTGGTCGGTTCCCAAAAGCCACACCTTCCATTGTCTATAGAACCAGAACGCCCGCTCTCATGCCACAATGCATTCCGCTTGTAATAAATACTTCCGTGCAAGGATATCATGACTCTCTTCGTTGAGACCCCACATGAATCCCCGAGCCCCATTCCGTCAATCCCATGGCTAGCCAGCGATGATCCTTGTGCCGTAAGCACATCGCTTCCCAGCCGGATTCTAATCCACTGCAATGACCTTGGCATCCTCCTGTTCCCGCTTTTGAGACTGATGGTGGATCGTCCACAGCGTCGTCAGCAGCCCCAGGCCACAGGCACCAAGTGTCACAAAATAGGCATTCTTATAGCAGTCGAGACCATCGGGGCAGGAGCGGTCTCCATCGTTGCCGACGATGCTATGGCCGTCGAACACAGCGCCGTAGAGCAGATTGAAGATGTTGCCGGAGATGGCGGGAGCCAGCGTCATGAAGCCCCAGTTCTGGCTGAGCCCGTGGATTCCAAACGTCTCGGCTACGATCGACGGGAAGACGCCAAACAGGAAGCCGTAACCAAGACCGGAGAGCCCAGAAACGAGGAAAAGGAAATAAGGGTTCACGATGTTGATTGCGAATACCTGCGCGAGGCAGAAGACCAAGCTCGCAGCGACAAGGCACCAGGCGCGACTAGCACCAATGCGTTTCACGAGGAAGTCGGATCCGATGCCTTGACAATATGTTAGCGCCTGAGGTTTTAAACATCCAGCCTTCAAGAAAGGGATCTCACCACTCAACAACCTGCCAGTGAAGCTGCCAACTGATAAAATAGAGACGTGCATCTGCTGTCGGTAAACCAGAAAAGCCTCTGTTACCGAACTGTCGTAGCGTTTCCAAAGAGCATTGACGTCGTGCCCGATATTGCTAGAGATTGTCAGCCAACAAGATATCGACTTTTGCGGCGCAACTCACTTGATAGTCATCAGTCCGATACCGGCCAAGATGCCCATGATGGCAAAGAGTTGCCAGAACTCGATGTCACGAAGGAGGCGCCAGCCGCGGATATCTACACGGTGGGAGCGATCCATATCAACACTGTTCTGCACTAAGACATCGCCCGGGAGCGACGACGACCCTGACGACTTCGACATGAGGGAGGACGTCTCGTCAACGTCGTCGGCCTCGTTTGGTGTGGGCAGAGGGGGGCGAGCCGCTTCGAGGTCGGCCTCGCTCGCGGCGCTGGCACCCTGGGGGGTCGAAAGCTCGGCTGATCCCGCCTCTCCTCCGCCCGCGACCGGAGCGGCGGACGCGGGAGTCGTATATGTGGTGGGTGTCGACATACCAGGTTCTGTAGCGTGGTTGAAGGCACCATGGCCGGCTTTGCGATGTGCCTTGCCGTCCTCGGACGACGTTCGCCGCAGCTGCTGCGAGTTGGTCCTAGAAAGCCCGGACGGGACGGCATGGTACGCAGTGTGGGGCAATACCCGGAGGAAGAAAAACCCAAAGAATGTCAGGCAGAATGTTCCCGCGGCCAGGAGCCTCAGGAAAGCGCTCGTGTTTCCGGGGAATATCACGCTGCCGGTGACGGAGAAGAAGAACGCGCTGAGGCCAAAGGCGGCCAGGGGGAAGGCGGTCGCAGTTCCCCGGTGATGGGGCCAGTTCAGCGCCGATGTCTTGACCGCAGCAGCGAAGGCCATGCAGCCTCCCAAGCCCACCATGAACGAGAAGACGCACATCATCCCGACAGATCCAGCTCCTGTGTCGTAAGCGGTCGCCAATGGAACGTAGCCCAGACCAAGCAGCAGCGAGCCGACAATCACGCCAGGCCGGGGGCCACGGTTGTCAATGAACAGGCCGATAGGGACGCCCATCGAGTACATTCCCAAATTCCCTGCCAGGCCTATAAGGTTACTCTCCGTGGTAGTGAGGTGCAGCTTGTCGGCAAACTGCGGCGCCCAAGCCGAGTAGACATACTGCGAAACGCCACCATGTCAGTTATCTCGGTCGGCAAGGCAGTAAAACGGAGCTCCAGAACCAACATTTGTGCCGCATGCTAACGATATGAGCGTAGCCGCGATGCTCGACACCATACGGGCGCGGTACACTTTTCGGTCTAACATTATATAGGCTGGATCTGGGACTTCGAATCGAGGAGGGTAAACCGAGGGGGGCGTGGTCTTATTGGGGCATGCCGGCGATGGCAAGAGTGCAGCTTCAGCTAAAGTCTCCAGCAGCGCACGTAGAATCGAGGACACAGTCAGGGAAAACGTCCAGAAATCATTGTGAGGGAGAAGTGGGAAAGTGTGGTCGGCCTGACGTCTTATCTTGGCGATCCCTGGGCGCAGTGCTGCATGGAAGACACCCCTGTGACAGCCGCGTCCGATGATTGCCCTCTGGGTTGAATGGTTTCGGTTCTGACCCTTGGCGTAACGTACCGCATTCGGTGCTGATTGGCCTACCGGGACACGGCAACAGGGCCGATAAAGGAGCAAGAGGTATTGTCCGTACAGGCTTGGCATAGGCTGGACAAACAGGACGGAACACACATCAAATCGCCGACATCAGATCAGTTCCCGTCAGCCTCGCCAGTCAAAAGGAGCTCGCTCGCCAGTCGCTGTGTGTCAGCCTGTTTGTGATGCAGGAGGGCCAGCTGATAGCCTCAGCACACTGCGTCTTGTCCCTGAGTCAGGAAACACAGCAGCCTCCACCTGTAGGGCATGTGACACCATTGCTTACCCAGTGCTCGGCGAGAGTGGATTGATTACGTACACATACAACAAGAAGGCAGGCTGCCAAGCTGAGTGGACCAGAGCGGACCTGTATGTCATGCCTCTTCAAGGTCACGTGCAGCCAGCTGTCAAGTGGCGCAGGGGACCCGCAATTACGCACTCGCTTTCGTTGACCCGTCGTTGCCCAAGCCTGGTTGCCGCCGACTTGACTGCATCACACCTTGACTGACCTCAGTCGTCTCCAAGAGCCCACCGTATCGTTTGCCGGCGCTACAAATTTATTGCCCAAGACAAAAACCACCCGGTTGTCTTACGGAAACGCCATTGCGGAGAGCTTCTTTCTAGGCCGGACCTGAAAGCTCGCGAGCGTCATCGTGATGGGCGCGCTTCTCTCGTTGCCGCTTCTGGCGGTACCCAGCCTAGGCACCGTAAGTTCCGTCATCGAACTACCACACCGCAGAGACTGACGGTTTACTTTGCAGGTTATTGGTTTCGCCGCAAGTTGCTGCGGGGCCGCGACATGTTCCGCGGTTTGCAGCCTTTGTGGGAAGTGCGGGAACAGGTTGGTGATACCGATGCGCCTGCTCGACTCCGGTCCTTGCTCACTATTGATTGCCACAGTGTCGCAACACGTATCGCATACGCTCTCATTCTCCTCGTAAACTCGATCCTATCGTGGATAATGCTCACAAAATGGGCCATCGATAAACTTCAGCATCTTATGCTCGACTATGTTAAGATTTCTTGCGGCGACGGCGACTGCCACGGTTGGTTAGCCGTCCACCGTATCAACTTCGCTCTCGGCCTCTTCCACCTCTTATTTGCCGGCCTTCTTTTGGGTGTAAACTCCTCCAAGAACCCTCGCGCAGCGATTCAAAACGGTTATTGGGGCCCGAAAATCATCGCCTGGTTGTCCCTCATTGTGCTCACCTTTTTTATCCCGGATAGCTTCTTCATGTTCTGGGGCAACTATATCTCGCTCATTTGCGCCATGCTATTCCTGATACTCGGCTTGATTCTCTTGGTGGACCTAGCGCATAATTGGGCCGAGTACTGCCTCATTCAGATTGAGGATACGGACTCGAAGGTATGGCGGTTCATCCTGATTGGCTCCACCCTCGGCATGTATTTGGCCTCGCTTGCCATGACCATCGTCCAGTACATCTTCTTCGCCGGAGGCGGGTGTTCGATGAACCAGGCCGCCATCACGATCAACCTGCTGCTCTGGATCGCCGTGTCTGCCATATCAGTGCATCCTACCGTCCAGGAGTTCAACCCGAAGGCGGGCTTGGCGCAAGCCGCCATGGTCGCTGTTTACTGCACTTATCTGACCATGTCTGCCGTTTCAATGGAGCCCGATGATACCGAAGACCGCCATTGCAACCCACTCGTTCTGGGGCAGGGCACTCGCACTACCACGATTGTCGTTGGAGCCATGGTCACCATGCTCACGGTCGCGTATACCACGACCCGGGCGGCAACCCAGAGCCTCGGCCTCGGTGGAAACGGGAAGGGGCAGATCCGGCTACCCGATGATGACGAGCATGGCCTCGTGACGACCCAGCCGAGCGCCCGACGGGAGATGCGGGCCGAAGCGCTTCGCCGAGCGGTCGAGGAGGGCAGCCTTCCGGCCGATGC